>Ga0209676_1000043_pt1 | contig 418680 bp, 318 predicted proteins | sample AraplaCvi_mLB_r2_FD_184282 | JGI IMG/M metagenome (GOLD analysis project Ga0209676, IMG submission 184282) | Arabidopsis root microbial communities from North Carolina, USA - plate scrape MF_Cvi_mLB_r2 (SPAdes) (version 2) | ecosystem: Host-associated > Plants > Roots > Endosphere | place... | reverse complement strand
CGCCGCGCCGCGTCCTGATCGACTATGCCGGCCCGAACGTGGCCAAGCCGATGCACGTGGGCCACCTGCGCGCCTCGATCATCGGCGAGTCGATCAAGCGCCTGTACCGCTTCCGCGGCGACGACGTGGTGGGCGACGCCCACTTCGGCGACTGGGGCTTCCAGATGGGTCTGCTGATCAGCGCCATCATGGACGAGGACGCCTTCATCAGCGCCTTGATGGAGAAGCTGCCCGAGGCACCGCGCGGCTTCGGCGCCGCCGACGAGGCCAAGGTGATGGCCGAGTTCGAGAGCCGCATCACCCTGGCCGACCTCGACCGCATCTATCCGGCCGCCTCGGTGCGCCAGAAGGAAGACCCGGCCTTCAAGGAGCGGGCCCGCAAGGCCACCGCCGAGCTGCAGAACGGCCGCTTCGGCTATCGCCTGCTGTGGCGTCACTTCGTCAATGTCAGCCGGGTGGCCCTGGAGCGCGAATTCCACAATCTGGGTGTCGACTTCGACCTGTGGAAGGGAGAGAGCGACGTCAACGACCTGATCGAGCCCATGGTCCGCCAGCTAGAGGACAAGGGCCTGCTGGTCGAGGACCAGGGCGCCCGCATCGTCCGCGTGGCCCGCGAGGGCGACAAGCAGGACGTGCCGCCGCTGCTGGTGGTCTCGTCGGAAGGCTCGGCCATGTACGGCACGACCGACCTGGCGACCATCCTGGACCGCCGCAAGTCGTTCGACCCGCACCTGATCCTCTACTGCGTGGACCAGCGCCAGGCCCTGCACTTCGAGACCGTGTTCCGCGCCGCCTACCTGGCCGGCTACGCGACCGAGGGCTCGCTGGAGCACATCGGCTTCGGCACCATGAACGGCACGGACGGCAAGCCCTTCAAGACCCGCGCCGGCGGCGTCCTGAAGCTGCACGACCTGATCGAGATGGCCCGCGAGAAGGCTCGCGAGCGTCTGCGCGAGGCCGGCCTGGGCGCCGAGCTGTCCGAGACGCAGTTCGAGGACACGGCCCATAAGGTCGGCGTCGCCGCCCTGAAGTTCGCCGACCTGCAGAACTTCCGTGGCACCTCGTACGTCTTCGACCTCGACCGCTTCACCAGCTTCGAGGGCAAGACCGGCCCGTATCTGCTGTACCAGTCGGTGCGCATCAAGAGCGTGCTGCGCAAGGCCACCGAAGCCGGCGCCACCGCCGGCCGGATCGTGATCCACGAACAGGCAGAACGGGACCTTGCGATGCTGCTGGACGCCTTCGAGGGCGCTCTGCAGGAGGCCTACGACAAGAAGGCCCCGAACTTCGTGGCCGAGCACGCCTACAAGCTGGCCCAGACCTTCTCGAAGTTCTACGCGGCCTGCCCGATCCTGGGCGCGGACACCGACGAACTGCGGGCCTCGCGTCTGTCCCTGGCCGAGACCACCCTGCGCCAGCTGGAGCTGACGCTGGACCTGCTGGGCATCGAAGCGCCCGAGCGGATGTAATCGCTTACGGCGCTGTCCGGGAAATCGGGGCGGGGGAGGCAGGCCCAGCTTGACTCCACCCCGCCCCTCCCGCATTGAGCCGACGACCCTCGCGGGAGACATCGGGATTCGCTCCCGAGGCCGAAGGCGCAACCGCCCCGGAAACGCTCAGGCAAAAGGACCGCGCGGGTTTAGGAACGCTGGAAAGTAGCCGTCCGAAAGGGCGGCTCGCCGAAGGAGCAAGGCCGACCCCGAACAGCAGAGGGGGAAGGCCGGAATCTCTCAGGTCAAAGGGACAGCGGGGGCGACTTGCCGGCGGACGCCGGTCCCGTCGCCGACCCCGCTTGGAGCCCGTCCCGTGTCCGACCCCAATTCGTCCGAAGATCTCAAGAAGACACCGCTCTTCGACGCCCACGTGGCCGCAGGCGCCCGCATGGTGCCGTTCGCGGGCTATTCCATGCCGGTCCAGTACAAGGACGGGGTGCTGAAGGAGCACCTCTGGACCCGCGAGCATGCCGGCCTGTTCGACGTCTCGCACATGGGCCAGGCCCGCTTGCACGGTGAGAACCCGGCCAAGAGCTTCGAGAAGGTCGTCTCGGCCGACTACCAGGGCCTGAAGGCCGGCAAGCAGCGCTATGGCGTGCTGCTGAACGCCGAAGGCGGGATCGTCGACGACCTGATGACCGCGCGCCCGGACGACGACGGCCTGTTCGTGGTGGTCAACGGCGCGTGCAAGGACAACGACTACAAGATCATCGCCGAGAGCCTGGCCGGTGAAGCGACGGTGACCCGCCTGGAGGACCGTGCGCTGCTGGCGCTGCAAGGACCCGAGGCCGCCGCCGTGATGGCCGCCCACGTGCCGGAAGCCGCGCAGATGGTGTTCATGGACGCCCGCGCCCTGACCGCCTTCGGTGTCGACGCCATCATCTCGCGCTCGGGCTATACCGGCGAGGACGGTTACGAGATCTCGGTGCCGGCCGACGCCGCCGAGCGGGTGTGGAACACCCTGCTGGCTGACGAGCGCGTCAAGCCGATCGGTCTGGGCGCTCGCGACAGCCTGCGTCTGGAAGCCGGCCTGCCGCTGTATGGCCACGACCTGGACGAGACCGTCTCGCCGATCGAGGCCGGCCTGAACTTCGCCGTCGGCAAGTCGCGCCGCGAGGCCGGCGACTATCTCGGCGCCGATCGTATTGCCAAGGAACTGGCCGGGGACCTCAGCCGCGTCCGCGTGAACCTGAAGGTGCTGGAAGGCGCTCCGGCTCGCGAAGGCGCCGAGATCGCCGACGAGGCCGGCAATGTCATCGGCAAGATCACCAGCGGCGGTTTCGCGCCCTCGCTCGGCTTCCCCATCGCCATCGGCTTCGCGCCCCCGGCCTATGCCGCCGTCGGAACGAAGTTGAAGGTCATCGTTCGCGGCAAGCAGGCGGCCGCCGAAGTGGTCGCGAGCCCGTTCGTCGCCAATCGTTACGTCCGCAAGATCTGAAAGAGGGCCAGACCAATGCGTTTCACCAAAGATCACGAATGGGTCGTCGTTCAGGGCGACGTCGCCACTGTCGGCATCACCGCCTACGCCGCCGAGCAACTGGGCGACGTGGTGTTCGTCGAAACCCCCGAAGCGGGCAAGGTCGTCAAGCAGGGCGAGCAGCTGGCCGTCGTCGAGAGCGTCAAGGCCGCCTCGGACGTCTACGCCCCGGTGTCGGGTGAAGTCGTCGAAGGCAATGCCGAGCTGGGCGACGCGCCCGAGACCGTCAACGCCCTGCCGGAAAGCGGCGGCTGGTTCGCCAAGATCAAGCTGTCGAACCCGGCCGAGGTCGACGCTCTGATGGACCGCGATGCGTACGAAGCGTTCCTGAGCACGCTGTAGTCAGAACCCTTCCCCCCTGATGGGGGAGGGCAGGGTTGGGGGTGACCCCACCGGCCTAGACACCCCCATCCCCGACCCTTCCCCATCAAGGGGGAAGGGAGAAGGACCGAAAGATGCGTTACCTCCCCCTGACCCCCGAAGACCGCGTCGAGATGCTCGGCGCGATCGGCGTGAAGTCGATCGACGACCTGTTCGTCGACGTGCCGGCCTCGGCCCGCCGCGACGGAACCGTCGACCTGCCGCTGCACGCCGGCGAGATCGAAGTCGAGCGCGAGATGGCCGCCCTGGCCCGTCGCAATCGTTCGGCGGGGGAAGGCGCGTTCTTCTGCGGGGCCGGCGCCTATCGCCACCACGTGCCGGCCACGGTCGACCACATCATCCAGCGGTCGGAATTCCTGACCAGCTACACGCCCTACCAGCCGGAAATCGCCCAGGGCACGCTGCAGGTGCTGTTCGAGTTCCAGACCCAGGTCGCGGCCCTGACCGGCATGGAGGTGGCCAACGCCTCGCTCTATGACGGCTCGACCGGCGCGGCCGAGGCCGTGATGATGGCCCAGCGCGTCACTCGCCGGAACAAGGCGGTGATGTCGGGCGGCGTCCACCCGCACTATGTCGAGACCATCGAGACCCTGGCCCACGCGGCCGGCGTCGCGACGAAGGCCCTGGCCCCGGCCATCGACGCCGAGGACGCGGTGATCGCCGCCATCGACGCCGACACCGCCTGCGTCGTCGTCCAGACCCCGAACGTGTTCGGTACGGTCACCGACGTCACCAAGATCGCCGAGGCTGCTCACGCCGCCGGCGCGCTGCTGATCGTGGTGACCACCGAGGCCGTCTCGTACGGCCTGCTGAAGTCGCCGGGCGAGATGGGCGCCGACATCGCGGTGGCCGAGGGCCAGTCGATCGGCAACGGCCTGAACTTCGGCGGCCCCTATGTCGGCCTCTTCGCCTGCAAGGAAAAGTTCGTCCGCCAGATGCCGGGCCGCCTGTGCGGCGAGACCGTCGACGCCGACGGCAAGCGCGGCTTCGTGCTGACCCTGTCGACCCGCGAGCAGCACATCCGCCGCGACAAGGCCACCTCGAACATCTGCACCAACAGCGGCCTGTGCGCCCTGGCCTTCTCGATCCACATGAGCCTGCTGGGCGAGACGGGTCTGCGCCAGCTGGCCGCCTTGAACCATCAGAAGGCGCTGGCCCTGCGTGACGCCTTGAAGGCGGTGCCGGGCGTCGAGGTCCTGACCCCGCGCTTCTTCAACGAGTTCGCGATCAAGCTGCCGAAGGACGCCGCCGACGTGGTCGAGACCCTGGCCGGCCACGGCGTCATCGCCGGCGTGCCGTTCTCGCGCCTCGACGCGGGCGCGGGCCTGGACGACGTGCTGCTGGTCGCGGCCACCGAGACCACGCTGGATATCGACATCACTTTCTTCGCCAAGATCCTGACCAAGGCGGTGGGCCAATGAGCATGAACAACGTCGGCCGCCCCACGCGCCCTGAAACCGCCGCCAACGACGCCGGCGGTCACGAGACCCTGACCGGTGGTCGCGGCCTGCTGCAGGACGAGGCTCTGATCTTCGAACTGGACGGCTGGAACAAGACCGGCGTCGACCTGCCGGCCGCTGCTCCGCCGTCGGACGATCTGGCCGGCCTCTTGCGCGCCACGCCGATCGGCCTGCCGGGTCTGTCGGAGCCGGAAGCCGTCCGCCACTACGTGCGCCTGTCCCAGAAGAACCACGCCATCGACCTGGCGCTGTATCCGCTGGGCTCGTGCACGATGAAGCACAACCCGCGCCTGAATGAGAAGATGGCGCGCCTGCCAGGCTTCTCGGACATCCACCCGCTGCAGCCGCAGTCGACCGTGCAGGGCGCCCTGCAGCTGATGGACCGCCTGGCCCACTGGTTGAAGACCCTGACCGGCATGCCCGCCGTCGCCCTGTCGCCCAAGGCCGGCGCCCACGGCGAGCTTTGCGGCCTGCTGACCATCCGCGCCGCCCACGAGGCGGCCGGCAACGGCCACCGCAAGACGGTCCTGGCGCCCACCAGCGCCCACGGCACCAACCCGGCCACGGCGGCCTTCGTGGGCTACACCGTCGTCGAGATCGCCCAGACCGATGACGGCCGCGTCGACCTCAAGGACCTGGAGGCCAAGCTGGGGGACCACGTGGCCGCCATCATGGTCACCAACCCCAACACCTGCGGCCTGTTCGAGCGCGACGTCGTCGAGATCGCCCGCCTGACTCACGCGGCCGGGGCCTATTTCTATTGCGACGGCGCCAACTTCAACGCCATCGTCGGCCGGGTGCGCCCGGGCGACCTGGGCGTCGACGCGATGCACATCAACCTGCACAAGACCTTCTCGACGCCCCACGGCGGCGGTGGTCCGGGCGCGGGTCCGGTGGTGCTGTCCGAGGCCCTGGCGGCCTTCGCCCCGACGCCCTGGCTGGTCCACGGCGACGACGGCTTCTCGATGGTCGAGCACGCCGGCGAGGAGGGCGCCAAGACCGCCTTCGGCCGCATGAGCGCCTTCCACGGCCAGATGGGCATGTACGTCCGCGCCTATGCCTACATGCTGAGCCACGGGGCCGACGGCCTGCGGCAGGTGGCCGAGGACGCCGTCCTCAACGCCAACTACGTCAAGGCCCGGCTGAAGGACGTGATGAGCCCGGCCTTCCCCGAAGGTCCGTGCATGCACGAAGCCCTGTTCGACGACAGCTGGCTGGAAGGCACCGGCGTGACCACGCTGGACTTCGCTAAGGCGATGATCGACGAAGGCTTCCACCCGATGACCATGTACTTCCCGCTGGTCGTCCACGGCGCGATGCTGATCGAGCCGACCGAGACCGAGAGCAAGCAGGAGCTGGATCGCTTCATCGCCGCGCTGCGGGCTCTGGCCGGCGCGGCGAAAGCGGGGGACACGGAGCGTTTCAAGGGCGCCCCGTTCCACGCCCCGCTCCGCCGGCTGGATGAGACCCAGGCGGCCCGCAAGCCTCGGTTGAGGTGGAAACCTGTGGCAGAGGCGCCACTAGCCGCTGAATAGCATTCTCCATACCCCAGGATATGGCGGGTGCGACGGGAGGGCGCCTTTACGGCGCCCTCATCGGTCCACATATCGGGGGTGCGCGTCGGAGCTGACTGGCTTTTCCAGGGAGCAAGCGGAGCGCAAGCCCGTTTCGTCCTCCCATGACTGCTCTCGCCCTCGCCATGCCGCGCGCCCGCCGCACCGCCGATGACCTCGCCCGCGAGCTCATCGCGCGATTCCTGCGCGTGGCCCTGGTCACGCTGGGTCTGCTGCTGATCCTGGGTGGCGCTCTGATCGCACCGCTGCCCGGCCCCTTGGGCCTGCCGCTGACTGTGGTCGGCCTGATGCTGGTGCTGCGCAACTCGTTCAAGGCGCGCAAGCAGTTCGTCCGCTTCCAGCACGCTCACCCCAAGCTGATCTTCCCGCTGCGCCGCCTGCTGCGCCGGGAGCCGGAAGTCGTGCTGGTGGCCTGGCAGCAGGCCCTGCGCGTCGAGCGTCTGGTCGTGCCGCGCAAGTGGCGGGCCGCCGTCCGCTGGCGCAAGTCGCTGAAGCGCCGCGCCGCCGCGAAGCTAGCCGGCCGGTGAACGTCACGGCCGCCACGATAGACGACATCAAGCACAGGGTTCGCCGCCGCGCACGGTTGGCCTTGCTGCTGCGCGAGTCCGCCGCCCGCGCCTTCCGCTGGATCGCGATCGGCTTCGGCGCCCTGGTGATCGTCGCCGGCGCCGTGCTGACGCCATTGCCTGGGCACGTGGGCCTGCCGCTGCTGGTCATCGGTCTGATGATCGTGCTGCGCTATTCTTTCCAGGCCCGGAAGACCTTCATCCGCTGGCAGAGGCGGCACCCCAAGCTGGTCTTCCCGATCCGCCGCCTGATGCGCCGCGAGCCCGAGGTGCTGCTGGTCGTCTGGCAGCAGATGCTCCGCACCGAGAAGCTGGTTCTGCGCAAAGCTCGCTGGCGGCTGCTGAAGCGCACGCGCAAGCGTGTGAAGCGCTATGTGGCGCGCAAGATGGCCAAGACGACGACCGCCTGAACCCTTGGCGGTCCTGGGAATTGATGACGGGCGCGGCCGGCTTGGCCGGTCGTCATTCCAGGACAATCCATGCGGTTCCAGGTCGAAGCCTCGCTAACCTACGACTTCAAGACCGCTTGCGAGGTCCTGTTGCTGGTCGAGGCCGCCCATGGTCCCGATCAGGTCGTCCATTCCGAAGCCCTGACCTTCTGGCCGAATGTCGACGCGGTGCGGGTCGACGATCCGGTGACGTTCGAAAGGCGGACGGTGTTCACGGCCTCGGGCCGGGTGAACGCGCTGTATCGCGCCGATGTCGAGATCATGGTCCGCGCCCACGATCTGGCCGAGGCGCCCGCCATGGCGATCCGCGATCTGCCCAGCGAGGTGCTGCCTTTCCTGCGCGCCAGCCGCTACAGTCCCTCCGATCGCCTGGAACGCTTCGCCCAGCGGGAGTTCGGCAGCCTGGAGGGCGGTCGCCGCGTGATGGCGATCATGGATTGGATCCACCAGCATGTGGACTATCGCCCCGGGGTCAGCGACGCGGCCACGACGGCGGTGGACACCCTCGTCGATCGGGCGGGCGTGTGCCGGGACTTCACCCATCTGGTCATCGGCCTGTGCCGCGCCGCGGACATCCCGGCCCGCGCGGTCAGCGCCTATGCCTGGCGCCTGGAGCCGCCGGACCTGCACGCCATCGCCGAGGTGTATCTGGGCGGCCGCTGGCGCCTGATCGACGCCACGGGGCGCGCTCCGATCGACGGCCTGGTGCGGGTGGCGACCGGCCGGGACGCGGCGGATATCGCCTTCATGACCATCTTCGGCCAAGCGGAACTGGTCGAGCAGAGCTTCTCGATCCAACGCCTGGACGCTTCCGCGGCCGCCTAGGCCCTGTAGCGGTACCCGTCGATCCCGACTGCTCGGCGTTCTGCTAACGCACCTTTGCGGCCGCCTCGTCGTACAGGAAGGGCAGGAAGGCGTAGCGCTTGCCCCCCGTAACGGGCAGGGCCTCGTGCAGCAGCGAGCACGAGGCCCTGCCCGTGGGGGCGCGATAGGTCCGGAACCCGAACTCTGGGAATCGCAGGTCGTCGCCCTCGTACTGCTCGGCGTTGAGGTTGATGGTCACGGCGAAGCGGCGGTGGGCGGCGCCCTTGGTGGTGTTGTCGCGGTGGGCGAAGAACGACCGCGCCGGATCGCCGGGCATAACCATGGTCGTCGGGGATCCTCGATCGTCGTCCGAAGCGATGCTTGTACATGCCAGGTTGCGACCACGGGCTAAAAAGTGTGGCGTGTCGCGCCCAATCTCAGTTTCATGACGCCGCGTCTCAATCATGGGGCGAGCGGTTGCGCACGCGTCGCCGGCATTGGATCACCCGGGCGTGGCGGGCATCGAGAGCCATTCTCCTGCCATGCCTGAGCCGCGGACCGATCCCCGCGGGCGCGGATCCCGGAGCAGCGGATCCGCGCACCCCGCGTCGCCACCCCTGGGGCGCGGGGTCTCGTTGCTCCGGTCGCCCCAAAAAGAAAAAGGGCGCGGACCTTGCGATCCGCGCCCTCTCTGTCTTGTCCGCTGACCCGGCTGCTATTGCAGCTTGGAGCCCAGCTGGCCGATGGCGGCGTCCGCCAGCGGGTCGCTCTTGGCGCCGGCCAGGCGGGCCGTCAGGACCGCCTCCGCGGCCTGGGCGGCGAGATCCACCGCGGCGGCCTTCACGTCGGCGGCGGCCTGGGCCTCGGCCTGGGCGATCTTGCGCTCGGCCATTTCGGCGCGGCGCTTGATCTGCTCCTCGAGCTTTTCCTTGGCCTCCTCGGCCAGACGCTTGGCGTCGGCCTTGGCGGCGTCCAGCATGCCCGCGGCCTGGCGCTCGGCTTCCTCGCGCTGGGCCTTCACGTCCGCGAGCAGGGCCTGGGCCTCTTCACGCAGTTGCTGGGCTTCGTCGAGCTCTGCCTTGATCTTGGCGGCGTAGCCGTCCAGCGCGCCGAACAGCGCGCCCGGCAGGACCTTCAGCACGACCAGCAGGCCGAAGAAGATCACCAGAGCGACCAGAACCCAGAACTCCGGGTTCGAGAGGCTGAACAGGGATTCGTGTTCCATCTTCAGCGTTCCTTAGGCCAGGGCCGACTTGAGCTCGGCGGCGGAGGCCGCCTTGCCGGTCAGCTTCTCGACGATCGCGCCGGCCGTCTCTTCGGCGACCACGCGGACCTGGCTCATGGCCTGGTCGCGGGCGGCCTGGATCGAAGCCTCGGCCGAAGCCAGCTTCTCGGCCAGGGCGGCCTCTTCCTTGGCTTGACGCTCGGCGGCTTCGGCTGAAGCCTTGGCCTTCGCATCAGCGGCCGTCTTCTGGGCCTTGGCGCGCGCCTCGGCCACTTCCGCGGCGGCGGCGCGAGCCTGGGCTTCAGCCTCGTCCTTCATGCGACGGGCGTCGGCGATGTCGCCGGCGATCTTGCCGCCACGCTCGTCGATCGCGCCGCTGACGCGGGGCAGAAGCACCTTCGACAGCACCACGTAGAGAACGGCGAAGATGAGCAGCAACCAGACGATCTGGCCGCCCCAGTGCTCGAACTGCAGCTGCGGGAGACCGCCGCCGCCTTCGTGGCCCTGGGGGGCTTCCGTCGTCTCGGTCGTGCCGTGATGTTCCGTCGCCATGGGCGAGGGCGCCTCTCAGCTATTGCGCTTGGAGCGGACCGTGATCCGGCCCGCTCCAGGAAGCGCGAGAAAACAGAAACTGGGGCGCGTCGCTTCCGGTGAAGCGCCGCGCCCCAGGGATCGGATTACGAGAACAGGATCAGGAAGGCGATAACCAGGGCGAAGATGCCCAGGGCTTCCGTCAGGGCCATGCCCAGGAACAGCATCGGACGCTCTTGAGCGGCGGCCGTCGGGTTGCGCAGGGCGCCTTGGAAGTAGTTGCCGAACATCACGCCCAGGCCCACGCCCGCGCCGATCATGCCGAGCATGGCCAGACCAGCGCCGATGTACTTAGCAGCAGCAGCGTCCATGATTGAGACTCCTTGAGAAGGGTATTGGTTGAAAGACTAAAGGTTGATCAGTGGCTGTCGAGGTGCACGACGTCGTTGATGTAGACGCAGGCGAGCACCGCGAACACGAAGGCCTGCAGGAAGGCCACCATGAACTCGAGGGCCGTCAGGGCGACGACCGAGGTCAGGGCCAGGGCCGAACCGGCCCAGCCCAGCACGCCGAGACCGCCCAGGGCGATCACGAAACCGGCGAAGATCTTCAGCACGACGTGGCCGCCCAGCATGTTGCCGAACAGACGAAGGCCCAGGGTGATCGGACGGATCAGGAACGACAGGATCTCGATCGGCACCAGCAGGAAATACAGCGGCCACGGCACGCCCGACGGGGCGAACAGCTTGAAGAACCGGATGCCGTTCTTGGCGAAGCCGACGGCGACCACAGTCAGAATGACCATCAGGCCCAGCGTCAGCGTCACCGCCAGCTGCGACGTCGAGGTGAACACCAGGAACATGCCCTGCAGGTTCATGAACAGCACGAAGGCGAACAGCGTGAAGATGAACGGCAGAAACTTCTTGCCGTCGTGGCCGATGATCGACTCCGCGAGCCCATCGACCAGTCCGTAGAGCATCTCGCCGACGGCCTGCAGGCGACCCGGGATGACGGCCCGGCGCGCAGCCAGGGTGTAGAAGGCCATGACCAGCACGGCGGCCAGCATCATCGCCGCGACCGAGTTCGTGATCGACAGGTCGATCGCGCCGAGGCCGGGAACGGTCACGGTGGGCAGTTCCACGATCTTCTTGATCTGGAACTGGTGCATCGGATCGGCCATCGGCCCTAGTCTCTCTTCTGCTTGGGGACGGTTGGCCCGTCTCCCATGTGTCCGTCGGCATTCCCTTGGGGGGACGGCGCCGACGCCTGCGCGCTCAGTTTCATCGCCTTGCGGACGATGGAGAATATCGCGAGCCCAAGACCGATCAGCAGACCGCCGACCATGCCCCACGGGCTCGTATGGACATAGCGGTCGAGCAGCCAGCCGAAGCCGAGACCCACCAATATGCCCCCGATCAGATCCGCCAGGAGGCGATAGCCATCCTGCGAAGCCTTTTCGGTCGCCGCTTTCGCGGGCTTTTCCGCCGCCTTCCTCGCCTCAAATGCGTCGAGCCGAGCGTCGAGGCTTTCGAGGGCCTTGTCGTTCGGTTCGTCGGCCTTGGGCATGGGAAGCGGCAGGTCCGAAAACGCCGCGGACGCGCCAAAACAAGGCGCTTTTCCGGCCGGCTTGATCGGCGCGGAACCTATAGACCTCGCTGCGGTGCGTCAAGGTGACCGCATCGCGCGCCAAGTAGCGGGAATACTTAAGGATTTAGCCGCCGGCTTCAAGGAGGGGCAAAACGATCCCCAATCCGGACCGGTTATCGGGCGGGCCGAGGTCTAACAAACCATGGAACCGTTCCTATCTAAGGCGTGCTCTCCAGGCATCACCCCCACTAGGCAAGGGGCGATGAACCCGATGACGCATTGATTTTTGCGCCAATCTGGGTTTAAGAGCCGCCGCCTCCAAACAACACGAAGATTCATGTCGCACCTGAAGAACACCGGATTCGCCGATCGTATTTCCGCTCAGCAAGAGGCCAAGAAGGCCATGCTGGCTAAGTTCAAGGCCAAGCCGACCGTCCAGGACCCCGATTTCGACAAGCGCGAAGAGCAACGCGCCGCCGAACTCGAAGCCGTCCGCGCCGCCCGCGCCGAAGCCAAGGAAAAGGCCCGCCTCGAAGCCGTGGCTCGCCAAGAAGCAATCATGGCCGTCAAGCGCGCCGAACGGAAGGAACGCAAGCAGGTCGAAGCGGCCGAAATGCGCGTCCGCAAGGAAGAGAAAGCCCAAGCCCGAGACGAGCTGCGCGCCCTGGGCAAGACGACCAACAGCAAGCAGGACCGCGCCCACCAGTGGGCTCACCTGCTGGGTTAAGGATCAGGGGCTCCTTCGGGGGCCCTTTTTCTTTGCCTGACGCGTCGAACGGGACCATGAGCCTCTCATGGTTTCCCTGGACGTCATCGCCAGCCTGTTCATCGTCGCGACCTGCGCGGCCGCCCTGGACGCCATCGCCGGCGGCGGCGGGCTGATCACCTTGCCCGCCCTGCTGCTGGCCGGCCTGCCGCCGGTCCAGGCCCTGGGCACCAGCAAGCTGCAGAGCTCGTTCGGCTCGCTGTCCTCGACCTTCGCCTTCGCGCGTCGCGGCATGATCGACTGGAAGACCGGCCTGCCGGTCGCCATCGGCGCTGCGATCGCAGGCCTGTGCGGCGCCCTATGCGTCAGCCTGCTGTCGCCGCAGCTGCTGCGGGCCATCGTGCCCCTGCTGCTGATCGCCATCGCCCTCTATTTCGGCTTTTCGCGCGCCCTCAAGACCGAGGACGTCGCGCCGCGCATGGCGCTGATCCCGTTCGCCTGTTTCGTCGCGCCGCTGATCGGCTTCTATGACGGCATTTTCGGCCCCGGCGCGGGGGCCTTCTACATGGTCGCGATCGTCACCCTGCTGGGCTACGGCGTGCTGAAGGCCACGGCTCACACCAAGCTCGCCAACGCCGCCAGCAATCTGGGCAGTCTCGCCCTCTTCATCCTGAAGGGCGCGGTCGTCTGGCCGATCGGCCTGGCCATGGCGCTCGGCGCCTTCATCGGCGCCCAGATCGGCTCGCGCCTGGCGATGCGCTTCGGGCCCAAGCTGATCCGGCCGCTGCTGGTGGTGATCTCGTGCGCCATGGCCATCAAGCTGCTGGCCGATCCGGCCAACCCGCTGCGCCAGGCGATAGGCTTCTGACCTAGGCCGCGACCAGCTTCTCGGCGGTCGAGAGGTCGACGCTGACCAACTGGCTGACGCCGCGTTCGGCCATGGTCACTCCGAACAGACGGTCCATCCGGCTCATGGTCACCGGGTTGTGGGTGATGGCGATGAAGCGCGTCTGGGTGCGGCGGCGCATCTCGTCCAGCATGTTGCAGTAGCGGTCGACGTTCGCGTCATCCAGCGGCGCGTCGACTTCGTCCAGCACGCAGATCGGGGCCGGGTTGGCCAGGAAGACGCCGAAGATCAGGGCGCTGGCGGTCAGGGCCTGCTCGCCGCCGCTCATCAGGCTCATGCTGGCCATGCGCTTGCCGGGCGGGCAGGCGAAGATCTCGAGACCGGCCTCCAGCGGGTCCTCGCTCTCGATCAGCTTCAGCTCGGCCTGGCCGCCGCCGAACAGGGCCTGGAACAGGGTCTGGAAGTTGCTGTTGATCACGTCGAAGGCCGCCAGCAGGCGTTCGCGGCCCTCGGCGTTCAGCTCCTCGATCCCGGCCCGCAGCTTGGTCACCGCGCCCGACAGGTCCGCGCGCTCGGTGCGCATGGTCTCCAGGCGGCCGGCATATTCCTGGGCCTCTTCCTCGGCGCGCAGGTTCACCGGGCCGATCGCATCTCGCTCTCGTTCGAGGGCGAACAGGTGGGCCTCGACCCCGGCGGCGTCCTTCGGCACGGCCACGGCCTCGCCGGCGACGTGGCGACCCAGCTCCTCCGGCTCCATGCGGGCCTGCTCGCGGATGGCCGAGGCGACCTCGGCGAAGCGCTGGCGGGCGCCGTCCAGGTGGGCGACCAGGGCCGCGCGCTTCTCACGGGCTTCGCCGGCGGCCTGATCGGCGGCGCGGGCGGTGCGGTCGGCGGTCAGGCGCGCGGTCTCGGCCGCTTCCAGGGCGTCGCTGGCCTTGGCCCGCCGCGCCTCGGCCGCGCCGAACTCGTCCAGCAGCACGACCAGCTTCTCTTGCAAGGCCGTCGGCGCCTCGCGGGCGGCTTCCAGGACGGCGGCGGCCTTCACCCGGTCGCTTTCCAGGGATTCGGTGCGCCTGCCGGCGGTCTCGGCGCGCTTGGCCCAGTCGCCGCGGTCGCGCTCCAGGCTCTCCAGGCGACGCTGTCGGCCGGCGCGTTCACGGGTCTCGACGTCCAGGGCGGTGCGGGCGGCGCTGGCGGCCTCGCGGGCCTGGGCCGAGGCCTGGCGGGCGGCGGCCAGCTGCGGTTGCAGGTCGCCCGAGGTCTGGGCGGCGGCGTGGGCTTCGCGAGCCTCCGTGAGAGCCGCGTCGGACTCGACCTTCTCGGCCTCGAAGCGGGCGATGGTGTCGTCCAGCGATTGAGCGCGGGCGGCGCGCAGGGCCTGCTCGCGTTCGAACCTGGCCACCTGCTCGCGGGCCCCGTTCAGCAGGCGCTCGGCGTCAGGCGGCCCGCGCCGCTTGTCGCGCAGAAGGTCCTCGATGGCGCGCATGCGGTCGGCGGCGGTCTTCAGGGCGGCGGCGGTGGCTTCCGCGCGCGGGGCCATGACGTCGATCTCGGCCTCGACCTCGGCGAGGCGCGTGCGCTGTTCCAGCCGCACGGCGGCGGGCTTGGGCGCGTCGGCGCGGGCCACGAAGCCGTCCCAGCGCCACAGATCGCCTTCCTTGGAGACCAGGCGCATGCCGGGCTTGAGGGCCGCTTGCAGCCGGTCGCCGTCGGCCCGCGCCACGACGGCGACGTGAGAGAGGCGGGCAGCGAGAGCAGGCGGCGCCTTCACCAGCGGGGCCAGGGGCTGGGCGCCCTCGGGCCAGGCCGGGGCAGGGGCCTCGGCGCCGCCCCAGTATGAAGGGGCCTTGGCGTCCAGGGCCGCGTCCAGGTCGTCGCCCAGCGCCGCCGCCAGGGCCGCGCCATAGCCCTTGTCGGGGGCGACGCTGTCCAGTGCGGGAGGGTGGTCGCTCTTGCTGCGCGGAGCGGTCAGTTGGGCCAGGCCCCGGGCTTCCGTGCGCAGGCGGCCCAGCTGGTCCTCGACATTGCGGGCCAACTGGCGGGCCTGAGCCTCCTGCTCTGCGGCCTTGACCCGATCGTTCTCGGCTTCTTCCAGCGCGGCGCGAGCGGCGGCGAGGGCGGCCTCGGCATTGGCGAAGCGCTGGCGGGCGTCGGCGGCGGCCGGGTCGATCTCGGGACCGACGGCGGCGCGCTCGGCCTTGGCCTGGTCGAGGGCGCGGTTGGTGCGGTTGGCGCGGGCCTCGGCTTCCGAGAAGCGGGCAGCGGCGGCGCGGAACTGGGCCTCCTCGGCGGCGACGCGGGCGGCCAGTTGCTCGACCTGCGTCTCGGCGGCGGCGCGGGCGGCTTCGGCGGCCTTGGCGGCGGCTTCCAGCTCTGGACCCCGCTCCGGCGCAGCGGCGACCAGGGCGCGGACCTCCTCCAGCTCGGCGTCGATGCGGGCCAGAGCCGTGGCGGCGTCGCCCTTGGCCTGCTCCTCGCGGGCGCGATCGGCGTCGATGCGGGCCAGGTCGTTCCGCAGGCGCTCGAACTCGGCCGAGGCCGCCTCGGCCTCGCGCTCGGCGCGGTCCTTCTGGATGGCCAGCTGGCCCAGGATGGCCTGGGCGATCGTCGCCTCCTCGCGCAGGGGCGGCATGGCGGCCTCGGCCTCGGTGATGGCGATCTGGCCGGCGGCGCTGGCGCGGGCGGTCTCCTCGACCAGGCGGGCGGCCTCGGTGGCCTCGCGCTGGGTGCGCTCCAGGGTGTCGCGGGCCTCCGTCCAGCGGGCGTAGAGCACGGCCCCTTGCACGGCGCGGATCTCGGACGACAGGCGCTTGTACTTCTCGGCCTGCCTCGCTTCGCGGCGCAGGCGATTCAGGGCCGTCTCCAGCTCGCGCGCCACGTCCTCCAGGCGCGAGAGATTGGCCTCGGCGGCGCGCAGGCGCAGCTCGGCCTCGTGGCGGCGGGTGTGCAGGCCCGAGACCCCGGCGGCCTCTTCCAGGATGCGGCGGCGGTTCTGCGGCTTGGCGCCGATCAGCTCGCTGATCTGGCCCTGGCGCACCAGGGCCGGCGAATTGGCCCCGGTCGAGGCGTCGGCGAACAAGAGCTGGACGTCACGGGCCCGCACCTCGCGGCCGTTGATCTTGTAGGTCGAGCCGGCCCCGCGATCGATGCGGCGCACGACCTCCAGCACCGGGTCGTCATTGAACTGGGCGGGCGCCGTGCGGTCGGCATTGTCGATGGTCAGGGCCACGTCGGCGTGGTTGCGCGGCGGCCGCGCGCCGCTGCCGGCGAAGATCACGTCGTCCATGCCGCCGGCCCGCATGGCCTTGGCCGAGTTGGCGCCCATCACCCAGCGCAGGGCTTCCAGCAGGTTGGACTTGCCGCAGCCGTTCGGGCCGACGATGCCCGTCAGTCCCGGCTCGATCCGGAACTCCGTCGGCTCGACGAAGGACTTGAAGCCCGACAGGCGGAGGCGCTGGAACTGCACGGAGGCGGTCCCTTATCCTTCCTCAGCCCTTCGCCGCGGTGGCGAAGGCCTTGGACAAGGCGGCGAAGCTGGTGTCGCCGACGATCGGCGCGCCGTTGACGTAGAAGGTCGGCGTGCTCTCGACGCCATCGTCGATGGCCTTGGCGTTGCGGTCGTTGACCGCCTTCAGGGCCGCGGCGTCGTTCATGGCCGCCTTGAACTGCTCGTCGGTCAGGCCGTACTGCTTGCCGATCGCGGCCAGGCCTTCGTACAGCTGCTCGGTGCGATAAATCTCTTCCTGCTTCTGGAAGACGCTGGTCAGCACGTCGAAGTACTTGCCCGGGATGCGGCGGGCCAGCATGAAGCCGGCGGCGGCGAAGGCTTCCGGCGGGGTCAGGAACTCGCGGAACACCAAGCGCACCTTGCCGGTGTCGATGAAGCTCTTGCGCACCTGCGGCTGCACCGTCGTCCACCAGTGGGCGCAGTGCGGGCAGCTGGCCGAGGCGTAGACCACCAGCTGCACCGGCGCCTTGGGCGAGCCCATTACCATCTCACCGGGGACGGGCGGCAGCGGCTTGGCGCGCGCGGCCGAGGCGCTGGCTGCGACAGCCAGGCCGGAAACGATCAGCGCGCGCCGGTCCACCGTCATTACTTCGAGGCTTCCGCGATGGCGGCGTCCAGCTGGGCCAGGGTGGCTTCGCCGCCCTCTTCGCTACCGACCTTCTTGCCGTTGACGATGAAGGTGGGCGTGCCCTGGATCTTGTCGGCCTTCATCTGCTTCTCGATGCGCTCGGCCGACTTGGCGGCGTTCTCGTCGCTGAGGCAGGTGTTGAACTGGGCCTCGCTCATGCCGGCGGCCTGGGCGATGGTCAGCAGCTCGCCGCGGATATCGCCCGTCTGGAAGATGTTCTTCTGCGCGTGATACAGCGCGTCGGTCACCTGGAAGTACTTATCCTTGCCGGCGCAGCGGGCCAGCATGGCGCCGGCGTTGGCCAGGGTCGGCTCGCCCGTCAGGGCTTCGCGAGCGACATAGTTGATCTTGCCGGTGTCGATGTACTTGGCCTTGAAGGCCGGGAACACTTCCTCGTTCCACTTGGCGCAGTGCGGGCAGGCCACCGAGGCGTACTCGATCACTGTCACCTTGGCGTTCGGATTGCCCAGGGTCATGTCCTCGGCCGTGACCTTGGCGCCCTTGGGGCCGCAGGCGGCGAGGCTGGCCGCGAGGGCGACGACGAGGGTGGCGCGGGTGAGCAGCGAACGCATGGATTGGCCCTTCGGCGGTCGATTGGGAAGTTAAGCCCGATTCTCGCTAGCGAGCGAAAAAGGCGCAACGTTGACGGGTCTCAAGAGCTTGAGCAGACGGCGCTTGTCAACCGGCTCAACGCTGGGACTGCAGCACCCCGCGGCCCAGCTTCAGCAGCGCCTGTTTCAGCGCGCCGTCCGGCTGGTCGGCCAGGCTGTCGGCGAGCTGCTTTTCCTGCGCGGCGTCCAGAGGCGGCTTGCGGCGCGCGCGCGGCTGGGCCGGCGCGGCGGCGGCCTTGACAGGGCCCTGGACGATCCGCAGGCGGGTGACGACGCCCTTGCCCAGCAGCATGTCCAGGCGGGCGGTGATCTGCGGCGCCTGGTGCTGGATCAGCGAGGCCACGGGGCCGTCGACGCGCAGCTCCAGCGCGCCGCCTTCGCCGTTGCGACCCTTGATGATCCGGACCGGTTCCGTCCGACGCGCCAGGGTGTCGCCGACGATTTCGCGCCACCGGTTCCGCAGGGCGGCGGGCCCCTGGCCGAAGCGGGCCTCCAGATCCTTGAGCAACGGCGCCAGGTTCTTGCCGGCCGGCGGCGGCGGACGGATCTGCGGCCGCGTGCGCTTGGCCCGCAGGATCGCGAGGGCTTCTTCCGGCGTGGGCAGGGGGCGGCGCATACGCGAAGGCTAGCACGGCGGGCGGTCTTCGCGGTAGGCGAGGGGATATGAAACAGCGAGATCAGCTCCGCTCCGCCCTGCTGGCCTGGTACGACGCCCAGGCCCGCGACCTGGCCTGGCGGACCTCGCCCGGAGATCGCCGCGCCGGCGTGCGCAGTGATCCCTACCGGGTCTGGCTGTCGGAGGTGATGCTGCAGCAGACCACCGTGCCGCACGCTACGCCCTACTTCCTGAGCTTCACCCAGCGCTGGCCGACCGTTTCGGACCTCGCCGCTGTCGAGGACGGCGAGCTGATGGCCGCCTGGGCGGGGCTCGGCTACTACGCCCGGGCTCGCAACCTGCTGGCCTGCGCCCGGGCCGTGGCCGACCGGCATGGCGGGATCTTTCCTGACACCGAAGAAGGTCTGCGCGCCCTGCCGGGCGTGGGCGCCTACACCGCCGCCGCCGTGGCCGCGATCGCCTTCGACCGCGCCGCCAATGTCGTCGACGGCAATGTCGAGCGGGTGATGTCGCGGCTGTTCGCGGTCGAGACGCCGCTGCCGGACGCCAAGCCCGAACTGAAGGCCTCGGCCGGCGCGCTGGTCACCGGCGACCGCCCCGGGGACTGGGCCCAGGCGCTGATGGACCTGGGCGCCACGGTCTGCAAGCCGAAGGCCCCGCTGTGCGACCGCTGCCCGATCTCGGCCTGGTGCGAGGCCTTCCAGACCGGCGCGCCCGAGACCTATCCCCGCAAGACCAGAAAGGCCGACCGGCCGCGCCGTCACGGGGTGGCCTATGTCCTGACGCGCGGGAACGATGTCGCCCTGGTCCGTCGTCCGCCCAAGGGCCTGTTGGGCGGCATGCTGGGCCTGCCGACCAGCGACTGGCGCGCCACGCCGTTCTCCGACGCCGAGGCCGTGGTCGCCGCCCCGGTCCCGGCCCCCTGGCGCGACTTCGGCGCCGTGGAACACGTCTTTACCCACTTTTCCCTGACCCTGCGGGTGTTCGTCGCCCACGCCGACGAGGACCGCCCAGACTTCGTCTGGACCCCCCGCGAGGGCCTCGGCGCCCTGCCCAGCGTCTTCCTGAAGGCGGCGCGGGCGGGCGACCGGCTGATCTGATAGGGACGCGCCATGGCCCGCATCCATCACGTCGCGATCATCTGCTCGGACTACGACCGCTCCCGGCGGTTCTATGTCGAGGTCCTGGGCTTTCCGGTGATCCGCGAGGTGTTTCGCGAGGCGCGGAACTCGTGGAAGTGCGACCTGGACGCCGGCAACGCCCAGATCGAGCTGTTCTCGTTCCCCTCGCCGCCGCCCCGGCCCAGCTATCCGGAGGCCGCCGGCCTGCGCCACCTGGCCTTCTCGGTGGCGGACCTGGACGCCGAGGTGGCGCGGCTGACGGCGCTGGGCGTCGCGGTCGAGCCGGTGCGGGTGGATGAGTACACCGACCGCCGCTTCACCTTCTTCGCCGACCCCGACGGCCTGCCGCTGGAGTTCTACGAAAGCGACGAGAGGGCCTAGTTCATCCCCGCGCGGACCTGGGCCCGCAGGACGTCGATGGGCGCCAGGCCGGCGTCGGTCTTGAAGTGCCAGTAGGTCCAGCCGTTGCAGGCCGGGGCCGACTGGACCAGGGCGCCGATCTTGTGGATCGAGCCCGACAGGTCGCCGACGGTGATCGAGCCGTCCGGACGCACCTTGGCCTGGTGCGAACCCTTGGCGCAGTAGAGGGTGTCGCCCGGCGACAGCAGGCCGTTCTCGACGATCGTGCCGAACGGCACGCGCGGCTCGGCGCGCTTGCTGCCCATGACGTCCAGGTCTTCAGGCGCGATCGGCGTGACCTTGGCGATGCGGGCCTTCGCGTGTTCCAGATACTCGGCCTCGCGTTCGATGCCGATGAACTTGCGGCCCAGGCGCTTGGCGGCCGCGCCGGTGGTGCCGACGCCGAAGAACGGATCCAGGATCACGTCGCCCGGCTTCGTGGTCGACAGGATCACGCGGTAGAGCAGCGCTTCCGGCTTCTGGGTCGGGTGCGCCTTCTGGCCGTCGGCGCCCTTGATGCGCTCCTCGCCGGTGCACAGCGGGATGGTCCAGTCCGAGCGCATCTGCACCTCGTCATTGGCCATCTTCAGGGCGTCGTAGTTGAACGTGTAGCGCTTGGCGTTCTGGCTCTTCGACGCCCAGATCAGGGTCTCGTGAGCGTTGGCGAAGCGGGTGCCCTTGAAGTTGGGCATCGGGTTGGACTTGCGCCAGACGATGTCGTTGAGGATCCAGAAGCCCAGGTCCTGCACGGCCACGCCGACGCGGAAGATGTTGTGATAGCTGCCGATCACCCAGATCGCGCCGTCGTCCTTCAGGACGCGACGGGCGGCCTTCAGCCACTCGCGGGTGAACTTGTCGTAGGCGGCGAAGCTCTCGAACTGGTCCCAGTGGTCGTCGACCGCGTCGACCTTGGAATTGTCGGGACGCAGCAGGTCGCCGCCCAGCTGCAGATTGTAGGGCGGATCGGCGAAGATCAGGTCGACCGACTTCTCCGGCAGGGCGTTCATCTGCTCGATGCAGTCGCCCAGGATGATGGTTTCCGGCCCGAACTTCATGGTCCCGATCCTCAAGAAAGAGAACGGAATCATGAGTCTTGCTGGTAAATGCGAGGTGATCAGACGTGGTTAGCGAGGCGTTAACCCGGCCTGGGCGGGTCTATTTGAGTCCGATCAGACTCAAAACTTGAAGGCGATCAAAGATCTAGCGCTTCGGTCACGATGAGCTCGCCGGCCAGGGCGGCCTTCACCGGGGCCCAGCCCAGTCGGTGGATCGGCGAGGGGCCCAGCTTGCGCAGGCCCTCGACGTGGATCGGGGCGTGGTAGCCCTTGTGTCCTGCGAAGCCGTAGCCGGGATAGATCGTGTCCATCTCGACCATGATCCGGTCGCGGGCTTCCTTGGCCAGGATCGAGGCCGCAGCGATCGAGCACGACAGGCTGTCGCCCTTCACCACCGTCTTCACCGCGCACGGCAGCTTGAAGGCGTAGTTGCCGTCGACCAGGGCGAAGGCCGGGGTGACCGACAGGCCCTCGACCGCCCGACGCATGGCCAGGCCGGCGGCGTGCAGGATGTTGAGCTCGGCGATCTCCTCGATCGAGGCCATGCCGACGCACCAGGCGATGGCGACCGCCTTGATCTCTTCCTCCAGGGCCGCACGGGCCTTGGCGGTCAGCTTCTTGGAATCGTTGAGCCCCTTGGGGACGCGGTCGGGATCCAGGATCACCGCGCCGGCGCTGACAGGACCCGCCCAGGGACCGCGCCCGGCCTCGTCCACCCCGCAGACAGGACCCTGTCCGCAGGCCAGCTCCAGCATCATGTCCGGCCCGACGCGCATGGCCGCTGTTTAGGCGTGTTCGGCGAGATGGAAAAGACTCATCGGATCCAGGCGCGCGGCTGGAGCGTCTGCGAGATCGCGCGCGGCGGCTGACCCGGCCTGGCTGGACGCGGGTTGGGCCCAGCTGAAGCAAACACCACGCTGACGCTTGGGATTTCGGCGACGGCCTGCTTGGATGGGCCATGACCTTGAAGACCATCGCCGCCGCCGCGACCCTGCTGCTGTCCGCCGCCGCCGCTCCGGCCCACGCCCAGGAGGGTTGGAAGCTGGTCTGGTCCGACGACTTCGATGGCGACCGGCTGGACGAGACCAAGTGGACCTACGCCGCCGACTGCGGCGGGGGCGGCAATGACGAACGCCAGTGCTACGCCGTCAGTCCCGAGACGGTCTCGGTCAAGGACGGCGTCCTGCGGTTGACGACCATCAAGCGCAAGACCCGGGGACTGGCCAATCCTTGGGCCGGGCCGACGGGGCCGATGAAGACCGGCGACTACGCCTCGGGCAAGATCCTGACCCAGGGCAAGGCCAGCTGGCGCTACGGCCGCATCGAGGCCCGCGCCCGCGTTCCCGGGGGGCAGGGCGTCTGGCCTGCGATCTGGATGATGCCGGAACTGTCGACCTATGGCGGCTGGCCCAAGTCCGGCGAGATCGACATCCTGGAGACCGTGAACCTGGGCGCGCCCTGCGACACTTGTGAGGGTGGGCGGGAGAACAGGGTGTTCGGCACGATCCACTTCGCCGGCGACGCTGCGGGGACCCACAAGCAGGCCAGCGCCAGCACGCCGATGCCGGCCTCGCCCGACGGCTTCCACATCTACGCCGTCGAGTGGTCGGCCGAGGCGATCACTTGGTTCGTCGATGGCCGGAAATATGCCGAGGCCAGGGCGGCGGACTGGAAGCGTGACGACCAGGCAGCGGGGCCTTCGCCGTTCGACCAGCCCTTCCACCTGATCCTGAACCTGGCCTTCGGCGGTCGCTGGCCCGAGGGGGCCAACGCCAAGGGGATCGACGAAGCGGCGCTGCCCGCGACGATGGAGGTCGACTGGGTCCGCGTCAGCCAGCGGCCATAAGCTCTGGAAGGACGGCCTCGCGCCCTCTACAGGAGCGGTCTTCGGGGGATCGTCCATGACGTTGCTGACATGACGCTGCTGACCAACGCCGTGCCGCTGCTGTGGCTGATCGCCTCGGCCGGGGCGTTCTTCCTGGTGTTCCGGCCCAAGGCCGACTGGCCGGTCGTGGCGACGCCGATCCGGGCCCTGAGCGTCTTCGTGCTCGTGTTCGTCGGCGGCGCGTGCCTGACCGCCGTGACCCGGCCGGACGACACGCTGCCGCCCAGGCCGAAGCCTGCGCCCGTCGTCCGCCTGAAGCTACCCGACCCCGTCCTGGTCCGCGCCCACCCCGAACGCTACCTCAAGCTGGACCGGGTCAAGGCCGATCGGGGCGAGGCGGTCGGCGGCAAGCCCGACGCCGTGTTGCTGACGGGCGGGGTGATCAACGGCTCGGGCCTGCCGATCGGCGCGCTGACGCTGTCCTGCCGGCTGACCAACGGGGGCGCTCCGGCGGCGACCGTATCGACGACGATCGGCGAGACCGTGCCGGCCGGCGGCAAGCTGATCTTCGCGGCCATCAAGGCCGGGCAGGTTGACAAGCCCTGGGACCGCTGGGCATGCGAGGTGACCAAGGCAAAGGTCGCGAGCGGCTAGTCTCGCGCGTTCGGAGGGATCGATGCGCAGTCTGAAGATCGTGGTCGCCGTGATGATGGCGTTCAGTCTGGCCGCCTGCGGCAAGACCAAGTCCTTCGAGGCCCTGCCCGATGACATGGACCTGGGGAACAAGGCCGCCACGGTCACGGTCGTCGAATACGCCTCGGTCGGCTGCCCGGTCTGCGCCAAGTGGCAGAAGGAGGTCTGGCCGTCCTTCAAGGCCAAGTACGTCGACACCGGCAAGGTCCACTACGTGTTCCGCGAGATGCTGGTCGGCGGCCAGGAGGAGGTCACGGTGGCTTCGGCCGGCTTCCTGCTGGCGCGCTGCGCGGGCAAGGACAAGTACTTCGCCGTCAACGACGCGGTCTTCGCCAGCCAGCCTGGGGTGTTCTACGCGCCGCGCGAGACCCTGCTGGACATCGCCAAGACGGCCGGCGTCGACGAGAAGCAGTTCGACGCCTGCATGGCCGACGAAAAGCAGGTCGCGGCCCTGAACGAGCGCGTCCAGAACAACGCCAAGAAGCACGAGGTCGACGCCACCCCGACCTTCGAGATCAACGGCAAGAAGATGGAGCCGGGCTACCACGCCCTGGCCGAGATCGACGCCGCGATCGAGAACGCCGCGAAGTAGGAGGCGGGCGACGCCCACGCCCAAAACGAAATGGCCCCAACGAAAAACGGCCCGGAACCGAAGCTCCGGGCCGTTTCGAATCTGTGCGTAAGGTCCGGCCTTAGAGGCCCGGCAGCTTGATGCCCGACTTCTTCTCGCGGCTGATGACCACGCCGCCCGTGCCCACCAGCTTCTTCAGGCGGGCTTCCTCGGCGGCGGCGTCGACTTCCATCGGGGCGTTGGCGCCGGCTTCGGCGGCCGTGGCCACGTTGGTGGTCTTCTGGCCCTTTTTCCAGAACATCACCTTGCTGGCGAAGCTCTCGTCCTTGTGGGCCAGGTCGCCGTTCTCGTCATCGACGACGAAGCGGATCAGCGGGTCGGCCTTGTCGGTGCCGGCGCGGGCGACCAGCAGCTTCTCGCCTTCCGAGCGGCCGGCGGCGTTGCTCTGGCCGATTAGGGCGGCGCGGGCGGCGCTTTCCGGCTGCAGTTCCTGCGGGCGCGGCTCGCCGGGCGCCGGCGGGCGCAGGGCGTAGTCCGGCGGCACGGCCAGGGGGGCCTTGCTGACAACGCGGAATTCGTCGGGAACCACCTTGCTCATGCCCAGGGCTTTCTGGGTCGAGGTGCAGCCAGCCAGGCCCATAGCGGCCACGGCGGTCAGGGCGCTCACGGTCGCGACCCGATTGAAACTCATCAAACCATGCTCCACGGCCGACCCCCGGCCCAAAAATTCGGACGCTCTCGATACGACATCATCGCGCGGGCGCCAATCTCCCACGCGATTGCGGCGTCATTCGGCCCTTCTGTGCGGCCAATGTTACTCGGCCAAAATCACTCCGTCTGGTGCGACAGCTTGTTCTCTTCGGAGAGGAAGCTGTCCAGCAGCAGCAGGGCCACGCCGATCGAGATCCCCGAGTCGGCGACGTTGAACACCCAGGGGAAATGGAGGCGCGAGACGTCGATGAAGTCGACGACATAGCCGTACAGCACCCGGTCGATCAGGTTGTTGCCGATGGCCCCGCCGATGATCATGCCGATGCCGAGGGTCGGCAAGAGTTTGACCGCCTTGCGCGCCCACCAGGCCAGCCCGATCACCACGATGATCGAGAAGCCGGTCAGCAGCCAGCGGCCCCAGTCGTTGCCGCGCAGCAGGCCAAAGCTCATGCCGTAGTTATGGACCATGGTCAGGTGGATCGGGCCCAGCAGCGGCAGGGACGAGCCCTGCTCGCGACCCAAGAGGCCCAGGATCCAGATCTTGGAGATCTGGTCCAGGACCAGTGTGGCGACGGCGACGGCGTAGGCGGTCCAGCCCAGGCGAGTGATCTTCAAAGGCCTCTCCGTTCTTCCCTCCCCCTTGATGGGGGAGGGTAGGGTGGGGGTGACGCGGTGGTTGCCTTGCGCGCGGCCGTCGCCGCGACACCCCCCATCCCCAGCCCTTCCCCCATCAAGGGGGAAGGGGGCTTATTTGTGCGTCGCGTCCCAGTAAGCCACGGCTTCGGCGTCGCGAAGGCTAAGCTCCGGATAGCGGGGATCGGTTCCCACTTCCGGCAGGATGCGCCACGAGCGGGCGCACTTCTGGCCTTCGGCCTTGGTCGGGTCGACCGAGACGCTCTTGACCTCGTCGGTCCGGAACGCGCCGGCGTCGCCCGCCACCAGGGTCGCCGCGGAGGTGCGGAACACCTCGGCCGGGTCCAGGCCCTCGAAGGCGGCCAGCAGCTCGGCGTCGGCGACGTGGACAACCGGGGCGGCCTCGAGAGCCGAACCGATGCGCTTCTCGCGGCGCTCGACTTCCAGGGCGCCGGTCACGACGCTGGTGACGGTCTCGACCTTGGCCCAGCGCTTGGCCTCTTCCTGATTCTCCCACTGGGGAACCGCGTCAGGGATCACCCGCAGCGCCACCGGGCCGGCTTCGGGGAAGCGCGTGACCCAGGCTTCTTCCATCGTGAAGCTGGCCAGCGGGGCCAGCCAGATGGTCAGGCGGTCGAACACGTAGTCCAGCACCGTGCGATAGGCGCGGCGTTTCAGCTCGGTCGGCTTGTCGCAATAGAGGCTGTCGCGGCGCACGTCGAAATAGAGGGCCGACAGGTCGCCCTGGCAGAACTCGATCAGCGGCCGGATCACGTCCGAGAAGCGATAGGCCTCGTAGGCCGCCTTCACCTGGCCATCCAGTTCCCACAGGCGGTGCAGGATGTACTTTTCCAGCGGCGGGAATTGGTCGTAGTCGGTGACGCGCTCGGCCTCGTCGAAGCCGGCCAGGGCGCCGAGCAGGTAGCGCATGGTGTTGCGCAGCTTGCGATAGGCGTCGGTCGTGGTGGCCAGGATCGTCTTGCCGATCCGTTGGTCTTCCGAATAGTCGACCATGGCGGCCCACAGGCGCAGGATCTCCGCGCCGGACTCCTTGGTGATCGACTGCGGCTCGACCGTGTTGCCCTTGGACTTGGACATCTTCTCGCCGTTCTCGTCCATGGTGAAGCCATGGGTCAGGACGGCCTTGTAGGGCGCGCGGCCCCGTGTGCCGGAGCCCTCCAGCAAGGACGACTGGAACCAGCCGCGGTGCTGGTCCGAGCCTTCGAGATAGAGATCGGCCGGCCAGTGGCTGTCGTCACGACCTTCGATCGTGAAGGCGTGGGTGCAGCCGCTGTCGAACCAGACATCCAGGATGTCGGTGATCTTCTCGTACTGGGCCGGGTCGTGGGTGCCCAGGAAGTCGGCGTCCGGACGGGTGAACCAGGCGTCGGCCCCACCTTCGCGGATGGCGTCCAGGATGCGGGCGTTGACGGCCGGATCGTTCAGAGGGTGGCCGGTGTGCTTGTCCACGAACATGGCCAGCGGCGTGCCCCAGTTGCGCTGGCGGCTGATCAGCCAGTCGGGGCGCGTCTCGACCATCGAGCCGATGCGGTTGCGGCCCGCGTCCGGGTGGAAGGCGGTGTCGGCGATGGCCTGGACGGCCACCTCGCGCAGGGTCTTGCCGCCCAGGCTATCGACGGCGTGGTCCATGCGGATGAACCACTGCGGGGTGTTGCGGAAGATCACCGGGGCCTTGGAGCGCCAGCTGTGCGGATAGCTGTGCTCGACGCGGCCGCGCGCCAGCAGGTTGCCGGCCTCGATCAGCTTTTCCATCACCGCGCCGTTGGCGGGACCGAACTTGCCGACCTTCTTGCCCTCGGTCTCCAGCACCTTGAGGCCCGCGAACAGCGGGACGTGCGGATAGTAGGCGCCGTCCGGGTCGACGGTGTCGGGGATCTCGCGATGACCGTGGGCCAGCCAGACCTGATAGTCGTCCGCGCCGTGGCCGGGGGCGGTGTGCACGAAGCCCGTACCGGCGTCGTCGGTCACGTGGTCGCCGGCCAGCAGCGGTACGGCGAAGCCATAGTGGGTGTCCAGGTCCGCCAGCGGGTGGGCCAGCACCATGCCTTCGCAGTCGACGGCCTCGACGGTCTTCCACGACGCGACCTTGACCGCCTTGAAGACGTCTGCGGCCAGCTTGTCGGCGATGATCAGGCGGTCGCCGGGCTTGGCCCAGGGCTCGAACTCGAGACCTTCTTCCAACGCGGTGACTTCGAACACCGAGTAAGGGATGTCCGGATTGTACGAGACCGCGCGGTTGGCCGGGATGGTCCAGGGCGTGGTGGTCCAGATCACCAGCTTGGCGCCGACGGCGGCGTCCGAGCCCTCGACGACCGGGAACTTCACCCAGATCGTGGGCGAGACGTGGTCGTGGTACTCGATCTCGGCGTCAGCGAGGGCCGTACGCTCGACCGGGCTCCACATCACCGGCTTGGAGCCGCGATAGAGCTGGCCGGTGGCCAGGAACTTGTGGAACTCGGCGACGATCGTGGCTTCGCTGCTGAAGTCCATGGTGGCGTAGCGGTTCCACCAGTCGCCCAGCACGCCCAGGCGCTGGAACTCGGTCTTCTGGGCCTCGATCCACATGCCGGCATAGGCGCGGCACTCGCGGCGGAACTCCTCGGCCGGAACCTCGTCCTTGCGGCGGCCCTGGCTGCGGAACTTTTCCTCGATCTTCCATTCGATCGGCAGGCCGTGGCAGTCCCAGCCCGGCACGTAGTCGACGTCGTAGCCGAGGGCGAAGCGCGAGCGGACCACGAAGTCCTTGAGCGTCTTGTTGAGGGCGTGGCCGATGTGGATCGCGCCGTTGGCGTAGGGCGGGCCGTCGTGCAGCACGTACAGGGGGGCGCCGTCGGCCTGACGCCTGGCGCGGATCGCGCCGTACAGGCCCTTGGGCGAGAGGGCGGCCCAGCCCTCCAGGATCTCGGGTTCCTTCTTGGGCAGGCCCGCACGCATCGGGAACGGGGTGTCGGGAAGGAAGACGGTCTCGCGATAGTCGCGGGCGGGCGTGGCGTCGTCGGCCATGGAGTGGTGTCCGGCTTTAGAAAAGGTGTCGGAAGAGAGGGCGGGAAAACCCGGCGCGCGCTGGACCATCGACCGGCGGCGTCACGCCGGGCGGATAATTCGCGAAATCTTCCGAACGGAACTCATGGGTGGGGGATAGCAGAGGGCGGGAGGCGACGCCAGTACGTCAAGATGCTCCCCCAGCGGGGGAGAGGAGGATATCAAGCCCCCGGCTTCCGCAGCTTCGGCGTCACCATCACCGTCATCAGGCGGGCGTTGCGGATGACCAGGAACTCGGTCGGGCGGCCAATGCTATGGTGGTCCAGGGCGCGCAGCAGGTCGTCCAGGCCGGTCAGCACCTGCGGCCCCGCCGCGATCAGAAGGTCACCCTCGCGCAGGCCCGCCTTGGCCGCCGGTCCGCCGGCGTCGACATGGGCGACATAGACGGCATAGGGCTGAAAGACGCCGGTGGCCTTGGCCAGGGCCGGCGGGATCGGGGCCTGCTGGGCGACCAGGCCGATCGAGCCGCGCCGCACGTGGCCGTGCGCCAGCAGCTCGGCGATCACGAACCGGGCGGTGTTGGCCGCCACCGCGAAGCACAGGCCCTGGTAGCCGGCGATGATCGCCGTGGCGATGCCGACCACTTCGCCGGTGGAGTTGACCAGCGGTCCGCCGCTGTTGCCGGGGTTCAGCGCTGCGTCGGTCTGGATCAGGTCCTCGATCAGCCGGCCGCGCTCGCCACGCAGGGACCGGCCCATGGCCGAGACCACGCCGGTGGTCACGGTGGCCTCGAAGCCCAGCGGCGCGCCGATGGCGATGACCAGCTGGCCACGCCGCAGCTTCTTGGAGTCGCCCAGCCGCGCCACCGGGACGTCGGCGGCCTGGTCGACCTTGATGACGGCCAGGTCGGTGTCGGGATCGTCGCCGACGCAGCGGGCGGTGAGGCTGCGGCCCTCGGCGGTGATGACCACGAAGCGGCTGGCGCCCTGGACCACGTGGCTGTTGGTCAGGATCAGCCCGCCTTCAGCGATGGCGAAGCCGGAGCCGACGCCGCCCATGCGGGGGTCCTCCAGCATCGGGTGGATGCGGACCACGCTGGGCCCGACCCGCTCGACGGCCCGGACCACGGCGTTGGAATAGGCGTCCAGCAGATCGCCGTCGGGCAGGGCGCGGTAGCCGCCCTCGACCTCGACGGCCTTGCCGGTGTCGAACACGAACTGGGCGCCGTCAGGATAGGCCAGGATCTCGTGGGCGCGGGCCTTCACCGGCCGCACCGCGCGCGCGAACTGCTGGTACTTGCGTCCCTTGAGCATGCGGTCCCCACCCCAGCCGTTAAACAAGGTTAACGGGGTGGGGGAGGAGGGGAAAGGCTTTCGTGCGTTGGGAGAGCTTCAGAACCCTGGCGCGACGATCGCCCGGGCGTTCTGCTCGTCCTGGCGAATCTGCTGGATCATCAATTCCAGGCTGTCGAACTTCAGCTCCGGACGGAGGAAGGCGATCAGGTCGGTCTCGATGATCTGGCCGTAGAGGTCCTCGTCGAAGTCGAACAGCCAGGTCTCCAGCCGCGTCTCGACGATGCCCGTGGTTGGGTTGTTGCCCAGGTTGGCCACGCCGGGCACCTCGCGGCCGTCGGGCAGGCGGGTGCGGGTGGCGTAGACGCCCAGCTTCGGCACCACATAGTCCTCGACCTCGACATTGGCGGTCGGGAAGCCCAGCTGGCGGCCCAACTGCTGACCCCGGCGCACCACGCCCTCGATGGCGAAGGGACGGCCCAGGATGCGGGCGGCCTGCTCGGGCTGGCCGTCGCGCAGGGCGTCGCGCACGGCGGTCGAGGAGAACTTCTCGCCGTCGCGGCTCGCCACCGGCTCGGCGACCGAGACGGTGAAGCCGTACTCCTGGCCATAGGCCTTCATCAGCTCGGGGCTGCCGGTGCGGCCGCGGCCGAACGAGATGTCGAAGCCGACGGCGATGTGCTTCACGCCCAGCCCCTCGACCAGGACCTTCTCGACGAACTCGCGGTCGCCGAAGCTGGCCATCTCGAAGTCGAACGGCAACAGGTACAGAAGGTCGACGCCCAGGCCGGCCAGGGCGCGGGCCTGCTGGGCGTGGGTCATCAGCTTGAACGCCGGCTCGGTGGGCCGGAACAGGCGGCGCGGGTGCGGGTCGAAGGTGATCACGCCCAGCGGCGTCTTCTGCGCCAAGGCGGCTTTCGCGGCCTGCGCGATCACCTGCTGGTGGCCGCGATGCACGCCGTCGAAATTGCCCAGCGCCACCGAGGCGCCGCGTTCGTCGGCGGGCAGGTTCTTCCAGGCGTTGACGGTCTTCAGAGTCATCAGGCGGCCTTGCGCGGAACCATGACCGTGGCTTCGCCGTCGACGACGGCCTTGCCGTTCACCTTGCAGACGGTCGAGAGCGTCACTTGGGCCTTGGCATCGTTGATCTCGGTGACGGTGACGATGGCGGTGACCTCGTCGCCGATCTTCACGGGGCGGCGGAAGCGCAGGCCTTGCGTCAGATAGACCGCGCCCGGGCCGGGCAGCTGGGTGCCCAGCACCGCCGAGATATAGCCGGCCGACAGCATTCCGTGGGCGATGCGCTGGCCGAAGCTGGTCGTGGCGGCGTAGTCGGCGTCCAGGTGCACCGGATTGGTGTCGCCGGTCACGGCGGCGAAGGCGACGATGTCGGCCTCGCCGACGGCGCGGACCAGCTGGGCCGACTGGCCGACGCTGAGATCTTCGAGAAACTTGCCCTGCATGACGCTATCCCCTGCGTTCTTATTCTTTACCGGCGGCGCGCGGGATCACCAGACCAGATCGCCGATCGCGTGGGTCGCGCCCACGGCTTCGGCGTCCAGCAGGGCGTGGACCGCGTCGGGGTTCAGCTGGCCGTCGGGACCGAGGGCCTTTTCGCCGTGGATGCCCTTGGCGATGAACAGGCAGGCCAGCTTCTGGTCGTGGGCGCCCTTCACGTCGGTGATGACGCCGTCGCCGATGCACAGCACCCGGCCGCGGTCGACCGGACGGCCCAAGAGCTGCGCGGCCTCGGCCACGGCCAGGTCGTAGATCGCCGCATAGGGCTTGCCGGCCATGACGATCTTGCCGCCCAGGCTCTCATAGAGATCGGCCAGGGCCCCGGCGCAGAAGATCAGGCGGTCGCCGCGCTGCACGACGCGGTCGGGGTTGGCGCAGATGAACAGCAGGCCCCGGTCGGCGGCGACCTTCAGGCGATCGCGATAATCCTCGGGGACCTCCTTCTCGTCCTCGTAGAGGCCCGAGCAGAGGATGAAGTCGGCGTCCTCGGGACCGGCCAAGGTCAGGTCGAAGCCGGCCCAGAGTGGCGCATCGCGTTCGGGACCCACCTTCCAGACCTTCTGGCCGGTGTGCGGCGTCAGCAGCGCCCGCGTGGCGTCGCCCGAGGTGACGAAGCCCTGCCAGGACGAGCGCGGAACGCCCAGGCCATCCAGCTGCGCCACGACGTCGTAGGACGGACGCGGCGAGTTGGAGATCAGCACCACCGGGCCCTTCTCCTGGCCCCACTTCGTCAGGGCCGCGCAGGCCTCGGGGAAGCTCTTAACCCCGTTATGGATCACGCCCCAGACGTCGCACAGCACAACGTCGTAACGGTCGGAAAGGGCGGAAAGGCCGGCGGGAAAGTCCATCATGGCGTGGGCGGTAAAGGTCCGGGGGCGAGGCGTCAATGTCGCCAGGGTCCTTAGCTGTCCCTTGACGCCGGGGGATTCAAGGCTTTCGCGGCAGAGCTTCCGAAGACCGGCGTTCCGTGACTATCCTCCAGGCGAACGGGAGGGGCCGATGACGATTCTGATCCTGGGTCTCGTGATCTTTCTGGGCGTTCACTCGGTGCGGATCCTGGCCGGACCGTTCCGCGACGCCCAGGTCGCCGCCAGTCCCAAGCGCTGGAAGGGCCTTTACACCCTGGTCTCGTTCGTGGGGCTGGGGCTGATCATCTGGGGCTGGATCCTGGCCCGGCCAATGGCGCCGCAGCTATACGACCCGCCTGCCTGGGGCCGCCACGTGACCTGGCTGCTGGTCTGGATCGCCTTCGTGCTGATGCCGACCGCCAACGCCCCGACCGGCCGGATCAAGGCGACCGTGCGCCACCCGATGCTGCTGGGCGTGATCTTCTGGTCCAGCGGCCACCTGCTGGCCAATGGCGACCAGGCCTCGGCGGCGCTGTTCGGATCGTTCCTGGTCTGGGCGATCCTCGACCTGATCTCGGCGATGCGGCGGGGCGAGCCGGCGCCGGTGGTGGTCAAGCCGAGGGCCGACATCATCGCGGTGGTCGCTGGGACAGCGCTGTGGTGCGTGTTCGTGTTCTTCCTGCACCGCGTGCTGTTCGGGGTTTCACCGCTGGGGTGAGGATGCTCCCCACATCGCGGGGGAGGCGCTTCAGGTTGCGTCGTGGAAGATCACGCCCAGCGTCCGCCGCCGCCCGCTCCGTACTTCGCTGACCCCGTGCCGCAGCACCCGCCGGTGGACGCCGCGCGTCCCCTCGGCCGGCCGTTCTCGCACCGCGAAGATCACGCCCTCGCCCTGCCTCAGCGGCACGACCTGCGGGGCGCTCTGCTGCCGGGGCCGCTGCTCGACGATCACGAACTCGCCGCCCTCGAAGTCATGGCCCGGCTCGTCCAGCAGGAACGCCGCCTGCAGCGGGAAGACGTGCTCGCCGTAGAGGTCCTGGTGCAGGCAGTTGTAGTCGCCGGGGCCGTAGGTCAGCAGCAGGGGCGTGGGCCGCACCTGACCGGCCTCGCGGCAGCGGGTCAGCATGTCGTCCAGCGCCTCGGGGAAGCGTCGCTCCTCGCCGAGCCGCTCGGCCCAGCGGTTGGCGATCGTCGACAGCGGACCGTACAGCCCCTGCCGAAGCCGCTGGACGACGTCCGGCAGGGGATAGCTGAAATACTTGTACTCGCCGCGCCCGAAGCCGTGGCGGGCCATGACCACCCGACTGCGGAAGCCCTCCTCTCGCGGATAGAGATCGGCGATCGCGGCGCAGGTCTCAGGCTTCAGCATCGGCCCGGTCAGGGCCCAGCCGCGCGCGTCCAGCTCGGCGCTGATGCGGGTCCAGTCCAACTTAGTTTGGGCGAGTGTCACGCCGCCTCCCGGGCCAGCAAGGCCCGCTTGCGCTCGACGCCCCAGCGATAGCCCGAGAGGCCGCCGTCCGAGCGGACCACCCGGTGGCACGGCGTGATCACCGCCAGCGGATTGGCCCCGCAGGCCTGGGCCACGGCGCGGAAGGCGCTGGGGCGGCCGATGGCCTTGGCGATGTCGGCGTACGAGGCGGTCTGGCCGGCCGGGATCTCGCGCAGGGCGGCCCAGACGGCGCGTTGCAGCTCGGTGCCCTGGGCGTCGATCGGCAGGGCGAGGCGGTGGTGGGGGTGGTCGATCACGTCGGCCACGGCCGCCAGGTCGCCGGCCAGGCCCTCGGCGTCGGGGACGATGCGGGCGTGCTTGAAGCGCTTTTCCAGGTCGGCCTGGAGCGCCGCGGCGTCGTCGCCCAGGGTGATCAGGCGCAGGCCGGCGTCGGAACGCGCGGCCAGGGCCAGGCCCAGACTGGTCTCGCCGACGGCCCAGCGCAGGGTCTCGCGGTTGATGTCGGGCTTGCAGCGCAGGCAGGCGCGAAGGCCGGCGGCGCGGGCGTCCTCGCGGCTGGCGTAGAAGGCGACGTTCTTGCGCAGCGGCCGGCCGCCGCAGCTGGCGACGCAGTAGACGCCGGTGGTGCGCACGCCGATGTAGAAGGCGCCTTCGGCGGCGCGGTCCTTGGCGCGCATCGCCTCCCAGCGGGCGTCGTCGTCCGGATAGCTCGGAGCAGTCATGGGATGGTCTCCTTTCGTGCGGGAGACCATGCGCCGGGCTGGGCTCTGAATCATTCCGATGCTTGCGGCCCGGCGCCCGAAAGTGTCAGCAGCCTATCGTCGCGGCCCGCAGACCAGGTCGATGGTGGTGGCCGCCAGGGCCTCCAGCTGGTCCCGGCTCTCGCCCAGCCGCGCGCGGACGGCCAGGGCGTTCAGCATGCCCGACACCACCTTCGCCAGGGCGGCCGGATCGGCCGAGGCGGGCAGTTCGCCGGCGGTCCTGGCCGCCTCGAGCCGTCGGGTCAGGCCGGCGTCCAGCTCATGGATCCCGGCCCCCACCGTCTCACGGATGGCGGTATCGACCACGGCTTGCGACAGGCCCGAACCGATCAGGAAGCAGCCCCGCGGCCCGCCGGACAGATAGGTGTCGAGGCCGGCGGCGTAGAACCGCTGGAGGCTCTCGCGCAGCGTGCCCGGCGCGCCCAGGGCCTGCCGCATCGTCGCGCGCGCCGCCGCCTGATAGCGCGCCAGCGTCGCCTGGTAGAGCGCGGCCTTGTCGCCGAACGCGGCGTAGAGGCTGGGCCGGTTCATGCCTGTGGCGGTCGCCAGGGCGTCCAGCGAGGCGGCGGCGTAGCCGGTCTCCCAGAAGGTGTCGCCGGCCTTGGCCAGGGCGACGTCCGGGTCATAGGCCCGGGGACGGCCGCGTTTCCTGGCTTCTTCTTTTTGTACCATTTCGCATGAAATCCTTGACGCTCCGCAATTCTGTGCGAAACGATACAAAAAGCAAGCGGAGTGACGCCTGATGGACCTCTATTTCTCCCCGCTGGCCTGCTCGATGGCCACACGCATCGCCTTCTACGAAGCCGGCCACGAGGCCACCTACCTGCGGGTCGACACCAAGGCCTCGCCCAAGCGGGTCGAGGACGGGACACTGTTCGAGACCATCAACGGCATGGGCCAGGTGCCCGTGCTGCGGACCGACGACGGCGAGTTGATCCGCGAGAACCCGGTGATCCTGCAATACGTCGCCGAGCGCTTTCCGGGCGCGAAGCTGGCCCCGGCCGATCCCGCAGGTCGCCGCCGGCTGCAGACCTGGCTCAGCTTCATCGGCTCGGAGCTGCACACGGGCGTGTTCATCGCCCTGCTGCGGCCGGACGCGCCGGAGGGAGCCAAGGCCTTCGCGCGGTCCGAGGCCGCCGGTCGCTTCGCCTTTCTGGAAACGCATCTGGCCGGGCGGGATCACCTGCTGGACGCCTACAGCGTCGCCGACGCCTATCTGTTCGTGATCCTGAACTGGGCGCGGGCCATCGGGTTCGACCTGTCGGCCTATCCGGCGGTGCTGGCCTATCGCGACCGCCTCCAGGCCCGCCCGGCCGTAGCCAGGGCGCTGGCCGAGGAGTTCGGGCTCTACAAGAAGGCGGCGTAGAGCGCTCGCGACAAAGAAGAAGGGCCGCCGCGATCGCCGCGACGGCCCTTCTGTGTTCTTGATGCAGCGAGCGCCCTACCAGCCCACGGCCCGGCGGCGCAGGGCGCCGCGCATGAAGTCCTGTGGCGGCTCGGCCTCGGCCAGGACGGCGTCGCGGATGGCGCGCGGCTCGCCGAACAGGTGGCCCTGGCCGTAGCCGATGTCGAGATCCAGGATGTCGACGATCTGCTTCTCGGCCTCGACCTTCTCGACGATGACCTCGATGCCGTAGCGGCGGGTCAGGGCGGCGAAGTCGGTCGCGTTCAGGTCGGGCAGCGAGGCGATGACCAGCTTGCCGTCCTGCTCTTCCAGCTGGTCCAGCATCATCTGGGCGCCGACCTTGACGTACTTCACGTCGGCGCGGGCCAGGTCCTGGAAGTCGAGATCCAGGTCGTTGACCTTGTCCAGGCTGAAGCTGAAGCCCAGGCTGGCCAGGCGAGCCATGTGGCGGGCCTCGACCGGACCGCGGCGCTCGAACGCCGCCTGGCCCAGCTCGAAGATCACCGCGCCGGCCAGGTCCTTGTTGCCCTGCATGAATTCCAGGAACTGCGGGAAGAAGCTCTCGTCGCCCAGGCTGGCCAGCGAGATGTTGCAGAAGATGCCGATCTTGCGGTCCTGCTTGGCCAGGCGGCGAACGATCTGCACGCAGCGGAACAGCAGCAGGTTGTCGATGGCCGTCATCAGGCCTTCCGGCTCGGCCACGGCCAGATATTCGGCCGGCATCATCACGCGGCCGGTCTCGTCGCGCAGGCGCGAGAAGCTCTCGTAGAAGACGGTCCGGCGCTGGGGCAGGCTGACGATCGGCTGCAGGTAGAGGTCGACGCGGTTCTCGGCCAGGGCGTCCTGCACCACTTCCAGCATGTGGCTGGTCTGCGGCGCGCGCTCGCGGCCCACGGTCTGCTGGTGGCGGGCCGAGGCGGCGGCGACCTGGTGGCTGAGCTGCTGCTCCATCCGGTCGCTCATCTGCGAGATCAGGTCTTCCAGCTGGTGGACCTCGGTCGACAGCTCTTCAGTCCGGCGCTGGGCGTCGGCGGCGACGGTCTCCACCAGGTCGGAGACCCGGGCGTCGACCTTCTCGATCTGGTCCAGCAGGATGGCGTGCGCCTCGCGCACCGTGTCGATGTCGCCGCGCAGGGCGGCGGCCAGGAAGGTCTGCCCCAGCAGGCCGTGGAAGGCGAAGCACAGGCCCAGCGTGCCGATGAAGGCCGAAACGCCGACAGCCGGGGTCGCGCCCATCCTCCACAGGAAGAGCGAGACGATCAAAGCCAGACAAAGATAGGCGCCCGTCAGGAGCGCCAGCATCAGCCTACGCATAATTCGCCCATACGAATCGTTACACGCAATCAGACCGAGCGGCGGCGTAAGAGTCGAATCTATTAACGACCCTGCGCCATTCGGTCCCAACAGCCCTTAAGCGTTCAGCATAACCCGAAACGCCAGGATCGTTGAATCGACATCCGTCCGCCGGACTGATAATCGTTCGCAATCTAATCGGAGCCATTATGTCCGAAGCGTTCGCGTTGTCCCCCGAATTCAACCCAGCCGAGATCGAGCCCGGCGGTCTGCGTCCCCTGGCCTCGGCCCGGCGCGGCGACCGTGGCGTGATCGTGCGCGTCACCGGCGTCTCCGGCGCGGCCGAGTCCGTCGCGGCGGAAGAGCTGGAGCGTCGCCTGCTGGAGATGGGCTTCGTGGAAGGCGCGGCCATCGAGGTGCTGCACGAGGGCCTGTTCGGGCGCGACCCGATCGCCGTGCGCGTGGACGACACCCGCGTGGCCCTGCGCCGCCGCGAGGCCGGCGCGGTGAGCGTGAAGTTCGACGGACGCTAAGACCTTGCCGCTCGACACCGCCATCGCCGACGCCGCCGCGCCCAAGCCCGTCGCCGACACCGCCCGGATCGCCCTGGTCGGCAATCCGAACTCCGGCAAGACCGCCCTGTTCAACGCCCTGACCGGCAGCCGCCAGAAGGTGGCCAACTACGCCGGCGTCACGGTCGAGCGGAAGGAGGGCGTGCTGACCACGGCCTCCGGCCGCCAGATGCGCGTGCTGGACCTGCCGGGCACCTATTCCCTGCGGGCCCGCAGCCCGGACGAGGTCGTCACCCGCGACGCCGTGCTGGGCAAGCTGGCCGGCGAGGTCGCGCCCGAGGCCCTGATCTGCGTGGCCGACGCCACCAACCTGCGTCTGGTGCTGCGCCTCGTCCTGGAACTCAAGCAGGTGGGGCGTCCGTTCGTGCTGGCGCTCAACATGTTCGACATCGCCCAGCGTCAGGGCCTGCGCATCGACCTGGAGCGCCTGAGCCAGGAGATCGGCGCGCCGATCGTCACCACGGTGGCGACCCGCAAGCGCGGCCTGCCCGAGCTGCTGGAAAAGGTCGAGGCGATCGTCGCGGCCAAAAACCTCGAGAAGGGCAAGGTCGAGGCCGAGAACGTCTGGCGCGAGCCGACGGCGTCCGAGATCCGCGCCGCCCACGCCGAGGCCCAGCGCATCTTCAAGGCCTGCGTGAAGCCGCCCGAGCGGCCCGACACCGTGACCGGCAAGATCGACGGCGTGCTGCTGCACCCCGCGGCGGGCCTGGTCATCCTGCTGACCCTGCTGTTCGTGATGTTCCAGGCGGTGTTCACCTGGGCGACGCCCCTGATGGACGGCATCGACGCCGGCTTCGCGGCCCTGGTCGCGTTCACCAACGACCACCTGCCGCACGGGCTCCTGACCAGCTTCATCGCCGACGGCCTGATCGCCGGCGTCGGCAGCGTGCTGGTGTTCCTGCCGCAGATCCTGATCCTGTTCTTCTTCATCCTGATGCTGGAGGACAGCGGCTACATGGCCCGCGCAGCCTTCCTGATGGACAAGATCATGGGCGGCGCCGGCCTGCACGGCCGGGCCTTCATTCCGCTGCTGTCCAGCTTCGCCTGCGCCATCCCCGGCATCATGTCGACGCGGGTCATCGACAACCGCGAGGACCGGCTGACCACCATCCTGGTCGCGCCTTTGATGACCTGCTCGGCGCGGATCCCGGTCTACACCCTGATCATCGGGGCCTTCATCCCGCAGAAGACCGTGGGCGGCTTCCTGTCGCTGCAGGGCCTGGTCATGTTCGGCCTCTACGCCTCGGGCATCGTCAGCGCGCTGCTGGTCTCGTTCGTGATCCGCCGCATCTTCTGGCGGGGGGCGGTCGAGCCCTTCATGATGGAGCTGCCGACCTATCGCTGGCCCGAGCCGCGCAACCTCTTGATGAACCTGTGGACCCGTGCGCGGATCTTCATGGCCCGCGCCGGCCGCATCATCCTGCCGCTGATGGTGCTGGTCTGGGTGCTGTCGACCTTCCCCTATCCGCCGGAAGGCGCGACGGGACCGGCCATCGACTACAGCATCGCCGGGCGGGTGGGTAAGTTCATCGCCCCGTTGATGGCTCCGATCGGCTTCAACTGGCAGATGACCGTGGCCCTGATCCCCGGCATGGCCGCCCGCGAAGTCGCCGTGGCCGTACTGGGGACGGTCTATGCGGTGGGCGGCGGCGACGGCGAGACCGGCGCCCTGTCGACCCTGCTGAAGAACCAGTGGTCGCTGGCCAGCGCCCTGTCGTTCCTGGCCTGGTACGTCTTCGCGCCGCAGTGCTTGCCCACCCTGGGCGTGGTCAAGCGCGAGACCAACAGCTGGATCTGGCCGACCGTCATGTTCTGCTACATGGTCAGCCTGGCCTATCTGGCGGCCTTCATCGTCTACCACGCGGCGGTGGCGTTCGGGCTCGGCTAGAGCGCTACCCCGCCCGCTCCAGGCCCTTGCCGTAGGACAGCCGACGCCAGATCCACTCCAGCGGACCCATGCGGAACCGCGACAGCCAGATCGGCGACCAGATCAGCTGCAGGGTCCAGATGGCGACGACGCAGCCCCACAGCTGCACGCGGTCCAGCTGGCCGAACAGGCCCAGCCCCCGGCCGCTCCAGAAGATCGTGGTCATGATCAGCGACTGGGTCAGGTAGTTGGTGAAGGCCATCTGGCCCAGGCAGGCCAGCGGCCTGGACAGCGTTCTCACCAGAGATGAGCGGATCAGCAGGATGGCCAGGGACGCATAGCCCAGGGTGATCGGCAGGGTCAGGAACTCGTAGGCCAGCTGATACCGGCCCAGGGCCTGCGGCTTGGCGAAGTTCGTGATCAGCTTGGCGTGGTTCTCCCAGCCGCTCCAGACCAGGCCCGCCGCGCCCAGGGCGATCAGGCCCGCATAGACCCACGTCGGGGCGCGGCCGGTCAGGAAGCCGGTCTTGAACAGCGCCATGCCCAGCAGCATCAAGGCTCCGGTGCGCCAGCTGAAGACGATCAGGCTGCTCAGCTGCAGCACGCCCCAGTCCTTGGCGTTGTGGACCATGGCCGGGGCCAGGCCCTGGCGCATCTCGGCGATGCTCAGAGGGATCTCGCCGGGCGTCGAGGGTTGGCCGATCTTCTCCATGACGTCCTGCTGGACGGCCGGCGGCGCGTTCTCGACCGCCAGATACGGCGCGACGGCCAGGGCCGAGCCCAGCAGGATGACGAACAGGCTGACGGTGAACAGCTTGCGCGGCGGCCAGGACCGGAAGCGCATCACCACCAGGCCGACGCAGGCGTACAGCAGCAGGATGTCGCCGAACCAGAGCAGCAGGCCGTGCAGGGCGCCGATCACCAGCAGCCAGGAGAGGCGCCGGCGCAGCAGGGCTCCGCGGGCGAGGTCCGACCGCTCGCCGCCGACCAGCAGGATCGACACCCCGAACAGCATCGAGAACAGGGTGACGAACTTGTAGTGGAAGAAGGTGTGGACCACCCACCAGGCGGTCGCCTCGTGTCCCACCAGGGGGAAGGGCGACAGCTCCGGCGAGATGTAGACCGCCATCGGCTGGGCGAAGCCCACGGCGTTGACGGCCAGGATGCCCATCACGCCCAGACCGCGCAGGATATCGAGGCTGAGATGCCGATCGCTTTTGGCGACCGGCCTCAGCATCGGCGAAAGATCACTCTCGCCCGAAACAGCGTCCGTCATCGGCGTCCCTCTCGAGACGCCGTGCACGCCTAGCGCGTCGGAACCGGTGTCTCGCCCCGATAGTCATAGAAGCCGCGACCGGTCTTTTTGCCAAGCCAGCCGGCCTCGACATATTTCACCAGCAGCGGGCAGGGACGGTACTTGCTGTCGGCCAAGCCCTCGTGGAGCACGTTCATGATGCTCAGCACGGTGTCCAGGCCGATGAAGTCGCCCAGCTCCAGCGGGCCCATCGGATGGTTGGCGCCCAGCTTCATCGCCGTGTCGATGGCGTCGACGGTGCCGACCCCTTCGTACAGGGTGTAGATCGCCTCGTTGATCATCGGCACCAGCACGCGGTTGACGATGAAGGCGGGGAAGTCCTCGGCGTTGCTGGTGATCTTGCCCAGCGACTGGGCGAAGGCGACGGCGCGCTCGTAGGTCGGGACGTCCGTGGCGATGCCGCGGATGATCTCCACCAGCTTCATCAACGGCACCGGGTTCATGAAGTGCAGGCCGATGAAGCGCTCGGGGCGGTCCGTGGCCGAGGCCAGGCGCGTGATCGAGATCGACGAGGTGTTCGAGGCCAGGATCGTCTGCGGGGCCAGATGCGGCTGCAGGCTGCGGAAGATCGACTTCTTGATCTCCTCGTTCTCGGTCGCCGCCTCGATGGCCAGGTCCGTGGCGCCGATGGCGTCCAGGCCCTCGGCGGGCTGGATACGGGCCAGGGCGGTCTTCATGGCCTCGTCGTCGATGATGCCGCGACCGACCTGGCGGGCCAGGTTCTTCTCGATCAAAGCGAGGCCGGCGTCGATCCGCTCGCGCGAGACGTCGTGCAGCCGTACGTCGTAACCGCCCAGGGCGACGACATGCGCGATGCCCGACCCCATCTGGCCGGCGCCGATAACGCCGACCGTCTTGATTTCACTCATAAAAGCCAAGCCTTCGCTTGAATGCGCGCCGAGCGTCCCGCCCGGGCCGTCTGATATGACGACTTTTCTAGCACGAGAAACCGTGGCGCCGCCAAGGGCTTTGCTGCGATGCAGCGCGAGCGGCGCCGCAAAGCCTTACAGTTGTTGGGGTCCTGCCACAGGGGGGTAGGGGTGAGCGGTCCCATTCGGATCCTCGACCAGGTCCGCCTCGACGTAGTTGGGACCGACGGGGACCTTGCCGTGGCCGCCGGGGATGTCGAGGACATAGGTCGGCTGGGTCAGGCCCGAGACCGTCCCGCGCAGGGCCTTCATGATCGCCTGGCCCTCGGCGATCGTGGTCCGCAGGTGGGCGGTGCCGGGCGCCAGGTCGCCATGGTGCAGGTAATAGGGCCGGATGCGCATCTCGACGAAGGTCCGCATCAGCTCGGCCAGCACGGTCGGGTCGTCGTTGACCCCCCGTAGCAGCACCGTCTGGCTGATCATCGGGATGCCGGCGTCGACGATCCTGGCGCAGGCCTCGCGGGCGGCCGGGGTCAGCTCGCGGGCATGGTTGGCGTGCAGGGCGACATAGACGGTCTTGGTCGAGCGCTTCAGCGCCGCGACCAGATCGTCGGTGACAGCCTCGGGATCCACCGCCGGCACGCGGGTGTGGAAGCGGACGATCTTGACGTGCGGGATCGCCGCCAGCCGGTCCATCAGGTCGGCCAGGCGGCGGGGCGACAGCACGAAGGGGTCGCCGCCGGTGACGATGACCTCCCAGATCTCCGGTCGGTCGGCGATATAGGCGAAAGCCGCGTCCAGCTGGGCGGGGGAGAGGTTCGACAGCCCCTCGGGGCCGACCATCTCGCGCCGGAAGCAGAACCGGCAATAGACCGCGCAGGTATGGGTCGGCTTCAGCAGCACCCGGTCGGGATAGCGATGAACGATCCCTTCGACCGGGCTGTGGGCGTTGTCGCCGATCGGATCGCCGTCCTCGCCGGGACTGGCGACCAGCTCCTCGGGCGCGGGGATGAACTGGCGGGCGATCGGGTCGTCGTCGTTAGTGGGATCGATCAGCTCGGCCATCGCCGGCGTGATCGCCACCGCATAGCGCGCCGCCACCGCCTCCAGGGCCGGCAGGCGCTCGGGCGGGACCAGTCCGGCCTCGGTCAGGGACCGGACGTCGCGGAGGGTCTTGGAGACGGGGGGCATGAGGGGCGGGGATATGCGGGATTTCAGGCCCGGAGGCAAATATGCAGCCTCTAGACCTCCTCCGCGACCGGCGGCCAGATGCGCGCCCGCACGCCGCCGCCCTCGCGGTTGTCGATGACCAGCCGGCCGCCGAAGCGCTTGATCAGCCGCTCGGCCGTCGGGATGCCTAGGCCGAAGCCGCCGGTGTCGCGGGCCCGGGCGGCGTCGCCTCGGAAGAACGGCTCGTAGATCCGCGCCATGGCCTCGTCGGTCAGGCCGGGACCCTGGTCCAGCACTTCGATCAGCGGGCCTTCTGGATCCTCCACCAGCCGGATCCGGGCCTGGCCGCCGAAGCGGACGGCGTTGTCCACGAGGCGGATCAGGGCCTGCTCCAGCGGGCCGCGATGGGTGATCAGGGCCAGGGCCTTGCCGCCTTCGTAGCGCACCGCCTCGGGCCAGCGGGCGGCGACGCCCTTGATCAGGGCCGGCAGGTCGACCGCCTCGGCGCTGCTGGCCGAGTGCTGGGCCCGCAGCCAGTCCGACAGCGAGCGCAGCATGGCCTGCAGCTCGTCGACATTGTCGGTCACCAGGCCCTTGATGTCGTCGGGCTCGATATAGTCGGCGGCCAGGGAGAGGCGGGCCAGCGGGGTGCGCAGGTCGTGGCTCAGGGCCTCCATCGCCCGGGCCTGATCCTCGATCAGGCCGGCGATGCGCCGTTGCATGTCGTTGAAGGCCCGGCCCAGCTCGACCAGGTCGTTGGGGCCCTCGACCACGATCGGCGAGGGCTGGATCTCGCCGACATGGCGCGAGGCTTCCGTCAGGCGGCGCAGCGGCTGGCCCAGCTGCCGCAGGGCCCACGCCCCCAGGGCCAGGCAAGCCAGGGAGAAGGCCAGGGTGGTGGCCACCGCGCGCAGGGCGATCGGCCAGGGACGCGGGAAGTTGTGCGAACGGAAGGCCAGCCAGCGACCGTCGTCCAGCCCCATGACGCCGACGAGGTCGCGGCCGCCCTCGGCCCGGCTCTCGGACCACAGCCGCAGCGGGCGCTTGGCCAGGCCCGGCTCCCACAGGCGGACATAGGCGGCGATGGCCTTGGCTTCCTCGGTCTGGGCCTCGTCGGCGGCCGTGGCCTCGGGCGGCAGGGAGACGATCTCGGCCTCCAGGTAGCGCGAGGTCATCACCCGGCTGAAGTCGGCCTGGCCCAGACGGCTGACCCGCTCGCCGACCACCAGCATCTCGGCGATCCGGCGAGCGTGGTCTTCCCGCAGGCTCTGGCGGTCGATGGCGCTGTAGAGGGCGACGCTGGCGACCAGCTGCGCCAGCACGACGGCGACCACGACCAGGATGGACCGGCCCACCAGGCCTCGGGACCAGCCGAGGAATTTCCGCCCCAACGTCTTGTATGAGGTCATACGCATCCGGAAGGAGTAACCGAGGCGACGCAACGGGGCGACTACGGTGTGACCGCATCGAGGGGACGCCGCTTTAGCGGATGACACGGCTTTCGAGGTTCCGATTGCTCAGATCGGCTTCACCCCGCCACCGGCGTCCAGACGACGTCCTCGATCCGCCGCGCCCCCGTGGCCAGCAGCGCCAGCCGATCGAAGCCCAGGGCCGAGCCCGAGGCCTCGGGCATATGTTCCAGGGCGGCCAGGAAGTCCTCGTCGATCGGATAGCGTTCGCCGTAGAGGCGGGCCTTCTCGTCCATCTCGATCATGAAGCGGCGGCGCTGTTCGGCCGGATCGGTCAGTTCGCCGAAGGCGTTGGCCAGCTCGACCCCGCAGGCATAGAGCTCGAAGCGCTCGGCCACGCGCGGATCGGCGTCCTTGGGGCGGGCCAGGGCCGCCTCGCTGATCGGATATTCGCACAGCACCGTGGCGCGGCCCTCGCCGAGGCGAGGCTCGACCTTCTCGACGATGATGCGGCTGAAGACGTCGGCCCAGCCGTCGTCCTCGGCGACGCGGATGCCGGCGGTGCGGGCGGCGGCGGCCAGGGCGTCACGGTCCGTGGAACCGTCGGCGGCGACGCTGGCCAGCAGGTCGACGCCGGCGTGGCGCTGGAACGCCTCGGCCACCGACAGCCGCTCGGGCTGGGCGAACGGATCGCAGGTCATGCCCCGGAAGTCGAAGCGCTTCGTCCCAGCCGTCTCGGCCGCCAGGGCCAGCAGCGCAGCGCAGTCGTCCATCAGGGTCTGGTAGGGTGCGCCGGCCCGGTACCACTCCAGCATGGTGAACTCGGGATGGTGCAGCGGTCCGCGCTCGCGGTTGCGCCACACCTTGCCCAGGCTGAAGATCTTCTCCTCACCCGCGGCCAGCAGCTTCTTGCAGGCGAACTCCGGCGAGGTGTGCAGATAGAGCGGACTGGCCTCGCCCGCGATGGTCAGGGCCTGGGTCGCGAAGGCGTGCAGGTGCGCCTCGTTGCCCGGCGAGACCTGCAGGGCGGCGGCCTCGACCTCTTCGAAACCCTCGGTCTCGAACCAGGCCCGGAAGGCCTTGGTGATCCGGTTGCGGGCCAGCAGGAATGGTCGGCGGTCGGCGTGGACGCCGCTGCGCCACCACGTGGAAGAAGGCTGGGACACAGGACCTACTGGGCTAACAACCGAAGAGACTGGAGATTTCGGCCCTTTCGCTATACGAGGGCGCTCACGGATCAATAGCACGATCGCGCCCGCGGCCTCGCGCGCGCTTTCATCCAAGGAACGTAACTACGTGAAGGTCGCAGCCAGCTCGCTCCGCAAAGGCGCCGTCGTCGACATGGAGGGCAAGCTCTACGTCGTCCTGACGGTCGAGAACATCCACCCCGGCAAGGGCACCCCGGTGACCCAGCTGAACATGCGCCGCATCTCTGATGGCGTGAAGGTGTCGGAACGCTACCGCACGACCGAGCAGGTCGAGCGCGCCTTCGTGGACGACCGCAACCACACCTTCCTGTACCAGGACGGCGAAGGCTTCCACTTCATGAACCCGGAAAGCTACGACCAGCTCGTGGCCACCGAGGACGTGATCGGCGACGCCGCCCCGTACCTGCAGGAAGGCATGACCGTCATCCTGTCGACCCACAACGACGTGCCGATCGCCATCGACCTGCCGCGCACCGTGGTCCTCGAGATCGTCGACACCGAACCGTCGGTGAAGGGCCAGACCGCCAGCTCGTCGTACAAGCCGGCCGTGCTGAGCAATGGCGTCAAGACCAGCGTCCCGCCGTATATCGCCGCCGGCACCAAGGTCGTGATCCTGACGGAAGACGGCTCGTACGTGGAACGCGCGAAGGACTAAGCCCTTCGGCAAGTTCGAAAAGATGAAGGCCCGGTGGGAAACCACCGGGCCTTTTTCCTTGCGGCTTTAGAAGTCCGCCGACACCGTCAGGTAGGCCATGCGCGGGGCCTGCGGGAACGCGGTGTAGCCGCCCGAATTGCTGGTCACGCCGGCCGTCGAGACGCCCTTCTTGTCGAACAGGTTGGTGACGTTGCCGGTGACGCGCAGGCCCTTCACCATGCCCTTGTCAGACATGTCGAAGGTGTAGCCGGCCTGCAGGTCGACCAGCATCATCGACTTGACCGAGAGGTCGTTGAGGTAGGTCACGAAGCGCTTGCCGACATAGTCGCCGCTGATCTGGGTGTCAAAGGCCCCCCAGTTGAAGCGGGCGATGGTCTTGTTCATCCACTTGGGCGTCAGCGGCACGGACTTGCCGCCGGTGGCGACCGTGACCGGCGTCGAGACGCCGCCGACGATCGTCGTGCCCGACTGGTAGTCCTGGTCGTACTTGCTCTCGTTGTACGAGATGGCGTTGTAGAGCTGGAAGTGGTCGCCGAACTTCAGCGTGCCGGCCACGTCGACGCCCTTGGTGGTCACGTCGCCCACGTTGGCCAGGATGGCCGGCGCCGGGTTGATGAAGTTGTAGGGCGCAATGTTCAGCAGGCGGTTGCTGAACTTGACCTTGTAGGCGTTGACCTGGCCGTCGACGCCGGTGATCGGGCCCCAGGCCACGTCGTGGCGGCTGCGCAGGCCCACTTCATAGGTCCACGAGGTTTCCGGCTTCACCGTCTGCTTGAACAGGTCGAAGGCCGCCTGGGTGCCCAGGCTCCAGGCCGAGAAGCCGTAGAAGCCGCTGCCCGCGCCATACGGGATGAACTGGCGCATGTTCTGCTGGACGTTGACGAAGACCTGCTCGGTCTCGCTGGCGTCCCACAGCAGGCCCAGCTGCGGCAGGAACCACTTGTTCGACTTGAGCGAGCCGGTCGGATAGTGGACCGGCACCGCTACGGTCGGAAGGTTCTGCTGGTTGATCGGGAACTTGCCGGTGGCGTCCTGCAGGCTGGACTTGAAGCCGGCCTGCAGCAGCAGCTGCGGCGTGATCCGCCACTGGTCCTGCAGGTGCAGCTGGACGTCGTTGACGTAGAACTCGGCGAAGTACTGGGTCAGGGCCTTCCTGCCGCGCGGCACGTCGTACGGCGACAGGTCGTTGTTTTCCTTGGTCATCGGGTACCAGACGCGGTGCTGGGCCGGTTCGTTGTGCTCGAACCAGACGCCGCCCTTGATCTGATGGTCGCCGAGGGTCCACTCGGCCGTCGACAGCAGGCCCGTGCGGTTGATGCGGTACTCGGTGGTGCGCACCGCATTGCCGCTGCCGCCCATCAGGTTGACGATGTTCTGCAGGGTGGCGGCGCTGGTGGTGGAGCCGACCACCAGGCTCGGATAGTAGGTGGCGAACAGGCCGGGCAGGCCGGCGGTGTTGACTGGACCGGCCACGATGCCGCGACCGAAGTTGTAGTGGTGATAGACCTGGTTGGTCCAGGTGAAGCCCTCGACCGGCTTCCAGGCGTATTTCAGGTAGCCGATGATGTCCTCGCGCTGGGCGGCGCTGAAGCAGTTCGAGAAGTTGTTGCCCTGGGCCGGCGGCGGGGTGCCGGGACCGCCCGTGAGACGGCTCGAGCAGGCGGCCAGGTCCGGATAGATGAACGGACGGGTGTAGGGCGTGTAGCCGGCCGCCGCGGCGGTCTGCTGGTTGCCCATGGCGGTGGCGTCTTCGTTCGGCTCCACCTTCATCTGCCAGTCGGCGTAGAAGGTCAGCTCGCCGTGCTCGTCTTCCTTGACCAGCTTCAGGTTCACCTGGTGGCCGCGCTGGTGGCCGTCGAAGTCCCAGGCCTTGGCGTCCTGGCGCAGGTACGAGACGTAGCCCCTGACGCCACTGCCCAGGTCGCCGGCGTCGAAGCGCACGAAGGTGCGGCTGGTCTCGTTGCTGCCGACGGTCTGGCGCAGGTTGAAGCCGCGCTCGGCCGACGGATCGCGGCTGAAGGTCTCGATGGCGCCGCCCAGGTTGCTGGTCGAGGCCACGCCCAGCGAGCCGGCCCCTGACGACAGGGTCACGCGGGCGACGTTCTCGCTGGTGACGGCGCGCGAGACAGACAGGCCGTTGTAGTTGCCGTACTGCTGGTCGCCCAGCGGCACGCCATCCAGGGTGAAGCCCAGCTGCTGGGTCGAGAAGCCGTGGACGAACAGCGACAGGTTCTGCTCATTGTTGCCCCACGGATCGGCGGTCCGATAGACGACGCCGGGCACGAACTGGATGGCCTTCAGCGGGCTGGCGCCCGGCAGGACGCGCTGGATCTGCTGGCTTTCCATGGCCACCGCCGAGCGGGTCTCGCGCTGGCTGGTGATGATGACCTGCTCGACGCTGGTCGAGTCGGCCTCGGCGGCGGCGGCGGCGGCGGCGGCGCCCGGCGCGGCGGCGACTTCGGCGGCGTGCGCGCCCGTGGCCAGAAGCGCGGCGGCGGCCGCGCCGCACCAGAGCCGCGCCTGGCGGCCAAACGTCGTGTTGGACTGCATGATTCCCGTATCCCCCATCGCGATTGCGGTGGGCCGGGCATAGGGACGCCGTGGAACGGCTCCACGACAGATTGGCGACGCTCCCGTGACGGTGGCGTCGGCGCCACAGTATCATTTGCCGGTCGCGCGTTCGGGCGGCGAAGCGCTCACACTTTCCCTAACGCGCTTGGGATCAGAGCCCGATCGCCTCCAGCTGTGCGGCGCTCATGGCGTCCAGCTGGGCGGCGGTCAGCTTGTTGACCTGGGCGCGCGACAGCTCGGTCAGCTGGGCGGGCGTGAACGCCTTGATCTGGTCGGGGGTGAAGCCGGAGATCTGGCTGGGCATGATCTGGTCGATCTGGGTGGGGGTCAGGCTCTGGATCGCCGCGCGGGGCAGTTGGCCGACCTGGGTGGTGGTCAAGGCGCCCAGCTGGGCACCCGACAGCCGGGCCAGGCCTTCCGCGCCGAAGGCCGTCAGCTGCTCGCCGGTGAAACCGCGCACCTGGGTCGCGGTCAGGCCGCCGAACTGCTCGCCGCTGAGGCCGGCCACGGCGGTCAGGGACAGGGCGCCGATCTGGCCGCTGGTCAGGGCCGCGACCTGGGCCTTGCTGAACTCGCCGACGTCATTGGCCGAGAGGCCTCGCACCTGCACCGGCGTGAGGGCGGCGACCTGGCCGGCCGACAGGGCCGCCACCTGGGTGACGCTCAGGGCCGAGATGTCGGCGGCCGAGAAGCCCTCCAGTTGCGCCGCGCCCAGGGCGCCGATCTGCGTGGTGGTGAACTCGCCGATGTCGGCAGCGCTGAACTGCTCGATCTGGCTGGTCGTCAGGCCGCGCACCTGGCTGGTGGTGAGGCGGGCGAACTGCGTGGCGTCCAGGGCCGCCAGGATCTCGCCGCGGACCGCGCCCATCTGGCTGGCCGACAGCGTCGCCACCTGGGTCGCCGACAGCGCGCCGAAGCCGGCGGCGTCCAGGCTGGCCACCTGGGTGGTCGAGAGGCCGCCGATCTGGGTGGCGGACAGGCTGGACAGGCGCGACGTTCCCAGCGCCGCGAAGGCCGAGGACGACAGGGCCCCGAGCTGGCTGGGACCCAGATTGGCCAGGTCAGTGCTGGAGAGATTGGCGATGAAGCTGGTCGACAGCCCCGCCATCTGGGTCGCGGTCAACTGGCCCAGGCGTCCCTGGAACGCGCTGTCGGGCAAGCTGGCCATCTGAGTGGGCGACAGGCCCGCGAACTGGGTGGCCGACAGGCCGGCGATGGCCGTGGTCGACAGGCTGGAGAGGTTGGTCCCCGACAGGGCGCCCAGCTGGGCGCCCGTCAGGCTGGCGACCTGGGTCGCCGAGAGTTCGGCGAAGTCGGCGGCCGACAGGCTGCCGATCTGGGTGGCGCTCAGGCTCTGGACCTGGGTGGTCGACAGGCGCGCCACCTGGGTCGTGGTCAGGGCCGCCAGGGCGGTGGTGGACAGGGCCGCGATGAAGCCGCCCGGCAGGCTGCCGATCTGGGTCTCGGCCAGGCCCGCCAGCTGCGCGCCGGTCAGGCTGCCGGCCTGGGTGGCCGACAGGCCGGTCAGCTGGCTGGAGGTCAGGCCGCTCACCTGGGTGGCGTTCAGCGCCGGCAGGGCGTCGGTCGCCAGGGCGCCCAGCTGCACCGAGGTCAGGGCCGCCAGCTGGCTGGCCGACAGGCCCGGCATCTGGGTGGGGCGCAGGGCCGCGACCTGCGACGGGGCCATGGCCTTGACCTGGGCCGAGGTCAGGGCGGCCAGCTGGGTGGCGGTCAGCGCCGCCAGGTCGGTGGCGGGCAGGGCGGCGATCTGGGCCGGGGCGATCGCGCCGACCTGGGTCGCGCTGAGCTCGGCCATGTCCTCGGGCGTCAGGCCGCGCAGCTGGGTGGCGGTGAGGCCGCCGATCTGGCTGGCGGTCAGGACGGCGACATGGCTCGCGTCCAGGGCCGACAGGGCCGTGGGAGTCAGGCCCGAGATCTGGTTCGGGGTCAGTTGGCCCAGGCGTTGGGTGTCGATGCCCGCCACGGCGGTCGCCGACAGCCCGCCCAGCTGGGTCGAGCGCAGGGCGGTCCACTGCGTGCTGCTCAGCTTGCCCAGGTCGTCGGCGTCCAGCGCGCCGAGCTGGGTCCCGGTCAGGCCCTGCACCTGGGCCGCGCCCAGCCCGGCCCACTGGGTGGCGGAGAGGTCGCCGATCACCGTGGCCGACAGCGCTCCGATCTGGGCGGCGGTGAGCGCGGCCATCTGGGTGGCGTTGAAGGCGCCGAAGGCGTCCGGGCCCAGGCTCTTCATCTGGGTGGCGGTCAGGCCGCGGATCTGGGCGGCGTCCAGCCTTTGCAGGTCCTCGGGCTTCAGCGTGGCCAGGCCGGTGGCCGACAGGGCTCCGATCTGGCTGGCGGTGAGGGCGGCGACCTGGGTCGGGGTCAGCGACGCGACGAGCGTGGTGGCCTTGCTGATCTGGTCGGTCGAGAGCGCCCGCAGCTGGGTCGGGGTCAGGGCCGCGACCTGGGCGCCGGTCAACACGGCCAAGGCGGCCGTCGGCAGCTTGTTGATCTGCAGGTTGGACAGGGCGCCCACCGCCGTGGCCGACAGGTGGTCGATCAGGGCGCCGACCTGCGTCCCGTCCAGGGCGGCGATCTGGGTCGCGCTCAGCTGGTCCACGTCGGTGTCCGTCAGGCCCTGCAACTGGGTGACGGTCAGGCCTTTCATCTGGACGGACGACAGGCGGGCCGTCTGGGTTGCGTCCAGGGCCGACAAGGCTTCCGGCGTCAGGCCGCTGATCTGGCCGGCGTTCAGGGCGGCCAGTTCGGTCGGGCTCAGCCTGGCGATGTCGGCGGGGGTGAAGCTCTTCAGCTGAGCAGCGGTGACGCCAGACAGCTGGGTCGAGGTCAGCGGCGCGACCGCGCGGAGGGCCGCCAGCTGGGGTCCGGAGAGGGCGTTGATCTGGCCGGCGCCGAAGCCGGCGACCTGCTCGGGCGACAGGGCCGCCACGTCGCTGACCGACAGGGCCTTAAGCTGCAGCGGCGTCAGGGATCGCAGCTGGGTGGCGGTGAATGCGCCGAACGTCTCGTCCGGCAGCGCCGCCAGCCGCTCGGGCGGCAGCTCGCGGATCTGGGTGGCGGTGAAGGCCTTGAGCTGGGCGCGGGTGAACTCGCTGAAGTCCTCGCCGTCCAGGCCCTTCAGCTGTTCGGGACGCAGATGGGCGATCTGGCCGGCGCTCAGCGCCCCGACCTGGGTGGCGTCCAGCGCCGCGAAGCCGGTCGCCGACAGCCCGCCGACCGCCGCCGGACTGAGCGCGGCCAGCTGGGTGGCCGACAGGCGCGCCACGGCGGTCGCCGACAGGGCCGCGGTATGGTTGCTGGCCAGGCCGCCGATCTGGGTCGGGGTCAGGGCGTCCAGCACCGCCGAGCCGGCCTTGCCCAGTTCGGCCGCCGACAAGGCCTTGATCTGGGACGGGCTCAAAGCCGCCAGTCGCGTGGCGCCGAGGGCCTTCAGCTGGTCGCCGCTCAGGACCGACAGCTGCGGGGTGGTGGCCAGGCTCCACTGGTCGGGGGCGGTCAGGGCGACGGTGTCGGCCGAGAAGCCTCGCAGGGCCTGGATCGACAGACTGGCGAACTGGGTGGCCGACAGGGCGGCGATCTGCTCACGTGACAGCGCGCCGACCTGGGTGGGCGACAGGGCCGAGACCTGGTTGGGGGTCAGGGCGCCGATCTGCTCGCGATCGAACTCGCCGATGTCGGTGGTCGACAGCGCTCGCAGCTGGGACAGGGTCAGCGACCGGACCTGGATGGTCGACAGGCTGCGGACCTGGTCCTGCGACAGGGCCGACACCGCCGACGCGGACAGGGCGGCCACCTGGGTGGTGGCCAGGCGATCCAGGGCCGCGGTGCTGAGGGCGGCGACCTGGGTGCGCGACAGCGCCTGCACCTGGGCCTGGTTCAGCACGGTCAGCTGGGTGGCGGTGAAGCCGATGTTGGACGACAGGCGCGGGAGCTGGGCGGCGCTCAGCCCCGACAGCTGGTTCTTGTCGAACTGGGCGAACTGTTCGGCGGTCAGTCCGCCGATCGCGGTGGCCGAGATCGCCGCGACCTGGGCCTTGGTCAGCTTGGCGAATTCCGACGGCGGCGCATCGGCCAGGGCGGCCGCGCTGAGCGTCGCGATCTTGGCCGCCGACAGGCTGGACAGGGCGGGCGTGTCGGAATTGATCGCCACCATGCGCGCTACTACCACCATGTTCGAAGTCGCCCCTTGATCCCCTTCGAGGACGCAGGACGCATGGGCCGCCAACTTTTCCGGACGACGATTCGTTAACCTCCACTTTAGGTGGAATCATGTTTAGTTCAAACTGTATTTCCTGATTGGGCATAGGCGGTCAAGCCGGCGACCAGGGCGTCGAAGACCAGGCGCACCCGGCGCACGTCCTTCAGGTCCTCGTGGGTGACGACGAAGGTCTCGAGGTCGAAGTTGAAGATCTCGGGCAGCACCCGCTCCAACATGGGGTCGCGGCGGGCCAGGCCGACCTGGCAGATCCCCAGCCCCAGCCCCGCGCGGATCGCCGCCAGTTGGGCGACGTCGTTGTCGGTGCGGAAGGCGAACTCGTCGACGCGCAGGTCCAGGCCCAGCGCCTTGACGGCGCGCACGCCGACGGTTTCGCTCTCGTAGCCGATCAGCGGCAGGCGACGGGCTTCCTCCAGCGTGGACGGCCGGCCCCAGGCGTCCAGCACCCGCTTGTGGGCGTGCATGCCCAGCTCGATGTTACCGATCCGCTTGGCGACCAGCGCCTCCTGGGTGGGGCGGACCATCCGCACGGCGATGTCGGCCTCGCGGCGCAGCAGGTCCTCGCTGCGGTTGGTCAGGGCCAGCTCGAAGACCAGCCCCGGATGGGCCTCGCGCAGCCGCGCCAGGATCGGCGGCAGCACCTCCATGCCGACCACCTCGCTGGCGGTGATGCGCACCGCGCCCGAGGCGGCGTCGGCCTCGGCCGAGGCGGCGCGGGCCAGGGAGGCCGCCGCCATGGCCATGGCGCGGGCGTGCTGGGCCAGCTCCCGGCCCAGCGGGGTCGGGGTCAGGCCCGAGGGCGAGCGGGTGAACAGGGCCACGCCCAGCTGCGCTTCCAGGTCCTCGATCCGACGGCGAACCGTGGGTTGGGCCGCGCCTAGCTGGCGGGCCGCGGCCGACAGGCTGCCGGTCTCGATCACGGCCAGGAAGGCGCGCTGGCGTTCCCAGTCAACGGCGGTAGGCAGGTCCGAGCTCATATATTTTTGATAATCTGATCGAGCATTCTCGACAATTTCTATCGAGGCGGTCGCGGCGCATCCTTGGGTCATCTCAACGACAGGAGCCGGCCATGACCGCCCAAACCGCCCGTATCGCTCTCGTCCTCGGCGCCAACGGCGGCGTCGGCGGCGAGACCGCCATCGCCCTGGTCCGCCGAGGCTGGACCGTCCGCGCCCTGGTGCGCGATCCCGGCAAGGGCCAGCGCCTGGCCGGGGTCTCCTATCTGGCCGGCGACGTCCTGGACCGCGCGGCCGTGGTCGCCGCCGCCGGGGGCGCGTCCGTGATCGTCCACGCCGTCAACCCGCCCGGCTATCGCGACTGGAAGCGACAGGCGCCGCCGATGCTGGAGAACACGCTCGCCGCCGCCCGCGCGAGCGGCGCGCGGATCCTGCTGCCGGGCACGATCTACAACTACGACCCGGCCGCCCAGCCGGTGCTCGAAGAGACGACGCCCCAGCGGGGCTTTACCCGCAAGGGCGGGATCCGCGTCCAGATGGAAGCCCGCCTGGAGGCTGCCGCCGCCAGCGGCGTCCGATCTTTGATCCTCCGGGCCGGCGACTATTTCGGGCCGCGTTCCACGGCCAACAGCTGGTTCGCCTCCGGCCTGGTCAAGCCGGGCCAACCGGTGAAGACTATCCTCTATCCAGGCGACAGGGATATCGGCCACGCCTGGGCCTATCTGCCCGACGTCGGCGAGACCTTCGCCCGCCTGGCCGATCGCGAGAGCGAGCTGTCCGCCTTCGCCCGGTTCCATTTCGAGGGCTATTGGGACGCCGACGGGACCCAGATGGTCCGGGCCATCGCTCGGGCCGCCGGTCCGCGCCGTCCGAACGTCCGCCGCCTCCCGTGGAGCCTGCTGCCGCTGGCCGGCCTGTTCAACGAGACCTTGCGCGAACTGGCGGAGATGCGGCCGTTCTGGCGCCATCCGGTTCGCCTGGATAACCATCGCTTGGTCGCCCTGCTCGGCGAGGAGCCCCGCACGCCGCTGGACGTCGCGGTCCGCGCGACGATGGAAGGCCTGCAGATCCCGGTGGCGACCCAGCCCGCCCTGGCGTTGCGCCGGGCGGCCTAGGCGTCCAGCACCGACCGCACCTTGGCCGCCAGGGAGGGGCTGTCGTAGGGCTTGTCCAGCATCGGGTACTCGTCGGCCCAGTCGATGGCTTCCGCGCCGATGAAGCCCGAGGTCAGCAACACCTTCAGCCCCGGATTGGCGCCCCGCGCCCGCCGGGCCAGGTCCAAGCCGCTGACCCCGCCGGGCATGACCACATCCGAGAACAGCATCTCGAACGCCGCCCCGCCCTTCAGCCGCCGCAGGGCGCTGGCGGCGTTGCGGGCGGTGGTCACGCGGTAGCCCAGCGACTGCAGGGTGTCGACGGCCAGGGCCAGCACCGACGGGTCGTCCTCGACCACCAGGATGTGTTCCGAGCCGGTGGCCTCCTGGGACGGGGCGCTGGGGGCGGTCTCGGTCTGGGCCGGCGGATCGATGGCCGGAAGGCTGATCTCGAAGGCCGCGCCGTCGCCCAGGGCCGTGGTCACCGTCACGTCGCCGCCGGACTGACGCACGAAGCCGTAGACCTGAGACAGGCCCAGGCCCGAGCCCTTGCCGACGTCCTTGGTGGTGAAGAACGGCTCGAAGATCCGCGAGGCGATGTCGGCGGCCATGCCCGGACCGGTGTCGCGCACCACCAGGCGGTGGACGCCGCTCGGCTGGGCCTTGACCGAGATGGTGAGGCCGCCCGTTCCCTCCATGGCGTCGCGGGCGTTGACGGCCAGGTTCAGGAGGGCGCTTTCCAGCTGGGCCGGGTCGATATGGACGAAGGCCGGAACGTCGGCCAGGTCCAGCGACACCGAGACCGCGTCGCCGACCGCCTGGCGGATCAGGGGCGAGAAGTCGCGGACCAGCTCGTTCAGGTCGACGGCCGCCGGGTCCAGGCGCTGGCGGCGCGAGAAGGCCAGCAACTGGCGGGTCAGGGCCGCGCCGCGCTCGGTGGCCTGGCGCACGGCCTTGACCTGGCGGGCGAACGGAAAGCCCTCGCCGCACCGCCGCTGGATCAGGTCGACATTGCCCAGGATCACGGTCAGCAGGTTGTTGAAGTCGTGGGCGACGCCGCCGGTCAGCTGACCCACCGTCTCCATCTTGCGAGCGTGGCCCAGGGCCTCCTCGAGGGCGCGGCGCTCGGTGTTGTCCAGCAGGGTGCCAAAGACCACGGCCGCGCCGGTGTCGGGATCCTCGCCCAGGATGCCCTGGTCGATCACCGACTTGTAGCTGCCGTCGGCGCATTGCAGCCGGTACTCGCAGGTATAGGCCCCGGCGTCGCGGGCCTCCTGCTGGGCGCGGGCGACGATCGGGTGGTCGTCGGGATGCACCCGGCTGTAGCCGAACTTGGCGTTCTGGATGAAGTCCTCGGCTTCGAAGCCGGTCAGGCCCTTCATGCTGTCGCTGACCGACAGGGCCGCGTAGGGGCGGTCGGCCTGGCGCGAGTAGAAGACGATCGGCAGGGCCCGCTGGATCGCCTGCTGGCGGCGCAAGCTGGCTTGAAGCTGCCGCTCGGCCTCCAGCTTCTCGGTCTGAACGCGGGCGTGCTCTTCCAGCAGGCGCTGGCGGTTCTCGGCCTCCTGGGCCAGCTCCAGGCGCTTGATGTGCAGGTCGACCAGCACCTGCACCTTGGAGCGCAGGATGAACGGGTCCACGGGCTTGAACACCACGTCGACGGCGCCGGCCGAATAGGCCTTGAAGATGTGGCCCTCGTCGCGGAACACCGCCGTCAGGAACACGATCGGCACGTCGCGGGTCCGCCGCCGCTCGCGGATCAGGGCCGCGGTCTCGTAGCCGTCCATGCCAGGCATGTGCAGGTCCAGCAGGATAACCGCGAAGTCGTCGGTCAGCAGCTTGCGCAGGGCCTCGGGACCCGAGCGGGCGACGACGAGCTCCTGGCCGAGGGCCTCCAGCGCCTGGGTGGCGGCGAAGGCGTTGCGCTCGTCGTCGTCGACGATCAGCACCTTGGCCCGCGGTCGGTCGACCGGCGCGGGCTCCGGTGGAAACTGGACCGCGGGGATGGGCGAGACGGTGGTCACTGGCTGACGCTGCTCAACGACACGATGTTGCCGCCGACCAGCTTGCGGGCGTCGGCGCGCTGCACCGAGACCCGCAGGACCGAGATCAGCTGGTCCAGGTCCACGGGCTTGGACACGTAGTCCGAGGCCCCGGCCTGGATGCACTTCTGGCGGTCGCCCTTCATGGCCTTGGCGGTGACGGCGACCACCGGCAGGTCGAAGAACCGCGAACGCGAGCGGATCTCGCGCATGGTCTCGTAGCCGTCCATGTCGGGCATCATGATATCGACGAGGACCATGTCGACCGACGGCAGGCTGTCCAGGAGCTCCAGCCCCGCGCGGCCGCTCTCGGCGTAGCGCAGCTCGATGCCGTACTCCTCCAGGGCGCTGGCCAGGGAGAAGATGTTGCGGATGTCGTCGTCGATCACCACGGCCGTACGGCCGGCGAGAACGGTGTCGGCATGCTTGGTCCTGGTCAGCATGGCCCGGGCCGTATCGGGCAGGCGCTCGACCGGGGCGTGCTGGATCAGGGCCACGTGGTCGATCAGCTGCTCGGCCGTGCGGGCCAGGCGGGCCGCGCCGGTGAACACGGCCAGGCGCAGGCGGCGCTCGTCCTCGGCGTCGAGGTCGCCGGGGGCGTAGAGCACCGTCGAGCCCGAGACCGCGCCGCGCTGCTTGAGCAGGTCCAGGGTCGGGCCGACCGCGCCGCCGTTTACGGTGACGACCAGGCAACCCTGCTCGCCGGTGAAGGCCTCGGGCGACAGGGTGTCGAGTTCGGTCTCGACGCGAGCGCCGCCGAACACCGACTTCAGGAGCTCGGCCGTGGTCTTGTCGCCGCCGACCAGGATCGGCGTGCGCTCGGGGTGGTCGGCCAGGCGGCGGACGCGGTCCAGGGTGGAGACCACCGCCTCCTGCTCGACCGGCTTGCTGGTGAAGCCCAGGGCGCCCATCGACAGGCTGAGGCCGCCGCGATCGTCGGCCGAGATCACCTGCACGGGGATGTGCCGGGTCTCGGGCGTGCGCTTGAGGAGGTCCAGCAGAGCCAGGCCGTCCATGTCGGGCAGGCCGACGTCCAGCAGTATGGCCTCGGGCGCGAAGCGACGGGCCAGGGATGGGACGGACGAGCCCTCGGCCGTGACCACGCCCTTGAAGCCGTTGTCGCGGGCCAGGGCCAGGAGGATCGAGGCGAAGCGCGGATCGTCTTCGACGATCAGCACGGTCGGCTCCTCGGGGCTGATCGAGTCGCGGTCGTCGACCACGCTCTCGACCGGCTCGTACGACGGGGCGTCGGCGGTCGAGAAGGTGAAGGTCGAGGACGGCGCAACCGGCGCGCGCGGAGCCGGGACGGCCGGCTGGGCCTGGGCCGTCGGGCTGAAGTTCAGCGGCAGATAGAGGGTGAAGGTGCTGCCCACCCCGGGGGTCGAGACGACCTTCAGCTCACCGCCCAGCAGGCGGGTGATCTCGCGGCTGATCGACAGGCCCAGGCCGGTGCCGCCGTACTTGCGGCTGGTGGTGCCGTCGGCCTGCTGGAAGGCCTCGAAGATGATCCGCTGCTTGTCCTCGGGGATGCCGATGCCGGTGTCGGCCACCTCGAAGGCCAGCACCTGGCCGGCCTTGTTCAGGTGGTCGTTGCCGATCGCCCAGCCGGACTCGGCGCGGCGCACGGCCAGCTTCACCGAGCCCTGCTGGGTGAACTTGAAGGCGTTCGACAGCAGGTTCTTGATCACCTGCTGCAGGCGCTTGTCGTCGGTGTACATGGCCGGCGGCAGGGCCGGGTCGATGTCGATGGCGAAGTCCAGCTTCTTGTCCTGGGCCAGCTGGGCGAAGGTGCGCTGGGTCTGGTCGCGCAGGGACGCGAACGGCATCTGGCCGATGTCCAGCGTGACCGTGCCGCTCTCGATCTTGGACAGGTCGAGAATGTCGTTGATCAGGCCCAGCAGGTCGGCGCCGGCCGAGTGGATGTTCTTGGAGAACTCCACCTGCTTGTCGCTGAGGTTCCCCTGCGCGTTCTCGCTGAGCATCTTCGACAGGATCAGTAGCGAGTTCAGCGGCGTGCGCAGCTCGTGGCTCATATTGGCCAGGAACTCGGACTTGTACTTCGAGGTCAGGGCCAGCTGCTCGGCCTTCTCCTCCAGCGCCGCCTTGGCCTGTTCCACTTCGGCGTTCTTGGCTTCCACCTGCTTGTTCTGGGCCGAAAGCAGGACGGCTTTCTCCTCCAGTTCGGCGTTGGTGGTCTGCAGCTCGTCCTGCTTGGAGCGCAGCAGCTCCTCGGACTGACGCAAGCTGGCGGCCTGCTGTTCCAGGCGGTCGTTGGTCTTCTTCAGCTCTTCCTGCTGGGCCTGGAGCTCGGCGGTCAGCAGCTGCGACTGTTCCAGAAGACCCTCGGTCCGCATGTTGGCGGCGATGGTCGAGAGCACGATGCCGATGGATTCCATCAGCTGGTCCAGGAACGCCTGCTGGGTCTCGTTGAACTGGCCGAAGCTGGCCAGCTCGATCACCGCTTTCAGCTCGCCTTCGAACAGGGCCGGCAAGACGATGATGCTGCGCGGGGCGCTTTCGCCCAGGCCCGAGCTGATCTTGACGTAGTCCTTGGGGACGTTGGTCAGCAGGATGCGTTCCTTCTCGGCCGCGCACTGGCCGATCAGGCCTTCGCGAGGGCGCAGCTGAGCGGCCGGCGGCTTCCTGCGGTTGCCGGCGTAGCTGGCGGCCAGGGTCAGCACCGCCTCGCCGGTCTCGTCGGTGTCGGAGACGTAGAACACGCCGTGCTGGGCGTTGATCAGCGGGGCCAGTTCCGACAGCACCAGGTTCGACACGGTCGACAGGTCGCGCTCGCCCTGCAGCATGCGGCTGAATCGGGCCAGGTTGGTCTTCAGCCAGTCCTGCTCGGTGTTCTTGAGGGTCTGATCCTTCAGATTGCGGATCATCTCATTGATGTTGTCCTTGAGCGCGGCCACTTCGCCCGAGGCTTCCACGGTGATCGACCGGGTCAGGTCGCCCTTGGTCACGGCCGTCGACACCTCGGCGATGGCGCGGACCTGGGTGGTCAGGTTGGCGGCCAGCTCGTTGACGTTGTCGGTCAGGTCGCGCCACAGGCCGGCGGCCCCCGGCACACGGGCTTGGCCGCCCAGCTTGCCTTCCGAGCCCACTTCGCGGGCCACGTTGGTCACCTGGTCGGCGAAGGTGGCCAGGGTCTCGATCATGCCGTTGATGGTGTCGGCCAGCGAGGCGATCTCGCCCTTGGCGTCCAGGGTCAGCTTGCGCTTCAGGTTGCCCTGGGCCACGGCGGTCACGACGTCGGCAATGTTGCGGACCTGGCCGGTCAGGTTGGCGGCCATCATGTTGACGTTGTCGGTCAGGTCCTTCCAGGTGCCGGCCACGCCGGGCACCTGGGCCTGGCCGCCCAGCTTGCCCTCGGTGCCGACTTCGCGCGCCACGCGGGTCACTTCCGAAGCGAAGCCGTTCAGCTGATCGACCATGACGTTGATGGTCGACTTCAGCTCCAGGATCTCGCCCTTCACGTCGACGGTGATCTTCTTGGAAAGGTCGCCCTTGGCGACGGCGGTGGTCACGTCGGCGATGTTGCGGACCTGGCCGGTCAGGTTGGCGGCCATGAAGTTGACGTTGTCGGTCAGGTCCTTCCAGGTCCCGGCGACGCCCTTCACCTGGGCCTGGCCACCCAGCTTGCCCTCGGTGCCGACTTCGCGCGCCACGCGGGTCACTTCCGAGGAGAACGAGTTCAGCTGGTCCACCATGACGTTGATGGTGTTCTTCAGCTCCAGGATCTCGCCCTTCACGTCGACGGTGATCTTCTTCGACAAGTCGCCCATGGCGACGGCGGTGGTGACCTCGGCGATGTTGCGGACCTGGCCGGTCAGGTTGCCGGCCATCAGGTTGACGTTGTCGGTCAGCTCCTTCCAGGTCCCGGCGACGCCCTTCACCTGGGCCTGGCCGCCCAGCTTGCCCTCGGTGCCGACCTCGCGGGCCACGCGGGTCACTTCCGAGGCGAAGGCGTTCAGCTGGTCCACCATGGTGTTGATGGTGTTCTTCAGCTCGAGGATCTCGCCCTTCACGTCGACGGTGATCTTCTTGGAGAGGTCGCCATTGGCCACGGCGGTGGTCACGTCGGCGATGTTCCGCACCTGACCCGTCAGGTTGGCGGCCATGAAGTTGACGTTGTCGGTGAGGTCCTTCCAGGCGCCGGTGACGCCCTTCACCTGGGCCTGGCCGCCCAGCTTGCCCTCGGTGCCGACTTCCCGGGCCACGCGGGTCACTTCCGAGGAGAACGAGTTCAGCTGGTCCACCATGACGTTGATGGTGTTCTTCAGCTCCAGGATCTCGCCCTTCACGTCGACGGTGATCTTCTTCGACAAGTCGCCCATGGCGACGGCGGTGGTCACCTCGGCGATGTTGCGCACCTGGCCAGTCAGGTTGCCGGCCATGAGGTTCACATTGTCGGTCAGCTCCTTCCAGGTGCCGCCGACCCCGGTGACATTGGCCTGGCCACCCAGCTTGCCCTCGGTGCCGACTTCGCGCGCCACGCGGGTCACTTCGCTGGCGAAGGCATTCAGCTGATCGACCATGACGTTGATGGTCGACTTCAGCTCCAGGATCTCGCCCTTCACGTCGACGGTGATCTTCTTCGAGAGGTCGCCGTTGGCGACAGCGGTGGTCACCTCGGCGATGTTGCGGACCTGGCCGGTCAGGTTGGCGGCCATGAAGTTGACGTTGTCGGTGAGGTCCTTCCACGTGCCGGCCACGCCTTCGACGCGCGCCTGGCCGCCCAGCTTGCCCTCGGTGCCCACTTCGCGGGCCACGCGGGTCACTTCCGAGGCGAAGCCGTTCAGCTGGTCCACCATGGTGTTGATGGTGTCCTTCAGCTCCAGGATTTCGCCGCGCACGTCGACGGTGATCTTCTTGGAGAGGTCGCCGCGGGCCACGGCGGTGGTCACCTCGGCGATGTTGCGGACCTGGCCGGTCAGGTTGCCGGCCATCAGGTTGACGTTGTCGGTCAGTTCCTTCCAGGCGCCGGTGACGCCCTTCACCTGGGCTTGGCCGCCCAGCTTGCCTTCCGTACCCACCTCGCGGGCCACGCGGGTCACTTCGCTGGCGAAGCTGTTCAACTGATCGACCATGACGTTGATGGTCGACTTGAGTTCGAGGATCTCGCCCTTCACGTCGACGGTGATCTTCTTGGAAAGGTCGCCGTTGGCGACGGCGGTGGTCACCTCGGCGATGTTCCGCACCTGGCCGGTCAGGTTGGCGGCCATCAGGTTGACGTTGTCGGTGAGGTCCTTCCAGGCGCCGGTGACGCCCTTGACCTGGGCCTGGCCGCCCAGCTTGCCCTCGGTGCCGACCTCGCGGGCCACGCGGGTCACTTCCGAGGCGAAGCTGCCCAACTGGCCCACCATGGTGTTGACGACCTTGCCGATGCGCAGGAACTCGCCGCGCAGGGGGCGGTCCTCGTTCTCGAGGTCCATGGTCTGGGAAAGGTCGCCGTTGGCCACGGCGCCGATCACCCGGGCCATTTCGGCCGTCGGGTGCACCATGTCGGTGATCAGGCTGTTCACGGCCTCGACGCTCTCGGCCCACGAGCCCTGGGCGCCCGGCAGCTGGGCCCGCTGGGTGATCTTGCCCTGGCGGCCGACCACGTCGCGCAGGCGCTCGAACTCCTTGGAGATCCGGTCGTTCAGGTCGACGGCGTCGTTGAAGGCCTCGGCCAGCTCGCCGTCCAGCCCCGACAGGTCCGTGGGCAGACGAACCGAGAAGTCGCCGCGTCGAAACGCCCGCAGCGCCGCCAGCAATTGATGACCGTCGAGCTCGCGTCCGCCGGCGGCCCGTTCCAAAACGCCTTGCATGCCCTGGCACCCCCACGTGCGTTGACTCAATCAGGGGTGAGGGCGCGCGAAGCGACGCCGAGAGCAGACCCACCCCTAACTCATGGGTCAACGCGGCTGTTGAGTGCGGGTTCCGCGCTCGCGGATTTGACGCGTCAGCCGACCTTGCTCAGCCGCAGGTCCTGGTAGTCATAGCTGAAGTCGGCCAGCGGCGACACCGCCCGGACCAGGGCCGAGACTACCTTGCCGTCCTTCAGGTCGAAGCTGAAGAAGGCGTCCTCCTGGGTGCGGTCGTCGAACACCGTCTGGAAGGTGTCGCCGTCGAACGGCTTGAGCTTGCCGCGCAGGGCGGGGGTCTTGTCGAACGAGACGGTCAGGCCCTGGGCCTTGCCCTTTCCGGCCAGGCCGATGGTCACCGTGCCGTACCAGGAATCGCGATAGACGCCGGCATAGGCCGCCAGTGGCAGGCTGGGCTTGGCCCCGCCGGGCGTCGAGGCGGTGGCTGCCTTGGCCGCGTCGGTGATGGCCTGGGCGTCGGCCTCGGCCTGGACGCGCTTGCTGGACGCGATCCAGTCGTAGTCGCTGCGCCCCTGCAGCCGGTCGGGCCCGCCGAAGCGCAGGCTGCGCAGGACGGGCGTCTCCTCGGCGTTGGTCATGATCATGATGCCGGACCTGCGCCCCGGCAGCAGGCCGGTGAACGAGATGAAGCCGGCCAGGCCGCCGGTGTGCCACAGGAAGCGCTCGCCGCGGTGGTCCTGGACGAACCAGCCCAGGGCGTAGGCCTGCAGCGAAGGCCGCACCGGGTTCTCGGCCGTCGGGCCGTCCGACCAGGTGGTGATGGTCTGGGGCTTCCACATCTCGCGGGCGGTAGGCTCGTTCCACAGGCGCTTGGCGTTGGGCAGCATGCCCAGGCCCAGCTGCACCAGCATCCACTGGGCGATGTCCTTGGGCGTGGAATTGACCCCGCCGGCGGGCGCGGCGGCGTCGAAGCTGTTGTCGAACGGCAGCACGGTCTGCGGGCCCAGGCCTCGGACCGGCGGGCCCAGACGGGCGTGCGGCGCGGCCCGGCGACTCTTGTCGACCAGGGCGGGGCTGGAGACGGTGCTGGTCATGCCCAGGGGATCGAAGATCCGGGCCTTGATCATGGTCTCCCATGACTGGCCGGTCACCGCCTCGATCAGCGCGCCGGCGGCGACGTAGAGGACGTTGTCATAGGCGTAGCCGCCCCGGAACTGACCGCCGATCGGCAGGTACTTCAGGCCCGCCACGATATCGGCGCGCGTGTGGGTCGGGGCCGGCCAGATCATCAGGTCGCCGGCGCCCAGGGTCAGGCCGCTGCGATGGACCAGGAGGTCGCGGACGGTCATCAGCTTGGTGATGACGGGATCGCTCATCTGGAAGTTCGGCAGGTGCTTGGTGACCGGATCGTCCCAGGCGACCTTGCCCTCCTCGACCAGCATGCCGATCAGGGCGGCGGTCATGGCCTTGGTGTTCGAGGCGATGCCGAAGACGGTGTTCTCGTCGCAGCGGTCCTGGGTCCCCAGCGTCTTGACGCCATAGCCCTTGGCCAGGGTGACCTTGCCGTTCTCGACCACCGTGATGCCCAGGCCCGGCTGGTCGGGGAAGGCGGCCATGACCTCTTGCGCGAACCGGTCGACTGCGGCGCCCGCAGCGCCGGGCTGCGCTTGGGCGAAGGCCTTGTTTCCGAACGCCGCCAGGCCCGTGGTCGCCAGAGCCGAGACGAGGGCGGAGCGGCGGGTCGTGGCGAGCATGGGCGATCCTTGGAAATGAACGGCCACGCTATGCTGATGCTTGAGGAGGCGGCAAGGGCGCAAATATCGTCCCTCTCCGGCCCAATCCTTTATGTGTCATCCCGGCCGCAGCGTCGCGGAGAGCCGGGACCAGGGGCAAACGCGATGCGCCGACCCCTGGGTCCCGGATAGCCTCTGCGAGGCTTCCGGGATGACACGGATTTTTGGAGCGCAGGAGGCGCTTGGCGTTCGCCAGAGTCCCCCTAGTTCCCACCATCCAGCAGCCGCCTGGCGATCACCTGCGCCTGGATCTCGCCCGCGCCCTCGAAGATGTTGAGAATCCGCGCGTCGGCCAGCAGGCGGCTCGCCGCATACTCCATCGCGAACCCGTTCCCGCCGTGGATCTGCAGGGCGTTGTCGGCGGCGGCCCAGGCGACGCGGGCGGCGATCAGCTTGGCCATGCCGGCCTCGAGGTCGCAGCGCTTGCCCTCGTCCTTCTGGCGGGCGGCGTAGTAGGTCAGCTGGCGCACGCCCATGATCTCGGCGGCCATCATGGCCAGCTTGTTGGCCACGCGCGGGAACGCGAAGATCGCCTGGCCGAACTGCTGGCGGTCCAGGGCGTAGCCGAGCCCGGTCTCCAGCGCCGCCTGCGCCACCCCGACCGCGCGGGCGGCGGTCTGGATGCGGGCGCTCTCGAAAGTGGCCATCAGCTGCTTGAAGCCCTGGCCCGGGACGCCGCCTAGCAGGTTCTCGGCCGGCACGGCGAACCCGTCGAAGCCCAGCTCATATTCCTTCATGCCGCGATAGCCGATCACCCCGATCTCGCCGCCGCTCATGCCTTCCGCCGGGAAGTCGTTCCCTTCGACGCCACGCGGCTTGGGGGCCAGCAGCATGGAGAGGCCGCGATAGTCGTTCGTGCCGGACTCGGTGCGGACCAGCAGGGTCATGACGTCGGCGCGGGCGGCGTGGGTGATCCAGGTCTTGTTCCCGGTCACCACGTAGTTCCCACCGTCCAGCACCGCGCGGGTGCGCAAGGCGCCGAGGTCGCTGCCGGTGTTGGGCTCGGTGAAGACGGCGGTCGGCAGGATCTCGGCGCTGGCGATGCGGGGCAGCCAATACTGCTTCTGGGCGTCGGTGCCGCCGGTCAGGATCAGCTCGCCGGCGATCTCCGAGCGGGTGGCCAGGGACCCGACGCCGATCCAGGCGCGCGACAGCTCCTCGGACACCACGCACATGGCGGTCTTGCCCATGCCGCTGCCGCCGAACTCTTCCGGGATGGTCAGGCCGAAGACGCCCAGCGCGCCCAGCTCCTCGACCAGTTCGATCGGGATCAGCTGGTCCTTCAGGTGCCAGTCGTGGGCGAAGGGGGTGACCTTCTCCTCGGCGAAGGCGTGGAACTGGTCGCGGATCATCTCGAAGGTCTCGTCGAGACCGGTGTGCTCCAGCGTCGGTCGACCGCGCGCTTCGGCCAGATGCTTGGCGATGCGGGTCTTCACGGCCTGGGTCCCGCCCTCGACCATCAGCTTCATGACGCCGTTCGAGTAGAGGCGGTTCAGGATGGCGCGGTCTTCCACCAGATGCGCCGGACGGACGATCTCGCCCTGGTTCATCGGCACGCCGCCGATCAGCTGGGCGGCGTATTCGGAGAAGAGAAGCTGGGCCAGCAGGGCCTCGACCTCGCCGAACCGGTCTTCGGACTCCAGCCGCTCGGCCCAGCCGGCGACCTGGTTCATCAGTTCGGCATAGGCGGCGTACCAGCCGTAGCCGTGAACGCGGTGCTGATGGACGTCGGCCAGCTTGCGGTCGACCTTTCCGCCTTCGGGAGCGATGTGGGCCAGCACCTGGGGCTTGGCTTCGGCCACGAACAGGACGGCGGAGTCAGCCGCCTCGCGCAGCAGGCCAGTCAGCCCAGGGAGAATGAGGTTGTCGCTTGCCGTTTGCGTCATGCTTGCTCCCCGCGCCCAAACAGTTGTTTTCTTTCACCCTGGCGCTTTTCGCACCTGCGAGCAATGTCGCAGTGCAGCATGCGCTCAAAAAACGGGGAGAGAAACATGCTCACGGTCCACCACCTGAACGAGTCGCGCTCGCAGCGGATCCTATGGTTGCTGGAGGAACTGGGCGTTCCCTATGAGATCGTCTTCCACACCCGCGACCCCAAGACCCGCCTGGCGCCGCCGTCGCTGACCGACATCCACCCGCTGGGCAAGTCGCCGGTCATCGTGGCCCAGCTCGCCGATGGCAGCGACCTGACGGTCATCGAATCCGGCGCGATCATCGACTACGTGATCCGTCGCCACGGCGGCGGCCGGCTGGCGCCCGATCCGGCCAGCATCGACTACGACCGCTACCAGCAGTGGCTGCACTATGCCGAGGGCTCGGCCATGCTGCCGCTGATGCTGAACATGTATGTGGGCCGCCTGGGCGAGGCCGGCGCGCCCTTGCACCCGCGCATCCAGGGCGAGATCGCCAACCATCTGTCGTTCGTCAACGACAGCCTGGCCGGCCGCGCGTTCTTCGTCGGCGACAGCCTGACCGGCGCCGACATCCAGATGAGCTTCGTGCCCGAGGTCGCCAAGGCCATGGGCAAGCTGGCCGACTATCCGCACATGGCCGCCTGGATCGAGCGGATGCATGCCCGCCCGGCCTGGAAGACAGCCCTGGACAAGAGCGGGCCCTACGCGCTGGGGGCTTGAAGGCGCGCTGAGGCCCCCTCCGTCACGTCGCCTATCGGCGCCGCGCCACCTCCCCCGTTGCACGGGTGAGGAGGATGTCGCCCATCCTCCCTTACGAAGCGGGGGAGGTGGATCGCCGCGGATACGCGGCGAGACGGAGGGGGCGCAAACCACCTCCCCAAACTTTTTTCCAACATGAACGAACTCTGTCAGTCGGGTCGCCGACACCGTTCAGCTTCACCCTGCCATGGTCTGTCTCACGGGGTTGCTGACCCCGCAGACACTCAAAAGGGACGAAGGAGTTCTCTCATGTTCGGCAAGACCACCAAGACCATCACCCTGACCATCGGCGCCGCTGCCGCCGCCCTGAGCATGACCGCCGCGCCGGGCGCCTACGCCATGGACCAGAAGCTGGGCGGCGTCGTGGGCTGCAAGGCCTCGGGCAGCAAGCAGGAAGTCGGCGCCGTCGTCGGCGGCCTGCTGGGCGCGGTCGCCGGCAACAAGATCGCCGGCAAGGGCGATCGCGGCACGGGCACCGCCATCGGCGCCGTGGTCGGCGCGGGCGCCGGTTCGCTGGTCGGCTGCAAGATGCAGAAGAGCGATGCGGCCAAGGAAGTCGGCGGCGTCTACAAGTCGGGCGGCTACCGCTACGCCCAGACCGTCCAGGCCGCGCCGCTGGTCAAGGTCGAGAAGAAGATGGTCACCCGTTCGACCGTCAACCTGCGCGCCGCCGCCTCGACCCGGGGCGAACGTCTGGGCGCCGTGGAGTCGGGCACGACCTTCCAGGCCCTGGGCCGCACCGGTGACGGCAAGTGGATCCTGGTCGGCCAGGACGGCGTCGGCGTCGGCTACGTCTCCAGCGCCTACGTCTATCGCGCCTAACCCGCGCTAGAGCCTTCGGGGCGCGTCCGCTCCGTCCCTCTGGCCGCGTTCTGAAGAGAGCCCGTTCGGTCGCCCCCTATGGCCGGACGGGCTTTTTCGTGGGCGCCGGGGCAGGTGCTCAGGAGAGCGCGCTGACTCCGCCCAGCCAGGTCTGCCAGACCACCACCAGCGCCCAGTGCAGGATGACGGCGGGCCAGATCGAGCCGGTCACGCGCCGGGTGATCGCACAGCCCAGGCCCAGCACCGCGCAGCACAGCAGGAAGTCCGGCCGCAGGAACACGCCGGCGGCGGACTTCAGGAAGGTCACGGCCTCGAAGGCGTGCCAGAGCGTATAGAGCGCGGTGGAGGCGGCGATCTCCAACCCCGGACGCTTGCTCTCGTTCGGGCCCGGCGTCAGCAGCCCTCGGAACGGGATCTCCTCGCCCAGGGCCGGGATGAAGAACACCACCAGCATCCGCAGCGGCAGGTCGGGCTGGGTGGGCGTCAGGTGGTAGAGCCCGGTGGCGAAGCCGATGAGCGCCATCGTGGTCAGGGTGATGGCCGAGACGGCGGCGCAGAACAGCCAGCCGCGCGCGGAGGGCAGGGTGCGGAGGCTGTCGAGGAGGCGGTGACGGTAGGTGGTTAGCGTCATCCTCAACTCCCACGCGTCATCCCGGCCGTAGCGAAGCGGAGAGCCGGGACCCAGGCTAGCCGCAATGCGCCGGCCCCTGGGTCCCGGATCGGCCCTGCGGGCCGTCTGGGATGACGAACTTTCTTAAACTGGAAGTGAGTAACCCTACGTTCGCCACCGCAGGGTCTGGTCCTTCACCGGATTGCAGAACGGCCGGCCCTCGCGGCGGCTGGCGTTCCATTCGCGCTTGCACTGGTGGTACCAGCGGGCCTGCTGGTCGGCGTCGCCCACCCACATCAGCGGCGGGTTGCACTGCAGGCCGGGGGTCTGGGCCGCGACGATCTTGCCGTCCTGACGCAGGAAGGCGCGGGCCGCGATGCGGATGATCGGATAGAAGGCCGTGAAGGCCCAGTGATCCGACCACATGATCTGGTTCATCCGCGTCTTGTGGGCGTTGATCGGCGTCATGGCCGACAGGGCCAGCACCTGCTTGTCGCCCACCGTCACGTGCTCCCAGCGCAGGCCGGGGAGGCGGAAGGTGATCTCGGTCAGGGGCTCGCCGCCCAGGATGGCGTAGGCCTTGGAATTCTTGGACGGCTCGTGCCGCACCATGGTGAAGCCGGCCTCCGAGGCGCAGAATCGCTTCTTCTTCTCGTGCTGGCTGGCCTTGGTCCGCCACCACCACTGCTGATGCACGTAGGGGCCGTGGGCGGGATCGATCAGGCCCAGCACGGCGTGGTCGATGTGGATGTCGTAGTCCAGGTGGTCGACCAGCTTGGGCTTGCCGCCCACGACGCCGGGGATGGTCGGCGGCGCCTCCGGCGGCTCGCCGTCGAAGCGCGGGTTCGAGCTCATCCAGATCCAGACCAGACCCTGCTGCTCGATGGTCGGATACTTGCGCACCCGGACCTTGGAGATGTCGAAGTCGCTGTCGCCGGTCAGGGACGGGATCGACTTGCACGCCCCGTCCGGCCCGAAGCGCCAGCCGTGATAGGGGCACTCGATGCTGTCGGTCCCATCGGCTTCGCGATGGATGCGACCCGCCGACAGGGCGGCGGCGCGGTGGGGACAGATGTCGCGGATGGCGTAGGCGTCGCCCTTGCGGGTGCGGCCCAGCAGCACCGGTTCGCCCAGATACTCGCGCTTCTCGGCCTTGCCGGGCTTGAGGTCGGGCGACAGGCAGGCGACGTACCAGGCGTCCCAGACGAAGCCCTCGCCGAACTTGTCTGACATGGGCTGAGCCAGGGGCTTGGCCTTCAGCAGCGGAGCGTCATCGGCGGGCATGGGTGCGCTTTTAGCGGTTGGAAGAACGCTGTAACTTGAGGCGCAGTGTCGCAGACTTATGCGACAGCCAAGCTCAGGCCCGAGAAGACGACAGCCAAAGTTGTGGGCGGATCGCGTCCGCCAAGTCCCCCGGCCGTGTTCCCCCGAACACGCCCCTGCCCAGTGTAGACGTCACCGCGACGCGGCGGTCTCCACCAGACGCTGATAGAAGCGCACCATTCGACCGACATTGTCCAGGCTGATGTGCTCGTCCGTGCCGTGGATGATCTTGGTTTCCTCGACCTTCAGCACCAGCGGCTGGAAGCGGTACACATCGCTGGCGACGCCGCCCATGTAGCGGCTGTCGGTGCCGGCGGTGACCAGGCCCGGCACGACCGGCGTGCGGCTCTCGTCGCCGGCCAGCGCCGCCAGGGTCTTCCAGGCGTCCGAGCTGGTCGAGGAGACGGCCGAGGGCTCGTCCGGCGTCTTGGTCCAGGCCAGCTGGACGGGCAGCTTGCCGACCGCGTCCTTGGCCCGCGTCATCACCTTGGCCGAGCTGTCGCCGGGCGCGATGCGGTAGTTGATCCAGGCCGTGGCGTCCTGCGGCAGGACGTTCTCCTTGGGCGAGCCCTTGATCATGGTCGGGGCGATCGTGGTGTGCAGCATGGCCGCCCCCGCGGGGGTCTTGGCCGTGACCTTCACCAGGAGCGGCGAGAACAGCCAGGTGTTGGCGGCGAAGATCTTCACCGTTGGGCTGGCGTGCGGGGCGATGGCGCCCAGCATATCGGCGCCGGGACCCTGAAACTTCATCGGGGCCTGGTGGTCGTCGATGGCCGTCACCGCCTTGGCCAGGGTCACCACGCCGCCGCCGTCGGCCGGCGGGGCCGAGGAGTGCCCGCCGATGGCCGGGGCCATGACCTTCATGGTGGCGTAGCCCTTCTCGGCCGTGCCGATGATGGCGGCGGGCTTGCCGGTGACAGGGTGGTCGGCGACCACGGCCATGCCCTCGTCCAGCACGAACTGGGCCTTGATGTTGCGCGACTTCAGGAGAGCCGCGGCGGCGCGGGCCCCGACGCCGCGCACCTCCTCGTCATGGCCGCTGACCACGATGACGGTGCGGACGGGCTTGAAGCCGCTGGCGGCCACCTGGTCCAACGCCTCGAACAGCGTGACCAGCGAGCCCTTGTCGTCGATCGAGCCCCGGCCCCAGACCGCGCCGTCGGCCACCACGCCGTCGAACGGCGGATGGGTCCACTGGCCTTCGCTGCCGGGGGTGACCGGCACCACGTCCTGGTGGGCCATCAGCACGATCGGCGGCAGGGCGGGGTTCGAGCCGGGCCAGGTGTAGACCAGGGTGTGGTCGGCGATGACCTCGCGCGTCATCACCCTGTGGGCCTCGGGATAGGTCGCCTGCAGCCAGGCGTGCAGCTTGTCCCATTCGGCGGGCTGGTCGTCGGCCTTGTCCTGGTGGCTGACGGTCTGGAAGCGGACGGCCTCGGCGAGGTGCGCGGCGGCCTTGGCGACGTCCAGCGGACGCGCGGCGGCAAGCTTTACACTGGCGGGATCCACCTGGGCCGGGGCCTTGAACGTGGCCGTCCGCACCGCGACCACGGCCGTCACCGCCAACACCAGACCCGCGGCCGTCAGCGCGACCTTTCCCCCGACACCCATCGCAACCTCCCCGAAACGCGAACGCCTGTTTGACGACTGTGCGTCGGATTTCGATACGCGACAATCTCGTAATTGTGGCGGCGCGCTTTCGGCCGAGTTTGCGCGGGGACCGACGGGGTCGCCAGAGGGAAAGTTATCCACAGGGTGGTGGTCTGTCCCCGTGCTTTTCCGAATCGATCTCAACGATTTCAGGGGTTTGCTGGAAAATAGTGGTTTCTCATCCCCGGCGCCGGGCGCGGCCGCAAGCTTGAGGCATGACCCAGACCCCCGTTCAAACCTGGTGCGACCGCCTGCAGGCCAAGCTGATGGCGGCCCTCGACGCGACCTGGGAGGTCATCGCCAACGGCGACGACCCCGCCGAGATCCGCAAGGCCCGCGACAAGGCCAAGGCTTGCGGCGACCTGGCCGCCATGGCCCGCAAGGTCGCGATGATGACGCCGCGGCCCAAGCCCGCCAGGCCGCTGGCGGGGTTCTCGCCGACGCCCGCGCCGGAACCCGACGCGCCGGACCGGCCTATGCGCAAGCTGGACAGGCTGAAGGGCGGTGGACGCGGGCGATTGTGAGCCCGCTGAAACTGGATGCGTCCCATCCCGAGGCGGCCTAGTCTCCCGCCTAAGCGAGGGGGAGATCGCGATGGACGCCGCCAAGGAGAGGCCGCTGTGGGCCGTGCTCGCCGTCTGCCTGTTGGCGGCGATGCTGGAGGGGTTCGACATCCAGTCGATGGGCGTGGCCGCGCCGCGCATGGTTCCGGCCCTGGGCCTGACGCCCGGCCAGTCTGGCTGGGCGTTCAGCGCCAGCCTGATCGGGCTGATGCTCGGCGCCTCGACCGGTGGAGCGGTCGCCGACCGGACCGGCCGGCGGCCGGTGCTGGTGGCCTCGGTCGTCGCGTTCGGCCTGTTCTCCCTGGTCACGCCGCTGGCGCGGGACTTCGCGGCGCTGCTGGCCGTGCGGGTGCTGACGGGGCTGGGCCTGGGCGGGGCCATGCCGATGCTGATCGCCCTGGCCTCCGAGCAGGCGGGCGAGGCGAGAAAGGCGACCCTGGTGGCGGTGGTCACGGCCGGCCTGCCGCTGGGCGGGGCCCTGGCGGGCGTCCTGGCGCGTTCGCCGCTGGCCGAGGACTGGCGGATGATCTTCGTGGTCGGCGGGATCGCCCCGCTGCTGGCCGCGCCGCTGCTGCGCTGGCTCCTGCCGCTGGGCCGGCCCGAGGCGATCGACCGACACGGGCGGGCGGCGCTGGCGGCCTTGTTCGCGCCCCGCCGCCTGACGATCAGCCTCAGCCTGTGGATCGGCTGCGCCCTGGCGGCCCTGACCCTGCACCTCTTGCTGAACTGGCTGCCGACCTTGCTGGTCGCGCGCGGCCTGCCCAAAAGCGCGGCCTTCGGCGCGGCGGCGCTGTTCAATCTGGGCGGGGCCGGCGGCGGGGTGGCGCTGGGCCTGCTGACGGACCGCTTCGGACCGCGCTGGCCGCTGGTCGGGACCTTCGCGGGGCTGGCCCTGGCGCTGGTGGGCCTGGCCGGAGCGGGCGACAGCGGCGAGATCGCCCTGCTGGCCTTCGTCGCCGGCTTCCTGCTGATGGGCGGCCAGTTCACCCTCTACGGCCTGGCCCCGCGCCTCTATGCCGACGCCGTGCGCGGGACGGGCGTCGGGGCCGCCATCGCCGCCAGCCGCCTGGGCTCGATCTTCGGCCCGCTGGCGGCGGCCCAGCTGATCGGCGCCGGAGCGGCGGGCGCGGCCGTGGTCGGGGCGCTGGTTCCCGTGGCGCTGGTCGCGGGCGCGTCGGCGGCGGTTCTGGCCTGGACGGCTAGAGCCCCTCGCTGAGCTCCACCACTTCCTCGAACGTCCGCAGGCCCGGACGCTGGGCGCAGACCAGGACGGCCATGTTCCCGGGCAGGTGCTGGTTGGCCAGCATCTTCTCGTGGGCGGCCGGGATCTGGTCCCACGGGAAGACCTCCGACAGGCACGGATCGACGCGGCGGTCGACGACCAGCTGGTTGGCCGCCGAGGCCTGCATCAGGTTGGCGAAGTGGCTGCCCTGCACGCGCTTCTGGCGCATCCACAGGAAGCGGGCGTCCATGGTCAGGTTGAAGCCTGAGGTGCCGGCGCAGATGGCGACCATGCCGCCGCGCTTGACCACGAACACCGAGACCGGGAACGTCGCCTCGCCCGGGTGCTCGAACACCAGGTCGACGTCGCGGTTGCCGGTAATCTGCCAGATGGCTTTGCCGAACTTGCGGCTCTCCTTCATGTAGTCGGAGAACTCGGGCCCGTTGACCTTGGGCAGCTGGCCCCAGCAGTCGAACTCGTTGCGGTTCAGCACCGCCTTGGCGCCCATCGACAGCACGAACTCGCGCTTGTCCTCGCTGGAAACCACGCCGATCGCATTGGCCCCGGCGACGGCGGCCAGCTGCACGGCGAAGACGCCCAGCCCACCCGACGCGCCCCAGACCAGCACGTTCTGGCCGGGCTTCAGCTCGTGCGGCTTGTGGCCGAACAGCATCCGGTAGGCCGTGGCGAGCGTCAGGGTGTAGCAGGCGGCCTCTTCCCAGGTCAGATGCTTGGGGCGCGGCAGCAATTGTCGGGACTGGACCCGGCAGAACTGGGCGAAGCTGCCGTCCGGCGTCTCGTAGCCCCAGATGCGCTGGCTGGACGAATACATCGGGTCGCCGCCGTTGCACTCCTCGTCGTCGCCGTCGTCCTGATTGCAGTGGATGACGACCTCGTCGCCCAGCTTCCAGCGCTTCACCTTGCTGCCGACCGCCCAGACGATGCCCGAGGCGTCGGACCCGGCGATGTGGAAGGGCTGCTTGTGGCCGTCCAGCGGACTGATCGGCTCGCCCAGCGCGGCCCAGACGCCGTTGTAGTTGACGCCGGCGGCCATCACGAGGACCAGCACCTCGTCCTCGCCGATCGTCCAGGTCGGCACGACCTCGACCTGCATGGCGGTCGAAGGCTTGCCGTGGCGCTCCTTGCGGATGCTCCAGGCGTACATGGTCTTGGGCACGTGGAAGGCCGGCGGGATCTCGCCGATCTCGTAGAGGTCCTTCAGGACAGGCGTCTCGGTCGTCATCTCGCTCCCCGCTCCCGCTTGCTCCTTCTGCGCTGCAACAACGCATGAGAGCCGAACTCGGCCATGGTCGCCCGGTTGTTCTCGGGTCTGGAGCACGAGGCTGAGACAACTGTTTGAACCTGGCAAGCGGAATCTTGTGCGCCGCAGCATGGCGCACGGGGAAGGTTGCCGGCCTCCCCGTGTCGGGCCACGGTGGCGACATGATCCACCTGTCGCGCCCCGAGCCCGCCGTCGCCCTCGTCGAGTTGGACACCGCCCCGGCCAACGTCCTGGCCATGGCCGAGCGCGCCCGGCTGCTGGACGCCTTCGCGGTGGCGGAGGTTGACAAGGCGGTGCGGGTGGTGGTGCTGGCCGGCCGCAACGGCGCCTTCTGCACGGGCGATGACCTGGCCGAGTCCATGGGCCGGGACGTGCCGGCCCAGACGGCGGCGATCCTGCACTTCCTGGACATGTGCGACGCCGTCGCCGCCTGCCGCGTCCCGGTGATCGCGGCGATGGACGGCTGGTGCGTCGGCGGCGGGCTGGAGCTCGCCCTGGCCGCCGACATCCGCCTGGCCAGCGACCGCGCCAGCTTCGCCTGCTCGGCGGTGCGCATGGGGCTGACGGCCTCGGCCGGGCGGCTGACCCGGCTCGTCGGCGAGAGCCGGGCCAAGCCGCACCTGCTGACGGGCGCGCCGTTCGACGCGGCGCGGGCGCTGGCGGACGGCATCGTCGCCGAAGTCCGCCCTGCCGAAGAGCTGCTGGGCGCGGCCCTGGCGATGGCGAGCACCATCGCCTCGCGCGCGCCCCTGGCCATCGAGGCGACCAAGCGCGTGGCGTCGGGGCTGTCGACGACCGGGGCCGAGATCCCGGACCTGGCCGCCACCGCCGATCACGCCGAGGCGCGAGCAGCCTTCATGAGCAAGCGTCAGGCGCTGTTCGAGGGGCGGTGAGCCGCCATCTCCCAAGGCCACGCAGCGCCGCCGCGTAGCGCCCTGGTCGGCGTCGTGCGCGGCGTCGTGGGCCGGGCGCGTCCGGCCGTCGTCGAGGAAGCGCGCGAACGCGTGTGGAGGCGCCGCGACGGCGGCGTCATTGGCCAGAACGGCGCCGTGACGCGTCACTTGAATGGAAGAGCTCACCATGGACAGGCGCCGCTTTCCCCTTGCGACCGGTGCGCCCGCGGCGCGCAGGCCCGAAGTGCGGCTGGCGCTGGGCCTTCTCGCGGCAGGGGCGTTGACGTCCGCCGCCATGGCGCGGACCGGCGCGGAGGTTGCCAATCCGGAGCCGCCGGTGGCCGGCGTCGAGACCGACGGGGCGATCGCCAACGACCCTTTCATCGCGTTCAACCGCGCCAGCTACGGCTTCAGCATGGGCCTGGACCGCTGGGTGACCGGGCCGATCGCTCATATCTACATGGCGGTGACGCCAGATCCGGTGCGTGACCGCTTCGGCGCGGCGGTCAGCAATCTGGGCGAACCGCACACGCTCCTCAACGACATCGCCCAGGGCCGTCCCAAGCATGCGGGGGTGACCGCCTCGCGGTTTGTCATCAATTCGACGGCCGGCATGCTCGGCCTGTTCGATGTGGCCGCCGAGATGGACCTTTCCCACCATCGATCGGATTTCGGCCAGACCCTGGGTCGCTATGGGGTCAAGCCGGGGGCGTTTCTCTATGTCCCGGTGCTTGGCCCGCTGACGGTGCGCGAAGGCGCGGGCCGGGTGGTCGACATCGTGACCGACCCCGTCACCCTGGTCGGCGGCAATTTCCGCACGACCTTCGGAGCGTCCCGGCTGGGCGCGACCCTTCTGGATGCGCGGTCTCGTCTGGATCCGCAGGTCCGGGCGCTGGAGAGTGCGACGGATCCCTACGCGACGGTGCGATCGGCCTATCTCCAGCGTCGCGCGGCCCTGGTGCGCGAGGCCACGGGCGAGGTTCAGGTCTTGCCTGATTTTGACGGCGCGCCACCGTCGGCGTCCCCCGAATTCCCGCCGTCGGCGGCTCCGCCGAGCCCGTCCGGGCCTCGATGAGCTGATCGGAACGACCCGCGTGGCCCTAGAACCGCTTGCTGAAGCGAAAGCTCAGCGTCCGGGGGCGAGGCGGCGTGATGATCTGGTCCCGGCTGATCAGGTAGGGGTTGCCGAACGAGAACGTGTTGGCATGGCCGTTCAGCGGATTGTCGAGGGTGGCGCTTAGCGTCCAGGCCGGCGTCGTCAGGCTTGCTATGCCGCGCAGGTTCACGAAATCGCCCATCTTGCCGGCGCTGTCGGCGCCGAAGGTCAGATAGGACGAGCCGACATAGGAGGCTTGGCCCTGCAGGCGCAGGGTCGACCCCGCGGCCAGATCCCGATGATAGTCGACGCCGAGGCTGGCCGAAGCCTGGGAGACCCCGGGAAGGGCCGCGCCCTTGCGCGTGCTGAAGGCGGCGTTGAAGGTCGTGACTTCGGGATCGTTGAGCAGGGCGGCCGTGCGCAGGTCGAGCCGCTCGCTGATGCGGAAGGCCGCTTCGACCTCGAGGCCCCGGTTGGCGCCATTGCCGATATTGACGGTGTAGGCCGTGCCGTCGGCCAGATACTGATCGCTCTGGACGGACTCCCAGGTCGCGTAGAACACCGCCGCCCGGCCTTGGAGGCGGTCGTCGAAGGCCCGAAACTTGGCGCCCAGCTCGTAGTTCCACAGCTCATCGGCGGCGTAGCGACGCGGTGGCGTTTCGGGCGCGTCGAACACCTGGCCGATCCGCCCGGCCGTGTTGAACCCGCCCGGGCGATAGCCCTCGGCCGCCTGGGCGTAGACCAGCACCCCGGGCCGGACGTCGTAGGTGACGAGCAGCTTGGGGGAGAAACCGGTGGCTTCGGCCGATCGATTGAACAGGCGCTGGCCGGCCGGCTGGGTCACCGTGGAATCGGTGTCGAAGCTGAAATTGAACCAGCGCAGTCCGACCGTGGCCGACAGGCGCGGGGTGGCGTCGAAGGTCACCTCGCCATAGAGGGCCTCCTCGTTGATCTCGTCGCGCCGGCGCTCGGCATAGACCGCCGGCGAGCTGGCGGGCAGGGCTTGCAGGCTGGAGGCGAGGCCGATCGCGCCATCCGAGGCGAATGCCCCGACCAGGCCGTGCAGGCGGTATTCGCTGGGCGTGGCGTAGGTGACCTCGACCACCGTCAGGTTGATGGCCTTGTGCTCGTCGAATGCCGCCGGAACCTCCGGCAGGCCGTAGAGCGTCGAGGCCGCGGCGGCGTCGTAGCGGCTGCCGAAATTGTGCGACAGGCGGGAGACCGCGCCCGTCACCCGGCCCCAGCCGCCGTCGCCGGTCACGGTCAGGGACGCGTGATCGAAGTCGCTGTCGTGCGGCTCGCGCACGAAGGAGTCGCGGACCTTCGGCCCCAGTCGCCGCAGCCCGTATTGGGTGTCCTGGTTGTCGTTCGACTGGTGGGTCATCCCCAGCGTCAAGGTCCAGTTCGGCGTCACCATCGCGCGCAGGCTCGCCCTGAGCCCCACCTGATCGGAGCCGTTGGCGCGGCTCAGGCCCAGCCGGGGGTTGGCGATGTAGCCGGCCTGGGCCTCGCGATAGACCACCGCCCGCAGCGCCGCCCGGCCGCGGACGAGCGGCAGGTTGGCCACCGCCTCGAGTTCGTCGCTGCGTCCGCCGCCCTGGGTGAAGGCGACCCCGGCCAGCACGCTGGCCGAATAGCGGTCGAGGTCGGGCTTGCGGGTGGCGATCCGCATCACCCCGCCCAGCGCGCCGCCGCCGTAGAGGGTGCCCTGGGGGCCGCGCATGATCTCGACGCGCTCGACGTCGGTCAGGCGCAGGTTCGGATCCGGCGCGCTGTAGGTGATCGGTACGTCGTCGAGATAGAGCGACACCATCGACTGGGCCTGACCGGTAAAGGCGCCGTCCGACAGGCCGCGCAGCAGCACCTTGTCGCGGCCGGGCCCGAGGTTGGTCACCGTCATGCCGGCGACCTGGCCGGTCAGGTCGTGGAGGCTGTTCAGCGCCTGGCGTTCGAGCCCATCCGCCGAGACCACCGAGATGGCGTAGGGCGTACGGCCCGGAAGGTTGGGATAGCGCTGGGCGGTGATCACTACCTCGCCCAGGCCCATCGGCGCCGGGATCGGGGCTTGCCGCACGGGACGCGCGGGGGCCGGCGCAAGGCGGTGGATGATCACCGTGCGCGGATCGGGCTGACGGTAGCCGCAGCCGCTGCCGGCCAGGATGCTGTCGAGCGCGGCCGACACCGAGAGGCGGCCGGTGAGGGCGGGGGCTTGGCCGCGGCACGCATCGAGATCGCCGCCCAGCGAGAGCTCGGCCTGAAGCGCGAATTCGATCAGCGCCGCCCGGACCGGCTTGGCGGCGATCTGCAACCGGACGATGGGCGCGCTGCGGCTGGCGAGCAGGCGCGGGGCGGCATCGGCGGGCGCGCCGACAAGGCTTGCCAGGCCCACGCCCAGGGCCGTGGCCCGGAGTCGGGCGCTGACGCGGTCGACCTGCTCCGTCACGATCAGCGGCGCGCCGTCTTGGCCTTGAGGACGACCTCGCCCGCCGTGGTCTCGGCGACGACCGGGGCGAACAGCTCCAGCCGTCGGATCATGGCGGCCTCCTCGTCGATCAGCAGGACGCCTGAGACCGTCACCGAGGCGGCGCTTGGATCAACGCGGATCGGCGTGGCGACATAGCGATTGAGGTCGCCGACCACTTCGGCCAGCGGCGTGCGATCATAGATCAGCTTGCCGGACTTCCAGGCGAAGGCCGTGTCCGGGACGACTTCGCGCTTTTGCGCGCTCGTGTCGGGACGTTGGACCAGCTGCTGGCCGCGCGCCAGCTTGACCGTCCCTTCCTGCCCTCCCGAAACGGCCACCAGGCCGCGGCGCACCGAGACGGCAAGGCGTCCGGCGTGGCTGAGGATGTTGAATTCCGTCCCGAGCACCCGCACCTCGCGCGCCCCGACCGTCACGACGAACGGGCGGTTCTCCAGGTGGGCGATGTCGAAGCTGGCCTCGCCGTCGACCAGGGTCACGTCGCGCTGCTGGCGGCCCAGGCGCACGCGCAGGGTCGTCGCCCCGCCCAGGGTCAGGCGCGAGCCGTCGGCCAGGGCGATCTCGCGCGTCTCGCCCCGCTTGGTTGCGTAGTCCGTATAGGACGGACCCGTCAGCCGCGGCGTCACCGCCAGGACGATGGCCGCCGCCGCGGCCGCGCCAAGGCCGATCAGCAGTCCGCGTCTCGCCGGACCGCCGGAGCGCGGGCGCAGCGGGACGACATTGGCGGCCAGCGGCGCGCGCTCCGGGGCGTCGGCGGGCAGGTCTTCCAGATCGAGCCAGACGGCCTCGACCGCCTCATAGGCCGCGGCGTGCGCGGGATCGGCCTCCAGCCAGGCCTGGAACGCCGTCCAGTCCTCCAGGGCGGCGTCGCCCTGCAATCTGGCGAACCAGTCGGCGGCGGCCTGCTGGATCGAATCTTGAGAACGGAGCTCGGTCATCGACGGTTTGCGCTTCCTTCGCGCCCGGCCTTGGACGGGCGTCGCCACAATGACGCCACGCCCTCTCGACGTCCTCTCCACATCTCGGTGAGGCGATGCATTCGCGCCACAGTCATCGTCCCACCTTGGTGACGAGATGGCCGAGGGCCAGGCTGACGTGCTTCTCGACGGCGCTGCGCGAGATGCCGAGGCGTTCGGCGGTCTGGGCGTGGCTCAGGCCGTCGAACTTGTGCAGGCGGAAGACCTTCTGGGTCAGCGGTGCCAGGGCCTCCAGCGCCGAAGACAGCTTCTCCAGCCGCTGCCGGGCGATCACCGCGCTCTCGGCGTCGGGTGTGTCGGCCACGTCCAGCGCGCCGACCGTGGCGTGGTGCGTCCGCCGCCATTCCGTCTCGCGGGCGCCCGACCGCTTGGCCTGCCGCAGACGGTCCAGCATCAGGTTGGACGCCAGGCGGTAGAGGTAGGCCGCCGGGTTCTCGATGGGCGCCTCGGTGACCGCCTGGACCTTCAGGTACAGGTCCTGGACCAGGTCCTCGACATCGCCCCGGCCGCCCAGGCGCGCCAGGAAGAAACGCCGCATGTCGTCGCGGCGCTCCAGATAGGCGCTGGCCAGGGGCGAGAGGTCGGAGGGGGCGTCCTTCATCTTCAGCTCTGGCGCGAGATAGGGATCTGACGGTCGGCATCGTTGGTCATCGCCAGGACGCGGAGCCCGCTGAAAGAGTCGGTGGGAGGTGAGACATGAAGCGCCGGAACGGCGAAGGCAAGCGCCCTCGCCGCCGACGGCGACGACATGCCTACCAGGCCTGTCGCCGGCCCAGGGCCCTGCCGATCGCGGCGAAGCGTTCGGCGACACGCTCGGAGAGCCAGCTGACCGGGTTCTGGCCCGGCCGCTTGCGGCTGGCGATCCAGGTGGTCCCGCAGGCGGTCGCGAAGAGGGCGGCGGGGCCGCCGATCGTGACCGCGGCGGGCAGGGGCGTGGACGTCACCATGGCCTGACCCAGGATCATGGCGGTCTCGAAGCCAAAGAGCATCAGTCCGCCGATCGCCATCGTGGGCCCCACGCCCGCGCGCTTGGCGCTGAGCCCGAAGGGCACGGCGAGGAGCGGCAGGAGCGGCAGCATCAGCGCCCGGGACAGCCGCGAGAACAGCTCGGCCAGCAGGACCTGACGGGGCAGGGCCGGTTCGGGTTGGCCAAAGCCCTGCTGGGCCAGTTCGACCAGAGTCAGCTCGCTGGCCTCGTCGCCGCGCATGCGCAGGAGCTTGGCGGCCTGGGCGAGCGGCAGGTCGAACGCGAAGGCGGCGAAATCCGCGACATAGACTTGCCCCTCGCGCGTGGTGCTGACCTGCCGGCCGCCGTTCAGCACCAAGGTGACCGTGCGTGCGCCCGACGTCTTGACGACGTCGGCGGAGCCGGCCGTCAGGACGTCCTCGCGCCCGTCCGGATCCAGCTTGCGAATGAACACGCGCTGCAGGTGAAGACCGCTGGCGTCGGTGTCGTCCGCGGTCAGGAAGACGTCGGGGCCCGCCGACAGCAGCGCCTTGGGGCGAATGTCGCCGTTCCAGCCCGCATTGGCGGCCGCATGCAGCACGGCGTGATAGGCGTAGCGGCTGTAGGGCTGGATGAAACCGAACAGCGCCACGCTGAACAGCATGAGCACGACCCCCAGACCGACGAACGGCGCGGCGAAGCGACCCAGCGAAATGCCGCTGGCGAGGATCGCGTCGATCTCCGAGCTCTTGTTGAGGCCGTTGACCACCACGAACAGGCCAATGAAAAAGCCGCCCGGCAGGGTCAGCCCCACATAATGCGGCACCAGGTTGATCAGCAGCTCGGTCAGGAACTTGAAGCCCTCGGTGGTCTGCGAGAGCAGCTGGAACGAGCGCATCAGGCGTTCCATCAGGAACGCCACCATCGTGCTGAGCAGCACGGCGGACATCGGCGTCACCGCGCGCCGCAGCAGGTACCGGTCGAGATAGGTCAGGATCATTGTCCGATCCGGCTAGAGCGCGAGCACACCGGCCGGCTGGGGTTCGACGCGCCCGCTCCGTTCCGGATGGAGCAGGGGAGCTTCCGCGACCGACGGGTCGACCAGCGCCGGCGAAGCGGCATGACGGTCGCGCGCCTCGACATAGACCTTGGCGACCTGGTCCAGGATCGCTGACCAGCGATAGGCGGCGCTGCGCTCGAGCGCCCCGGCCCCCAGCCTGCGCCGGGCGGCGCCATCGACGAGCAGCCTCGAGAGCGCCTCGGCATAGGACCCCGGATGGTCGGGCGCACAGAGCATGGCATGGCGCACGTGAGGCATCAGGGCGCGGGTATTGGGCGCATCCGCGCAGACCATGGCGAGGCCGCAGGCCATGGCCTCGAGATTGACGTTGCCGAAGGTTTCGGTGGTGCTGGGGTTGAGGAAGATGTCGCCGCTGGCCAGCGCCGCGGCCAGGGCTTCTCCCGTCAGGAAGCCGGCGAACACGGCGCGCGGCAGCCGCGCCTCGAACCAGGCGCGGGCCGGGCCCTCGCCGATGACCAGGACCTGAGGCGCGTGGCCGGCCGCCTCGAGCCGCGCGACCGTCTCGGCAAAGGCCGCCAGGCCCTTTTCCAGGACGAGCCGGCCCAGAAACACGATCACCGGACGGTCGGGATCGAAGCCGACGCGCCGCCGCCAGGCCTCGTCGCGGCGGCCGGGATGGAAGAGCTCGGGATCGACGCCGCGGGCCCAGGTGCGAACCGCCGTCGAGCGGGTTTCCTTGCGCAGTTCGTCCGCGATGGCGTCGGTCGGCGCCAGGACGTAGTCGCAGGCGCCGTAGAATTTCCAGAGCTGGCGACGGGCCCTGGGGCGCAGGAAGCCCAGTCCGTAATAGTCGAGATAGGTGTCGAACAGGGTGTGAAGGCTGGCGACGACCGGGACCTTGAGGCGCCGGCCGAGTCTAAGCGCTGCGCGGCCCAGAAGGTCGGGGGCCGAGAGGTGGATGAGATCGGGCTTGAAGGCTTCGACGTCGCGCCGGATCGCGGCGGGAAGACCAAGGGCCAGGCGATAGTCCGCCCGGAAGGGGATTTTCACCGAAGGCACGGACACGAGGTCCCCGACCGGTGCGAAGGCCGGCTTGGGCGAGGTCGGCGAATAGACCCGCACGGTCGCGCCCAGGGTGTCCTGCAAATGGCCCACCAGGCGGTTCAGGGACATGTTGGCCCCGTCGAGAGTGTAGTTGTAGTTCCCTGAAAACAGGGCGATCCGCATCAGGCGCGCGCGCTCGACGCCCGTCAAAGCCTTGATGTCCATGCCTATCCTTCCAAATCGTCGCCCCGGTCCCGCCGACCAAGACGACGCGCCGCCAGCGCCACCACACGGATTTTCGAAATCGGTGAGGCCCGCACCGGATCATGTCGTCCTCTTGTGACGGCAGCCTCCTCATCACCGTCACGGTGATGCTTTACCGTCATGGTGATGCTCTTGCGGTGGCGGCGGGGCGTATTGGAAAGCTGCGAAGACGCGATGCGGGTAGTGGATGTCGCCGAGTTCTATTCCCCGACCGGCGGGGGCGTGCGGACCTATATCGACCGCAAGTTCGAGGCCGCGGCGCAGCTGGGCCACGAGCTTTTCGTGATCGCGCCGGGGCCCTCGGACGGATTCGAAGCGCGGGGCGGCGGCGGGGTGATCCAGGTCCGCGCGCCCGGCCTGCCGTTCGACGCCAACTATCACATGTTCTGGGACGCCGCCCCGGTGCATAGCTGGCTCGACCGGCTCTCGCCCGACCTCGTCGAGGCCTCGTCGCCCTGGCGCGGCGCCTGGATCGTCGCCAGCTGGGCCGGAGCCGCGCCCCGCGCGATGTTCATGCACGCCGATCCGGTGGCGTCCTATCCCCAGCGCTGGCTGGCCCCGGTGGCCAGTCCCCAGCGGATCGATCGCCTCTTCGACGGGTTCTGGTCGTATCTTCGCGGACTGACCAGGCGGTTCTCCTCGGTCGTCACCGGCGGTCCATGGCTGTCGGACCGTCTCGGGCGCCAGGGCGTCGACGCGGTGACCAGCGTCCCCCTCGGCGTCGATCGGGGCGCCTTCTCGCCCGCCCTGCGCGACGGGCGCTTGCGATCGACGCTGCTCGACGCCTGCGGGTGTCCCGACACGACGCGCCTGGTCCTGGGCGTCGGCCGCTTCCATCCTGAAAAGCGCTGGCCGATGGTGATCGAGGCGGTCGCGCGAGCCAGCGTCGCCGCCCCGATCGGCCTGGTGCTGGTCGGCGACGGCATCGACCGCAAGCGGGTCCAGCGGGCCGCCGCCGGCAATCCCAATGTGCGGATCCTCCCGCCCATTCGGGACCGCGCCCTGCTCGCCGCCCACCTGGCCAGCGCCGACGCCCTGATCCACGGCTGCGAGTCGGAAACCTTCGGCCTGATCCCCGCCGAAGCCATGGCCAGCGGCCTGCCGGTCGTGGGGCCCGATCGTGGCGGCTTCGCCCACCTGGCCCAGCCGGACATCTCGGAAGTCTACCGCGCCGGCGATGTCGGGGCCGCCGCCGCCGCCTTGGGCCGGCTGCTGGCCCGAGATCCCGTCGCCCTGAAGGCCGCAGCGGTCGAAGCGGCGGCCAGGGTTCGGCGCGACATCGACCATTTCGCCGACCTTTTCGACCATTATCGGTCGGTCGCGGCTGGCGCAGGGGCGTGACGCGGATGAGCGCGGGGGATGTCACCGATCACGCGGCGTCGAACGTCCCCGGGACCAGGACCTCGCGGCGCTGGGCCTGGCTGGGCGGGGTCCTGGGGGCGGGCATGGCCTTGGCCATCGTGCTGCAGCTCGGGGGCGCGACGGGGGCCGTTCTGACGACGATCGGCAGGTTGCCGCCGCTCGTCTGGCCCGCCCTGCTGCTGTTGTATCTGAGCCAGCCGCTGTCCGACTTCGTGATCTACCGGCGGCTCTGGAGCCTGCCGCCGGCGGGCCTCGAGGCGCTGCTGCGCAAGAACGTCATCAACGAGGTCGTGCTCGGCTACAGCGGCGACGCCTATTTCTATGTCTGGGCGCGTCGCGAGGCCGGCGCGGCGATTGCGCCCTTCGCGGCCATCAAGGACGCCGGCATCGTCTCGGCCCTGCTGGGCAACGTCCTGACCCTGGTCCTGGCGGCGATCAGCGCGACCCGGCTGCGCGAACTCGATTTCGCCCGGCAGGTGGGGCCGGCGCTCTGGTCGGGCGTCATCCCGCTGGCGATCTCGGTGGGGGTCCTGCTCTTCGGGCGGCGGGTGTTTTCGCTGAGGCTGACCCAGCTGGTCTATGTCGGCGCGGTCTGCGGCCTGCGTCTGGCTCTCTGGGCGGGGCTCACCGTCCTGATCTGGCGGATGGCGCTGCCGGCGGCCCCCTCCAGCGTCTGGATCGTCCTCCTGGCGATCCGCTTCCTGGTCTCGCGCCTTCCGCTGATCTCCAACAAGGACCTGGTGTTCGGCAATCTGGTCCTGCTGCTGCTGGGCGCCCACGCGCCGATCGCGGTCCTGCTGGCGGCCTTGGCGCTGATGACGCTTCTGCTGCATCTGGTGGTCATCGTCGGACTGGGCGTGGCGGACCTGACCCGCGGTCCATGCGCGCGCCCGGGCGGGGCGATCGGCGTGGCCGCCGCCGAGACGGGCGCGGCGCATGATTAGGTGGAGCCTTCCAGGGCGGGACATCTGGCGGATCGGCGTGGTCGAGGCGCCGATCGTCGAGATCACCCGCCACGGATTCCCGTCCGACGCGCCCGTCCATTGGCTGCCCGAGGAAGGGCGCCTGAAGTTCGTGGCCGACCCGTTTGGCGTCTGGGTCGACGGGCGTCTCCTGCTGTTCGCCGAGGCCTATGACTATCGGACCCGCCACGGCGTCATCGAGCTCATCGAGCTGGGCGCCGACTTTTCGCCCGCGCGGCGCTCGGTGGTGCTGCGCGAACCTTGGCATCTCTCCTATCCGCAGGTCTTCGAGGCCGACGGCGACTGGTGGATGATGCCGGAGGCCTATCGCTCGGGCGTCCTGACGCTTTATCGCGCGGCGGTGTTTCCGCATCGGTGGGAGCCGGTCGTTCGGCTGGAACTGGACACGCCGGCGATCGACGCCACGCCCTTCCGCCACGACGGCCTCTGGTGGCTTGCCTATGCGCCGGCCGGCCCCCAGCGCTGGAAGCAGGGGCGCCTGCATCTGGCGTTCGCCGAGCGGCTGACGGGGCCGTGGCGTCCGCATCCGGGCAATCCAGTGCGCAACGACCTGGCGTCCAGCCGACCGGGCGGCACGGCCTGGCTGGAAAATGGCGTTCCCCATCTGCCCGTCCAGGACTGCACGCGCACCTATGGCGGCGGCCTTCGAGTGCTGAAGATCCGGGACCTCTCGCCCCGCCGCTTCAAGGCCGAGGCGAGCGCGCCGCTGCCGCCGCCGTCGAGCGCAGGCCCCTATCGCGACGGCCTGCACACGCTGTCGGCCTGCGGACCGGTGACCCTGTTCGACGTCAAGCGCGTCGACCGGTCCCCATGGTGACGCGATTTCGGCAATCACGACCGCGTCGGGGCGCAGGCGCGGGCCAAGCCGCGATCAGCGCCGCGGCGGAGCCGGCGGAGCGAAGCTGGGCGCCTGGAACCTGGGCGCGGCCAGCGTGACCTCGGTGGGAAGGCCGCTGGTCTCGCCCGTGCGCAGGAAATCGTAGACGGCCTGTTTGGCGGCAGGGCTTTCGCGCAGTTGGTAAAAGGCGCCGTCGTGCCCCCCGCGATGCACGAGGATCGCGTGGCCGTTCGGAAAGTAGGGCAGCAGACCGAGCGTGTTCTCGATCGGGGTGGAGGTGTCCCAGTCGCCATGAACGAAGACGATCGGGATCGGCGTCACGCGCGGGAGCCGGACCGCATCGCCCATGTCCGGCGTCGGCCAATCTGGCGCCGAGACCAGATTGGCCTCGAAATTCCACGGGCCCAGCAAGGCCGCCGCCGGATCGGTGCGCAGGAGGTGCTCGCGCTCGGCGGTGACGCCCAGGCTGCTGTCGGCGAGCGGGCCAATCAGCTTGACCGGGCTCGCGCGCCGGTCCTCCAGGGTCTGGCGCGCCCATTCGTCATAGCGCCCGTGGTAGAGCGAGAGGATGAAGGCCGGCCAATGCTCGGGTTCGTCGGTATGCGCCAGCAGGGCGAGCTGCAGGTCCTGGGCGCCGAGCGCCACCGTCTGCGACCTGCCGGTGTCGTCGCGGACGGTGACGCGGATCGGGCCAGCGGCAAAGCGCTGATGCAACGCTCGGACCGCCTCCATCATCCCGCCCTTGGGCATCCACGGCGCCAAACCGGGATCGCGATCGGCGTCGAAGGCGATGCGCTGGAGGGCCGCGAACACGTGCGACGGCATGTCGAAGCCGTTGTTCAGCGGCTCGACGGAAGAGAGCACCGCCCGCGCCACGGTCTTGGGGTGGAAGCGCATCACCGCCAACGACCATTGCGAGCCGAAACTGCCGCCGAACAGGCTGATCCTGTCATAGCCGAGGGCGCGCCGAAGATCGTCGACGTCGTCCGCGAAGGCTTGGATCGTATAGCCGGACAGATCCTTGTCGGGATTGTGCGCGATGGCGCGCCGGGCCAGCGCCCGCATCGCAAGCGCATCGGCCTCGACCGAGGCCGGTCTATCGAGCGGCGAAGCCTCGGCCGTCTCGACGAGCATTTCGCCACGGCGCGTATAGCCGCGCTGCTCGATCACCACGAGGTCGCCGGCCGCGCCGAAGGTCAGCCAGGAGCGCAGGCGACTGCGCGCGGTGTCGCTCGGATCGGTGAACGCGCCCAGCACGCTTAGCCCGGGACCGCCCGGCAACCAGAAGATCGGCGGCGCGCCGGTGGGGTGGGGCGCCTTGATCCGCGCGAACCCGATACCGATCCTGCGGCTATCCGGCTTGTCGCGGTTTTCCGGCGCATAGAGCGTGCCGATCTCGTAGGGGACGGTCTCTCCCGTCGGCAGCGTGATGCTTCCCTGTTCGATCACGATCCGGTCCGGCGCCGATTGTTGGGCCCGAACCAGGCCCGGCGACGTCTGAACCGTCAGCGCCGCAAGCAGGCAGCCCAGCATCTGAAGCGGTCGCATGGGAACTCCCTGGAGCGCGGATTGCCAGCGAAGGCTCTGCAACATATAACTTCATGTCAAGTTACTTCACATGAAGATTTGTAGCCGTGCCTGAACAGCGCCTGTCCAAGCCTGACGCCGATGTCGTCGACCTCCTGCTAGAGGACTGGGCCCGAGAGCGACCGGATCTGGACGCCTCGGCCATGGCGGTGGTCGGCCGGCTCCTGCATCTGGGCGGGCTGCTGCAGACCCGGGCCGGCGAGCGGCTTCGAGCCTATGGGATCAGCTACACCGAGCTGGATGTGCTGGCGACGCTACGACGATCCGGCGCACCCTATCGGTTGAGCCCCACCGTGCTGCGCAAAGCTGTTCTGCTCACGTCCGGCGCGATGACCGCGTGCCTCAATCGCCTGGAGCAGCGCGGACTGGTCCAGCGCAGCCCGGATGACAATGATCGCCGGTCGCTGATGGCGATACTGACCCCTAGAGGCGCGGCGCTCATCGAGGCCGCGATCGGCTCGCATTTCGCGCAGGCTGATCAGGTCGTCGCCGGCCTTGATCCGACCGAACGGCAAGACCTGGCGCGCCTGCTGAGAAAGCTCCGGCTTCAACTCGACGCTTGAGTGATGCTTCTGCTTCGTCGCGGAGGGCTGGCTCACCGCGGATTTCGCCGGATCCTCGCGCCTCAGTCGTCGCTGGTCTTGCGCAGGTTGGCCCGCGAGGGCAGCAGCTGGCTGATGAACGGCAGGATCGCGGCGCCGACCGCCGGCGCGTCGGCGGCCGTGGCGGCGCGGCGGACGCGGGCTATGGTCGGCACGCCCTCGATCCTAGACAGCCGGCGATTGATGGCGTGGGTGAGGGCGTCGAGGATGTCGGCGGGCAGGCGACCGCCGATATAGATGGCTTCCGGGTTGACCACGCAGCTGATGCTCAGCATCGGCTCGGTCAGGAGTTCGGCGGCCAGGTCCACCCAGTCGGCCAGCCAGGACCGGCCCTCAGGCGGCAGATCCGACAGCTCTTCCGGGTGTGACAGGCGGAAGCCGCCGCGCTCCAGATGGTCATAAAGCGCCGAGAGCGACACGACCTCCTGCAGCGAGCGGGCGGGGGAGCGTCGGGAGCGCACCGGCAGAAAGCCGATCTCGCCGCTGCGTCCGTCGGCGCCGCGGAAGTGCTCGCCGTCGATGACCAGGCCTCCGCCCAGCCCCGAGGTGATCAGGATGTAGAAGAAGCTGGGTTTGCGCAGCCCGTGGCCGAACTGCGACTCGCCCAGCGCCGCCGCCGCGGCGTCGTTCTCGATGATGATCGGCAAGGCGAAGGCCGGCGCCAGCAGCGACTTGACGTCGACGCTGTTCCAGGCGTCATAGCCGGCGGGCTTTCGCGGCAGGTCCACACGGCCGATATCGTCGGGCATGGCCACGCCGAGGCCCAGGATCGGCGCGGCGGAAAAGTCCCAGTCCGAGAGCATGCGCTGGGTCTCATCCCGGAAGAACGCGGCCACGGCCTCGGGCGAGGCGAAGTCGATCTCGCGCGTGGCGCGGGCGCGCACCTGGCCGGCGAAGTCGAGCAGAACGATCGTGATGTGGTCGCGGTCGATGTTCATGCCCAGCGAGAAACAGCCGTCCGGATTGATGGCCAGCTTCATGCCGGGCTGTCCGCGGCCGCCGCGCACTCGGCCGGCCTCGACGATCAATTTCTGATCCAGCAGGCGTTTGGTGATGTTGGCGATGGCCGGGGGCGTCAGGCCCGTGATCGCGGTGAGGTCGGGCCGGGTCAGCGGGCCGTCGACCCGGATCGCCTGCAAGGTCACGCGCTGGTTGAAGTCGCCCGCCCGCTCGAGGTTGGTGCCCGACAGCCGCGGTCCTGGGGTCTTGCCTCGCTCCGGGCCGGCGGGCTCGGCGGACCTTCGCATGGGATGTCCTTTTCGATCTCGACTCAACTTGGCGTGTATCCTGGCCAGGCTCGACTTAAAGGGCATGTCGAACGCTGGAAAGAGGCGCGCGACAGCGGCCGCCGGGCGAAGGTTGGAGTGTCCTGGCCAAGTCATCGATCGCGGCGCGACGCCAAGGCGGCTGGCGTCGTCCTCGGTCTAGGCGCTGCTCAGCTCCGCGATGACGTCGTAGGCGTCGCCGCGATAGTAGGACTGCGAGAACTCGGCCGCCCGGCCGTCGACCAGGAAGCCGCGGCGCTCGATCAGCAGGCCGGCGTCCTTCGGCGCTACGCCCAGGGCCTCGGCCTGGCCCTTGGTCAGGGCGATCGCCCGCAGGCGCTGCAGGGCGCGGACGGGCCGATAGCCGAACCGCTCGAGCGCCTCGTAGAGCGAGTCCCCGACCGCCCCGAGCGAGGGCAGGCAATAGGCGGGAATGGCGGCGTACTCCAAGGCCATGGGCGCGTCGTCGGCATAGCGGACGCGATGGAAGCGATAGACGGCCGCGCCCGGCGAAAGCCCCAGTGAAAGAGACTCCTCTGGCGTGACCGCGCCCAGCGACCGGTTGACCCAGACGCTGTGGGGGCGGCGACCGCGCGAAAGCATGTCCTCGGAGAACGAGGACAGTTTCGAAAAGCTCTTCTCGACCCGGCTGGCCACGAAGGTGCCCGCGCCGCGATGGCGGCTCAGCAGGCCTTCCTCGACCAGGCCGCTCAGGGCCTTGCGCACGGTGATGCGTGAAATGCCGTATTCTTCGGCCAGATCGCGTTCGGGCGGAATGGCCGCGTCCGGCGACAGGACGTGGTTCTCGATGGCGCTTCTGAGGACACGCTGGAGCTGCATGTAGAGCGGCAGGGCGTCGTCGGTTTCGAGGCGTCCCACGAGGTGGGAAAAGGCCTCGGGATCACGCGGCGATTTCATCGAGCGCCGCCTCCCGCCGCCGGTCCGCCGCGCCCGCGCCTTTGGGCCGGGCCGCTGAACGCTGTGGGCGCGCGCTAAGCTTGCCGTCCGGAGCCCTGTCAGGAACCGTCCCGATAAATGGATATGACCACTTATCGAACAGGTCATGTTTCATAAAGTTGCCTAATTTTATGCCCGTCGCGCTTGGCGCTTCCGAGGGCGTGGCGCCGTGGGCGTGCGACTGCGCCCTATGCGCGCATTTTTCTATATAACTGATATATATCGTCTTTTTCATTACCTTGGGCGACCTCCAAAGTCGCGGCGAGGGCATGCGGCGAGTGTCCAGGTGACGAATTTACACGTCCTGGAGAAATTATATATGAAATTTGATTTATTAATTGACGACGACGTGACGGCGATCATACGGTCCAAATCGTATCAGGTATCTCAATGGTCCTAAACTGGTACGCAAGACATTGAGGGGCTTGAGCGGCCGTCGCTTTGGCGGTCTGGCGAGGTCGGGAGCTTCGGCGCCCAAGGGGAGGGGACTCGAAAATGAGCCTCAGATCACACGTTCTGCTGACCACCGCGCTGGCGGGGTTGTTCGTGGCCGGCGCGGCGTCGGCGCAGACGGCCAGCGGCGCGACGACGGTCGACGAAGTGGTCGTCACCGGTCTGCGCGAGAGCCTGAAGAAGTCGATCCAGGTCAAGCGTGAAGCCAATGCGGTGATCGACGTCATCACCGCCGACGGCGTCGGCAAGTTCCCCGACCGCAACGTCGCCGAAGCCCTGGCCCACGTGCCGGGCGTCAGCGTCGACCACCAGTTCGGCGAAGGCGAGCGGGTCGCCATCCACGGCACCGATCCGGCCCTGAACCGCATCCTGGTCGATGGTCACAGCATCGCCTCGGCCGACTGGGGCGGCAACCCGTCGGACCGCTCCAGCCGCAGCTTCAACTACTCGCTGCTGGCGCCCGAAATCGTCGCCCGCGCCGAGGTGTTCAAGTCGCCGGAAGCCCGCATCGACGAGGGCAGCCTGGGCGGCACGGTCATCGTCCACACGCGCAAGCCGCTGGACCTGGACGCCAACACCTTCTCCGGCTCGATCGGCTACGCCTACAACGACCGCTCGGAAAAGGGCAATGCGCGCGCCTCGGGCCTGTACAGCTGGAAGGACAGCACGGGCAGCCTGGGCATCCTGCTGGGCGCCACCTACGACAAGCAGCACCTGACCCGCGCCGGCGTCGAATATTTCGGCTACAGCGGCGGCGACAGCTTCAACAGCGCCTTCACCTATGACGCCGCCGGCAACGTGACGGGCGGCCCGACGATCAATGGCGCGGCCCCGACCAACGCCAGCCTGGCCACCCTGCGCGCCTCGCGCCTGCCGTGCTGCATCAACTTCGCCTATTTCGACCAGACCCGCGAGCGGATCGGCCTGTCGGGCGCGGTGCAGTACAAGCCGACCGACGACCTGGAGTTCGTGCTCACCGGCCTGCACATCGACGGCAAGTACAACAACTACAGCCAGTCGGAATATTCGGTCGCGGTCTGGACGCCGACCACCCTGCAGGCGGCCACCGTCAACAACGGCCTGATGACCAAGGGCGTCTTCGGTCCCAAGTCGAACGGCGACACCGCCCAGCTGGACACCAACTACCGCAAGACCACGATCAAGAACGACAGCATCAACCTGGCCGCCAACTGGCGGAAGGGCGACTGGGACATCCACGCCGACGGCGGCTACACCAAGGCCACGGGCGGCAAGGACCCCGAGTACCTGTTCTCGGCCATGACCAGCGCCGGCTTCACCTACGCCTTCGACGGCAAGAACACGGTGGTCAACTACACCTCCGATCCCAGCATCCCGGGCACCTTCGCCAGCCGCAAGAACGGGACGGTCACCCGTAACGGCCAGACCTTTACCGGCTACCAGCTGGGCGGCGTCTACACGGGCGTGACCTCGGACGAGGAGACCTACGGCCAGATCGACTTCAAGCGCGACCTGAACTGGGGTCCCTTCACCAAGCTGCGCTTCGGCCTGAAGTACTCCGACCACACCAACCAGGAATCCTCGGCCGGCACCTCGGACTATTCCGACACGCCGTTCAGCCTGGCGGACATCAAGACGATCAAGACGCCGTCGGATCTGTTCAGCGGCCTGGGCGCGACCGGGAACGCCACCCAGTTCACGACCATCCCGAAGGAAGAGGTCATCCGCCTGCTCAAGGCGCGGAAGTACTCCTTCTACAGCATCGACTACGGCTCGAGCTTCAAGGTCGACGAGAAGATCGCCGCCGCCTACGTCCAGGCCGACTTCGAGCAGAACGGCTGGCGCGGCAACATCGGCGGCCGCTTCGTCAACACCAAGGACGACTCGACCTACTGGCTGAGCGGCGACAACGGCAACACCTACACCTCGACCACGGTCTCCAAGAGCTACGACAAGTTCCTGCCGGCCTTCAACGTGGCCTATGCGGTCAGCGACGACGTGGTGGTGCGCGGCGCCGCCGCCCAGGTCATCGCGCGCCCGCGCTATGGCCAGCTGGCGGGCGCGTTCAGCCGGGACGACAACCAGCACACCGCGGGCGGCGGCAATCCGAACCTGAAGCCCTACGAGGCCCTGAACCTGGAACTGTCGGCCGAGTGGTACTTCGCTCCCGGCGCCATGGTCGCGGCCGAAGTGTTCCACCGCGATATCAGCTCGTATGTCGTGTCCAAGACCACCGACATGCAGCTGTTCAACCCGAACACCCAGCGCAACGAGACCTACAGCGTCACCTCGCCGATCAACGCGCAGGACGCCAAGGTCAACGGCCTGCTGGTCTCGTTCCAGACCGAGCTGCCCTACGGCTTCGGCATCCAGACCAACGTCTCCTACTCGGAGGCCGAGGTCCAAGACTACAACATGCCGTTCCTGTCCAAGTACACGGTCAACGTCATTCCGTACTACGAGCACGGACCGTTCCAGGCGCGCCTGAGCTACAACTACCGCTCGTCGTACTTCACCGGCATCGGTCGTCTGAACTCCAAGGACAGCACCGACGGTTACAACCAGCTCGACTTTTCGGCTTCGTACAAGTTCACCGACCGCATGTCGCTGAACCTGAACGCCCAGAACCTGCTGGACGAAACCTACTACTCGTACAGCGGCACCAAGGACGCGCCGACCGCCTTCTACAAGAACGGTCGCGTGCTGGCCCTGAGCTTTAACTACAAGATGTAGCCAGTATTTCCTCTCCCCCACTTTGGTCGCCGTCGCGCTGCAAGGCGACGGCGACTGATTTTTCTTTTGGGAGAGTGTTTCTGTCGAGCAGTATAGGCGTCCGACGATGCAGGGTTGGATGCCGAACTGGACTTGGAAGAATTCTGTTTCCAAGGCCGCCGCGTAAGAGGGAAGGGGACGAACGCGCATGATCAGAGCCGGCGCCTGGCTGAGCTTGCTGTTCTTCGTCCTGGCCCTGGGCGGACAGGCGGCCCAGGCCGCGACCCGCATCGATCTTGACGGCGCGTGGCGTTTCCGGACCGATCCCATGGACGCCGGCGTCACGGCGGGCTGGCCGGGCAAGACGCCGGAGGGCTCCCGCGTCGTCACGGTTCCGCACACCTGGAATCTGGGACCTGACCAGGCGTTCGATGGTGTCGGCTGGTACTTCCAGACCGTCGTCCTGCCGGCGGAGCTGGTCGGGCGACATGTCGAACTGAACTTCGGCGCCACCTTCTACAAGAGCCGCGTCTTCGTGAACGGCGTGGAGGCCGGCGGCCACGAGGGCGGCTTCACCGCCTATCACCTGGATGTCGGCAAGCTGCTCCGCTCGGGCGAAAACCGGATCGCCGTGGCCATCGACAACCGCCCGGGCTTTGCGACCATCCCCGGCTACGCCATGCGGCTGCAGGCCTCGGGCAACGTCTGGTACGACTGGTGGCGCAATGGCGGGATCCTGCGCGACGTCTGGCTGAGCGTCGCCGACCAGGGGCAGATCCGGGGACAGACCGTCCGCCAGCGTCTGTCCGCCGACGCCGCCACGGCCATCACCCGCGTCGCGATCGAGAATGTCGACGCCCAGACCCACGCCTATGGCGTCAGCGTCAGCCTGGAGGATCCGGACGGCCGCGTCGTGGCGCGTGGGCAGCGGACGGTCCGCTTGGGCGGCGGCGCCGCGGCCGAGCCGGCGTTCGACCTGACCGCGGCCCGGCCGAAGCTGTGGAATGTCGGCGCGGCCAAGCTCTATAGGCTGACGGTCGAGCTGCGCGCCGAGGACGGCCGTCTGCTGGACACCCGCACCGATACGGTCGGGTTCCGCAAGATCGAGATCAAGGACCGCCGTCTCTATGTGAACGGCCAGCCGGTGCGCCTGACCGGCATGACCCGGCACCAGGACTCGCCGTGGGAAGGCCAGGCCGAGAGCCTGGGCACGATCCGGCAGGACTGGAACGACCTGTCCGCGCTGCACGTCACCCTGACCCGGCCCGTCCACTATCCTCAGCCCCAGGCGGTTCTGGATGCGGCCGACCGCGACGGGATCCTGCTGATCCCCGAGATCCCGATCTGGCAGATGACCGAGGCCCAGCTGGCCGATCCGCGCCTGCTGGCCCAGGCCAGGCAGCAGATGGGCGAGATGATCGCCGAGGCCGGCAATCACCCCAGCGTGCTGGCCTGGAGCGTGATGAACGAGAGCGACGCCTCCAAGCCGGCCGGCCTGGCGTTCTTCCGGGCGATGAAGGCGCACATCAATGCGCTGGATCCCGGCCGCTTCGTGACCTTCGCCGATTCAGACGTGTCGATCGCGCCGTGGAAGCCGGCCCAGGCGCTGCGCGAAGCCGACTTCGTGATGGCCAACGCCTATTTTGGCACCTGGAGCGGCGGCGCCGACTCGGTGGAGCCGTGGCTGGACTTCTTCGACAAGGCCTATCCCGACAAGATGTTGGTCATCTCCGAGTTCGGCTGGCCGGGACCGTTCTCGACCGACCCCAAGGCGGCCGACGCCGCGCGGGTCGAAAACCTGCGAGGCCAGCTGGCGGCCTTCGAGAAACGTCCCTTAGTCGGCGGGGCGATCTTCTGGACCTACCAGGACTACCACTCCAACCGGAACCTCTACGCCGGCTCGGTCGACGGCTATGTCGACCACGGCGTCGTCGACGAGAACCGCCAGCGCAAGCCGTCCTACGCCGTGTGGGAGGCGCGCAACCGCGCCCTCGACGTCTCGGTGGCGTGGACGGTGGGCGAGGGCGGCCTGAAGGGCTTCACGGCCAAGGTCGCGCCCCGCCCCGCCGGCGCCCTGCCGTCCTATCCCGTGATCGGGGCCAAGGTGCGCTGGAAGGCCCTGGACCAGAACGGCGCGGTGATCGCCGAGAGCGGCCCCCGCGACCTGGACCTGGCCGCGCCCGCAAGTGTCGTCGGCGCCTGGGACAAGCCGGTGGACGGCATCGTCCGGCTGAGCGTGGACGTCCTGACCGAAACCGGCGCGCGCGCCGGCGGCCAGGCAGCCGAGTATCGTCCCTTCAAGCTGGGGTCGGCGCCTTTCCCGCCGGATCCGGCGCAACTTTCCTCCAGCCCGGCGGTGCGTTGATGTCCGATACCAAGACAGGCTCCCTGGATCGCCGCGCGTTCCTCGCCGCGGCGGCCGCGGGCGGCGCCGCAGCCGTCGCGACGCCCGGTCTCGCCGCCACGCCGGTCTCGTCCACCGCGCCGACGGCCGATGTCCTGAGCCCCGAACAGATCGACCAGGCCTGGCGCCGGGCCGCCGGCAAGTTCGACGCGCCTCGCGCCGCCGTGCTGAAGCGGGCGCGCGCCGTGGCCGCCAGCGGTCCGTTCCGCGCCGACTGGCCGTCGCTGAAGGCCTATCAGGCGCCGCTCTGGTATCAGGACGCCAAGTTCGGGATCTTCATCCACTGGGGCGTCTATTCCGTCCCGGCCTTCGGGGGCGAGTGGTACTCGCGGCTGATGTACCAGAAGGGCTCGAAGGAATACGAGCACCACATCGCGACCTTCGGCCCGCAGGACCGCTTCGGTTACAAGGACTTCATCCCGCAGTTCACCGCCAAGGCTTACGATCCGGCGGGGTGGGCGCGGCTCTTCAAACAGGCGGGCGCGCGCTATGTCGTGCCCGTGGCCGAACACCACGACGGCTACGCCATGTACGACACGCGCCTGTCGGACTGGACCGCCGTCAAGACCGGCCCCAGGCGCGACCTGCTCGGGGCCTTCGCCAAGGCCGCCCGCGCCGAGGGGCTGCACTTCGGGCTGTCCAGCCACCGGGCCGAGCACGACTGGTTCTTCGACGAGGGTCGCAAGATCCCCTCGGACGTCAATGATCCGCGCTATCTCGAGCTCTACGGGCCCGCCCAGCTGCGGATGTCGGGCAAGGACGACGCCGACCTGTATGGCGACTTCACCGCCGTCTCCCAGGCCTGGGTCGACGACTGGCTGGCGCGCACCGCCGAGCTGGTCGAGCTGTATGATCCCGAGCTGATCTATTTCGACTGGTGGATCGGCAAGGCCGAGTTCCGCGCCGCCCTGCCGGCGATGCTGGCCCACTACTATAACGTCAAGGCCGCCAAGGGCCTGCAGGCGGTGGTCAACTACAAGCTGGGCTCGATGCCGATCGGGGCGGGCGTGCTGGACATCGAGCGCGGCCAGGCGCCGGGCATCCAGCAGGCTCCGTGGCAGACCTGCACCTCGATCAGCGACAAGGCCTGGGGCTTCATCGAGAACGACACCTACAAGAGCCCCGTCCAGCTGATCCACCTGCTGATCGATGTGGTCTCCAAGAACGGCAACCTGCTGCTCAATGTCGGCCCGCACGCGGACGGCTCCATCCCGGCCGCCGCGCGCGACACCCTGACGGCCATGGGCCAATGGCTGGCCCAGAACGGCGAGGCGATCTACGGCTCGCGGCCCTGGCGGGTGTTCGGCGAGGGGCCGACCGAGATCGCCGACGGCTCGTTCCAGGAAACCAAGACCAAGCCGTATGCGGCCAAGGACTTCCGGTTCACCACGCGCGACGGGCGCCTCTACGCCCTGCAGCTGTCCGCGCCGGAGGGCGCCGAGGCCCTGATCGCCTCGATCAAGCCTGGCGACCGCGTCCGCGCCGTCACCGCGCTCAGCACCGGCCGGCCGATCGCCTTCAGCCAGTCGGCCGAGGGCTTGCGACTGTGGGTGGGCGGTCAACCCGCCGGCCAGGCCGCCTACGTCTACCGCATCGAACTCGTCTAGTTGAAAGGGCCATCATGCGCCGCATCCTGACCCGCGCGTTTCTCGCCGCCGCCTTGGGCTTCACGCTGGGCGGCGCCGCCATGGCCCAGGGCAAGCCGGCCAAGCCGGCCCAGCCGGTGGCGCTGTTCTATCTGATGGAGACGCCCAAATCGACGCGCTCCTTCGAGCAGCATATCGACAAGATCGGGCTGCTGGTCCCCACCTGGTACGGCGTGTCCAAGGACGGCCTGGTGACCGGCGCGCCGAACCCGGGGATCCTGGGCAAGGCCAAGGCCGCGCGCCTGCCGGTGATGCCGATCATCTCGCTGACCGACCGCGCCGGCCTGCACCAGCTGATGACCAATGAGGCGGCCAAGAAGAGCATGAACGAAGCCCTGGTCCGCGAGGCCAAGGCCAATGGCTATGTCGGCTTCCACTTCGACTTCGAGAACATCAGCTATCTGGACCGCGACGCCTTCACCCTGATGGCCAGGCAGACCGCCGAGGCCCTGCACGCGGCGGGCTTCACCATGGGTGTGGCGGTGGTGCCCAATGCGCCGGGCCATCCGGGCAAGGGCGCCTATTCCAAGTGGATGTGGGAGTACTGGCGCGGGGCCTACGACATCGAGGCCCTGGGCAAGATCGCCGACGAGGTCAGCCTGATGACCTATGATCAGCACACGCGCTGGACCCCGCCGGGCCCGGTCGGCGGCATGCCCTGGGTGATGGAGAACCTCGACTACGCCCTGAAGCTGATCCCGCGCGAGAAGATCTCGCTGGGCATCCCGCTGTACGGCTATCGCTGGTTCGCCGACAATCCGGTGCGGGCCGACGGAACCGAGGCGGTCAACATCAACGGCGTCTATTTCGACGGCGACGAGTCGATCCCCATGGCCCGCGAATACGGCGTGAAGGTCCAGTGGGACGACGTCCAGAAGGAGAGCTGGTACGTCCTGTATCGCGACCAGATGAACGAGTGGGTGTCGATGCCCGACGCCCGCAGCTTCAAGGCCCGCTACGACCTGGTGAAGCAGCAGGGTCTCAGCGGCTTCAGCGCCTGGGTGCTGGGATCGGAAGATCCCGCGATCTGGGACGTCCTGCCCGTCGTCAAGCGCTGAGGAGCCTTCGATGCGACCCGCTCACCGTTTCGCCTCCGCCAGCTTGGCGGCGCTTTCCCTGGCGCTGACCGCCGGCGCGGCCCTGGCCGCTTCGCCCGCGCCGATCATCCCGGTCCCGGCCGAGCTGACGCCTGGCAGCGGCGCGCTCATCGTCCGGTCCGGCGCCATCGTCTCGGTTCCGGCCGGTGACGCCGCCGCCCTGTCGGCCGCCCGCCTGCTGGCCGCCCAGGTCAGGCAGACACGAGGCCTGGAATTGACCGCGCGGGAAGGCGGGGCGGGGGCGATCGCCCTGGTCCGCGATCCGTCGGTGACCGCGGCCGAGGGCTATGTGCTGAGCGTGACGCCGAAGGGCGCGCGCGTGGCGGCCAAGGACGATGCGGGCCTGCTGTATGGCGCCATGACCCTGGCCCAGCTGCTCAGTCCCGACGCGGCGTTCGGCCAGCCGGTCAAGGTTCCGGCCCTGACCGTGCGCGACCAGCCGCGCTTCGCCTGGCGCGGGATCATGGTCGACGTGGCCCGCCACTTCCAGCCGGCGGACTCGCTGAAGCCGCTGATCGACGCCATGGCCGCGCACAAGATGAACGTGCTGCACCTGCACCTGTCCGACGACCAGGGCTGGCGGGTCGAGATCAAGCGCTATCCCAAGCTGACCGAGATCGGCGCCTGGCGCACGCCGCCCACGGCCGGCGAGGCGCCGTCGACCCAGCCGTATGGCGGCTTCTACACCCAGGACCAGATCCGCGACCTGGTCGCCTACGCCCGCGAGCGGTCCGTGACCATCGTGCCGGAGATCGACCTGCCGGGCCACGCCCAGGCCGCCGTCGCCGCCTATCCCGAGATCGGCGTCTTCGGCGACCGGCCGCCGGTGGGCGTCGACTGGGGGGTGAACCCCTATCTGTTCAATGTCGACCAGCGCAGCCTGACCTTCATCGAGGGTGTGCTGGACGAGCTGATGGACCTCTTCCCGTCGACCTACATCCACGTCGGCGGCGACGAGGCGATCAAGGACCAGTGGCAGCGCTCGCCCGCCATCCAGGCCCGCATGCGGGAGCTTGGCCTGAAGAACGAGCACGAGATGCAGAGCTGGTTCATCGAGCACCTGGGCAAGTACCTGGCCGCCCACGGCCGCCGCCTGATCGGCTGGGACGAGATCCTCGAGGGCGGCTTGCCGGCCTCGGCCTCGGTGATGTCGTGGCGGGGCGAGCAGGGGGCGATCGACGCGGCCAACCAGGGCCATGACGTCGTGCTGTCGCCGGCCCCGATCCTCTATCTGGACAGCCTGCAGAGCGACCGCGCCGACGAGCCGCCGGGGCGGTTGTCGATCATGACCCTGAAGGACGTCTACGGCTACGAGCCCATGCCCAAGGGCATCGCGCCGGACAAGGCCGGCCACGTGCTGGGCGCCCAGGCCAATGCCTGGTCCGAATACCTGGTGACGCCGGCCCAGATCCGGCACGCGATCTTCCCGCGCCTGGATGCGGTCTCGGAGATCACCTGGTCGCCGAAGGACCGGCGCGACTGGGCCGGCTTCCTGGATCGCCTCGACATCCAGCGCCTGCGCTATGCGCGCCAGGGCATCGACGCCGCCGACAGCGCCTTCGCGGTCAGCTTCGCCCTGCCCGAAGGCCGCGGTGCGGCGCTGCGGTCGGGACAGGCCAGCGTGGCCCTGTCGACCCAGTCGGGCTTCGGCGAGATCCGCTACACGCTGGACGGCAAGACGCCGACGGCGCGCTCGCCCCTGTACGCCAAGCCGTTGAAGGTTCCGGTGGGGACCACGGTTCGCGCCGCCGCCTTCGCCGCCGACGGTCGCGCGACGGCCGCGCCGCGCGCCTTCGACGCCGGCCGCACGGCGTTGCTGACCCGGAGCAACAGCGACCTCACGGCCTGCCCGAAGGGGGCGCTGGGCCTGCGCGTGCCGCTGACCTCGGAGGCCCAGGCCAATGCGCCGGCCTTCAACGTCAACCTGTTCGACACCTGTGCGATGTACCCGGCCGCGCCGCTGGACCTGGCCGGCGGGTTCGAGGTCAAGGTCGCCCGCGTGCCGCGTCACTACGGCCTGGCGGGCGATACCGACAAGGTCCGCTGGCACTACAACGCCACGCGCTTCGGCGAGCTGATCGTCCGCACCGGCGGCTGCGAGGGCAGGGTGGCCGCCACCTTCCCGCTGCCGGATCCGGCCACGGCCGGCAACCGCCTGACCTTCAAGGGCGAGCTGCCGGCAGGAGCGGGAGATTCCGATCTCTGCCTGCTCTTTACCGCGCCCTTGTCGGGCCCCTTCTATGCCGTCGAGGCCTTGGCCCTGACGCCGCGCGCCAACCCTTGAACCGGTGAGGACCATGCTTCGATCCGCGCTGTTTTCCGCCGCCGCCCTGGGCCTGATGGGCATGGCCTCCGCCGCCATGGCCGGCCCCGTCGAGACGCGTAGCCTCGACCAGGGCTGGAGCTTCCGCCTCGATCCCGCCGACGCCGCGGCCAAGGCGCACGAGGCCGAGCTGCAATGGCGGCCGGCGACGGTTCCGGGCACGGTCCAGACCGACCTCTTGGCCGCCGGCCGGATCCCCGACCCGTTCGTCGGGACCAACGAGGCGCAGCTGCAGTGGATCGGCCTGGCCGACTGGCAGTACCGGCGCACGCTGGACGCCGACGCCGCCCTGCTGGCCCGCGACCATGTCGACCTGGTCTTCGACGGCCTGGACACCTTCGCCGAGGTGTCGGTCAACGGCGTCAAGCTGCTGTCGGCGGACAACCAGCACCGCCGCTGGCGCGTGCCCGTCAAGGCGGTCCTGAAGGCGGGCGCGAACGAGATCGTCATCGCCTTCAAGTCGCCGATCAAGAAGCTGCAGCCCGACCTGCTCAAGCAGCCCTACGTGCTGCCCGGCGCCTATGACTCGGCGTTCGGCGACGAGCCGCCGGCCAAGCACACCTCCACCTATGTCCGCAAATCGCCCTACCACTACGGCTGGGACTGGGGACCGCGCTACGTCACCGAGGGCGTCTGGCGGGAGGTGCGGCTGGAGGCCTGGGACGAGGCCCGGATCGACGGCTTCCGCATCCGCCAGGACCAGGTGAGCGCCAGCCATGCGCGCCTGTCGGCCGAGTTCGAGATCGAGGCCGACGGCGACCGCACGGTCGAGCTGGCCGTCACGCCCACCGCGCCGGATGGCGCGACCCTGCCGGTCGTACGCCAGACCGTGACCCTGGCGCCGGGCCTGAACCGCGTCTCCGTCCCCGTGCCGATCGCCGCGCCGAAGCTGTGGTGGCCGGCGGGCTACGGCCGCCAGGACCTCTACAGGTTCAGCGCCTCCGTCGCCCTGGACGGCGCGGTTCTGGCCAAGGCCGAGCGCCGGTCGGGCCTGCGCACGGTCGAGCTGCGCCGCGACGCCGACGCCTGGGGCAAGGGCATGGCGTTCGTGATCAACGGCGTGCCGGTCTTCGCCAAGGGGGCCAATCTGATCCCCTTCGACAGCTTCTCGCCCCGGGTCAGCGACGGACAGATGCGGGCGATCCTGACCTCGGCCCGCGACGCCAACATGAACATGCTGCGCATGTGGGGCGGCGGCCACTACCAGAGCGACGCCTTCTACGCGATGGCCGACGAGCTGGGCCTGATGATCTGGCAGGACTTCATGTTCGGCGGCGCGATCCCGCCCTACGACGTGGCCTTCCGCGAGAACACCCGCATCGAGGCGGTCGAGCAGGTCAAGCGCCTGGGCGACCATCCCAGCATCGTGCTGTGGAGCGGCAACAACGAGGTCCAGACCGGCTGGGAAAACTGGGGCGATCGCGTCGCCTTCAAGACCGCGATCCCGCCCGAGGAGCGCGAGCGGATCGTCACGGGCATGGTCACGCTGTTCGGCCAGGTGCTGCGCGGCGCGGTCGCCGAGAACGATCCCGACACGCCGTACTGGGCCGGATCTCCCGGCACCGACTACGACGGCGCCGCCGATCTCCTGACCGACGGCGATCGCCACTACTGGAGCGTCTGGGGCGGCTCACTGCCGGTCGAGGAATATCTGAACGTCACCCCGCGCTTCATGTCGGAATACGGCCTGCAGTCGCAGCCCGAGATGCGGACGCTGAGGACCATCGCCAAGCCCCAGGACATGTCGGTCAATTCCACCGTCATGCGCGCGCACCAGAAGTACGCCAAGGGCGAGGGCAACGAGCGGATCCTGTTCTACATCCGCCGCAACTACGGCGAGCCGAAGACCTTCGCCGACTTCGTCTATCTGAGCCAGGTGATGCAGGCCGAGGGCATCGAGCTGGCGGCGCTGCACCATCGCTCGTCGCGGCCCCAGACCATGGGCTCGCTGTACTGGCAGCTGAACGACGTGTGGCCCGGCGCGTCCTGGTCCAGCGTCGACTATTACGGCCGCTGGAAGGCGCTGCAGTATCACGCCCGCCGCTTCTATGCTCCGCTGGCCCTGGCCGCGGTGCATGACAAGGGCGCGACCACCGTCACCTTGCTGTCCGACCGGACGGCCGCCGCGACGGTGCGCTGGCGGGTGCGGGTGATGGACGTCGACGGCAAGGTGCTGTCGGACAGCACCTCCGACGCCGAGCTGAAGCCGCTGTCGGCCACCCGCGTCGCCAGCCTGCCGGACGCGACGCTGTTCAAGGGCGCCGATCCGGCCCGGACCTTCGCGGTGGTCGAGCTGATCGAGAACGGCCAGACGCTCTCGCGCGGCGTGGTCACCCAGGTTCCGGCCAAGGCGATGGCTCTGCCCGATCCCCGCCTGACGGCTGTCTGGACGAAGACGGCGGACGGCTATGCGGTGACGGTGAAGGCCGCCAGGCTGGCGCGAGCCGTCTGGCTGGACTTCGGCGATGTCGATGCGACCTTGTCGGACAACGCCTTCGACCTGCCGCCCGGCGAGACGGTCACCATCCGGGTCACCTCCAAGGCCTCGCTGGACAAGCTGAAGCGGGCCTTGACGCTGCGCAGCCTGTACGGCGCGACCAAGCCGACGACGACGACGCCCTAGGACCTTTCGATGTTGCGATCCCATCTCCTGGCGGCGTCGTCGCTGCTGCTGCTGGCCACTTCCGTCTCCTCTACCCGGTCTTGGGCCGCCGAGAGCCCCGCGGCCCTGGTCTCGCGCCTGACCCTGGAGGAAAAGGCCGCCCAGCTGCAGAGCGCCGCGCCGCCCGTTCCGAGTCTCGGGATCCGGGGCTACGAGTGGTGGAGCGAGGGCCTGCACGGCCTGGCGCGCAATGGGCCGGCGACGGTGTTCCCGCAGGCGATCGGCCTGGCCGCGACCTGGGACAAGACCCTGATGGGCCAGGTCGGCGAGGTGGTGTCGGTCGAGGCGCGGGCCAAGTTCAACGCCGTCCAGGACCGCGACCCGGGTCGCTACGAAGGCCTGACCATCTGGTCGCCCAACATCAACATCTATCGTGACCCGCGCTGGGGGCGGGGGCAGGAGACCTATGGCGAGGATCCGCACCTGACGGGAACCCTGGCGGCGGCCTTCGTGCGCGGCGTGCAGGGACCCGATCCCGACCACCCCCGCGCCATCGCCACGCCCAAGCACTTCGCGGTGCATTCCGGCCCCGAGGCGGGACGGCACGGCTTCGACGTCGATGTCTCGCCACAGGACCTGCAGGCCACCTATCTGCCGGCCTTCCGCCAGGCGGTGGTCGAGGGCGGCGCGCGGTCGGTGATGTGCGCCTACAACGCCATCCACGGCTTCCCGGCCTGCGCCTCGCCCCTGCTGCTGGACCAGACCCTGCGCCAGGACTGGGGCTTCAAGGGCTTCGTCGTCTCCGACTGCGACGCGGTCGACGACATGACCCAGTTCCACTACTTCCGGCAGGACAACGCCGGGTCGGCGGCGGCAGCCTTGAAGGCCGGCGACGACCTGAACTGCGGCAACGCCTATGCTCAGCTGCCGACGGCCGTTCGCCGGGGCGACCTGGACGAGGCGGTGGTCGATCGCGCGGTGGTCCGCCTGTTCGAGGCGCGGGCAGCGCTGGGCGCCCTGCTCTCGCCCGACCCCGGCAACCCCTACGCCAGGCTGGGCGCCGAGACCGTGAACGCGCCGGCCCATCGGGCTCTTGCGCTGGAGGCGGCGCGCAAGTCGATCGTGCTGCTCAAGAACGACAAGAACCGCCTGCCGCTGGCCCCGAGCGCCCGGATCGCGGTGATCGGGCCCGACGCCGACGCCCTCGAGGTGCTCGAGGCCAACTATCACGGGACGGCCCTTGATCCGGTGACGCCGCTGCAGGGCCTGCGCGCCCAGTGGGGCAAGGCCAATGTCCGCTATGCGCAAGGTTCGGGGCTGGCCGAGGGCGTGCCGGTCGCCGTGCCGGAAACCGCGCTGCGCACCGGCCTCGGCCCCGATGCGGCCCAAGGCCTGACCGGCGCCTATTTCGACGACCCGGCGCTGACCGGCGCGCCGCGGGTCGTCCGCACTGATCGGGTGATCAACTTCGACTGGGACCGCACGGCCCCCGCGCCGGGCCTGGATCCGGCCCGCTATGGCGTGCGATGGACCGGTGCGCTGGTTCCGCCGGGGCCGGGTGAGTATGCCCTGGTCGTCGGCGTCGCGCGCTGCTTCGACTGCAAGGGCCACGACCCGGTCCGGCTGTGGGTCGACGACAAGCTGGTGGTTGACGACGATGGCTCGGGCAAGGCCGTCGAGGCCGTGCTGACCTTCCCCGACGCCCGTCCGAGGCGGATTCGCCTGGAGCTGTCGCACACCGGCGAGGACCAGGGCGTGCGCCTGCAATGGCGGGCGCCGGCCGCGCCGCAGCTGGCCGAGGCGGTCAAGGCCGCCAGCCAGGCGGACGTCGTCGTGGCGATGGTCGGCCTGTCGTCCGACGTCGAGGGCGAGGCGCTGCAGGTGACCGTGCCGGGCTTCGACGGTGGCGATCGCACCGACATCGCCTTGCCCGCGCCGCAGCGACGCCTGCTGGAGACCCTGGCCAAGACCGGCAAGCCGCTGGTCGTGGTGCTGACCTCGGGCGGCGCGGTCGAGCTGGACTGGGCCAAGACCCATGCCGACGCGATCCTGGCGGCCTGGTATCCGGGGCAGGCCGGCGGCGTCGCCCTGGCCGAGACCCTGGCGGGCCTGAACAACCCTTCCGGTCGCCTCCCGGTGACCTTCTACAGGTCGGCCCGCGACCTGCCGCCGCTGATCGAGTACGCGATGAAGGGGCGGACCTATCGCTACTTCACCGGCCAGCCGACCTATCCGTTCGGCCACGGGCTCAGCTACACGCGCTTCGACTACGGCGCGCCCAGCCTGTCGACGGCGACGCTGAAGGCGGGCGAAGACCTGGTCGTCGAGGCCGAGGTGGCCAATGTCGGCGCCCGGGCCGGCGACGAGGTGGCCCAGGCCTATCTGATCCCGCCCAAGCCGGCCGACTATCGCGGACAGCAGGCCGACCGGCTGCTGCTGCGGACCCTGGTGGGGTTCGACCGGGTGACGCTACAGCCGGGCGAGCGGCGCAAGGTCCGGTTCGTGCTGTCGCCGCGCGACCTCTCGCAGGTCGCCCGCAACGGGGCGCGGGCCGTGGTTCCGGGCCGCTACACCCTGTTCGTCGGCGGCGGACAGCCGGGACAGGCACCGGGTCATGAGGTGAGCTTCACGATCGAAGGCCAGCAGGAGATCGCGCGATGAGCATCGGTCCGTCTCGCCGCGAGGCGCTGCTCACCGGGGCGGCCGTCGTTCTGACCGCCACGGCCGCGAAGGCCGCGCCGCTGGTCTCGCGCCGTCCGGCGCCGGAGGCGCGACGGTTCGCCAGCCCGGCCGTCGAAGCCCTGATCAAGCGCGTGAAGGCCAAGGTCGCCGATCCTGAACTGGCCTGGCTGTTCGAGAACTGCTTCCCCAACACCCTCGACACCACGGTCTTCCTGACGGAGATCGGCGGCAAGCCCGACGCCTTCGTGATCACCGGCGACATCGACTGCATGTGGCTGCGGGACTCCTCGGCCCAGGTCTGGCCCTATCTGCCGCTGGCCGCCAAGGCCCCCGAGCTGCGGACCCTGTTCCGCGGCGTGATCGGCCGGCAGGCCCGCTGCATCCTGATCGACCCCTACGCCAACGCCTACATGCATGATCCCAAGGCGCGCACGAACCTGAAGTGGTCGCAGCAGGACGTCACCGAGATGCGGCCCGGCGTGGGCGAGCGGAAGTGGGAGGTCGACAGCCTCTGCTATCCGATCCGCCTGGCGCACGGCTATTGGCGCGCCACGCGCGATGCGACCCCGTTCGACGTCGAGTGGCGACAGGCCATGGCGCTGATCGTGCGCACCTTCCGCGAGCAGCAGCGCAAGACTGGCCCGGGGCCCTATGTCTTCCAGCGGCCCAGCACCCTGGCGACCGAGACCCTGATGCTGGAGGGCAAGGGCGCGCCGACCCGCAAGGTGGGGCTGATCCACTCGATGTTCCGGCCGTCGGACGACGCCTGCGTCTATCCGTTCCTGATCCCGTCGAACCTGTTCGCGGCGGCCAGCCTGCGGCAGCTGTCGGAACTGGCGACCGAGATGCTGAACGACGCCGCCTTCGCCGCCGAGTGCGCGGCCTTCGCCGACGAGGTTACCGCCGCGCTGCAGGCGCACGGCCTGACCCGCGACGCCGACGGCCAGCCGGTCTGGGCGTTCGAGGTCGACGGCTACGGCAACGCCCTGTTCATGGACGACGCCAATGCGCCGGGCCTCATGAGCTTGGCCTATCTGGGCTGTGTCCCGCACGACGACCCCGTCTTCCGCCGCACCGCGCGCCTGGCCTGGAGCGAGCGCAACCCGTACTTCTTCAAGGGTACCGCGGCCGAGGGGATCGGCGGGCCCCACGCGGGGCTCGACCTGATCTGGCCGATGTCGCTGATCATGCGCGCCCTGAACGCCCTGGCCGACGGCGACGACGCCACGGTCCTGACGGCCTTGCGGACCCTGAAGTCTACCCACGCCGGCACGGGCTTCATGCACGAGGCCTTCCACAAGGACGATCCCAGCAAGTTCACCCGTGACTGGTTCGCCTGGGCCAACACCCTGTTCGGCGAGTTGATCGTCGAGATCGCCGAGCGCCGCCCCGCGCTGCTGGCCCGCCCCCTGGACGCAAACGCATGACCAAAGTCCCCGCCATCGATCGCCGCGCCCTGATGGCCGGCGCGGGCCTCGCCGGCCTGGCCGCGGCCGCTCCGGCCTGTTCGGCGCCGCGCCGGGCCCTGTGCGACTTCGTCGACCCGTTCATCGGTACGGGCGGCCATGGTCACACCTATCCGGGCGCGACCCTGCCGTTCGGCATGGTCCAGCTGAGTCCCGACACCAGCAACAACGGCTGGGATTCCTGCTCGGGCTACCACCAGCAGGACGGCTCGATCATGGGCTTCTCGCACACCCATCTCAGCGGGACGGGCTGCGCCGACCTGCTGGACGTGCTGGTCGTGCCGGCCACGGGACCGGTGCTGCTGACGCCGGGCGAGCCTTCCAAGCCCGATGCGGGCTATCGTTCGCGCTACGACCGGGCCAGCGAGCACGCCTCGCCGGGCTATTACAAGGTCCGCCTGACCGACACGCGCATCGACGCCGAGCTGACGGTCACCGAACGCGTGGGCCTGCACCGCTACACCTTCCCCAAGGGCGAGCCGGGCCACCTTCTGATCGACCTGCAGCACGGCCAGAAGGACTGGTGGGAGAAGTCGCCCGAGACCCGGGTCAAGAACGCGTCCCTGCGCCTGGTCGGCGACGACACCCTGGTCGGCGCGCGGCAGGTGTTCCAGTGGGCGCCGGGGCGTTGGATCTATTTCGCGCTGAAACTGTCGCGGCCCTTCAAGAGCGCCCAGCTCTACGCCGCCGACCAGCCCCTTGGAGCCGACGTTCGCGAGGCCAAGGGCGAGAACCTGAAGTGCGCTCTCCATTATCCGGACGCGGGCGAGGCGCCGCTGCTGGTCAAGGTGGGCCTGTCGGGCGTCGACATCGAGGGCGCGCTGGCCAATCTGAAGGCCGAGGCGCCGGGCTGGGACTTCGACGGCGCGCGGCGCGCGGCGCGCGAGACCTGGGAGACGGCGCTGTCGTCCATCCGCATCGACGGGGCGCCCGACACCGACGCCAGGATCTTCTACACCGGCCTCTATCACAGTCTGCTGGCGCCGACCCTGTTCGGTGACGTCGACGGCCGCTACCGGGGCATGGACCAGAAGGATCATGTCGCCCCCGCCGGTCGCCGCAACTACAGCACCTATTCGCTGTGGGACACCTATCGGACCCTGCATCCGCTGCTGACCCTGGCCCAGCCCGAACGGGCGGCCGATATCGTCGCCGGCCTCGTGCCGATGGCCGAGGAGAGTCCCAAGGGGCCTTCGGTCTGGCCGCTGCAAGGGATCGAGACCGGCACCATGAACGGCTGGCACGCCGCCGTCGTCCTGGCCGAGGCGCAGGGAAAGGGTCTCGGCAACCTCGATCCGGTCCGCACCTGGAAGGCGTTCCGCAAGCGCGCCTTCGACGACGACGTGCTGGGCCTGGACTGGTACAAGCGCCTGGGCTTCATCCCCGTCGACGAGGTCATGGAGGGCGCCAGCCGCACGCTGGAATACGCCTATGACGACTGGGCCATGGCCCATCTGGCCGCCGCGGCCGGGGCGCACGACGACGCCAAGGCTCTGCTGATCCGCTCGCGCAACTACCGCAACCAGTTCGACGCCTCGACCCTGTTCATGCGTCCGCGCAACGCCGACGGCTCCTGGGTGACGCCGTTCGAGCCGCGCGCCATCGGCCACATGGACAAGTGGCGCGACTTCACCGAGGCCAATGCCTGGCAGGCGACCTTCCTGACCCAGCACGACCTCTATGGGTACATGGAGCTGTTCGGCGGCGACAAAGGCCTGGAGGCCAAGCTCGACGCGCTGTTCACCGCCAGCTCGGAGATGCCGCCGGGTTCGCCGCCCGACATCGCCGGGCTGGTGGGGCAGTACGCGCACGGCAACGAGCCGTGCCACCACGTGGCCTATCTCTACGCCTATTGCGGCGCCCACCATAAGACCCAGGCCCAGGTCCGGATGCTGCTGAAGAGCCAGTACCAGGCCAAGCCGGACGGCCTGTCGGGCAATGAGGACTGCGGCCAGATGAGCGCCTGGTACGTGATGAGCGCCCTGGGCCTCTATCCCGTCGACCCGGTGATGGGCGCCTATGTCTTCGGCTCGCCCCTGTTCCCGCGCGCCGAGATCGCCGTGGGCAAGGGCCGCAAGCTGGTGATCGAGGCCAGGGACGTCGCGCCGGACCGCTTCTACATCCAGTCGGTCACCTGGAACGGCAAGCCCCACGCACGGTGCTGGATCGGGCACGACGAGGTGGCTCAGGGCGGGCGGCTGGTGTTCCACATGGGGTCCCGGCCCAATCCGGCGTTCGGCGCGGCGCCGACGTCGCGTCCGCCGTCGGCGCCGAAGTTCGCGTGAGATCGGGCCGCCGCCTCGCGCTCGGGCTGGTCATCCTGGCCAGCTGGGCGGTCGCGGCGCAGGCCGAGACGCTGACGCGCGCGCGGCTGGTCGACACCGGCGCAGAGACCGTCATGGCCAGGCGCTTCCTGGCCGAGGAGGTCGCCCTCCGTGTCGGCAAGGCCTGGGGCGACGAGGCGCGCGCCGAGGCCCCATGGGTCGTGATCGCGCGGCCGGACGCCGTCGAGGGCAATCTGCCGCCGGCCCTGCGGGCAGCCTGGCAAGCCCATCCCGCCGGCGAGGCGGCGCGGGCGGCCGAGGGCTTCTCCGTACGCACCCTGCGCGCGGGATCGCGCACGGCGCTGGTGGTCGCGGCCGAGACGCCGCGTGGGCGGCTGTTCGGCGTCGGCTGGCTGCTGCGCAAGCTGGAGACCGGGCCGGGCAGGGTGGTCGCGCCCGACGACCTGGCGATCGACACCACCCCGACCCAGGCCGTGCGCGGCGTGCAGATCGGCTACCGCTTCAAGAACAACAGCTACGACGCCTGGACGCTGGCGATGTTCGAGCGCCGCGTCCGCGACATCGCTCTCTTCGGCGGCAACACCATCCAGGTCATCGCGCCGGTGTCTGACGATGCGGCGACCAGCCCCCTGTTCCCGGCGCCGCCCCTGGAGACCATCATCGGCCTGTCGGCCTTGGCCGAGCGCTATGGCCTGGACTTCGCGCTCTACTATCCGCAGCTGGGCAAGGACTATGGCGATCCGCTGGTCCTGGCGGCCGAGCTGAAGGCCTTCGAGACGCTGGTGCGGCGGTTGCCCCGCGTCGACGCCCTCTACGTGCCGGGCGGCGATCCCGGCCACACCCACCCCGACCGCCTGTTCCCGCTGGTGGCGCAGGAGGCGCGCGTCCTGGCGAAGGTCCATCCCGGCGCCAAGGTCTGGCTGTCGGGCCAAGGGTTCGACCGGGCGGAGAGCGAGGCCTTCTACGCCCAGCTGGCGCGGGAGCCCGACTGGCTGACCGGCGTGTTCTGGGGGCCGCAGACCCGCGATCCCCTGGCCGTGCAGCGTCGGCGGATCCCGGCCCGCTATCCGATCCAGCTCTATCCCGACATCGGCCACACGCTGCATTCGCAGTTTCCGGTTCCGCAATGGGATCCAGCGTTCGCGATCACCGAGGGGCGCGAGCCGATCAATCCGCGTCCGCTGGGACAGGCGACGATCTTCCGTCATCTCGCGGCCCTCAACACCGGGGCGGTGACCTATTCGGAGGGCGTCAACGACGACGTCAACATGGCGCTCTGGTTCCAGCTGGGCTGGTCGGCGGACCTCCAGCCGCGCGAGGTTCTGGCCGACTATGCCCGGGTCTTTCTCGGCGCGCGGATCGGCGGGCGGTCCAGCGAGCGGTTCGCCGACGGCCTGATGGCGCTGGAGCGCAACTGGACGGGCAGGGCGGCCAAGAACGCGGGCATCGACGCCACCCTGGCGCTGTTCGACGACCTGGAACGGCGCGCCTCGCCCGATCAGCGCGCGAACTGGCGGTTCGAGTCGGCGCTCTATCGGGCGGTCTACGACGCCTGGGTGCGGGCGCGCTCGCGGGCCGAAGCGGCGCGTCAGTCGGACGCTATGGCGGCGCTGGCGAAGGCTCGGGCCATCGGCGCGAACGCGGCCATGGCCCAGGCCGAAAGGGCCCTGACGGGACCGGACGCGTCGGAGGCCCTGGCCCTGCGCGCGCGATTGTTCGACCTGGCCGGACGGCTCTACGCCCATGCCGGGCTGCAGCTGAGCGTTTCGCGCTATGGGGCCTCGGGGATCGAGCGCGGCGCCAATCTCGACCGCGTCGACGCGTCGCTGAACGACCGGGTGTGGCTGACGGGCCAGTTCGCCGAGATCCGGACCCTGCCGGACGAAGCCGGGCGTCGCGCCCGGCTGGCGGCGATCGTCGATGCGCCGATGGCGGGGCGGGGCGCGCTGTACGACGACCTCGGCGATCCCGACCGCGAACCGCACCTGGTGCGTGGCGCCGGTTTCGATCGCGATCCGCAGCTGCTGGACAGCGCCATCGACGGCGTCGCCGACAAGACTCCCGACGACGGCTGGCGCGTGGCTTGGACGACCTATGCCGAGACGCTGTACGACCGTCCCATCACCCTGGCCTATCGCGATCTCGATCCGAACCGGACCTGGCGGCTGCGGGCTGTGTACGCCGGCGAAGACTATCAGCTGCCCATGCGCCTGACGGCCAATGGGGTGGAACTGCACCCGCCGCTGTCGCGGACGACCAACCCGATGACCGTCGACCTGGCCATTCCGCCGGAGATCACCCGGTCCGGCCAGCTGCGCCTGGAATGGACGCGCCCGGCCGGCGTCGGCGGCGGCGGCCGTGGTCACCAGGTGGCCGAGGTCTGGCTACTCCCCGATCCCGTTCCTTCATCCTCGTCTTCCCGCTGACCGGAGCCTGTCGATGCGCCCCGAACTTCATCTGTCCCGTCGCCTGTTGTTGGCCGGCGTCGCCGCCACCGCCCTGCCGGGCATGGCCCGCGCGGCCGCCTTGGCGCCGTATGGCGCGACGCCGTCGGCGCGACAGCTGGCCTGGCATGGCCTGGAGACCTACGGCTTCGTCCACTTCTCGATCAACACCTTCACCGACCGCGAGTGGGGCTATGGCGACGAGTCGCCGACCCTGTTCAACCCGACCGATTTCAGCGCCGACCAGATCGTCGCCGCGGCCAAGGCGGGCGGGCTGAAGGCCCTGATCCTGACGGCCAAGCACCACGACGGCTTCTGCCTGTGGCCCAGCCGGTTCACCGAGCACAGCATCAAGAACAGCCCCTACAAGAACGGTCAGGGCGACATCGTCCGCGAACTGTCCGAGGCCTGCGCGCGCGGGGGGCTGAAGTTCGGCCTCTATCTGTCGCCCTGGGATCGCAATCACGCCGACTACGGACGACCGGAGTACGTCACCTACTATCGCAACCAGTTGCGCGAGCTGCTGACCCAGTACGGTCCTCTGTTCGAGGTCTGGTTCGACGGCGCCAACGGCGGCGACGGCTACTATGGCGGCGCGCGCGAGGTGCGGAAGATCGGGCCCAACTACTACAATTGGCCCTCGATCATCGCCTTCGTCCACGAACTGCAGCCGATGGCCGTGACCTTCGATCCCAAGGGCGCGGACCTGCGCTGGGTCGGCAACGAGAGCGGCTATGCCGGCGACCCCTGCTGGGCGACCATGGACGACGGTCCCTACACCGAGGCCAAGGGCATGAGCGGCGTGCGGGGCGGCGGCGTCTGGTGGCCGGCCGAAGTGGACGTTTCGATCCGTCCCGGCTGGTTCTGGCACGCCTATGAGAACGCCGAGGTGAAGTCGCCCGGACGACTGCAGAAGATCTATTTCGAGTCGGTCGGGCGGGGAACGAACCTGCTGCTGAACCTGCCGCCCGACCGCCGTGGCCGGATCCCCGACGAGGATGTCGCGGCCTTGACCGCCTGGGGCGAGGCCCGGCGCGCGCTGTTCGCCCGCAACCTGGCCGACGGCGCCCGGGCGCAGGCCAGCAATGCGCGGGCGGGCCATGCCGCCGCCAACGTGCTGGACGGCGCCCGCGACACCTACTGGGCCTGCGACGATGGCGCGGCGTCGCCCGAGCTGGTCCTGACCCTGCCGCGGGCGCGGACCTTCGACGTCGTGCGCCTGCGCGAATATCTGCCGCTGGGCCTGAGGGTCACGGCGTTCGCGCTGGACGTCTGGGACGGGGGCTGGCGCGAGATCGCCCGCCACCAGGGGATCGGAGCCCAGCGCCTGGTCCGGCTGGGCGCGCCGGTGACGACGACGAAGCTGCGCCTGCGGGTGCTGGACGCGCCGGCCGGTCCGGCGATCAGCGAGATCAGCCTCTTCCGCCAGCCGGTCCTGGTGGATCCGCCGGCCATCCAGCGCGACCGCGAGGGCAAGGTGTCGATCATCGGCGACGCGCCGGGGCTGGAGCTTCGCTACACCCTGGACGGCTCCGCGCCGACCCGGACCGCCACGCGGTTCACCGCGCCCTTCGACCTGCCGGAAGGCGGCGAGGTGAAGGCCGTGGCGATCGAGCCGGCGAGCGGCGTGGCCAGCGGCGCCGCGCGGCGGGTCTTCGACGTGCGCAAGTCCGATTGGCGGATCGCGACGGCCAGCGCGCCGGGCGCCGAGGCGCTGATCGACGGCGAGCGCGGCTCGGCCTGGCGGGCGCCGATGCCCGCCGCCGTGTCGCTGGACCTGGGCAAGGCCAGGTCGCTGGGCGGCTTCGTCCTGACGCCGGCCTGGGACCGGACGCAGGGGGCGGGCGCGCCGGCCGGCTATCGCGTCTCGACCAGTCTCGATGGCGTGAGCTGGGCGCCAGCGGGCGAGGGGGAGTTTTCCAACATCGCCGCCAGCCTGGCGCCGCAGCGCGTGACCTTCGACCGCCGGCCGGCCCGCTACGTGCGGCTGGAGGTGACGCGGACGGCGGGGAGCGAACCGCAGGTCGCCTTCGCGGAACTGGACGTGATCACCGTCGCCGGCCGCTAGGACTTTGAATGCAAAGGACCGCGCCATACGGGGGATGGCGCGGTCCGCGCGGGTCAGAAGTTGTACTGCAGGCTGATGTTCACGGCCCGGCCGAGCGGGTCGTACAGGCCGGTATAGGTGTTGGGATTGTTGGTCGTGCCGTCGACGAAGGTCGAGGGAACGACCGGCGGCGACTTGTCGAGCAGGTTGGTGATGGCGATGCGCGCCGTCATGTCCTTGACCACCATGACCGAGGCGGCCAGGTCGAAGTAGTTGTAGGCCTTCATCTTGGTCAGGATCTTGTAGCCCTGCGGGCCGCCGCCGCCGTTGATGGCGTTGTCGGCGCTGTTGGCCGTCAGCTTGGTCTGGCCGATATAGCGCCAGTTCAGCGACAGGACGGCGTTGCGCCACGGCGTGTTCCAGGTGGCGCGCAGGTTGTGGGCCCACTTGGGCGCCGGGGCGTAGCAGGTCGGCGCGCCGTAGTAGCCCGCGCAGTCCGAGGCCGGCGTAGTCGGCGAGTCCTGGCCCATGCTGCTGTCCAGCAGGGTGCCGACCATGTTCAGGTCCATGCGGCCCAGGTCGCCGATCGGGAAGTTGTAGCCGACCTGGATGTCGTTGGCCTTGTAGTTGAGGATGTTGGTGTTTTCGGTGCCGCCCGAGATGAAGCCGGTGGTCGTCGACGTGCCGTCGAGCCGGCCGGTGACCGGGTCGCGCTTGACGAAGCGGCAGTAGTACTGAAGCCCCGTGGTCAGGCAGTTCGACAGGGCGACGTTGGCGTCGATGTAGCCGATGAAGTCCTTGATCTTGATGTCGACGTGGTCGATCGAGATCAACAGGCCGGGGATGGCCTTGGGCGTGTAGACGAAGCCCAGGGTCTGGGTGATCGCCTTTTCCGGCAGCAGGTTGATGTTGCCGCCGCCCGCATAGCGACGGCAGCCCTGCGGACCGCAGTCGGCGATCGACTTGGCGGCGTACTGGGCGGCGGTCACGCCGGTGTTGGCGCACTGGGCCGCGGTCGCCGCGCCCGGCAGGCTGAGCGAGCCCGACGAGCAGGGGTCCGTGCCGTTGTAGCTGAAGTTCCGCGGCGAATAGAGCTCGGAGATGTTCGGCGCGCGGGCGGCCGAATTGTAGCTGAAGCGCACCAGCAGATCGCGGACCGGACGATAGAGACCCTCCACCTTCGAGGTGTAGAGTTCCTTCTTCTGGTTGTCGTACTTGGACGCCCGGATGCCGGTGTTGAACACCAGGCTGTTGATCAGGGGCAGGTCGTTGGCGATCGGCAGCTGGGCCTCGCCATAGGCTTCCTTGACGCCGTAGTGGCCGCCCGTGGTGCTGAACCAGCCCTCGTAGTCGATGGTGGCCTGGTCGGCGAGGACTTTCAGGCTCTCGCGGCGGTACTCGCCGCCCACGGCCACGGCGACGCCTTCGTCGGCCCACGGGCTCTTGATCCCGTACTGGCCGAGGTCGCCGGCCAGGTTGATGGTCACGTCGCGTTGTTCGACGACGTTGGTCCAGCGGTAGTTGTCATAGATGTACGGATAGACCTTCGGGTCGATCTTGTTGGCCTGGAAGATGTTGGCCGCCACGCAGTTGGTATCGGTCTTGTCGACCACCGACTGGCAGGTCGGCGTGCCGTTGACGTTGACGACGTTCACGGTGCGCGCGAAGCGGTCGCCGTTGATCTCGTTGCGGTCGGACAGCGTGTTCTCCACGCGCGAGGCGATGAAGTTGACGTCGTAGTGCCAGCCGTCGAACAGGTCGCCCTTCAGGCCGCCGCTGAAGCGGTAGTCCTGGTTGACGATGCGGTTCTGGACCGGAATGCTGCCCGGGCCTTCTTGCAGCAGGTAGTAGTCGGCATTGACCAGGCTGGCGCTGCCGGCGGCCGTGCCGCACAGGCTCTGGGCCTGGCTGGCCGACAGGAACGGGTTGTTGCAGTTGATGCTGAGCGACTGGTTGTAGGCGCCCGACTGCTGCTCGATCGAGACGTCCCGCATCACCAGCAGGTTGGCATAGGCCTCGAGCGCGTCGTTGAAGCGGTAGTTGGCGAACAGCCCGCCGGTGAAGCGCTTGTCGGCGCGGATGAAGTTCCAGTCCTTGCGGGTGTTGCTGGCGTAGTCGTTCGCGTTGGCCGTCGAGACGAAGCTCTGGCTGCCGTCCTTGTTGATGAAGTAGCCGCTGCCGGCCCGTTGGCCGCTGGTGATGTCGACGCGACCGAAGGGCGTGTAGCTGGTGTTGGCCGAGCACGAGAGCGCCGTGGTGCTGGCCGCGATGCGGCACGACGAGTAGTCGCGGGCGCTCCACCTCACGGGCTTCTGGTCGCGATAGTCGGCGAAGATGCTGATGTTGCCGGCGCCGTCGGCGAAGTTCTTGCCCGCGGCGAAGTTGATGTCCCAACGGCCGCCGTCGGTGACGTGCTGCGGCGGCACCGGGAAGTTCGGATACTGCGAGATCAGGTTCCGCACCGCCATGTCGTCATTGGTGTGCTGGAAGAAGCTGTACGAGGCGTTGACCTGCACGCCGTCGAACTTCTTGTTCAGGACGAAGTTGACCACGCCGGCCACGGCGTCGGAGCCGTAGGTCGAGGACGCGCCGCCAGACAGGACGTCGACGCGGGAGATCAGGGCCACCGGCACGATGTTGAGGTCAATCGCCTGGACGGGCAGCAGGCGTTCGCCGTCCAGCAGCACCAGGGTGCGCTGGTTGCCCAGGCGGCGCAGGTTGACCTTGGCCTGGCCGCCGTTGTCGAAGCCGGCGCCGAACTGGTTGTTGTCGGCCCGGACCTGCGGCAGCCGGTTGAGGGCGTCCTCAATGTTCATCACGCCCTGGAACTGTAGCTCCTGCTTGTCCATCGTGACGATCGGCGCGGCGGACTGGGCGTTCGGGCGGCGGATGCGCGTACCGGTGACGACGACCGTGTCGACGGTGGTGGCCTTGTCGGCGGTCGCGGCCTGCTGGGCCTGCGCGCCTTGCGAGAAGGCCAGGGCCGATACGGCGATCGACGCCATCAGCCCGGCTTTGAAGTAACCGGATTTGCCAACCATCTTGATGAACCCCTCCAGGCGCGGGTGAATTCCCGGCGTCCCCTAAGGGTCAAGACGGACGCACAACGGCGTTCCTTGAGGGTTTGACGAAAATATATGATTTTCACGACAAACCGCCGGCGGGCCGTCATCGCAGCCTTGACTCGCGGTGACGCCGCGCCGTCCCTAGGGGCGTTTTTCGCCGAGAGTCTTCGCCGCCGTGACGTCCGACCGCGAGCGTATCGTTCAATGGGTGGCCCAGGAGATCATGCCGCACGAGGCAGGCGTGCGCGCCTGGCTGCGGCGCTCGCGCGTGCCGCCCGACGAGATCGACGACCTGATGCAGGAGGCCTACGCCAGGCTCGTGGGCCTGCGCAGCGTCGACCAGATCGAGAGCCCCGACGGCTACTTCTTCCAGATCGTCCGCAACCTGCTCACCGACAAGCAGCGGCGCGCCAAGGTGGTCCGTATCGAAGCGGTTACGGAAATCGAGGCGTTGTCCGTCTCTTCAGATGAGCCCTCTCCCGAACAGGTCGCGGCCGCGCGTCGCGAACTGTTCAGGGTGCAGGCGCTGATCCAAGCCTTGCCGGAGCGTTGCCGGCGGGTGTTCGAGCTGCGAAAGGTCCTGGGTGTGCCGCAACGTGAGATCGCTCGACGGCTGGGCATCAGCGAGAGCGCCGTCGAGAACGAGGCGGTCAAGGGCATGCGCCTGATCATGCGCGCGCTCGAACAGGAGGGTGCCGAGGTGCGCGGCGACCGGATGAGAAAGACGAATGACCGATCGCGAAAAGGCTGAGGATATCGAGGCGGAAGCCGCCCGATGGATCTGGCGGCGGGATCGCGACGGCCGCACGCCCGAACTGGAAGCCGGCCTCGAGGCCTGGCTCGCGGAAGACGTGCGCCGGCACGGCGCGCTGCTGAAGGCCGAGGCGGTCTGGAACCTGCTGGATCGGGCGCGGGAGCCCGCGGCGCGGCCTGCCCAGCGGCGGCCGCGCGCGATCTCGCGTCGAGCCTGGCTGGCCGGATCGGGCGCGGCGATCGCGGCGGCGATGGTCGGCGCCGGGGTCCTGGTTTTGCGCGAGGACCGCTTCAGCACGCGCCTGGGCGAGGTGCGCCGCGTGCCGCTGGCCGACGGCTCGACGGTCGCCATCAACACCGCTTCGGAGGTCGACGTGGCCTTCCGACGTGAGCAGCGCACGGTGCGCCTGCGGACCGGCGAAGCCTGGTTCCAGGTGGCTCACGACGTCCAGCGCCCCTTCGTGGTCGAGGCCGGCGCGGTGCGGGTGCGCGCGGTCGGCACGGCGTTCTCGGTCCGACGGCGGCCCGACGGCGCGGAGGTCCTGGTCACCGAGGGCGTGGTCGAGGTCTGGACGCAGGGCGCGACCGGAGCGCCCGCGCGGTTGAAGGCCGGGCAGGGGGTCTTTGTCGCCGAAAGCGCGGGTCCGCGCCCGCCGGCCGCGTCGGCCGCGGTCGATCGCAAGCTGGAATGGCGCTACGGCAAGATCGACCTGGCCGGCGAGACGCTGCGCGAGGCGGTCGCGGACTTCAATCGCTACAACGACCGCAAGCTGGTCATCGCCGATCCGAGGATCGCGGACGAGCGCTTCTACGGCGTCTTCAACATGGGCGGCCCCGACGCCTTCGCCGCGGCGGTCGGCGCCAGCCTCGGCGTCGAGGTCGAGGTCCACGGCGACCAGATCGTCCTGGGCGGGAGGCGCGCGTCGTAGCCTTGGCGCGCCTTTCCGGGTCACGGCCAGGGACGCGTTCGTCGCGTTCGGGATGGGGCGCGGCTCTCGTGACGATGGCCCTGAGTCTGGGCCTGGGGCAGCCGGCCTGGGCGGTCCAGAAGAGCTTCCATATCAAGGCTCAGGACGCTGGGCCCGCCGTGGCCGAGTTCGCCCGCCAGGCGGATGTCCAGCTGTTGCTGTCGGCGGCCGCGGCGCGCGGCAAGCGGACGAATGCGCTGGAGGGAAGCTTCGACGTCGACCAGGGCTTGGCGCTGCTGCTGAAGGGGGCTGGTCTGCGCGCGCGCCGGATCGCGCCGGGGATCTATGCGGTCACGCGCGAGGCCAAGGTCGCGCCGACCCAAGGCCCTGTCGCCCGAGCCCCGGCGCCGACGGCCCCGACCCAGGTCATCGGACCGGCCTCGCTGGACGCGCTGGTGGTGACGGGCACGCGTATCCGGCGGGCCAATACGGCCGCCGCCGCGCCGGTCACGACGGTGTCCCGCGAAGCCCTGCGCCTGGCCGGCGTCGTCAATCTGGAAGACGCGATCAACCGCCTGCCCGCGGCGCGCGCCGATGCGACCCAGTTCACCAACGGATCCGACGCCGACGGGCGCGCCCAGATCAACCTGCGCAACCTGGGCCACCAGAGGACGCTGATCCTGCTGGACGGCGAGCGTCTGGCGCCCGTCCAGGCGGTCGACCTGAACCTCATTCCCAGCGCCCTGGTCCGGCGGATCGACATCCTCACCGGCGGCGCCTCGACCACCTACGGCTCGGACGCCGTGGCCGGCGTCGTCAACGTCATGCTGGACCGTGACCTGGACGGGATCCGGATCGACGCCGGCTACAGCGTCTATCAGCACACCAACGACGACATGGCCGCGCGCGGCGTGATCGCGCGGTTTCCCAGCGTCAAGGCCCCGGCGTGGCGCGTGACCGACGGAGTCCGCAAGGACCTGACCATCGCGGCGGGCAAACAGTTCGCCGGCGGGCGGGGCGACATCCTGGTGTTCGGCGCCTATCGCGGTCAGGACCCGGTGCAATGGAAGGACCGGGACTTCTCCGCCTGCCGGGTCATCGCGACCGACGACAACAGCGGTCGGTCCTGCGCGGTCAGCACGCTCTACACCCGCCATGGCCGGTTCCTGCCGACGACGGGACCGGCCGCCGGGCAGATCTTCTATGCGACCGACGACGGCGCGTTCACGCCGGGCGAGACCGGAGACCCCTACGCGACCAACACCCGCGAGAGCTTCAACTTCATGCGGTCGGACGAGCGCCGCTCGGCGGGGATGTTCGTCAACTTCAAGGTCGCCGAGACGGCGGAACTGCGCGCCAGCCTGCTGTACATGAAGGACGCGACCTACAGTCAGTTCTATCCCTACATCAACACGGCCGACGTCCCGGCGGGCGGCTTCCAGATCAATTGTCGCAACCCGTTCCTGTCGGCGAGCCAGGCGACGCGCCTCTGCGGCGCGGCGGCGGGGACGGACCAGTTGGTCGCCACCCAGTACACCGCCATCCTGGATGGCGCGGGTAGTCGACCGCTACGCGCGGAGGCGATCAATCAGGACTATCGGATCAGCGTGGGTCTGCGGGGCGAGGCGCTGGACCACTGGCGCTATGACCTGACGGCCGTCCGCTCGACGGTGTTCAGCTCCCTGTCCGACAGCAACGAGATCGATCTGGCTCGGCTGGCCAAGGCCTTGAACGTGGTGCTGGTCGACGGCGTCCCGACCTGCGCCGCCAAGCTGAGCGGCGCCGATCCGGCCTGCGCGCCGGCCAACATCTTTCGGCCGAACGCCCTGGACCCGCGCTTCTTCGCCTATGCCTATCGCGACTACGTCTGGGCCAATCACTACGGCCAGACCGACCTGACCGCCAACCTGTCGGGCGAGCTGACGGCCTATGGGGTGAAGAGCCCCTGGAGCGAGCGCGGCCTGGCGGTGGCCCTGGGCGCGGAATATCGCGCCGACTCGCTCAAGCAGAAGATCGACGCCGAGGCGCTGGCGTTCGAGCAGCTCGGTCCGCCGTTGCGGGGGCGCCAGTCGGTCTACGAGGCCTATGGCGAACTGCAGGTCCCGGTCGCCGAGGGGCGGCCCGGGATCGAGCGGCTCGAGATCGACGCCGGCATCCGCTACTCGAAGTACAACACCGGCAAGGGCCTGCTGCCGACCTGGAAGTTCGAGCTGCAGTACCAGCCCACGCGCGACTGGCTGGCCCGGGCCAGCTTCAATCGCGCCGCGCGCGCGCCCAACATCTCCGAGCTCTACACCGGCTCGACCTATGGCGTGGTCGGCCTGTCGGATCCCTGCTCGGGCCCGTCGCCCGTCGCGACCTTGCAGGCCTGCCAACGCACCGGCGTGACCGCCGCCCAATACGGACGGATCCCGGACTGTCCCGACCAGCTGTGCCGGACCTATGGCGGCAACGGGAATGTCGCCCTGCGTCCCGAGAACGCCAGGACGCAAACGATCGGCCTCGTCTACACGCCTCGCGCCCTGCAGGGCCTCAGCCTCTCGGCCGACTACTACCGGATCGCGGTGAAGGGCTATATCGGGCCGATCCTGGCCGACAGCGTCTTCCAGAACTGCCTGGGCACGGGCGCGGACTACTATTGCCGGTTCGTGCACCGGGCCGCGGGCACCGGCGCCCTGTTCGGGGACGGGAGCGCGGACGGCTATGTCGCCACGGGCGCCCAGAACACCTCTTTGCTGGTCAATGAAGGGGTGGACGTCCAGGCCGGCTACAACCTCTCGCTGGGCCAGATGGGGCGGCTGGATCTGAACCTGACGGGCGTGCGGCTGATCACGACGGGCGGCAAGGACGCGCCGGACGATCCGCTGCGCGACTGCGCGGGCTATTTCGGACAGCCTCACTGCTACGCGCCGCAACCGTTGTGGCGGCATAACCTCACCGCGGCCTGGCGCCTGCCCTGGCGCGAGGCGGTGGTGTCCCTGACCTGGCGCCACATCGGGTCCACGCGCCTGGCGGCCAACAGCGTCGATCCTGTGATCAGCCAGGGCGCGACGCCCTACGCCTACGCGCCGTTCACGCGGATCCCGACCTACGACTATTTCGACCTGGGCGCGTCGCTGCGGCTGCGTCCCGGCCTGACGATGCGGCTGGTCGCCAACAACCTGTTCGACCTCACCCCGCCGGTCATGCCCTCGACCTTCGTGGACGGCACGACCAACAACCCCAACACCTACACCGGGACCTACGATCCGCTGGGGCGAAACCTGCAGCTCGCCTTCAGCCTGGATTTCTAGCCCTTCTCAGAGTTCGTCCGTGAAGCCACACCAAGCCCTTCTTCCCGCCCTGGCCCTCGCCTTGGGCCTCGCCGCGCCACCGGCTTTCGCCCAGACCCCCGGGACGGCGTTCGTGATCCCGCCGCCGCCGGCGCCGGGAAACAACACCCTCGCCGAGGTCGAGCCGCGCGTCGCCCGGCCGCCGGGCCAGCCTTGCGTCGTGTCCTTGTTCGCACCGCGGCAGTTCGAGGGCGTGGAGCCGGTCGCCTTCGCCTATGCGCCGCCGGCGGACTGCCGCGGTCCCTGGGCCAAGGTCGTGCTGGAAGCGGATTTCGACGTCACGGCAGGGCGGCAGTTCGACCGCACCGCCATCATCCACCTGGGCGGCGTGAACCTCTACTACGGCACCACGATGGAGCCGCGGAAGGCCATCGCGCCGGCCTGGCATGTCGAGCGGGACGTGACCGACTATGCCGCCCTGCTGGCCAAGCCGAGCGGCGGGCAGGTGCTGATCGCCAACGTCGTCAACGAGACCTACACCGGTCGCCTCACGGCCGGCGCGCGTCTGCTCTTCTACCCGGCCTCGACCACGACGCCCGCACAGGACTCGCCCCAGGTCGTGCAGCCGATCTCCAACGGCCTGGCCAGGCTGGGCAAGGACCAGGACCGGCTGGCGGCGTCCGTCGTGCTGCCGACCAATGTCGAGCGCCTGGCCCTCGACGTCGTCGCCCAGGGGCAGGCCGACGACGAGTTCTGGTACAACTGCGTTCCGGACGCCCTGGCCTCCGAGAAGGAAGGACGCTGCGGCGGCGGCGCCTTCCGACAGGTCGAGGTCCTGATCGACGGCCAGCGCGCGGGCCTGGCCTCGCTGTTTCCCTGGATCTTCACCGGCGGGATCAACCCGTACCTGTGGTTCCCCGCGCCGGCGCCCGAGACCCTGAACTTCACGCCCTCCCGGATCGATCTGACGCCGTTCGCCGGCGTCGTGAACGATGGGCGGCCCCATCGCATCGAGGTCACCGTGCCGGGCGCGCGCAACTACTATCTGGTGACCGCCAGCCTGCTGGCCTGGCGCGACGAGGGCGCGGCCGCGACCACGGGCCGCCTCCTGCGCAACAGCCTGGCGTCCGCGCGGGAGACGACGGATTCCGGGCGTGTCCGGCTCGACAAGGCGGGCCTGAACGGCCGGATCGTCACGCGTCTCGCCCAGGACGGCGAGGTGGCGGGCGTCCTGCGGACCTCCCATGGCGAGGTCACCAGTTCGGTGCGCTACGCCCTGTCGTTCTCGAACCGTCAGGACTACGTCTCCGGCGACAAGGCGCAGATTGGCCGGGTGCGCCAGTCGACCCGCCTGACGGTCGACACCCGGGTGACGACCGCGCGCGGGACCACGAAGCGTCGGGAAGCAGCCTTCTATCCCTTGAGCATCGTCACGCGAGAGACGGTCACGCCCGAGGGAACCGACCAGTCGGCGGCCGTCGACCTGGCAATGATCCGTAGCGCGCGCGAGGTTGGGCCGGACGGTCGCATGCGGACCCGTATGCTGAGCAACCGCGTGACGCCGACGGCCCAGGGTCAGTTCAACCGCGCGGCGCGGCGTTTCCAGAACGCCTCCGGATCGTCCGTTCAGCGCTTCGAGCTTCGGGACAGCCTGGCCGGCTGCTATCGGCGCGAGATCACCGTCAGGGACAACGCGGTGACGGCTGTCAGCGACGGATGTGGAGCCCGTCGTCCGAACCGCTGACGCCTGCCGCCAGGATCAGCTTTCCGCCTTGCAGGCCCGGCCCGGTGACCTCGACGGTGACCGGGCCCCGGCCCGCGCCGCGCACCAGGCCCGTCGCCAGGCCGTTCAGCGGCGCGCGGGTCGGGCTCTCGAAGGGGACGTGCTCGGCCGGGGCGCCGTTGTCGGTGGCGACGACCCGGCCGCCCTCCACGCGGAAGGTCAGGGGCTGGGTCGCGCCGGGCACGGTGACGCCCTTGGCGTCGACCACCCGGGCGCGGACGAAGGCGATGTCGTCGAAATCGGCGCCGACCTGCGGCGTGTCGCTTTCCAGCACGATGCGCTTGGCCGGGCCCGCGGTGCGCAGGCGGTCGGCTAGGCCGTCCGCCGGGCCGCCGCGACAGGTGGCCACGACCTCACCCGGCGCGAACCGGACCGACCACTGGCGCGGCGAGGCGTCGGCCGGCAGCGGCTTGGCGCCCAGCGCGCGGCCGTTGAGGCTGACCTCGACGCTGGCGCAGTTGCTGTAGACCTCGATCGTCTCGTCGTGCGGCGACAGGTCGGCGGGAGTCCAGTCGTCGAACAGGCGCTGGGGCGGGGCCGGGGTGGCGACCGCGATCATGGTCGGCAGGGCCGGGGCGGGACCCGCGCCGTCGGACGACGGCGGCGGGGCGGCCGGGGCGGCGTTGCGCACGACGTGGATCACGGGCTTGTCGGCCCACCAGCTGGCCCGCTCCAGCCCGACGATCTTCGCCGCGCCGGTGCGGTCCAGCAGGCCGGCGGGGTTGCCGATATTGGGCCAGCCGCTGCGGTCGCTCTCGCCCAGATAGTCGACCCCGGTCCACAGGAAGAGGCCGGCATAGGCGGGATAGTCGCGCACGGCGACCCAGCTGCCCCGGGTCTTGGAGTTCTCCGTGCCGAGGATCCTGCGCGTCGGCTTGTCCTCGTGAGCTGCGATCAGCTCCTTCTCGCGGTAGTTCTGCCCGACCACGTCCAGCATGTCGGCCAGGCCGTTCTGGTAGTCGCCGGTCACGTTGGGGCGGAACAGGCCCATGGTCAGCGGGCGGCTGGGATCGGCCGCGCGGGCCGCGGCGATCAGGCTGGCCAGGGCCGCCTTGGCCTGGACCGGATAGGCCGTGTCGTGGATCTCGTTGCCCAGGCTCCAGATGACGATGCTGGGGTGGTTGCGGTCGCGGCGGATGATGTCGCGCGCGTCCTTCTTGTGCCAGTCGCTGAAGAACAGGTGATAGTCGTTCGGCGTCTTGGCGACGTTCCACTGGTCGAACAGCTCGTCCATGACGACGAAGCCCATCGCGTCGGCCAGGTCCAGCAGGGCCGGCGAGGGCGGGTTGTGGGCGGTGCGGATGGCGTTGACGCCCAGGGCCTTCAGCGCGGTCAGCCGCTGGCGCCAGACGCCGGCCGGGACCGCCGCGCCGACCGGGCCGCCGTCCTCGTGCACGGCCACGCCCTTGAGCTTGAAATTACGGCCGTTCAGCCAGAAGCCGGTGTCGGCGCGGAACTCGGCCGTCCTCACGCCGAAGCGCACGCGCCGCTCGTCGGACACGCCGCGCGTGTCGCCGACCTGGATCACGGCCGTGTAGAGCGCCGGCGCGGCCAGGTCCCACAGCCGGGGCTTGGGCAGCTTGAGCTCGACCGTCGCGGCGCCGGTCGCGGCGGGGGCGAGGATGATCGGCGCGGCCGACCCTTGCGCGACCTCGCGGCCGTCGGGGCCCAGGATCCTGATGCTGACCTGGGCCTCGCCGCCCCGTTCGGCGGCGTTGGCGACGTCGACCTGGATCCGGGCTGTCGCCTCGTCGGCCGAGATCGTCGGGGTGGTGATCGCCACGCCACCCTGGTCGATGTTGAGGTCGCCGGTCTCGACCAGCCGGACCTTTCGGGTGATCCCGCTGCCGGCGTACCAGCGCGAGGACGGGGCCATGGAGGTGTCGGCGCGCACCGCCAGCACGTTGCGGCCGTCGGCGCGCAGGAACGGAGTCAGGTCATAGCGCAGGCCGACATAGCCGTAGGGGCGGTGGCCCAGATGGTGGCCGTTGATCCAGACGCCGCTGCGCTCCATCACGCCGTCGAGCTCGACGAACACGCGCCGGCCCGGCTTGGGCATGAGGGGCAGGGCGTGGCGATACCAGCTGACGCCGGTCGGAAAGAACCCGCCCGCCCCGCCGGCGCGGGCCTCGACCGAGACGGGGCCCGCGATCGCCCAGTCGTGCGGCACGCTGACGGCGCTCCAGGCCCGGTCGTCGAAGTCGGTGGTCTCGGCCCCGGGCGGATCGCCCTGGAAGAAGCGCCAGCCGTTGGCCAGCGGCGTGACCTGGCCAGGCTCGGCCGCCGCCGCGCTCCAGCCGCCGACCAGCGCCGCCAGCAAGGCCCAGCGCAAACGGTGGGTCCGTCCGGTCATCGTCTCTTCCCTAGGTGGTTCTCATCTTGGCCGAGGAGCCTTGGGCGCATCTGACCGCGCGCGATCGTGCCGAGCAAGGCTATTCCAACATAAAAGACGATTGCTCAAAATATGGGGAGTGTTGGCGCCCGGCGCGCTCCGGCCGCATCGGCGCTCAACAGGCGGCGCGAAATTGGTTAGACGGGTATGCGCGCCCAACCTGGGCGTCCTGTTCGGACGAAGTGTACGGAATGCAGAAAGACGACAACGCCGGCTGCCAGGGAGTGGTGACGATCATCGACATCGCTCGTCAGGCGGGCGTGTCGATCAAGACCGTCTCGCGGGTCATCAATCGCGAAGAGGGCGTCGGGGCCCAGACCCGGGCCCGGGTCCAGGAACTGGTCGAGGCCATGGGCTATCGCCCCAACGTCTCCGCCCGCTCGCTGTCCAGTCGGCGCAGCTATCTGATCGGCGTGATCTTCATGCAGGTCGGCGCCTATCACTATGTCGGCGAGGTGCAGGTGGGGGCGATGCGCGCCTGCCGCCGGGCTGGCTATCACCTGGTCGTCGAACAGGTGCGGCCGCCCGAAGCGGTAGGGGGCGTCCAGGGCTTCGCCGAGGCGCTGCGCGACGCCCGCTTCGACGGGGTGGTGCTGACCCCGCCGACCTGTGACGACTCCGAGGTGCTCGCCGCGGTCGAGGCGGCGGGGCTGCCGTATGTCCGCATGGCGCCGCACCGCGAGTTCGATCGCTCGCCCTATGTGTTCATGGACGACCGCAAGGCGGCGCGGGAGCAGACCCTGCGGCTGTGGAACATGGGCCACCGACGGATCGCCTTCATCGACGGCCCTGCCGACCACGGCTCGGCCGCGCGCCGTCGTCAGGGCTATGTCGAGGCCCTGCGCGATCGCGGCGTCGAGCCTCGGCCCGAATGGATCGCCCAGGGGCAGTTCCTCAGCCTGTCCGGCTTCGACGCCACCGAGGCCCTGCTGCGCCTGCCCGAGCCGCCGACCGCGATCTTCGCGGCCAATGACGAGATGGCCGTGGGCGCCCTGGCCGCCGCCGCCAAGAACGGGCTGTCGGTGCCGCGCGACCTCTCGGTGGTGGGCTTCGACGACACCCCGGCGGCCGAGGCGGCCTGGCCGCGCCTGACGACCGTCCACCAGCCGACCGCCGAAATGGCCGAGGCGGCGGTCGAGATGCTGATCGACGGATTCGGCGACGAGCGGTTCAGGACCAGTGTCCTGGTCCGCCAACTGGACTATCGCCTGATGACCCGCGACTCTGCCGGTCCACCTCCGGACCTGATCGTTCGCACGTAATTTGAGCCCGATGGAAGCGCTTCCGGCGAAGTGAAATTCCGCGAGTCCGTACCGAAAAGAACGAAGCTTCGCCGCAAGAGCGTCGTGGCGACAGGTCGCGCCTGTAATCGGTTTCATGTCGATCCCGGCCAGACAGCGGTGTCAACAAAATCGACCATAGACAACGTTGTCGTAGCGTGGTGTCTGATTAAGACAACGTTGTCGTAAATCGCGCAAAGCGGGCGGCGGCGTCGTTAGGAAAGGCCTCGAAACAAGGGGCTGGAGGAACCGCAAACAAGGCGCTCTCGGGCGCCACGGGCATCGTGACGTCGTCGGCGTTCGCGCCGCAGCGTCTCGACTGTCCCTAGCAGGACAAAGGGAAAGAGATGCGTAGTCTGTTGTTGGCATCGGCCGCCTTCGCGGCCGTGAGCGTCCACGCGCCTGCCGCCATGGCCCAGGAGGCCGGCGTCGTGAAGCTGGACGAGGTCGTCGTCACCGCTCAGCGTCGTAGCGAGAACCTGCAGAAGACCCCGCTGACGGTCTCGGCCGTCACGGGCGACAAGCTGGAATCGCAGGGCATCAAGACCGTTGTCGACCTGTCGGCCCAGGTGCCGGCGCTCCAGATCAGCTCCAGCGGCTCCGGCGCGGCGGTGGTCTTCCTGCGCGGCATCGGCAGCACCAACACCACCGAGGTCGGCGACCCGGCGGTGGCCTACCACATGGACGGCATCTACATCGCCCGCTCCACCTCGGTCGGCGCGCTGTTCTACGACGTCGACCGCGTGGAGGTGCTGCGCGGGCCGCAGGGCACGCTGTACGGCCGTAACGCCACGGCCGGCGCGATCAACGTCATCACCAAGCAGCCCAAGTTCGACTACGAGGGCAGCGGTTCGGTGGACGTCGGCAACTACGGCGCCATCACCACGGCGGGCATGGTCAACGTGCCGGTCAGCGACACCATCGCGGTTCGGGCCGCCTTCCAGACCTCGCGCCACGACGGCTATGTGAAGGCGCTGAACAAGGGCCCGGGCACCGGCGGCAACGACCGCTACGACCAGGACGACAAGTCGGCCCGCGTCCAGCTGCTGTGGAAGCCCAGCGACACGTTCTCGCTGCACCTGGGCGCGGACTATCTGCACCAGGGCGGGGCCGGCGGCGGCGACAAGAGCTACGGCGCAGCGTTGTCCAACAGCGATCCGTGGACCTGCAACTGCGCCACCAATCTCTATCGCAACAACAAGTTCTTCGGCGCCCACGGCCAGGCCGACCTGGACCTGGGCTTCGGCACCCTGACCTACCTGACCGGCTACAACTTCTCGCGCCTGGACCGCAGCGGCGAGAACGCCAGCACGGGCGCGCCCAACTTCTTCAAGGGCAAGGACACCACCTGGTCGCACGAACTGCGCCTGGGCGGCGAAACCGGCAAGCTGAAGTGGGTGGTGGGCCTGTACCGCTTCACGGAAGACAACAACGTCGACTTCCGGGTGTTCCTGGCGACCAACTCGTACCTGTCGTTCATCCAGCCCGAGGTCACGGCCAAGTCGATCGCCGTGTTTGGCCAGGGCACCTACGAGGTGACGGACCGGTTCCGGATCACGGGCGGCCTGCGCTACACCGAGGATCACAAGGCCCGGGACGGCGGCACCTTCCTGACCAACTCGGCCGGGGCGATCACCTCGACCGTGATCAAGAACCTGGCCGACGCCAAGTGGGACGCCACCAACTGGAAGCTGGGGGCCGACTTCGACCTGACCAGCACGTCGATGCTCTACGCCAACGTGGCCACGGGCTATAAGGCCGGCGGCTATTTCGACGGCATCGCCAACAATGTGTATGAGCCCGAGAAGATCACCTCGTACGAAGCCGGCGTGAAGAACCGCTTCTTCGACAACCGCCTGCAGTTCAACGCCACCGGCTTCCTGTACGACTATCGCGACTTCCAGGTGACGGCGGTGGGGACAATCGCCGGCCAGAACGCGTCGGTGACGCTGAACGCCGACAAGGCCCGCGTCTACGGCGTCGAGTTCGAGAGCAATCTGGTCGTCACCGAGCATGACCGCATCGACGCCACCCTGGGCTGGCTGCATGCCCGCTACACCGACTTCGTGCTGCCGCTGGGCGACGCCTTCGCCAACAACAGCGCCAACGCCGGCGGCACGGGCTGCTTCAAGGCGAACTTCAGCGCCGCCGCGCCCCGGTCGACGGACTTCTCCGGTTGCCGCATGGCCCGCACGCCGACCTGGAGCCTCAATGTCGGCTACCAGCACACCTGGGAGATCGCCTCGGGCGCCAAGGTCGTGGGCCGGGTCCAGAGCCACTACGAGAGCGGCAAGAACCTCGAGTACCACGGCTTCGCCCAGAACCGGCAGGACGCCTTCACCAAGACCGACGTCAGCCTGACCTATTCCAGCGCCGACGACCGGTGGAGCCTCCAGGGCTATGTCCGCAACCTCGAGAACGACGACGTGCGCACCGCCTCGTCGCCGAACTCGACGACGGGCCTGGCGACCAATGGCAACGGCGAGTTCTACGCCCCGCCGCGCACCTACGGTTTGCGCCTGGGGGTCAATTTCTAAGCTTCCCTGTGACTCTCCGCCCTCGGCGCTCCTGCCCGCCGAGGGCGCTTTTCCTTGTTCAGTTTCCGGAGTTCGACGTGCGCATCCTTCATCGCCTCCTGATCTCGACGGCCCTGGCGGTCGCGACCGGCTCCGCGGCCCTGGCGGCCGACCAGCCCCAGCTGGGCGTGCGGGACGGCAAGATCGTCACGGTCGACGGCCTGCGGTTTCGCGACCTGGATCGCGACGGCAAGCTGTCGCCGTTCGAGGACTGGCGCCTGTCGCCGGACGCGCGCGCCGCCGATCTCGTCTCGCGCATGACGCTGGAGGAGAAGGCCGGAGAGATGATGCACGGCACCCTGCCGGCCGTCGGCGGCATGGTCCCCGGGCGCGGCCAGGGCTACGACCTCGCCAAGCTGAGGCCGCTGATCCTGGAGCGGCGCGTCACCACCTTCATCACCCGGCTGTCGGGCGACCCGGCCTGGCTGGCCGAGCAGAACAACGCGGTGCAGGCGATCGCCGAACAAGGGCGCCTGGGCGTGCCCGTCACCATCAGCACCGATCCGCGCCACCATTTCCAGTTCGTCGATGGCGCCAGCGTGGCGGCGGGCGGCTTCTCGCAGTGGCCCGAGGCTACGGGCCTCGCGGCCATCGGCGATCCGGCCCTGGTCAAGCGCTTCGGCGACATCGCCCGCCAGGAGTACCGCGCCGTCGGCATCCACCAGGCGCTGTCGCCGATGGCGGACCTGGCCACCGAGCCGCGCTGGTCGCGGATCAACGGCACCTTCGGCGAGGATCCCGAGCTGGTCGGCCGCATGGTCAAGGCCTACGTCCAGGGCTTCCAGGGCGGCGATACGAACCTGGCGCCCAATGGCGTCTCCGCCGTGGTCAAGCACTGGGTCGGCTACGGCGCTTCGGCCAAGGGCTTCGACGGTCACAACAGCTACGGCCGCTACGCCGTCTTCCCGGCCGGCCAGTTCGACCTCCACGTCAAGCCGTTCGACGAGGCCTTCGCGGCCGGGGTGGCGGGGGTCATGCCGACCTACGCCGTGCTCAAGGACCTCAGCATCGATGGCCAGTCGACCGAGCAGGTGGGCGCGGGTTTCTCGAAGCAGCTGCTGACCGACCAGCTGCGCATCAAGCACGGCTTCAAGGGCATCGTCGTCTCGGACTGGGCGATCACCAACGACTGCGGCGAGACCTGCCTGAACGGCTTCCCGGCCGGGGTGAAGCCCAGCTTCGCGGGCCTCTCCACCGCCTGGGGCGTGGAAAGCCTGGCCAAGGTCGACCGCTACGCCAAGGGCGTGAATGCGGGCCTGGACCAGTTCGGCGGCGTCGAGGACACGGCCGAGCTCGTCGCGGCGGTCAAGGCGGGCAAGATCGCGCCGGCCCGCATCGACGACGCGGCCCGCCGCATCCTGGCGATCAAGTTCGAGCAGGGCCTGTTCGAAAACCCCTATGTCGACGCCAAGGCCGCGCCGGCCATCGTCGGCGCCAAGGCCTTCGCGGCCGAGGGACGGGCGGCCCAGAGCGCCGCCCTGACCCTGCTGGAGAACAGGAACGGCCTGTTGCCGCTGAAGGGCGCGGGCCGCAAGGTCTGGCTGAAGGGCGTCTCGCCCGACGTCGCCCGGACCCACGGCCTGGTCCCGGTCACGGACCTGGCGCAGGCCGAGCTGGCGATCATCCGCACCGCCACGCCCTACCAGACCCTGCACCCGAACTACGTGTTCGGCAGCTTCCAGCACGAGGGCGACCTGTCGTTCCACGACGGCGCCGCCGACTACGAGGCGATCAAGGCCGCCTCGGCCAAGGTCCCGACCGTCGTCGCCGTCTATCTGGACCGCCCGGCGATCCTGACCAATGTCCGCGACAAGGCTTCGGCCCTGGTCGGCGACTTCGGGGCCGGGGATGACGCCTTCCTCGACGCCCTGACGGGCGTCGCCCCGCCGCGCGGCAAGCTGCCGTTCGAGCTGCCGTCGTCCATGGCCGCCGTCGAGGCCCAGGCCGAGGACGCGCCGCACGACAGCAAGGACCCGCTGTACCCGATCCACTTCGGCCTGACCTACTGAGGCCAAGAACCCTGCTGAGGAAGTCGCCTTGATCCGTACCCTGAAAGTCGCGGCGAGCCTCGCCGTTCTCGCCTTCGCCACGGCCGGTCACGCCCAGGCCGATCGCCCTTGGATGAACACCAAGCTATCGCCCGACGAGCGCGCGGCGCTGCTGGAGAAGGAACTGACCCTGGACGAGCGCATCGGCCTGGTCCACGGGCCGATGTCGATGCCGATCTTCGGGATCAAGAAGCCCGAGGGCGCGATCGGCTCGGCCGGCTACATTCCCGGCATCCCGCGCCTGGGCGTGCCGGCCGTCAACGAGAGCGACGCCAGCCTGGGCGTCACCAACCCCCTGAACGTGCGGCCGGGCGACGGGGCCACGGCGCTGCCGTCGGGCCTGTCGCTGGCGGCGACCTTCAACGCCAGGCTGGCCTACGAGGGTGGCGCGGTGGTCGGGCGCGAGGCGCGGGCCAAGGGCTTCAACGTCCAGCTGGCCGGCGGCGTCAACCTGGCCCGCGACCCGCGCAACGGCCGCAACTTCGAATATCTGGGCGAGGATCCGTGGCTGGCCGGCAACCTGGCCGGGGCCTCGATCAAGGGCATCCAGGACCAGGGCGTGGTCTCGACCATCAAGCACTTCTCGCTGAACGGCCAGGAGACCCACCGCCACTTCGCCAACTCGGTGATCGACGAGGCGGCCCATCGCGAGAGCGACCTGCTGGCCTTCCAGATCGCCATCGAGAAGGGCCAGCCGGGCTCGGTGATGTGCGCCTACAACCTGGTCAACGGCGCCTATAGCTGCGGGAACGACCACCTGCTGAACACCGTCCTGAAGCGCGACTGGGGCTTCAAGGGCTGGGTGATGTCGGACTGGGGCGCGGTCCACGCCACGGACTACATCCTCAAGGGCCTGGACCAGCAGTCGGGCGAGCAGCTGGACGCCAAGGTCTGGTTCGGCGAGCCGCTGAAGGCCGCCGTCGAGAAGGGCGAGGTCCCGGCCGCGCGCCTGGCCGACGCCAGCCGTCGCATCCTGCGCTCGATGTTCGCCGCCGGCCTGTTCGACAAGCCGGTCGCGCCGGGCGGAGCCATCGACTACGAAGCCGGCGCGCAGACGGCCCGCGCCGCCGCGACCGAGGGCGTCGTGCTGCTGAAGAACCGCGAGGGCCTGCTACCCCTGGCCAAGAGCGCCAAGACCATCGCCGTGATCGGCGGTCACGCCGACGCCGGCGTGCTGTCGGGCGGCGGCTCGTCCCAGGTCATCCCGCCGGGCGGGGCCAAGACGGTGATCCCGCTGGGCGGCGAGGGCATGATGGGCCCGTTCCGCAGCCAGTACTTCAACGGTTCCTCGCCGCTGGCCGCGATCCGCAAGGCCGCGCCGGACGCCAAGGTGGCCTTCGACGACGGCCGCTACATCGCCGCCGCCGTGGCCGCCGCCAAGGCCGCCGACGTGGTCGTGGTGTTCGGCAACCAGTGGATGGGCGAGGGCGAGGACGCGCCCGACCTGTCGCTGCCGGACGGCCAGGACGCCCTGATCGCCGCCGTGGCCGCCGCCAATCCCAATACCGTGGTGGTGCTGCAGACCGGCGGTCCGGTGTCGATGCCCTGGCTCTCGCAAGCCGGCGCGGTGCTCGAGGCCTGGTATTCGGGCGCCCAGGGCGGCGAGGCCATCGCCGACGTGCTGTTCGGCGCGGTCGACGCGTCGGGCCGCCTGCCGATGACCTTCCCCGCCTCGATCGACCAGTATCCGCGCGCCCAGCTGCCGGGCCTGGGCCTGCCGGACAAGACCCCGTTCGACGTGGTCTATTCGGAGGGGGCGGACGTCGGCTATCGCCGTTTCGCCGCGAACGGCGCCAAGCCGCTGTTCCCGTTCGGCTACGGCCTGTCCTACACGCGCTTCGCCTACGCCAATCTGAAGGTGACGGGCGGCGAGACCCTGACGGTCAGCTTCGACGTCACCAACACCGGCCAGCGCGCCGGCAAGGATGCGCCGCAGGTCTATCTGACCGGCGCGGCGGGCAAGAGCCTCCAGCGGCTGATCGGCTTCGACAAGATCGAGCTCAAGCCGGGCGAGACGCGGCGCGTGACGGTCACCGCCGATCCGCGCCTGCTGGGCGGGTTCGACGCCAAGGCCAATCGCTGGGCCTTGACGGGGGGCGACTATCAGGTCGCCGTGGGCGCCTCCTCGGCTGACCTGACCCTGAAGGGCGCGGCCAAGGTCAAGGCGCGGACGCTGAAGCCGTGAGCGGGAGGAAAGCCATGAAGATCCGTATCGCCGGCCTCGCGGCCGCAACCCTGCTGAGCGCCGGCCAGGCCCTGGCCGCCGACCCGACCGTAGCCACCACCTCGGGGCCGGTCGTGGGCGAAAGCGCGGGCGGCGTGGCCGCCTTCAAGGGCGTGCCGTTTGCGGCCCCGCCGCTGGGCGCCCTGCGCTGGCGCGCGCCGCAGTCGCCCACCGCCTGGACCGCACCGCGCGACGCCAAGGCCTACGGCCCCGACTGCATGCAGAACCCCTTCCCCGGCGACGCCGCCCCCCTGGGCGTCAAGCCGGCCGAGGACTGCCTGTACATGAACGTCTGGACGCCCGAGGCGGCGTTGAAGAGCAAGACCAAGCTGCCGGTCATGGTCTGGATCTATGGCGGCGGCTTCGTCAACGGCGGCAGCTCGCCGGCGGTCTATGCCGGCGACCGCTTCGCCCGCGACGGGGTGGTGCTGGTCAGCTTCAACTACCGGGTCGGACGCTTCGGCTTCTTCGCCCACCCGGCCCTGACCGCGGCCGGCGCCGACGGCGGGATGCTGGGCAATTACGGCCTGATGGACCAGGTCGCGGCGCTGAAGTGGGTGCGCGACAACATCGCCGCCTTCGGGGGTGATCCCGGCAACGTCACCCTCTTCGGAGAGTCGGCCGGCGGCATGTCGGTGCACGCCCTGCTGACCGCGCCCCAGGCCAAGGGGTTGTTCCACAAGGCGATCATCGAGTCCGGCGGCGGCCGGCCGCGCCTGCTGCCCACCTTGCCGCTGACCGCCCCGACCGGCCAGCGCTCGGCCGAGGCCGCCGGCCTGGCCTTCGCGGCCAAGGCGGGGGTCTCCGGGACCGACGCGGCGGCGCTCGACGCCCTGCGCGCCCTGCCGGCCGATACGGTGGTCGACGGCCTGAACATGGCCACCTCCAACACCCCGACCTGGGGCGGCGGCCCCATGCTGGACGGCAAGATCATGACCGGCGAGCCCTTGCGGGCCTACAAGGCCGGGGCCTGGAGCAAGATGCCGGTGATGGTCGGTGCGACCAGCGCCGACGGTTTCTTCTTCGGCGGGACCCGCGACCAGGTCTTCGCCCCGTTCGGCGCGCGCCGGCCCGAGGCCGAGGCGCTGTACGATCCCAAGGGCGACGGCGAGATCAAGGTCTATGGCTGGGCGGCGGCGGGCGACCGCATGTTCATCGAGCCGGCCCGGGCCGTGGCGCGGGTGATGTCCGCCCAGGGCGCGCCGGTCTATCAGTTCCGCTTCTCGTACGTGGCCGAGAGCCAGCGAGGGCAGTGGTGGGGCGCGCCGCACGCCACCGAGATCCCGTTCGTGTTCGACACGGTCGACGCCCGCTACGGCGCGGCCCTGACCCCGGCCGACGCGGCGGCGGCCAAGGCGGCCCACGCCTATTGGATCGGCTTCGCCAAGACCGGCGTTCCCGCCGCCTCGGGCGGTCCGGCCTGGCCGCGCTACCAGGCCGCGTCGGACCAGATCCTGGACTTCTCGCTGCAGGGCCCCAAGGCCGTGGCCGACCCGCTGAAGCCGCGCCTGGACCTGGTCGAGGCCACGACGCCATGACCATGATCGTCGTCAACGATCAGCAGTTGCGCCGCCTGCGCGCCCTGCTGCCGGCCATCACCAAGGAGCACCTGCAAGGCTCACTCGGGATCAGCGAGACCACCTGGGTGCGGATGCGGGACCAGCGGCCGATCCGTCGCTCGACCTACGAGCGGCTGATGCGACGGACCGGCCAGCCCCTGGCGGTCGAGGCCTAGGCCGCGAACACCCGGCGGCCGCGCTCGACCGTCATCCTGTGGCTGCCGGCCAGGGCCAGCGAGCGGGCCTTGACCGTCTGCATGAACAGCCACTCACCGGTCACGCGACCGGGCGTGACGTCCAGCATCATGTAGCCGCGCTGGCTGGTGTCGGCCCATTTCAGCTCGGGATTGGCGGCCATGAAGCCCTTGGCCACCACCTTGGGATCGGCGCCCATGTCGCCCTCCATGCCGTGCGAGGTGACGGCGTGGCCGGCGAACTCGACCCCGGCGGGGCGGCCGTCCTGGACGAGGCCATACGCCCAGGCGTTGTGGCTGTCGCCCGACAGCATGACGAGGTCAGCGTCGGCGGTCTGGGCCGATTTCAGCAGGCGCGCGCGGGCGGCGGGATAGCCGTCCCAGCGGTCCATCCACATCGGCAGCCCTTGCGCGGCCGCGCGGATGTCGTTGCGATAGCTGGCCGCCTTCTTCTCGGTGACGTCGGATTTCAGCCAGTCGACGGAATCCTTGGGCATGACCGTCCGTCCCAGGATGGTGCCCATGCCGACCAGCTGCCAGCCGGAATTGGCCTTCATCTGGTGGGCCAGCCAGCTCTCCTGTGCGGAGCCCATCATGGTCGCGGCCGGGTCCTGCCAGACCCCGTCGCGGAACGCCTTCAGGGCCGCGTCGGGATCTACCGCCCTGAACGCCGCGCCGAGGTCGGCCGGACGGGTGCGGGCCAGCAGGCGCGACTCGGTGCGGTAGAGGGTGGCCAGGGTCCCGATCGGATAGGCCTTCCACGGCTCGTCCGAGACCGGCATCCACTCGCGATAGACCTGCATGGCGGCGGCGCGCCGGACGTTCCAGTCGCCTTCCTTGTCCGGCTGGTGGTTCTGGGCGCCGCCCTCCCAGCTGTCATTGGCCGACTCGTGGTCGTCCCACAGCGCCACCATCGGGGCCATCTGGTGCAGGCGCTGCAGGTCCGGATCGGCGCGGTAGCTGGCGTAGCGCAGGCGGTAGTCCGCGATGGCCAGGATCTCGGTGACGGGCAGCAACATCTCCTTGCGGCCCTGCGCCCAGTCGGCCTCGCGGGTCGAGGCGACGCCGTACTCGTAGATGTAGTCGCCGGTGTGCAGCCAGAGATCCAGGTCCGGCCGCGCGGCCGCGTGGCCATAGGCGTTGAACCAGCCCTGCGGCAGGTTCGAGCAAGAGAAGACGGCCAGGCCGAAACGGTTCACCGGCCCCTGCGGCAGGGTCTTGGTGCGGCCGGTCGGGGATTTCGCGCCATCTGGCGCGACGAAGCGGTACCAGTAGACGGTCCCGGGCTTCAGCCCGTCCACCGTGACCTTGGCGGTCCAGTCGCGATAGGCGCCGGTGCGCACGACGCCGCCCGCGACCACCTTCGAGAACTGCGGATCCAGCGCCACCTCGGCCTCCAGCCGCACGACGCCGGTGTCGGTCGGGGGAACGTAGCGGGTCCACAGCAGCATGGCGTCGGGGCCGGGCTCGCCGCTGGCGACGTTGTGGGTAAAGCCGGTCGCGCCCAGCAGCTGGCGGGCCAGGGCCTGGCCGGCGGGCAGCATCAGGCCGGCGAGACCCAGGCCGCCGGCGATCAAGCCGCGGCGATCGATGTTCAGAACCATGAGAGATGTCCCGGAAAAGAAAAACTCCCGCGACCGGGCGGCCGCGGGAGGTGAGTGGCTTCAGGGGAGGTCTAGAAGGAGCCCTTGATCCCGATGTTCCACATCGAGCCGTAGATGCTGTACTGCTGCACCCGGTGACGGTCGTTCGAGTAGATCACGTCCGGCGCGTTGAAGATGTTGCGGCCGGCCAGCATCACTTCGAACTGACGGTTGATCTTGTAGCTGGCGCTGACGTTCCAGAGCTCGCGGGCGGCGTGATAGAGCGTGCCGTTGTTGGGCGTGGTCGGCGTGTTGCCGAGCGCGCTGGTGCGGTAGCGGCCCTGGGCGTTGCCCGACAGCTGGATGTCGAACTTGCCGTAGCTGTAGCGAAGGCCCCAGTTGGAGGCGATCTTCGGCGTGTTCACGCGCACGCCGTCGGGCATGACGTGGGTGATCGAGCCGCGCAGGCCCAGGCCCCGCAGCGCGCCCGGCAGGAAGGTCAGCTGCTGATCGTACTCCAGCACGATGCCTTTGTTGGTGCTGACGCCCGGCAGGTTCTGGGCGCTGCGGAAGGTGTAGCCGGCGTAGTCGGCCGGGTTGTAGCCAACGTCCTCGGGATTCACCGTGATGCCGGTGACCTGCATGTCCTTGACGTCCAGCCGGTAGGCCGACACGCCGATGACGCCCGACGGCTCGAGATAGTACTGCAGGCTGGCGAAGTACTTGGTCGAGTGCTCCGGCTTCAGCAGCGGGTTGGGCACGGTCACGAACAGGTTGGTGTCGTCCACGGCGACCACGCCGCCCAGGTTGCCGTAGTCGGGACGCAGGATCGACTGGCTGAAGGCCAGCTGGCCGACCAGCTTCTTGGTGAAGTCGTACTTGACGCCGCCGCTCAGGAACCAGTCGTCATATTCCCCGTGGCGGGTCGTATAGGTCCCGTTGCGGTACTGGTAGGTCAGGCTGGCGACCGTCGGCGTCTTGGGGTCGAAGCCGGCGGCCTTCAGCTCGGCGGACGACCGGATATCGGCGACGCGGGCGTCGGTCTGCGTCTTCTCGTAGCGCACGCCCAGGTCGAAGCGCGCCTTGCCGACGCGTGGCTGCACCTCGAAATAGGCGGCGGTGACCGTCTCGCCGACCTTCTTGTTGTTGTCCAGCTGGCGCTTCAGGTTGCCGACGGTGTCGGGCGCGAAGTACTCGGGGTGCTGGGCGTAGATGTCGTAGACGGCGTAGTTGCTGTCGGCGCGCCAGGCTTGATCGTTCAGATTGCCCGCGTCGAAGCCCAAGATCCGGAACTGGTAGTTCTGGGTCCACGGGATGACGGCTTCCGGCGCCTTCTGGGTCTGGTCGTTCGTCGGGCCGACGTACTGGAACTGCCGGTAGGAGCCCTCGTTGGTCTTCCAGACATTGGTCCGATAGGTCCCGCCGGCCAGGACCTTCATCTGCACCCTGCCCAGGTCGAGCTGCTTCTTCACGTCGAGGTTCAGCCCGTACATCTGGTTCTGCGCGTCGGACTCCGACGTGCGGATGTTGTTGCCGATGTCGTCGTCGCGATTGAAGCTGGCCGGGTCGCTCCACGAGCGGCCGGCCGTCTGCCGCAGCGTCCATTCATTGGAGTCTTCCGACGCGCGGTCCAGCGTGAAGCCGATGCGGGTCAGGTAGCTGTCCGTACGCTGAAAGAAGCCCTTGGAATTGTCCCGGAAGTTGAACTGCGAGCTGGAATAGCTGCCGCGCAGCAGGGCTTCCCAGGTGTCGCCGCGGTACTCCAGCTTGGGTGCGAACAGCCACGAGGGCGTGCCGGCGTAGCGGTGCGAGTACTGGGTGTGCAGGCGGGTGTTGGTTCCGTTCGGATTGACCACGATGTGGGTCCCCGTCGAGTCCGCCGTCGCCTGAGTGGCCGTCGTCGTGCCGAAGATCAGGTAGGTGTACTGGTTGAAGTACTCGACGTCGTAGAACGAGTAGGTCGAGCGCAGCGACAGGGCCCACTGGTCGGTCAGCTTGTAGTCGATGCTGAGGTTGGCGGCCTTGCGGTGGGTCAGCTTGGGACCCGGACGCCACATCACCTGATACGGAATGACCCGGCCGTTGGCGAGATAGGACCAGTCGGTCTGGGTGCGGTCCTGCTGGACATAGTTGGCGTTGTAGCTGGCGTTGAACGCCACGCCGAGGCGACCGTCCAGGAACACGTCGGCATAGCCGACCTGGGCCGACGGATAGATCGTCGCGTGCTTCTGGTCGTCGGGCAGATACTTGCGCGACAGGCTGCTGTCGGACGTGGCGACGCCGCCGACCTGGAAGCGCAGCAGGCGGCTCGTGCGCTGGAAGGCGTACTTGCTGCGCAGGTTGATGGCGCCGCCGGGGCTGTCGGCGTCCATGTTGGCCTGCAGGGTGTTGTTCAGCTCGATCGAGTCGACGCCGGTGATCGACATCTGCTCGAACGAGTTCTGGCGACCGTTGTTGTTGTTCGAGGTCGCCGTCGCCATGCGGGCGCCGTCGGTCGTGAAGGTCGAATACTTGGGATCAAGGCCCCCAATGCGGACGGCCGTGGCGTCGACCTCGGTATAGTCCAGCGACAGGCCGGACATGTTCTTCATGAATTCGCCGACGTCGCCCATGGTCAGGGCGCCGAAGTTGTCGGCGGCCACGACGGTCTTGGCGTTGGTCGAGGCGCGGCGCTCCATGATGGCGGCCGCCTGGCCTTCGCGCTTGGCGGTGATGGTCACGGCCTCGACGCCTTCGGTGGCCGCAGCGTAGGCCTGCAGCGCGAACTCGACGGTGGCGCCCTGGCCGGGCGCGACGCTGACGACCTGCCGGGATTCCTGCAGGCCGGCGTACTTGACCACGACGGTCACGTCGCCCGAGGGGACGCCGCTCAGGCGGAACTCGCCGTCGGCCTCGGACAGGGCCACGATCGGCGTGCCCTCGATGCGGACCTCGGCGTTGCGGACGTACTCATTCGTCGCCGTGTTGAAGACGCGACCGCGAATGACGCCGGCGCTCGCGTTGGCCTGGGGGCGGGCGGCGCCCGGGGCCGAGGCGCGCAGGGTGATGGTTTGTCCGTCGTCGGAATCGATCGCCAGCGGCGTGCCGGCGATCAGGCGGCGCAGGGCCGTGCGGACGTCCATCGTGCCCTTCACGGCCGGCGTCTGGATGCCGTCCAGCTGGCGGGCAGGCGCCACGATCTGCACCTGGCCTTGACGGGCCAGTTCGGGGATGGCGCGGACGGCCGGCTGGGCCGCGACGTCGAACACGCGCTCCTGCGCGAACGCCGGCGCGGCGATCGCCATGGCGACGACGGACGCCCCACAGGCGAGAAGGGAAGAACGGGAAATCATGGCTTCAAGGCCCCCAGAGGTCGCTTCGTTCGCGACGTTGCCGGTTGAGAGCCGTCGGCCGGGGTCTTCCGCTATATGTTGCAAAAACTTCTTATTGCGCGGCCGCGGAGGGTTGGGTGTTCCGGGCCAGGAAGACCTCGTCCCCGTCCTGTTCCAGGCGGGCATCGAACACCCGGGCGATGGCCCGGCTGAAGCCGACCGGATCGTTGGCGGCGAACAGGCCAGTGACAGGTTCGCGGGCCAGGACCGGGTCGCTGATCCGGATGCGGGTGTCGCTGTAGCGGGCGAAGGCCTGGGCGGCCTGATCCAGGGTCTCGCCCTCGAAGGCCAGCTTGCCCTCGCGCCAGGCCAGCTCGCGGGTCACCGCCTCGGGGGCGATCAGGCGCGGGCGTTCGGCCGAGATGTGGGTAGGATCGGAGAGGGCGAGGCGCGTGTTGGCGTTCACCGCCACGCTGCGCGGCGAGCCGACCAGCGGGGCCGCGGACACCTCGACCCGGCCCAGATTGACCAGCAGGTCGACGGGGGCCTGATCCAGCTTGCGAACGCGGAAGCCAGCCTGGGCCGTGCGCAGCCGGCGGCCGTTGACCTCGACCACGAACGGCCGGGCCTCGTCGCGCGCCGCCGAGAAATAGGCCTCGCCCTTCAGCAGGGCGACGACGCGCTGGTCCTTGTCGTAGCGTACGCGGATACGGCTGTCGGTGTTCAGCAGCACGGTCGAGCCGTCCTTCAGCGGGACCAGGCGGATCTCGCCGCGCTCGGTGCTGATCACCGTGCCGGCGGCGGCCGTACTGACGCCCAGGGCGGCCAGCGAGGCCGTGGCCAGGCCGGCCCCGGTCCAGGTCAGGGCCTGGCGGCGCGACAGGCGCGGACGCCGGGGTTCGGCGAAGCGGGCCGGGTCGAAGTCGGGGCCCAGGGCCTGGGCCGACTCGCTCATCATCGACAGGGCCCGGGCGCGCAGCATCGCGCCCTTGCAGCGCGGATCGCCGCTCAGCCAGGCCTGGTAGGCCGCCTCCAGTTCCGGAGGCAAAGGCCCGCGATCCAGCCGCGCCGTCCATTCGGACGCCGCTTGGTCAATGTCGCGACTGGTGTCTCGTTCGGCCATTTATCGGGGCGATCTCTGCTTCCGTATCTGTAGAGGTTTGGGACCTGGTGTTTCCGCTACGACCGAACCAATCAATCAGGAAGTGAATGCCTCGGGAGATGTGGGTCTCCACCGTGTTTTCCGAGATTCGCATCCTGGCGGCGATCTCGCGCTGCGGCAGGCCCCTGACCCGCCTGAGCACGAAGGCCTCGCGGGTTTTCAGGGGCATGGCGGCGATGGCCTTGGCCAGTTGCCGCAGCTCGTCGCGGTCGATGGTGTGGCGCTCGGGCGAGGCGGCTTCGTCGGGATGCTCCAGCCGCTCCAGGTCGTCGACGGCGTGGATGGCCACGATCCGGGCCCGGCGGACGTGGCGGGTAATCACCGAGCGGGCCACCTGGAACAGGTAGGCGCGGGGGTGGCGGATGTCGTCGACGCTCGTGAGCTCGGCCAGGATCGTATAGGCCTCCTGGATGACGTCGTCGGGATCGACGCCCGTCGGCGCGTTGCGCGACAGCCACCCTTTCAGCGCCGGCTCGTGCGGAAGGATGTTCCGCAGGAACCAGCGTGTTCTTTCCCTGTCGTCGCCGCTCATCCCGGACTCGCTGGCTGGACCTGAATGGTCGGCGGCCTGCCTAGCGGCCAAGTGTGACAGCTGATTAGGGCGCACGCGGAGGATTGAGCGGCTCTAGCGCTCAACCTTGGCTGCGTCCTCGGGCGTGGCGGGGACGAACGGCGTCCCGGCGTCGCCGGTCCAGCGCATCAGGGTCAGGTCGGCGGTCTGCTGGCCGTCGACCTTGGAATTGACGGCCAGATAGGCCAGGCCGTGGCCGATCGGTTGCAGCCCGACATCGGCCTTCTGGTTCCAGCCCCGGATCCCGGTGGCGGCGTCCTTGAGGCCGGCGTCGGCCAGGGGCAGCTGGGGACTTTCTCCCAGCCGCCGGGACCCGGAACGCCGACCAGGTCGGCGGTAGCAGGCTTGGCGGCGGCTTCGAAGGCGAACAGACCGTAGTTCGGGAAGGCGGTCTTCTTGCCCAGATAGACGCCCATGAGCCAGCGCTTCTGGCTGTCGTCATAGGCCAGGTTCTGGACGCCGTAGCTGGTGTTGCCGGTGCGCACGAAGGCCTTGGCGGCCGGCGCGACGGGGCCGTTGTGATGTGGCGCGGCCTCGGTCAGCGGGCTGGCGTAGCGGGTCCAGTCGGCGATGTCGTATTGCAGCAGCACCTGGTGGTCGTTGTCGGTCCGCTCGGTGTTTCCGTAGATCCCGTAGGCCACCGTCAGGTAGCGTTTGCCGCCGGTGTGGCCGAAGGCCGGACCGAACGACACGCCGTCGATCCCCGAGCAGCCGTAGCGGTGGTCACGGGTCGCGCCGACATCGCCGTCGAACTTGCCGTCTCCATCGATGTCGGCCGCGTAGTCCCTGGCGACCTCGGGCAGATAGACGGTGCGAAACAGCTGGCTCTGGCTAGCTTCGACGCCCACCCGGTCCAGGCGCGCGACGTCGATCACGGCGATGTAGAAGGCCTGGTCCTTCTTGTACTCCAGCGAGCCATAGACCTTGCCGTCGGCCGGGTTGAAGTCGAGGTCGCCCAGGTGCCCGGTCCAGCCGACCAGGGTCCCGATCAGCTTGCCGTCGAAGTCGTATTTTGCCAGCAGGTTGGTGAAGGAATAATAGACATAGCCGCCCTTCACATCGACCGCGATCCCCTGGACGTGGCCCGAGGTCCAGTGGCCGCCGTTCTGGATCAGCGGCGGCGACGCGGGTGGGATCGCGGCGGCCGGCCCCGCCAAAAGGACGGGGGCGAGCAGCGAGGCCAGCAGAAGGGCGGGCAGGGCGCGCGTTTTCATCGGGACACGGACTTTGGCGGGAGCGGAGAAAGTCCGCTTAGCGCTGTTGGATCACAGCTTTGCGACGCCACCCGTTTCGCGGCGCCTTTCACAATGTGAGATTGTTTCCTATAGAATGGAATGAAGTGCTCCGGCGACATCCCGGAGAAGGCGTTAGGGAGTAGACGATGCGACGCGCGCTTCTGGCCGGCTTGGCCACCCTTGCTTTGGCCGCGCCGGCCCTGGCCCAGCCCATCGACCGCCACGCGCTGGTCAGCCGTCACGACGTCAAGCTGACCAAGGTCGACCCGTCGGCGCCGCTGATGGTCGGCAATGGCCAGATCGGCTTCACCGCCGACATCACCGGGCTGCAGACCTTCCCCGAGGCCTATTCGAACATCGCGCCGCTGCTGACCGAGGCCCAGTGGGCCTGGCACGCCTTTCCCAACCCCAAGGGCTACACCTATGCGGACGGCACGACGCCGATCGACGTGCGCGGGACCAAGCAGCCCTACGCCTACATGAAGGACTGGAACGAAGCCGAGACCCGTCCGGCTTTGGCCTATCTGCGCGAGAACCCGCACCGCTTCTCGCTGGGCCGCGTGGCCCTGGACCTGCGCGACAAGACGGGGAAGCCCGCCAAGTTCGAGGACCTGACCGGGACCGAGCAGGCCCTGGACCTGTGGAGCGGCGTGCTGACCAGCCGCTTCACCTATGACGGCGAGGCCGTAACGGTGCGCACCCGCGTTCACCCGACCCTGGACATGATCGTGGTCGATGTGGACTCGGCCCTGGTCGAGCAGGGCCGGCTGAAGCTGTCGGTGAAATTCCCGGGTGTCTCCAAGACCCTCAATCCGGACCCGTCCGACTGGAGCCATCCCGAGCTGCACACCACCAAGGTCACGGGCGAGAGCGCGGCGCGCCTGGACGTCTCGCGGCAGATCGACGCCACCAAATACTTCGCCGCCGTGCAGGCCGACCGCGCGGTCGACTTCACCGCCGCCGGGCCGCATGCCTTCATCGTCGCCCCCAAGGCCAAGGGGCGGATCCTGGGGCTGGAGGTCGCCTTTTCGCGCGCGGCTCTGCCCAAGGCGCTGCCGGGCGTGACCGTGGCGGACCAGGCCACGCGAGCGCATTGGAAGAGCTACTGGACGCAAGGCGCGGCGGTCGACTTCTCGGGCAGCACCGATCCACGCGCCGCCGAACTGGAGCGCCGGGTGGTGCTGTCGCAGTACCTGATGGCCCTGAACGGCGCGGGCGAGGTGCCGCCGCAGGAGGAGGGGCTGTTCTCCAACAGCTGGAACGGCAAGTTCCACCTCGAGATGCACGCCTGGCACGCCGGCCACTTCGCGCTCTGGAACAGGCCCGAATATCTGGAGCGCAGCCTGCCCTGGTATGTGGGCCATCTGAAGGACGCCAAGGCTCGCGCCGCCAGCCACGGCCTGAAGGGCGCCTGGTGGCCCAAGATGGTCGGCCCCGACGGCGTCGACAGTCCCAGCAAGGTCTCGCCCTTCATCATGTGGCAGCAGCCGCATCCGATCTGGATGTCCGAGCTGGTCTGGCGCGACAAGCCGACCAAGGCGACGCTGGCCAGGTACGGCCAGCTGGTCTCAGAGACCGCCGACCTGCTGGCCAGCTTCCCGCACAAGGACGACAAGGGCCGCTACGTCCTGGGCCCGCCGATCATCCCGGTGCAGGAGAACTACGACCCGCTGACCACCCAGAACCCGGCCTTCGAGCTGGCCTACTACCGCTGGGGCCTGGAGACGGCGCAGCAGTGGCGCACGCGCCAGGGCCTGGCTCGCAAGCCCGAGTGGGACACGGTGATCAAGGGTCTGGCCCCGCTGGCGACCAAGGACGGCCTCTACCTGCCGACCGAGACCACGCCGGACTTCTGGGACGTGGCCCGCAGCAAGGACTGCTCCCAGCACGCCATCGACGCCAAGTGCATGAACCGCGACCACCCCTCGTTCCTGATGGCCTATGGGCTGATCCCGGGGAAGGGCGTCGATCCGGAGACCATGCGGCGCACCCTGCGGGCCGTGGAGACCGCCTGGGACCTGCGCCAGACCTGGGGCTGGGACTATCCGATGGTCGCCATGACGGCCGCCCGCCTGGGCGAGCCGGACAAGGCCGTCGACTGGCTGTTCTTCGAAGCCAAGAACAACAAGTTCGGCGTCTCGGGCATGACCCCGCGCGTCCACCTGGACGAGCACGCCAAGGCCTTCGTGCCCCAGGCCGGAGAGCCCGAAAAGGTCGGTCCCGACGGGCCGGGCTACAGCCGCGCGGCCGAGACCTACTTCCCGTCGAACGGCTCGCTGCTGGCGGCCGTGGCGATGATGGCCGGCGGTTGGGACGGGTCGAAAGGGCCGGCGCCGGGCTTCCCGAAAGACGGCAAGTGGACCGTCCGCGCCGAGGGGTTCAAGCCGCTCCCCTGACTGCCGCCTGCCGCCGCCAGGGCCAAGCTTTCCCTAGAGGGAAGCCGTGTCGGCCGGAATTTTTGGCGCCCCAAGCTGAACTGGTAAGCCCACGTCTTAGTTCTGTGAAAACAAGCGCCTCGCGGAGATTCGCGAGGCGCTTTGCGTTGCACCTAGTTATCCGCATCCAGCGAAATGGAGCGCAATTGGTAAGACCAGAGTTGCGTTTTTTCGCAAGATGCAGCAGGATGTGGATATGTATCCCACATTTTGAGAAATGTGGCCAGTGAAGACACCGGTGTCAAACACCGGTTGGGGAGAAACACAGGATGATTTCCAGCACCTTCAAAGCGCGCCTGCTCGTCTCTTGCGCGGCCCTGGCCGTGGCTACGCTTGCCAGCGCTGGCGCCGTTCAGGCCCAGACCGCCGCCGCCCCTGCCGCCGCCCCCGCCGACGACACCCAGGTCGAGGAAGTCATCGTCAGCGGCTACCGCTCCAGCCTCAGCAAGGCCCTGGGCGCAAAGCGCACCAGCATCGGCGCGATCGACGCCATCCTGGCCGAGGACATCGCCGCCTTCCCTGACCAGAACCTGGCCGAAGCCATCCAGCGCCTGCCCGGCGTGACCATCGATCGCGTCGGCGGTGAAGGTCGCCAGATCTCGGTGCGGGGCCTGAACGCCGACTTCACCCGCGTGCGCATCAACGGCGTCGAGGCCATCGCCACGGGCGGCGGCAACCGCAGCCGGGGCTTCGACTTCAACGTCTTCGCCTCGGAGCTGTTCAGCGGCATCACGGTGCGCAAGACCCAGTCGGCCGACGTGGCCGAGGGCTCGCTGGGCGCCACGGTCGACCTGCAGAGCGGCCGTCCCTTCGACTTCAAGGGCTTCAAGGCCGCCGCCTCGGCCGAGGGCAGCCTGAACAGCATCACCGATCGCATCCTGCCGCGCGTCGCGGGCCTGCTCAGCTGGTCCAATCCCGACCAGACCTTCGGCGTCCTGGCCTCGGTGGCCTATTCGAAGCGTCAGCCGGTGGCCGAGGGCTTCAACACCACCCGTTGGCAGGGCGGCGACGCCAGCGACAACTTCGCCAGCTGCTCCAAGTGCGCGACGCCCGAGGAACTGGCCAAGGTCCAGAACGCCTTCTATCCGCGCATCCCGCGCTACACCGCCTCGAAGATCGACTCCGAGCGCCTGGGCATCACCTTCTCGACCCAGTGGCGTCCGAACTCCAAGTCGGAGCTGTCGCTGGACGTCCTCTATTCGGACCTGAACCAGTTCACCGAGAGCCCGAACCTGGAAGCCATCTCGTTCAGCCGCTCGAACGCGGCGGGCGTCGGCTCGACCATCGTTCGCGACTACGCGATCAACGACCGCAACACCTTCACCTATGGCGTGTTCGACAAGGTCGACGTGCGCTCGGAGAACGGCACCCAGCGCGACCACACGACCTTCACCCAGGTGACCCTGGCCGGGAAGTACGAGTTCACCGATCGCCTGCGCGGCCAGGCCCGCCTGGGCGTGGCCAACTCGGACTACCGCATGCCCGAGCAGATCTCGTTCCAGCTCGATCGCAACGACGTCAACGGCTACACCTATGACGGCCGCCAGAACGACCGCACGCCGATCATCACCTACGGCTTCGACGTCGCCAATCCGGCGCTCTACACCCTGACCGAGATGCGCTCGGCGGTGCAGACCTCGCTGAACATCACCCGCACGGCCAGCGGCAATCTGGAGTTCGACGTCGATGAGCACCTGAAGCTGCGCGGCGGCGTCGACGCCCAGCAGTACGTGGTCAAGTACCGGGGCGCGAGCCGCAACCAGGTGCTGACCGGCTCGAACCAGGTGGTCGGCGTCGGCGCCTTCTCGAAGGTGGTCCAGTTCGGCCGCGACTTCCCGTTCCCGGGCGGCGACCGCAAGTACGTGGTGGCCGACATCGACAAGGCCCTGGCCTACACCAAGCTGCTGAACTTCCCGCTGATCGTGCAGCAGGGCGACACCCGCGACGTCGAGGAAGAGGACCTGTCGGGCTTCGGCCAGGCGGTGGTCGACGCCACCATCTTCGGCGGCATGCCGCTGCGGTCGGACTTCGGCTTCCGCGTGGCCCACACCAAGGTCACCTCGCAGGGCTTCATCGGCTCGGGCGTCTATCTGACGGCCAAGAACGACTACACCGACGTCCTGCCCTCGATGAACATCACGCTGGAGCCGCGTGACAGCTTCATCCTGCGCGGCGGTATCGCCAAGGTCATGGCCCGTCCGACCCTGGGCAGCCTGACGCCCGGCGGCTCGGTCGGCGCCACGACGCGCACGGTCAACTTCGGCAATCCGGACCTGGAGCCGTTCCGCGCCACCAATTTCGACCTGGCGGCCGAATGGTACTTCGCGCCGGAATCCCTGATCGGCGTGGCGGTCTTCTACAAGAAGATCGACAGCTTCATCGCCAGCCAGACGACGCGCGCCGTCTACAGTTCGCTGGGCCTGCCGGCCAGCCTGCTCAGCACCAGCGCCGGGGTCTCGGTCAACGACATCTTCGACGTCACCAATCCGTACAACGGCGAAGGCGGCTGGCTGAAGGGCGTCGAGTTCCAGTACCAGCAGCCGTTCAACTTCCTGCCGGACTATCTGCGCGGCTTCGGCTTCATCGGCAACTTCACCTACGTCGACTCGAACGTGAACTACGGCACCAAGGCCGCGCCGAAGTACAACAAGCTGACCGGCCAATCGAAGACCACGGCCAACGCCACGCTCTATTTCGAGCGCGGCAAGTTCAGCGCCCGCACCTCACTGGCCCGCCGCTCCAGCTTCCTGACGGCCTTCCCCGGCTCGAACGGCAACAGCGAGCACGGCACCCACGGCAGCACCTACTACGACTTCTCGTCGAGCTATAAGCTGCGGCCGAACTTCGTCATCACCCTGGAAGGCATCAACCTGGGCGACAAGTTCACCGACGCCTATGTCGACACCGCCGATCGCGTGAGCGACTACCGTCACACGGGTCGCGAGATCCTGCTGGGCGTTCGCTGGACGTACTGACGCTTCAAGAGCTCCTCCCCTGGGGCCTGGCGTTGGTCCTTCCCACGCCAGGCCCCGTTTTTTCTGGAGAGTTTCGACGTGATCGCTCGCAGAACCGTTCTGGGCCTGGCCGCCGCGGCCCTGGCGGCTCCAGCCTTGGCGCAGGAGGCGGCGGCTCCGGCCGCGCCCGCCGCTCCCGCGCCCAAGGACTGGATCGACCCCAGGACCGGCCACCGCATCGTGCGCCTGTCCGAAGAGGGGGGCAGCAAGAACCTCTATTTCCACCAGAACGGCTACACGCCGCAGGGCGACAGGCTGGCGATCACCACGCCGTCGGGCCTGGCCTTGGTGGACCTGAAGACTTTGAAGCTGACGCCGGTCCCGAAGACCAAGGGCGCGGACCTGCTGTTCTTCCCGCGCGGCTCGCGCCGGCTCTACTACTCGGTCACCGCGCCGGGCGAGGGTCAGGCGACCGACCGTCCCAAGACGATCTACGCGCTGGATATCGACAGCGGTAAGGCCAAGGTCGTGGGCCAGCTGGCCCAGGGCGGGATCACCTCGATCAACGCCGACGAGACCCTGCTGCTGGGCGTGGTCACCTATGGCGGCAAGCCGCTGCAGCCCAAGACCGCCGACGACCTCAAGCGCTTCGGCCAGGCCGAGTACGCGGCCCTCGGGCCCGACGGCAAGCCGCTGTCCTTCGCCAAGGCCAAGGGCGTGCGGATGACCGAGCGCTTCGAAACCCCGACCCCGATGGAGATCTTCACGCTCGATCTGAAGACCGGCGCGCGCAAGGTGGTCCACGCCTCGGACAAGTGGCTGGGCCACGCCCAGTTCTCGCCGACGGATCCGACCTTGGTGATGTTCTGCCACGAGGGGCCCTGGCACCGGGTGGACCGTATCTGGACCATCCGCACCGACGGCTCGGGCCTGACCAAGATCCACACCCGGACCATGAACTTCGAGATCGCCGGCCACGAGTTCTTCTCGGCCGACGGCAAGTGGATCTGGTACGACCTGCAGACCCCGCGGGGCCAGGTGTTCTGGATCGCCGGCCACGAGCTGGCGACGGGGCGAAAGCTCTATCGCCGGGTCGAGCAGAACGAGTGGTCGGTGCACTACAACGTGGCCGCCGACGGCAAGCTGTTCGCCGGCGACGGCGGCGACGCCGACATGGTGGCCCATGCGCCGGACGGCAAATGGATCTACGCCTTCCGTCCCGAGACGATCCGCGACGCGGCGCTGCCCTACTACACCGATGACCTGATCACCGTGGACAAGATGGCCAGCGAGCGGCTGGTCGACATGTCGGCCCACGACTATCGCCTGGAGCCGAACCTGACCTTCACCCCGGACCAGAAGTGGATCGTGTTCACCTCGAACATGCACGGGGCCAACCACGTGTACGCGGTCGAAGTCGCCAAGCGCTGACCGCGCGCGTCGCGGGGCTGTCCGTTCCCCCATTCTCGGCGGCTCCGCGAGGCCCCGGCGCACCTCCAGCGCCGGGGCCTTTCGCGTTCTAGAGGCCCGTGACGCCCGAGGAGTCGACAACCTCTGGCGGCTTGCCGTCCAGGGTGTCGATCTTGCTGCGGGTGAAGGTCCAGTCCTTGGCGTTGGCGATGCGGCCGCCGGCCTGGACATCGAGATCCAGGTTCTCGAACGCGAAGCGCTCCAGCGGCAGGTCGGGGAAGGCGGCGACCTCGAAGGCGGTCTTGGCGCCGATGGCCTTGATGTCCTTCACGCGCACGTCGCTGAGGCGGCAGCGGCCCAGTTCCGGCGGCACGTGCTGGGTCATCACCTTCCAGTACGGCGGTACATTGGCCATGCCGGCCGGGATCTCGGCGTAGCTGTAGCTGGGGTTCCAGTTCAGGTTCACCCGCATGACGGTGGGGACGTCGCGCAGATCCATGCCGGCGATGTCGATGTCCTTGACGCTGCCGCCGCGCGTGTGGGCCGACTTGAACAGGATGCCGACCGGGGTCGGGTGGTGCACGGTCAGGCCCGAGACCTTGATCTCGTGGAAGCCGCCCGAGGTCTCGCTGCCGAAGGTGATCCCGGCCGAGGCGTCGCGGATCGCGCAGTCGCGGATGACGACATTGTAGGTCGGCCGGTTCACCCGCAGGCCGTCGGCGTCGCGGCCGGCCTTCAGGCACAGGGCGTCGTCGTTGCAGGCCACGTCGATGCGCTCGACCAGTACGTCGTGCGAGCTGTCGATGTCGACCCCGTCGGTCGACGGGCCGCGCCCGCCCTCGTTGTTGCGGATGTTGAGGTCGGCGACGTGGACGTCGTGCGAGTAGCAGACATGCACCGTCCAGAAGCCGGCGCGGCGCAGGCGCGGGCCGGCCAGCTCGATCTTCTGGCTGTCGAACACCTGGATCAGGCGCGGGCGCTTGCAGTCGTAGTCGGCCGCCCAGCGCAGGCCCTTGGCGTCGTACTGGCGGCGCAGGGCCCAGTAGCTGTCCCAGAACACCTTGCCGTCGCCGTCGATGGTCCCGTCGCCGACGATGCGGACGTTCTTCTGCTTGTAGACGTTCACCAGGGCCGCCGGCCAGGTCAGCTCGATGCCGGCCACGCGGGTGGGCAGCTCGGGATAGTCGGCGATGTTCTGCGAGCCCAGCAGGGTCACGCCCTTGTCCAGCCGCAGGGTGACGCCCGACTTCAGGAAGATCGAGCCGGTGCGGTAGACGCCGGGCTTGAAGGCCACCGTCGCGCCGGTCTTGGCGGCCAGGTCGATGGCGGCCTGGATGGCCTGGGTGTTCAGCGTCTTGCCGTCGCCGACCGCGCCGTGGGCATTGGCCAGGATCGCCTTGCCGGCGGCGAGGGCGAGCGTAGGGGCGGAAGCGGCGACGAGGCCGAGCTGGAGGAGGGCGCGTCTTTGCATGGCGGACCTCAATGAGCCGGGTTGAAGTCGGGCTTCTGGGCGAAGACGTAGGTCTCCCAGTCGGCGCGGCTGTGGAAGTCGAGGCCTTTGTCCCAGGCCGCGCCCATATAGTAGACGAACGGCTTGCCCGGATTGACCTTGACCAGCACCAGCCAGTCGCTGTCGGTCTCGACCACGTCGACGATCTGGCGCGGATCGATCAGCAAAGCGACGCCCATGGTGCCCTTGTCCGGGTCGGTGACATCCCAGAACGAGAACACGCCCTTGGCCTTGTCGGCCTTCAGGTCGCCCGGCGTCGCGGCGGTCGGCTTCTTGGTGATGCCGATGGCCACGGTGATCGGGCCCTTGGCGTTCGAGCCGAAGGTCGAGACCAGCCGCGTGAAGTTGGTGCCCATCGGCAGGGTGAAGGTCCGGCTTTCCCAGACCTCCCTCTTTTCACCCACCTTCCAAGGGGCGTAGCTGACCTTGAACGAGGCGGCGTCGGGACCGTCCTTCAGGATCTTGTAGTCCTTCCAGTTGCGCGACACCCACAGCTTGCCGCCGTCCCAGACGCCCAGGCCGCCGGCGCCGCGCCAGGTCTTGACGTTGTAATAGTCGATGCCCTCGCCGTGATAGGCGTGCTGGTCGCCGGTCTTCAGCTGGCGGGTCATGAACGGGTAGCGGACGCTCTTGCCCCAGGCGTCGATGCCCGAGGTCGAGGGCGGCTCGTACTGCTCCAGGGCCGGGCCGTAGATGCGGTGGGCCGTGCGGTCGTTCTCCCACAGGATGTCGTCATAGCGCTCGGGCGCGTAGCGGACGGTGGCGCGGGGCCTGTCCTGGCCGGCGGGCGGCGGCGCCATGCGGAAGATCATCTTCGGCGGCGTCGGCTGGCCCGGCGCGGCCGGCGGGACCTGGGCCGGCGCCAGGCCCGGGCCCTCGATCAGCGGGTCGTAGGCCAGGGCGGCGACGGCCTTCATCTCGGTGGCGTGGCGGGCCTCTTCCTCGGGGCCCCGCACGGTGCGCGGCACGGCCGGGACCGGGCTGGTGGCGGCCACGAAGGCGGCGGCGTCCGGCGCGGGCTCGGCCAGGGGCAGGGCGGTGGTCGGCTTGCCCAGATTCATCACCTCCAGGCCGGCCAGCAGGAACGCGCCCGCGCCATAAGGGCCGATATCGTCCGGAGCGGTGGTGACGGGCTGGTCGCCGGTCTTCTGCACCGCGCCCAGCATGCCGTTGGGCAGCACCTGGCCCTCCAGCGCCTTCCAGCCCTTCACGACCGCCGGCTGGTAGGTCGCGCGGTCCAGGATCCCGTGGTTGATCCCCCAGGCCAGGGCGTAGACGAAGAAGGCCGAACCCGAGGTCTCGGCTTCGGGGAAGCGGTCCGGCTGTAGCAGGCTGGACGGCCACAGGCCATCGGCCCGTTGCAGGCCCACGACCCGCTTGGCCATGGTCTGGAAGATGGTGACGTAGCGCGGACGCTGGATGTAGTCGGCCGGCATCGATTCCAGCACCCGGGCCATGCCGCCCATCACCCAGCCGTTGCCGCGCGACCAGAACAGCTTACGACCCTTCTCGTCACGCCGCTCGATGAAGCGCTCGTCGCGGTAATAGAGGCCCTCGTCCGGATCGTAGAGGCGGGCGAAGGTGCGCCACCACTGGGTGTCCATGGCTTTCAGATACTTGCTGTCGCCGGTCAGCACGCTCATCCGCGCCAGCACGGGCGGGGCCATGAACAGCGCGTCGCACCACCACCAGACCAGGTGCTCGGGAATCGGCTGGCGGGTCAGGTGCGGCAGGGCCCAGTCCAGGCGCTGGCGCAGGGGCATGATCACGCCTTCCTGCTTCCGGCGGGCATAGAGCTCTTCATACAGCTCGCCGATCGCCATCTCGTCGGCGTTCAGCATGGCCTTGGGCGACTTCGCGCCGCGCAGGGCGTAGTTGTAGTGCTCGGCCGCGTCGGTCAGGAACTTCAGGGTTTCCTTGTCCTGGGTCACCCGGGCCAGGCGCGTGGCCCCGACATAGTAGGTGGCCGACACCCAGTTGGACGAGATCTCGCGCACGGCTCCGCCGGTGGTCAGCGGGATCGGCTCGGCGCGCATGGCCTTGATCTGGGCGGCGTTGGCGCGGTTCAGGACGGCCAGCACGGCGTCGGGTGCGGGCAGGTCCTGCGCCTTGGCCGCGGCGGCGGCCTTGGGCGCGCGGGCGGGGGCGGCCTGGGCGCCGAAGCCGATGGCCAGAGCCGTTCCGGCCAGCGCCAGAGCCATTACGGTGCGAGAGGTGGCGGTTCGTCGAAACATGGGTAATTTCCTCCGCATAATGCCACTGCGACCGGTGTCATTGTCATTATATGAAATCGTATGCCACAAAGTGGAACGACTGCAAAGGTGATGGGGAGGTTCGAATGACGCTTCAGTGGACCCGCCGACAGGCGCTGACCGCCGCCGCCGGCCTGCCGCTCGCGGGCTCGGTTGCGAGCGTCGCCAATGCCAAGCCGCGCGATCAGGTCGTCTGGACCTTCGACAATCTCACCAAGATCGGCGGCGTCCCGGCCCACGCCGAGGGCGCGCCCAAGATCATCGACAGCCCGTGTGGCAAGGCGGTCCAGTTCGACGGCGTCCAGGACGTCCTCTTCGTCGAGCAGCACCCTCTGGCCGGCGCCCAGACCTGGACCTTCGAGGCGGTGTTCCGCCCGGATGGCGGCAACGAGGCCCAGCGCTGGTTCCATCTGCAGGAGGTGGCGCCGGAGGGCGCGCCGCCCTCGACCACCCGCTTCCTGTTCGAGATCCGCACCGTCGGGACCGAGTGGTGGCTGGACGCCTTCGTCACCGGCCCCGGCTACAAGCACACCCTGATCTTCCCGGAAAAGCGCTTCCCGATCGGCCAGTGGCATCACGTCGCCCAGAGCTATGACGGCAAGACCTATCGATCCTTCGTCAACGGCCAGCTGCAGGGCGAGGCCGAGATCGCCTATGCGCCGCAGGGGCCGGGCCGCGCCTCGATCGGGGCGCGCATGAACAAGATCGACTTCTTCAAGGGCGCGGTGCGGCAGGCCCGCTTTACGCGCCACGCGCTGGAACCCAAGGCGTTCAGCCTGCTCAAGACGTAGGTTAGAGTTCGCCGCCGATCCGCTCGACCTCGTCGGCCAGGGCGGCCATGTCGAGGATCTTCAGGGTCCGTCCGCTCTGGCGGACGATGTTGAGGCTGGCCAGGCGGTTCAGCTCGCGGGTCACCGGCTCGCGCTGGCTGCCGACCAGAACCGCCAGCTCGGCATGGGTCGGGCAGGGATGGATCACCGCCTCGTTGGCGTCGCCCGCCTTTTCCGAACCCATGCGCAGCAGCTCGATGTCGACCCGGCAGGCGACCGACACGGCGGTCAGCTCGAACAGGCGGTCGGTCAGGGCGCGGGTCAGGCTGGCCATGTCCTCCAGCAGGGCCCGCATGAAGCGCGGCGAGTCCTCGAACAGACGCTGCACCAGCCGCTGGGGCAGGCGCACCATCCGCGCGTCCTCCAGGGCCACGATGTTGACCGAGCGGGGCAGGCCGTCGATGGCGGCGATCTCGCCGAAATAGCCGCCGGGCAGGATACGCCGATAGCCGACCTCGCGCCCCGAGCGGGCATAGAGATTGGCCAGAAGAGCGCCTTCCAGCAGCAGATAGACGCCGCCGTCCTCGTCCCGCCGCTGGACGATCATCTCGCCCTTGCGATAGCGCAGATGCTCGACCTGGGTGGCCAGCGCCGCGACCTCCTCGCGGGTCATGTGGCGGAACAGCTTGTTGGACCGATAGTCCTCGGGCGGAAACTCGACCGTAGAAGCGCGCTGGGGTGATGAAGGAATCACGGTCATCGACTACGGTCCTGCGCTGTCGAGCGGGGGCGGCGTGAATGGAAAAGCGACAGCGATACAAGGCCTTTATCAGCTACAGTCACCATGATCGCCAAGCGGCTGAATGGCTGCATCGCGCTTTGGAGACCTATCGCGCGCCTTCCAGGTTGTCGTCGAAAGCGGGCGCTAGCATCGCGGGTGGGTTGCGGCCTATTTTTCGCGACCGTGACGAACTGAGCGCCGCCGCCGACCTGGGTGAGACCATCCGCGACGCCCTGAATCACTCCGACGCCCTGATCGTGCTGTGCTCGCCGACCGCCGCGCAATCGCGCTGGGTCGATCAGGAGCTCGCCTATTTCCTGCAGGATCGTGGTCCCGGCGCGGTGATCTGCGTGATCACGCCATCGACGCCGGTCGCCGCCCAGCTGCCCCAGATCATGCCGCCGGCGCTGCTCGCGGCCCTGCCCGAGGGCGTCGAGCCCCTGGCCGTCGACCTGCGCCCCGACGCCGACGGCAAGCGCCTGGCGCGGCTGAAGATCGCCGCCCGCCTGCTGGACGTCAGCCTGGACCAGTTGGTCCAGCGCGACGCCCGCCGCCGCCTGCGGGTGATGGCGGCCTTCACCGGCCTGGCGGCGGTGGTCACCCTGGGGATGGGCGCGATGACCATCGCCACGCTCAAGTCCCGCCAGATCGCCCGCGAGCAGCGCGACGAGACCGAGGCCCTGGTCGCCTTCATGCTGGGCGACCTGCGCCAGCAGCTGGAGCCGGTCGGGCGCCTGGACGTGCTGGATGGGGTCAGCGCCAAGGTGCTGGCCTACTACGCCAAGGCCAGGACCGATCGCCTGGACGACAAGGCCCTGGCCCAGCGCGCCAAGGCCCAGACCCTGCTGGGCACCATCCGTGAGCAGAGGGCCGATCTGGCCGGGGCGCAGGACGCCTTCGGCCAGGCGGCGGCCACCACCCACGCCCTGGTGGAGCGCGATCCCGCCAATGGCGAGCGCATCTTTGACGAGGCCCAGAACGTCTTCTGGCTGGCCTATGTCGAGTGGCGGCGCGGCGACGTCGCAAGCGCCGAGCGCGGCTTCAAGCGCTATGGCGAGCTGGCCCGGACGCTGGTCAAGCTGGATCCCAACCGCGCCGACTGGCGGATCGAGGTCGCCTACGCCTACAACAACCTGGGCACGCTGCTGTTCGAGCAGAACCGGCCGGAGGAGGCCCTGACCTCGTTCCGCGAGGCCCTGAAGGTCTTCGACGCCGAGCTGGTCCGCGCGCCCAAGGATCCGGCGCGAGCCTTCGACGTCGCCAACACCCACGCCTGGATCGCCGACGCCCTGCTGAAGCTGGGCCGGGTGAGCGAGGCCCACGACGCGCGGGGCGAGGCGACCCGGCTGATGACCGATGCCTCGGCCAAGAACCCGGGCGACAAGCGTCTGGCCGCCAAGACCTTCGCCAACCAGTTGGCCATGGCGCGGCTGGAGCTGGACTTCGGCCGCCCCGCCGAGGCCAGGACCCTGCTGGACGCGGGCCTGCGCAAGCTGGGCGACCTGTCGGCCCTGGATCCGACCAACGCCCGCTGGGGGGAGAATCTCGTAACCGCCCAGCTGGATCGCGTGGAGCTGGAAACCTGGTCGGGTGACCTGGCCAAGGCCCGGGCGGCCCATGGCGCGGCCGCGAAAGACCTGATGAAGCTGCACCACGGCGATCTGAAGCTCTGGCGGAACGACCAGGAAGGCCGATTGGCCCAGCAGGCGATCATCCTTGCGCGGCTGGCCGGCGATCAGGCGACCGAGCGTCGTCTGGCGCAAACCCTGCTGGACGACCTGGCGCGCGCGCCGGCGACAAGCGAGCAGCGGATGGAGCGCTCGCGACTGGTGGCCTTCGCCCAGCTGGCCGTCGGCCAGGCGGAAGAGGCCGTCAAAACCCTCGCGCCGCAAAGCGCCGCTTTGCCTCCGTCCAGCCGCGATGTGCTGGCGCGGGCCTATCTCGCCACGGGGCAGCGCAACCAGGCCGAGAACATTGTGCGCGAGCTGAAAAAACACGGCTACGCACACCCAAGCTTCATTGTTTTTTGGCGAAATTCCCCCGTAGGTGGAATCTTCGGTCGGGAGGCACTGAAATGACGGAACCAACACCCTCTAAAGTTGTCGAGCTGGTCATCGGCTTGGACAAGAACTTCAACTTCATGAACTTCCTGCATCCGGATCGGCCCACGCGGCTGAGCCTGGATCTGAGCGAGCGCTGCGAGCTGGTCTTCACGCTCAGCGATCAGCTGATCAACGCCGGCTGGAAGTTCCAGTCGCGTCCGATCGAGTTCGATCGCGACTACGGGATCAACTTCTCCAGCTTCGTCTGGGTGGCCTATTCGATCGACGGCGGCGACCCGAACCCGCGCACGCGCTTCAAGGTCATCTACGAGGACCAGCGCATGGGTGAGTACACCTACAGCCTGTTCATGCTGGACAGCCACGGCCAGAAGATCGATCTCGATCCGGATATCGAGAACGGCGTCGGTCACGTTCCCTGAATTCGGGCGTGGTGTTCGACAAGGACAAGATCGCCGCGCTGATCCAGCGCGGCGAGATCCTTGCGGCTTACGACATCGCTCGCGCCGCGCTGGCCGCGGGGGAGACCTCGCGCGAGGCGGCTCATGCGGCCGTGCTGTGCTTGGCGCGGTCCGGCGCGATCGATTTCGCGCGCTCCGAATATGTGAGGCTGGGCCTGGACCAGGCCCAGGACTATGCCGACGCGATCGCCCTGGGCGGCCGGCTCCTGAAGGACGTCGCCCTGGCCGCGCGCGGTCCGCGCCGGATCGCCTTCGCCAGAGCTTCCATCCGCCGCTACGAGGCGCTGTTCGCGCGGTTCGGCGGCCTCTACGGCGCCATCAACGCCGCGACCATGACCCTGGTGGCCGGCGATCGCGACGGGGCCAGGGCCCGCGCCGCCGCCGCCCTCGACATTCCCTCGCCGCGTGGCCTCCGAGGCGAGGCGGCCTATTACGACATCGCCAGCCGGGCCGAGGCGCTGTTCCTGACCGGCGACCTCGACGGCGCCCGCGAGACCCTGGCGCGGGCCCTGCTGCACGCGCCTCAGGCCTATGCCGCCCACGCCTCGACCCTGCGCCAGCTGGACATGCTGTGCCGCGAGACCGGCCTCGACCCGGCCTGGCTGGCCCCGTTCCGTCCGCCGGTCTGCGCCCACTTCACCGGCCACATCCTGGGGCCGGTCAGCGACGGCGCGCGGCCCGACTGCGAGCTGCGCCGAAAGGTCGACCGACTGCTGAAGACCCGGCGGGTCGGCTTCGGCTATGGCAGCCTGGCGGCCGGCGCCGACATCGTCTTCGCCGAGGCCCTGCTGGCGGCCAAGGCCGAGCTGCACGTGGTGCTGCCTGTCAGCCGCGCCTCGTTCGTCGAGGTTTCGGTCGCGCCGTTCGGCCAGGCGTGGATCGCCCGTTTCGAACGCTGCATGGCCCTGGCCACCTCGATCCGCTACGCCTCGCAGGACCCGTATCTGGGCGACGAGCAGGTGTTCGCCTATTCCAGCCAGGTAGCCATGGGCTGCGCGGTGCTGCGGGCCCAGACCCTGTCGACCGAGGCCATCCAGCTGGCGGTCTGGGACGGCCACGAGACCGGCGGGCCGGCCGGGGTGTCCTACGACCTGGCCTACTGGGCCCAGAGCGGCCGGCGGCGCGCGGTGATCTCGATCGAGCGCCCGGCGCCGCCACGTCGGCCGCCCGCCAGTCCCGGCCAACCCGCCCGCCGCGCCATGAAGGCCATGCTGTTCGCCGACGCGCAGGGCTTCGGCGCCCTTCGCGACGACCAGATCCCGGCCTTCATCGAGACGGTGATGGGCCGGATGGCCAAGGCGGTCGAGGGGCTGGCCGCGCCGCCGACCCATGTCGAGACCTGGGGCGACGGCCTGTTCCTGGTCTTCGACCAGCCCATCGACGCGGCCTTGGCGGCCCTGGCCCTGCTGGAGGCGCACAAGGCCCTGGACCTGCGGGCCCTCGGCCTGCCCAAGAGCCTGGGCCTGCGCATCGCGGGCCACTACGGACCGGTTCACCTGCGCAGTCATCCCATGACCCAGGCCCCCGCGGTGATCGGCGCCCACGTCATCGTCGCCGCGCGCCTGGAGCCTGACGTCGCCCCAGGCTCGGCCGGGGTCAGCGAGGCCCTGGCCGGAGCCCTGGCGACCTTCCACGGCGACGTCGTGACCTGCGGCTATGTCGGCCGCACCCAGGGACACAAGGGCTTTCCCGCCACCCCGATCTTCAGTCTCACTCGGGCTCCCTAGCCCGTCCCTCGCAGCTTTTGCGCGAGGTGGAGGTCGAGCGCTCTCCAGGCGCGTTTTGTCGACCATCGGTATGCGATCTGCCTCCGGTGTGCAGATACGCACATCGGAAATGGCAATTTTTTCTCATGGTCTAGCTGTCGACCGCGATGAGCGGGGCCGGGGGGCTGCTGACGCCGCCCTTTGTCCACGTTCCTTGCCGGCCGCGTGAACCGACTAAGGACCCGGCCACCCGCCGGCCGGGTCCTTCTTTTCGAAACGCCTTTCCTCGAGGTCGCGCCGTTCGCGATCCGCAACGACAGGAGCCGAGCCATGCTTCTCGACAAGTCCTCCGACGCCACCGCGAACGCCGTCCTGAACGCCGCCCCGCCGGCCGACGACGCCGCCGCCCGCCTGCTGCGCCACGTCCTCAAGGTCTGGGCCCGCGAGCAGGGCGTCGCCGAAGCCGACGTCCCGGCCTTCATCGACGGCGTCTTCCATTACGCGACCACGGCGATCCTCGACGGCCGCTTCGGGCGCGTCAGTGCGTAACCTGCGGCTCTTCGCCGAATGCGGCGCCGGTCAGGCCCCCGCCAGGAGCTACGGGAGCGGCGCCGAACCGTTGCCCTGCCTGGCCATGGCCGCGGCGGAACCGCTTCCGGCGCTGGAGACCGCGGCCTGGCGGCGCCTGTGCCCGATGGTAGCCGAAGGCCGCCGCCGCGCCGCGCCCGCCGCCGACGTCGCGCGCGTCACCTGGTTCGCCGATCCTTCGCTGCTGAACGCCTGGAGCGACTTCATCGCCGCCGCCGAGGCGTGGGACGAGACCACGCGCGGCGACGTCCGCAGCCTGGCCGAGGACATCGTCAGCTACGCCCGTGATGTCGCGCCTGAACTCTATCGCCGCCTGGCGGCCTTGCTGGCGCCGCTGAAGGCGCGCGCCCCGTCTCTGGAAGAGGCCCGGGCCTGCCAGGCGATCCTGGACGCCCTCAGCCGCGCCGCCGACGAGCGCGCGCGCCGCGCCGGGATCCAGGGCGGAACCCTCGCGCCCCTGACTCGCGCCGCCGCCCGGCTGAGCGTCGCCCTGGGAGGCCGCGACCGCAATCCTCCCGTTCGTATCGTGCTGCCCCACGTGCCCGGCGTGTGCCTGGCCTATGACGACGAGGGCTTCGCCTGCGCCAGCGACATGGCCACGTTCGACAAGCGCCAGTCCTGGGTGCTGGAGCCCAGCGGCGACGCCTATGTGCTGATCAGCGCCGCCGATCCCACGCTCGTGCTGATCATCGACCAGGACGAGGACCTGATCCCGCTGACCCGCACGCCGCCGCCGTTCACCTTCGCCGACCGGGGGCCGCGCCCGCGCATGGCCCGCCGCGAGGCCACGCCGCTGGAAGCCTCGCGCTTCCTGGTCTCGGTGTCCTCCGACCTCTACCTGCAGAACGTCAGCTACCAGACCCTGGCCCTGGAGTGTCCGGGCGACGGCGGCTGGCGGCACGGCGCGCCGGTGGTGACCACGCTGAAGCGCGGCGGCGCCACCCAGCGCTGGGCGTTCGAACCGCCGTTGCGCTCGCGCCAGGAACTGATCTTCCACGACGTCGTCGCGCCGGCGGCGATGCACGGTCAGGAGGTCGGCGGTCTCGCCCGGCTGCAGGACGACTGGCTGGCCATCGCCGAGGACCTGCGCGCGGGCGCTGGTCAGATCCTGCGCTGCGCCGAGCGCGGCCAGCCGGTCGTGGCCCTGGGTTCGGTGGTGGATGTCCTGGACGGTTGGCGCCGCCTGGCGGCCGAGGCGCGCAACGCCTCGACCGACCTGGTCGGCTGAGCGGGAGGCGACGATGCTGGACACGATCCTGACAGGGCTGCTGGCCGGTTCGGCCCTCACCGTGACCTTGAAGGTCGCCGCCGTCGTTGTCGGCTTCGGGCTGGGCGTGCGGCTGCTGGCGGCCGGCGGGCGCACGGTCGACGAGCGCGAGCGCGTCGTGCTGGACGCCGTCCGCCGCCATCATCGCCCCAAAGCTGGCTGACCCCTTAGCTGGCCCCCTTAGCTGACCAGGGACCCCGGCCGGCGAAAGCGCAGGATGACGTCCACGCCCTCGGGATGCTGGGCCAGGGCCTCGCGCACCATCAGCAGCAGGGTCTCGGCCGAGACGTGCAGGTCCACGACCTGGGCGCTGTCCTCATAGACGATGTGCGAGTGCGGCTCGGGCACGGTGTCGTAGATCAGCTCGGCCGTGGTGGTCGGCAGCCGCCCGATCAGCCCGTGGTCGGCCAGGGCTTCCAGGTGTCGGCCAAGGTCGCCTGCGGTCACCGCCAGTCCGGCCTCGGCGGCCAGATCGGCGATTTCGGCCAGGGACAGATGGGTCTCGGGCGACTCCCGCAAAAGCGCCAGCAGGTGCGCCATCGCGCCCCGTCCGGACAGGCCGGCGCGGCGCAGCTCTTCCTGGAACACGGTGTCGACCGCGTGGGGCATCGAGGCGTCCTCCCCTTGAGAACGAGAGGGATCGGGCGCGATCGCGAGATGCCGCATCCTGGTCCCGGGGGGAAGTGTTCGCTCAACACGACGATAAATAGAAGCAACAAGGTTTAATCGTCGTGATAGGCTGATCCTATGAATCTGCGAGACCTTCGCTACCTGCTGGCCCTGGCCGAGCACGAGCACTTCGGACGCGCCGCCAAGGCCTGCGGCGTCAGCCAGCCGACCCTGTCGGTGCAGATCCGCAAGCTGGAGGACCTGATGGGCGTGGCGCTGTTCGAGCGCAGCAGCAAGACCGCCGCCCCGACCAGCGCCTGCCTGCTGCTGATCGATCACGCCCGCGCCGCAGTGGCCTCGGCCGAGACCCTGCTGTCGACCGCCCGGGCTCTGCGCGACCCTCTGGCCGGTCGCTTCCGGCTGGGCATCATCCCGACCCTGGCGCCCTATCTGCTGCCGCTGGTCTTCGCCCCGCTGCGGGAGGCGCTGCCGGCCCTCGAGCTGGAGCCGTGGGAGGACCAGACCGAGCCGCTGCTCGAGCGCCTGCGCGCCCACGAACTGGACGCCGTCCTGCTGGCCACCGAGGCCCCGGGGACCGACCTCCTGAGCCGGCCGCTGTTCGCCGAGCCGTTCCTGGCCGCCCTGCCGCCCGAGCACCCGCTGGCGCAGCAGTCGGTGATCGCCGAGGCCGATCTGGCGGCGGACATCCTGGTGCTGTCGGACGGCCATTGCCTGCGCGACCAGACGATCGAGGCGTGCGGCCAGGAGGCGGCGGTCAGCGGCGCCCTGCGCGCCTCCAGCCTGCCGACCCTGCTGAACATGGTGGCGGCCGGCTACGGCACGACCCTGATCCCGGGTCTTGCGGCAGGGGCGGCGCAGGACGCCGGCATCGTGCTGCGACCGCTGGCGACGCGCGCGGGCCGCACGGTGCGCATCGCCTGGCGGGCGCACTTCCCCCGCATGCCGGTGGTCGGTGCGGTGGGCGACGTGATCGCCGCACGCCTGCGCGGCTTCGCGGAAGGCGCGGCGGACGGGACGGTCTAGCCCTTCTTGTCCTTCTTGCCCTTGGTCTTCTCGGCCGCGATCTCTTCCGGCGTCAGCTTGCGGATGTCGGTCACCGGATAGCGGCGGCGGCCGGTGGCGTCGGGCACGATGAGCTCGGCGTCATAGCCAGAGCACACCCAGGGCCGGCCGCGCGAGTCGATGCCGATGCGCAACGACCAGTCGATGTCCGGCGAGGGCATGAACAGGGTCAGGCGATAGACGTCGTTGCGGGCGATGGTGACGTCGACGGTCTGGTCGTCGATGACGGTGAAGCCGTTGACGCTGTCGGGCCGGAAGCACGAGGTCTTGGCCTTCTCCTTGGGCGCATCGGCCGCCAGCGCGGGTCCGGCGACGAGCAGCGCGCACAGCGCGGCGGATCCGATCAGGAAACGCATGTCATTCACTCCGTTCGGCGCCCGCCGGGCAGCATCCTGGCGCGCAAGCGTGGCCGGCTCAAGGCTCGTGTGTTTCAGGCGTCCAACGTTTCTCGGGCAAGGTTTCCCCAACCTGGGTGGTGGCGGCGGCCAGGCGCTCGAGGAACGGCGCGGGCGAATGGCCATGTCCGGCGGTTCCGCACCTCGGTGGCGATGGAGCGGACCAAGGTCGGGCTCACCGTGCCGGTTTCGTGAACCGCAGGATGAGCATCCCGACCAGGGCCGAGGCCAGGGAGCCGGCCAGCACGCCGATCTTGGTCTCGTCGATCAGGTGCGGATCCTTGAAGGCCAAGGCACCGATGAACAGGCTCATGGTGAAGCCGACGCCGCACAGCACCGCCGCGCCGTAGAGCTGGCCAAGGCCGGCGCCGCGCGGCAGGCGGGCCCAGCCCAGCTTGATCAGGCCGAAGGCGACCCCGAACACGCCCAACTGCTTGCCGACGAACAGACCCGAGGCCACGCCCAGAGGCACAGGATCGAGCAGGGCGGCCAGGCCGACGCCCGCAAACGACAGGCCGGCGTTGGCGAAGCCGAACAGCGGCGTCACCCCGAAGGCGACGGGCTTGTGCAGGGCGTGCTCCAGCCGATGCAGCGGACACTGATGGCCCGGACGCAGGGGTATGGTCAGGGCCAGGGCGACGCCGGCCAGGGTGGCGTGGATCCCCGACTTCAGCACCAGCACCCACAGCACCGCGCCCAGCAGGAGATAGGGCCAGAGCTTGAGCACCTTCAGCCGGTTCAGGGCGACCAGGGCCAGCAGCACGCCGCCCGCGCCCACCAGGGCCGGCAGGTTCAGCTGGGCCGTGTAGAACAGGGCGATGATCACGATGGCCGCCAGGTCGTCCATGATGGCGATGGCGGTCAGAAACACCTTCAGGCTGGTGGGGACACGAGGGCCCAGCAGGGCCAGAACCCCCAGGGCGAAGGCGATGTCGGTGGCCGAGGGAATGGCCCAGCCGGCGAGGCTGTCGGGATGTCCCCGGTTGAAGGCCAGATAGATCAGCGCCGGCAGGACGACCCCGCCCAGGGCGGCCGCGCCGGGCAGCAGCACGTCGGCGGGCCGCGAGAGCTGGCCGTCCAGGACCTCGCGCTTGATCTCCAGCCCGACCAGCAGGAAGAACAGGGCCATCAGCCCGTCATTGATCCAGTGCTGCACACCCATCGGTCCGAGCTGCAGGTGCAGGGCGTGGAAATAGGCTTCCGCCAGCGGCGAGTTGGCGACGACCAGGGCCAGGGCCGCGGCGATCATCAGCACATAGCCGCCAGCGGCCTCATTCGCGAGGAAGGCGGCCAGGGCGCGCCGGGCGCGCAGGCTGATTGTTCTCAGGGGCATCTAGAGCGTCCGCAGCAACCGATTGGCGAAGAACAGGCCAATGAGGCCCAGGCCGCAGGCCACATAGGCTCCGTTGGCCAGGAACTGTCCCCAGGCGATGTCCAGCTTGGCGAACGACTTCACCAGCAGCAGCGAGATGCTGCCGATATAGCCGAACGAGTCGGCGACATAGATCAGGAAGCCGGCCGTCCCGACCTTGCCGGTGGCGGCGATCATGCGGTCGAACAGCATGGCGTTGAACGGGGTGTAGCCCATGTAGAGCCCCGCCCCGGCCAGGATCATCCACCACACGGGCGAGAGCATGTGCAGTTGATAGGCCAGGGTCGAGGCGCCCAGCAGGGCGAAGCCCAGGGCCACGAAGCCGATGTTGAAGGCCACGGCCCGGCGGTTGTCCTTCACCCCCATCAGGGCGGCCAGGCCGACCAGCACGATGGCGGCGACCGGCAGCTCGGACAGGGTGAAGATCCCGGCGGCGTTCTTGAAGCCCAGCTCGGCCCAGATCTCGGCCGAGAAGTTGTCGCGGAAGTCGCGCAAGGCCGTCAGGATCACATAGACCGCGATCAGCAGGATCAGGGCCGGGGCGTGGGCCGCGAACAGGGCGACGCGGTCCTGGCGGTTCATCGGCGCGCGACGCACGCGCTCGGCCTCGTCCGCGGCGGTCGGCGGCGGCAGCTGGGCCAGGGCGAGGACGGCGATCAGCATCAGCGGCGCGAACACCAGGCCCGAGACGAACGGCATCCACTTCTCGTCGACGTTGGACAGCAGCAGCATCTTGCCGACCGACTTGGCCACGCCCGACGAGAGGATGAAGCTGGCGCATAGCATGGCCCCCAGCACCTCGGTCAGGCGGCGGCCCTCCAGGAAGCCGAACACCAGGCCCCAGATCATGCCCAGGCACAGGCCATTCAGGTACATCGCCATCGGCCCGATCACCGTCGGCAGGGTCCCGAACAGCAGGAGCGCCATCTCGGCCCCGAAGATCAGGGTCAGGATGCTCATGGCCCGTCGCCCGCCAGGCATCTCGGAGATCACCTTGACCCCGATGAACTTGGCCGTGGCGTAGCCGGCCACCTGGGCGATGACGAGGGCGATCTTGAAGTCGAACGCGAACGGCCAACCGTCCGGATGGCTGAAGGCGGCGGCCGTGAAAGGCTTGCGATAGCCGAACATGGCGAAATAGACGGCGAAGGAGGACAGGCCCCCGTACAGGGCGAACAGCCACGGCGGGGCCGAGGCCAGGAACCGGGTCACCGCGCCCTTCGGTGCGGTCGCGTCGAGCGCTTCGGCCATGCTGTCTTCCCCTCGTCAGGCCATCAGCTAGCCCGCTTCGTCCGGCGGGGGCAACGAAAGTCGACCTAGGCCGCCATCGGTCCGCTCATGATCACGTTCCAGAGCCGTTCGCGATCGATCGGCTTGGCCAGATGCGCGTCGGCGCCGGCGGCCAGGGCGGCCAACTGGTGCTCGGGGCCGACATTGGCGGTCAGCATGATGATCGGCGTGCGGCCCTCGCCGCGGCTGGCCTCGATGTCGCGCAGCCGGCGGGTGGCGGCCAGGCCGTCGACGCGCGGCATCTGCATGTCCATCAGCACGAGATCGAAGTGATCGCCCTCGAAGGCCTCGATGCCCTCCTGGCCGTCGCAGGCCATGACCAGTTCGACGCCGAGCGGGGCGAGCAACAACTCCACCACGGCGCGGTTGACCTCGTGGTCCTCGACCAGCAGCACCCGGGCCGGACGCTCCACGGGCGCATTGGCCGGGACCGGCGCGGCCTGGCTGGCCAGCCGCAGCGGCACGGTGAAGCGGAAGCAGCTGCCCACGCCTCGTTTGGAGCGGGCTTCCAGCGTCCCGCCCAGCAGTTCGACGATCGCCTTGCAGATCGGCAGGCCCAGCCCGCTGCCCCCGTGTCGCCGCGACAGCGAGCCGTCGGCCTGGGTGAAGGGCTGCAGCAGCTTGGGCAACAGGGCCTCGTCGAAGCCGACCCCGGTGTCGCGCACCTCGATCGTCAGGCGGCGGGTCGAGGGGACCTCGGTCGGCAGGGTGGCGATCGAGACGACGACCTCGCCGCTTTCGGTGAACTTGACCGCGTTGGCCGTCAGGTTGCCGGTCACCTGGGCAAGGCGGGCCGGATCGCCCTCGAAGCGGCCCTCGGTCTGAGCGTTGAAGTCCAGGCGCAGGGACAGGCCCTTGTCGGCAGCCCGGGCGCGTTGTGGGGCGATGGCCGCCTCGATGGTCTCGATCAGGTCGAAGACGGCCAGCTCCAGCTTCAGGTCGCCGGCGTCCAGGCTGGCGACGTCCAGAATGTCGGACATCAGCCGCTCCACGTTGCGGCCCGAGGCGCGGATCAGGTCGACCATGCGCCGCTGCTCGGGGCTGAGCGGGGTGGCGGCAAGGGCGCTGCCGGCCCCGATCACGCCGTTCAGCGGCGTGCGGATCTCGTGGCTGACATTGGCCAGGAACACCGACTTGGCGCGCTCGGCGGCGACGGCGTCCTGCTCCAGCTTGGCGCGTTGACGCTGGCTCTCGCGGAAGGCCAGCACGGTTTCGGCGATCCGGCCCAGCTCGTTGCGCTGGTCAAGGTGCGGGACCTCGACGTCCAGGTCGCCGTCGATCAGCCGCGACATCGTCCGGATCAGCCCGTCGAGGCGACGGGTGATACCCCGATGGATGGCCACGGCCAGGGCCAGGGCGGCGCCGACAGAGATGGCGGTGATCAGCAGGCTGACCCCGAAGCGGATCAGCAGCAGGTCCAGCTCCTGCTTGACCAGGGCGTGCAGCTGGGCGGTCGTCGTCTCCCAAGCCGCGGTGGTCGCCGCGCGCAGGTCGGAGAGATCGACGCGGCCGCCGGCCGTCATGGCCTGGCGCTGGGCCAGGACGACGACCCGGGCCGCGTTCAGGCTGGCGCGGCGCTCCTCCAGCCTGTCGCGGGCGGCTGGATCTAGACTGTTGTGGGCGGCCTTCAGCAGCGCCTGGTCCAGCGCCTCGGCCTGGGTGTTCAGACGCTCATAGGCCGCCGTCGTGCGCTCGCGGCGGCCCGGCAGGGCGGGCGGCTGGGCGCTGACCTGCTCCAGGCGGCTGATCGCCGTCCACAGGGCCGGCAGGCCGGCCGTGGCGGCGTCGCCCACATAGAAGCGGGTCAGGTCGCGATCGAGCGTCAGGTTCGAGGCGTCGGCGATGGCCCCGATCAGCACCGCCCCGGCCTCGGCGCGGTTGTCGGGCTGGGCGTGGTCGAAGGCGCGCAGTTCGCCCTGGACCTGCAGGCTGTCGGCCGGTGCGATCAAGGCGGCGACGCCGCGCCCGCCCGGCGCCGCGACGACCTCGGGCCACGCGCGCTCCAGCAGCGCCGCGCCGCGCACCTCCCGTTCGGTGAAGGTGATGTCGCGCAGGGCGTAGAGGGTCAGGGTCGACAGCAGGATCGCCAGCGGAACCAGGAACAGGGCCGTCAGCAGGCTCAGGCGCTGGGCCAGGGTCGTGGCGCTGTCGAGACGCTTGAGGGGGCCGAGCTGCACGGGGGCTCCGTACGTCCGAGCCGCCCTCGACGTCTCCCCCCGGAGAGCGTCCGTGCGGCTGCGCTCCATAATGACGAGGTATGGCGGCGGCGAACAAGCGACCATACGTCGCGGTCCCCGGACGCGATTTCTTCACGCCTCACCGTTTCCCGGTCACGCGGTCGCCGGGGAGCGGACGCCGGACCCAAACAAAAACGCCCTCCGCTGGGCGAAGGGCGTTTTCGTCATTCCGGACCGGAAAGATCCGCCTAGGCGGCCTTGACCAGCGACTTGGTCAGGATGCCGATCGCGGCTTCGCGGTCGATGCGCTCGATGGCGGCGACTTCGCGGGCCATGCGGTCCAGGGCCGATTCATACAGCTGGCGTTCCGAGTAGGACTGTTCCGGCTGGTTCTCGGCGCGGTGCAGGTCGCGAACGACCTCGGCGATCGAGATCAGGTCGCCCGAGTTGATCTTGGCTTCGTATTCCTGGGCGCGACGCGACCACATGGTGCGCTTCACGCGGGCGCGCCCCTTCAGGGTGGTGAGAGCCTGGTTGACGACATTGCCTTCCGCCAGCGGGCGCAGGCCGGCCGTCTTGGCCTTCTTGGTCGGGACGCGAAGCGTCATTTTTTCATGGTCGAAGGTGATGACGTAGACTTCGAGCGACATGCCGGCCACTTCCTGGGTCTCGATCGCCTGAATGGTGCCCACGCCGTGAGCGGGGTAAACGACGTGATCGTTGACCGAGAATTCCAGACCAGTCTTGCTCATGTTCGTCCTCATCAATACGGACCCGCCAGGTCCGAACGCCAAGTTCCATTCCAGGCCATTTGGCCAAACCAAAAAAGCGACGGCTTCCCGCTCCGCGAAATACTGGATGCGGGGCCAAGCTCGTCAGGATTTGGAATAGATCTCTAAGACACCCTTCGCCTTCGATCGGGCGAGCCGGTTGAAATTGGCTTCTCGAACCGGCTTCTTCGACAAGACGGACCGTCGCGAAGAGCCGCAACTGTCACGTCGGCAGAGACAATAGCATAAAATTCAGCCCGATGAAAGGGTTGCGTCCCGGCATGCGGGATCGCGCGGCCGAGCTTTCAGCGTCGGGCGGGGAGTCGACGTTCAGAAATCGAAGCTGGGGTTACGAACCCTTGCCCGGCTTTTCGCTGAAGTACTTCTCGTACTTGCCCGTCTCGCGCTCGAATTCTTCGCGGTCGGCGGGCGGCTCGCCCTTGACCGTGATGTTCGGCCAGACCTTGGCGTAGTCGGCATTGATCTTCAGCCACTTGCCGTCGGCCTCGTCCTCGGTGTCAGGCTTGATGGCGTCGACCGGGCATTCCGGTTCGCAGACGCCGCAGTCGATGCATTCGTCGGGATTGATGACGAGGAAGTTCTCGCCTTCGTAGAAGCAATCGACCGGGCACACCTCCACGCAGTCCATGAACTTGCAGCGGACGCAGGCGTCGGTGACGATGTAGGTCATCGAAAACTCGAATGGTCGGACGGGTATCGGCGGGGCGCGTTTTCGGAGCCCAGGCCGCGCTTGTCAATGCGACTTAACCCCCTACGCGCTCAGGAAATCTCAAGGCGTGGCCCATGAGCCGCCGGTTTCTGCAACCGGTCCAGGGAACGCGCGGTCCTGTCGCGCGTCATCGCGCCATCTGGACGCAAACCATTTCTTATTGAACGAACGTGATTATGCCGACCCGGAAACGCCCAATAAAAACAAAGTCGGAAAGCCGACATTATGAAGATTGACGCCTTGGCTATCCAGACCAGCGTGGAAGCCGATACCGCCACGCGCGCCCTGGCCAGGGCGCGTGCGCGTGCGTTTGGCGAGTTCGTTCGTGAAATTCCGTTCGCCGCCGCGCTTCTGGACCGCGACCTGACCCTGGTGGCGGTCAGCCGCGAATGGGCGGCTCAAGGCATCGCGGCCGGCCTGTCGATCGGTAGTGACGCCGGAACCGGCGGGCTCGTGGCTTCCGAGGACGCCGGCGTGCTGCTGGCCTGCGCCGAGGAAGGCGTGGCCTTCTCGCGCTATCTGCCTCATCTCGACCACGATGGCGTCCAGCGCATCTGGCGCACCGAATTCAGCGCCTGCGTCGATGCCGGCGAGATCTATGCGGTGATGATCACCGCCCGTGATGTCACCGGCTATGCCGAGAGCGTGCTGCGCGCCGAGCGCGACCAGCAGCGCCTGAAGATGGCGCTCGAGCTCGACGACCTGCTGGTCCGCGAATACGACCTGCGAACCCGCGAGATCTATTTTTCGGGCACCGCGCCCGAGCTGCAGAAGTGGTGCGTTTTCGACCAGGATCCGCTGGAGATCGTCCATCCCGAGGACCGCCAGCGCTGCGCCGACGCCGTGGCCACCCGCAAGATCGGCGAGGCCCGGGTCTTCGAGTTCAGGCTGAACCGCGACGACGACGTCGAAACCTGGGTCCGCTCGGTCGGCAAGGTGTTCGTCGGCGCCGACGGCAAGCCCGAGAAGCTGGTCAACCTGTTCAAGGACATCACCGACCGCCGCCGGCACACCGAGGCGATCGAGACCCTGGCCTTCAAGGATCCGCTGACGGGCCTGCCCAATCGCGCCCTGTTCCAGCATCGCTTCCAGGAGGCGGTGACGGCGTCCGAGACGCTGGGCGAGATGTTCGGCCTGATCATGATCGATGTCGATCACTTCAAGGACATCAACGACAGCCTGGGGCATGACGCCGGCGACGCCTTGCTCAAGCGCCTGGCGGGGATGCTGCAGCACGCCTTCCGCAGCAACGACACCGTGGCCCGCCTGGGCGGCGACGAGTTCGCGGTGATCCTGCGCGGCCTGCATGGCGAGGCCGACATGACCCGGCCGATCGGCAAGCTGCAGGACCTGCTGCGCCAGCCCATCGAGCACGGCGGCCGCAGCTTCACGGCCAGCGCCAGCATCGGGGCGGCCTTGCACGGCGACCCGGACGCCGATCCGGCCCACATGATCAAGAACGCCGACATCGCCCTCTACCGGGCCAAGGAGGCGGGACGGAACCGCAGCATCGTGTTCGAGCCCTCGATGCGGTCCGAGGTCGAACAGCGGCTGGAGCTGCTGCGCGACGTCCGCATGGCTCTGGCCGAGAACGAGTTCACCCTGTTCTACCAGCCCGTGGTCGACATCCGCGAAGGCCAGGTCGCCGGCTTCGAGGCGCTGATGCGCTGGGTCCACCCCGAGCAGGGCGTGCTGACCCCGGCGACCTTCATGGCCGCCTTCGAGGACCAGGACCTCTCTCTGAAGCTGGGCGACGTGGCCTTCGAGGCAGCGCTGCGGCAGATGCGCGAATGGCTGGACGCAGGGGTCGAGTTCGGCCGGGTGGCGGTCAATATCAGCTCGGCCCAGTTCCGCTCGGGCCGCCTGGCCGAAGAGATCCAGGAGCGTCTGGCCCGCTGGAACGTCCCGTGCGAGCGGCTGACCATCGAGGTCACCGAGAACGTCTATATGGGCTGGGGCTCGGACCTGGTCAGCGACACCGTCCGCCGCCTGCACGAGGCTGGGGTGATGATCGCCCTGGATGACTTCGGCACCGGCTACGCCAGCCTGGCCAACCTGCGCCAGTTCCCGATCGACCGCCTGAAGATCGACAAGTCCTTCGTCCAGAACGCCGAGGACGAGGCCATCGTGAAGGCGGTCATCACCCTGGGCTCGTCGATGGGCATGAAGGTGGTGGCCGAGGGCGTCGAGGACGCCGAACAGCTGGCCGCCCTGGCCCACTATGGCTGCGACCAGGTGCAGGGGTACCACTTCGGCCGGCCGATGCCGGCCGATGCGGTGGCCGGGTTCCTCAAGGGCTTTGGCGCTTGATCGCCGTGGGCGGGCCGATGCGCCCGCCCGCGACCGGCCAGAACTGGTCGCCGGTCACCACATACAGCGGCTGCCGGTAGGCCAGGCTGAGAAAGACATGGGTCTCGACCGGCGTCGGCGAGACCACGTGGCTGGCGACCAGACCCGCGACCTTGCCCCCGGGCGGGGCCTGTGGCGGCGGCATCGCCAGGCAACTGGCCGACAGAGCGTCGACCTGCCGGATCGTCTTGCCGTCGGCGCTTATCGAGAAGCGGTAATGGCCGCCGATCGGGATCATGTTCTTGGCGGCGGCCGGCGACAGCAGCCAGACCAGCCAGCCGTCGCCGGTCGGGTCCTTGGCCACCACGCTGTTGAAGCTGCCCGCGCAAGGCTTGGGCGCGACCTGGGCGGCGGTCGTCCGCGCGGCGAAGGCGGCGCGCTCCTCGTCGGTCAGGGCGTGATCGGTCGGTGTCGTCAGCTTGCCGGCGCCCTTTGCGGTGACCTCGACGTCGAAGCCGGCCTGCGGGCCCTGGCCCGTGTCGCGCAGGAAGCGGACGGTGTCGGCGTCGCCATGGCCCACGACGATCCAGCCGACGATCTTTTCCTTGGCCGGATCCTTGATCTTGGCCATCAGCACGTCGCTGGCCAGCCAGGCGGCGCGATCCTGGCGATAGATCGTCCCGCCCAGCAATTCCAGGGTGCGCAGGTCGAAGTCGCGGATTGGCGGACGGATGGTCTCCGCAGCCATGGCCTGCGGGGCGAGCGCGGGCGGGGCCAGGACCAGCAACAGGCCCAGCAAGCCCGAGAACAGACGCGACGCCATCCACCCCTCCGCGCGAAACTCCACCCAGGGTAGCGTCTTGCGAGGCGGCGTCTAGCCCTCCACTGCCTCGTACAGCCCGCGCGCCTCGGTGGCCGGGCCCCGGCGCTCGCCGCAATCCAGCACGCGCACGGCGATCAGCCGGCCGCCCAGGCCGAACACCACCACGTCGCCGGGCTTCACGGTGCGAGAAGGCTTATCGATGCGGCTCTCCGCGCCGGCCCGGGTCAGGCGGATGCGACCCTCGTCGACGAACTTGGCCGCCAGCGAGCGGGTCTTGAAGAACCGCGCCCGCCACAACCAGACATCGGCCCGGACGGAGTCGTTTATGGCGTCGTCGTGGATCATGACGCGGCCTTCTGGCTCGCCGGCTTCTTCCGGCGCGGACGCTTGCGGCGCGCGGGCGGAGACGGCGGCTCGGTCAGCTTGGCCAGGGCCGCGAACGGCGAGTCCGGGCGCGCCTTGACCGGCTTCTGCTCCAGCTTGGCCGCGCCGCGGCGTTTCCAGACGATCGGCTGGTCGGGCTTGGCGCGGATGGCCGGCGTGTAGTCCAGGGCCCGCAGCACGCTGGAAGCCTGCTTGGCCGTCCAGCCCAGCTTTTCCAGCGCCTTGTCGGTCAGCACCACCCCGCCGTGCTGCTGTTCGGCGCGCAGCAGGGCGTCCAGGTCTTCCAGTTGTTCGACCGGGATGCTGAAGCCGGCCACGGCCCGCAAGCCGCTGGCCGAGAGCTCGCGGGCCGAGGGTTCGGGCGAGGGCAGGGCCTCCAGCGTCGTCAGGGCCCCGCGCCAGCCGGCGGGGTTGAGGGCCCGGGCGCAGGCGATGGCCTCGGCCTTGATCACGCCGGGACAATAGAGGCTGAACGCCCCGATCCGGACGCCCAGACTCTTCAAGGTGCGGCGCTCACCCTGGCTCAGGGCCTTCAGCTCCGGATCCACGGGGCGCTTGTCCAGCACCCCGCCGGCCTCCAGCAGCCGGTGGGCGACGCCGCGCGGCAGGCCGCGCAGTTCGCCGCCGCCCAGGGCCCGTTCCAGCTTGCGCAGCGGCGCCAGGCAGCGGTCGACCTCGCCGGCCAGGAAAGCGTCCAGCCGCCGTTCGGCCCGCTCGCGCGCAGCGGCGGGACCCAGCTCGCCCAGCAGGCGGGCGCGGGGCGACAGCAGCGGCAGGTCACGGCGCACCGCCCCGGCGATCTCGCCGCGCCACAGGATCGCGCCCTCCGGCGTCAGGGCGAAGGCGTCGTCGGCCTCGCTGGCCAGCAAGCCCAGGCGGCGGGCGATCTCGGGCCCGACCGCGCGCTGGGCGGCGTTGCGCAGGGCCTTTTCCTCCAGCGGCGAGTTCCCCTTGGCCGGGGTGAAGGCCACGCCCGACAGGTGGCCAACGACATGGCCCTCGACCGTCACCTCGCCGTCCTGGCCGACGCCGGCATAGAGGGTCTCGCGCTCGCCCAGCTGCTTCATCAGCACGCTGGTCCGGCGATCGATGAACCGCGCCATCAGCTTCTCGTGCAGGGTGTCGCTAATCCGGTCCTCCAGCTGGCGGGTCAAGCCTTGCCAATGGGCAGGGTTCGCCACCCAGTCGGGGCGGTTGGCGATGTAGCTGAGCGTGCGTACGCCCGACAGCCGCGCGGCCAGGCTGTCGATCTCGCCGTCCACCCGGTCCAGCGCCTTGAACTGGCCGCCCACCCAGTCCTCCGGCAGGCGCTTGCGGCCCGTCGTCAGGTCGTCGAACAGGGTGCGCGCCATGCGCTGGTGGTCGTCGTCGGTGGTCTTGCGGAAGTCCGGCGTCTGGCAGACCTCCCACAGGCGCAGCAGGGCCGAGCGGTCGGTCTTGCAGCGCTTGATGACGTCCTCGTCCTTGGCCAGGGCGCGCAGCGTGCGCTCGTCCAGCGCCTCCTGCGACAGTGACAGGCCGTTGCGCCGGGGCGTCTCGGCCAGTGACCGCAGCAGGCCCGGCAGCGAGCCGAAGTCCAGCCGCGCGTTGCGCCACTCGGCCTGGGTGATCGGTTCGAAGGTGTGGCTCTCCACGGCCTCGACCAGATCCTCGTCGATCTCCTCGCAGTCGCCGGTGACCCCGAAGGTGCCGTCGCGGGTGTAGCGGCCCGCCCGGCCGGCGATCTGGCCGACCTCCTGCGGATAGAGCCAGCGGGTGCGCTTGCCGTCGAACTTGCGCAGGCCGGCGAAGGCCACGTGGTCGACGTCCATGTTCAGGCCCATGCCGATGGCGTCGGTGGCCACCAGGAAGTCGACCTCGCCGGACTGATACAGAGCCACCTGGGCGTTACGGGTGCGGGGGCTTAAGCTCCCCATCACGACCGCGGCGCCGCCGCGCTGCCGCCGGATCAGCTCGGCGATGGCGTAGACCGCGTCGGTGGAGAAGGCGACGATCGCCGTGCGCCGGGGCAGGCGGGTCAGCTTCTTGGAGCCGGCGTAGGAGAGGTTGCTGAACCGCTCGCGCCCGACGATCTCGGCGTCCGGCAGCAGGCGGCGGACCAGCGGGGCCATGGTCCCCGCGCCCAGGAACATGGTCTCGAACTTGCCGCGCGCATGAAGCAGGCGATGGGTGAAGATGTGGCCGCGCTCGGGATCGGCGCACAGCTGGATCTCGTCCACCGCCAGGAAGTCGACCTCGCGCGCCAGCGGCATGGCCTCGACCGTACAGACGAAATAGGCGGCGCGCGGTGGGGTGATCTTCTCCTCGCCCGTGATCAGCGCCACCGCAGCCTTGCCCCGCAGCTTGACGATCCGGTCGTAGATCTCGCGCGCCAGGAGGCGCAGCGGCAGGCCGATCATCCCCGAGGCGTGGCCCAGCATGCGTTCGACGGCCAGATGGGTCTTGCCGGTATTGGTGGGCCCCAGGACCGCGGTCAGCTTCGAAGGGGCCAGGCCGGTCGAACGGTCACTCATCCCTGAAAGGTGGGGCGGAAATCGTGGGGAGGCAAGGTGGCTCGCCGCCAGATATCAGGTTGCGCTCGTGGCATATATTGGTATCGATATCAGTTAACTGGATCGCCTTTGGGAGGGGCGCGGATGGGCCACATGAAACTCGGCGGCATGCGCCTGGCCGCGGCCCTGATCGCCGCGCCGCTCCTGGGCGGTCAGGCCCTGGCCGACACGCTGGCGACCTATGCGGTTCCCAACGCCCTGCTCTATTCGGCCCACAATGACGACTTCACCGTCCGGGTGCGCAAGCCCGGCGGCGAATGGCGGGACCTCTACGAGTACCGGGTGATGGTCGACACCGACACCAAGCAGAGCGCCTCGATGGTCTATTTCGACTTCGAGGGGACGGTCGAGCTGGAGGTGCTGAAGAACAACGGCCGGTTCGACGAGGTCTCGGTCGCGCCGCTGTCCAGCAAGATCAAGCCCCAGCGCAACGGGGCGGTCGTGCGGATGACCCTGACCCACCCGGAACGCTTCTCGCTGCAGTTCGACGACGATCGCCTGCGTAACCTGCATATCATCGCGGGCAAGCCGCCCGCGCCGCGCCCGGCCGGCGACAATGTCGTCTATTTCGGCCCGGGTGTTCACACGCCGCCGCTGGGTCTGGACTATTTCCCCGTGAAGTCCGGCCAGCGCATCTATCTGGAAGGCGGCGCGGTGCTGCGCGGGGCGTTCGACCTGAACGGCGTCACCGACGTGAAGATCTCCGGGCGCGGCCTGCTGTGGGATCCTGGCCGGGGGATCGACCTGGAAAAGGCCAGCGACGTCGAGGTCTCGGACCTGATCCTGGTCAACAGCGACCGCAAGGACGCCGCCCGGGTGATGAACATCCGCAACGCGCGGAACGTCAGTGTTCATGACGTCACCGGATTCACCGCCGGCAAGTGGTCGGACGGGATCAACATCTCGACCTCCCAGCACGTGAAGGTGCGCGACGGCTATCTGCGGGTGTCCGACGACGCCGTGGTCGTCTACGCGGTCGCCGACTGTCCGATCTGCCGCCAGAAGGCTGTCCAGACCGGGATCCCAGACCCCACCCCGCCCGGCGACACGGTCGATATCGACGTGCGGAACATGCGGATCTGGGTCGATGTCGCCCACGCCCTCTATGTCGGCCATTTCGGCGACAACGCAGACCCGCGCACGATCCGCGACATCACCTTCGACAATATCGACGTCGCCAACCTGGACGAGGACGACCCGGACTGGGAGGGCGTCATGGCCGCCTATTCAGGCGACAGCACGCTGATCCGCGACATCACCTTCAGCAACATTCGCGTCGACCGGATCGAGGAGGGCAAGCTGATCAACATCGTGGCCGGCGAGAACCCGCGCTACAACAAGGCCCCGGGGCGCGGCATCGACGGTCTCACGCTGCGGAACATCACCTTCACCGGCGAGGGCCTACCCAGCCGCTCGATCATCCAGGGGCTGTCGACGCGGACGGCGGTCCGGAACGTCACGATCGAAAACCTGATGATCGGCGGCAAGCCGATCCGGACGCCCGCCGACGGCGACATCGCCGTCAGCGGAACGGTCGAGGACCTGAAGATCCGCTAGGGCCGCGCGAACACCACCTTGCCGTCCACCACCGTCAACACCGGCTGCGCCGTCAGGATGGCCTTCGGCTCCACGGTCATCAGGTCCCGGTCGAAGGCCGTGACGTCGGCCTTCTTGCCGGCTTCCAGCGTGCCCAGGTCCTTTTCGCGGAACACGGCATAGGCCGGGGCCAGGGTCAGCATGCGCAAGGCCTCGGCGCGGGTGACGGCTTCCTCAAGATGCCAGTCGGCGTCGGCGAAGCCGTCCAGGCCGTGGCGATAGACGGCGGCGTAGAACTCGATGCGCGGGTCGCCGACCTCGACGGGGGCGTCCGAGCCGGCGGCCACGACGACGCCGGCAGTCAGGAAGTCCTTCCAGCGATAGCCCTCATGCAAGCGGTCCTTGCCCAGGCGCGCGGGGGCGAAATAGAGATCGCCGATGGCGTGGCTGGGCTGCATCGAGGCGATCACGCCCAGCCTGGCGAAGCGCGGCACGTCGTCATCCGCGACGATCTGGGCGTGCTCGATGCGCCAGCGGGCCTTCGTGTCGCCGACCCCGTCCTTGTCCTTCAGGGCCTCCTCGAACCAGTCCAGCGCCATGCGGTTGCCGCGATCGCCGATGGCGTGCATGGCCACCTGGGCCCCGGCCGCCTTGGCGCGCTTCATCAGGGCCATGCCCTGGTCGCGCGGCGTCAGCTGCAGGCCCAGGCCCTCGGCGTCGCTGTAGGGCTCCAGCAGGGCCGCGCCGCGCGAGCCCAGCGAGCCGTCCATGTAGAGCTTGACCCCGCGCACCCGGATCAAGCCCGTCGCGTCCTGGAACGGACCCTTGGCCAGCACCGCCTCGGCGCTGCGGGGATCCATGTAGTTGTCGACGCGCAGGCGAAACTTGCCCTCGGCCGCCAGGGCGGTCAGCAGCGACAGGTCTTCGGTCGCGACGCTCATATTGTCGGCCCCCGTCCAGCCGCGCGCGGCATAGAGCTGGCCGGCCTTCTCCAGGGCCAGGCGCCTGAGGGCGGTGTTCGGCGGCGGGATCACGCCCTCGACCAGGGGCTGGGCGCGGTCGATCAGCATGCCGTCGGGCTGGCCGTCAGCGCCCTTCAGGATCTTGCCGCCGGGCGGATCGGCGCTTGTCGCGGCGATACCGGCCTTGGCCAGGGCGGCGCTGGAGGCGACGCTGGCGTGGCCGTCGGCGCGACCCAGCACGATCACCCGGCCGGGCGCGGCGGCGTCGAGGTCGGCCCTGGTCGGGAAGCGCTTCTCGGGCCAGTGGGTCTCGATCCAGCCCCGGCCATAGATCGCGCCCTCGGGATGGGCGGCGGCATAGGCCTTCACCGTCGCGACCAGCTCGGCCAGCGAGGCGACCTTGTCCAGGTTCAGGATCAGCTCGCGCAGGCCGACGCCCGTCAGGTGGGCGTGGGCGTCGACGAAGCCCGGATAGGCGGCGCCGCCCTTCAGGTCGAGATCGCGGACGCCCTTGGCGGCCTTGGCCTTGGCTGTCTTCAGCTCGCCGACGAACAGGATGCGGTCGTCGCGGATCAGCACCGCCTCGGCGGTCGGCGCGGCCTCGACGCCGGTGTGTATGGGACCGCCGTGGATCAGCAGGTCGGCGGCGTGGGCGCTGGTCAGGAACGAGGCAGCGGCCAGCACGGCGGCCAATGGGGCGGCCAGTGGGGCGGCGAGAAGAGTGCGGCGCACGGCGGCCTCCCAAACGGCTCTTGAGAGCAAGAAGCGGAAATCGTACGGGCCGCCGCTGCCAAGTCGCAACAGGCCTGCTATTTTTGTCCCCATGACCGCCCAGGGTTTCGCTCTCTTCGACACGGTGATCGGGCGCTGCGGCCTCGCCTGGGGCGAGCGCGGCCTGATCGGCGTGCAATTGCCGGAAAGCTCGCCCGGCGCGGCCTGGGCGCGGCTGCGCAAGCGCTTTCCCGAGGCGGTCGAGGCCGAACCCCCGGCCGAGATAGAGGCGGTCATGGAGCGCATCCGCGATCTGCTGGACGGCGGCCGCGACGACCTGTCGGACATCCCGCTGGATCTGGGCGAGCAGCCGGCCTTCAACCTGCGGGTCTACGAGATCGCCCGGGCCATCACCCCGGGCGAGACCTCGACCTATGGCGAGGTGGCGAAAGCCATGGGCGAGCCGGGCGCGGCGCGGGCGGTGGGCAAGGCTCTCGGCGAAAACCCGTGGCCGATCGTGGTGCCCTGCCACCGCGTGCTGGGCTCGTCCGGAAGCATGGGCGGCTTCTCGGCCCCGGGCGGCGCCGAGACCAAGGCCCGGCTGCTGACCATCGAAAAGGCCAGGACCAACGACATCCCGACGCTGTTCGACCTGGAGTTCTCGGTCGCACCGCCGCGTGGGGCCTGAGAGAATCCCTCTCTCATGGAGAGAGGGAGGGACCCGTCGCGCAGCGATGGGAGGGTGAGTGGGTACGCCCTCACCGAACAGGCTCCGACCGGCGCGGCTACGCGCCGTCAGGGGCAATTTCTTCAGACGCTTTTTAGGGGATCACCGGCTGGCGGTGAAACCACTCACCCTCCCACCGCCTCCGGCGGCGGGCCCCTCCCTCTCTCAGAGAGAGGGATAGTCCGTTCGTCCGCCCACGCTTCTTAACGCGCGCTAACGCTTCCTCGAACAGGGGCGAAACGAATCAGGACCGAATCGGCGACGTTCTCCGATTCAGCGTTTGTTCCCTACAAGCTATTGTAGCTTAAAGCGGATTAACCACAAATCGGTTTCCAGAAGGCTACCTACTTCGACGCGGTTTCCCCGGCCTTCTGTTCGGTCGGGCACTCGGCCGACAGGCGCTTGGCCGTCAGGCTGCCGGCCAGGGGCATGCCGTTGATGGTCTTGATGTGGATGTTCATCTTGAAGGCCTCGGGCGAGTAGACGCCGTCGGCGGTGACCGGCGAGACGCGATCCTTCTTGTCGGTCCAGGTGCCCTTCAGCTGGATCTTGCCGTCGCGGACCACATTGGTCGTGTAGTCGCAACGATAGCGCTTGGTGCAGATGCCGCGCGAGAACTGCTCGGCGTCGGCGGGCTTCAAGCACTTGGTCTCGTTGCTGACCGGGATGACGCCGATCTTGTAGTCGTACTCCCACTGACCAGGCAGAATCGTCGAATGGGCCGGAGCGCGCACCGTGGGCTGGGCCAGGGCGAGGCCGGCGCCTCCAACGGCAAGGGCCCCAAAAAACATGAGTGAGGCGGAAGCGGCGAGGGCGGTCGAACGCATACGGCGGGTCTCCTTCATGCGGCCCTATATATAGAGAGCCAGATGAACCGTGCTTGAAGGCGGGGGTGGGGCATCCGGTTCCTTCGCCTATGCGAAAGACCTTGTCGGCGCTGGCCGGACCGGCCTTGACTCAAGGGCGGCCCTTCGCCTATATCGCCCGCTCTCGCGCGGTCGGCTTGGTCCAGCCGTGTGTCCGAATTCATATCTTAGCGGGGCCAGGCTCTTCACCGAGCCAGGCGGCTTCGCCCAAGCCAAGGTAACCACCATGTCGCGCCGTTGCGAACTTACCGGTATCGGTCCGATGGTCGGCCACAATGTGAGCCACTCGAACATCAAGACCAAGCGCCGCTTCCTGCCGGCCCTGTCGCCCGCCACGCTCCAGTCGGAGTCGCTGGGCCAGAGCTTCAAGCTGCGCATCAGCAACGCGGCCCTGCGCACCCTGGACTTCAAGGGCGGCCTGGACGTGTTCCTGCTGGGCGCCAAGGACGAGCAGCTGTCGCCGCGCGCCCTGAAGATCAAGTCGCAGGTCAAGGCCAAGGCCAAGGCCGCCGCGCAAGCCGCCTAAGGCTTACCGGCCCGTCTAGGCTGAACGATCAAAGCCCGCCGGGTTCGCTCGGCGGGCTTTTCGTCGTCTTCACTTCAGGCTGGGTATCTGCTTGACGCTGCTTATGCTCAAAGTTAGCATAAGTTCGTCGCTGGATAGACCGGCGGCGTCAGCCAGTGTGAGGGAGCCTCATGCGCTACGACTATCTCGTCCTGATCGGACGCTTCCAGCCGTTTCACAACGGCCATCTGGCGGTGCTGCAACACGCCCTGCGCCTGGCCGGCAAGGTCATCGTCCTGGTCGGCAGCGCCGGCCAGCCGCGCACCACCCGCAATCCCTTCAACGCCGGCGAGCGCGCCGTCATGATCCGCGCCGCGGCGGGCGACGAGGCCGGGCGGCTGATCGTCAAGCCGCTGCGTGATCGGCTCTACAACGAGACGGTCTGGGTCGCCGACGTCCAGCGCCTGGTGACTGAGGCCCTGGAGACCGACGGCGCGGGTCCCGAGGCCAAGGTCGGGCTGATCGGTCGCGACAAGGACGGGGCCACCGGCGCCTATCTGGCTGCCTTCCCGCAATGGCCGCTGGTCGACGTGCAGCACACCGACGTGCTGTCGGCCACCGAACTGCGCGCCTGGCTGTTCTCCGGCGAGCCTGGAGCCCTGCGCCTGGTCGAGGCCAACACCCCGCCGGCGGTGTTCGAGATGCTGGAGGCCTTCCGCGCCGGCTCGCCCGCCTACGCCCAGCTGGCCCGCGAGGACGCCTTCATCCGCGCCTATCGCCAGAGCTGGGCCGTCGCCCCCTACGCCCCGACCTTCGTGACCGCCGACGCGGTGGTCGTCCACTCGGGCCACGTGCTGCTGGTCCGTCGCCGGGCCGAGCCGGGCAAGGGCCTGTGGGCGCTGCCGGGCGGTTTCGTGAACCAGGAGGAGACCGTGCAGGAGGCGGCGATCCGCGAACTGCACGAGGAGACCCGCCTGAAGGTTCCGCCCGCCGTGCTGCGCGGCTCGATCAAGGCCCGTCAGGTGTTCGACCACCCCGGCCGCTCGCTGCGGGGGCGCACGATCACCCACGCCTTCCACTTCGACTTCCCGACCGGCGACTTGCCCAAGGTCCGCGCCGCCGATGACGCCGATCGGGTCCGCTGGGTCCCGCTCAGCGAGGCGATGCTGATGGAAGAGCAGTTCTTCGAGGATCACTTTCACATCCTCGAGCACTTCGTCGGCGGCGCCTGAGCCCGTCACCACCCCTTGTCATGCCGCCTCGATAGACGGGACGGCGAGTTCTCCGCGCGAAGGAGCTTCCGCGATGTTCGACAACCTGGTCCTCAACACCGACAGCTACAAGGCCAGCCACTGGCTGCAATACCCGCCTGGCACGACCGGCGCCTTCTCGTATGTCGAGAGCCGGGGCGGGCGCTATGACCGCACGGTCTTCTTCGGACTGCAGGCGATTCTGAAGACCCAGCTGGCCAAGCCCGTCACCCACGCCATGGTCGACGAGGCCGCCGAGCTCTTGGCCGCCCACGGCGAGCCCTTCAACGAGGCCGGCTGGCGGCGGATCGTCGACGTCCATGGCGGCCGCCTGCCGGTGCGAATCCGCGCCGTGCCCGAGGGGACCGTCGTGCCGACCCATCAGGCGCTGATGACGATCGAGAACACCGATCCCGAGTGCTACTGGCTGCCGTCCTACCTGGAGACCCTGCTGCTACGGGTCTGGTATCCGGTCACCGTCGCCACGATCAGCTGGCAGGTGAAGCAGACGATCAAGGCGGCCCTGGAGAAGACCAGCGACAACGCCGCCGCCGAACTGCCCTTCAAGCTGCACGACTTCGGGGCGCGGGGCGTCTCCAGCCAGGAATCGGCGGCTCTGGGCGGCCTTGCACACTTGGTGAACTTCCAGGGCAGCGACACCCTGAGCGCCGTGCTGGGCGGCCGCGCCTGGTACCACGAGCCGATGGCCGCCTTCTCCATCCCGGCCGCCGAGCACAGCACGGTGACCAGCTGGGGCCGCGAGAACGAGGTCGAGGCCTATCGCAACATGCTGGCCCGGTTCGGCAAGCCGGGCGCGCTGTTCTCGGTGGTGTCCGACAGCTACGACCTATTCCACGCGGTCCGCGACCTGTGGGGCGGGGAACTGCGCCAGGCGGTGATCGACAGTGGCGCGACCCTGGTGGTCCGTCCCGACTCGGGCGACCCGGTGACGATCGTCGCCGAGACCCTGCGCCTGCTGGACCAGACCTTCGGCAGCGCGGTGAATGGCAAGGGCTACAAGGTCTTGAACCACGTCCGGGTCATCCAGGGCGATGGAGTCAATCCGGTCAGCATCGCCGCGATCCTGGAGCGCATCGTCGCCGAGGGCTTCAGCGCCGAGAACCTGGCGTTCGGCATGGGCGGCGGGCTGCTGCAGCAGCTGGACCGCGACACCCAGAAGTTCGCCCTGAAATGCTCGGCGGCCAAGGTCGACGGGCGCTGGATCGACGTCAGCAAGGACCCGGTGACCGACCCTGGCAAGCGCAGCAAGGCTGGCCGGCTGATGCTGCTGACCGACGGTGCGGGCGGCTATCGCACGGTGGCCGCGCCCGAGGGCTTCACGCCCGAGCCGGGCTGGCGCGACGCCATGGTCACGGTCTGGGAGGACGGCGTGCTGCTGGTCGACCAGACCCTGGCCCAGGTGCGGGCCAACAGCGCGGCCTAGACAAGCAGAACCCGCCGCGGCTCGGGCCGCGGCGGGTTCTGAACGCTTGGTACTGGTACGCGGTACTGAACCTTGCGTCGCTTAGCGAGCGACGACGGCGCCCGACGACGGGTTGGCCGAGTTGTAGGCCGACAGAGCCGGGTTGTTAATCTTGGCGACGGCGTCGTTGACCGAGGCGCGGATGCAGGCCGGGTACAGGTAGCCGGCGAGGGCTTCGCCGCGGACGTCTTGCCAGCACACGGTCGAGGCGGCCTTGACGATTTCGGCGCGGACCTCGGCGGCCGACTTGCCGGCGACCTTGACGCGCATCTCGGCGGCCGAGGCCGGAGCAGCGACAGCCAGAGCGATGGCCGAAGCGGCCAGAACGATGGAGCGGATCATTTCTCGAATGTCCTAAAGGGGTTGTGAGCAACCACCTCCAGACGCGTTCCCCTGACGGTGCGTCTTGGTCTGTCGCCTGTCGCGCCGTCGCGTTGCATATAGCAACGTTCTGCTGGGTTATCAACGATTATGTTGCATTGCACTCGCAAGCTGCGCTGGAAGATATTTCGCGCACGAACAACCGATTGCGGCCAGCAAAGCGCGCACGAAAAAGCCCCCGGGACCACTATCCCGAGGGCTTCTTTGTCAGCTTGCAGTCGTCGCGATTAGCGGGTGGCGACGCGCATGAAGTAGACGCTGCGGCCTTGAGCCTTGTCGTAGGCGACCAGGTCGCGGCTCTTGGTGCGGACGATGGCGTCGCGGGTCACTTCGCGCACGCAAAACGGAGCCAGGTCCGAAGCGTTCGGATTGCCGGCCAGGTCTTCCTGGCACAGTTGCTTGGCGGCGTTGATGATGTCGGCGTGCACTTCGGCCGAGGTGCGGCCCGCGACCTTGATGGTGATGCCTTCGGCGCTGGCCGAGGTGGCGGCGGTGGTGGCCATCAGAGCGGCGATGGCGACAACGAGCAGACGGATCATTTTGATAGTCCCGGAAAGGAGGTTGGATTCAACCGCCTCCAGGTGCGTTCCTCTGACGGCCCCCAGGATCTCGCCTCGTCGTCCGTCGAGATCTTGAATATATGGTACCGGTATCTATTGCAACTGCGAAATCAAACTTATCGCAAAAAAGTTCAATGTAATCATGTGGTTGGCAATGAAACCGTCTCGTTCGAAACGAAACCGTATTAGCGCCTGCGAACAGGCTTCCTGACCGGTTTTGGCGGCAGGGGCGCGGGCGTCGGCGGCGCGACCCAGTCGAAGGCCAGCAGCAGGGTGCGCTGGTTCTTGCTGACCGCTCCATCGTCCGAGATCAGATAGAGCCGGGTGGCCCCGGTCGGCGCGCCGGGCGGAGCGCTGGTCACGGACACGCCCTCGAAGTTGTCGCGCGGCATGGCGCCGTCGATGTGCAGGGCCGCTGACGTGCGCTGGCGGGCCGCCGGCAGGGTCGGGTCCGAGATGAAACGGACCACGGCCCGCCAGCCGCGCACCGGGTCATAGCCGCGGTGCAGGGTCGCCACGGCGGTTCCGGCGAAGGGCGAGAAGCCCGTCAGGCCCCAGGTGAAGTCCGGACCCGACTGGGGCGGCAGCGACTTGCAGTCGGTCGACAGGCGGCACAGCCACACCTCGCCCTCCTCGCCGCCGACGACATAGGCGTCGGTCCCGGCGGCGGGATAGGCCGAGATCGCCTCCATGCCCTCGTTGTCGGGAAAGATGGTCGCGGGCTTGGGCGCGGGGGCGGGACGGCTCCAGGTTCCGTCGGGCTGGACGGTGTAGCGCCAGATCCGGTGATCGCCCTCGAAGCTGACCAGGCGGTCGCCATTGGGCAGCACGGCCAGGCCTTCGGCGTCGCCGGCGCGCTTGTTCGGCAGCGGCTGGCCGTCCAGGCCGGGCAGGGGGCGCAGCTTGGTCTCGGCCAGGCCGACCAGGCGACCGGCGGCGTCCAGCTGAACCTTGGCCTCGAAGACGTCGCCTTCGTCGCTGATGGCGGTCAGACGACCGTCGGCGGTCACCGACAGATCGGACAAGCCGTGCAGGCGCGACGTGTCGGCGCTGGTCAGCACCAGGCCGCCGGCATAGGTGAAGCCGCCCCCCGCGTCGATCTTGGCCGGGTTGGCGGCGTCCAGCGGCACGGACGTCGTGGTGACGGCGATCTCGGGGCCGGCCTTGACCGGGGCCGGCGGCGTGGCCACGACGACGGGCGGCGGCCGGCGTGGCGTGCACTGGGTGGCGAAGCCGCCCAGGCCGCTGACCAGACCGAGGACCAGCGCCGTACGCAGACCGATCACGCGGAAACCTTGCTGGCGGCCTTCGGGAGCTTACCCCCCTGCGGCGCTTGAGGCGTGACGACCGGCGGCGGGGCCAGCAGGCCGCGCGCGCGGGCGATCTGGCGAGGCTCTTCCTCAAACAGGGCCGCCAGCTGCTCGACCAGCACCCCGCCCAGCTGCTCGACGTCGACGATGGTGACGGCGCGGCGGTAGTAGCGGGTGACGTCGTGACCGATGCCGATGGCGATCAGCTCGACGGGGCTCTTGCCCTCGATCTCGGCGATGACCTGGCGCAAGTGGCGCTCCAGATAGTGACCCGAATTGACGCTCAGGGTGCTGTCGTCCACCGGCGCGCCGTCGGAGATCACCATCAGAATGCGGCGGGCTTCGGGCCGGCCGATGATGCGCTGGTGGGCCCACATCAGGGCCTCGCCGTCGATGTTCTCCTTCAGGAGACCCTCGCGCATCATCAAGCCGAGGTTCTTGCGGGCCCGGCGCCAGGGGGAGTCGGCGGCCTTGTAGATGATGTGGCGCAGGTCGTTCAGGCGTCCCGGCGCGGCGGGCTTGCCCTGCTTGATCCACTCGTCACGGCTGGTCCCGCCCTTCCAGGCGCGGGTGGTGAAGCCCAGCACCTCGGTCTTGACCCCGCAGCGTTCCAGGGTGCGGGCCAGGATGTCGGCGCAGATCGCCGCCACCATGATCGGCCGACCGCGCATCGAGCCGGAATTGTCGATCAGCAGGGTCACGACCGTGTCGCGGAACTCCTGGTCCTCTTCCTGCTTGAACGACAGCGGCGCGGTAGGATCGATGATCACCCGCGTCAGGCGGGCGACATCCAGCATCCCTTCCTCGAGATCGAAGGTCCAGGCGCGGTTCTGCTGGGCCAGCAGGCGGCGCTGCAGCTTGTTGGCCAGGCGCGAGACCACGCTGGAAAGGGCGCTCAGCTGCTGGTCCAGATAGGCCCGCAGGCGCGTCAGCTCCTCGGCGTCGCAGAGGTCCTCGGCGTCGACGACCTCGTCGTGGGCCGTGGTGAAGATCTTGTACAGCGGCTCGGCGCCGGACGAGGAACTGGTGTCCGGACGTGCCGGCTTGGCGCCGTCGCCCATCTCGGGCTGCTCGTCGGACTCTTCCGGCTCGCCCTCCTGGTCCGACTGGACCATTTCCTCGTCGCCGGCCTCGGTCTCGCGGTCCGAGGCTTCACTTTCCTGCGGCGAGGAGCCCTCGGGCTGTTCGCCTTCGCCCTCGCCCTGATCCTCGTCGGAATTCTCGGTCGGGCTCTCGTCCTCGTTGCCGTCGTCCTCGTCGGCGCTGTCGGTAGCGTCCGACATGTCCTCGCTGAGGTTCAGGTCGCGCAGGATCTCGCGGGTGACCCGGGCGAAGGCGGCCTGGTCGTCGATGGCGGCGGCCAGGCGATCCAGGTCCTTGCCGGCCTTCATCTCGATGTCGTTGCGCAGGATGTCGACCAGCGCCTTGGCGCCGTCCGGCGGCGGATCGCCGGTCAGGCGCTCACGCACCATCAAGCCCAGGATCTCGGCCATCGGCGCGGACTGGCGGTCGGTGGCGACGGCGCGGGTCAGGCCCTGCTTCTCCAGCCGGGCTTCCAGCGCGGCGGTCAGGTTGGCGCGGACGCCTCCGAGCGCATTCGAGCCGATCGCTTCCAGCCGGGCCTGCTCGATCGACTCGAAGGCCGCCTGGCCGTCGGGAGAGCTGGGCCGCGCCCGGGCGTGGGCCATCGGATCGTGGTGGGCCAGACGCAGGGCCATCTGGTCGGCCAGGCCCCGGATGCGCGCGGCTTCCTTGCCGGAGAGGTCGCGCGGCGGGTGGGGCAGCACCGCGCGCTTGCCCAAAAGCTGAGGGCCGTCGCCCGAGAATACGACCTCGAGGTCCGGGGTCTCGGCCAGCGAACGGGCCGCGTGCGCCAGGGCGCGCTTGAAGGGTTCGGTCGGGCTTTCGGGCTTGGAGGCCATGACTTCGAGTTAGCGGCCTTGGCAGGTGAAAACAAGGAACGGCGTGCGCGGACGAGACGTTGATTTTTTCAATCGGCGCCGTTCGTGCGCCGCTGGAAGGAAGCCGAAATGCTCAAATGGGCCATCATTCTCGCAATCGTCGCGCTGATCGCTGGCGCGCTGGGCTTCACGGGCGTGGCCGGCGCGGCGGCCGGCGTCGCCAAGATCCTGTTCTTCCTGTTCGTCCTCGGCTTCGTGATCGTGATGCTGCTGGGCGTCACCGTGTTCAAGGCGGCGGCCGGACCGAAGTAGCCGCCCACCGCCTTGCGCGGGCCGGAGCGGACGTCGACCCCGCCGCCGGCACTCGATGGCGCTAGGACCCGTGGGTGGGTCCTAGCGTCCCGCGTAGGCCTTGGCCTGGCGGTCGGCCAGGGCGACCAGGTCGCCCATCTCCAGATTGACGTCGATCAGGTGAAGGCCCCAGTCCTTCAGCGTCTGGCCCGCCACCACGACATCGCCGGTGATCTCGTCGGTGCGAGGATCGGCCGGGTCGGCGTTCACCTTGACCGACAGGTAGGTGAAGTCGCCTTCGCTGACGCAGCGGGCCGAGATCAGGCCGGGCAGGGCCACGAATGGCGTCGACACCTTCAGATCCTTGGCGAACGGCTTGGGCGGCTGGCCCGACGCCGCGCCGAAGCCCTTGCTGCTCAGATACGAATGCAGGACGACCTCGTCGGTCGAGGCCTTGCCGGCCAGCAGGGCGGCGGGGTTCACGCAGCCGGCGCGGCGGCCCTCGGCGTCGGTCTTGCCGAAGCGGCTGTTGGTGGGCGGCGGGGCGGTCTCGCGAAACGAGACATAGGTGACGATGCAGCCGGCCTGGTCGGCCTTGGCGCATAGCGGGATCGAGCCGAACTTGCCGCCCGCGTCGACCGGCGTGTTCATGCCCAGCACATAGGCCGAGATCATGTTCGCCTGGGGCAGCTTGCCGTCGATCTCGTTCTTCAGCAGGTCCAGCAGCATCCGTGAGCCCTGGCTGTGGCCGATCAGGACCACGCCGCGGCCCTTGTTCTCGTTGGCCAGGTACCAGCGCCAGGCGTCGCGAACGTCGCCATAGGCCAGGACGCCGTTGCCGGGCGAGGACTGGCCCATCATCACCGCGCGCAGGGCGGCCAGGGTCACCTGGCGGTACATGGGCGCGAAGACCCGGCACGCGCCGGCGAAGCGGGCCAGCTGCTGCTCGACCACCCGCCGCTCGGCGTCGTCGATGACCATGTCGCTGTTGCCGCCCGGATCGGTCGAGACGGTCGGATAGACGTAGAAGCAGTCGTAGCCGGGAGTGGCGGCGGCCTTGAACGCCTCGGTCGAGGTCTTGCCGTCGGCCTGGACGATGGTCGTGGTCTGGTCGACGGCGCAGGCGTCGGCCCGGCCGGGCAGGCACAGCCAACTGGCCTTGTCGCCATAGTCGTTGGGGGCGGTGGAGGCCGCCGACGCCTGGGCGCTGGCCGCGCTCGCCAGGGCCAGGCCCGCCGTAAGGCCCAGGGCCGCCCAAGCCTTCGCAAACAAGAACGTCGCCATCACTTCAATCCCCCGTCGCGCTCAAACACCCGTTTGGCGCGGAGCATGGCCACAAAGACCGGCGATCGCCAAGGGGGCTCAAGCACATCCTTAGGGCGATCTTGGCCCGAGGGTTGCGGGAGCAGGGGCGAACCGTCCCACCACGGGACGGCAGAGCTTTTGCGTAAGAGGTCGACCGATGACCCTCCGGACCCTTCTTCTTGTCGGCGCCACGGCGGTTTTCGCAGGCGCGACGGCGATTTCGCCCGCCCTGGCCGACGGATTCCCCGGCGCGCCGGTGCGCGGCGAGCATGTCCCGAAACGGGCCGCGCCCAAGACGCGGACGGCGCCCAGGACCCGTGTCGTCTATGTCGACCGCCCGGTCGTCGTGGAAAAACGCGTCGAGGTGCCGGTCTATGTCGACCGTCCCACCACCCGCGTCGTCGAGAAGGTGATCGAGAAGCCGGTCGTGGTCGAGAAGCGCGTCGAGGTCCCGGTCGAGAAGATCATCGAAAAGCCGGTGATCGTCGAAAAGCGGATCGAGGTCCCTGTCGAGCGGATCGTCGAGAAGAAGATCTATGTCGATCGCCCGGTGGACCGCATCGTCGAGCGTCCGGTCGTGGTCGAGAAGCGGGTCGAGGTGCCGGTCGAGCGCGTGGTCGAACGGCCCGTCGTCGTCGAGAAGCGCGTGGAGATTCCCGTCGAACGCGTCGTCCAGGTCGACCGGGTCGTGAAGGTGCCGGTCGAACGCGTGGTCGAGAAGCCCGTCTATATCGACCGCCCGGTCTATGTGGACCGCACCGTCTATGTCGATCGCCCGGCCGCCCGTTATCAGGAGCGCGCCGTCGAGAGCTACGAAGAGTCCCACGAGACAGAGCGCTATGAAGAGAGCGCGTCGTCTTCCAGCTATTCAAGCTCGTCCTACGGCGGCTCGCGCTACGGCGTGGGCGGCGGCTGGAACGCCGGGGCGGCGCCGGCCTCGGCCTGGGGGAGCTATGTCGAGCCCCCGCCGCTGCCGATGGGCTATGTCGGCCGCAACACCGGCGGCGGTGGCGGCGGCTATGTCGGCGGCGGCCTGGTCGGCGGCGGCGGATGGAGCGGGGGCTATGCCAGCGGCTCGGCGTCGGCCTCGGCGCGCGCTTCGGCCTCGGCCTCCTCGTCGGTCTCGGTGCGTGTCGGCGGCGGCGGGCGCGGTGGCGGCTGCAACTGCGGCGGCGGCAAGCACCACTAGACTATAGCGACAGCCAGCGGCGCGGGCTCTTGTCGCCCAGGGACCGCGCCTCGCCGGGCTTCAGGCCCAGCTCGCGCATGCGATAGGCGACGATCTCGCGCAGCGCCTCGACCGGCTCCTTGCCGGACACCGGGCTGGAGGCGACCGACCCGGCGTTCATCGCCAGGTCGACGGCCGCCCACTCGGCCTGGGCCCGGTCGGCCTTGCCGACGGCGAAGTAGTGCCGGACGGGCGCGCGCTCGCCGGGGACCTCGACCATGACGCCGATGACCCAGCCTTGGACGATCAGATCGGCATCGGGGCGCTGGCGGAACATAGGCCGCATGTAGCCTCGCCGAGGCCTGGCGGAAAGGGGCTCAGCCGATCAGCTGGAACGCCGCCTGGCTGATCAGGCCCAGCACCAGCCAGGCCGAGAGACCGACGATCACCAGCGTTCCGCGCGACACCCCGCGACGCCGCCGAGAGTTGGGGAGCATACGCACGAACGCCATCAACCGCCTCCATGCCCAAGCCTTGCCAAGAACCTTGGCCGGAGCTGTTAACGCCTGTGGCGAAATTGGGATGCGCGGCATTTTCGCCGCTCACGGGAAGGTGAGAACGGCCTCATCGGACATAGAAAAAGGGCGGAGCCTCGCGGCCCCGCCCTCATTCTTTTCAGCCTAGGCTGACCGGACTTCTTAGAAGTCCATGTCGCCCATGCCGCCGGGCATGCCGCCCGGAGCGGCCGGAGCCGACTTCTTCGGGGCTTCGACGATCGCGGCTTCCGTCGTGATCAGCAGGCCGGCCACCGAAGCGGCGTTCTGCAGGGCGGTGCGGACAACCTTGGCCGGGTCGATGACGCCGTCGACGACCAGGTCGACATACTGTTCGCTCTGGGCGTTGAAGCCGAACGAGCTGCTGTCGTTTTCCAGGATCTTGCCGACCACGATCGAACCTTCGACGCCGGCGTTCTCGGCGATCTGGCGGATCGGCGATTGCAGGGCGCGACGGACGATGGCGATGCCGGCGGTCTGGTCGTCGTTGTCGCCGGTCACGCCAGCCAGGGCCTTGGAGGCCTTCAGCAGAGCGGTGCCGCCGCCCGGGACGATGCCTTCGTCGGCGGCCGCGCGGGTCGCGTTCAGGGCGTCGTCAACGCGGTCCTTCTTTTCCTTCACTTCGACTTCGGTCGAGCCGCCGACGCGGATGACCGCGACGCCGCCGGCCAGCTTGGCCAGGCGCTCTTGCAGCTTTTCCTTGTCGTAGTCCGACGTGGTGTCTTCGATCTGGCGCTTGATCTGGGCGATGCGGGCCTCGATGTCGGCCTTCTCACCGACGCCGTCCACGATCGTGGTGTCGTCCTTGGTGATCGAGACCTTCTTGGCGCGGCCCAGCATGTCCAGCGACACGTTCTCGAGCTTGATGCCCAGGTCTTCCGACACGACTTGGGCGCCGGTCAGGATGGCGATGTCTTCCAGCATGGCCTTGCGGCGGTCGCCGAAGCCCGGAGCCTTGACGGCGGCGACGCGCAGGCCGCCACGCAGCTTGTTGACGACCAGCGTAGCCAGGGCCTCGCCTTCGACGTCTTCAGCGATGATGACCAGCGGGCGGCCCGACTGGACAACGGCTTCCAGCACCGGCAGCAGCGGCTGCAGCGACGACAGCTTCTTTTCGAACAGGAGGATCAGCGGCTCTTCCAGCTGAACTTCCATCTTGTCGGCGTTGGTGATGAAGTACGGCGACAGGTAGCCGCGGTCGAACTGCATGCCTTCGACGACGTCGAGTTCGGTCTCGGCGGTCTTGGCTTCTTCAACCGTGATGACGCCTTCGTTGCCGACCTTGTCCATGGCCTTGGCGATCATCTCGCCGACTTCCTTGTCGCCATTGGCCGAGATGGTGCCGACCTGGGCGATTTCGCCGTTGGTGGTGACCTTCTTCGAGGACTTCTTGATGTCCTCGACGGCGATGGCGACGGCCTTGTCGATGCCGCGCTTCAGGTCCATCGGGTTCATGCCGGCGGCGACCGACTTGAGGCCTTCCTGGACGATGGCTTGAGCCAGGACCGTGGCGGTCGTGGTGCCGTCGCCGGCCTTGTCGTTGGTCTTGCTGGCGACTTCGCGGATCATCTGCGCGCCGAGGTTCTCGAACTTGTCAGCCAGTTCGATTTCCTTGGCGACCGAGACGCCGTCCTTGGTCGTGCGCGGGGCGCCGAACGACTTTTCGATGACGACGTTGCGGCCCTTGGGACCCAGGGTGACCTTCACCGCATTGGCGAGGACGTTGACGCCGCGCAGCATCTTGTCGCGCGCGTCGGAGGAGAAATAGACGTCTTTGGCGGCCATTTCGGATGCCTTTCTAATCTGGAGAGTTTCGGAGGAAGGAAGCGTCTCGAAGGACGGGAGACCTTAGGCCTCGACCACGCCCAGGACGTCGCTTTCCTTCATGATCAGCAGGTCCTGACCGTCGACCTTCACCTCGGTGCCCGACCACTTGCCGAACAGGATGCGGTCGCCGGCCTTGACGTCCAGAGCGACGATGTCGCCCTTGTCGTTGCGCGCGCCGGGGCCGACGGCGACGACTTCGCCTTCCTGCGGCTTTTCCTTGGCGGTGTCGGGGATGATGATCCCGCCCTTGGTCTTGGTTTCTTCTTCGACGCGCTTCACGAGGACGCGGTCGCCCAGGGGACGAAATTTCATTGTGGTTCTCCGTCGGAACGGTTTCGAGTAATGGCTTCGTCGGGCGAGGGAGCGGTGCTGTTAGCAGTCGCTCCCTTCGAGTGCCAACGACGCCGGTGAGTTAGGCAGCGGCTCCGGCGGAGTCAAGGACGCCGTTGACGAACTTTTTGCGGCGCGGTTAACGCGGGAGGGTTTCGATGTTCGATCATGTGGGGTTTGGGGTCACCGACTTCCAGCGTTCAACGGCCTTTTATGACGCCGCCCTGGCGCCGCTAGGCGTGCGCCAGCTGTACGTCGTGCCCAAGGAATTCACCGGCGGCGTCGACGCGGTCGGCTACGGCGCTGGGCGGCCGATGTTCTGGATCTCTGAGCAGAACGCCACCCAGGGCAAGCTGCATGTCGCCTTCGCGGCCAAGACCCGCGCCCAGGTCGACGCCTTCTACGCGGCGGCGCTGAAGGCGGGCGGTCGCGACAACGGCGCGCCCGGACTTCGCCCACATTACGATAAAGACTATTACGGAGCGTTCGTGCTGGATCCGGACGGTTTCAACGTCGAGGCCGTCTGCCGCGCGCCGGCATAGAGGGGAGCTTCAAGCCCATGTCGAGCTATGTCCTGTCGCTGTTCCTGGCGGTCCTGGCCTGCGTCATCGGCGGCACGCTGGGCGGCATGATCCTGGCCCGGCCGCAGGTGATGCTGGAGCTGGCGGGGCTGGCCGACGAAGACACGCCCAAGCCGAACCTGTTCGCCGAGGGGCGCGCCCTGGGCGGGGTGCTGATCGCCTCGCACGGGGTGGCGGCGCTTTATCTCGGCTATCAGCCCCGGATCGGGGCGGCCATGGCCCTGGCGCTGGCCGTGGCGTGGCTGGGCGCGGCGGCGGGGCGGGCGCTGTCGGCGGCCCTGGACGGCGAGCAGGGCCGCTTCAACACCGGTTCGATGGTGTTCAACGCCCTGATCGGCGTCACCTTGAGCCTGCCGTTCTTCAACATCGGCCGCGTGGTGCTGCGCGGCGTCAGCAGCCTCGCCTAGGATCTTGCGGCGCCCTCGTGCGCCAGCAGCCAGCGCTTGCGTTCGATGCCGCCGCCATAGCCGGTCAGCGCGCCGTCCATGCCGATCACCCGGTGGCAGGGCGCGACGATGCTGAGCGGGTTGCTGCCATTGGCGTGGCCGGCGGCGCGGACGGCGGCGGGGCGACCGGCGCGGCGGGCCAGTTCGGAATAGGTGATGGTCTGGCCGGCGGGGATCTGCGTCAGCGCCGTCCACACCGCCTGCTGGAAGGCCGTGCCGTTGGTCGCCCAGGCGATCTTCCGCGGCGCCTCCAGGTCGCCGGCGAAGTAGTCGGCCATGGCCGCGCGGACCACGGCGGGGGCCGCGCCGGCCTCGGGCCGCAGCGGGCCGTAGTGGATCTTCAGCAGCCGATCCAGCCGGTGTTCGTGGTCGTGGAAATCGATGGCTCGCAGCAGGCCGGCCTCGTCCGTGACGATCAGCAGCGCGCCGAGCGGCGAGGGCGCGCGGTCCAGGATCAGGCGGGCGGGGCGACTCATGGCGGGGAGCATCGCCGGGGACGGGCAGGGGGTCCGCCCGGTTTTTGCGGTGGTCGCCTCACTCGCCCCCTCCGCGCTTCGCGCTCCTCCCCCGGAGGGGGAAGAAGCCGCCGCGATCCTTCTTCCCCCCTCGGGGGAGGAGGGCCGCAGGCCCGGAGGGGGCGAGTATGGGCTTAGATCACCGAATCCCCGGCACGTGCCGCGCGGCTTCGCGCTCGACCTTCTGCTGGTAGGCCAGGTCGCCGTACTTGGCCATCTCCATGCGGGCGATGGTGCGGCAGTGGACCTCGTCCGGGCCGTCGGCCAGGCGCAGGGTGCGGATGCCGGCATAGGCCTTGGCCAGGCCGAAGTCGGTGGTCACGCCGGCGCCGCCGTGGGCCTGGATGGCGTCATCGATGATCTTCAGGGCCAGGCGCGGCGCGGCCACCTTGATCATCGCGATCTCGAGCCGGGCCGACTTGTTGCCGGCCTTGTCCATCATGTCGGCCGCCTTCAGGCACAGCAGGCGGCACATCTCGATGTCGATGCGGGCCTCGGCGATGCGCTGCTCCCAGACCGAGTGGTCGGAGATGTACTTGCCGAACGCTTTGCGGCTCATCAGGCGCTTGACCATCTTTTCCAGCGCGACTTCCGCCGTGCCGATGGTGCGCATGCAGTGGTGGATGCGGCCGGGGCCGAGGCGGCCCTGGGCGATCTCGAAGCCGCGACCCTCGCCCAGCAGCAGGGCGTCCTCGATCGGCACGCGCACATCCTTGAGGATGACCTCGGCGTGGCCGTGCGGGGCGTCGTCATAGCCGAACACCGGCAGCATGCGGACGATCTCGACGCCCGGCGCGTCCAGCGGCACCAGGACCTGGCTCTGCTGGCTGTGGGTGGCGGCGGTCGGATCGGTCTTGCCCATCACGATGGCCACCTTGCAGCGCGGATCGCCCACGCCCGAGCTCCACCACTTGCGGCCGTTGATCACATAGTGGTCGCCGTCGCGCTCGATGCGGGTCTCGATGTTGGTGGCGTCCGAGCTGGCCACGGCCGGCTCGGTCATCAGGAAGGCCGAACGGATCTCGCCGTTCATCAGCGGGCGCAGCCAGCGCTCCTTCTGGGCCAGCGTGCCGTAGCGCATCAGCACTTCCATGTTGCCGGTGTCGGGCGCAGAGCAGTTGAAGACTTCCGAGGCGAAGCCGACCTTGCCCATCTGCTCGGCGATCAGGCTGTATTCCAGGTTGGTCAGCTGCTCGCCTTCGAACTGGAAGGTGTCGTCGACGTGGGTCTGGCCGCTGTGCGGCGGCATGAAGAAGTTCCAGAGACCGGCCGCCTTGGCCTTGGCCTTCAGCTCCTCAAGGACCTGGACGACCTTCCAGCGCTCGGCGCCCAGGACGTTCATCTCGGCCTCGTAGGCCGGGATCGCCGGATAGACGTGCTCATCCATGAAGGCCGTGACGCGATCCAGGAAGGCGCGTTGCTTGGGGGAGATGTCGAAGTCCATGGCCGTTCCCTCTGCCCGCTATCTTGTCTCAAACAGTTGTTTGAAGTCGTTGTAGCATCGCCCTGACGCGCGGGGCAAGCGGGCGGATGCGCTTAAGGGGCGTGAATCGGAACCGGGGCGGGTTGTCAGGGCGGACGTCCTGGTCGACAACGGGACCATGCTGAACCTGACCGCCGACACCCTGCAGGGCCGCTACGTCCGGCTCGAACCCATCTCCGTGGACCACCGCGACGAGCTGAAGGCCGCCATCGACTGCGATCCCGAGAGCTGGGAGATCATGTCGGTCAACGGCTGCGGCGAGGGCTTCGACGACTTCTGGGGCGCGCTGCAGGGCGAGACCGACCGGGGCGAGCGCATCGGCTTCGCCATCCGCCGGCTGTCGGACGGCAAGGTGGTCGGCACCTCCAGCTATATGAACATCCGCCGCCTGCATGGCGGGCTGGAGATCGGCTCGACCTTCCTGAACCCCGAGGCCCGTTCGGGGCCGGTCAATCCCGAGAGCAAGCGCCTGCTGCTGGCGCACGCCTTCGAGAAGGCCGGGGCGATCCGCGTCGAGTTCAATGTCGACGTTCGCAACGCCCGCAGCCAGGCGGCGGTGCAGAAGCTGGGGGCCAGCAAGGAAGGCGTGCTGCGCAACCACAAGGTCACCTGGACCGGCCACATCCGCGACACCGCCGTCTTCTCGATCACCGACTACGACTGGCCGGCGATCCGCGAGCGCCTGGAGTTCCGCCTCAGCGAGACCTTCGTCTGAGGCGGGACCCATGACAGTTTGTCGCGGGAAATAAATCGGCGTGATCCCGCCGGTTGTAAGGATTCGAAAATGATGGCGCGCTAGCGTCGGGCCTCATGACGGCCATCGCCTGCCTGCGCATCCTGTTCACCGCCGATGGCGAGAGCCAGCCGGGCGATATCCCCAAGCACAAGGCGCAAGGGGTCGCCGACGCCTTCCTGAAGGCCCGCTGGCGAAAGCCGCGCAAGTGCGGCGCCGTCGCGCCCCTGGCCTTCGTGATCGCTGACCACAATGTCGGGCATCTGGATCCGGCCGAGGTCCAGGGCCTAGCCGCGGAGCTGGAAAAGGTCCTGTTCCCCGGCCGTCCGATCGGCCAGATCGCGCTGATGACCTTCGAGGGCGACGAGCAGGCGGTGCTGAAGTTCGCCGCCCTCACCCAGAAAGAACTGCGCGGCCTGATGAACGGCGAGGGCTACGAAGGCGAGCCGGGTCGCGTTCACGTGATCACCGCCAATTCCATCGACGGACCGCTGCCCAGCACGCGCGAGGAAGCCAAGATCGCCGCCGCCGAGAAGGTCGCGGAAAAGAAGTCCGGCCTCGCCGCCGCGACCACGGTCGTCAAGGAGCCCGCGGCCAAGGCCGCCGCGCCGATCTCGACCCTTCCTCTGGCCGAGGCCACGCCTTCGGTCGCCGTCACGGCGCAAGCGCCGCCGATCGTCGCGCCCGCGCCGGCCAAGGCGAAGGAGGCTCCGGCCCCCGTCGCCAAGGCGCCGGCCAAGGTCGCGGCCCCGCCGCCGCCGCCCGAGACCGGCTGGTGGGGGATCCACGATCTCGCCGGCGGCGCCTTCGTGGGCTCGGCGATCGGCATGCGCGCCGACCTGATCGGCCCGCCGCCGGAAGACGACGCCAAGCTGCTCAAGCGCGACCTGATCGCCCTGACCGACGCGCAGGCCGCGCTGAAGACCGCCGGCTTCGGCGAAATCCATGTGCCGTTCGGCTTCTGGAACCTGACGACGCCGGCGTCGCAGGACGCCTACAAGAGCCGGCTGTCGCGCTACCCGCTGGACCAGCAGCCGCGCCTGGTCGCCACGATCTACGGCACGCCGCGCGAGGCCTCGATCGGCATGCTGCAGCAGGCGCGGGCGTTCCTGCAGGGCAGCTTCGCCCGGATGGACGTGCGGATCAGCGATCCGACCTTCCCGATCTCGGGCCTGCCGCCCGAACTGGTCGACACCATCACCCTGGTGCTGGACGGCGAAACCGACCACGATCGTCTGAAGCAGATCCTCAAGTTCGTCGAGCGCAAGGCGCAGTACGTCGCCAAGGGCGTCGTCCAGGCGGTGGCCAACGTGACCTCTGCGGTCGAGCTGGAAGCCTGCAAGGCCGGCGGCGTCGCCCGCGTCCAGGGCCCGGCCATCACCGACCTGATGGACAAGCCCGTCACCGACGCGGAGGGCGCGCCGCTAGCCGTGGCCCAGAGCGCGGCCTAGCTCTTCGGCATCTCGAACGTGAAGACCACGCTGTCGGCCGAACGTTCGGCCGGGCCGTGATAGACCGCCTCGATATTGTTGCCGTCCGGATCCCACAGGAAAGCGGCGTAGTAGCCCGGATGATACGGTCGCTCGCCCGGGCCGCCATTGTCGCGGCCGCCGGCGGCGAGGCCCGCGCGGTGGAAGCGTTCGACCGTCTCGCGGTCCTTGGACAGGAAGGCCAGATGAATGTGGGTCGCCGGCTCGCCCGCGTCGATCCACAGCTCGTCGCAGTCCAGGTGGGTGTCGTCCTCGTTGAACGGAACGTCCAGGGTCTTCAGCACCGCCCGGTAGAAGCGCTTGGTCGCCTCCAGATCCCGGGCGCGCAGGTGGATGTGGTCGATCAGCCGGCCGCGGTGGATTTGCATGAGAACCTCCAGGCTTCGCAGGCGAACGCGTCGCGCGCCATGCGGTTCTAGCGCCGTCCGAACAGCTTCTCGATGTCGGCCAGCTTCAGCTCGACATAGGTCGGCCGGCCGTGGTTGCATTGGCCCGAGTGGGGCGTGGCTTCCATCTCGCGGAGCAGGGCGTTCATCTCGGCGCCGTTCAGGCGGCGGCCGGCGCGGACGCTGCCGTGGCAGGCCATGGTCGAGCAGACCTCCTCCAGCCGCTCCTTCAGCGCCAGGGCCGCGCCGTTCTCGGCCAGGTCGTCGGCGATGTCGCGGACCAGGGCGGCGGCGTCGGTCTTGCCCAGCAGGGCCGGCGTCTCGCGCACCAGCACCGCGCCGGGACCGAAGCTTTCGAGAACGAGGCCCAGGCTGGCCAGCTCCTCGGACCTGGCGACGACGCGCTCGGCCTCGGCGGGATCCAGGTCAACCACTTCTGGCAGCAGCAGGGTCTGGCGGGCCACGCCGCCGGCCGCCATCTCGCCCTTCATGCGCTCGTAGACCAGGCGCTCATGGGCGGCGTGCTGGTCGACGATGACCATGCCGTCGCGGGTCTGGGAGACGATGTAGGTCTCGTGCACCTGGGCTCGCGCCGCGCCCAGCGGGAAGTCGACCGGATCGAACGGCGCAGCGGCGGGCGGATAGTCGGGGCTGGGACGATCTTCGAAGGCGACGCTCGTATAGGCTTCTCGCACCACCTCGGCCAGCTCGCCCCCAAATCCAGGCGAGTCGCTGGGCTCGACCCTCGCCGACACCTCGTTCAAGCCCGGCAGGTCCAGGCTTTGCATGCCTAGGGGCCGCTGGGTCGGCGGCGTCCAGCCGCCCTCGCGCCAGGCCGAGAAGCCGGCGGGGGAGGGCCCCGGCTGATATTGGGGCTGATAGCCCGGGAACGGACTCTGCTGGGCGCGGATGCTGTCCAGGGCCTGGGCGGCGACGGTGGTCGAGGCGCGGTGACCGGCCCCGGCCAGGGCGTGGCGCAGGGCCCCGACGATGAGGCCGCGCACCAGGGCCGGGTCGCGGAAGCGCACCTCGGCCTTGGCCGGGTGGACGTTCACGTCGACCTCGGTCGGCTCGAGCGTCACGTACAGCGCCGCCGTCGGGTGGCGGTCTCTGGCGAGAAAGTCGGCATAGGCCGCGCGCAGGGCGCCTTGCAACAGACGGTCGCGCACCGGTCGGCCGTTGACGAACAGGTATTGGTGGGCGGCGTTGCCCCGATTGTAGGTCGGCAGGCCCGCGAAGCCCGACAGCCGCACGCCGTCGCGGGTCTGGTCGATCTCCAGGGCGTTGTCCTGGAAGTCGCGGCCCAGCACGGCGGCCAGACGCGCCAGCCGACCTTGCGGGCCCGGATGCTCCGGCGGCAGGCGCAGCACCCGGCGTCCGTCGATGTCCAGCGAGAAGCCGACGCTCTCGTTGGCCATGGCCTGGCGCTTGATCTCCTCGGTGATGGCCAGGGCCTCGGCGCGCTCGGACTTCATGAACTTCAGCCGCGCGGGCGTGGCGTAGAAGAGGTCGCGCACCTCGATCCGCGCCCCGTGCGGGCCGGGGAAGGCGGCGGGCGCGACGTCGCCGACCTGGCCGCCCTCGACCAGGATCGAATGGGCGTCGGCCTGGCCCTTGGCGCGCGAGCTGATCTGCAGCCGCGCCACCGAGCCGATCGACGGCAGGGCCTCGCCCCGGAAGCCCATGGTGTGGATGCGCAGCAGGTCCCACAGGCCGTCCTCGTCGGGGGCCAGCTTGGAGGTCGCGTGGCGCTCGATGGCGACCGGCAGCTCTTCCGCCGACAGGCCGCAGCCGTCGTCGGCGACCAGGATGCGGGTCAGGCCGCCGCCGTGCGCCTCGACCTCGATCCGCGTGGCCCCCGCGTCGATGGCGTTGTCGACCAGTTCCTTGATGGCGCTGGCCGGGCGCTCGACCACCTCGCCGGCGGCGATGCGGTTGACGGTCTCGGGCGGCAGGCGGCGGATGGGCATCAAGCGGACTTTCGACGAGGCAGGCCGGTCCGCGCCGAAGCGGGGCCGTACATTGCAACTCCTTAAGTTGACCGGACGAACGCCGATCGGCCAACGAAGGGGAGAGCGGAGAGTTTAGCTCGATTCCGCCGCCCTTCGAGGACGTGAAGATAGTGACGCTGATCCGTTTCGCCGCCGCCGGCCTGGCGCTTTCGTTGCTGTGCGGCGGTTCCGCCCTGGCGCAGGCTCAGGGCCAGGCGGGGGGCAGGAACGAGGTCTCGATCCACCAGACCAGGCCCGTGGACCTGACGCCGGTCGACAGCCAGGCCAATCTGGTCGAGGAACTGATCGTCAACGCCCGCCTGCCCGGACCGGCCTGGTGGAAGGTCAGCGACGGGGACACCAACGTCTATGTGATGGGCGTGCCGGCCTTCGCGCCCGACAAGCTGGACTTCGACGACTCGGTCCTGCGGCGGCGGCTGGATGGAGCCAATGTGCTGATCCTGGGCCAGGAGCCCGAGGTGCGGATCCTCAGCCTGCTGGCCCTGATCCCGGGGCGCGGCAAACCGTTCGTGATGGGCCAGCCGATGCGCGAGACCCTGCCCCCCGACCTGCGCGCTCGGCTGGAGGCGCGGCTGAAGGCCGACGGCAAGCCGCTTAGCGAGCATGACGGCCTCAAGCCGGCCCTGGCGGGCTTCATCATCGCCAACGACCGGGGCGGCAGCGGCGTGTCGATCACCCTGGGCAACCTGAGCGATCGCATCCGCGACCTGGCCAAGAGCAAGGACATCGCCGTGCAGCCCCGGATCAAGAAGCTCGACGACTACGACCTGATCGGCATGGTCAAGTCGCTGGCCGAGGCACCCCAGCCGCTGCAGGCGCTATGTCTGAACGCCGGTCTCAAGCAGGCCGAGAACGGCCTGGCCGGCGTGCGCGAGACCGCCGAGCAATGGGCCGAGGGCCAGGTGCGCGAGGTCGTCTCGGCCGAACGCGGCTACCAGCGATGCCTGGCCTCCACCCCGTGGATCGCCCGTCAGTTCAAGGACGGCCAGGACGAGGCGGTCGGCGCGATTACCCAGGCCCTGAAGAAGCCCGGCAAGGCCGTGGCCGTGATCGAGCTGCGCTCGCTGCTGACCGAGGGCGGGGTGCTGGACCGCCTGCGCGCCAAGGGCTTCACCGTCGTGGCGCCCGAATAAGGCCAATCTTCCGCCGCATCGGCCCGCCAGGGTTGAGGCGCTTCACGGGGGGATTGAGATGCGTTCGCTGCTGGCCGGCCTGGCCCTGGTCCTCACCGTCGCCAGCGGCGCGTCCGCCCAGGTGGCCCGCGACCCGATCGACGACCCGCAGGCCAATGTCGTCGAGGCGCTGGTGGTCAGCGCCAAGCTGCCGGGGCCCGCCTGGTGGCGGGTCGCGGACGGCGACACCACGATCTATGTGATGGGGACGCCGACGGCGCTGCCCAAGGGCATGGTCTGGGACCAGTCGGTGCTGGAGCGCCGGCTGGACGGGGCGTTCGCCCTGCTCACGCCGCCGGTCTGGCAGGCGGGACTGACCGACATTCCCGCCATGTTGCGGTTGCGGGGCAGCCTCAAGGACGATGGCGACTGGGCCAGGCGGTCGCCGACCTTGGCCGAACGAACCCGGCGCGCCTGGACATCCATCGATCCCAAGAACAGCGACGGCTGGCGAAAATGGAAGCCGCTGTTCGTCGCCCTGCAGCTGAACGGCAAGGCCAACGCCCAGGCCAAGCTCCAGATGTCTCAGCCGGACAAGACCATCGCCGAGCTCGCCCGCAAGAAGCGCGTCAAGGGACGTCCCGCGGCGACTCACAAGGCCATGCCCATGCTGAAATCCCTGGTCCGCGAGCATAGCGAGGCGTCTGGACTGACCTGTCTGTCCGAAACGCTCGACGCGGTCGAGGCGGGGCCCGCGCCCGCCCGCGCCGCCGCGCAGGCCTGGTCGCAGGGGCGGGTCAAGGACGCTCTGGTCGGTCCGCGCAGCGCCGAGCGGTGCGAGCTGCTGTTGCCTGGAGTCGCCGACCTCAAGCGCCAGTCGGTCGACGACGAGGTCGCGGCCCTGACCGACCTGCTCAAGACCCCCGGCCATGCGGTGGCGACCTTCCCGATCCGCGGCCTGGTCGCCGAGGACGGCGTCCTGGACAAGCTGCGGGCCAAGGGGATCACCGTGCGGACGCCGGGGGACGGGTAGGCGGCGTTTGCGGCCCATACTTGCCCCCTCCGCGCCTGCGGCGCTCCTCCCCCGGAGGGGGAAGACGGATCACCTTCCGCCCCCTCCGGGGGCGGACGACCACGCGCAGCGTGGTCAGGTGGGGGCCTGCGGCGTCGGCCGTTTAGCGCCAAAGAAAACAGCCCTGAACCAAGGCTCAGGGCCGTCTTGCATCCGTGGGTGAAGTCCGGCCCTACAGGCCCGGCAGCTTGATGCCCGACTTCTTCTCGCGGCTGATGACCACGCCGCCCGCGCCGACCAGTTTCTTCAGGCGGGCTTCCTCGGCGGCGGCGTCGACCTCGGCCGGGGCGTTGGCGCCCGACTCGGCGGCGGTGGCGACGTTGGCCTTGGGCTGGCCCTTCTTCCAGAACATCACCTTGCTGGCGAAGCTCTCGTCCTTGTGGGCCAGGTCGCCGTTCTCGTCATCGACGACAAAGCGGATCAGCGGGTCGGCCTTGTCGGTGCCGGCGCGGGCGACCAGCAGCTTCTCGCCTTCCGAGCGGCCGGCGGCGTTGCTTTGGCCGATCAACGCGGCGCGGGCGGCGCTTTCGGGCTGCAGTTCCTGCGGGCGCGGCTCGCCGGGCGCCGGCGGGCGCAGGGCGTAGTCCGGCGGCACGGCCAGCGGGGCCTTGCTGACCACGCGGAATTCGTCGGGGACGACCTTGCTCATCCCCAGGGCCTTCTTGGTCGAGGTGCAGCCGGCCAGGCCGATGGCGGCCACGGCGGTCAGGGCGCACACGGTCGCGACCCGATTGAAACTCATCTAACCATGCTCCAGCGGCCGACCCCCGGCCAAAATTTCGGACGCTCTCGATACGACATCATCGCGCGGGCGCCAATCTCCCACGCGATTGCGGCGTCATTCGGCCCTTCTACTCGGTCTGATGCGACAGCTTGTTCTCTTCCGACAGGAAGCTGTCCAGCAGCAGGAGAGCCACGCCGATCGAGATGCCCGAGTCGGCGACGTTGAACACCCAGGGGAAGTAGAGCCGCGAGGCGTCGATGAAATCGACGACATAGCCGTACAGCACCCGGTCGATCAGGTTGTTGCCGATGGCGCCGCCGATGATCATGCCGATTCCCAGGGTCGGCAGCAGCTTGGTCGCCTTGCGCGCCCACCACGCCAGACCGATGACCACCAGGATCGAAAAGCCGGTCAGCAGCCAGCGTCCCCAATCGTTGCCGCGCAGCAGGCCAAAGCTCATGCCATAGTTATGGACCATGGTCAGGTGCAGCGGCCCCAGCAGCGGCATGGACGCACCCTGCTCGCGGCCCAGCAGGCCCAGGATCCAGACCTTGGAGATCTGGTCCAGGATGAGCGTTCCGGCGGCGACGGCGTAGGCGGTCCAGCCCAGGCGGGTGATGTTCAAAGGCCTCTCCGTTCTTCCTCCCCCTTGATGGGGGAGGGTAGGGTAGGGGGTGATGCGGCGGTCGCTGTAAGCGCGGCCATCGCCGCAGCACCCCCATCCCCAACCCTTCCCCCATCAAGGGGGAAGGGGGCTTATGTGTGCGTCGCGTCCCAGCAGGCCACGGCTTCGGCGTCGCGAAGGCTAAGCTCCGGATAGCGGGGATCGGTTCCCACTTCCGGCAGGATGCGCCACGAGCGGGCGCACTTGCGGCCTTCGGCCTTGTTCGGATCGACCGATACGCCCTTGACTTCGTCGGTCCTGAACGCCCCGGCGTCGCCCGCGACCAGGGTGGCGGCCGAGGTGCGGAACACCTCGGCCGCGTCCAGACCCTCGAAGGCGGCCAGCAGCTCGGGATCGGCGACATGGACCACCGGGGCGGCCTCCAGGGCCGAGCCGATGCGCTTCTCGCGGCGCTCGACCTCCAGGGCGCCGGTGACGACGCTGGTCACGGTCTCGACCTTGGCCCAGCGGGCGGCCTCGGCGTCGTTGCGCCAGGTGTCCACCCGCTCCGGGATCACCCGCAGCGCCACCGGGCCGGCGTCGGGGAAGCGGGTGGTCCAGGCCTCTTCCATCGTGAAGCTGGCCAGCGGGGCCAGCCAGATGGTCAGGCGGCCGAAGACCTCGTCCAGCACCGTGCGATAGGCGCGGCGCTTCAGCTCGGTGGGCTTGTCGCAATAGAGGCTGTCGCGGCGGACGTCGAAATAGAGCGCCGACAGGTCGCCCTGGCAGAACTCGATCAGCGGCCGGATCACGTCGCTGAAGCGATAGGCCTCGTAGGCGGCCTTGACCTGGCCGTCCAACGCCCACAGGCGGTGCAGGATGTATTTCTCCAGCGGCGGGAAGTCGGCGTAGTCGGTGACGCGCTCGGCCTCATCGAAGCCGGCCAGGGCCCCCAGCAGGTAGCGCATGGTGTTGCGCAGCTTGCGATAGGCGTCGGTCGTGGTGGCCAGGATCGTCTTGCCGATCCGCTGGTCCTCCGAATAGTCGACCATGGCAGCCCACAGGCGCAGGATCTCGGCGCCGGACTCCTTGGTGATCGCCTGCGGCTCGATCGTGTTGCCCTTGGACTTGGACATCTTCTCGCCGTTCTCGTCCATGGTGAAGCCATGGGTCAGGACGGCCTTGTAGGGCGCGCGGCCCCGCGTGCCGGAGCCTTCGAGCAAGCTCGACTGGAACCAGCCGCGGTGCTGGTCCGAGCCCTCCAGATAGAGATCGGCCGGCCAGTGGCTGTCCTCGCGGCCTTCGATCGTGAAGGCGTGGGTGCAGCCCGAGTCGAACCAGACATCGAGGATGTCGGTGATCTTCTCGTACTGGGCCGGGTCGTGGGCGCCCAGGAAGTCGCTGTCGGGCCGGGTGAACCAGGCGTCGGCGCCGCCCTCGCGGATGGCCGCCAGGATGCGGGCGTTGACCTCGGGATCGTTCAGCGGGTGGCCCGTGTGCTTGTCCACGAACATGGCCAGCGGCGTGCCCCAGTTGCGCTGGCGGCTGATCAGCCAGTCGGGACGCGTCTCGACCATCGACCCGATGCGGTTGCGGCCGGCCTCGGGGTGGAAGGCGGTGTCGGCGATGGCCTGCACCGCCACCTCGCGCAGGGTCTTGCCGCCCAGGCTGTCCACCGCGTGGTCCATGCGGATGAACCACTGCGGAGTGTTGCGGAAGATCACCGGGGCCTTGGAGCGCCAGCTGTGCGGATAGCTATGCTCGACGCGGCCGCGCGCCAGCAAATTGCCGGCCTCGATCAGCTTCTCCATCACCGCGCCGTTGGCGGGACCGAACTTGCCGACCTTCTTGCCTTCGGTCTCAAGCACCTTGAGGCCCGCGAACAGCGGCACGTGCGGATAGTAGGCGCCGTCCGGATCGACGGTGTCGGGAATCTCGCGGTGGCCGTGGGCCAGCCAGACCTGATAGTCGTCGGCGCCGTGGCCCGGGGCGGTGTGGACGAAGCCCGTCCCGGCGTCGTCGGTCACGTGGTCGCCGGCCAGCAGCGGCACGGCGAAGCCGTAGTGGGAGTCGAGGTCCGCCAGGGGGTGGGCCAGCACCATGCCCTCGCAGTCGACGGCCTCGATGCTCTTCCACGACGCGACCTTGGCGGCCTTGAACACGTCGGCGGCCAGCTTGTCGGCGATGATCAGCCGGTCGCCGGGCTTGGCCCAAGGCTCGAACTCCAGGCCTTCCTCAAGCGCCTCGACCTCGAACACCGAATAGGGGATGTCCGGATTGTACGAGACCGCGCGGTTGGCGGGGATGGTCCAGGGCGTGGTCGTCCAGATCACCAGCTTGGCGCCGACGGCGGCGTCCGAACCCTCGACGACCGGGAACTTCACCCAGATCGTGGGCGAGACGTGATCGTGATACTCGATCTCGGCGTCGGCCAGGGCGGTGCGCTCGACCGGGCTCCACATCACCGGCTTGGAGCCGCGATAGAGCTGGCCGGTGGCCAGGAACTTGTGGAACTCGGCGACGATCGTGGCCTCGGACGAGAAGTCCATGGTGGCGTAGCGGTTCCACCAGTCGCCCAGCACGCCCAGGCGCTGGAACTCGGTCTTCTGGGCCTCGATCCACATGCCGGCATAGGCGCGGCACTCGCGGCGGAACTCCTCGGCCGGGACCTCGTCCTTGCGGCGGCCCTGGCTGCGGAACTTCTCCTCGATCTTCCACTCGATCGGCAGGCCGTGGCAGTCCCAGCCGGGGATGTAGTCGACGTCGTAGCCCAGGGCGAAGCGGCTGCGGACCACGAAGTCCTTCAGCGTCTTGTTCAGGGCGTGGCCGATGTGGATCGCGCCGTTGGCGTAGGGCGGGCCGTCATGCAGCACGTATAGCGGGGCGCCGTCGGCCTGGCGCTTGGCGCGGATCGCGCCGTACAGGCCCTTGGGCGAGAGGGCGGCCCAGCCCTCCAGGATCTCGGGCTCCTTCTTGGGCAGGCCCGCGCGCATCGGGAACGGGGTGTCGGGAAGGAAGACGGTCTCGCGATAGTCGCGGGCGGGCGTGGCGTCATCGGCCATGGATTAGGTGTCCGGCTTTGAAAGGTGTCGGAAGAGAGGGCGGGAAAACCCGGCGCGCGCTGGACCATCGACCGGCGGCGTCACGCCGGGCGGATAATTCGCGAAATCTTCCGAACGGAACTCATAGGGTGGGGGATAGCAGAGGGCGGGGGCCAAGGCCAGTACTTGCCCCCACCTGACCGCTTCGCGGTCGTCCGCCCCCGGAGGGGGCAGACGGCGACCCTTCTTCCCCCTCCGGGGGAGGAGCGCGAAGCGCGGAGGGTGCGAGTGACCGGTTACGCCCCCGGCCGGCGCACTCTGGGCGTCACGGTCACCGTCAGCAGCCGCGCCTCGCGGATGACCAGGAACGCCGTCGCCTGGCCGATGCTGTGGTGGTCCAGAGCGCGCAGGAGGTCGTCCAGTCCGGTCAGCGCCTGGCTGCCCGCCGCGATCAGCAGGTCGCTCTCGCGCAGGCCCGCCCTGGCCGCCGGTCCGCCGACATCGACCGAGGTCACATACACCGCGTAAGGTTGACGGACTCCCGTCGCCCGCGCCAGGGCCGGCGGGATCGGGGCCTGCTGGGCGACGATGCCGATCGAGCCGCGCCGCACGTGGCCATGCGCCAGCAGCTCGGCGATCACGAAGCGGGCGGTGTTGGCCGCCACCGCGAAGCACAGGCCCTGGTAGCCGGCGATGATCGCCGTGGCGACGCCCACGACCTCGCCGGCGGAATTGACCAGCGGCCCGCCGCTGTTGCCGGGATTGAGCGCCGCGTCGGTCTGGATCAGGTCCTCGATCAGCCGGCCGCGCTCGCCGCGCAGGCTTCGGCCCAGCGCCGAGACGACGCCGGTGGTCACCGTCGCCTCGAAGCCCAGCGGCGCGCCGATGGCGATGACCAACTGGCCGCGCCGCAGCCGCTTGGAGTCGCCCAGCCGCGCCGCCGGGATGTCGGCGGCCTGATCGATCCTGATCACGGCCAGATCGGTGTCGGGATCGTCGCCGACGCAGCGCGCCGTCAGGCTGCGGCCCTCGGCGGTGATGACCACGAAGCGGCTGGCGCCCTGGACCACGTGGCTGTTGGTCAGGATCAGCCCGCCTCTCTCTCCCTTGTCCGGGGCGATGGCGAAACCCGAGCCGACGCCGCCCAGGCGCGGATCCTCCAGCATCGGATGGATGCGCACCACGCTGGGCCCGACCCGTTCGACGGCGCGGACCACGGCGTTGGAATAGGCGTCCAGCAGATCGCCATCGGGCAGGGCGCAATAGCCGCCCTCGACCTCGACCGCCTTGCCGGCGCCAAGCACGAACTGGGCGCCGTCGGGATAGGCCAGGATCTCATGCGCCCGCGGCCGCGCCGGTCGCCTGGCGCGCGCGAATAGGTCGTACTTGCGTTCCTTGAGCATGCGGTCCCCACCCCAGCCGTTCAGCAAGGTTAACGGGGCGGGCGGGTGGAGGAAACCCCTTCTCCCCTTGCGGGAGAAGGGGGCGGCGCAGTCGACGGATGAGAGGTTGAAGGGCCTATCCGGATATCGGAGCGCGACCCCTCATCCCTCCCTTCGGGCCACCCTCTCCCGCAAGGGGAGAGGGATCTAAAAGCTCGGCGCCACGATCGCCCGGGCCGCCTGTTCGTCCTGGCGGATCTGCTGGATCATCAGCTCCAGGCTGTCGAACTTTAGCTCCGGACGCAGGAAGGCGATCAGGTCGGTCTCGATGATCTGGCCGTACAGGTCCTCGTCGAAGTCGAACAGCCAGGTCTCCAGCCGCGTCTCGACGATGCCGGTCGTGGGATTGTTGCCCAGGTTGGCGACGCCCGGCACCTCGCGACCGTCGGGCAGGCGGGTGCGGGTAGCGTAGACGCCCAGCTTGGGGACCACGTAATCCTCGACCTCGACATTGGCGGTCGGGAAGCCCAGCTGGCGGCCCAGCTGCTGGCCCCGCCGGACCACGCCCTCGATGGCGAAGGGGCGGCCCAGGATGCGGGCGGCCTGCTCGGGGTGGCCGTCGCGCAGGGCGTCGCGGACGCTGGTCGACGAGAACTTCTCGCCTTCGCTGCTGGCGACCGGCTCGGCGACCGAGACGGTGAAGCCGTACTCCTGGCCATAGGCCTTCATCAGCTCGGGGCTGCCGGTGCGGCCGCGGCCGAACGAGATGTCGAAGCCGACGGCCACGTGCTTCACGCCCAGCCCCTCGACCAGCACCTTCTCGACGAACTCGCGGTCGCCGAAACTGGCCATTTCGAAGTCGAACGGCAGCAGATACAGGAGGTCGACCCCCAGGCCGCTCAGGGCGCGGGCCTGCTGGGCGTGGGTCATCAGCTTGAAGGCCGGTTCGGTCGGGCGGAACAGCCGGCGCGGGTGCGGGTCGAAGGTGATCACGCCCAGCGGCGTCCGCTGCGCGAGGGCGGCCTTGGCGGCCTGGGCGATCACCTGCTGGTGACCGCGGTGCACGCCGTCGAAATTGCCCAGCGCGACCGACGCGCCCCGGTCCTCGGCGGGCAGGTCCTTCCAGGCGTTGATGGTCTTGAGCGTCATCAGGCGGCCTTGCGCGGAACCATGACCACGGCCTCGCCGTCCACGACCGCCTTGCCGTTCACCTTGCAGACCGTGGCCAGGGTGACCTGGGCCTTGGCGTCGTTGATCTCGGTGACGGTGACCTGCGCCACGACCTCGTCGCCGATCTTCACCGGCCGCTTGAACTTCAGCGACTGCGACAGGTAGATCGCGCCCGGACCGGGCAGCTGGGTCCCCAGCACCGCCGAGATGTAGCCGGCCGACAGCATGCCATGGGCGATGCGCTGGCCGAAGCTGGTCTTGGCCGCGTAGTCGGCGTCCAGGTGCACGGGATTGGTGTCGCCGGTCACTTCGGCGAAGGCGACGATGTCGGCCTCGCCGACGACGCGGACCAGCTCGGCGGTCTGGCCGATGCTGAGGTCTTCGAGAAACTTGCCCTGCATGGAGGTCCCCCTCGGAATCTTAGGGTTGAGCCTGAAGTGGCCGGATCACCAGACCAGATCGGCGAGGGCGTGGGTCGCGCCCAGGGCCTCGGCGTCCAGCAGGGCGCGCACCGCGTCGGGCTCCAGCCTGCCGTCCGGACCGATGGCTTTTTCGCCGTGGATGCCCTTGGCGATGAACAGGCAGGCCAGCTTCTGGTCGTGGGCGCCTTTGACGTCGGTGATGACGCCGTCGCCAACGCACAGCACGCGGTCGCGATCGACGGTCCGGCCCAGCAGGCGGGCGGCCTCGGCCAGGGCCAGGTCGTAGATCGCGCCATAGGGCTTGCCAGCCATGACCACGGGGCCGCCCAGGCTCTCGTAGAGATCGGCCAGAGCCCCGGCGCAGAAGATCAGGCGGTCGCCGCGCTGCACCACGCGGTCGGGATTGGCGCAGATGAACAGCAGGCCTCGCTCGGCGGCGACCTTGAGGCGGTCGCGATAGTCCTCGGGGACTTCCTTCTCGTCCTCGTAGAGGCCGGTGCACGAGATGAAGTCGGCGTCCTGGCAGCCGGCGTTGTCCAGGGCCAGGCCGTCATAGAGCACTTCGTCTCGGGCGGGGCCGATCTTCCAGACCTTGCCCGGCGCCCGCGCCTTCAGCAGCGACCGGGTCGCGTCGCCCGAGGTGACGAAGCCGCTCCAGGCCGAGCGCGGCACGCCGAGGCTGTCCAGTTGGGTGACCACATCGGCCGATGGGCGCGGCGAGTTGGAGATCAGCACCACCGGGCCCTTGTTCAGGCCCCACCGGGTTAGGGCGTCACACGCCTCGGGGAAGCTTTGCACCCCGTTGTGGATCACGCCCCAGACGTCGCACAGCACCACGTCGTAGCGGTCGGAAAGGGCGGAAAGGCCGTCGGGAAAATCCATCATGGCGTGGGCGGTAACGGTCCAGGGGCGGGGCGTCAATGTCGCCGCCGGCCTTAGCTGTCCCCTCACGCCGGGGATTCAAGGCCTGGACGGCGAAGCTTCCGGAGACCCGCGTTCTGTGACTATCCTCCAGGCGAACGGGAGGGGCCGATGACGATTCTGATCCTGGGTCTGGCGATCTTTCTGGGCGTCCACTCTGTGCGGATCCTGGCCGGGCCGTTCCGCGACGCCCAGGTCGCCGCCAATCCGAAGCGCTGGAAGGGCCTCTACACCCTGGTCTCGTTCGTGGGGCTGGGGTTGATCATCTGGGGCTGGATGCAGGCCCGGCCGGCGGCGCCGCAGCTCTACGACCCTCCCGCCTGGGGGCGGCATGTCGCCTGGCTGCTGGTCTGGATCGCCTTCGTGCTGATGCCGACCGCCAACGCGCCGACCGGCCGGATCAAGGCGACGGTGCGCCATCCGATGCTGCTGGGGGTGATCTTCTGGTCCGCCGGCCATCTGCTGGCCAATGGCGACCAGGCCTCGGCGGCGCTGTTCGGCGCGTTCCTGGCCTGGGCGATCGTGGACCTGATCTCGGCGCTCGGGCGGAACGAGCCGGCGCCGGTGGTGGTCAAGCCGAGGGCCGACATCATCGCGGTGGTCGCGGGAACGGCGCTGTATCTGGTGTTCCTGCTTTTCCTGCACCGGGTGCTGTTCGGGGTCTCGCCGCTGGGGTGATTCTGCTCCCCCTCCGGGGGAGCTGCCGCGGAGCGGCTGAGGGGGCAACTGGACGTCGGCCGAGCTGGCCCCCTCCGGCCCTCTGGGCCACCTCCCCCGCATCGCGGGGGAGGAGAGTCAGGTCGCGTCGTGGAAGATCACGCCCAGCGTCCGCCGACGGCCTGAGCGCACCTCGCTGACGCCGTGCCGCAGCACGCGCCTGTGCACACCGCGCGTCCCCTCGGCCGGCCGCTCGCGCACCGCGAAGATCACGCCCTCGCCCTGGTTGAGCGGCACGACTTGCGGCGAGGATTGCTGCCGGGGCCGCTGCTCGACGATCACGAACTCGCCGCCCTCGAAATCGCGGCCGGGTTCGTCCAGCAGGAACGCCGCCTGCAGCGGGAAGACGTGCTCGCCGTAGAGGTCCTGGTGCAGGCAGTTGTAGTCGCCGGGGCCGTAGGTCAGCAGCAGCGGGGTCGGCCGCACCTGGCCCGCCTCGCGGCACCGCGCCAGCATGTCGTCCAGCGCCTCGGGGAAGCGCCGGTCCTCGGACAGCCGCTCGGCCCAGCGGTTGGCGATCGCCGACAGCGGGCCGTACAGCCCCTGCCGCAGCCGCTGGACGACGTCCGGCAGGGGATAGCCGAAATACTTGTACTCGCCGCGTCCGAAGCCGTGCCGAGCCATCACCACCCGGCTGCGGAAACCCTCTTCCCGCGGATAGAGATCGGCGATGGCCGCGCAGGTCTCGGGCTTCAGCATTGGGCCGGTCAGGGCCCAGCCGCGCGCGTCCAGCTCGGCGCCGATGCGGGTCCAGTCCATCTTGAGAACAGGATTGGGGGTCACGCCGCTTCCCGCGCCAGCAGCGCCCGCTTGCGCTCGACACCCCAGCGATAGCCGGACAGGCCGCCGTCGGACCGCACCACCCGATGGCAGGGCGTGATCACCGCTAGCGGATTGGCCCCGCAGGCCTGGGCCACGGCGCGGAAGGCGCTGGGCCGACCGATGGCGCGGGCGATGTCGGCATAGGAGGCGGTCGCGCCGGCGGGGATCTCGCGCAGGGCGGCCCAGACCGCCTGCTGCAGCTCGGTCCCTTGAGCGTCGATTGGCAGGGTGGGCCGCTGGTCCGGGTGCTCGATCAGCGCGGCCACCGCCGCGAGGTCGGCGGCTAGGCCCTCGGCGTCGGGGACGATGCGGGCGTGCTTGAAGCGTCCGTCCAGGTCGGCCTTCAGCGCCTGGGCGTCGTCGCCCAGGGTCACCAGCCGCAGGCCGGCGTCGGAGCGCGCTGCGAGGGCCAGGCCCAGGCTGGTCTCGCCGACCGCCCAGCGCAGGGTCTCGCGCTCCATGTCGGGCTTGCAGCGCAGGCAGGCGCGCAGGCCGGCGGCGCGGGCGTCCTCGCGGCTGGCGTAGAAGGCCACGTTCTTGCGCAGCGGCCGGCCGCCGCAGCTGGCCACGCAATAGACGCCGGTGGTGCGCACGCCGATGTAGAAGGCGCCCTCGGCGGCCCGGTCCTTGGCGCGCATGGCGTCCCAGCGGGCGTCGTCGTTGAGGTAGGTGGGAGCGGTCATGATGATCTCCTTTCGTGGGGAGATCCTGCGCCCGTCCGCGCCGGCGATCATTCCGATGCTTGCGGTCGCGCGCCCAAACCTGTCAGCAGCGTGTAAGCGCCTACCAGCCCACCGCCCGGCGGCGCAGGGCCCCGCGCATGAAGTCCTGCGGCGGTTCGGCCTCGGCCAGGACGGCGTCGCGGATGGCGCGCGGCTCGCCGAACAGGTGGCCCTGGCCGTAGCCGATGTCCAAGTCCAGGATGTCGACGATCTGCTTCTCGGCCTCGACCTTCTCGACGATGACCTCGATGCCGTAGCGGCGGGTCAGGGCGGCGAAGTCGGCGGCGTTCAGGTCGGGCAGCGAGGCGATGACCAGCTTGCCATCCTGCTCCTCCAGCTGGTCCAGCATCATCTGGGCGCCGACCTTGATGTAGCGCACGTCGGCGCGGGCCAGGTCCTGGAAGTCCAAATCCAGGTCGCTGACCTTGTCCAGGCTGAAGCTGAAGCCCAGGCTGGCCAGGCGGGCCATGTGGCGAGCCTCGACCGGGCCGCGGCGCTCGAACGCCGCCTGGCCCAGCTCGAAGATCACCGCGCCGGCCAGGTCCTTGTTGCCCTGCATGAACTCCAGGAACTGCGGGAAGAAGCTCTCGTCGCCCAGGCTGGCCAGCGAGATGTTGCAGAAGATGCCGATCTTGCGGTCCTGTTTGGCCAGGCGGCGGACGATCTGCACGCAGCGGAACAGCAAGAGGTTGTCGATGGCCGTCATCAGGCCTTCCGGCTCGGCCACCGCCAGGTACTCGGCCGGCATCATCACGCGGCCGCTCTCGTCGCGCAGGCGCGAGAAGCTTTCGTAGAAGACGGTCCGGCGCTGGGGCAGGCTGACGATCGGCTGCAGGTAGAGGTCGACCCGGTTCTGGGCCAGGGCGTCCTGCACCACCTCCAGCATGTGGCTGGTCTGCGGCGCGCGTTCGCGGCCCAGCGAGTGGTGGCGGGCCGAGGCGGCGGCGACCTGATGGCTGAGCTGGTGCTCCAGCCGGTCGTTCATCTGGCCGATCAGGTCTTCCAGCTGGTGGACCTCGGTCGACAGTTCCTCGGTGCGGCGCTGGGCGTCGGCGGCGACGGTCTCGACCAGGTCGGAGACGCGGGCGTCGACCTTCTCGATCTGGTCCAGCAAGATGGCGTGGGCCTCGCGCACGGTGTCGATCTCGCCGCGCAGGCCGGCGGCGGTGAAGGCCTGGGCGATCAGGCCGTGGAAGGCGAAGCACAGGCCCAGCGCGCCGATGAAGGCCGAGACGCCGACAGCCGGGGTCGCGCCCATCCTCCACAGGAAGAGGGAGACGATCAGAGCCAGACAAAGATAGGCCCCCGTCAGGAGCCCCAGCATCAGCCTACGCATCAAATTCGCCCACACGAATCGTTACACGCAATCAGACCGAGCGGCGGTCCAAGAGTCGAATCTATTAACGACCCTGCGCCAAACGGTCCCAACGGCCCTCGAGCCTGTCCGATTTCGGATGGACATCCGAAATCGGATAAACAGGCTCGATCCTCCATATCTTGAGGGGCGTTCTCGCCGCCGAACCGCAAACACTTCGGCGGAACGCCCCTTAAGCATTCAGCATACCGCAAAACGTCAGGATCGCTGAATCGACATCGGTCGCTCGGACTGATAATCGTTCGCAATCTAATCGGAGCCATTATGTCCGAAGCGTTCGCGTTGTCCCCCGAATTCAACCCGGCCGAGATCGAGCCTGGGCCCCTGCGTCCGCTGGCCTCGGCCCGGCGCGGCGAGCGCGGCGTGATCGTGCGCGTGACCGGCGTCTCGGGCGCCGCCGAGGCCGTGGCGGCCGAGGAGCTGGAGCGCCGCCTGCTGGAGATGGGCTTCGTGGAAGGCGCCAGCATCGAGGTGCTGCACGAGGGCCTGTTCGGCCGCGACCCGATCGCCGTCCGCGTCGACGACACCCGTGTCGCTCTGCGTCGCCGCGAGGCTGGCGCGGTCTCCGTGAAGTTCGACGGACGTTAAGACCTTGCCTCTCGACACCGCCATCGCCGACGCCTCCGCTTCCAAGCCCGCCGCCGACACCGCCCGGATCGCCCTGGTCGGCAATCCCAACTCCGGCAAGACGGCCCTGTTCAACGCCCTGACCGGCAGCCGCCAGAAGGTGGCCAACTACGCCGGCGTCACGGTCGAGCGGAAGGAAGGCGTGCTGACCACGGCCAGCGGCCGCCAGATGCGCGTGCTGGACCTGCCGGGCACCTATTCCCTGCGCGCCCGCAGCCCGGACGAGGCGGTGACCCGCGACGCGGTGCTGGGCCGGCTGGCCGGCGAGGTCGCGCCCGAGGCGCTGATCTGCGTGGCCGACGCCACCAATCTGCGCCTTGTGCTGCGCCTGGTCCTCGAGCTCAAGCAGGTGGGCCGCCCGTTCGTGCTGGCGCTCAACATGTTCGACATCGCCCAGCGCCAGGGCCTGCGCATCGACCTGGAGCGCCTGTCCCAGGAGATCGGCGCGCCGATCGTCACCACCGTGGCGACCCGCAAGCGCGGCCTGCCCGAGCTGCTGGAGAGGGTCGAGGGCATCATCGTCGCGCGCGGCGTGGAGCCCGAGAACGTCTGGCGCGAGCCCACGGCCGCCGAGATCCGCGCCGCCCACGCCGAGGCCCAGCGGATCTTCAAGGCCTGCGTCAAGCCGCCCGAGCGTCCCGACACCGTGACCGGCAAGATCGACGGCGTGCTGCTGCACCCGGTGGCGGGCTTGGCCATCCTGCTGACCTTGCTGTTCGTGATGTTCCAGGCGGTGTTCACCTGGGCGACGCCGGTGATGGACGGCATCGACGCCGGCTTCGCGGCGCTGGTCGCCTTCACCAACACCCACCTGCCGCACGGCCTGCTGACCAGCTTCATCGCCGACGGCCTGATCGCCGGCGTCGGCAGCGTCCTGGTGTTCCTGCCGCAGATCCTGATCCTGTTCTTCTTCATCCTGATGCTGGAGGACAGCGGCTACATGGCCCGCGCGGCCTTCCTGATGGACAGGATCATGGGCGGCGCCGGCCTGCACGGGCGGGCCTTCATCCCGTTGCTGTCCAGCTTCGCCTGCGCCATTCCCGGGATCATGTCGACGCGGGTGATCGACAACCGCGAGGACCGCCTGACCACCATACTGGTCGCGCCGCTGATGACCTGCTCGGCGCGGATCCCGGTCTACACCCTGATCATCGGGGCCTTCATCCCGCAGAAGACCGTGGGCGGCTTCCTGTCGCTGCAGGGCCTGGTGATGTTCGGCCTCTACGCCTCGGGCATTGTCAGCGCCCTGCTGGTCTCGTTCGTGATCCGCCGCGTGTTCTGGCGAGGCGCGGTCGAGCCCTTCATGATGGAGCTGCCGACCTATCGCTGGCCCGAGCCGCGCAACCTGCTGATCAACCTGGGGACCCGGGCCCGGATCTTCCTGGCCCGCGCCGGCCGCATCATCCTGCCGCTGATGGTGCTGGTCTGGGTGCTGTCGACCTTCCCCTATCCGCCGGAGGGCGCGACGGGACCGGCCATCGACTACAGCATCGCCGGGCGCGTGGGTAAGTTCATCGCCCCGCTGATGGCCCCGATCGGCTTCAACTGGCAGATGACCGTGGCCCTGATCCCCGGCATGGCCGCCCGCGAGGTGGCCGTGGCGGTGCTGGGCACCGTCTATGCGGTGGGCGGCGAAGACGGCGAGACCGGCGCCCTGTCGACCCTGCTGAAGCACCAGTGGTCGCTGGCCAGCGCCCTGTCGTTCCTGGCCTGGTACGTCTTCGCGCCCCAGTGCCTGCCCACCCTGGGCGTGGTCAAGCGCGAGACCAACAGCTGGGTCTGGCCGACGGTGATGTTCGCCTACATGGTCAGCCTGGCCTATCTGGCGGCCTTCATCGTCTACCATGCGGCGGTGGCGTTCGGGCTGGGGTGATCGGCTACCCCGCCCGCTCCAAGGCCTTGCCGTAGGACAGCCGCCGCCAGACCCATTCCAGCGGGCCCATGCGGAAGACCGACAGCCAGATCGGCGACCAGACCAGCTGCAGCACCCAGATCGAGCCGACGCAGCACCACAGCTCGACGCGGGTCAGCTGGCCGAACAGACCCAGGCCCCGGCCGCTCCAGAAGATGCTGGTCATGATCAGCGACTGGGTCAGGTAGTTGGTGAAGGCCATCTGGCCCAGCCGCGCCAGCGGCGTCAGCAGCGTCCGGACCAGCGCCGACCGGATCAGCAGGATGGCCAGCGAGGCGTAGCCCAGGGTGACCGGCAGGGTCAGGAACTCGTAGCCCAGCTGGTAGCGGCCCAGCGCCTGGGGCTTGGCGAAGTGGGTCGCCAGCTTGGCGTGGTTCTCCCAGCCGCTCCAGGCCAGGCCCAGCGCGCCCAGGACGATCAGGCCGGCATAGACGAAGGTCGGGGCGCGGCCGGTCAGGAAGCCAGTCTTGAACAGGGCCATGCCCAGCAGCATCAGGGCTCCGGTGCGCCAGCTGAAGACGATCAGGCTGCCCAGCTGCAGCACGCCCCAGTCCTTGGCGTTGTGGATCATGGCCGGGACCAAGCCTTGGCGCATCTCGGCGATGCTCAAGGGGATCTCGCCGGGCGTCGAGGGCTGGCCGACCTGCTCCATGACCTGCTGCTGGACGGCCGGCGGGGCGTTCTCGACGGCCAGGTAGGGCGCGACGGCCAGGGCCGAGCCCAGGAGGATGACGAACAGGCTGACGGCGAACAGCCTGCGCGGCGGCCACGACCGGAAGCGCATCACCACCAGGCCGACGCAAGCGTACAGGAGCAGGATGTCGCCGAACCAGATCAGCAGGCCGTGCAGCGCGCCGATCACCAGCAACCAGCCGAGGCGCCGGCGCAGCAGGGCGCTGCGGGCGGCGTCCGAGCGCTCGCCGCCGACCAGCAGGATCGACACCCCGAACAGCATCGAGAACAGGGTGACGAACTTATAGTGGAAAAAGGTCTGGACCACCCACCAGGCGGTCGCCTCGGCCCCGACCAGCGGGAACGGCGACAGTTCGGGCGAGATGTAGACCGCCATCGGCTGGGCGAAGCCCACCGCGTTGACGGCCAGTATGCCCATCACGCCCAGGCCGCGTAGGATGTCGAGACTGAGATGCCGATCGCCCTTGGCGACCGGCCGTAGCACCGGCGAAATGTCGTCGTTGGCCGAACGTATCCCGGTCATGGCGGCGCCCCTCTCGAGACGCCGCGCTCACGCTTAGCGCGTGGGAACCGGCGTCTCGCCCCGGTAGTCATAGAAGCCGCGACCGGTCTTTTTGCCAAGCCACCCGGCCTCGACATATTTCACCAGCAGCGGGCAGGGGCGGTACTTGCTGTCGGCCAGGCCCTCGTGGAGCACGTTCATGATGCTCAGCACGGTGTCCAGGCCGATGAAGTCGCCCAGCTCCAGCGGGCCCATCGGATGGTTGGCGCCCAGCTTCATCGCCGTGTCGATGGCGTCGACCGTGCCGACGCCTTCGTACAGCGTATAGATCGCCTCGTTGATCATCGGCACCAGCACGCGGTTGACGATGAAGGCGGGGAAGTCCTCGGCGTTCGACGTGATCTTGCCCAGCGACTGGGCGAAGGCGACGGCGCGCTCATAGGTCGGGACGTCCGTGGCGATGCCGCGGATGATCTCCACCAGCTTCATCAGCGGCACCGGGTTCATGAAGTGCAGGCCGATGAACCGCTCGGGACGGTCGGTGGCCGAGGCCAGACGCGTGATCGAGATCGACGAGGTGTTCGAGGCCAGCAGGGTGTCGGGCTTGAGGTGCGGCTGCAGGCTGCGGAAGATCGACTTCTTGATCTCCTCGTTCTCGGTGGCCGCCTCGATCGCCAAGTCCGTGGCGCCGATCGCCTCCAGGCCCTCGGCGGGTTGGATGCGCGCCAGGGCCGCCTTCATCGTCTCGTCGTCGATGAGGCCGCGGCCCACCTGGCGGGCCATATTCTTCTCGATGACCGCCAGGCCCGCGTCGATCCGCTCGCGCGAGACGTCGTGCAGCCGTACGCCGTAACCGCCCAGGGCGACGACATGCGCGATGCCAGACCCCATTTGGCCCGCGCCGATCACGCCGACCGTCTTGATTTCACTCATAAAAGCCAAGCCTTCGCTTGAATACGCGCCAGGCTTTCCGCCCGGGCCGTGTGATATGACGACTTTTCTAGCACGAGAAACCGTGGCGCCGCCAAGGGCTTTGCTGCGATGCAGCGCGAGCGTGGCCGCAAAGCCATACGGCTGTTGGGCTCAGGCCCCGAGATCAGACCCGTGGCGGATAGGGGTGAGCGGCCCCGTTCGGGTCCTCGACCATCTCGCCCTCGACATAGTTCGGTCCGACCGGAACCTTGCCGTGGCCGCCGGGGATGTCGAGGACATAGGTCGGCTGGGTCAGGCCCGAGACCGTCCCACGCAAGGCCTTCACGATCGCCTGGCCCTCGGCCAGGGTGGTGCGCAGGTGGGCCGTGCCCGGGGCGTGGTCGCCGTGGTGCAGGTAGTAGGGCCGGATGCGCGTCTCGACGAAGGCCCGCATCAGGTCGGCCAGCACCGCCGGATCGTCATTGACGCCGCGCAGCAGCACGGTCTGGCTCAGCATCGGGATCCCGGCGTCGATGATCCGGGCGCAGGCGGCGCGGGCGGCCGGGGTCAGCTCGCGGACGTGATTGGCGTGCAGGGCGACATAGACGGTCTTGGTCGTGCGCCTGAGGGCTGCGACCAGGTCGGCGCTGACGGCGTCCGGATCGACGGCCGGCACGCGGGTATGGAAGCGGACGATCTTCACGTGATCGATCGCCTCCAGCCGTTCCATCAGGTCGGCCAGGCGGCGGGGCGACAGCACGAAGGGATCGCCGCCGGTGACGATGACCTCCCAGATCTCCGGCCGTCCGGCGATATAGGCGAAGGCGGCGTCCAGCTGGGCGGGGGTCAGGTTCGCCAGGCCCTCGGGCCCGACCATCTCGCGGCGGAAGCAGAACCGGCAATAGACCGCGCAGGTGTGGGTGGGCTTCAGCAGCACCCGGTCGGGATAGCGGTGGACGACGCCCTCGACCGGACTGTGGACCTGGTCGCCGATCGGATCGCCGTCCTCGCCGGGGCTGGCGACCAGCTCCTCGGGCGACGGGATGAACTGACGGGCGATCGGATCGTCGTCGTTCATGGGATCGATCAGCTGGGCCAAGGCCGGTGTGACGGCGACCGCATAGCGCGCCGCCACCGCCTCCAGCGCCGGCAGGCGCTCGGGCGGGACCAGTCCGGCCTGGGCCAGGGACCGGACGTCGCGAAGGGTCTTGGTCACGGGGGGCATGAGGCGCGGGGATATGCGGGATTTCAGGCCCGGAGGCAAATCCGCCCGCTCAAGCCCCCGGCCCCGCGACCGGCGGCCAGATGCGGGCGCGAACCCCGCCGCCCTCGCGGTTGTCGATCACCAGCCGGCCGCCGAAGCGCTTGATCAGCCGCTCGGCGGTGGGGATGCCCAGGCCGAAGCCGCCGGTGTCGCGGGCTCGCGCCGCATCGCCCCGGAAGAACGGCTCGTAGATTCGCGCCATGGCCTCGTCGGTCAGGCCCGGCCCCTGGTCCAGAACCTCGATCACCGGGCCCTCCGAGCCGTCGGCGACCAGCCGGACCTTGGCCGCGCCGCCGAAGCGCACGGCGTTGTCGACCAGCCGGACCAGCGCCTGCTCCAGCGGGCCGCGATGGGTGGTCAGCGCCAGGGCCTTGCCGCCCTCGTAGCGCACGGCCCCGGGCCAGCGGACGACGACGCTCTGGATCAGGGCCGGCAGATCGACGACCTCGGCGGCGCTGGGCGAGTGCTGGGCCCGCAGCCAGTCCGACAGCGACCGCAGCATGGCCTGCAGCTCGTCCACGTTGTCGGTCACCAGCCCCTTGATGTCCTCCGGCTCGATATAGTCGGCGGCCAGGGCCAGGCGGGCCAGCGGCGTGCGCAGGTCGTGGCTCAGGGCCTCCATCGCCCGGGCCTGGTCCTCGATCAGGCCGGCGATGCGCCGCTGCATGTCGTTGAAGGCCCGACCCAGCTCGACCAGGTCGTTGGGGCCTTCGACCACGATCGGCGAAGGCGGCGTCTCGCCGACATGGCGCGCGGCCTCGGTCAGGCGGCGCAGGGGCGCGCCCAGCTGACGCAGGGCCAGGGCGCCCAGGGCCAGGCAGGCCAGCGAGAAGGCCAGGGTGGTGGCCACCGCGCGCAGGGCGATCGGCCAGGGGCGCGGGAAGTTGTGCGAGCGGAAGGCCAGCCAGCGGCCGTCCTCCAGCCCCATGACCCCCACCAGATCGCGGCCGCCCTCGGCCCGGCTCTCGGACCACAGCCGCAGCGGCCGCTGGGCCAGGCCCGGCTCCCACAGGCGGACATAGGCGGCGATGGCCTTGGCCTCGCCGGTCTGGGCCTCATCCGCCGCCGTGGCCTCGGGCGGCAGGGTGACGATCTGGGCCTCGAGGTAGCGCGAGGTCATCACCCGGCTGAAGTCGGCCTGGCCCAGTTTGCTGACCCGCTCGCCGACCACCAGCATCTCGGCGATCCGCCGGGCATGGTCCTCGCGCAGGCTCTGGCGGTCGATGGCGCTGTACAGGGCGACGCTGGCAGCCAACTGCGCCAGCACGACGGCGACCACGACCAGGATGGACCGCCCCACCAGCCCGCGGGAGCGTCCGAGAACTTCCGTCATACGCATGGGCCAGCAGTAGCCGAGGCGGGAGGGCGAGGCCACTAGGGTGTGACCGCAGGCGCTATCCCGCGACCGGCGTCCAGATCACGTCCTCGATCCGCCGCGCGCCGGCGGCCAGCAGCGCCAGCCGGTCGAAGCCCAGGGCCGAGCCGGAGGCTTCGGGCATGTGTTCCAGGGCCGAAAGAAAGTCCTCGTCGATCGGATAGCGCTCGCCGTAGATTCGGGCCTTCTCGTCCATCTCGACCGCGAACCGGCGGCGCTGCTCGGCCGGGTCGGTCAGCTCGCCGAAGGCGTTGGCCAACTCGACGCCGCAGGCATAGAGCTCGAAGCGCTCGGCCACCCGCGGGTCGGCGGCCTTGGGCCGGGCCAGGGCGGCCTCGCTGATCGGATATTCGCACAGGATCGTCGCCCGGCCCTCGCCCAGCCGGGGCTCGACCTTCTCGACGATGATCCGGCTGAAGATGTCGGCCCAGCCGTCGTCGTCGGCCACCCGGACCCCGGCGCCGCGGGCGGCGGCGGCCAGGGCGTCGCGGTCGGTCGCGCCGTCGGGCGCGACGCTGGCCAGCAGGTCGACGCCGGCGTGGCGCTGGAACGCCTCGGCCACGGACAATCGCTCCGGCTGTGTGAAGGGATCGCAGGCCATGCCCCGGAACTCGAAGCGCCGCGTCCCCGCCGTTTCGGCCGCCAGGGCCAGCAGGGTCGCGCAGTCGTCCATCAGGACCTGGTAGGGCTGGTCGGCCCGATACCACTCCAGCATGGTGAACTCGGGATGGTGCAGGGGGCCCCGCTCGCGGTTGCGCCACACCTTGCCCAGGCTGAAGATCTTCTCCTCCCCCGCCGCCAGCAGCTTCTTGCAGGCGAACTCGGGCGAGGTGTGCAGGTAGAGCGGGCTGGCCTCGCCCGAGGTCGTCAGGGCCTGGGTCGCGAAGGCGTGCAGGTGCGCCTCGTTGCCGGGCGAGACCTGCAGGGCGGCGGCCTCGACCTCCTCGAAGCCCTGGCCCTCGAACCAGGCGCGGAAGGCCTTGGTGATGCGGTTGCGGGCCAGCAGGAACGGGCGGCGATCGGCGTGGACATCGCCGCGCCACCAGGTTTGCGAGGAAGAGGACAAGGCGGCCTTCTGAGCTAACAACCGAAGAGACTGGAGATTTCGGCCCTTTCGCTATAGGAGGGCGCTCACGGATCAATAGCACGAACGCGCCCGCGGCCTCGCGCGCGCTTTCCACCCAAGGACGGTAACTACGTGAAGGTCGCAGCCAGCTCGCTCCGCAAAGGCTCCGTCGTCGATCTGGACGGCAAGCTCTATGTCGTTCTGAGCGCCGAAAACATCCACCCCGGCAAGGGCACGCCGGTGACCCAGCTGAACATGCGCCGCATCTCGGATGGCGTGAAGGTTTCGGAACGCTACCGTACGACCGAGCAGGTCGAGCGCGCCTTCGTGGACGACCGCAACCACACCTTCCTGTACCAGGACGGCGAAGGCTTCCACTTCATGAACCCGGAAACCTACGATCAGCTGGTGGCCACCGAAGAGGTGATCGGCGACGCCGCGCCCTATCTGCAGGAAGGCATGACCGTCATCCTGTCGACCCACAACGACGTGCCGATCGCCATCGACCTGCCGCGCACCGTGGTCCTCGAGATCGTCGACACTGAACCGTCGGTGAAGGGCCAGACCGCCAGCTCGTCGTACAAGCCGGCCGTGCTGAGCAACGGCGTCAAGACGACCGTGCCGCCGTACATCACCTCGGGCACCAAGGTGGTGATCCTGACGGAAGACGGCTCGTACGTGGAACGCGCCAAGGACTAAGGCCTCGCGGCTTCGACACACGAAAGGCCCGGCGGGAAACCGCCGGGCCTTTTGCTTGCGGCCTACAGTCCGATCGCTTCCAGCTGCGCGGCGCTCATGGCGTCCAGCTGGGCGGCGGTCAGCTTGTTGACCTGGGCGCGCGACAGCTCGGTCAGTTGGGCGGGGGTGAAGGCCGTGATCTGCTCGGCGGTGAAGCCGGGGATCTGGCTGGGCATGATCTGGTCGATCTGGGTCGCGTTCAGGCTCTGGATCGCCGCCCGGGGCAGCTGGCCGACCTGGGTGGTGGTCAGGGCCCCCAGCTGGGCGCCGGACAGCCGCGCCAGACCCTCGGCCCCGAAGGCGCTCAGCTGCTCGCCGGTGAAGCCGCGCACCTGGGTCGCGGTGAGGCCGCCGAACTGGTCGCCGCTGAGACCCGCGAGGGCCGCCTGCGACAGGGCGCCGATCTGGCCGCTGGTCAGGGCGGCGACCTGGGTCCTGCTGAACTCGCCGATGTCGGTCGCCGACAGGCCGCGCACCTGCACCGGCGTCAGGGCCGCGACCTGGCCGGCCGACAGGGCCGCCACCTGGGTGACGTTCAGGGCCGAGATGTCGGCGGCCGAGAAGCCTTCCAGCTGGGCCGCGCCCAGGGCGCCGATCTGGGTCGCGGTGAACTCGCCGATGTCGGCCGCGCCGAACTGCTCCATCTGGCTGGTCGTCAGGCCCCGCACCTGGCTGGTGGTCAGGCGGGCGAACTGGGTCGCGTCCAGCGCCGCCAGGATCTCGCCGCGGACCGCGCCGATCTGGGTCGCCGACAGGGCCGCCACCAGGGTCGCCGACAGGGCGCCGAAGCCGGCCGCGTCCAGGCTGGCGACCTGGGTGGTCGACAGCCCGCCGATCTGGGTCGTCGTCAGGCTGGGCAGGCGCGAGGTCCCTAGCGCCGCGAAGGCCGAGGACGACAGCGCCCCGATCTGGCTGGGCCCCAGGCTGGCTAGGTCCGTGCTGGAGAGGCTGGCGACGAAGCTGGTCGACAGCCCGGCCATCTGGCTCGGGGTCAGCTGGCCCAGGCGTCCCTGGAACACGCTGTCGGGCAGGCCGGCCATTTGGGTGGCCGAAAGGCCCGCGAACTGGGTGGCCGACAGGCCGGCGATGGCCGTGGTCGACAGGCTCGAGAGGTTGGTCCCCGACAGCGCCCCGATCTGGGCGGCGGTCAGGCTGGCGACCTGGCTGGCCGACAGCTCGGCGAAGTCGGCGGCCGACAGGCTGCTGATCTGGGTGGTGGTCAGGCTCTGGACCTGGGTCGCCGACAGGCGGGCGACCTGGGTCGCCGTCAGGGCGGCCAGGGCGGTGGTCGAGAGGGCCGAGAGGAAGCCGCCCGACAGGCCGCCGACCTGGGTTTCGGCCAGGCCCGACAGCTGCGTCCCGGTCAGGCTGCCGGCCTGGGTCGCCGACAGACCCGCCAGCTGGGTGGAGGCCAGGCCGGCGACCTGGGTGGCGTCCAGGGCCGGCAGGGCGTCGGTCGCCAGGGCGCCCAGCTGCACCGAGCTCAGGGCCGCCAGCTGGCTGGTCGACAGGCCGGGCATCTGCGAGGGCCGCAGGGCCGCGATCTGCGACGGGGCCATGGCCTTGAGCTGGGCCGAGGTCAGGGCGGCCAGCTGGCTGGTGTTCAGCGCCGCCACGTCGGTAGCCGGCAGGGCCGCCAGCTGGCCGGGCGCGATCGCCCCGACCTGGGTGGCGCTCAGCTCGGCCATGTCCTCGGGCGTCAGGCCGCGCAGCTGGGTGGCGGTCAGCCCGCCGATATGGCTGGTGGTCAGGGCCGCGATGTGGGTCGAGTCCAGGGCCGACAGGGCGGTGGGCGACAGGCCCGAGACCTGGTTCGGCGTCAGTTGCGAGAGGCGCTCGGCGTCGAGACCCGCCACCGCCGTCGGCGAGAGTCCGCCCAGCTGGGTCGAGCGCAGGGCGCTCCACTGCGTTCCGTTCAGCCTGGCCAGGTCGGCGGCGTCCAGCGCCCCCAGCTGAGTGGCGTTCAGGCCCTGAAGCTGGGTCGCGCCCAGGCCCGCCCACTGCGCGGCGCCAAGATCGCCGATCACCGTGGGCGATAGCGCCCCGACCTGGGCGGCGGTCAGGGCCGCGACCTGGGTGGCGCTGAAGGCGGCGAAGGCCTGCGGGTCCAGGCTCTTGATCTGGGTGGCGGTCAGGCCGCGGATCTGAGCGGCGTCCAGTCGTTGCAGGTCCTCGGCCTTCAGCGTGGACAGGCCGGTCGTCGATAGCGCGCCGATCTGGCTGGCGGTCAGGGCGGCGACCTGGGTCGGCGTCAGGGACGCGATCAGGGTCGCGGCCTTGCCGATCTGGTCGGTCGACAGGGCTTTCAGCTGGGTCGGAGTCAGGGCTGCAATCTGGGCGTCGGTCAGGCTGCCCAGGGCGGCGACCGGCAGCCTGTTGATCTGGGTCGCGGCCAGGTTGGCGACGGCGGTGGCCGACAGATGGTCGATCAGGGCGCCCACCTGGTTACCGTCCAGGGCGCCGATCTGGGTGGCGCTCAGCTGGCCGACGTCGGTGTCGGTCAGGCCTTGCAGCTGGGTGACGCTGAGGCCCTTCATCTGGGCCGTCGACAGGCGGGCGGTCTGGGTCGCGTCCAGGGCCGACAGCGCCGCGGGCGTCAAGCCGCTGATCTGGGCGGCGGTCAGGGCGCCCAGCTCGGTCGGGCTGAGCTTGGCGATGTCGGCCGGCGTGAAGGCCTTCAGCTGGCTGGCGGTGATCCCCGGCAGCTGGGTCGGCGACAAGGGCGCGACGCCGCGCAGGGCCGCCAACTGGGTTCCGGTCAGAGCGCTGATCTGGCCAGGGGCGAGGGCGCCGGCCTGCTCGGGCGTCAGGGCCGCGATGTCGCTGACCGACAGGGCCTTCAGCTGCAACGGCTGCAGGGCCTTCAGCTGGGTCGCGGTGAAGGCGGCGAACGCCGCGTCCGGCAGCTCGGCCAGCCGCTCGGGCGGCAGCTCGCGGATTTGGGCGCCGGTGAAGGCCTTCAACTGGGCGCGGGTGAACTCGCTGAAGTCCTCGCCGTCCAGGCCCTTCAGCTGGTCGGGGCGCAGGCGGGCGATCTGGCTGGCGCTCAGCGCCCCCACCTGGGTGGCGTCCAGCGCGGCGAAGGCGGTCGCCGACAGTCCGCCGACCGCCGCCGGATCCAGGGCGGCCAGCTGGGTCGCGGACAGGCCGCCGACCGCGGTCACCGACAGGGCCGCGGTGTGGGCGCCCGCCAGCGCCCCCAGCTGGGCGGGCGTCAGGGCGTCCAGCACCACCGCGCCGGCCTTGCCCAGCTCGGTGGGCGACAGGGCCTTGATCTGGGTGGCGTTCAGCACCGAAAGGCGAGTCGCCCCGAGGGCCTTCAGCTGGTCGGCGTTCAGCGACGACAGCTGCAGGGTGGAGGCGCGACTCCACTGGTCGGGCGTCGTCAGGGCGACGGCGTCGGCGGAGACGCCGCGCAGGGCCTGGACCGTCAGGCTGGCGAACTGGGTCGCCGACAGGGCGGAGAGCTGTTCGGGCGACAGCTTGCCGACCTGGGTGGGAGTGAGGGCCGACACCTGGCTGGTCGTCAGGGCGCCGATCTGCTCGCGGTCGAACTCGCCGATGTCGGTGGTCGACAGGGCCCGCAGCTGCGACAGGGTCAGCGAGCGGACCTGGATCGCCGACAGGCTGCGCACCTGGTCCTGCGACAGGGCCGACAGCGCCGCCGAGGACAGGGCCGCCACCTGGGTGGTCGCCAGCCGGTCCAGGGCCTCGGTGCTCAGCGACGCGACCTGGGTCCGCGACAGCGCCTGCACCTGGGCCTGGTTCAGCACCGTCAGCTGGGTGGCGGTGAAGCCGATGGCGGCCGGCAGGCGGGGCAGCTGGGCGGCGCTCAGGCCCGACAGCTGGTTCTTGTCGAACTGGGCGAACTGCTCGGCGGTCAGGCCGCCGATCGCCGTGACCGAGATGGCCGCGACCTGGGCCTTCGTCAGCTTGGCGAATTCGGACGGCGGCGCCTCGGCCAGGGCGGCGGCGCTGAGGGTCGCGATCTTGGCCGCCGTCAGACTCGAAAGGGCGAGCGTGTCGGATTTGATCGCCACCATGCGCGCTACTTCCACCGCACGCGTCGCCGCGCCGGCCCCTTCGAGGCTGCGGGACGCAAAGCCGCCAACTTTCCGGACGGCGATTCGTTAACCTCCACTCTAGGTGGAATTCTGTTTAGTTCAAACTGTATTTATTAACCGAGGGGACCGGTCAAGCTCGGATCACGCGTCCAGCACCGAGCGCACCTTGGCCGCCAGCGAGGGGCTGTCGTAGGGCTTGTCCAGCATCGGGTACTCATCGGCCCAGTCGATGGCCTCGGCGCCGATGAAGCCCGAGGTCAGCAGCACCTTCAGGCCGGGATTGGCCCCCCGCGCCCGCCGGGCCAGGTCCAGGCCGCTGACGCCGCCGGGCATGACGACGTCCGAGAACAGCATCTCGAAGGCGGTCCCGCCCTTGAGCCGGCGCAGGGCGCTGGCGGCGTTGCGGGCGGTGGTGACGCGGTAGCCCAGCGACTGCAGAGTGTCGACCGCCAGGGCCAGCACCGATGGGTCGTCCTCGACCACCAGGATGTGCTCCGAGCCGGTCGCCGCCTCGGACGGGGCGCTGGGGGCGGTCTCGACCCGATCGGGCGGGTCGATGGCCGGCAGGGTGATCTCGAACGCCGCGCCCTCGCCGGGCGCGGTGGCCACGGTGACATCGCCGCCGGACTGGCGCACGAAGCCATAGACCTGCGACAGGCCCAGGCCCGAGCCCTTGCCGACGTCTTTGGTGGTGAAGAACGGCTCGAAGATCCGCGAGACCACGTCGGGGGCCATGCCCGGTCCGGTGTCGCGGACGATCAGGCGATGCAGCCCGCCCGGCTCGGCCTTGACCGTGATGGCGACCTCGCCGGCGCCGTCCATGGCGTCGCGGGCGTTGACCGCCAGGTTCAGCAGGGCGCTCTCCAGCTGGGCCGGGTCGATGTGGACGCAGGCCGGGGCGTCGGCCAGCTCCAGCGACACCGAGACCGCCTCGCCGACCGCCTGCTTGATCAGGGGCGAGAAGTCGCGGACCAGCTCGTTCAGGTCGACGGCGGCCGGGTCCAGCCGCTGCCGGCGCGAGAAGGCCAGCAGCTGCCGGGTCAGGGCCGCGCCGCGCTCGGTCGCCTGGCGGATGGCCTTGACCTGGCGGGCGAACGGAAAGCCTTCGCCGCAGCGCCGCTGGATCAGGTCGACATTGCCCAGGATCACGGTCAGCAGGTTGTTGAAGTCATGGGCGACCCCGCCGGTCAGCTGGCCCACCGTCTCCATTTTGCGGGCGTGGCGGAAGGCGTCCTCGAGGGCCCGGCGCTCGGTGTTGTCCAGCAGGGTGCCGAACACCACGGCCGCGCCGGTGTCGGGGTCCTCGCCCAGGATCCCCTGGTCGATCAGCGACTTGTAGGTCCCGTCGGCGCACAGCCAGCGGTACTCGCAGGTATAGGCGCCGCTGCGGCGGGCCTCCGCCTGGGCGCGCTGGACGATCGGTCGGTCGTCGGGATGCACCCGGCCGTAGCCGAACCTGGCGTTCTCGACGAAGTCGCTGGCGTCGAAGCCGGTCAGGCCCTTGACGCTGTCGCTGACCGACAGCGCCGCATAGGGCGCGTCGGCCATGCGCGAATAGAAGACGATCGGCAGGGCGCGCTGGATGGCCTGCTGGCGGCGCAGGCTGGCCTGCAGCTGCCGCTCGGCCTCCAGCTTCTCGGTCTGGACGCGGGCGTGCTCCTCCAGGAGGCGCTGGCGGTTCTCGGCCTCCCGGGCCAGTTCGACGCGCTTGATGTGCAGGTCGACCAGCACCTGGACCTTGGAACGCAGGATGAACGGGTCGACCGGCTTGAACACCACGTCGACGGCGCCGGCCGAATAGGCCTTGAAGATGTGGCTCTCGTCGCGGAACACCGCTGTCAGGAAGACGATGGGCACGTCGCGGGTGCGCCGCCGCTCGCGGATCAGGGCCGCGGTCTCGTAGCCGTCCATGCCGGGCATGTGCAGGTCGAGCAGGATGACCGCGAAGTCGTCGGTCAAGAGCTTGCGCAGCGCCTCGGGGCCGGAGCGGGCGACGACCAGCTCCTGATCCAGGGCCTCGAGCGCCTGGATGGCGGCGAAGGCGTTGCGCTCGTCGTCGTCGACGATCAGCACCTTGGCCCGCGGTCGATCGACCGGGGCGGGCTCTGGCGGGAACTGGACCGCCGGTATGGAGGAGGTCGTGGTCACTGGGCGATGCCGCTCAAGGTCACGACGTTGCCGCCGACCAGCTTGCGAGCGTCGGCGCGCTGCACCGAGACCCGCAGGACCGAGATCAGCTGGTCCAGGTCGACCGGCTTGGACACGTAGTCCGAGGCCCCGGCCTGGATGCACTTCTGGCGGTCGCCCTTCATCGCCTTGGCGGTCACCGCGACCACCGGCAGGTCGGCGAAGCGCGACCGGGCGCGGATCTCGCGCATGGTCTCGTAGCCGTCCATGTCGGGCATCATGATGTCGACCAGCACCATGTCGACCGACGGCAGGCTGTCCAGCAGCTCCAGCCCCGCGCGGCCGCTCTCGGCGTAGCGCAGCTCGATGCCGTACTCCTCCAAGGCGCTGGCGAGGGAGAAGATGTTGCGGATGTCGTCGTCGATGACGACGGCCGTGCGGCCGGTCAGGACCGCGTCCGCGTGCTTGGTCTTGCTCAGCATGGCGCGGGCGGTGTCGGGCAGGCGCTCGACCGGGGCGTGCTGGATCAGCGCCACGTGGTCGATCAGCTGCTCGGCCGTGCGGGCCAGGCGGGCCGCGCCGGTGAACACCGCCAGGCGCAGGCGGCGCTCGTCCTCGGCGTCCAGGTCGCCGGGCGCGTACAGCACCGTTGAGCCGGAGACGGCGCCGCGCTGCTTGAGCAGATCCAGCGTCGGGCCGACCGCGCCGCCCCCGTTCCCCAGGGCGACCGCGACCACCAGGCAACCCTGCTCGCCGGTGAAGGCCTCGGGCGCCAGGGCCTCGAGGTCCGTCTCCAGGCGGGCCCCGCCGAACACCGAGGTCAGCAGTTCGGCCGTGGTCTTGTCGCCGCCGACCAGGATCGGCGTGCGCTCGGGATGGTCGGCCAGGCGGCGGACGCGGTCCAGGGCGCCGACCACAGCCTCCTGTTCGACCGGCTTGCTGGTGAAGCCCAGGGCGCCCATCGACAGCGATAGGCCGCCGCGGTCGTCGGCCGAGATCACCTGCACCGGGATGTGCCGCGTCTCGGGCGTGCGCTTGAGCAAATCGAGCAGGGCCAGGCCGTCCATGTCGGGCAGGCCGACGTCCAGCAGAATGGCCTCGGGCGCGAAGCGGCGGGCCAGGGACGGGACGGACGCACCCTCGGCCGTGACTACGCCCTTGAAGCCGCTGTCGCGGGCCAGGGCCAGGAGGATCGAGGCGAAGCGCGGATCGTCCTCGACGATCAGCACGGTCGGCTCGTCGGGGCTGACGCTGTCGCGATCGTCGACCACGCTCTCGACCGGCTCGTACGACGGGGCGTCGGCGGTCGAGAAGGTGAAGGTCGAGGACGGCGGCGTCGGGGCGCGCGGCGCGGGCGTGGCCGGCTGGGCCTGGGCCGTCGGGCTGAAGTTCAGCGGCAGGTAGAGGGTGAAGGTCGAGCCGAGGCCAGGGGTCGAGACGACCTTCAGCTCGCCGCCCAGCAGGCGGGTGATCTCGCGGCTGATCGACAGGCCAAGACCCGTGCCGCCGTACTTGCGGCTGGTGGTGCCGTCGGCCTGCTGGAAGGCCTCGAAGATGATCCGCTGCTTGTCCTCGGGGATGCCGATGCCGGTGTCGGCCACCTCGAAGGCCAGCACCTGGCCGGCCTTGTTCAGGTGGTCGTTGCCGCTGGCCCAGCCGGACTCGGCGCGGCGCACGGCCAGTTTCACCGAGCCTTGCTGGGTGAACTTGAAGGCGTTGCTGAGCAGATTCTTGATCACCTGCTGCAGACGCTTGTCGTCGGTGTACATGGCCGGCGGCAGGGCCGGATCGATGTCGATGGCGAAGTCCAGCTTCTTGTCCTGGGCCAGCTGGGCGAAGGTGCGCTGGGTCTGGTCGCGCAAGCTGGCGAACGGCATCTGGCCGATGTCCAGGGTGACGGTGCCGCTCTCGATCTTGGACAGGTCGAGGATGTCGTTGATCAGGCCCAGCAGGTCGGCGCCGGCCGAGTGGATGTTCTTGGCGAACTCCACCTGCTTTTCGCTGAGGTTGCCCTGGGCGTTCTCGCTGAGCATCTTGGAGAGGATCAGCAGCGAGTTCAGCGGCGTACGCAGCTCGTGGCTCATATTGGCCAGGAACTCAGACTTGTACTTGGAGGTCAGGGCCAGCTGCTCGGCCTTTTCCTCCAGCGCCGCCTTGGCCTGCTCGACCTCGGCGTTCTTGGCCTCCACCTGCTTGTTCTGGGCCGACAGCAGGACGGCCTTGTCCTCCAGTTCGGCGTTGGTGGTCTGCAACTCGTCCTGCTTTGAGCGCAGCAGCTCCTCGGATTGACGGAGCGAGGCGGCCTGCTGTTCCAGGCGGTCGTTGGTCTTCTTCAGCTCTTCCTGCTGGGCCTGCAGCTCGGCGGTCAGCAACTGCGACTGCTCCAGCAGGCCCTCGGTCCGCATGTTGGCGGCGATGGTCGACAGCACGATGCCGATCGACTCCATCAGCTGATCCAGGAACGCCTGCTGGGTCTCGTTGAACTCGCCGAAGCTGGCCAGTTCGATCACCGCCTTCAGCTCGCCTTCGAACAGGGCGGGCAGGACGATGATGCTGCGCGGGGCGCTCTCACCCAGGCCCGAGCTGATCTTGACATAGTCCTTGGGGACGTTGGTCAGCAGGATGCGTTCCTTCTCGGCCGCGCACTGGCCGATCAGGCCCTCGCGGGGGCGCAAGCTCGGGGCCGGCGGCTTGCGGCGATTGCCGGCGTAGCTGGCGGCCAGGGTCAGCACCGTCTCGCCGGTCTCGTCGGTGTCCGAGACGTAGAACACGCCGTGCTGGGCGTTGATCAGCGGGGCCAATTCGGACAGCACCAGGTTCGACACGGTCGACAGGTCGCGCTCGCCCTGCAGCATGCGGCTGAAGCGGGCCAGGTTGGTCTTCAGCCAGTCCTGCTCGGTGTTCTTGAGAGTCTGATCCTTCAGATTGCGGATCATCTCGTTGATGTTGTCCTTGAGCGCGGCCACTTCGCCCGAGGCTTCGACGGTGATCGACCGGGTCAGGTCGCCCTTGGTCACGGCGGTCGACACCTCGGCGATGGCGCGGACCTGGGTGGTCAGGTTGGCGGCCAGCTCGTTGACGTTGTCGGTCAGGTCGCGCCACAGGCCGGCGGCGCCGGGCACCCGGGCCTGGCCGCCCAGCTTGCCTTCCGAACCCACCTCGCGGGCCACGTTGGTCACCTGGTCGGCGAAGGTCGCCAGGGTCTCGATCATGCCGTTGATGGTGTCGGCCAGAGAGGCGATCTCGCCCTTGGCGTCCAGGGTCAGCTTGCGCTTGAGATTGCCCTGGGCCACGGCGGTGACGACGTCGGCGATGTTCCGCACCTGGCCCGTCAGGTTGGCGGCCATCATGTTGACGTTGTCCGTCAGATCCTTCCAGGTGCCGGCCACCCCGGGCACCTGGGCCTGGCCGCCCAGCTTGCCCTCGGTGCCGACCTCGCGGGCCACGCGGGTCACTTCCGAGGCGAAGCCGTTCAGCTGATCGACCATGACGTTGATGGTCGACTTCAGCTCCAGGATCTCGCCCTTCACGTCGACGGTGATCTTCTTGGACAGGTCGCCCTTGGCGACGGCGGTCGTCACGTCGGCGATGTTGCGGACCTGGCCGGTCAGGTTGGCGGCCATGAAGTTGACGTTGTCGGTCAGGTCCTTCCAGGTGCCGGCGACGCCCTTGACCTGGGCCTGGCCGCCCAGCTTGCCCTCGGTGCCGACTTCGCGGGCCACGCGGGTCACTTCGGATGAGAACGAGTTCAGCTGGTCCACCATGACGTTGATGGTGTTCTTCAGCTCCAGGATCTCGCCCTTCACGTCGACGGTGATCTTCTTGGAGAGATCGCCCATGGCCACGGCGGTGGTCACCTCGGCGATGTTGCGGACCTGGCCGGTCAGATTGCCGGCCATCAGGTTCACATTGTCGGTCAGCTCCTTCCAGGTGCCGCCGACGCCCTTCACCTGGGCCTGGCCGCCCAGCTTGCCTTCGGTGCCCACCTCGCGGGCCACGCGGGTCACTTCCGAGGCGAAGGCGTTCAGCTGGTCCACCATGGTGTTGATGGTGTTCTTCAGCTCCAGGATCTCGCCCTTCACGTCGACGGTGATCTTCTTGGAGAGGTCGCCATTGGCCACGGCGGTCGTCACGTCGGCGATGTTGCGGACCTGGCCGGTCAGGTTGGCGGCCATGAAGTTGACGTTGTCGGTCAGGTCCTTCCAGGCCCCGGTCACGCCCTTCACCTGGGCCTGACCGCCCAGCTTGCCTTCGGTGCCCACCTCGCGGGCCACGCGGGTCACTTCGGACGAGAACGAGTTCAGCTGGTCCACCATGACGTTGATGGTGTTCTTCAGCTCCAGGATCTCGCCCTTCACGTCGACGGTGATCTTCTTGGAGAGATCGCCCATGGCCACGGCGGTGGTCACCTCGGCGATGTTGCGGACCTGGCCGGTCAGGTTGCCGGCCATCAGGTTCACATTGTCGGTCAGCTCCTTCCAGGCGCCGGTCACGCCTTCCACGCGCGCCTGGCCGCCCAGCTTGCCCTCGGTGCCGACTTCGCGGGCCACGCGGGTCACTTCGCTGGCGAAGCCGTTCAGCTGATCGACCATGACGTTGATGGTCGACTTGAGTTCGAGAATTTCACCTTTCACGTCGACAGTGATCTTCTTGGAGAGGTCGCCGTTGGCGACGGCGGTGGTCACCTCGGCGATGTTGCGGACCTGACCCGTCAGGTTGGCGGCCATGAAGTTGACGTTGTCCGTCAGGTCCTTCCAGGCGCCGGTGACGCCCTCGACTCGCGCCTGGCCGCCCAGCTTGCCTTCGGTGCCGACTTCGCGCGCCACCCGGGTCACTTCGCTGGCGAAGGCGTTCAGCTGGTCCACCATGACGTTGATGGTGTCCTTCAGCTCCAGGATCTCGCCGCGCACGTCGACGGTGATCTTCTTGGAGAGGTCGCCGCGGGCCACGGCGGTGGTCACCTCAGCGATGTTGCGGACCTGGCCGGTCAGATTGCCGGCCATCAGGTTCACATTGTCGGTCAGCTCCTTCCAGGCGCCGGTCACGCCCTTCACCTGGGCCTGGCCGCCCAGCTTGCCTTCCGTACCCACCTCGCGGGCCACGCGGGTCACTTCGCTGGCGAAGCTGTTCAGCTGATCCACCATGACGTTGATGGTGTTCTTCAGCTCGAGGATTTCACCCTTCACGTCCACGGTGATCTTGCGCGACAGGTCGCCATTGGCGACGGCGGTGGTCACCTCGGCGATGTTGCGCACCTGGCCGGTCAGGTTGGCGGCCATCAGGTTGACGTTGTCGGTGAGGTCCTTCCAGGCGCCGGTCACGCCCTTCACCTGGGCCTGGCCGCCCAGCTTGCCTTCGGTGCCGACTTCGCGGGCCACGCGGGTCACTTCCGAGGCGAAGCTGCCCAGCTGGCCCACCATGGTGTTGACGACCTTGCCGATGCGCAGGAACTCGCCGCGCAGGGGACGGTCCTCGTTTTCCAGGTCCATGGTCTGCGAGAGGTCGCCATTGGCGACGGCCCCGATCACCCGGGCCATTTCGGCGGTCGGGTGCACCATGTCGGTGATCAGGCTGTTGACGGCCTCGACGCTCTCGGCCCAGGCGCCCTGGGCGCCGGGCAGCTGGGCCCGCTGGGTGATCTTGCCCTGGCGGCCGACCACGTCGCGCAGGCGCTCGAATTCCTTGGAGATCCGGTCGTTCAGGTCGACGGCGTCATTGAAGGCCTCGGCCAGCTCGCCGTCCAGCCCCGACAGGTCCGTCGGCAGACGAACCGAGAAGTCGCCGCGCCGGAACGCCCGCAGGGCCGCCAGCAACTGATGACTGTCGAGCTCGCGTCCGCCGGCGGCCCGTTCCAATACGCCTTGCATGCCCTGCACCCCCAACGTGCGTTGACTCGATCGGGGTGTGGGCGTGCGAAGCGACGCCGAGAGCAGACCCACCCCTAACTGGTGGGTCAACGCGGCTGTTGAATGCGGGTTCCGCCTTTTTGGAATTGAGCCGTCAGCGGATCTTGCTCAGCCGCAGGTCCTGATAGTCATAGCTGAAGTCGGCCAGCGGCGACACCGCCCGGACCAGGGCCGAGACCACCTTGCCGTCCTTCAGGTCGAAGCTGAAGAAGGCGTCCTCCTGGGTGCGGTCGTCGAAAACGGTCTTGAAGGTCTCGCCGTCGAAGGGCTGCAGCTTGCCGCGCAGGGCCGGGGTCTTGTCGAACGAGACGGTCAGGCCCTGGGCCTTTCCCCCCTTACCTTTGGCGGCGCCGGAAAGGCCGATGGTCACCGTGCCGTACCAGGGATCGCGATAGACGCCGGCATAGGCGGCCAGCGGCAGGCTGGGCTTGGCGCCGCCGGGCGTCGAGGCGGTCGTGGCCTTGGCCGCGTCCTTCAGGGTCTGGGCGTCGGCCTCGGCCTGGACCCGCTTGCTGGAGGCGATCCAGTCGTAGTCGCCGCGCCCCTGCAGCCGGTCGGGCCCGCCGAAGCGCAAGCTGCGCAGCACCGGCGTCTCCTCGGCGTTGGTCATGATCATGATCCCGGATTTGCGGCCGGGCAGCAGGCCGGTGAAGGAGATGAAGCCAGCCAGGCCCCCGGTGTGCCACAGGAAGCGCTCGCCGCGATGGTCCTGGACGAACCAGCCCAGGGCATAGGCCTGCAGCGACGGGCGCACCGGATTGTCGGCGTTGGGGCCGTCCGACCAGGTGGTGATGGTCTGGGGCTTCCACATCTCGCGCGCGGTAGGCTCGTTCCACAGGCGCTTGGCGTTGGGCAGCATGCCCAGGCCCAGCTGGACCAGCATCCACTGGGCGATGTCCTTGGGCGTCGAATTGACCCCGCCGGCGGGCGCGGCGGCGTCGAAGCTGTTGTCGAACGGCAGCACCTTCTGCGGGCCCAGGCCCCGGATCGGCGGACCCAGGCGCGCGTGCGGCGCGGCCCGGCGGGACTTGTCGACCAGGGCGGGACTGGAGACGGTGCTGGTCATGCCCAGGGGATCGAAGATCCGGGTCTTGATCATCGTCTCCCACGACTGGCCGGTCACCGCCTCGATCAGCGCCCCGGCGGCGACATAGAGCACGTTGTCATAGGCGTAGCCGCCCCGGAACTGGCCGCCGATCGGCAGATACTTCAGCCCCGCCACGATGTCGGCGCGGGTATGGGTCGGGGCCGGCCAGATCATCAGGTCGCCCGCGCCCAGGGTCAGGCCGCTGCGATGGACCAGGAGATCGCGGACGGTCATCAGCTTGGTGACCACCGGATCGCTCATCTGGAAATCCGGCAGGTGCTTGGTGACCGGATCATCCCAGCCGACCTTGCCCTCCTCGACCAGCATGCCGATCAGGGCGGCGGTCATGGCCTTGGTGTTCGAGGCGATGCCGAAGACGGTGTTCTCGTCGCAGCGGTCCTCGGTCCCCAGCGTCTTGACGCCATAACCCTTGGCCAGGGTGACCTTGCCGTTCTCGACCACGGTGATTCCCAGGCCCGGCTGGTCGGGAAAGGCGGCCATGACCGCCTGGGCGAACTGGTCGATCGCCGACGCGGCCGCGCCGGGCTGGGCTTGCGCGAGAGCCTTGTTCCCGAACGCCGCCAAGCCCGTGGTCGCCAGGGCCGAGACGAGGGCGGAGCGGCGGGTCGTGGCGAGCATGGGCGGTCCCTATGGTGAAGGTCGCGAGGCTATTCCGATGCTCTATCGGAGGACAAGAGAGCAATAAAACCGCTCATCCCAGCGGAGCCGGATCCCATCCTGCCTATTAAATTATCCCGTCATTCCCGCCCGTGTGGCGGGAACCCCTCTATCCGCCGCAAGTGCGGGAGGGGCGAACCGCAGGCGGTTCGCTTGCGTCTCACGTATCAGCTGAACCAGGGGTTCCCGCCACGAGGGCGGGAATGACGGAGCCTATTTTGGCCCGGCCTTGGTCCCCGCTTGTGCGGAATGAGTGGGGAGAGGGAGCCTAGTTCCCCCCGTCCAGCAGCCGCCGCGCGATCACCTGGGCCTGGATCTCACCGGCCCCCTCGAAGATGTTCAAAATCCGGGCGTCGGCCAGCAGGCGGCTGGCGGCGTACTCCATCGCGAAGCCGTTGCCGCCGTGGATCTGCAGGGCGTTGTCGGCGGCCGCCCAGGCGACGCGGGCGGCGATCAGCTTGGCCATGCCGGCCTCGAGGTCGCAGCGCTTGCCCTCGTCCTTCTGGCGGGCGGCGTAATAGGTCAGCTGGCGCACGCCCATGATCTCGGCGGCCATCATCGCCAGCTTGTTGGCGACGCGCGGGAACTCGAAGATCGCCTGGCCGAACTGCTGGCGGTCCAGGGCGTAGGCCAGGCCCGTCTCCAGCGCCGCCTGGGCGACGCCGACGGCGCGGGCGGCGGTCTGGATGCGCGCGCTCTCGAAGGTGGCCATCAGCTGCTTGAAGCCCTGGCCCGGGACGCCGCCCAAGAGGTTCTGGGCCGGCACGGTGAAGCCGTCGAAGCCCAGCTCGTACTCCTTCATGCCGCGATAGCCGATCACCCCGATCTCGCCGCCGCTCATGCCCTGGGCCGGAAAGTCGTCGCCGTCGACGCCGCGCGGCTTGGGCGCCAAGAGCATGGAGAGGCCGCGATAGTCGGTGGTGGCCGGGTCGGTGCGGACCAAGAGGGTCATGACGTCGGCGCGAGCGGCGTGGGTGATCCAGGTCTTGTTCCCGGTCACGACGTACTGGTCGCCCTTCAGCTCGGCGCGGGTGCGCAAGGATCCAAGGTCGCTGCCGGTGTTGGGCTCGGTGAAGACGGCGGTCGGCAGGATCTCGGCGCTGGCGATCTTCGGCAGCCAGTATTGCTTCTGGGCGTCCGTGCCGCCGGTCAGGATCAGCTCGCCGGCGATCTCCGAGCGGGTGGCCAGCGAGCCGACGCCGATCCAGGCGCGCGACAGCTCCTCGGACACCACGCACATGGCGGTCTTGCCCATGCCGCTGCCGCCGTATTCCTCGGGGATGGTCAGGCCGAAGACGCCCAAGGCGCCCAGCTCCTCGACCAGCTCGATCGGGATCAGCTGGTCCTTCAGGTGCCAGTCGTGGGCGAAGGGGGTGACCTTCTCTTCCGCGAAGGCGTGGAACTGGTCGCGGATCATCTCGAACGTCTCGTCGAGGCCGGTGTGCTCCAGGGTCGGGCGGCCCCGCGCCTCGGCCAAGCGCTGGGCGATCCGGCTCTTCACGGCCTGGGTCCCGCCCTCGACCATCAGCTTCATCAGGCCGTTGGAATAGAGGCGGTTGAGGATGGCGCGGTCTTCGACGAGATGCGCCGGGCGGACGATCTCGCCCTGGTTCATCGGCACGCCGCCGACCAGCTGGGCGCAGTATTCGGAGAACAGCAGCTGGGCCAGCAGGGCCTCGATCTCGCCGAAGCGGCCTTCGGCCTCCAGCCGTTCGGCCCAGCCGGCGACCTGGTTCATCAGCTCGGCATAGGCGGCGTACCAGCCATAGCCGTGGACGCGATGCTGGTGGGCGTCGGCCAGCTTGCGGTCGACCTTGCCGGTCTCACCGGTGATGTGGGCCAGAACCTGCGGCTTGGCCTCGGCGACGAACAGGGCGGCGGAATCGGCCGCCTCGCGCAGCAGGCCGATCAGGCCGGGCAGGATCAGGCTGGTCATCGGCGGGCTCCCCTCACGTATTTTCCTTGAACTGTCGTCCATTTCGCAGGTGCGAGCAATGCTGCAATGCAAACGCACGCGCGTGATCCCGAGGCGGGATGACAAAAGCGCCCGGAGAAAAGGCCCTTCAGAAAAATCTCAACATGAACGAACTCTGTCAGTCGGGTCGCCGACACCGTTCAGCTTCACCCTGCCATGGTCTGTCTCACGGGGTTGCTGACCCCGGGACCATTCAAGGGACGAAGGAACAAGACGATGACCATTTCGACCAAGATCAAGACGATCACCCTGACCCTGGGCGCGGCCGCCACCGCTCTGTCGCTGGCCGCCGCCCCGCAAGCCAGCGCCGGCGTCGTCGGCTGCAAGGCCTCGGGCTCCAAGCAGGAAGTCGGCGCCGTCGTCGGCGGCCTGCTGGGCGCCTTCGCCGGCAACAAGATCGCCGGCAAGGGCGATCGCGGCACGGGCACGGCCATCGGCGCGGTGGTCGGCGCGGGCGCCGGCTCGGCGGTGGGCTGCGGCATGCAGAAGAGCGACGCGGCCAAGGAAGTCGGCGGGATCTACAAGTCGGGCGGCTATCGCTACGCTCAGACGGTGCAGGCCGCGCCGCTGGTCAAGGTCGACAAGAAGTACGTCGCCCGTTCGACCCTGAACCTGCGCGCCGCCGCCTCGACCCGGGGCGAACGTCTGGGCGCCCTGGAGTCGGGCACGACCTTCCAGGCCCTGGGCCGCACCGGTGACGGCAAGTGGATCCTGGTCGGCCAGGACGGCGTCGGCGTCGGCTACGTCTCCAGCGCCTACGTCTACCGCGCCTAAGGGCGTCCAGAGCCTTCGGGGCGCGTCCGCTCCGTCCCTCTGGCCGCGCCCCTGAAGAGAGCCCGTCCGGTCGCCCCTAGGACCGGACGGGCTTTTTCGTGCATTTCTTACGTCCGCCAGCGCAGCGTCTGGTCCTTCACTGGATTGCGGAACGGTCGGCCCTCTCGTCGGCTGGCGTTCCATTCGCGCTTGCACTGGTGGTACCAGCGGGCCTGCTGGTCGGCGTCGCCCACCCACATCAGGGGCGGATTGCACTGCAGGCCGGGGGTCTGGGCCTGCACGATCCTGCCGTCCTGGCGCAGGAAGGCGCGGGCGGCGACGCGGATGATCGGATACATGGCCGTGAAGGCCCAGTGATCCGACCACATGATCTGGTTCATCCGCGTCTTGCGAGCGTTGATCGGGGTCATGGCCGAGAGGGCCAGCACCTGCTTGTCGCCCACCGTCACGTGCTCCCAGCGCAGGCCGGGCAGGCGGAAGGTGATCTCGGTCAGGGGCTCGCCGCCCAGGATGGCGTAGGCCTTTGAGTTCTTGGACGGCTCGTGCCGCACCATGGTGAAGCCGGCTTCGGAGGGCGCGAACCGCTTCTGCTTCTCGTGCTGGCTGGTCTTGGTCCGCCACCACCATTGCTGATGCACATAGGGCCCGTGGGCGGGATCGATCAGGCCCAGCACGGCGTGGTCGATATGGATGTCGTAGTCCAGGTGGTCGACCAGCTTGGGCTTGCCGCCCACGACGCCCGGAATGGTCGGCGGCGGCTCCGGCGGCTCGCCGTCGAAGCGCGGGTTCGCGCTCATCCAGATCCAGACCAGGCCCTGCTGCTCCACGGTCGGATACTTGCGCACCCGAACCTTGGCGATGTCGAAGTCGCTGTCGCCGGTCAGGGAGGGGATCGACTTGCAGGCCCCGTCGGGTCCGAAGCGCCAGCCGTGATAGGGGCACTCGATGCTGTCCGTCCCATCGGCCTCGCGATGGATGCGGCCAGCCGACAGGGCGGCGGCGCGGTGGGGGCAGATGTCGCGCAGGGCGTAGACCTGGCCCTCGCGGCTGCGGCCCAGCAGCACCGGTTCGCCCAGATATTCGCGCTTCTCGGCCTTGCCCGGCTTGAGGTCGGCCGACAGGGCGGCGACGTACCAGGCGTCCCAGACGAAGCCTTCGCCGAACGTGTCGGACATGGGCTGAGCCAGGGGCTTGGCCTTCAGCAGCGGAGCGTCATCGGCGGGCATGGGTGCGCTTCTTAGCGGTTGGGAGAACGCTGTAACTTGAGGCGCAGTGTCGCACTGGAATGCGACACTCAAGCTTAGGCCCGAGAAGGCGACAGCCAAAGTTGTGGGCGGATCGCCTCCGCCAAGTCCCCCGACCGTGTTCCCCCGAACACGCCCCTGCCCAGGGTAGACGTCACCGCGAGGCGGCGGTCTCCACCAGACGCTGATAGAAGCGCACCATTCGACCGACATTGTCCAGGCTGATGTGCTCGTCCGTGCCGTGGATGATCTTGGTTTCCTCGACCTTCAGCACCAGCGGCTGGAAGCGGTACACATCACTTGCGACGCCGCCCATGTAGCGGCTGTCGGTGCCGGCCGTGACCAGGCCCGGCACGACGGGAGCCCGGCTCTCGTCGCCGGCCAGGGCGGCCAAGGTCTTCCAGGCGTCCGAACCCGTCGAGGACACGGCCGAGGGCTCGTCCGGCGTCTTGGTCCACGACAGCTGGACGGGCAGCTTGCCGACCGCGTTCCTGGCCCGCGCCATCACCTGGGCCGAGCTGTCGCCCGGCGCGATGCGATAGTTGATCCAGGCCGTGGCGTCCTGCGGCAGGACGTTCTCCTTCGGCGAGCCCTTGATCATGGTCGGCGCGATGGTGGTGTGCAGCATGGCCGCCCCGGCCGGCGTCTTGGCCGTGACCTTCACCAAGAGCGGCGAGAACAGCCAGGTGTTGGCGGCGAAGATCTTCACGGTCGGGCTGGCGTGCGGAGCGATGGCGCCCAGCATGTCGGCGCCGGGCCCCTGGAACCTCATCGGGGCCTGGTGGTCGTCGATGGCCTGCACCGCCTTGGCCAGGGTCACGACGCCGCCGCCGTCGGCCGGCGGAGCCGAGGAGTGGCCGCCGACGGCCGGGGCCATGACCTTCAGGGTGGCGTAGCCCTTCTCGGCCGTGCCGATGATCGCGGCGGGCTTCCCGGTCACGGGGTGGTCGGCGACCACGGCCATGCCCTCGTCGAGCACGAACTGGGCCTTGATGTTGCGCGACTTCAAGAGGGCCGCCGCGGCGCGGGCCCCGACGCCGCGCACCTCCTCATCGTGGCCGCTGACCACGATGACGGTGCGGGCGGGCTTGAAGCCGCTGGCGGCGACCGCGTCCAGGGCCTCGAACAGGGTGACCAAGGATCCCTTGTCATCGATCGAGCCCCGGCCCCAGACCGCGCCGTCGGCCACCACCCCGTCGAACGGGGGATGGGTCCACTGGCCCTCGCTGCCCGGGGTCACCGGCACCACATCCTGGTGGGCCATCAGCACGATCGGGGGCAGGGCGGGATTCGAACCCGGCCAGGTGTAGACCAGGGTGTGCTCGGCGATGACCTCGCGGCTCATCACCTTGTGGGCCTCGGGATAGGTCGCCTGCAGCCAGGCGTGCAGCTTGTCCCACTCGGCCGGCTGGTCCTCGGCGCGATCCTGGTGGCTGACGGTCCGGAAGCGGACGGCCTGGGCCAGGTGCTCGGCGGCCTTGGTGACGTCGACCGGTTTGGCGGCGGCCAGGGTGACCGAGGCGGGGTCCACCTGGGCCGGCGCCTTGAACGTCGCCGTGCGCACGGCGACCACCGCCGTCAGGACCAGCACCAGACCCACGGCCGTCAGCGCGACCTTTCCCCCGACACCCATTGGCGATCTCCCCGAACAGTTGTTGGGAATGACTGTGCGGCGCGGCGGCGACGCTGGCAATCCCGCCGTTACGGCGCCTCGGGCGGCGCGTGGCCGCGGAAAGTTATCCACAGGGGTGACGCCCAATCCCCGTGCTTTCGGACCACGGTATGAATGATTTCAGCGGCTTGCGGGAAAACGCAGGTTTCTTGTCCCCGGCGTCGGGCGCGGGCGCAAGCTTGCGGCATGACCCAATCCTCCGTGCAAACCTGGTGCGACCGCGTGCAGGCCAAGCTGATGGCGGCCCTCGACGCGACCTGGGCGGTCATCGACGCCAGCGACGACCCCGCCGAAATCCGCAGGGCCCGCGAAAAGGCCAAGGCCTGCGGCGAGATGGCCGCCACGGTCCGCAAGATCGCGGCGATGACGCCCCGGCCCAAACCGGCGAGGCCGCCCGCCGGCTTCCCGCCGCCGGCGTTCGAGCCTGAGGACGCCGAACGGCCGCCGCGCAAGCTGGACCGCCTCAAGGGCGGCGGCCGAGGGCGATTGTGAGCGATCAGGTCGCCGGAAAGCGTAGGAAGGCCGGTATCTTGACGTTCTTGAGACTCTGGTTCTGCTGCTTGCCGTCGATCGTGACCACTGACTCGATCGCTTCGGAGCGACTAGGCCTGCCGCCCACGCCCGCGACCTCGACGATGGTGTTCGCCAGAACCTGAAATTGACCATCGCCGATATCCACACGGCTCGAGGGCGAAAACCTCATGCCCTTCAACTGGACCTCGCGCCCTTTGACCTTGCGATAGGCGGCCTTGATTTCGCCTCCCAACGTGCGTGCGACCTGGTCGGTGACGCCGACAGGTTCCGCGCCGACGACATGCCACGCGGTGGTTTCGTCCTTGCGATTTGGCGGCATGGGAACTCCTACGCGAAGGCCGACAGCGATTTGCCCGTCTTGAACCGGTAATCAAGGCTCGCGCAAAGGCCGTTGATGTCAGGATATATGTGGGCGGCGTCGACGCCCATGTCCATCAGCCGCGACTGAAAGTCCGCCCGCAGTGTGGCGGGGATGGTGAAGACATCTTCAGGCGGTATTTCCAGTGGCTTCGTAGGATCCCCGTGCAGCGTGAAGATCCCACGCTGGGTGGTGATGCGGCGGGAAACCTGCGCGGTCTCTATGAGGTAGACGCCGCTCTTGGGCTTGAGCGGATCTTGGACGGTGGCGCCCTGCCGTGTTTCGTTCGTTCGGGTGTTCAGCACGTCCAGATCGCTTCGTCCCAGATCCAGCCCATAGAGATGGGCGTCGGTGTGTTGCGGATAGGAGCTCACCGCGAACCAGGCGGCGACGAGTGGTGTCGTCGACCAATCGACCAGTCGGGTCGGAGCGCCATGGTGCTGAGCCAGGGCCAGCATGTCGAACGGCGAAAGCTCGCCCTGGACAAAGGGATAAGCCGCCCGCTCGAAAGCTTCGAACAGCACGCGTTCTCGCACATAGTCGAAGTTGTATCCGTCCCGCGCGATCTTGGGGAGGATCGGGCTAGCGTCTGCTTGGCCTCGAAACAGATAGGCGCCAGCGGCGTGGCTCTCCGTCCACGCCCAGAACTCATTCCAGAGGTCTTCAATCGTCTTTTCCGGCGCCATTCGCGATCGCTTTCGCCAAAGTTGTGCGCTTCATGGCGAAGACGTCGTCGCGTGACAAGCGGAAAGCCTAACCGCCCCCGTCCAGTTCCTGCGCCTCCTCGAAGGTCCGCAGGCCCGGCCGCTGGGCGCTGACCAGCACGGCCATGTTCCCCGGTAGGTGCTGGTTGGCCAGCATCTTCTCGTGGGCGGCCGGGATCTGGTCCCAGGGGAAGACCTCGGACAGGCACGGGTCGACGCGGCGGTCGACGACCAGCTGGTTGGCGGCGCTGGCTTGCATCAGGTTGGCGAAGTGGCTGCCCTGCACGCGCTTCTGGCGCATCCACAGGAAGCGGGCGTCCATGGTCAGGTTGAAGCCCGAGGTGCCGGCGCAGATGGCCACCATGCCGCCGCGCTTCACGACGAACACCGAGACCGGGAACGTCGCCTCGCCCGGGTGCTCGAACACCAGGTCGACGTCGCGGTTGCCGGTGATCTGCCAGATCGCCTTACCGAACTTGCGGCTCTCCTTCATGTAATCGTTGAACTCGGGGCCGTTGACCTTGGGCAGCTGGCCCCAGCAGTTGAATTCCTTGCGGTTCAGCACGGCCTTGGCGCCCATCGACAGCACGAACTCGCGCTTGTCGTCGTCGCTGACCACGCCGATGGCGTTGGCCCCGGCGACGGCGGCCAGCTGCACGGCGAAGACGCCCAGGCCCCCCGAAGCGCCCCAGACCAAGACGTTCTGGCCAGGCTTCAGCTCATGCGGCTTGTGGCCGAACAGCATGCGGTAGGCGGTGGCCAGGGTCAGGGTGTAGCAGGCCGCCTCTTCCCAGGTCAGGTGCTTGGGCCGCGGCAGCAGCTGGCGCGACTGCACCCGGCAGAACTGGGCGAAGCTGCCGTCCGGCGTCTCATAGCCCCAGATGCGCTGGCTGGGCGAGTACATCGGGTCGCCGCCGTTGCACTCCTCGTCGTCGCCGTCGTCCTGATTGCAGTGGATGACGACCTCGTCGCCCGGCTTCCACCGTTTCACCTTGCCGCCGACCTTCCAGACGATGCCCGAGGCGTCGCTGCCGGCGATGTGGAAGGGGTGCTTGTGGCCGTCCAGCGGGCTGATCGGTTCGCCCAGCGCCGCCCAGACGCCGTTGTAGTTGACGCCGGCCGCCATCACCAGGACCAGCACCTCGTCCTCGCCGATCTCCCAGGTCGGGACCACCTCGACCTGCATGGCGGTCGACGGCTTGCCGTGGCGCTCCTTGCGGATGCTCCAGGCGTACATGGTCTTGGGCACGTGGAAGGGCGGCGGGATCTCGCCGATCTCGTAGAGGTCCTTCAGGACAGGCGTCTCGGTCGTCATCTCGCTCCCCGCTCCTGGTAGCTCCTTCTGCGCTGCAACAACGCTTGGGAGCCGAACTCGGCTATGGCCGCCCGCTCATTTCCGGGTCTTGGACGCGAGGCTGAGACAAGTGTTTGAACCTGGCAAGCGGAATCTTGTGCGCCGCAGCATGAAGCGTCGCCTTGCCGCGCGGCGCGGTTTGGGTCAGCGTCCTAAGCCATGACCCATGACCAACTGCTGGCCCGCGTGCGACGGGACCGCGCCGACGCCCTGCGCCAGGGCTGGCTGACCGCGCTGATCGGCGTGGCCCTCATCGCCGGCGCGGGCTGGTGGACCGCCAGCCGACACCCGCTGACGAGCGGCGCGATGCTGGCCTTCACGGCCGGCGGGGCGGTGATCCTGATGGCCCTGACCCGCCAGCTGACGCCCGCGCCCTCGTACGGCGGCGGGCGGCTGGAGGCGCGCGTGGCCCCGATCGGCTGGGTCATGGCCCTGGCGATGATCTTGGTCATCGCGGCCGCGACCGCCTACGCCCTGTCGGCCGCCAACCTCTGGCGCAAGGGCGAGTTGCTGGCGGCGCTGGCCTTCATCCTGGTCGTGATGCTGGCGAACGGAGGTCTGTCGCTGGGACCCGGCCCGGTCGTGACCATCGACGGCGAGGGCTATCATGACCGCCGCGCCACCCGCGCGCCGATTCCGTGGGACCAGATGGAGGCCGTCGACGTGCGGTTCGTCCGCAACCAGGCCTACTACCGCATCCGCCCCAAGGACCGCACGCGCCTGACCTGGCTGGCTCGCGCCAACGCCCTGGTCGGCTTCGACGGCTTCGCCATCAACGGCGTGGGCCTGGACCACGGCGAGGGCGACATGCTGCTGGCCATCCAGGCCTGGCGCCCCCAGCTGGTCGCGGGCCTCTAGGCCCATGATTCATCTTTCCCGCCCCGAGGCCGGCGTGGCGCTGGTCGAGCTGGACACCGCCCCGGCCAACGTCCTGGCCATGGCCGAGCGCGCCCGCCTGCTGGAGGCCTTCGCCGCGATCGAAGCCGACAGGGCGGTGCGGGTGGCGATCCTCACCGGCCGCCACGGCGCCTTCTGCACCGGCGATGATCTGGCCGAGTCCCTGAGCCGCGACGTCGAGGCCCAGACGGCGGCGATCCTGCACTTTCTCGACATGTGCGACCGCATCGCCTCGGCGCGCGTCCCGGTGATCGCGGCGGTGGACGGCTGGTGCGTCGGCGGCGGGCTGGAGCTGGCCCTGGCCTGCGACATCCGCCTGGCCAGCGACCGGGCCAGCTTCGCCTGCTCGGCGGTGCGGATGGGGCTGACCGCCTCGGCCGGGCGGCTGACCAGGCTGATCGGTGAGAGCCGCGCCAAGCCGCACCTGCTGACGGGGGCGCCGTTCGACGCGGCGCGGGCGCTGGCGGATGGGGTCGTGGCCGAGGTTCACCCGGCGGAGGCGCTGCTGGACACGGCGCTCGACATGGCGCGAGTGATCGCCTCCCGCGCGCCGTTGGCCATCGAGGCGACCAAGCGCGTGGCGTCAAGGGCGTCGACCACCGAGGCGGAGATTCCGGCCCTGGCCGCCACGGCCGATCACGCCGAGGCGCGGTCGGCGTTCATCGCCAAGCGGGCGGCGGCGTTCACCGGGCGGTGAGTTGCGACATAAGGACAACGTATATACCTTTTCAGTATCCACTACGAGGCGAGCCATGGGCAAGGACGCGGTTTTCACCATGAAGCTCGAGGCGCAGTTGCGTGATGAGTTCTTGGCCGAGGCGCAGGCCGCCCATCGACCCGCCTCGCAGATCGTGCGCGAGATGATGCGCGACTATGTGCAGCGTCAGCGCGATGCGCGCGACCATGACGCCTTCGTCCGCGCCAAGGTCGAAGCGGGCCGCCGTGATCGTCTCGCCGGCTTGGATTCACCCCATGACGAGGTGGAAGCCGAGTTCGCCGCGCGCCGACGGGCGCTTCAAGGAAAGGTGGATGAGGCGCAGACGTGAAGGTCCGCTGGACGGCCACGGCGCGGTTGGATCGTCTCGACATCATGGACTACATCGCGGCCCGAAGTCCGCGTGCGGCGGTGCGCATCGACCAGCTGTTTTCCGAGGCGGCCGCCTCATTGGCCGAATTCGCGACGCGAGGTCGGCCCGGCCTAGTCCCAGGGACTCGTGAGGTCTTTCCTCACGAAACCTACCGCCTGGTCTACGAAATCGAGGGCGACACGGTGTGGGTTCTCACCTTGCTTCACACAGCACGGCAGTGGCCGCCGCTGCGCGAATAGTGGTCGCCGTCCCTATTCGCACTCGCGAACGCCATATTGCGTCGCAGCAATTCCGGGCTCATGATCGCCGGTAACCAAGGCCGCCAGAGCCGACCCGGGAGCCCGCCATGTCCTCGACGCCGTACCAGCATGCGCCGGATCCGCCGTGGATCTTCCGCACCTATGCCGGCCATTCGACGGCGGAAAAGTCCAACGCCCTCTATCGCGCCAACCTGGCCAAGGGGCAGACGGGGCTGTCGGTGGCCTTCGACCTGCCGACCCAGACCGGCTACGACCCCGACCACGTCCTAGCCCGCGGCGAGGTCGGCAAGGTGGGCGTGCCGGTCAGCCATCTGGGCGACCTGCGCGCGCTCTTCAGCGAGATCCCGCTGGAGAAGATGAACACCTCCATGACCATCAACGCCCCGGCCGCCTGGCTGTTGGCGCTGTACGTGGCGCTGGCCGACGAGCAGGGGGCGGACCGGCGCTTGCTGCAGGGCACCACCCAGAACGACCTCATCAAGGAGTATCTGAGCCGCGGCACCTACATCTTTCCGCCGGGTCCGTCCCTGCGGCTGATCGGCGACATGATCGCCTGGTGCTATCGCGAGGTTCCGAAGTGGAACCCGATGAACGTCTGCAGCTACCATCTGCAGGAGGCCGGCGCGACGCCGGAGCAGGAGCTGGCCTTCGCCCTGGCCACGGCGATCTCGGTGCTGGACACGGTCAAGGCCGGCGGCCAGGTCCCCGACGAGGACTTCGAGATCGTCGCCTCGCGGATCAGCTTCTTCGTCAATGCCGGGGTGCGGTTCGTCACCGAGCTGTGCAAGATGCGCAGCTTCACCCAGCTGTGGGACCAGATCCTGCTGGAGCGCTACGGCGTCCAGGACAAGAAGGCGCGGCGCTTTCGCTACGGGGTGCAGGTCAACAGCCTGGGCCTGACCGAACAGCAGCCCGAGAACAATGTCTACCGCATCCTGGTCGAGGCCCTGGCCGTCACGCTGAGCAAGGACGCCCGTTGCCGGGCCCTGCAGCTGCCGGCCTGGAACGAGGCCCTGGGGCTGCCGCGGCCGTGGGACCAGCAGTGGTCGCTGCGGCTGCAGCAGGTGCTGGCCTATGAGACCGACCTCCTGGAATACGAGGACCTGTTCGCCGGCAGCCACGTGGTCGAGGCCAAGGTCGGGGAGCTCTCCAGGGGCGCGCTGGACGAGCTGGCCAGGATCGACGCCATGGGCGGGGCGGCCAGCGCCATCGACTACATGAAGGGCGAGCTGGTGGCGTCCAACGCCCAGCGGGTGCGGGCGGTCGAGACCGGCGACCTGACCGTGGTCGGCGTCAATCGCTGGACCGACACCGAGGCCTCCCCGCTGTCGGCGGGCGAGGGGGCGATCGAGACGGTGGACCCCAAGCTCGAGGCCGACGTCGTCGCCCGCCTCAAGGTCTGGCGCGAGGCCCGCGATCCCGCGGCCGTCGCGACCGCCCTGGCCGAGCTGCGGGCCGCCGGCCGCGACGGCCGCAACGTCATGCCGCCCTCGATCGCGGCGGCCAAGGCCGGCGTCACCACCGGCGAGTGGGCCGGCGCCCTGCGCGACGTGTTCGGTGAATATCGCGGCCCGACCGGCGTGGCGGTGGTCGTCTCGACCGGCGAGGCCGAGGATGTCGAGGCCGTCAGGCAGGAGGTCGAGCGGGTCTCGGCGCTCTTGGGCCGCACGCTCACCTATCTGGTTGGCAAGCCGGGCCTGGACGGCCACTCCAACGGCGCCGAGCAGATCGCCACCCGGGGCCGCGCCTGCGGTATGCAGGTGGTCTATGACGGCATCCGCTCGACTCCCGACGAGATCGTCCGCCGCGCCAAGGAAAGCCGCGCCCACGTGGTGGGGCTGTCGATCCTGTCCGGCTCGCACCTTGACTTGGTCCAGGAGGTGGTGCGCGTGATGCGCGCCGAGGGCCTGGGCCGCGTCCCCGTCGTCGTCGGCGGCATCATCCCCGAGGCCGACGCCCTGGTGCTGAAGCAGATGGGCGTGGCGCGGGTCTACACGCCCAAGGACTTCAGGATCACGGAGATCATGGGCGACGTGGTCAAGCTCGTGGAGGCGACGGCGCTGGAGGGGGGTTAACTCCGTCCCAGCCGCCACGCCGCCGCGAGGCCGACCACGGCGAGGGGCAGCAGCGCCCCGAACAGCACCAGCCCATGCGTCGGGGCGAGGGTCAGGTCGACGCCGTGGCTGAAGCCCAGGACGTTGGCCAGGGCCCCGACGCCGGCCGAGCCGGCCGCGCCGCCGATCAGCTGGGCGGTGGGCACCGCGCCCGAGGCCATGGCCTGCTCGTCGGGCGGAACGGCGCCGATGGCGCGGCGGGCGACGAAGGCGTGGGCCAGGCCGAAGCCGCAGCCCATCACGGCGAAGGCCAGGGCGATCTCGGCGAGGTTCCCGCGCGCCGTGGTCCAGGCGCCCAGGGCCGCGCCCACCAGGATCACCCCCGCGCCGAGGCGGATCAGTCGGCCGTCCCTCTCGGCCGGGGTGTGGCCGAAGACCATGGCGCACAGGGTCCAGCCGGCGGCGATGGCGCCGACCACATAGCCGGCGATCAGGGGGGAGGCGTTGTGGCGGGCCTGGATGAAGGCCGGGCCATAGACCGTGAAGCCGATCACCGCCGCCTCGGTGGCGAAGATGGTCAGCAGGCCGAGGCCGGTGGCGGTGCGGAGATCGGCGGCCGACTTGGGCAGCAGGCGGTCATGGGTGCGGGTGTTGGCGGCCAGCATGGCGGCCATGCCGATCACCCCGGCGAGCGCCAGGATCGCGGCGAGGGCGGGGGAGGCGACGATCCCGGCCGCGCCGATCAGGCTGACGCCGACGACCAGCAAGACGAGCTGCAAGCTGGGGATACGGCCGCGGCCCGCGTCACGATTGCCGGCCGGCAGCATGACCAGCACCGCGGCCACGAAGACGGCCGCCTGGGCGACGAACAGCCAGAACGCTCCGCGCCAGAAGCCGGCGGCGGCGAACAGGCCGCCCAGGAGCGGGCCCAGCAAGGTCGCCGCGCCCCACACCCCCGCCACCGCGCCATAGACGCGCGGCCACAGATGCTCGGGAAACAGGGCGGTGATGGCCACGTAGCACAGGGCCACCACGGCCCCCGCGCCCAGGCCCTGGATCAGCCGGCCCAGGATGAAGGTGACGAACTCGGGCGCCAGGGCGCTCATCGCGCAGCCCACGGCATAGGTCAGGCCGGTCAGGGCCGTGGCGGTGCGCAGCCCGAGACTCATCGACAGCTTGCCCGAGCAGGCCCCGGCGACGATTGAGCCGGTCAGATAGGCCGCCACCGACCAGCCGAAATACTGGTAGCCGCCGATCTCGCGCGCGACGCTGGGCATGATGGTGGCGGTCACCAGGGTGTCGGCGGCGTTCAGCCAGATGCCCAGGCACAGGAGGGCGAAGCGGGGCGCCAGCGCCTTGTCGATCTTCAAGCTCATGCCGGTGTCCGTCCCTCCGCTAACCTCCATCTAGGGGCGCCCGGCCCGCAAGTGAACCCGCCAGACGCGCTGAGGCGGCCGTGGACGGTTGAACCCGTCGCCATGGTCGTGGTTGGGTGCGGCGTTAACCCTTTCACCGAGGCGCTCCCCCGCCCCCATGCGTTATCGCGTTCCGCACAACCCGCGCATCGAGCACGAGGTCCGCCATCGCGCCCGCCTGGCCCGCTATGCCGGCCTGGTGATCCTGTGGGCGCTGGTGCTGTTCATGGCCTTCGTGGCCGAGCGCAGGATCCCCGACCAGCACCTGCCGTGGAAGCCGCTAAGCGTCGTCGATCCGGTGGGCCTGGCCACCCGGGTCAAGGCCGCGCGCGCCGGGGCTGATCCCAGGCTCTGCCGGGGGATCATGGCCAGGGCCGGGGTGGTCTATGCCGAGGTTCCCGACCGCACCGAGGGCGACTTCTGCCGGCTGCGCGACGCCGTGCAGCTGGAATCGGGCCTGGCCCGCTTCGAACCGGTCGAGGCGCCGCTGGTCTGCAAGGAGGCCCTGGCCCTGACCATCTGGGAGCGCCAGGTGGTGCAGCCGGCCGCCGACGAGCTTCTGGGGCAGGGCGTGAAGAGCTTCGTGCACTACGGCTCCTACGCCTGCCGGCGGATGTACGGCCTGCAGGAAGGCCCGGTCAGCGAGCACGCCAGCGCCGACGCCATCGACATCGCCGGCTTCCGCCTGACCGACGGCCAGATGGTCAGCGTCGCGTCCGACTGGACCGATCCGGGCCCGCGCGGCCAGTTCCTGCGGCGGGTGCGCGACGGCGCCTGCCGAGTGTTCCTGACCACGCTGAGCCCGGACTACAACGCCGAGCACCACGACCACTTCCACCTGGACATGAGCGGGTGGAACAAGTGCGGGTGAGGGGGCGCTATAGCGTCTTGGCCAGCGCCGCCAGCTGGTCCGCCACGATCCCCCAGCCTTCGTGGAAGCCCATGGCCTCGTGGGCGGCCTTGTCTTCCGCCGACCAGTGGCGGGCCACGGCGCGGTAGCGGGTCTGGCCGCCGCCCAGGTCCTCGAAGGTGACGATGGCGACCATGAACGGCTTCTCGGACGGCCGCCAGGCTTCGGTGAAGGCGTCGGTGAAGACGATCTTCTGGTTGGGGATCACCTCCAGATAGACGCCCGGCTGAGGCATGCGCTCGCCGTTCGGGCCGTTCATCACCAGATAGCTGGCGCCGCCGGTGCGCACGTCCAGGCGCACGTCCGAGACGGTCCAAGGCTTGGGGCAAAACCACTGTGGCATCAGCTCCGGCGTAGTCCAGCACCGGTAGAGCTTCTCGGCCGGAACATCGATGATGCGTTCCAGAACCAGTTCGCGGTCCGTGGGGAAGTCGGCGGTGTCCAGGGGCATGGCAGCGTCTCCGTGTTGGGGTGAACTTTCGCCTCAAGGACGGTGGTGATCCATCGTCGCCGACAGTCAGGACGAGATTTTTTTGCCCCAAGATTTGACTTCCTCGCCCTTGTGGCGAGGACCCATCCTGGCGGCGGCTCGGCGCGGACAGGCGGGCTGGGCCGGCCCGGTCGCGCTCCGGTTCGATGTGCCGGCGGCTGAAACCTGGGCCCTGGGCACGACGCCCAGGGAGGCGGATTGGGTTGGGATGGCGAGGATGTGTGCCTGACCCTTGACCGGCCGCGCGCCCCGCCGCACTGTAACGGAAATTCAAACAAACGTTTTAGGGGGCGGGCCATGAACCTTTTCGACCTTTCCGGCAAGGTGGCGATCATCACCGGATCCTCGCGCGGGATCGGCAAGGCGATCGCCGAGCGGATGGCCGAGCACGGGGCCAAGGTGGTCATCTCGTCGCGCAAGGCGGGCCCCTGCGAGGCGGTCGCCGCCGCCCTGAACGAAAGGCACGGCCCGGGCACGGCGATCGCGGTTCCCGCCAACATCGCCTCCAAGGACGAGCTGCAGACCCTGGTCGACGAGACGCGGAAGGTCTTCGGCCAAGTCGACATCTGCGTCTGCAACGCCGCCAGCAATCCCTATTACGGTCCTCTTGCCGGCATCGCCGACGACCAGTTCCGCAAGATCCTGGACAACAACATCATCAGCAATCACTGGCTGATCGGCATGGTCGCGCCGGAGATGCGCGAGCGGAAGGACGGGGCGGTGATCATCGTCTCGTCGATCGGCGGCCTGCGCGGCAACGCGATCATCGGGGCCTACAACATCAGCAAGGCCGCGGATTTCCAGTTGGCGCGAAATCTCGCGCACGAGTTCGGCCCCGACAACGTGCGGGTCAACTGCATCGCCCCGGGCCTGATCAAGACCGATTTCGCCAAGGCCCTGTGGGACGATCCGGCGACCCTGGAGCGTTCGACCAAGGGCGTGCCGCTGCGCCGGATCGGCGAGCCGGACGAGATCGCCGGGGCGGCCGTCTACCTGGCCAGCAAGGCCGGCAGCTTCATGACCGGCCAGGCCATGGTGGTGGACGGCGGGGCGACGATCTAGGGGGCACAACCTGCGCGGTAAGCTTAACCGGTCCTACATCAATCACCCCGAAGGCTGCGCCGTAGAATGCGGCGTCTCCTTACTTCTCTCGCCCTGATCGGGACCCTCGCGGCGGGCGCCGCGTGGGGCCAGACCGCTTCGCTGGGGCAGCGGCTGGAGCAGCTGAGCCAGCGGATCGGCGCCCATCAGGTCCGCGATCCGCCGCGCGACAACGCCGACATCGAGCGGGCCGGCGAGCGGGCCCTGGGCCAGAGGGGGCAGGCCCGGCTCTATGGCCTGTGGCGGGTGCTGTACGCCTACAAGAGCAACCAGATACCCGGCCGCTTCGAGGTCTGGGCCGGCCGGGCCCGCGAGGCGGCGCGGCGCGACCACGACACGGCCCTGGCGGCCTTGGCCGACCTGGAGACGATCGCCTATCGCCACGAGACGCGCGGCTACCACGCCTTCACCGACGCCGACTGGGCCCGGTTCATGAGCCGGTCGGGACCGGACATCCGGTTGATGGCGGGGGTCGAGCGGGTGCGGCACCTGGGCCAGGTGGGTCACTGGGCGCAGGCCGCGCGGCTGGCCGCCAGCCTGACCACGGACCTGGAGAAGCGCGGCCGCGTCGCCCAGCCGCTGCTGGCCGAGCTGCACCAGGTGCACAGCTACACGCTGTCGGACATCGGCGACAAGGAAGGGGCCCTGGACCACATGGCCCAGGCCGCGGGCCTGGACGAGGCCGACGCCTTCTATGTCCGCAAGATCGAGCGGATCTACGACATCGCCTACACCGCCGCCGACCTGGGCGAGCTTGACGCCGCCGAGCGCTTCGCGGTCCTGCATCACCGGATGACCACCGCCGACGGGGACCGCGACCTGCTCACCTGGGACCGCTTCCTGTGCGCCCGGATCGCCGCCCAGCGCGCGGCGCCGGCCAAGGTGCTGGCCTGCCTGGCGCCGGCCGCCGCCAGCCTGGCCGCGCCCGACCGTCGCCTGCAGGTGCTGATGCTGGCCCAGCGCGCCCTGGCCCTGGCCCAGCTGGGCCGCGCGGCCGAGGCGCGCGCCGATCTCGCGCGGCTGCGCGCCACGCCCGAGACCCTGGCGCCCCGCGATCCCCACGCCGAGGCGCTAGTCGAGGCCTATGTTGACCAGGCCGAGGGCCGCGGCCAGGACGCCTTCCGCAAGCTGGACGCCTGGCGCCGGCTCGAGAGCCAGGCGGTGGACAGCGCCCACGCGCGCAGCGTCACCGAGATGTCCTCGGCCCTGGAAAGCGAGCTGCGGGCCAAGCGTGACGAGAGCCGCCGCCTGGCCGAGGAGGTGCGTCTGAGCCGCAGCCTGGCCCGCGCCTCGGCGGTCATCGCCATCCTGCTGGGCGCGCTGGCCGCCGGCGGCCTGGCCTGGCTGGCTCACCAGCGCCGCGTCGCCCGCCGCTTCAAGGACGCCCAGGAGCACGCCGAGGCCGCCAACAAGGCCAAGTCGGCCTTCCTGGCGGTGATGAGCCACGAGCTGCGCACGCCGCTGAACGGCATGCTGGGCGTGGGCCAGGCCCTGCGCGCCGGCCCGCTGAGCCAGGCGCAGCGCGACCAGGTCGACCTGATCCTGGACAGCGGCGACACCCTGCTGGTCCTGCTGAACGACATCCTGGACCTCTCCAAGATCGAGGCCGGCAAGCTGGAGATCGCGCCGACGGTCGGCGACATCGTCCAGAGCTGCGCCCGCCTGGTCGGCGGCTACCAGCCCACGGCCCGCGACAAGGGCGTCGACCTGACCTTCCGGCTGGAGAGCCCGCCGCCGGGCCTGCTGATGTTCGACGGGGTGCGGGTGCGCCAGTGCCTGACGAACCTGGTCTCCAACGCCCTGAAGTTCACCACCCACGGCAAGGTCGAGGTGGGCCTGGCCTGCTATCCGGCCGACGAGGGACGCGTCCGCATCCGGCTGCGGGTCGCCGACAGCGGCATCGGCATGAGCCCGGCCACGATCGCCAAGCTGTTCCGCCCCTTTGTCCAGGCCGACGCCTCGACCACCCGCAATTTTGGCGGCACGGGGCTTGGGTTGAACATCACCCGCCGCCTGGTCGAGATGATGCGGGGCGAGATCCGCGTCGAGAGCGAGGAAGGCGTCGGCTCGGTCTTCACCATTGAGATGCTGGTCGACGCCGCCGAGCCGTCCGAACCGCCGGTGTTCGAGGCCGAGGCGAGCGGCGAGGAGGCCGGTCCCGTCGCGCTGCAAGGTCGCCGGGTGCTGGTGGTCGACGACCATCCGGTCAATCGCCGGGTCATCCGCCTGTTCCTCGAGCCGTTCGAGTGCGAGCTGGTCGAGGCCGAGAACGGCCAGCAGGCCCTGGACGCCCTGGAGGGGCGGCCGGTCGACCTGGTGCTGATGGACGTCAACATGCCGGTCATGGACGGGCTGGAGGCCACCCGCCGCCTGCGCCGCGACCCGCGTTTCGCCCGCCTGCCGGTGATCGCCCTGACCGCCGACGTGATGTCGGCCCAGATCAAGACCTGCCTGGACGCCGGCTGCGACGCCCACGTCGCCAAGCCGATCGACCTGCGCAACCTGCTGTCGGTCATGGACCGCTGCCTGGCGCGCGGCCTGGCGCGGGAGCTGATGGCGGGGCTGGGCGCGCTTTGATCTCTGCTCCCCCTTTGGGGGAGCTGTCGGCGAAGCCGACTGAGGGGGCCATCGCCGCCATCTCGGCGCTAGCCCCCTCCGACCCTCCGGGCCACCTCCCCCAGAAGGGGAGGAGAAATCACATCTCCGCCCGCGCGGCCGCCAGCCGCTCGACCGCCGCGTCCAGCGTCGCGTCGGCCTTGGCGAAGCACAGCCGCACGACATGGGTGACCGCGTCCTCGGCGAAGAACGCCGAGACCGGGATCGCCGCCACCCCGTGCTCGACCACGCAGCGCTCGCAGAAGGTCACGTCGTCGACCGTGACGCCCGAGGCCGTCAGGTCGACGTTCAGGAAGTAGGTCCCCTGGCTCTCCAGCACGGCGTAGCCCACCGCCCGCAGGCCCGTCGTCAGCCGGTCGCGGGAGCGCTGCAGGGACGCCGGCATCGTGTCGAACCAGGCGCGGTGGTTATCCAGGCCCCAAGCCACGCCGGCCTGCAGGTTGGGCGGGGTGGTGAAGGTCAGGAACTGGTGCGCCGCCGCCAGGGCCTTGGTCAGCGGCGGGGCGGCCATCAGGAAGCCGACCTTCCAGCCGGTCATGCCGAACAGCTTGCCGGCCGAGCCGATCTTGACCGTGCGCTCGCGCATGCCGGGGAAGCTCATCAAGGGCCGGTGACGCTGGCCGTCGAAGACCACGGCCTCCCAGACCTCGTCGCAGACCGCGAGGACGTCGTGCCGGACGCAGAGCTCGGCCAGCAAGGCCAGGTCCTCGTCGGGCGTGACCACGCCGGCCGGGTTCAGGGGGCTGTTCAGCACGACCAGGCGGGTCCGCTCGCTGAAGACGGCCTCCAGCATCGCGCGGTCGAAGCGCCAGTGCGGCGGGGCCAGCCGGACCAGGCGGGGGATCCCGCCCGCCCGGCGGACCAGCGGCAGATAGGCGTCGTACAGCGGCTGGAACAGCACCACCTCGTCGCCCGGCGAGATCAGCGACAGGAACGCCGCCGCCAGGGCCTCGGTGGCGCCGGAGGTGACGGTGACCTCGGTGTCCGGGTCGAGCGTCAGGCCTTGCGTCCGCGCATAGTGCCCGGCCACCGCCGCGCGCAGCTGCGGCAGGCCGCGCATCGGCGGATACTGGTTGGAGCCCTCGATCAGCGCCCGCGCCGCCGCCTCGCGGACCGGCAGCGGCCCCTGGTCGTCGGGGAAGCCCTGGCCCAGGTTGATCGCGCCATGCTGGCGCGCCAGGCCGCTCATGCGCTCGAAGATGGTGGTGGGCAGGTTGTCGAAGACGGGATGGACCATGTCAGTCTGCTAGCATTGAAACCGGGAGCGCGGCTCGCGCATTTCTACGGCGCAGCTTCAGCAGGAGGACAGCAGCATGCACGGCGTCGGCTTCATCGGAGCCATCATCATCGGGATCTTTGCGGGCTGGATCGCCGAGAAGATCATGAACCGCGACCACGGCCTGCTGACCAACCTGATCGTCGGCCTGGTCGGCGCCCTGATCGGCGCCTTCCTGGCCGGGATGCTGGGCATCCACTTCTTCGGCTGGGTCGGCAGCCTGATCATCTCGACCCTGGGCGCGATCTTGCTGCTGTGGCTGCTGGGATTGGTCAAGCGGTAGGGGGAGGCTTCTTCCTCCCCATTAGGGGGAGGTGGCGCGGAGCGAATACGCGCCGCGACGGAGGGGGTCCGGCGGGCGCGCCGCCGTGTCCCGACTTGCCCCCTCCGGGCCTGCGGCCCTCCTCCCCCGAAGGGGGAAGAAGGTGGGGCGCTTATCCCACCGCTTCCGCCGTCGGGTCTCCGTCCCCCCCGCGCCGCATCCGCCGCGCCAGATTCGACAGCAGGAAGCTGGGGATGTCCCCCACCGGCATCGGGCGCCCATACAGGAAGCCCTGGAAGGTGTCGCAGCGCATGTCGGACAGCAGGCGGGCCTGGGCGGCGGTCTCGACGCCTTCAGCCGTGACCTCCAGGTTCAGGGTCTGGCCCAGCAGGGCGATGGTGCGCAGGATGTCGGCGATGGCCGTGTTGTCCTGCATCTCGGCCACGAACGAGCGGTCGATCTTGATCTTGTCGAACGGGAACCGCCACAGATAGGCCAGGCTGGAATAGCCGGTGCCGAAGTCGTCCATGGCGATCTTGACGCCCAGGGCCTTCAGGGCCGCCAGCTGCTCCAGGGTCTTGGCGCTGTCGTGCAGCAGCAGGCCCTCGGTGATCTCCAGCTCCAGGCGTTCGGGATCCAGGTGCGAGGCCAGGAGGGCGCTGCGGACCTGGGCCACCAGGTCGCCGGAAGCGAACTGGTTGGGCGACAGGTTGACGGCCACGGTCAGGTGCGAGGGCCAGGTGGCGGCGACGCGGCAGGCCTCGTGCAGCACCCACTCGCCGATCGTGCCGATCAGGCCCCACTGCTCGGCGCACTCGATGAAGTCGGCCGGCGGCACCAGGCCCCGGCGCGGATGCTGCCAGCGCAGCAGGGCCTCGAAGCCGGTGGTCTCGTTGTCGCGCCCGATCAGCGGCTGGAAGAACAGCTTCAGCTCGTCCTTGGCCAGGGCGTCGCGCAGGTCCAGCTCCAGGGCGCGGCGCTCCTGGGCCCAGATGTCCATGGCGGTCTCGAAGAAGCGATAGGCCCCGCGACCATCCCCCTTTGCCCGGTAGAGGGCCAGGTCGGCGTTCTTCAGCAGGCCGTCCGGATCGTCGGCGTCGAACGGGGCGACGGCGATGCCGACACTGGCGCCGATCAGCACGTGATGGCCGCGCACGTCGTAGGGGGCCGACAGGGCCTGGACGATCGCGCGGGCCAGGTCGCTCAGAGCCTCGTGGCCGGGCGAGGGCGCGACGACGACGGCGAACTCGTCGCCGCCGAGGCGCGAGACCAGGCCGCTGTCGCCGACCCGGTCGCCGACGCAGTCGCGCAGGCGGGCCGAGACCTGGATCAGCAGGTCGTCGCCGATCGGGTGGCCCAGGCTGTCATTGACGCCCTTGAAGTGGTCGAGGTCCAGGCACAGCACCGCGCAGCCGGTTCCGCCCTTGCGGCCGTGCTCGGTCCAGGCCTTGGACAGGGCCTGCAGGAACGACAGGCGGTTGGGCAGCTGGGTCAGGACGTCGAAATGGGCCAGGCGCGAGATGCGGGCCTGGTCCTCGCGGGCCTGGGTGATGTCGGCGCCCACCCCGCGGAAGCCGGTGAAGTCGCCGTTCAGGTCGTGCACCGGCTTGGCCGACAGCGACCACCAGTGGGTGTCGCCGGCGACGCGGATCGAGATGGTCACGTCGCGGAACGCCTTCTGCTCGGCGAACAGGGCCGAGAGGGCGGCGACCGGGCCCATCGGCCCCTCGGCCGCGCCGCACAGGTCCGACATCGGCCGGCCCAGCAGGGCGGCCTTGTCGAGGCCGGCCGCGGCGGCCATGCGGTCGGAGACGTAGGTCATGGCGCCGGCGGCGTCGACCTCCCATAGCCAGTCGCTGGCGCCTTCCTCGAAGTCGGACAGCAGCAGGGACACGACCTGCTTCTGCTTCTCCAGCTCGTCGGCGGCGACCAGGCGGTCGGCGAAGATCTTGGCGTGCGAAAGGCACGAGACGCTGACCACCAGGTGGCAGAAGATCAGCAGGCAGCCCAGGGCGTACAGCACCGGGTCGTGGCTGGTGGCCAGCACCCACAGCGAGCCCAGCACCATCGGCGTCGAATAGGCGATGGCGGCGGCCGGCAGGGTCAGCATGGCGAAGCCGCCGCAGCCGACCATGCCGGCGATCACCGAGGCGACCAGCATCGGCATGGCGCCGCCGAAGCCCTTCTCGGGCGACATGGCCAGCACCGGCAGGGCGCCCCACAGGCAGCCCAGGACGCCGGCCTGCAGAATGATGCGGTTGACGCCGCGGGCCGAGACGGTCTGCTTGCCGCCCTTGCGGCGGCGGGCGGCGAACCAGCCGCGCAACCCCAGGAAGGCGTAGCTCATCACCAGGGTCGACCAGATGGTGAGCGGGGCGGTATGCGGGCCGTGCATGCCCGCCAGGCCTACCAGCAGGGCGATGACGATGTTGGCGCTCATCATCACGGGCGTCATGCGCAGGATGCTCTGCACCTGCTCCATCCGCACCCGGCCGGCCATGGTCTCGGGCACGTGCGGCACAAGGCGGGCGGACAGGGCGGACAGGCCGCGGTCGATCAGCGTACTGGCGGCTGTGCGCACGGCGCGTGCCTCTGGACTAAGCGGAGCGAAATTCTCCGCGGCAGACCATCGTTCGGCCGGGTAAACCTGCGGTTAAGTTCGCGATTTCGCGGCGTAAACGGGGAAAACCAAAAGAAAAAGGCCGCGGTCCCTTCGAACCGCGGCCCCCATCTCGAAAACCCGGAAGACTAGTCTTCCTTCACGCGCTTCTTGCGGAACGAGGGGTTCAGCACCTGCTTGCGCAGGCGGATGTTCTTGGGGGTCACTTCCACCAGCTCGTCATCCTCGATGTAGGCGATGGCCTGTTCGAGGGTCATGCGGCGCGGCGGGGTCAGGCGGATCGATTCGTCCTTGCCCGAGGCGCGGACGTTGGTCAGCTGCTTGGCCTTCATCGGATTGACGTCCAGGTCGTCCGAGCGGCTATTCTCGCCGATGATCATGCCCTGGTAGGTCTTCTCGCCGGCGCCGACGAACATCACGCCGCGCTCTTCCAGGTTCCACAGCGCGTAAGCCGCGGTTTCACCGTCCGAGTTGCTGACGAGCACGCCCTTGCGCTGCTGGTCGATCGGACCCTTGTGCGGCTCGTAGTGGCTGAACACGCGGTTCAGCACGCCCGAACCGCGGGTGTCGGTCAGGAACTCGCCCTGGTAGCCGATCAGCGAGCGCGACGGCGACAGCAGCTGGATGCGGGTCTTGCCCGCGCCCGACGGGCCCATGTCCTTCAGCTCGGCCTTACGGGCCGACAGCTTCTCGATGACGATGCCGGTGAACTCGTCGTCGACGTCGATGACGACATCTTCCATCGGCTCCAGGCGCTCGCCGTTCTCGCCGGTCTGATAGACCACGCGCGGACGGCTGATCGACACCTCGAAGCCTTCGCGGCGCATGTTCTCGATCAGCACGCCCAGCTGCAGTTCGCCGCGGCCGGCGACTTCGTAGGCGTCCTTTTCCGAGGTCTCGGTGACGCGGATGGCGACGTTCGACTCGGCTTCCTTCAAGAGGCGGTCGCGGATGACGCGCGACTGCACCTTGTCGCCTTCGCGGCCGGCCAGCGGGCTGTCGTTGACCGAGACGGTCATCGAGATGGTCGGCGGATCGATCGGCTGGGCCGGCAGGGCCTCGGTGACCTCCATGGCGCACAGCGTGTCGGCCACGGTGGCCTTGCTCATGCCGGCGATGGCGACGATGTCGCCCGCCTCGGCGCCCTCGTCGACGGGCTGGCGCTTCAGACCGCGGAAGGCCAGCACCTTGGTGATGCGGCCGCGCTCGATCTCGGCGCCGTTGCGGTCCAGAGCGTGGATGGCCATGCCGGGGACGGCCTTGCCGCTGGCGATGCGGCCGGTCAGCAGGCGGCCCAGGAACGGATCCGACTCGATCAGCACGTTCAGCATCTGGAACGGCTTGTCCTTGTTCTCGGCGACCTTGGGCGGCGGCACGTGGCGCACGATCAGGTCGAACAGCGGGGCCAGGTTGTCGCTGGGCTGGTTCAGGTCCAGCGTCGCCCAGCCCGAACGGCCCGAGGCGTAGATGTGCGGGAAGTCCAGCTGCTCGTCCGTGGCGCCGATGGCGGCGAACAGGTCGAAGGCCTCGTTGTGGACGCGGTCCGGATCGGCGTGGGCGCGGTCGACCTTGTTGATGCAGAGAATCGGGCGCAGGCCCATCTTCAGCGCCTTGGTCAGCACGAACTTGGTCTGCGGCATGACGCCTTCCTCGGCGTCGACCAGCAGGACGCAGCCGTCCACCATGCCCAGGATCCGCTCGACCTCGCCGCCGAAGTCGGCGTGGCCGGGGGTGTCGATGATGTTGATGCGGGTCTCGCCCGCTTCACCGTTCCACAGGACGCTGGTGCACTTGGCCAGGATGGTGATGCCGCGCTCGCGCTCCTGGTCATTGGAGTCCATCGCGCGTTCCGTGGTCGCCTCGTTGGCGCGGAAGACGCCCGACTGGGCCAGCAGCTGGTCAACGAGGGTGGTCTTGCCATGATCGACGTGCGCGATGATGGCGATATTTCGCATGTTCATGGGAACGGACGGACTTTCGGGAAGAATAGAAGATGACGCGTCACGCGTCAGGCGCGCGGCTTTTACGCGACTGCGCTCGAATTATCCACCCCCGACGCAACGAAACACTTGTCGCAGGAAACCGGTGTCATGGCCAAAGCCTTGCCAGGCTTGGCTTTGCGCGGTGTTCTCAGGAGAGACGGTTTCAGGTGCAACAAATTGTGCGCTGCAGCATGTCTAGATTTTAGGCAATTTCAAATAGCGACGTTACGTAATCCTTGTGCAGCAACGGGTTGCATCAAACCCCTGTCAAAAAATCGACATTGAACCGGAATTTTCTGCTTGCCTAATTTTGCGCCGCACCCTATAAACAATCCTGTGAGGCGGCGCTGCCGCTTCTGCCCTTCCTGGGCGTTTCCTCCCTAATGAACTGGCCCGGCGGTTTCGCCGGGCTTTTTTTTGGCCGATGCGGCCGGAGGGCAACGTCGGCGGCGGTTTCGGGTTCCGATTTCGGTCGGGCCCTTCCCCGCGCATCCTGTGACGGGGCCGGGATCGCGGATCGCGATAAGTCGTTTCGCCGACATGAGCGACACCGTCACCACACCCATCAGCCCGCCGCCGGCCAGGGGCCCGCTGGGCGGCGAGCTTCCCGCCTATCTCTCCAACGGCCTGATCGGCCTGCGTCTGCGCGAGACGGCGGTCCACAGCGGCATGGCCCTGATCGGCGGCTTCGCCGGCGTCCACCCCGAGCGCGGGATCGAGGCCATCGCCCACGCGCCGTTTCCGTTCGGCCTGGATCTCGGCGTCGACGGCGTCTGGGCCAGCGACGCGCCGCAAGCAGTCGAGCCGCTGGAGCAGGCCCACGACTTCGCCACGGGCGAGCTGACGACGCGTGTGGCCCTGGACCTCGCCGGCCGGCGGCTGACCCTCGAGGCCGTAGCATTCTGCAGCCGCGACCAGCCCACCATCGTCGCCCAGGAGATCACGGTCACCGCCGACGCCGCCTGCCAGCTGGACTGGCGCAGCTTCATGGACGCGCGCGGGGTCGGCGGGCGGCTGGAGGATCTGCGGCTGGAGACGCCGGGCGAGGCCAAGACCGTCGGCGACGGCGTGCTGCGCTGGGCTAGCGCCGGCGATCTGGGCCGCTGCGGCCTGGCCTTCGCCTCCGAGGTCTCGACCGACAGCCAGCGCAGCCAGACCCGGGGGCATCCGCTGTCGCCGGCGATCACCACCCACCGGCTGAAGCTGGCGGCGGGGCGGCCGGTGCGTCTGCGCCAGATCGTCAGCCTGGTCCCCAGCGCCCTGCACGCCCAGCCCGACTACCAGGCCGTCCGCATGCTGGCGCGGGCCCTGGAGTTCGGCTTCGACCAGCTGCGGGCCGACAACCGGCGCTGCTGGGCGGACCTGTGGCGGGGCCGTATCCGCCTGGTCGGGGCCGAGCGGCGCTGGCAGGCCCTGGCCGACGCGGCCTTCTACTATCTGAACGCCTCGGTCCACGCGTCTTCGCCGTGCTCGACCTCGATCTTCGGCTTGGCCACCTGGCACGACTATCACTACTACTTCGGCCATGTGATGTGGGACATCGACGCCTTCGCGATCGAGCCCCTGGCGCTGCTCCAGCCGCAGGCCGCGCGGTCGCTGCTGGACTTCCGCAGCCGGGGCCTGCTGGCCGCCCGCAACAACGCCAAGCTGATGGGCCGAGACGGGCTGCAGTTCCCCTGGGAGGCCAGTCCGGTCAGCTATGAGGAGGCCTCGCCCGGCGGCGGCAGCGGGGCCTGGCGCGAGGACCACGTCAACCTGCATGTCGCCCGCGCCTTCGCCCAGTTCGCCGCGGCGACCGGCGACCAGCGCTTCGCCCGCGGCCAGGCCTGGCCTGTGCTGGCCGGGGTGGCGGACTGGATCGCCAGCCGGGTGACCTCGCGCGAGGACGGCTACGCCTTCCTGCGTCATGGCGGGCCGGCCGAGCGGGCGGAAGCCGTCGACAACGACGCCCTGACCATCATGGCCAGCAAGGTGGTGCTGGACCAGGCGATCGACCAGGCCGGCGCCATGGGCTTCGACGTTCCCGACACTTGGAAGCGCCTGGCCGAGGGCCTGTCGCCGCCGATGCGCGCCGACGGGGCCATCGCCGCCCACGACGGCTACCGCGTCGACGAGGAGAAGGGCGCCACGCCGTCGCCGCTGATGGGCTTCTTTCCCTACGACTATCCGGCCGATCCGGCGACCGAGCGCAAGACCCTGGGCTTCTATCTGGCGCAATGGCCCGACTATGTCGGCTCGCCGATGCTGGCGGCGCTGTACGGCGCCTGGGCGGCCATGGCCGGCGACCGGGTCCTGGCGCTGAAGCTGCTGGACGAGGGCTATGGCCGCTACCTGGCCGGCCGGTTCGAGCAGACCCTGGAGTACCGGCTGGACAAGATGCCCGACGGCGCGCCGGCCGGGCCGTTCTTCGCCAACATCGCCGGCTTCGTGTCGGGCCTGCTGTTCGGCTTCACCGGCCTGCGGGTCGGGGAGGGCGACCTCCAGACCTGGCCGCGTCGCGCCGCAAGCCTGCCCGAGGGCTGGACCGCCATCGAGGTCGACCGCCTGTGGGCGCGCGGCCGCGCCATGCGGCTGCGGGCTCGCCATGGGGAAATGGCCGCTTTCGAGCCGGCGGAGGATTAGGCCCGATCGACATTCAGCAAAGTGCCCAAGCTACTAAATCCTGCCTTCCTGGGCCTTGTGCCCAGGACCCAGGGTTAAGCTACACCTGAACCGCAGGCTGGTCTCGGCCCGACCGCCGCATAAACTCCGACGCGCAACATTCGCCTCTGGCTTGGGTCCTGGGCACAAGGCCCAGGAAGGCAAGGATATTTGCCGTTGTTGAATGTCGATCCGGCCTAACGCAGCTCGCCCAGGTCCATCGCCGACAGCGCGCGGGTCAGGGCCTCGGCGTCGGCGGTCAGCCTGGCCAGGCCGTCGGTCGGCTCGCGCGTCGTCTCGTTCATATAGAGCGCGCGGTTGATCTCGATCTGCAGGGCGTGGGTGCGCCGGGCCGGGCGGCCGTAGTGCTCGGTGGTGTAGCCGCCGGCATAGGGGGCGTTGCGGACGACGCGATAGCCCAGGGTCTCCAGCTCGCGCTCGACCAGGGCCGTCAGCCGGGGCGAGCAGGCCGCGCCGAAGCGGTCGCCCAGAACGATGTCGCACGGGCCGCCGCCCTTGGCCCGCTGGCCGCGCGCCGCCGCCGCCGGCATCGAGTGCCAGTCGATCAGCACCGCCGCGCCATGCGCCGCCCGCGCCGCCGCCAGCTGGCGGTCCAGGGCGTCGTGATAGGGCCGGTGAGCCAGCTCGACCCGGGCCTTCGCCTCGGGGAAGGTCAGCTTGCGGGCGTAGATCGGCCGCCCCTCGCCGGCCACGCGGGGGATGGTCCCCAACCCCGCCGCCACCCGCGCCGTGCGGCCGCGGGCGTATTCGGGCAGGTCGCCGTCGAACATCGCCGGGTCCAGCTCCCATGGCTCGCGGTTGAGGTCGACATAGGCGCGGGCGAAGCGGGCGCGGATCAGGGTCGCGCCCAGGGCGGGCGCGCCGGCCACGATCCGGTCGACGAAGGCGTCCTCCGACGCGCGCAGGGTCGCCACCGGCAGGCGGGCGGCCGAGGTCATGTCCTCGGGATAGACGTCGCCGGAATGGGGCGAGGCGAACACCAGGGCGGTGGGCGGCGGGGCCCCGGCGGGGGCGGCGCGCGACACCTCGAACGCCGGGCCGCCGAACGTCTCCAGCGGCGCGGTCGCCAGGTCATCGGTCGCCATAGGCCGCCAAGCGCTCATGCGTCATCATCGAAGGCGGTTCGCGTCCGGTCAAATCGCAATCGCCGAAAAGGGCGTTCTTCCACAGTCGGATCATCCACCGGCGGGATCATCCACAGGCGGGATGGGGGCGCGACGTTTAGGTTCATCCCCGATTTACGCTCGACGCGCTAAGGTGGGTCCTCGATCGACGATTTTCTTTCGGACACGTGACCTGATGGCCCGCATCCTCCTCGCCGAAGACGATGATTCCCTCCGCGGTTTCCTGGCCCGCGCCCTGGAACGCGCCGGCTTCGAAGTCCAGGCTTGCGCGGATGGCGAGGAAGCCGTCCAGCACCTGGAACATCCCTGGGACCTGCTGCTGACCGACATCGTCATGCCCGGCATGGACGGCATCGAGGTGGCCCGCCAGGCCGCCGCCCGCGATCCGTCCCTGCGCATCATGTTCATCACCGGCTTCGCCGCCGTCGCCCTCTCGGCCCAGGACCGCGCCCCGGCCGGCGCCAAGGTGCTGTCCAAGCCCGTCCACCTGCGCGACCTGGTCGCCGAGGTGGAAAAGATGATGGCCGCCTAAAAAGTCCGGAAAAAGTTTCGGCGGCGGCTTGCCTACCGGAAAAGCCGCCGCTATACCCCCACACCTTCCCGGCCGGGACGTCTTCACGGAGACGCTTCGGATCGCTTCGGCGGACGCGTAGCTCAGCGGGAGAGCACTACGTTGACATCGTAGGGGTCACAGGTTCAATCCCTGTCGCGTCCACCATTCTCCTCGCTTTTTCAGGGCTTCAAAGCGGGCGGCTCGCGCCGCTTGACGCATCCGTAAGCGCTCGCCAAAGCTCTACAGCCGGTTGCGCCGGTTCCCTGTTTCGTCTCAACTGCTGCGGTTATCGGCCGGGGACCGGATGCAGCCCAAGAGCGCCAATTTCGAGTTTCTGCGCGCGCATGGCCCCCAGCTCTTTCGCCTGGCGGCCCAGGCCGATCACTATTTCCGCACCGACCCCAACACAACCCTGCTCAAGCTGCGGCAGTTCGCCGAATTGCTGGCCAAGGAGATCGCCGCCCGAACCGGCTCGCTGCGATCCTACGACGAGCGGTTTGTCGACATCCTGGGCGAGCTGGGCCGGGCGTCGTTCGTCCCCCCGACGCCCCTGGCCCTGTTCCACAATCTGCGCGTGGCGGGGAACAAGGCCAATCACGGCGATCTGGACGATTCCTCGGTCGCGCTGACGGCGCTGGAGAACGCCAGGCAGTTGGCGGTGTGGTTCGTTCGCAGCTACGGCGGTCAGCCTGATTTCGCGCCCGGCCCCTTCACGCCGCAAGCGCTCGAGCGCGAGGCCGAGGAGAAGCGCGTCTGGCAAGCGCTGGCGCAGGAGGCCGAGGCGGCGGCCGAGGCGGTGAAGGCCAAGCTGCTCGCCACCCAGCAACAGGCCCAAAGGGCTACGGCGCTGGAGCTGGACGCCATGGAAGCCGCCGCGACGAGGGCGGAGGGCGGGATCGTTCTGGATGAGGCCGCGACGCGCGCCATCATCGATCAGCAGCTGCGCGACGCGAAGTGGGAGGCCGACACGGTCAGGCTCCGCTACGCCAAGGGCGCGCGTCCGGTGAAGGGACAAAACCTGGCGATCGCGGAGTGGCCGACGGAAAGCGGTCCGGCGGACTATGCGCTGTTCGCCGGCCTGAGGCTGGTCGGCGTCGTCGAGGCCAAGCGACGCAACGCCAATGTCATGAGCGTGCTTTCGCAGGCCGAACGCTACGCGGCGGGCGTTCGCGTCGAGCCGGAGCTCCTGGCCGAGGGCGCGCCGTGGGGCCAGATGAAGGCGCCCTTTGTCTTTTCGACGAACGGCCGTCCTTATCTGAAGCAGCTCGAAACGGCCTCGGGGATCTGGCGCCGGGATGTCCGGCGACCGACCAATCCCGCCGGCGCCTTGCCGGCGTGGCCAACGCCGGAAGGGCTGTTGGAGCGTCTTCGCCTGGACCAGGCGGCGGCGGAGGAAAGGCTCAAGACCAAGGGCTTCGATTTCGGCTTCCCGCTGCGTCCGTACCAGCGCAAGGCGATCGAAGCCGTCGAGAGGGGGCTGGCCGAGAACCGCACGAACATGCTGGTCGGCATGGCGACGGGGACGGGCAAGACCAAGCTGGCCATCGCCATGCTTTACCGGCTGATCGCGTCGCAGCGCTTCGGCCGGGTCTGCTTTGTCGTCGATCGCAGCGCTCTGGGCGAGCAGACCGAGCGCGAGTTCAGCACGACCAAGGTCGAGGCGGGCAAGGCGTTCGCCGAGATCTTCGGGCTCAAGGGCCTGGAGGACATCCAGCCCGAAGCCGACACCCGCATCCATATCTGCACGATCCAGGGCCTGGTGAAGCGGGTGCTGTACGCCAACGACCCGGCAAAGGCCCCGGCGGTCGATCAGTACGACCTGATGATCGTCGACGAGTGCCATCGCGGCTATCTGCTCGACCGCGAAATGTCGGACGCCGAACTGACCTTCCGCGACCAGGACGATTACGTCTCGAAGTACCGCCAGGTTCTGGACTATTTCGACGCGACCAAGATCGGCCTGACCGCGACGCCCGCCCTGCACACGACCCAGATCTTCGGCGCGCCGATCTTCACCTATGGCTATCGCGAGGCGGTGGTCGACGGCTTCCTGATCGACCATGAGCCGCCCGTCCGGATCACCACGGCCCTGGCGCAGGGCGGCATCCACTTCATGGCGGAGGAGGAAGTGGACTTTATACACGCCCCCACGGGCGAGCTGCGGACCGTCACCCTGCCGGACGAGCTCGACTTCGAGGTCGAGGCGTTCAACCGCACGGTCATCACCGAGAACTTCAATCGCGCCGTCGCCGCCGAGCTGGCCCGGCAAATCGACTGGGCCGCTCCGGGCAAGACGCTGGTCTTCGCCGTCTCGGACGCCCATGCCGACATGGTCGTGAAGGCCCTGAAGGAGGCCTTCCGCGACGTCTACGGCGAGATCGAGGACGCGGCGATCCAGAAGCTGACGGGCAAGGTCGACCAGGTCTCGAAGAAGATCCTCGGCTTCCGCAACGACGCCTTGCCCAAGATCGCCGTCACGGTCGATCTGCTGACCACCGGCGTCGACATTCCGAAGATCACCAACCTGGTCTTCCTGCGCCGGGTCAACAGCCGCATCCTCTATGACCAGATGCTGGGCCGGGCGACGCGAACCTGTCCCGAGATCGGCAAGGAGACGTTCCGCGTCTTCGACGCCGTGGACCTCTACAGCCACCTGCAGACCCTGACCGAGATGCGGCCGGTGGTGGCCGATCCGAAGATCTCCCTGGCGCAGCTGCTCGAAGAGCTGGGCCGTATCGAGGACGCCCGGATCCGGGCTGATCTGCGCGACCAGATCATCGTCATGCTGAGCCGGCGGCTGAAGCGTCTGACCGACGAGGCGCGGGCCAAGGTCCAGGTCGCGGCGGGGGAGAGCCCGGAAGACATGCTGGAGCGCTTCCGCCACGGGGCGCCGGATGACTTGGCGGCCTGGGCGCGGGGCCGGCCGGCCCTGGGGCCAGCGCTGGACTACCAGACCCAGGGCGGCACGCCTTTCAGCATGCCCATCTCGCCGCACGGCGACGCGGTGATCGACGTTTCGCGCGGCTATGGCAGCGCCGAGCGGCCGGAGGACTATCTGTCCGCCTTCGAGCGTTTCGTCCGCGACAACGTCAACCAGATCACCGCCCTGGCCACCGTCGTGCAGCGGCCGCGCGAACTCACCCGCGAGGCGTTGAAGGACCTCAAGCTCCAGCTCGACGCCCAGGGGTTCACCGACGTGAACCTCCAGCGCGCCTGGGCCGATGCGCGCAATGAGGACATCGCCGCCTCGATCATCGGCTTCATCCGCCAGGCGGCGCTGGGCGATCCGCTTATTCCCTATGCGGATCGGGTCCGACGGGCGGTTGACGTGCTCATCCGGAAAGGCGACTGGACGCCGGTGCAGGTCAGCTGGCTGCGCCGGATCGGCGAGCAGCTCGAGCGCACGGTGATCGTCGACCGCCAGGCCCTGAATGAGGATCCGTTCAGCGACAAAGGCGGATTTCGGGTCGTCGACAGGATATTTGGCGGCCAGGCGGAACGGGTCCTGGCGGACCTTAGAGAGGCAGTATGGCTTACGGCGAGCTGACGCGCGGCAGGGTCACGACCCAGGACATCGTCGCCAAGCTCTGGAACCTCTGCAACGTCCTGCGCGACGACGGCGTCACCTATCAGGACTACGTCACCGAGCTGACCTTCCTGTTGTTCCTGAAGATGATGTCCGAGGTCAGCGACCGCGAAGGCCAGCTGCGCGAAGAGCGACTGCCAGCCGCGTATCGCTGGCGCGAGATCGCGCGGCGCGACGGCGTCGATCTGCTGGATCACTACAAGCTGACCTTGCTGGAGCTGGGCAAGTCGCCGGATCCGATCGTCCAGGCGATCTTCACCGACGCCCAGACCAAGCTTCGCAAGCCGGCCAATCTGAAGGCCCTCACCACGGCGATCGACGGCCTCGACTGGTTTTCGGCCCGGGAAGAGGGGCTGGGCGAGCTGTATGAAGGCCTGCTGGAAAAGAACGCGGCGGAGAAGAAGTCCGGGGCGGGGCAGTACTTCACGCCGCGCCCGCTGATCGACTGCGTCATCCGCCTGATGAAGCCCAAGGTGGGCGAGGTGATCCAGGATCCGGCGGCCGGCACGGGCGGCTTCCTGGTGGCGGCCGACCATGCGATCAAGCTCGAGACGGACGATCTGTTCAAACTCTCGCGAGAAGACGCCTTCTTCCAGCGGCATAACGCCTTCCTGGGCGTGGAGCTGGTTCCCGACACCCGGCGCCTGGCGCTGATGAACCTGATGCTGCACGGCATCGAGGGAACGGTGGTCCTGGGCGACACCCTGACGTCGGAGGGGGAAGGGCTCGAAAAGGCCAACCTGATCCTGACCAATCCGCCGTTCGGAACCAAGAAGGGCGGCGGCCGACCCAGCCGCGCCGATTTCTCGGTGACGGCCGAGACCTCGAACAAGCAGCTGGCCTTCGTCGAGCACATCGTCCGGGCGCTGAAGCCCGGCGGCCGCGCGGCGGTGGTGCTGCCCGACAACGTGCTGTTCGAGGACAACACCGGCAAGCGCCTGCGCCAATGGGCGATGGAGCTGGCCGACCTGCACACCATCCTGCGCCTGCCCACCGGCATCTTCTACGCCCAGGGCGTGAAGACCAACGTGCTGTTCCTGCGGCGCGGCCAGACGGACCGGGGCAACACCAAGGGCGTCTGGATCTACGACCTGCGGGCCAACATGCCCGCCTTCGGCAAGACGCGCCCGCTGCGGGCCGAGGACTTCGCGGCCTTCGAGGCGGCCTATGGCGAGGATCCCAACGGCGGCGCGCCGCGCCAGGACGAGGGGCCGGAGGGACGGTTCCGCTACTTCAGCCGCGCCGACATCGCCGCCCGCAACGACAATCTCGACATCGCTTGGCTGCGCGACGACAGCGACGCCGCCGAGGACGACCTCAGCGATCCCGAGGACATCGCGGCCGCGATCCTCGGCCACCTGCGGGCGGCTCTAGCGGAGGTCGAGGCGGTGGACGCCGAACTGGCCGGCGAGGAGGCCGTGCCGGCGGAGGTGGAGGCGTGAGTGAGCTGCCGAGCGGGTGGGCGCTCACAATGATCGGAGAAGTCGCAGATGTGGAAAGCGGCTTTGGGTTCCCTAAGGATATGCAAGGGAAAGTCGATGGCGACTATCCCTTCGCCAAGGTGAGCGACATTTCGCGCGCTGTGGCGGTGTTGGGCGGTGAGCTTCGCACCGCTGCAAACTTCGTTGACGAAGGCGACTTGAAGTCCCTCCGAGCCAAGCCTGTGCCGGCCGGCTCGGTCGTCTTCGCTAAGATCGGCGAGGCCTTGCGGCTCAACAGGCGCGCTACAGTCCGCGTCCCGCTTGTGCTGGACAACAACTGTATGGCGCTAATCCCGAAAGCGATGGGGATAGAGTCTCGATATCTCTACCGCTTTATGACCACGGTAGATCTGTCCCCATTTGCTGTTGCGACCTCGGTTCCTTCGGTCCGAAAAGGGGATGTAGAAGGCATAGGCTTGGCGCTTCCACCCCTTGCCGAACAACGGCGGATCGTGGCGAAGCTCGACGCCCTGACCGCCCGCACGGCCCACGCCCGCGCCGACCTCGACCGCATCCCCGCCCTTGCCGCCGGCTACAAGCAGGCGGTGCTGGCGAAGGCGTTCAGTGGGGAGTTGACGGCGGAGTGGCGAACGGACAAGTCGAACTTGATGTCTGCGCGCGCGGTCAGAGCGGCAGTCCGAGAGAGTTGGTTGGCGGCCCAGGCACCGATATCGCGTCGCCGTGGGCCAATCGCGGATCCTGAGACTGGTCGAAAGCCTTTAGAGCTCGGCCCACTGCCAGACACATGGGTCCAAATGGACCTGGCCTCGGTCACTGACCCCGCGCGCCTCATCCAATACGGGATACTGAAGCCCGGCGACCACATTGATGGCGGCGTCCCCTATGTGAAGGTGATGAATATCAAAGGGGGCGTCGTCGAGCTCGACAAGATCAGGAGAACAACACCAGAGATCCACGAGGCCTATCGAAGGTCGTCGCTGCGAGAAGGTGATCTCCTGCTCACGATACGCGGCACGGTGGGGCGGCTAGCGGAAGTGCCCGCAGAGCTTGATGGCGGCAACATTACGCAGGACTCGGTTCGGATTGCGGTGCTGCCGGTTGTCAGCCGGCGTTTCATCTACTGGTTCATGCACTCTCCCGCAGCGCAGGAGTATTTCCGGGCGAACCAGAAGGGCGTTGCCGTTCGCGGTATCAATGTTGGGGATGTCAGGCCTATGGAGGTTCCTGTTTGCTCTCGCGAGGAACAGGACGAGATCGTCCGGCGAGTTGACCACGCAATGGTCGAAATCGACCGCCTGACCGCCGAAGCCGCCGCCGCCCGTCGCCTGCTCGATCGCCTCGACCAGGCGATCCTGGCCAAGGCCTTCCGGGGCGAACTGGTCCCGCAGGATCCCGCGGACGAGCCTGCCAGCGTGCTGCTCGACCGCATCCGCGCCAAACGCGCCGCCGCGCCCAAGGCCAGGCGGGGCCGAAAGGTCGCCGCCGCATGAGGTCTTCCGCGTCGCCAACCGTTGGAAAAGCAACGGCGACGACGAGGCGTTCGAGCGGCTGCTGGCCTTGGCGCGGCCGGTGACGCCCTCGTCATTGAACTGTCTAATAATTCGATCATAGTGGAAATATGGAATCAAAACCCGCTGTCAACATGCTCTCCGCCCTGGGGCACGAAGGGCGTCTGGCGATCTACCGCCTGCTCGTGAAAGCCGGCCCCGTCGGCGTCGCGGCCGGCGAGATCGCGCGGACCCTCGATGTGCTGCCCAACAGCCTGTCGGCCAATCTCAACGTCCTGTCCCATGCTGGTCTGATCGTCTCGCGCCGCGAAGGACGCTGGATCATCTATTCGGCGGACTACGACGCGATGAGCGGCCTGCTGGGCTTTTTGATGGAGGACTGCTGCGACGGCGCGCCCCAGATCTGCGCCCCGCTGAGCGCGATCGTCGCCAAGGCCCAGGCCTGCGGTGGAACCTGCCCCACTGAAAGGGAACCCGCATGAGCGCCGATCATCGCCCCATGAACCGCGCCGGCGATAGGGCGGCCTGATCGCATGGCGTCCTTCAGCGTCGCCCGCCGCCTAGTCGCGGAAGCCCTGGGCGCGGGCCTGCTGCTGGCCGTGGTGGTCGGCTCCGGGATCATGGGCGAGCGCCTGGCGGGCGGCAACGTCGCCATCGCCCTGCTGGGCAACACCCTGGCGACCGGCGCGGCCCTGGTCGTGCTGATCTGGGTGTTCGGGCCGATCTCCGGCGCGCATTTCAACCCGGCGGTGACGCTGGTCGCGGCCCTGCGGCGGGACCTGCCGTGGCGGCTGGCGCTGGCCTATCCGGTCGTCCAGATCCTCGGCGGCGTGCTGGGCGTCTGGGCCGCTCACGCCATGTTCGGCGAGCCGATCCTGCAGGTCTCGACCAAGCCGCGGGACGGCGGCGCTCAGGCCTTTTCCGAGGCCGTCGCCGCCTTCGGCCTGATCGCGACCATCCTGGGGACCGTCCGGTTCCGGCCCGAGGCCACGCCGATGGCGGTTGGACTCTACATCACCTCGGCCTACTGGTTCACGGCGTCGACGTCTTTCGCCAATCCGGCGGTGACGATCGCGCGGAGCCTGTCGGACACCTTCGCCGGCATCGCGCCGCCCAGCGCGCCGGCCTTCATCCTGGCCCAGATCGTCGGCGCGCTGTGCGCGGCGGGCGTGTTCGGCTGGCTTCTCAAAGCGGAAAGGACCTCATGAGCGACGCCGACTTCCCGATCGTCATCTTCCACAACCCGGCCTGCGGCACGTCCCGCAACACCGTCGCCATGGTCGAGGCCGCCGGCTACCAGCCCAAGGTGGTCGAGTATCTGAAGGCCGGCTGGACCCATGATCAACTCCGCGAACTGGCCGACGAAGCGGGTCTGACCTTCCGCCAGCTCCTGCGCGAGAAGGGGACGCCGGCCGAAGCGCTGGGTCTGCTGGCCGATAGCGTCGGCGAGGACCAGATTCTCGAGGCCATGGTCGAGCACCCGATCCTCGTGAACCGCCCCATCGTCGTGACGCCCAGGGGCGTGAAGCTGTGCCGACCGTCGGAGGTTGTGCTGGACCTGCTGGAGCGGAAGCCCGAGCGCTTCACGAAGGAAGACGGCGAGGTCGTGAAGCTCTGACGGTTCGCGCGAAGGCGGGGCGGAGATGGCCTATTTGACGGCGATGAAGATCGGATTGGCGTAGAACCACAGATCCGACCACGGATCCTCGCCCAAGGGATCGGGCAGCGGCTCGCCCTCGTCGCCGCTGGTCCCGCGAACCCGGATGTAGCTCGGGCCGCGCACGGTCTTGAGCACGTGGACCATCGACAGCACCTCGCCCTCGCGGACCCACGACGCCGGGGTGAAGGCGCGGACGACGCGCGTGGTGGGATTGACGTCGAGCGCGCGGTCGCTGGCGGGGCCCATGACATCGCCCTGGATCAGGTCGATGCGGGCGAGGTTCGGTGACAAACCGCCGAAGTTCTTGCCCGCGGGATCGCGCACGCGGATGACGACCGTGACGTCCGTCCCCGCCGGGACCTCCAGGCGACCGCCGATCTCGGCCTTGCGGCCGCCGGCCATGACCGTGACGTCGACCTCGGACACCAGGTCGCCCAGGGTCACGAAGATCCGTCCGTGGCGCAGGCCGTCCAGCACGTCGTCATAGGTGGGCGCGGCCTTCACATAGGTCTTGGAATATTCGCCGGGCCAGAAGTCGGCGCCGCCGTCGGTGTAGTGGCGATGGGAGTCCGAGGTCGAGGTGATCCACCAGCGGCGGCCCTCGCCCAGCATGGCGTCCCAGAACCCGCCCAGGCGCGCGGTCATCGGGTCGAAGCCGCCCATGGTGGGCGCGCGCGAATAGCCGCCCCGGTCGCCCTTCGGATCAAGCGAGCCGTCGGCCTTCAGGGCCGAGGCCTGATGTCCTGGCGCGCCCTCCATGCCGACGGCGACCTCGGGCGCCGTGTCGTTCCAGTTGCGCAACTCCGCCGGCGAGACCAGGCCATAGCGCCCGGCCTCCGGCGCCGTCCGGGACGGGTGGTTGGCGATGACGACGGGCGGCTGCGGCAGCGCCTTCATGCGCCGAAGGGCGTCCAGCATGAAGCCCTCCGTGTCGCGGGCCGGATCGGCGGGCCAGGGCTCACGTCGATTGTAGCGGCTTTCGATCCCGAACAGGGCCTCGCGCTCCAGGGCCGAGCGCGGCAGGATGAGGCTGGAGTGCTCGGCCGCGGGGGTGTCCAGTTCCATCCCCCAGAACTGCAGCACGCCCGGCGTCTCCCGCCGCGATCGCAGAAGCTCGGGATAGGCCTCGTCCCGGTTCAGCTTCGAGTGGTTCGGACCGCCATGGTCGGTGGCGACCATCCAGGTCAGGCCGTACTTGGCGGCCATGCGGGCGTTGGTGGTGATCGGATTGCTGGCGTCGCCGGCCTTGACCAGGACCGGCGGCTGGGAGGGATCGGCGGCGGGCTTCACCGAGACGCTGAACCAGCTGTGCACATGGTGGTCGCCGGCCAGCCAGCGGCGCTCGGCCGGCTTGACGGGACGGGTCGCCCGGTGCGCGGGCGCAATCGGTTGAACGGCGTGTCCAGGATGGGCCGACGTGGGCGTCCAGACGCTCGTCGCCAGGCACAGGGCGAGGGCCGCGGCGGCGCGCGAGCGGCGGGGGAAGGCGGTGCGAATGGGCGAATCCAGCATGGATGCTCTTCTAGCTCCGGGCTGCGACGATTTCCTCTTCGCGTCCCCAAATCGCCGGCCCGCGCGCGCCGCGCGAGCCGGCCTCTTCAGCCTAGAACATTTCCCGATCCGGCTGGATCGGCAATGTTCTAATCTTTTGTTTTTACGCATTTTCTGGCGACGAACCGGTGTCCACTTCGTCGGAAAACGCTCTAGAACTTGGCGCGCAGGCCGAAGCTCACCGTGCGGCCATAGTTGGTGTAGCCGCCGAACCAGCCGCCCTTGATGAACTGCCACTGCGAGGCCTTCGTCAGGTTCTGCCCCTCGATCGCCGCCGTGATGCGCGGCGTGATCTTGTAGCTGACGCTGGCGTCCAGCGAGCCGAACGCCTTGTCGTTCAGCGCCGACAGCCCCGCCCCGCCGACGTCCTGCAAAACGTCGTCGACCCAGCTGTAGCTGGCGCGCGCGGCGAAGCGGTCCTTCTCGTAGAAGGCCGTCAGGTTGAAGCTGTTCTTGGCGACATTGACCATCTCGTCCTTGAGGGTCGGCGAGTAGGTCGCCTCGGTGTCGGTGTAGGTATAGTTGGCCAGGAAGCCCAAGCCGTCGAACGGGGCCGGCAGGCGCTTGAACAGGTGCTGATAGGCCAGCTCGACGCCCTTGATCGTCGCCTTTCCGCCATTGGTCGGCGAGGTCAGCACATAGGTCTGGCCGTCGACGACGATGTTGGTGTTCTGGCTGTAAACGAAGGTCGTGATGTCCTTGTAGAAGGCCCCGCCGATCAGCGCGCTGCCCGGGGCGAAGTACCATTCCAGGGTCGCGTCATACTGCCAGGCCTCGAACGGCTTCAGCAGCGGATTGCCGCCGACGGCCGTGAGCTGGGTCCCGGAATTGAGGGTCAGGCGCGGCGCCAGATCGGCCAGGGACGGCCGGGTGATCACCTTGGCGGCGGCCACGCGGGCCTGCAGGGTGTCGGTCAGCTCGAGGGCGAAATTGGCCGTCGGCAGGACGTCGGTATAGGTCTTCTCGAAGCGGACGGGCAGCGCCGCCGAGCCGTTGTCGGCGTGGCCGGACGAGACCTGCTTGGTCTGCGCCACCCGCACGCCGACCTGGCCGCGCAGGGCCGCGCCGAACAGGCTGGTGTCGATATCGCCGAGCGCGTAGCCCGCCCCGATCTTCTCGGACACGCGATACGAGTTGCGCTGATCCGCGCGGGCCGTGCCCTTCTGGTTCGGGTCGCGCAAAGCCCAGAATGCGGCCGGATCGGGCATGGCCCAGCTGGAGGGCAGGCTTCCAGCGACCCCGCCCAGGAAGTCGCTGACCGGGAACGGGTCGAAATAGTCCGCACCGAAGAATTTGCCGGTCAGGTTGGTCGTGTAGTTGATGTCGGCGCGATTATAGGCGCGCGAGCGCTCGCGGAACTTGACGCCGAACTGGACGCGGCTGACCGGCCCCAGGCTGACCGGCCGCTCGGCGTCGAACTGCAGGGCGGTCTCGTCGTCCGTGGCGTCGTTGACCCGCCATTCGATCCGCCGGAACGGCAGCAGGGCCGGGTTGTTGAGGTCGGCGGTCAGCAGACTGACGTCGGGCAGCGCGTCGCCCGCCTTGGGCAGGTTGAACGTCGCCCGGCCCATAGAACCCTGCAGACGGGTGCGGGTGATCGGCTTGGAGGTCTCCGAATAGGCCCGGGCGTAGGCGAGGTCGGCGGTGATCGTCCAGGCCTCCAGTTTCTGGCGGATCTTGCCGGCGATCATCATGTTGTCGTGCGCCAGGTCGCTAACCTCGCGGCCGATCTGGCTGTTGGTGTTCGCCGTCCCGCCGGTCATGACGCCGTTCTTGATCACGGCCGAGCCCGCGACCAGGGTCGAGAGGTCCGGATCGACCGAATAGGTCAGCTCGTCATAGTGATCGTCCAGCTTGGTGTAGCTGCCGTCCAGCGTGATTTCCGTCGCGTCGCTCGGACGGTACTGGGCCGACAGGACCAGGCCCTTGCGCTCGCGATCCTCGCGTTCCAGCGTCGGGCGGATGTTGGTCGCGTAGAGCTGCACGCCCTGGGCGATCAGGCTTCTGCCCAGCGCCGTGCTGGCGCTGGGATAGCTCCAGCCCACGCCCGTGATGCGGTCCTGGCGCAGGGTGCGCTGGTCGTAGACCGCCGCGGCCAGCACGCCGAAGGTGCCCGCCGCATTGGTCCAGCTGGCCAGGCCCGACAGGCGCGGATCGGTCTTGCCCGCCAGCTCCGGATGGCTGGCGGTGGCCGACAGGGCCAGGGTGGTGCGGCCCAGGTCCAGGGGCCGAAAGGTCTTGATGTCGACGACGCCGCCGATCGCGCCCTCGTCCAGCGAGGCCAGCGGGGTCTTGCCCACCTCGACCCCGGCCACCAGTTCGGACGGCAGGGTGTCGAAGCGGAACTGGCGGCCGCTCTGGCCGCTGTCGCGCATGTTCTCGTTCACCGCGGCGCTGCGGCCGTTCAGGGTGACGATCTGGAAGTTCGGGCCCAGGCCGCGGACCCGCACGAACAGGCCCTCGCCGCGATCGCGGGTGATGGCCACGCCCGGCACGCGCTGCAGGGCCTCGGCGATGTTGTTGGACGGGAACTTGCCGATGTCCTCGGCCGAGATGGCGTCGACGACGTTGGCGGCCTTGCGCTTTTCCGACAGGGCGCGGGCCAGGGAGTTGGCGAAGCCGCCGGTGACGACCAGTTCCTCGACCGTGGCCGGCTCCTCGGCCTGGGCCGGCTCGGCCTCGGCGCGCGCGACCGGCGCGGCGACCGGCGCCGGCGCGGTCGAGACCCGCTGGGCGGCCGGGCGCAGGATCGCGGCCCCGCCGTTGCGCACGAAGGTCAGCCCGGTGCCCCGCAGCAGCTCCGCCAGGCCGCGCTCGGCGTCGAACTGGCCGCGCACGCCTTCGGTGTGCTTGCCGTTCAGGAGGGCGGGATCGGCCAGGACTTGCAGGCCGGTGGCGCGCGAGAAGCTCGGCAAGGCCGAGGTCAAGTCGCCGGCCGGAATCGCCAGGGTGGGCTTTTCGGGCGGCGCGGCCACCGCCGGGCTCGCCGCCAGCAGAGCGGCCGCCGAGGCGGAACCCAACCAGATCCAGGTCTTCGCAATCATGTCGTCATCCCCGATTTCGCACGGCGCTCAACGCCGGTTCGGGGGGAAGACGCTGGCGCCGGCCAATCCCGGACAGGGATTTTTGTGAAGTTTCCGCGACGCCTCAGCGCGACAGCACAAGACCGCTCGGCGTCTGCCGGACGGTGAAGCCGTGCATCAGGGCCAGGTTGCGCACCAGGACCTGCGGCTCGTCGAGCCGGAAGCGGCCGGCCACGCGCTGGCGGCCCAGCGCCGGGTCGGCGATCGCGATCGAAACAGGCGAGGCGCGGTTGAGGCGTTCCACCAGCCGCGCCAGGGTCACGCCATCGGTCTCCAGCCAGCCTGAACGCCAATCGTCGGCATGGAGGTCGAACGCGCGGACCGCCGACAGCCGGCCCGCCTTGGCGAAGGCCCGCTGGCCCATGGTCAGCTCGGCGGTGCGGTGGATCAGCCCCGCCGGCGCCAGCCGGACCCGGCCGCGCCGCACCGAAAGCTCCAGGCGGCCGTCGCCGCGCTCGAGGTCGAAGGCGGTGCCCAGCACGCGGGCCGATCCCTCGGGCGCCTTGACCGTGAATGGCCGCCTCGCATCGTGGGCGACGTCGAAGAAGGCCTCGCCGTTCACCAGCTCGACCTGGCGCCGCCGTGCGCCCAGCCGCACCTCCAGTCGGGTCGCGCCGTCCAGGGTCACCTGGGTGCCGTCGGCCAGGGTCGCGACCCGGTGCTGGCCCGGCGCGGTCTGCAGCACCACCGGGGCCACGGTCATCAGCTGAGCCTGCGGCCAGGCGACGAATGCGGCGAGGCCGCAGGCGACGAGACCGGCCGCGATCCAGGCCCAACGCCCCGTGTGGCGCGGAGCGGCCCGCCGCTGCTCGCTCAGCCGCATCGCTTCCGCCAGGGCGGGGTCCTGGCTGGCGCGCCAGACCTGGTCGAAGGCGTGGGCGTGGGCCGGATCGGCCGATTTCCAGGTCTCGAAGGCCGCATCGTCACGGTCGCCGGCGTCCAGGCGCCGGGCGGCCCAGAGGGCGGCCTGCTGGCGAGCGCGGCTCATCGGCGGCCTCCGACGGCGCGGCGTTCGGCCCGGGCGATCTCGCGATGCAGCTGCTCCAGCGCCCGCGCCACATGCTTTTCGATCGCCGCCTCGCTGAGGCTGAGGTCCTGGGCGATCTGGCGCGGCGAGTGGCCGTGCAGCCGCCGGCGGATGAACACGTCGCGACGCAGGGACGGCATGGCGTCCAGCGCCTTGCCGAACACCTCGACCTTCTGGCGATGCATCAGGATCTGCTCCGGCGCCGGGGCTTGGCAGGGAATGTCGTCGTCCAGGGCCTGGGAGGGGCGCCGGCTGGAGCGGCGGAAGTGATCGCGCACCAGGTTCAGCGCGATGCGGTAGCCCAAGGCGGCGCGATCGACGATGGTCCGCGCCTGCTCGTAGGCCAGCAGGCGCTCGAAGGTTTCCTGCACCAGGTCCTCGGCGGTCGCGGGATCACGCGTCCGCCGGACGATGAACTGATAGAGGTCGCGCCGTTGCGCGCGCAGGCTGGCCAGGTCGCTCATCGGGACGTGTGTCCGTCAAACGAGACGATGTGGCGCGAGGACCGGCGTTGCATGGCCCCGCGCCTAACACGGATTTATGACATTCCCGCTTTCCGCGGGTCAGGCCGCGCCGTCGGCCCGCCGCGCGCGGCCCATCAGGATCGCCAGGGCCAGGATCGCCACGCCCGAGACCAGCACCGTCGGGGCCAGCACCGACAGCACCTGGGTCGGCGTGCGGCCGACGCCCAGGAGGGCGGCGGCCAGCAGGGGGCCGGCGGCGGAGCCGAGGCGTCCGACCGCCACCGCCGCGCCGACGCCGGTGCCGCGCACCGCCGTCGGATAGTTCGCGGGCGTAATCGCGTAGAGCAGCGCCTGGGTGCCCGACATCGTCACGCCGACCAGGGCTCCGACGGCGATGCAGGCGGTCAGCTCGGCCGGCGTCACCACCAGCAGGCCCAGGCCCGCGGCGGCGGCGGCGAAGATCGTGACCACCAGGGCCGGCAGGCTCAGCCGGTCCATCAGGGCGCCGGTCACGATCGCGGCGACGACGCTGGCCAGGTTGAACGCCAGCTGCACCAGCGCCGCGTCCGGACGGGACAGGCCGCGCGCGACCAGCAGGGTCGGCAGCCAGTTCAGCAGCAGATAGAAGGTCAGCAGGGCCAGGAAGAAGCCCAGCCACAGCAGGGCCGTGCAGGCCGCCCGACCCTCGCCGAACAGGGTGAAGGCCACGCCGCGCGGGGCCAGGACGCCGGCCGCGGCCTTCTCCTCGGCCTGCTGACGCGAGTCCGGCAGGGCGAAGATCAGCACCGGGACGATCAGCAGCGGCGCGACGCCGCCGACGATGAAGATCTCCTGCCAGTTGTCGTGCGCGCCCAGCAGGCTGATCAGGCTGACCGTCGCGCCGCCGGTGGGCAGGCCGGCGTACAGCAGGCCCACGGCGCTGTTCTTGCGGTGCGGGGCGCTGTTCTCCGAGACCAGGGCCACCAGGTTGGGCAGGGCCCCGCCCAGGCCGACGCCGGTGAGGAACCGCGCCGCGATCAGGGTCGTGGCGTCATGGGCGAAGGCGGTGGCCAGGGACAGCAGGCCGAAGATGAACACCGAGACGATCAGCACCGTCTTGCGGCCCAGCCGGTCCGACAGCCGGCCGCCCAGGGCCGCGCCCAGCAGCAGGCCGAAGGTGCTGGACGAGAAGAACCAGCCCAGCTGGGCGGGGGACAGGCCCATGGCCGGGGCCAGCTTGGGCGCGGCCACTCCGGCGGCCTGCAGGTCCAGGCCTTCCATCGCCGCGACGATGTAGCAGAGCACGGCGGTCAGCACCGAGGCGCCGCGCGCGGATGGTCCTTTGACCGATGGGGACATGGCGTTTCCTCAGGGCGCGGCGATTGGGATCGCTCGCTTGGTTGTTGTCGGGAGGCTCAGGCGCGGCCGAGGTCCTCGAGGATCTCGGCCGCCTCGGTGAAGGCGGTGTTGGCCGCGGGGACGCCGGCATAGATCGCCGTCTGCATCAGGACTTCCTTCAGCTCGTCCTCGGTGAAGCCGCCCTGTTCGAGCCCGGCGCGCACGTGCAGGCGGAATTCCTCCCAGCGGGCCAGGCTGGCGCAGATGGCCAGCACCAGCAGGCGGCGGGTGCGGTGGTCCAGGCCCGGGCGGCTCCAGATCTCGTTCCAGGCGTAGCGGGTGATCATCGCCTGGTAGTCGGCGTTGAAGGGCGTGCGCCGGGCCAGGGACCTGTCGACCCAGGCGTCGCCCAGCACCTTGCGGCGCGTCGTCAGGCCGGCCTCGAACAGCACGTCCTTGGCGTCCTGGACGGCGGTTCCGCGCAGCGCCTCGCCGACGAAGGCGCGCACGGCGCCGGCCAGGGCGGCCGGGGCCTCCAGGCTGGGCAGGTGGGCGCCGCCAATCTCGACGTGGCGTGCGCCGGGCACGGCGGCGACGATCCGCTCGCCATGGCCCTCGAACGGCGTGGCGACGTCCTGGGCGCCGGTGATCACCAGGGTCGGGGCGGCGATGGCGGGCAGGCCCTCCAGCAGCGCCATGTCGCGGATCGCCGCGCCGCAGCCGGCGTAGCCGTCGGGGTTCTGGGCCAGCATGGCGGCGCGCACGGTGTCGACCACCTCGGGATGCTGGGCCCGGAAGGTGTCGGAGAAGAAGCGGCCCATGACCGGCTCGACCAGCGGGGCCATGCCCTGCTCGCGGATCAGCGCCAGGCGCTGGTCCCAGACCGATGGGTCCATGGCCGGAGAGGTGCAGGCCAGGATCAGGGCCTCGACGCGCTGGGGCGCCTTGGGGGCCAGGGCCATCAGGATCATCGCGCCCAGCGACGTGCCCAGCAGGCTGGCCTTCTCGACGCCCGCCGCGTCCATCACCGCCAGCACGTCGTCGGCCAGCAGGTCGAGGGTGTAGTCGCCGGCCGGCGTGTCCGAGGCGCCGTGCCCGCGGGTGTCCAGCCGCAGCACCCGGAAGTCCGGCGTCAGCAGCGGTACGACCGGGTCGTACAGCGACAGGTCCGTGCCGATCGAGGTCAGCAGCACCAGCGCCGGCTTGTCGGCCGCGCCGTCCTGCCGCCAGTAGATCCGCGCGCCGTGCGAGAGGGCGAAGGGCATCAGTGGTCCTTTGCGTGGGCGGCCAGGAGGGGCGAGGCGAGGGCGCGCGCCACCAGAGCCTCGGACTCGCCCGTGTCGGTTCCGACATCGGCGGCGGCGAGGTTGGCGGCCATGCGGTCGGCGTCGACCTCCAGGCCCTCGATCACGGGGGCCATGGCGGCGAGGGCGCCGTGGGTCAGCTGGAACAGGTCGGCCAGCACCGGCGCCTCGGCCTGCCAGCCGCCCAGGCCGCGTTCGTGCTGCTGGGGCAGGGCGGCGACGATGGTCGCGGCCAGGTGCGGGGCGCGAGCGGCGGCGCTCAGGGCGATCTGGCAGCTGGTCGGATTGCGCTTGTGGGCCATGGCCGACGAGCCGCCGCGCCCGGCGACGCGCGGCTCGAAGGCCTCGGCGACCTCGTTCTGGGCCAGCAGGGCGATGTCCTGGGCGATCTTGCCGACCGCGCCGGTCAGGATGGCGAGGCTGGAGGCCAGGCCCGCCAGGCCCTCGCGCCGGGCGTGCCATGGCGTCTCGGCGGCCGGCAAGTCCAGCAAGGCGGCCAAGCGCTCGGTCACGGCCCGGGCCTGGCCGTCCAGCCCGGCCAGCGAGCCAGTCGCGCCGCCCAGCTGCAGCTGGATGGCGGCGGCCTCGCGCTGGAACCGAGCCAGGGCGCCGGCGACGCCCTGCAGCCAGCCGGCGACCTTCAGGCCGAAGGTGATCGGCAGGGCGCCTTGCAGCAGGGTGCGGCCCAGCATCGGCGTCGCCGCGTGCCGCGCCGCCAGCGCCGCCAGCGCGTCCGCCAGCCGCAGGGCCGCCGCGACGATCAGGCTGGCCCCCGTCTTGGCCTGCAGCATCAGGGCGGTGTCGGCGAGGTCCTGGCTGGTCGCGCCCTTGTGAACCAGCTTGGCGACCTCGGGGTCATTGATCCGTTTACGGATGATATCGATCAGCGGGATGGCCAGCGTGCCGGCATGGGCCGCCGCCTCGGCCAGAATCTCGACCTCGGGGCGCTCGACGCAGGCGGCGGCGATGGCCGCGGCGGAGGCCTGGTCGATCACCCCGACGTCCGCCTGCGCCCGGGCCAGGGCGGCCTCGAAGCGCAGGGCCGCGTCCAGCAGAGCCTCGTCGCCGAAGGCTGCCAGCATGGCGGGGGAGGAGGCCGACCGGTCGCGGATCAGGGAAGGCAAGGGCGACTCCGTCTTCGTCAGATGTCGAAGAAGACGGTTTCGCGCTCGCCTTGCAAGACGATGTCGAAGCGCCAGGCCTCGCCGGCCTTGCGGGCCAGCAGGGTGTCGCGCCGCTCGGCGGGAACCAGGGCCAGGATCGGATCGGCGGCGTTCTCCGGGGCGTCGGCGAAATAGACCCGAGTGACCAGCCGCTTGATCAGGCCGCGGCCGAAGACGCCGACGGCGATGTGCGGCGCCTGCCGGCTGTCGCCGGGGCCGGGCACGGGTCCCGGCCGCACGGTCTTGAAGCGATACAGGCCCTCCTCGCTGGTCGAGGCCCGGCCGAAGCCGATGAAGCCCTCGTCCAGCGGGATCTCGGCGCGATCGTCGTCGGGGCTGGCGTAGCGGCCGGCGGCGTTGGCCTGCCAGATCTCGATCATCGCGTCGGGCACGGGCTTGCCGTCGGCGTCGTAGACCACGCCCTCCAGGGTGATCACCTCGCCGCTGACCGGGCCCTTGGGCGGGGCCAGGTTCAGGACATAGTGCGCCTCGGGGAACAGTTCGGGCCGCGCGCCCATGTCGGACTGGCCGACCAGGTCCGCCCCGCCCTTCCAGGGCAGGCCGTAGTGGAAGAACGGCCCGACGGTCTGGGACGGGGTCTGGCCGAACAGGCTCGGATCCTGGTTGTCCAGGCGCGGCGCGGGGTTGGCCGGCTTAGTGGTCATGCGGCTCCTCCGTCGGAGTCTGGTCCTTGCCGCGCAGGACGATGTCGAACAGATAGCCCAGGGCCCAGTTGGGCCTGGTGGTCTCGATGTCGAAGCGCGAGACCATGCGGTTGCGATAGGGCGGGGGCACGGCGTTGGCGATCGGGTCGATCTCGATCAGCGGATCGTCGGGGAAGTACATCTGGGTGACGATCCGGGTGGCGAAGGCCGGGCCCAGCAGCGACAGGTGGATGTGCGACGGCCGCCAGGCGTTGTGGTGGTTGCCCCACGGATAGGCGCCGGGACGGACGGTCACGTACTGGTAGCGGCCCTGGGCGTCGGTGACGACGCGGCCGGCGCCGGTGAAGTTCGGGTCCAGCGGGGCGTCCCACTGGTCCTTCTTGTGGATGTAGCGGCCGGCGGCGTTGGCCTGCCAGATCTCCATCACGGTGTTCGGGACCGGGCGGCCGGCCTCGTCCAGGACGCGTCCGGAAACGATGATCCGCTGGCCTTGCGGCATGGCCCCGTGCTGGGTGGTCAGGTCCGCCAGGGAGGCGCCCATCAGGTTCTCCCAGCAGCCGGCCGGACCGGTGGTCTCGGTCAGGGTGTGGGGGATCCTGACCAGCGGCTGGCGCGGCGAGCGGGGGACGGTCGAGGCGTAGGGCGGGTGCAGCGACGGCGGCTGGGCGGCGTCCTCGCGGGCGTAGGGCAGGATCAGGCTCATGGCGGTCTCCTAGACGCGCTCGAAGGCCAGGGCCGCGCCCTGGCCGACGCCGATGCACAGGGTGGCCAGGCCGCGCTGGCCGCCGGTCGCCTCCAGCTGGCGCAGGGCGGTCAGGACAAGCCGCGCGCCGGACGCGCCGAGCGGATGGCCCAGGGCGATGGCGCCGCCGTTCGGGTTCACATGGGCGCCGTCGTCGGGCAGGCCCAGCTGGCGCAGCACCGCCAGCCCCTGGGCGGCGAAGGCCTCGTTCAGCTCGACGGTGTCGAAGTCGCTGATGGAAAGGCCGGTCTTGGCCAGCAGCTTGCGCACCGCCGGGACAGGGCCGATCCCCATCACGCGCGGGGCGACCCCGGCCGTGGCGTAGCCGGTGATGCGGGCGCGGGGCGTCAGGCCGTGGCGTTTGACGGCGCCCTCTGACGCGACGACCAGGGCGACCGCGCCGTCGTTGACGCCCGAGGCGTTGCCGGCGGTGACCGTGCCGCCCTCGCGGACGACGGGCTTCAGCTTGGCCAGGGCCTCGAGCGTGGTCTCGCGCGGGTGCTCGTCGCGGTCGACGATCGTCGGACCGGCCTTGCCGGGGATCTCGACCGGGGTGATCTCGCCCGCCAGGAAGCCGCGGGCCTGGGCGGCGGCCGCCCGCTGCTGGCTGCGCAGGGCGAAGGCGTCCTGGTCCGCGCGATTGACGTCGTAGTCGGCGGCGACGTTCTCGGCGGTCTCGGGCATGGAGTCGACGCCATAGGCCTTGCGCATGGCCGGATTGACGAACCGCCAGCCGATGGTGGTGTCGAAGATCTCGGCGTTGCGCGAGAAGGCGCTGTCGGCCTTGCCCATCACGAACGGCGCGCGGCTCATGCTCTCGACGCCGCCGGCGATCACCAGGTCGTTGTGGCCGCTGGCGATGGCGCGGGCGGCGTAGCCGATGGCCTCCAGACCCGAGGCGCACAGGCGGTTGACGGTGACGCCCGGAACCTCGACGGGATAGCCGGCCAGCAGCAGGGCCATGCGGGCGACGTTGCGGTTGTCCTCGCCGGCCTGGTTGGCGCAGCCCAGCACGACCTCGTCGATGGCTGAGACATCGAGGCCGGGATTGCGCGCCGCCAGGGCCTTCAGCGGGATGGCGGCCAAGTCGTCGGCCCGGACCTTGGACAGGGCCCCGCCATAGCGCCCGAACGGCGTGCGGATCCCGTCACACAGATAGGCGGTGGTCATGCGAACGCTCCGGCGTTGAAGTCGGCTTCGGTCTTGGCCTTGATCTCGTCCAGCGTGACGCCCGGCGCCAGCTCGATCAGCGTCAGGCCCCCGCCCTTGCGGTCGAGGTCGAAGACGCAGAGGTCGGTGATGACCATGTCGACGCAGGCCGTGCCGGTCAGGGGCAGGGCGCAGCGCTTGAGGACCTTGCTCTGGCCGGCCTTGTTGGCGTGGTCCATGACGACGATGACGCGCTTGACGCCGGCCACCAGGTCCATGGCCCCGCCCATGCCCTTGACCATCTTGCCGGGGATCGTCCAGTTGGCGATGTCGCCGTTCTGGGCCACCTCCATCGCGCCCAGCACCGTCAGGTCGATGTGGCCGCCGCGGATCATGGCGAAGCTCTGGGCGCTGTCGAAGAAGCTGGAGGTCGGCAGCTTGGTGATCGTCTGCTTGCCGGCGTTGATCAGGTCCGGGTCGGCCTCGCCCTCGTAGGGGAAGGGGCCCATGCCCAGCATGCCGTTCTCGCTCTGCAGGGTGACGTGGACGCCTTCGGGGATGTGGTTGGCCACCAGGGTCGGGATGCCGATGCCCAGATTGACGTAGAAGCCGTCCTTCAGCTCGCGGGCGGCGCGGGCCGCCATCTCGTCGCGGGTCCAGGCCATCAGACGGTCTCCGCGGCGGCGTCGCGCGGACGCGTGGTCAGTTTCTCGATCCGCTTCTCGTTGATGGTCGAGCGGATGATGCGGTCGACATAGATGCCAGGCGTGTGGATGGCGTTGGCGTCCAGCTCGCCGGCCTCGACGATCTCCTCGACCTCGACGATGGTGACCTTGCCGGCCGTGGCCATCACCGGGTTGAAGTTGCGGGCCGTCATCCGGAACATCAGATTGCCCTCCGGATCGGCCTTCCACGCCTTGATGATCGCCAGATCGGCGCGCAGCCAGGTCTCGCGGACATAGGGCTCGCCCTCGAAGTCCTCGACCGGCTTGCCCTGCGCCACCACCGTGCCGACGCCGGTCTTGGTGTAGAAGGCCGGGATGCCGGCGCCGCCGGCGCGGATGCGCTCGGCCAGGGTGCCCTGCGGGTTCAGCTCCAGCTCCAGCTGGCCCGACAGATACAGCTGCTCGAACAGCTTGTTCTCGCCCACGTACGACGAGATCATCTTCCTGATCTGGCCATTGTTCAGCAGCATCCAGAGGCCGAAGCCGTCGGCCCCGCAGTTGTTGCTGATCACGGTCAGGTTCTTGACGCCGGTGTCCTTCAGGGCCGGGATCAGGGTCTCGGGATTGCCCGACAGGCCGAAGCCTCCGGACATCAGGGTCATGCCGTCGAAGACGACGCCGTCCAGCGCCGCGGCGGCGCTCTCGTAGATCTTGCTCTTCACTCGGCGCTCCCTACGCCGACGGCCGACGTCTTGGCCGCCGCGATCCTTATGCCGCGACCTAACGCCCGCCGAAGCGCGATGTCAACATATCGCACAGTTGTGCGATATTCGCACAAATGCTAGGTCTGCCAAAAGCCGGGTTCGGCAGCGGAAGGCCACGATCTTGAGTGAAAAGGACTACGCCCAGACCTTCGCGCGGGGGCTCGAGGTGATCCGCGCCTTCGACGCCGAGCATCCGCGCATGACGCTCAGCCAGGTCGCCGAGCGCACGGGTCTGACCCGCGCGGCGGCGCGGCGCTTCCTGCTGACCCTGGTCGCCGAGGGCTATGCGGTGAGCGACGGCAAGGCGTTCGGCCTGGCGCCGCGCGTGCTGGACCTGGGCTACGCCTATCTGTCGACCCTGGGCGTGTGGCAGGGCGCGCTGACGGTGCTGACCGACGTCACCCGCCAGGTGGGGGAGTCGTGCTCGGCCAGCGTCCTGGACGGGACCGAGATCGTCTATGTGGCCCGCGTCGCCGCCAGCCGGATCATGACCGTCAATCTGCACGTCGGCAGCCGGCTGCCGGCCTACAACACCTCGATGGGCCGCATGCTGCTGGCCCACCTGCCGCCGCGGGAGCTGGACCGGGTGCTGGCCGCCACCCCGCTGGTCAAGACGACGCCCTATACGGTCACCGATCCCGACGCCCTGCGCGAGATCTTGCGCGAGACCGCCCGCCAGGGCTGGTCGATCAGCAACCAGGAACTGGAGCTGGGCCTGCTGTCCATCGCCGCCCCGCTGCGCGATCGCGCCGGCAAGGTGGTGGCGGCGATCAACGTCTCGACCCAGGTCAACCGCACCAGCCCCGAGGCGCTGAAGGCGCGGGTGCTGCCGGTGCTGCTGGACGCCGCCGAGCGGATCGGCTCGGTCGGTTTCTAGCTTCAAAGGTCCAGGACGAGACGCGGGCTCAGCGCGCGCGAGCAGCAGGGGGTGAACTGGTCGCCGGCGGCCCTTTCGGCGTCGGTCTGGAAAGCGTCGCGGTGATCGGGCCGGCCCTCCAGGACCCGGGTCAGGCACGTGCCGCAGACGCCCTGCTCGCAGGAGACCGGCACGAACACCCCGGCCGCCTCCAGGGCCTGGGCGGCGCTCTGGCCGGCGGCGACCGGCACGACCTGGCCGGTGCTGGCGATCACCAGCTCGAACGCCTCCGACCCGCCTTGGGGGGCGGCGGCGAAGTGCTCCTTGCGGATCCAGTCCGGACGCCAGCCGCGCGCCCGGGCGGCGCCGATCACGTGGTCCATGAAGCCGCCCGGGCCGCAGACATAGAGCCGCCGTCCGGGATGCGGGGACGCCAGGACCGCGTCCAGGTCCAGGCGCGTCTCGGGCTCGGCGTCGAAGGCCAGGCGCACCGAGCCGGCGAACGGCGCCGCCGCCAGCTCGTCCAGGAAGGCGGCCCGCGACCGCTCCCGCGCGCAATAGTGCAGGGTGAAGGGCGCGCCCAGGGCGTGCAGCCGCCGGGCCATGGCCAGGATCGGGGTGACGCCGACGCCGCCCGCGAACAGCAGGTGCTCCTCGGCCGTCTCGTCCAGGGCGAACAGGTTGCGCGGCAGGCCGATGTCCAGCGTCGCGCCTTCCAGCAGGGCGTCGTGCACATAGGCCGAGCCGCCGCGAGAGGCCGGCTCGCGTAGCACCGCGATCCGATAGCGGTCGCGCTCGGCCGGGTCGTTGCACAGCGAGTACTGCCGCGTCAGGCCGTCCTTCAGGAACACGTCGACATGGGCGCCGGCGCTGAACGGCGGCAGGTCGCGGCCCTCGGCGCAGACCAGATCCAGCCGAACGACGCCCTCGGCGGCCTGAGCGCGGGACGCCACCCGGACCTTGAGCATCAGGCGCCTTCCTCGGCGATGGCCTTGTCGATGGCCATGCGCGAGCGCACCCCGCCGGCGTCGATGTTCAGCTTCAGCAGCTTGCGGTCGGGATAGGCCAGCAGGTTCTGCTGCTGGCGCTCCAGCATCTCCAGATCCTCGGAGAAGATCTTGCCCTGGCCCTCGCGGATGGTGTCGGTCAGGCCGGGGTCGTCGACCGCGAAGCTGCGGGCCATGCCCCAGAAGTACCAGTGCGAGGTCTCGGTCTCGGGCGTGATGAAGTCGACCACGACGCTGGAGACCTTTTTGTCGGCCGGCGCGTGGTAGCCGCCGTGGCCGGCCAGGGCGACGCCGACCTCGATCATCACGTGGCTGGGCAGGGAGAAGCGGCAAATCTGCCAGCGGTCGACCAGGGCGTCCTCGGGCAGGCCGGCGCCGCGGAGGGCCATACGCCAGAAGGGCGGGGCGTGAATGCCTTCCATGAAGCGGCTGGTCACCACCTCGTCGCCGTCCAGGCGGGTGGTCACCGGCGCCTCGTCGATCTCCTTCTGGCCGATGCTGGTGGCGTGGACATAGGTCTCGTGCGTCAGGTCCATCAGGTTGTCGACCATCAGCCGGTAGTCGCAGGCGATGTGGTAGAGGCCGCCGCCATAGGCCCAGTCGGGGCTGTCGGCCCAGAACAGCGGGTGCAGCTTGGCCGGATCGGCCTGGGCCGGATCGCCGGGCCAGACCCAGATGAAGCCGTGCTGCTCCAGCACGGGGAAGGCGCGGATGGCGGGGAAGGCGGCGACGCGCTGGCCGGGCATCGCCGTCGCGCGGCCTTCGCAGCCCATGGTCAGGCCGTGATAGCCGCAGACCAGCTCGCCGTCGCGGACGAACCCCAGCGACAGCGGCGCGCCGCGGTGGGGGCAGAAGTCCTCCAGGGCGACGACGCGGCCCTCGCGGCCGCGATGGAACACCATGGGCTGGCCGCAGATCCGCCGCCCCAGCGGCTTGTCGGCGATCTCCGCCGGCGTGCAGGCGACGTACCAGGCATTTCGGGGCCAGAGGCTGCTTGGCCGAGCCGGCGGTGAAGGGATGGGGGAAGCGTCGTCGCGGGCCGCGGTCGGCGCGCCGAATGGACCGGTCATGTTCGTTTCCTCAAGGCTTGTGATCGCCGTATTGGATCCAATAGCGCGCGAGACTTGATCTGTGTCAAGCGATTGGATCCAATTTTGTCTCGGCGCGAAGCAGGCTAGGCTGCTCGGCATGGACACGCCCAGGATGAAGCCCGGCCAACACGTGATCGTGGCGCTGCGCAAGATGATCGCCTCGGGCGAGCTGAAGGCGGGGCAGCGGATCGCCGAGATCCCGACGGCCCAGGCGCTGGGCGTCTCGCGCATGCCGGTGCGCACGGCCCTGCGCGCGCTCGAGCAGGAGGGGCTGGTCGTCAAGCTCGGCGCGCGGGGCTACGCGCCGCGCGGCCTGGCGCCGGCCCAGGTGCGCGGGGCGATCGAGGTGCGGGGCGTGCTCGAGGGTTTCGCCGCCCGCTGCGCGGCCGAGCGGGGCCTGTCGCCCGAGCTGGAGGCCCGCCTGGCGGCCTGCCTGGCGGCGGGCGACGCGATCTTCGCGGCGGGACGCCTGGGCGACGGCGACCTGGACCGCTACCACGCCTGCAACCTGGCCTTCCACGACGCCCTGGTCGCCGCGGCGGACCGTCCGGCGATCGTCGAGGCCCTGGCCCGCAACAATCACCAGCCCTTCGCGGCCGCCGGGGCCCTGGCGCTGGACTGGGGCGACCTGGACGCCGAGTTCGAGCATCTGGCCCAGGCGCATCGCCAGCACCATGCGGTCTTCGCGGCGATCCGCAGCGGCGACGCGGATGCGGCCGAGGCGATCATGCGCGACCACGCCCTGGCCGCGGTGCGCAACGCCAAGGTCTTCGAACGCCTGGCCGGCCAGGGCCAGGCGCCGCTGGCCGCCCGGGCGATCCGGAGTGACTAGAGTGTGGCGGCGTCAGCCGCAGGGCGCCGTCTCGCCGGTCGCCAGGTCCACCCGGAAGCACTGCTCGCGGCCGGTGTCGTCGTCGCGGACGATGACCGCGACGGCCGCGTCCTCGTCGGGGTCGTGCCCGAAGTCTTCCAGATAGGCGACGGCGGCCGCTTCGGGGCTGGGCTCGTCGAGCGAGCGGGCGTGGTGGCCGTGCAGGTGGCGGGCGCGGACGGTGAAGGGCATGCGGACTCTCCTGCCTGCCAGAACGCGCCGCGCACGGATTGGATTCAGGTCAGGTTGTATTCCGGCTTGGCGTAGGTCCCGATCAGGTCGACGCCGTAGACGTTGTGGGTCGCCTGGTCGGCGAAGAAGGCGTCGGCGGACTTGGCGTAGACGCCGATGTCGGCCTTCTCGGCCTCGGCCATCAGCCAGCCGACCATGGCGGCCTTGGTCCCCTGGCCGTTGACGCCGTCGCCGCCGTAGAGGGCGAAGTAGTCGGCGCGGCCGTCGATCAGGGCGTGGATCTTGTCGTCGGTCGGGGTCAGGCCGAAGAGCGTCGCATAGGCTTTCCGCGTGGCCTCGAACAGCGACAGCCCGCCGTAGCCGGCCGAGAAGCTGGCCGCGCCCTCGCCGATCTTGCCCAGGTTGACCGCGAAGTTGATGTAGCGGTTCTCGATGTTGAACGACTGGTAGTAGGCGCTGTTGAGGTTGTTGGCGTTCTGGCCGTCGGGATTGACCAGATAGTCCATGCCCGCCGCCGTCGGCGTCTTGCCGGTGAAGAACTGGTAGGACAGCACCGCGACGGCGCTGGTCGAGATCGCCGCCTTGGTCACCAGGCCGATGGCGTCCGTATAGCTGGTTCCCGAGGCCATGGCGGTCGCCAGGGTCTTGGTCATCGCCTCGGCGCTGGCGTTGAAGGGCGTCAGGCGCAGGACGCCGGTCATGGCCGCGGCGACCCGGCTGTCGACGGCCCAGACGGCGCGATCCGAGAAGGCCAGGGTCTCGATGTTGATGACGCTGTCGGTCCCGTCGGTCCCGGCGTTGTCCTTGATCTGCCAGCCGCCGTCGGCCTTGGCGCTGAGGGCGTAGCTGGCGAACTTGCCGGCATAGACGGCCGTGTCCAGGCCCAGGCCCCCGTCGATGACGTCGTTGCCCTGGCCGCCGGTGACGCGGTTGGCGACGGCGTTGCCGTTGATGGTGTCGGCCGCCGTCCCTCCGATGGCGTTCTCGATCGTGGCGCCGATGGCGATGGTGACGTTGCCGGTCGAGCCGCCGACGCTGGAGAAGAAGCCCGGGCGCAGGTCGATCGTCTGGGCGACCTTGTAGCCCGAGAAGTCGAAGGTGTCGGTCCCGCCGGCGTCCCAGGCGGCGAACACCAGCCGGCTGGACGCGGCCAGGGCGCTGAACGCCTCCAGGCCGGTGTTGGAATTGAAGCCGTAGACCGTGTCGCCCGTGCGGGTGGTCATGTTGGCGCCGTAGGCCAGCTGGGCCGCGGCGATGTCGTCCAGCAGCGGAGCCGAGGCGTAGACGCCGCCGAACGATCCGCCGGTGTTGCTCTCGCCGAAATAGGACATGACCGTGTACTGGCGGCTGTCCTCGTAATAGCCCGCGTTGGCCGCATAGGTCAGGGTGGTGCTGGCGTCGGCGTCGTAGTCGGCCGGGTGGGCCAGGCCGATCGCATGGCCGATCTCGTGGACCAGCACCATGCCGCCGTAGTTCGAGGCGGTGGGATTGGCGTTGTAGCTCAGGCTGGAGTTGATCCAGACGTCGCCGGAGCCGCTGCTGGAGGCGATGTTGCCCGGATAGTAGGCGAAGGCCGCCGCGCCGGACTCGCCGCTGCTGTAGTTGCCGAACAGGATGGCGGCGCTGTTGCTGTAGCCGTCCCCGCCGACGCGGACGAAGGTGATGTTGGCCACGTCCGACCACGCCTTCAGGGCCTTCTCGGCCTGGAGGATCTGGGCGGCGCTGAACGGACTGAAGCCCCCCGTGTCGCTGGGCATGGTGGTCGGGGCCGAGGCGCGGAAGGCGTAGCTGACCGTGAAGGGCGTGTTCAGGGCGGCCGACCAGCCCGGCTCGCCGCGCAGCAGCTGCGAGGCCGCCTCGGCGACCGTCAGGCTGGTCTTGCCGGCCACGACGCCCGTGCGGGAGTCGGCGTTGACGAAGGCGTTGGGGGTCTCGCCGCCGGTGATCGCGACGAAATCGTCAGCCGCCAGAGGAAAAGGTTCAATGCTCACGGCCATACTCCACGCGCCCTCGAAGAAGAGTATGTCCAAAGCCGATTTCTCCTGCAATCTCCGATGTTTGCGACAAGTGCGCGCAGCTTTCCGGCCAAGCTAAGCGCTGCCGGATGGTGGCGGGCGGGCCATAATTTCTGCAAATCACCGCCATGTGTGGCTCAGCTGCCACACCCGTTTTCCTATATGGCGCGTTTGTCGTGCTGGGCTCCGGGGACATGTCGGGCCCGCGACATACAAGAAGAGGGTATCGTGATGAAAATGCGGTTGCTGGTCGGCGTCGCGGCGGTTGCGCTGAGCGCCGCCTCGGGCGCTCTGGCCCAAAGCGCTACGAGTGGTTGGTACGTCGCGGCCGACGCCGGCTATCATGAGCCGGCGGACGTCAAGGCGACCTCCACCAACAACTATCAATGGAACTTCGGCAGCGACAAGGACTGGGCCGCGTTCGGCCGCCTTGGCTACAAGTTCACCCCGAACTGGCGTGTGGAAGCCGAATACGGCTACCGCCCCAGCGACATCAAGAGCGTGCGCGGCGCGGGTGGGTTCAGCACCGGCACGACGGGCGGCGCCCAGCCGATCGGTCTCTGCACCGCCGGCGTCGGCCGCACCGCCGCCTCGCCGACCTGCGGCGAGCCGGAAGGCAAGTTCAAGGCCTCGACCCTGATGGCCAACGTCATCTTCGACGCGGCCCCGAACTCGGCCCTGAACCCGTTCATCGGCGCCGGCGTCGGCACCGCCTGGGTCCACAACAAGGTCTATGGCCAGCTGTCGGGCGTTCCGGCCGGCGCGGCCATCTACCAGAACACCAGCTTCGACGACGTCGACCAGGCGTTCGCCATGCAGGGCATCATCGGCCTGGGCTGGAACTTCGCGACCAACTGGTCGCTGGACCTGACTGGCCGCTACCTGCGCACCGCCAAGCTGGACTGGGGTTCGGTCACGCAGAACGCCGGCCCGGCCGGTGGCAATATCACGGACGTCGGCACGTTCTCGGGCCGCTACAAGGACACCTCGGTGACCCTGGGCCTGCGGTACACCTTCGGCGCTCCGCCGCCGCCGCCCCCCCCGCCGCCGCCCCCGCCGCCGCCGCCTCCGCCCCCGCCGCCTCCCCCGCCGCCGCCGCCGCCTCCGGCCGCTCCGGCCTATGAGGCCCGCGAGTTCGTGGTCTACTTCCCGTTCGATCAGTACGTGCTGACGCCGGAAGCCCAGGCCGTGGTCCAGCAGGCCGCTGAATACGCCAAGGGCGGCGGCGCCTCGAAGATCGTGGTGACGGGTCACACCGACACCTCGGGTTCGGACAAGTACAACCAGAAGCTCTCGGAACGCCGCGCCAAGGCCGTCGCCGACGGCCTGGTCAGCCTGGGCGTCAACGCCACGGCCCTGTCGGTCGACTGGAAGGGTGAGAAGGATCCGGCTGTCGCCACCGGCGATGGCGTGAAGGAACCGCTGAACCGCCGTTCGACCGTGTCGATCACGTTCTAAAAATAAAAAAGACGATTGGTGGGGTGACAGGGGGTCGGCCTTCGGGCCGGCCCCCTAGCCTTGTCTGGGATCATGCTCCCGCGCGCGAGCGGGCGCACAAACGAAAAGACGCTCCCGATAGGGCGTCGGGAGCGTCCGTTCCGGCGGACCAAGAGGGCGGAGGGCCGCCGTCACGCGGCCGGCGTGAAGGGCAGTCGGCCGTACGTGGGTGTGAACGCCCGAGCCGGGAAAGGGGCCGTCTCGGGCGCTCCGATAACCGTGTTCGATTATACGCCAGGTCTCGTGCCGCGCGAGTCGAAACGGTCGGATTCAACCAGGTGCGACAATTGGCGCGGCAGGGGCGAGGGAACGCCCAGCAGGCGGGCGACCAGGTGCTCGGCCAGGAGCGGCGCCAGGCATAGGCCGCGCGAGCCCAGGCCGGTCAGCGCCAGCACGCCGTCCGCGCGGACGCCGGCCAGGGGCAAGCGGTCGGCGGTGGTCGCGCGCAGGGCCGCTCGTCCGTCGAACGCGCGCCCTTCCAGCCGCTTCGCCAGGTCCGGCAGACCCTTGGCCAGGGTCGCCAGGTTGCGGGCGTGATCCTCGGGGCGGACGTCGACGCCGGTGTCGCCGCGATCATGGGTGGCGCCGAACAGCACGCCCGAGCGGGTCGGGACCGCATAGCCGCCGAACGCCACCGGATCGGTCGAGACGCCGTCGGTCCAGCTGGCCTGGCCGCGCACCGGGGTCAGGGGCAGGTCCGGCGCCAGGACGCCGCTGGCCGCCCCCCCGGCGACGGCCACGCGGTCGGCGCGGACGATCAGGTCGCCGGCTTCGTCCAGCAGGCGCCAGGCGTCGCCGTCACGCTCCAGTCGGTCGACGCGGCGGCGGACGACCTCGCCGGACCAGGCGGCGGCGATCGCCGGCGGCTCGACCACCAGGGCCGCGCGCATGGCCAGGGCGGGTCCTTCAACGACAGTCATGGCGCCGGGCTCGAACAGATCCTGGCCGGCGACGGTGGCGAAGCGGGCCGGGTCGCGCTCGGCCTGGGGCAGCTGCAGCACCTGGCGGGCGACCACGACCTGGGGCATGGCTTCGTACAGCTGGACGGCGCGGGCGAAGGCCTGGGCGTACAGCGCCGCGCGCGGGCCGCCGCCGGCGTCGAGGGCCGGGGTGACCAGGCCGGCGGGATTGCCCGAGGCGGCGACGCCATCCGGGTCGTCGACCACCGTGACCGCCAGGCCCTCGGCGCGAGCGGCGCGAGCGAGGGCCGCGCCGGCGACGCCGCCGCCGATCACGGCCAGGCTGGCGGGGCGGGGCGGCGTTTCTCGCTCGCCCGGCAGCCAGGCCTCCAGCCGTTCGCGCTTGCGGCCGAAGCCGGGCCGCTTGGCGATCTCGAAGCCGGCCGCCTGCAGGCCGCGCCGCACGGCGCCGGCCACGGTGAAGGTCGCGGCCCTCGCGCCGGGCGCGCTGCGGCGGGCGACGGCGGCCAGCACCTCGTCGCGCCACATGGCCGGGTTCAGGGCGGGGGAGAAGCCGTCCAGGAACCAGGTGTCGGCCGCCCCGTCCCAGGCGTCCAAGGCCTCGATCACGTCCATGACGGCCAGGTCGAGAACGGCGTCGAAGCCGGGCAGGTCCACGCGATGGAAGCCCCGCGCCCGGCCCGGCCAGTGGTCCAGCAGAACCCGCGCCGCCTCGCCCAGCTCGGGCCAGTGGGCCAGGATGCGGGCAGCCTCGTCGCGGTCCAGCGGGTGCGCCTCGATCGAGAAGATATGAAGGCGGCCGCCGTCCGGCTTCTCGCGTCGCCACAGGTCCAGCAGGGCGGCGATGTTCAGCCCCGAACCGAAGCCCAGCTCGCCGACCGTGAAGCGGGGCGCGAACCGCTCCGGCAGGCCGCAGCCTTGCAGGAACACCGCCCGCGTCTCGGCCAGGCCGTCGACGCTGGAGAAGTAGACGTCGCCGTACAGGCTGGATTGCGGCAGACCGTCCTCGCGCCAGATCAGCGGCGAGCCTTCGGTGGGAGCGGTGGGATCCATCGGCCTGCTAGAGCGCCGGCGGGGCGCGGGCGTCAACGAAAAAGGGCCGTCCCGGGAGGGGCGGCCCTTCGATCTCGCAAGAAAGGCGCCGGCTTAGTGCGCCGCCGTCTTCTCTTCCGGCTTGGCGGTTTCGGCCGAGGCGGCGGCGGGCGCGCTGGTCGCGCCGGTGGCGGCGGCGTCGTTGGCGGTCTGGGCGGCGGCGTCGGCGGGATCGACCGGCGCGGCGGCGGCGTCGGCGGCGGCCTTGTTGGCGTCGGCGGCGGCCTGGTCCTTGGCCGAGGCGGCGTCGGTCACGGTCGAGGCGTCGGCGGCGGCGGCCTTGGCGGCGGCGTCATCGCCGCCGGCTTCCTCGTGCTTGCCGCCGCAGGCGGCCAGCGACAGGGCCGAGACGGCCACGCCGGCGATCAGGAATTTGCGGATCATGCTCATGCGGTTTCCCCTTGGCGACCGCCGCCTGGTCGGCGACGGCTTTGCGCGAAAGGAATACCGGTTCGAAAGCCGGTGCAAGTTACGAGGCGCTAACCTGCCGCGCCGACCTACTCGTTCGGGATCTGCGACAGCGCCTCTTCCAGCTCGGCGAAGCTGGGTTGCGAGGGCGAGGGCACGTTGCCGCGGCCGATCTCGACCGAGATCTGGGCGGCGTTGCCGTGCAGGTGGGCCACCAGGACGGCCTGGATGATCTTGTAGAAGGCGCCGTCCTCGTTGACGACGGCCTGCAGGCGGGCGGCCATCGGACCGACCAGGCCATAGGCCATGAACACGCCGAGGAAGGTGCCGACCAGGGCGCCGCCGATCATGCCGCCCAGGACGGCCGGCGGCTCGGTGATCGAGCCCATGGTCTTGATGACGCCCAGCACGGCGGCGACGATGCCCAGGGCGGGCAGGGCGTCGGCCATGCTCTGCAGGGCGTGGGCCGGCTCCAGCGCCTCGTGGTGGTGCTTTTCGAGCTGCTTCTCCATCGCGTCCTCGACCTGGTGGGGATCCTCCAGGTTCATGGTCATCATCCGCAGGGTGTCGCAGATGAAGTCGACGGCGAAGTGGTCGTGGGTGATCTTCGGATAGCGGGCGAAGATCGTGCTCTCGTGCGGCTTTTCGATGTGGCTTTCCAGGGCGATGACGCCCTTGGACTTCATCGTCTTGGTCAGCAGGAACAGCAGGCTGAGCAGGTCGCGATAGTCCGAGGCCTTCCACTTGGGGCCCTTGAAGATCTTGCCGAAGCCGGCGGCCGTGGCCTTGATGACGACCATCGAGTTGGAGATCAGGAACGCGGCGATGCCGGCGCCCAGGATGGCCATGAGCTCGTGCGGGGCGGCCTCGATGATGACGTCCATCTTGCCGCCACCCATCAGGTAGCTGCCGAACACCAGGCCGAAGAGCAGCACGATGCCGATGATCTGGAACATGGTTGGTCGTCGGCCCCCGAGAATGACGGCGCATGATCGCGATTAATGATTAATCCAAGGTTCTCGCCAAGTCTGCCCGCCTGGCTGTGACCTGCGACACATTGCGCGCGACGCCCGTCGGGGCGTGGCGGGCGCAAGTGTGAGCGGTTGCGGCGCCCGCCACGCTCCGCAAAAAAATGAAGCATCTCTGGTTCTGATGCTTCCATCAGAACCAGAGGGGCTCTAACGATCGTTTGATGCGTAGGGAGATCAAGCCAGCCCGGGACAACCGGAGCGCCTTCGCCATCCTCTTCGGCGTGTCGGTGGCGACCGCGTTGGGGAACACTGGCATGTTGTCGGTGCTGCCGGCGATCGGCCGCCAGATCGGCATCCCCGACGCCCTGGTGGCGGGCATCTTCTCGCTGTCGGCCGTGCTGTGGGCCCTGACATCGCCGTTCTGGGCCCGGCAGTCGGACCTGCGGGGGCGCAAGCCCCTGATCATGCTCGGGCTTTCCGGCTTCTGCCTGTCGATGATCCTGTGCGCCCTGGTCGTCTCGGCCGGGCTGCATCACCTGGCGCCGCCGATGGTGATCTTCGTGCTGTTCCTGCTGTCGCGAGCCCTGTTCGGCGGCTTCGGCTCGGCCGCCAATCCGGCCACCCAGGCCTATATGGCCGAGCGCACCAGCCGTGAGGAACGCACCCAGACCATGGCCACCCTGGCCGGGGCGTTCGGCCTGGGCACGGTGGTCGGCCCGCTGCTGGCCCCGCTGTTCGTGCTGCCGATTGTCGGTCTGGCCGGTCCGATGTTCGCCTTCGCCGCCATCGCCGCCGTCATGCTGGCGGTGGTGCATCGCGGCCTGCCGGAGACCTTCAAGCCCGGCGAGACCCCGCCGCGCCGCAAGTTCGGCCTGCCGTGGCGCGGCGAAGGCGCAGCCCTCTGGAAGGATCCGCGCCTGAAGCCGTTCCTGATCTTCGGCTTTCTGGTGGCCGCCTGCCAGACCGCCCAGACCCAGACCCTGGGCTTCCTGATCATCGACAAGCTGGGCCTGCCGCCGGTCAAGGCCCAGGGCTTCATCACCCTGGCCATGGCGGCCGGCGCGGTGGCGGGGCTTCTGGCCCAATGGGGCCTGATCCGCATGTTCCGGATGGGTCCGCGCGAGCTGATGCGCTGGGGCGTGGGCTGCGCGGCCCTGGGCAATGTCGTGGTCGCCTTCGCGCCGGACTACGCCGCCGTGGCCATCGGCTACGCCATCGCCAGTCTAGGGTATGGCTTCGCCCGGCCGGGCTTCACCGCGGGCGCGTCGCTGTCGGTGGAGGCCAAGGACCAGGCCGGGGCGGCCGGGGCCATCGCCGCCATCAACGGCCTGAACGTCGTGGTCGCCCCGCTGTTCGTGCTGCTCTACGAGAAGATCGGCTGGGGCCCGTTCGTGCTGAACGCCCTGATCCTGGCGGCGATGCTGGGCTACGCCCTGCGCCAGGCCGTGCTGCGCTCGGTCAGCCACGGCGGGGCGCGCGAAGAGGCGACGATCGCGGGGCTGGAAAGGTCGGACGAGGGGGGTGTCTAGGCCACCATCCGCTCCAGCGCCCGGCGGTCCTTCAGCACCACATGGCGGACGCTGGGGAGGGCGATCAGGCCCTCGTCCTGCAGGTTGGTCAGGGTGCGCGAGACGGTCTCGATGGTCAAGCCCAGATAGTCGGCCATGTCCTGGCGGCTCATCGGCACGTCCAGCTCGGCCTGGGCGTGGGTGCGCTCGGCGATGTCCAGCAGCAGGCCCGCGACGCGCTCCATGGCCGAGCGGCGGCCCAGCATCAGCACGTGGTGCTGGCTGCGCTGCAGGCCCTCGGCGGTCAGGCGCAGGATGGCGTGGGCCGCGTCGCCGCGACGGGCGGCCAGGTCGCTGAGCGCGCCCCGGCGGATCAGGCGGACGCTGGCGTCGCACAGCGCCTCGGCGGTGACGCGATGGGTCTCGCACAGCTCCAGGCCGAAATAGTCGCCCGCGAAGTGGAACTCGTCGATCTGCCGGCGGCCGTCGCGCAGCAGGCGGTGGGTCCGCACCGCGCCCGACACCACCTGGTAGACGTAGTCGGCGCGCTCGCCCTCGCCGAAGATCTCCTCGTCGCGGGCGAAGCGCGGGCAGGCGCCAGGAATGGCCAGTACGGCGTCGAGCGCGGAAACGGTGTCGATGCGGATCGGAGACAGCATGAAAAGACCCCTTTGTTGCCAGGGTTTTGCGCCTGTTCAGCGGAGCCGGAAATTCGGGAAACCCTCCTAAGGAAATCTCCTTAGGCGGCCCTACGGACGGGCCCGGGCTTGAGACGGATCAAGGCGCGCGGACTGTGAGGGCGCATGCTGACGCCATGTGCGATCGTCCCGTGATCCTGCTTCTCGTCGCCGACGAGCCCTTGCGCGAGGCCCTGCGCTTCTCGCTGGAGATCGAGGGCTACGCCGTCGCCGAGCGTCCGGACGGGCGGCCGATCGACTGCGTGATCATCGATGACGACGGGGGGGAGTGGCTGGAATCGGAGGGGGCGACGATCGTCCTCACGGGCGACACCGAACGCTTCCTACGCAAGGGTTTGCGCGGCGTGTCGTTGGTCGAGAAGCCGCTGTTGGACGATGCCTTAAGCGAGCGGTTGAAGGAAATTCTACACCCCTGAAGGCGAGGTCCCTATCCGCCCCGCGCCGACAGCGTCATCCGCACCAGCGCCGCCAGGTTGTCGGCCTGCATCTTGGTCATCAGCTTGGCGCGGTAGATCTCGACCGTGCGCGGGCTGATGCCCAGCTCGCGGGCGATGACCTTGTTGGCGTGGCCGGCGACGACGCCGTCCAGCACCTGGCGCTCGCGCTCGGACAGGGTCTCCAGGCGATGCAGCACGGCGGCCTGGTCGTCGGTGACCGGGCTGGCCTCGGCGGCCTTCAGGGCCCGCTCCAGGGCGTCCAGCATGCGCGCGTCGCTGAACGGCTTCTCGATGAAGTCGACGACGCCCGAGCGCATGGCCTCGACCGCCATGGGGATGTCGCCGTGGCCGGTGATCATGACGATCGGCATGCGCACCTTCTGGGCCGCCAGGCGCGAGACCAGCTCCTGGCCGCTCATCTCGGGCATGCGCACGTCGGTAATGATCACCCCCGGCTTGGCGCTCGGCAGGGCGTCCAGAAAGGCCGGGGCGCTGGCATAGGCCACGACCTCGAAATCGGCCGACTCCAGCAGGAAGGCCAGGGATTCGCGGGCGCTCTCGTCGTCATCGACGACGTGGACGACAGGAACGTCACTCATCGACGGTCTCCTTCTCGGCTTTTTGCTCGGCCGGCGGCAGGGTGAAGCGGAACAGGGCGCCGCCGCCGGGATTGGCCTCGGCCCAGATACGGCCGCCGTGCGCCTCGACGATCGAGCGCGAGATCGACAGGCCCACGCCCATGCCCTGGGCCTTGGTGGTCATGAACGGCTGGAACAGGCGCTCGCGCACCGCGTCGGCGATGCCGGGGCCGGTGTCGGCGACGCTGACCCGCGACCAGCCCTCGTCGGTGGTCTCGGTGCTGATCAGCAGGGCCCGCCGGCGCGGTTCGCCGTCGTGCATGGCGTCGATGCCGTTGCGGATCAGGTTCAGCAGCACCTGCTGCACCTGGACCCGGTCGGCGTGGACGGCGTCCGCGGCCGGGTCCAGCGACAGGCGTACATCGACCTGGCGGTCCTTCTCGCCGATCAAGGCCAGGGCGGAGGCTTCCTCGATCAGCTTGGACAGGCTCTCGACGTCGCGCTCGCTAGCGCCGCGGCGGACGAAATCGCGCATGCGGTGGATCACCTCGCCCGCCCGCAGGGCCTGGGTGGCGGCGCGGTCGATGGCGTCGCGCACCTTGGCCTGGTCGGCCTCGCGGCCCCGGTCGATCAGACGGCGCGAGCCGGTCAAGAGGTTGGCGATGGCTGACAGCGGCTGGTTCAGCTCGTGCGCCAGCGTCGAGGCCATCTCGCCCATGGCGGTCAGGCGCGAGACGTGGATCAGCTCGTTCTGCAGCTCCTGCAGGCGGGTCTCGGTCTCCTGCGTCTCGGTCAGGTCGCGGATGAAGCCGGTGTAGGAGGGGACGGGGCCCTTGGTCTCGCCGACCGCCAGCTCCATCGGGAAGGTCGAGCCGTCCTTGCGGGCCCCGACCACGACGCGACCGACGCCGATGATCCGCTTGTCGCCGCTGGCGTGGTAGCGGTGGATGTGGGCGTCGTGGTCGGCCGCGTCGGGCGCGGGCATCAACAGGCTGACGTTCTTTCCAAGCACCTCGGCGGCGGTCCAGCCGAACATTCGCTCGGCGGCGGGGTTGAACGAGGTCATCAGGCCCTCGCGGTCGATGACCACCACCCCATCGGGCACCGTGTCGAGGATCGAGCGCAGGTGGTCGTTGATCGCCGCGGCCCGGCGTCGCGCGGCGTGGAACCAGCCCCCGCCCACCGCCATGCCGAAGCCCACCGACAGGAACGTGGCCGCGCAGATGCCGCTGACCAGGTTGAACGGGATCTCGCGCGTCACCCACCAGACGCTGCCCCAGGCGAAGGTGGTGGCGAAGACCCCGGGACCCAGGCCCCCGAGCGCGGCGGCCAGCAGCACGGCCGGCACGAACAGCAGGAACGACGACGGGGCGGTGAAGGCTTCCGGCAGGTACAGCCGCGCCACCGCCGTCGCCATCACGGCCGCGAAGGCCGCCAGATAGGCGGTGGGATGGGGATCGCTATAGAGGGTCGAGGACAGGCCCCGGGCCGGTTTCATGGCGCGCTTATACCCGCTGCTGTTCCAGGCCGGTCAATGCGGGGGTTTTGCGTAGGCGGGCTTCGGGGTCAGGCTGGGCGGGAGCGCCCATGTCGATCCTCAGCTCGCAGATCGCCGTCGGCGCCATGCGGTGGCTGACCAGGATCAGGCCCTGGCCGGTGCGGGCCAGGCGCTGCTCGAGGCGAGCGACCACCTTGGCCTCGGTCGCGGCGTCCAGACCCTCGGTGGGCTCGTCCAGCAGCAGCCAGGGGGCGTCGCGCAGATAGGCGCGGGCCAGGGCCAGGCGGCGGCGCTCGCCGCCCGACAGCCGCTCGCCGTCGTCGCCCAGCCAGGCCGACAGGCCCTCGGGCGCGGCGCGGAGCCGATCGGCCAGGGCGGCGTCCTCCAGAGCTTCCCACAGCTGGGCGTCGGTCGCCTTGGGCGCGGCCAGGCGCAGGTTGTCGCGCACCGAGCCCGCGATCAGGCCGGCGTCCTGCGGCAGCCAGGCCAGGGCGGGCCGCGCGCCGGCGTCCTCGCCGCGCAGGCCCAGCAAGGTCTCGACCGCGGTAGTCTTGCCACAGCCGGAAGGGCCGGTGATCGCCAGGCGCTCGCCGGGCCGCAGGGTCTGGCCCAAGAGGGTCAGCGGCGCGGAGGTCGCGGCGGGGGCGGCGGGCCTGGGCGCATGGCGCAGGAGGGCGTCCAGGCGCTTGCGGGCCTCGGCGGCGGCGCCGTCCTGGTCCAGCGCGGCGGCCAGGCCGCCCAGCCCCTCGATGCTCATGGCGGCGGCCAGGCCCGCCAGGGCGGCCAGCGGGGCGCCCGACGGCGCGGCGCAGGCGACGGCGGCGGCGACCGCCACGCCCAGGATGGCCGCCTGGCTGGCGAGGATCAGGCCGTTGGCGCGGGCGGCCGCCAGGCGCGCGGCGTCCAGCTCGGCGGCCTTGGCGTTCAGGGCGTCGCCGGCCCAGGCCTCCAGGCCGTAGGCGCGCAGTTCGGCCGAGGCGGCGACCAGGGCGGCGGCGGTCTCCTTCAGCGTCCCGACCCTGGCCTGGACGGCGGCGCGGGCCGGGGCCGAGAAGCGGCGGGCCAGGGCGCGGGCCGAGACCATCGCCGCGCCGGCCGCCAGCAGGATGACGATGGCCGCCGGCCAGCCGGCCAGGATCGCCAGAGCCCAGCCCGACAGCAGGCCGGCGATGGCGCTCCAGGGGGCGGACAGGCGCACGAAGCGGGTCTCGATGGCGTCGACGTCCTGCACCAGGCGGGCCGAGGCCTCGCCGCGCGACAGCGACAGGGCCTGGCGCGGCGGGGCGGCGGCCAGGCCGGCGAACACCGCCGGCCGGATGGCGGCCAGGGCGCGCAGGGCGGCGGCGTGGCCCGACAGCCGCTCGCCATAGCGCGAGGCGGTGCGCAGGATGGCCAGCAGGCGGATCGCCGCCCCGGGCAGCAGCACATTGAAGGCCTGGGCGGTCGCCAGGCCCGCCGCGCCCGCGGCCGCGCTGGCGACGATGAACCAGCCCGACAGCCCCAGCAGCAGGGTCGAGGTCGCGCCCAGCACCACCGCGCTCAGGATCGCCAGCCGCAGCGCCCCGGCGCGTTCGCGCTTCTGGGCGCGGATCAGGGCTTCGAGGGGGGAGGGGGTCACAGGCGCACCACCTGGTCGGCCAGGGCCGCCAGGGCCTCGGAATGGGTGGCGATCAGGGTCGTGCGACCCTTGGCGGCGGCGCGGATGGCGGCCAGCAGGTCGGCCTCGGCCTTGGCGTCCAGATTGGCGGTCGGTTCGTCCAGCAGCAGGATCGGGGCGGGCTTCAGGAGGGCGCGGGCCAGGGACAGGCGCCGGCGCTCGCCGCCCGACAGTCCGCCGCCGCGCTCGTCCAGCACGAAGTCGAGCCCGCCGGGACGCAGGGCCAGGGCGGGGCCGAGGCCGACGGCGCGGGCGGCGGCCTCGATCTCGGCGCGGGTGGCGTCGCGGCGGGAGAGGGCGATGTTGTCGGCGATCGAGGCCGGCAGGATCAGCGGCGACTGGCCGGCCCAGGCAATGTCGGCCGTGCGCGGCGCCGCGCCGTCGACCAGCAGCCGGCCGGCGTTCAGCGGGGCCAGGTCCAGGAGCAGGTTCAGCAGCGAGCTCTTGCCCGCGCCGCTGGTCCCGACCAGGGCGGTGATCGTCCCGGCCTTGGCGGTGAGGCTGAAGGCCTCCAGCACCGGCGCGTCGGCGTCAGGATAGCGGACGGTGACGCCCTCGAAGCGGATGGTCGGCGCTTCGGCCAGCGGCCGGGCGGCGGGCTTGGGCTCCGGCGCCGCGAAGGTCGCCAGGCTGCCGGCGGCGGCCTCGGCGGCCTGGCGGTCGTGATAGGCGGCGGCCAGGCGGCGCATGGGGGCGTAGACCTCGGGCGCCAGGGCCAGCACGAAGAAGGCCCGCTTCAGGTCCAGCGGCTCGGGAACAGGGAAGGGCAGCAGCCGCAGCAGGTTGAAGCCGCAATAGACCGCGACCAGGGCCACCGACAGGGCGGCGAAGAACTCCAGCGCCGCCGAGGACAGGAAGGCCACGCGCAGCACCTTGATGGTCCGTTCGGCCAACTCCGAGGCCGAGCGCTGCAAGGCGTGGGTCGTGGTTCCCTCGGCCTGGAAGGCCAGCACCACGGGCAGGGCGCGGACGCGGTCCAGGAACAGGGCCGACAGCCGCTCCAGGGCCTGGAACTGGGCGCGGCTCTCGGCGGCGGCGGCCGAGCCGGCCAGGATCATGGCCCCGATGAAGGGGATCAGGGCGGCCAGCAGGATGGCGGCGGCGATCGGGCTGGCGATGGCGGCCACCGCGATCAGCAGCAGCGGGAGGGCGGCGGCGGACAGGCGCGCGGGCAGGAAACGGGCGAACAGGCCGTCCAGCGCCTCGACCCCCTCGACCAGGGCCGTGGTCGCCTCGCCAGCGGAACGGCGTGACGCCGGGCGGGCGAAGATGGCGCGGGCGACATCGGCGCGGACCCCCGCCTTGGCGGCGGCGGCGGCGCGGGCCCCGGCGGTTCCGGCGAGCGACGCCAGGAGCCCGCGCACGACCATGGCGGCGATCACCACGGCCAGCCACAGGGCGATGCTTCCGATCCCCGCGCGGCGCGCGACGGCGTCGACGCTAAACGCCAGGCCGGCGGCGAAGCCGATGGCGGCCGCACCGTCCAGCAGGCTGAAGGTCTGGGCCGGGCGCAGAACCGCGCTGTTCCGCCGGCCGATTTCACTCAACCACGCCTTCGCGTTCCGGGGGTGGTCAATCTGACCTATGCGGGATGACATATCTTGAGTGTAGGCTGAGTGCGCTTCCAATCCTTGATCCTCATCAAGGGGGGAGCGGTCGGGCGGGCGTAGGACGATGTCCCCGGGCCATCCGATCCAATCGGCCGTTCGTCTCGGAGCAGTCCATGGACCCCGCCGTCATCGACCTGTCGCGTCTCCAGTTCGCGCTCACCGCCCTATACCACTTCCTGTTCGTGCCGCTCACCCTGGGGCTCAGCTTCATGCTGGTGATCATGGAGAGTGTCTATGTGATGACCAAGCGCCCGATCTGGCGCACGGTCACCCGGTTCTGGGGCCTGCTGTTCGGCATCAACTTCGCCCTGGGCGTAGCCACCGGCATCACCATGGAGTTCCAGTTCGGCATGAACTGGTCCTACTATTCGCACTATGTCGGCGACATCTTCGGCGCCCCGCTGGCGATCGAGGGGCTGATGGCCTTCTTCCTGGAGGCGACCTTCGTCGGGCTGATGTTCTTCGGCTGGGACAAGCTGTCACGCGTCGGCCATCTGGCGGTGACCTTCCTGACGGCGCTGGGCACCAACCTGTCGGCCCTATGGATTCTGGTCGCCAACGGCTGGATGCAGAACCCGACGGGCTCGACCTTCAATCCCGACACCATGCGGATGGAGGTCTCCAGCTTCCGCGACGTGCTGTTCAACCCGGTGGCCCAGGCCAAGTTCGTGCACACGGTCAGCGCCGGCTACGTCATCGCCTCGGTCTTCGTGCTGGGCGTCTCGGCCTGGTACCTCCTGAAGGGCCGCCACATCGGCGTGGCCAAGCGCTCGATGACCGTCGCCGCCGCCTTTGGCCTGGCCTCGTCGCTGTCGGTGGTCGTGCTGGGCGACGAGAGCGGCTACGCCCTGACCGACAACCAGAAAATGAAGCTGGCCGCCCTGGAGGCCATGTGGAACACGGAGGCCGCGCCGGCCGGCCTGACAGCGTTCGGCATCCCCGACCTCGAGGCGCGCGAGACCCGGCACGAGGTCAAGATCCCCTATGTCCTGGGCCTGATCGCCACCCGCAGCGTCGACAAGCCGGTGGAGGGCATCTTCCAGCTGGTCGCCAAGGCGCAGGACCGCATCGAGAGCGGCGTCGTCGCCTATGACGCGGTCGAGAGACTGAAGGTCAATCCCAAGGATATCGCCGCGCGCGCCACGTTCGAACAGCACCGCCGCGACCTCGGCTATGCCCTGCTGCTGAAGCGCTATGTGGCCGATCCGCGCCAGGCCAGTCCCGATCTGATCAGGAAGACCGCCTGGGACGCGGTGCCCAACGTGCCGCTGATGTTCTGGAGCTTCCGGATCATGGCGGGGATCGGCTTCCTGATGATCGCCCTGTTCGCGACGGCCTTCGTGCTGGTCACCCTGCGCAGGCACGACACCAAGTGGTTCCTGCTCATCGCGGTCGCCGCCATTCCGCTGCCGTGGATCTCGACCGAGCTGGGCTGGGTGCTGGCCGAGGTCGGCCGCCAGCCGTGGGCCGTGGACGGGGTGCTGCCGACCTTCCTGGGCGTTTCCAGCCTGACCGTCCCGCAGCTCTGGACCAGCATCGCGGCCTTCACCCTGCTGTACGGCGCCCTGGCCGTGGTCGAGGTCGGCCTGATCCTGCGCGCCATCAAGAAGGGTCCGTTCGCGCAGCACGACCCCGTCCCGGACGGCGCGCCGATCGAACCCGAGCCCCAGACCGCTTGAGGAGACCAGGACCATGGAACTCCCTATCGACTACGCCACGCTCCGCGTCATCTGGTGGGCCCTCGTCGGGGTCCTGCTGATCGGCTTCGCCCTGACCGACGGCTACGATATGGGCGTCGGGGCCCTGCTGCCCTTCGTCGCCAAGGATGACGCCGAGCGGCGCATGGTGATCAACACCATCGGGGCCACCTGGGAAGGCAACCAGGTGTGGTTCATCCTGGGCGGCGGCGCGATCTTCGCGGCCTGGCCGTTCGTCTACGCCATCAGCTTCTCGGGCTTCTATCTGGCGCTGTTCGTGGTGCTGGCGGCGATGATCCTGCGGCCGGTGGGCTTCAAGTATCGCTCCAAGCGGCCGCATCCGCGCTGGCGGGCCTTCTGGGACTGGGCGCTGTTCGTCGGCGGCTTCGTGCCGGTGCTGTGCTTCGGCGTGGCGCTGGGCAATGTGCTGCAAGGCGCGCCCTTCCGGCTGGATAGCGACCTGCGGGCCTTCTACGAGGGATCCTTCATCGGCCTCTTCTCGCCGTTCGCCCTGCTGTGCGGCCTGCTGTCGGTGGCCATGCTGGTGCTGCACGGCGCGGCCTGGCTGACCATCAAGGCCGAGGAGGGGCCGGTCACCGAGCGCGCCCGCCGCATCGGCGAGATCGCCGGCCTGGCCAGCATCGTGCTGTTCGCGGCCGGCGGCTTCTGGGTCGCGTTCGGCGGCCTGGGTTTCCGGATCGAGGGCCTGGCCGACGCGGCCGCCGCTTCAAACCCGCTGCGCGGCGCGGCCGCGGTGCGCGCCCCCGGCGCCTGGCTGGACAATTACGGCCGTCATGGCTGGATGGTCATCGCCCCGGTGCTGGGCTTCGCCGGCGCCGGCCTGGCCTTGATCGGCCTGCGCTATGACAAGGCCTGGGCGGCGTTCGGCGGCTCGTCGGCCTCGGCGGTCGGGATCATCGCGACGGTAGGCCTATCGATGTTCCCGTTCATTTTGCCGAGTAGCTTCGACCCCCGCTCCAGCCTGACGGTGTGGAACGCCTCCTCGACCCACCTGACCCTGTTCGTGATGTTGATCGTCACGGCGGTCTTCCTGCCGCTGATCCTGCTGTACACGGCCTGGGTCTACAAGGTTCTGTGGGGCCGCAGCACCACCGGCGCTCTGGCCACCAACCCCGACCTCTATTGAGCCGAAGGAGACGAACGCCATGTGGTATTTCACCTGGATCCTGGGCCTGGGCCTGGCCGTCGCCTTCGGCGTGCTGAACGGCATCTGGTATGAGTTCAACCTGTCGGACGAGGGCGACGAGGGGCTGTCGGAACCTTAGGGGGACTCAGTTTGAGGGGGCGCGACATCCCGCCGCGCCTCCGCGAGCTCAGCCTTAACGCTTGCTAAAGGCCGTTCGGGCTCTTGTGCTCTCATGCCCTGGAGCGCGTCGAACACGCCGCTCCGGGCGTCTAATTCGACCCGGGGATCCTCATGACCGACAACACCGCGCCCGCGCTGGAACTGATCTCGTTCTGCATCGGCGAGCAGGAATTCTGCATCGACGTGAAGACCGTCCGCGAAATCCGCGGCTGGACCCCCGCCACTCCGATCCCGCACGCCCCGGCCTATATGCGCGGCGTCATCAATCTGCGCGGCGCGATCATGCCGGTCATCGACCTGCGCAACCGCCTGGGCCTGGGCGTCACCATCCCCGAGACCCGGCACGTCATCGTCGTCGTCGAATGCCAGGACCGCCTGGCCGGCATCCTCGTGGACGCCGTGTCGGAAACCTTCACCGTGCCGCGCGACAGCCTGCAGCCGGCCCCGGACGTCGGCGTGGAGGAGCTGCGCTACATCCAGGCGATCATCTCGATGGAAAACCGCCTGATCACCTATCTGCGCATGGACGACGTGTTCCCGGCGCATGTGAGCGAAGCGGCCTAAGCCAGTTTCTCCTCCCCCTCCGGGGGAGGTGGCCCAGAGGGCCGGAGGGGGCAGCTCGGCCTATGCCGGCGACGCCCCCTCAGTCACTCCGTGACAGCTCCCCCGCAGGGGAGCAGATTTACGGCATCACCCCTTGCGCACGATCCGCGCCGCCGCCGCGTGGAAGCCGGCCTCGGCCGCGGCCAGGTCGGCCACGGCGCCGTGACGGTCGGCGGCGACGCTCATGTTGTTCTTGGCGTAGCCCTCTGAGACCTTGCGGGCCTCCTGGGCGCGCAGGGCGGCGTTGGAGGCGGCGGTCTCATGCCACTGGGCCAGGCTCTCGGCCGTGACCTCGGCGTCGGCGTCCGGATGCGGCGCCACCTCGCCGAAGCCGATGGCCACGAAGCCGTGGATGACGCCGCCATAGTCCTCTTCCGACAGCAGGAAGGTCACCTGCCGCTCCTCGGCCTGGCCGGTATAGGTCTCGCTCTCCGGATCGAACTCGCGCAGCACCAGGATGTCGCCGACCTTGAACTCGCGGTCGTTGCGGCGGATCTCGAAGCGCTTCTGGCCCGAGCGCACGGCGGCGAAGTACTTGGGCCAGGTCTTCAGTTCATGGCGGTTCATGGCGGGCGGACTTTTCTAGCGGAAACAGGAAGGCGGGGGTTCTGAGCGGCGAACCCTAGCTTGAGGTTAATGGCGATCGAAAGGCTGTGGATGGCTCCACGGCCCGCGTCCTACTCGTCGATGCACAGCCGCACGATCTCGGCGCGCAGCTCCGGCATGCCCAGGCCCTTCTCGGACGAGGTGGCCAGCACGCGGGGGAAGGCGGCGGGGCGCTTGGCGATGGCCTTCAGGGTCTCGGCGACGACCTTGTCGACCTCGGCCGGCTTGATCTTGTCGGCCTTGGTCAGGACGATCTGGTAGCTGACCGCCGCGACGTCCAGGGCGTCCAGCGCCTCCAGGTCGACCTTCTTGAGGCCGTGGCGGGCGTCGATCAGGACATAGACGCGCTTCAGGTTCGGGCGGCCGCGCAGATAGGCCCGGCCCAGGTCCTGGAACTTGTCGGCGATCGAGCGCGAGACGCGGGCGAAGCCGTAGCCGGGCAGGTCGACCAGCCGCACCTTCTCGGCCAGCAGGAAGAAGTTGATCTCCCGCGTGCGGCCCGGCTCGTTCGAGGCGCGGGCCAGGTATTTCTGGTTCACCAGGCCGTTGATCAGGCTGGACTTGCCGACGTTGGAGCGGCCGGCGAAGGCCACTTCCGGCAGGTCGGGCGCGGGCATGGCGTCCATGCGCACCGCGCCCATCACGAACGAGACGGGCTGGGCGAAGAACACCCGCGCCGTCTCGATCTCTTCCTCGGTGAACAGGACGTCGTCGGTCATCACGTGGCGCTGGCGGGCTTGCCCTGCAGGCGGGCGATGATCTTGTCGATCGGGTTCTCGACCTTGTAGCGGCGCATGATGATGTACTGCTGGACGATGGTCAGCACGTTGCTCCAGCACCAGTAGATCACCAGGCCCACGGCGAAGCCCGACAGGGTGAAGGTGAACACGATCGGGAAGAACTGGAAGATGCGCTGCTGGACCGGGTCGCCGGCCGGCGGGTTCATCGCCGTGGTCAGCCACATGGTGAAGCCGTACAGCAGCGGCCACACGCCCAGGTGGGCGATCGAAGCACCGACCACGGGCAGGATCGCCGGATCCCACGGGATCAGGCCGAACAGGTTGAAAATGGTCGTCGGATCCGGCGCGGACAGGTCCTGGATCCAGCCGAAGAACGGCGCGTGGCGCATTTCGATGGTGACGGTCAGCACCTTGTACAGCGAGTAGAAGACCGGGATCTGCACCAGCATGGGCAGGCAGCCCATCATCGGGTTGATCTTCTCCTTGGCGTACAGCTGCATCATCTCCTGCTGCTGCTTGGCCGGATCGTCCTTGTGCTTGGCCTTGAGCTTTTCGACCTCGGGCTGGATCTTCTTGATCTTGGCCATGCTCTCATAGCTCTTGTCCGCCATCGGGTAGAGGATCAGCTTGAGCACGACGGTCAGCAGCATGATGGCCAGGCCGAAGTTGCCGACCAGCTTGTAGAAGACCTCGAGGATGTTGAAGATCGGGCGCGTGAAGAAGCGGAACATGCCCCAGTCGACGGCGTCGTCGAAGCGCGGGATCTCGGCCTTAGGATTGTTCCAGAACTCCCAGATCGCCGGCGGGGTCGTCGCGCCGTACTCGTACTTGCGCAGCAGGGGCACGGTCTTGGCGCCGGCGAACAGGCGGGTCTTCTGGGTCAGGGTCGCGCCCGGGTTCAGGGCCTGGGTCGGACCGACGAAGTTGACGTCGTAGACGTCCGTGCCGCCGACATTGGTCATGCGGTACTGGGCCTTGATGGCCTGGTCCTGGCCAGGGATCAGGGCGGCCAGCCAGTACTTGTCGGTGATCCCGGCCCAGCCGCCGACCGAGTCGAAGGTCTCGAGCGGCTTGTCCTTCTTCCACTTGCCGTACTTCGACAGCTTCAGCTCGTGGTCCTTGCCCGAGCCCAGCACGCCGATGGCGCCTTCGTGGACGATCTGGGTCTTGCCCAGGTGATCGGTGATGCCCTGACGCTGGACGGTGGCGTAGGCGGCCAGCTGGAAGGCGCTGGTCCCGTTGTTCTTGACGCTGTCGGTCACCGTGAACATCGCCTGGTCGTCGACGGCGATGACGCGGGTGAAGGTCAGGCCCTGGCCGTTGTCGAACGTCAGGGTGACGGGCGAATTGGGGCGCAGCACCTGGCCCGGCGCGGCGGTCCAGACGGTGCGGCCGTCGGGCAGGCCCGGCAGGTTGGCGCCGGCCCAGCCGAAATCGGCGAACCAGGCGTGCTCGGCGCCCTCGGGGCGGAACAGCTCGACCGGCGGCGAGGTCTTGGCGGTCGTCTCGGCGTACTTGCGCAGATACAGGTCGTCGATGCGGCCGCCCTTCAGGGCGATCGAGCCCGACAGCGAGGGGGTGTCGACCACGACGCGCGGGCTCTGGGCCTTGGCCGCGTCGCGGGTCAGGCGCAGCGGGGCGGGATTGCCGTTGGCGTCCAGGGTGACGCCCGGGGTGGCGGCGGCCTGCTGCTGCGCGACCTTCTTGGCGCGCGCCTCGGCCTCGGCCTTCCGCTGCTGCGGACCCAGGACGAAGAACTGGTACCCGATCAGGATCGCGAACGCGCTGACGATGAACATCAGCGTGTTTTTGTTGTCGTTCTGCATGGAGCGCTTAACCGGAAACTCTGGGATCGGGTGATTGGGAAGAGGCGGCTTCTGACGGGCTGCCGGATGACGGACGGGGAACCTTGGCGCCCCCGCGATCGTACTCGGCGGCGAGGCTTATCAGCGCGGTTTTGACATCGTCAAGCAAACGCCCCCATTCGCGGGTGGTGGTTCCGCCGCGCGCGATGAACACATAGTCGTGCGAAGGCCGCGCATGAAGGGGCAGGACCAGGCGGGCGGCCTCGCGCAGGCGGCGCTTGGCGCGGTTGCGGTCGACGGCCCCGCCGATCTTCTTGGTGGCGGTGAAGCCCACCCGCACCACCGGATCCTCGTCGGCGCGCTGACGCATCTGGATGAAGACCGCGCCGCGCGACAGGGCCGGCGCCTTGGCCGCCAGCAGGAAGTCGGGGCGTTTGCGTAAGCGTTCGAACTTGAGTTCAGGCATGAAAAAAGCCGCCTTTCCGGCGAGAACCTGGAGCCAGGTCTGTGGAAAAGGCGGCTTTGATCATCGTCTCGCCTCCCGAGGGAGGAAGAGAAATTAGGCGGTCAGGCGCTTGCGGCCCTTGGCGCGGCGACGCGCGACGACCTTTTGGCCGTTCTTGGTGGCCATACGCGCGCGGTAGCCGTGACGGCGGGCACGCACGAGCTTCGACGGCTGGAAGGTGCGCTTCACGACGTGGCTCCGAAATGCAAAAACGTTGAACGCGAAGCGAAGGGCCCCGCGAGTGAGGGGCGGTGGATAAAAGAACGGGCGCGGGATGTCAACCTGAGTCGGTTCAGGGACTTACATCCTTGCCCCCTCCGCGCTTCGCGCTCCGAGGGGGCCAGTCAGGGAACGATCACCGCCTTGCCCACCACGCGCCGCTCGCTCAGCAGTTCGAACGCCTCCCGCCAGCGCTCCAGCGGCAGCTCGACGTGCACGTGCGGCCGGATCACCCCCTCGTCGGCCATCCGCCACACCGCCGCCGCGTTCTGACGCCCTTTCTCCGGGAACTGGCGGCCGTATTCGCCGGCCCGCACGCCGATCACCGAGAAGCCCTTGATCAGCGGCATGTTGACCGAGACCGTCGGGATCCGCCCCGAGGTGAAGCCGATCACCAGCAATCGCCCGTCGAAGGCGATGCAGCGGGTGCTCTCGTCGAAGACGTCGCCGCCCACCGGGTCATAGATCACGTCGGCCCCGCGGCCGCCGGTGATCGCCTTCACCTGTTCGCGGAAACCGCCGGTGACATTGACGACGGCGTCGACGTCGTAGAGCGCCTGGATCCGGGCCAGCTTGTCGTCCGAGGCCGAGGCGGCGATGACCCGCGCGCCCAGGGCCTTGGCCATGTCGACCGCCGCCAGGCCCACGCCGCCGGCCGCGCCATGGACCAGCACCCACTCGCCGGCCTCCAGCCAGGCGCGGCGCATCAGGGCGACATAGGCGGTCAGATAGGCCGCGCCATAGGCGGCGCCTTGCGCGAAGGACAGCCGCGCGGGCTTGGGCCTCAGACCTTCCGCCGACAGCACGGCGTACTGCGCGAACCCGCCCAGCCGCGCCCCGCCGACCACGGCGTCGCCGACCGCCAGGCTGGTCACGCCTTCGCCCAGCGCCGCGACCTCGCCGGCAAGGTCGAGGCCCGGGGTGAACGGCAGGGGCGGCTTGAACTGGTACTCGCCCCTGGTCATCAGCAGGTCGGGGAAGTTGACGCTGGCGGCGCGGACACGGACCAGCGCCTCGCCGGGACCGGGCGAGGGCGTCGGGACCTCGCGGACCGCGCAGCCGGCGAAGTCGGGCGCGAGAGCCTCGACGACGAGGGCGCGCATGGTTGCCGCGATCATACCCCCTTCCCCCTTTGATGGGGGAAGGGCTGGGGATGGGGGTGACAGCGGTTCAGGATGTGGCTCGATCGCGCGAAATCGTCCGGCGGGGTCACCCCCAACCCCGCCCTTCCCCCATCAAAGGGGGAAGGGAGAAGATTGGGGACCACTAGTCGACCCACTGGTCGAACGCGTCTCGGACCAACCCTGCGATCTCTCGGCAAGCAGCATCCGCTGCTGGGATCGCCCCCGTGAAGGCGGTGAAGCCGTGCGCGAGGCTGTCGTAACAACGGTAACGGATGGGTACGCCAGCCTGATCAAGCCGCTTGGCGTAGGCCTCGCCCTGGTCGACCAGGGGATCGAAGCCGGCGGTGGCGATGACAGCGGGCGCCAGGCCCGACAGGTCCTGGGTCTTGTCCGGCGACAGGCGCGGATCGGCCGGATCGGCGTCGGGGCCCATATAGTGGCCCATGAACCAGTCCATGGTCTGGCGGGTCAGCGGATAGGCGTCGGCATAGGTGGTCATCGAGGCCGTCTCGCTGGCCACGTCGACGGCGGGATAGATCAGGATCTGGGCGGCCGGCTGCGGCTCGCCCCTGCGTTTCATCTCCTGGGCGACGATGGCGGCGAAGTTGCCGCCCATGCTGTCGCCGCCGATGGCTGGCGGGACGGGCGCGGCGCCAAATCGGCCGGTATTGTCGCGGGCCCAGCGATAGGCGGCCAGCACGTCCTCCAGCCCGGCCGGGAACCTGTGCTCGGGGGCCAGGCGGTAGTCGACCGAGATCACCGCCGTGCGGACGATGCGGGCCAGGATCGAGCAGAAGGCGTGGCAGGTCTCGAGATCCCCGATCACCCCGCCGCCCATGTGGGCGTAGACGATCAGCGGCGCGTCGGCGTCCTGGCTTTCGGGGCGGTAGGCGCGGCAGGGGATCGGACCGTTGGGACCCTCGACCGACAGGCTCTCGGTGCGCACGCCCGGCTCCAGCGGGCCCTGCACGGCGGCCAGGCCCTTGGCGCTGCCGGCCACGGCCTCGGCCGGCGACAGCGACGACATCGGCGGCAGCTTCTTGGCGGCGTGGGCGAAGAACTGGAAGCGCGGATCCAGGGTGCGCCCGCCCTTGTAGACGACGCCGCCGCCCGACATGGCGCGCAGCACCGGGCTGGGCAGCGACAGGATCAGTTTCAGGATGGTCTTCTGAGCGGCGTCCGAGGCCATGGTTTCCCCTCTCTTTGTTGTTCTTGTTGTTGTCGTTGGGCCCTACAGTCTCGGCAACGCCGGCAGGCCGCCCAGGATCAGCTTGACGGCGAAGTCCGCCGCGCCCTCGGTGTCGACCGGCCGGCGCTCCAGCATCTTGTCGCCGATCTCGCGGGCCACGGCGATGCAGGCGGCGGTCAGATAGTCCAGGTCGACGGGCGGGGCGTGCTCGCGTCCCAGCACCCGGGCGAAGGCCTCGCGCACCTCGTCGAACACCGCGACCACCTCGGGCGTCGCGCGGGCGTGCGGGATCTGCTCGCCGGGCGGCCGGGCGATGCGCCAGGCCTCCTGCTCGACGGCGACGAAGTTGAAATAGGCCAGGATCGCGCCGCGCACGAAGCTCTCGAAGTCGGTGGCCTTTTCGGACTGTTCGCGCAGCAGCGGCCGGAAGCGGCGCGCGCCGTCGTCGGCCAGGGCGTCGAACACCTCCTCCTTGGACTTGTAGTAGTTGTAGAAGGTGCCCGAGGCGAGGCCGGTGCGGCGGATGATGTCGCGCACGGTGGCCGCGTCGTAGCCCAGCTCGCCGAACACCTCGCGCGCCGCGTCCAGGATCGCCTGGCGGTTGGCGGTCTTGGTCCGCTCCCGCTTGCCCGGCCGCTGATCGACGTGGGGCTTGGGGAAATAGGCGATGTTCGACATGGGCGGCGACTCGAGGACGGGACGTTCGTGACGCCCCGTCACGATCACAGCCTTACTCTGCGGCGCCGCGCAAGAGCCTGGCGCGTCCTGGCCGCTCAAAGCGGCTTGATGGGCTGCTCGATATCCCATACCGCCTCGGTGATCGCCTCCAGCTTCTCGCGGTACAGGGCCGCGGCGTCGTGGAGGCCCTGGTTGTAGTAGTACGGCCCCAGACGCTCGCTGATGAAGTCGAGCAGGAACTCGGCGTCGAAGCCCTTCACCTCCAGATCAAGCTCGCTTCGCAGATAGTCCGAGAGCCCGCCGACCAGCTTGGCGCGGGTGTCCTTGTCGAAGGTGATCTTGGGCATGGGGGACTCCGAGTGCGAGGACGACTGGCGCATGCGTAGCCCTCTCAGTCACTCCGTGACAGCTCCCCCAGAGGGGGGGAGCAGAGTTCCGCGCCTCTCCTCCCCCTTTGGGGGAGGTGGACCGGAGGGCCGGAGGGGGCTACTCGGCGTTCGCCAGCAAAGGCTCCGCCCTGATCTCCGCCAGCGCCGCCACCGGCAGCTGGCCGCCGGCGGCCCGCGCCCGCGCCGCGCCCTTGGCGATCTCCTTCTTGAGGTCGGCGCAGTAGACGTTGAAGTCGACCTGGATGGTGTGGCGGGCGGCCCGGTAGAACTGGCCCAGGTGGCGTTCCTCGTCCTTGGCGATGATCCGCTCCATCTCGGCCCGCGAGGGCGGGGCGTACTGCCCGACCAGATAGGCCGCCGCCAGCTTGGCCTGCTGCTCGGCGAAGTTCACCAGGGTGGGCAGCGGCTGGGCCAGGCCCATGAAGAACAGGTTCGGCACGCCCGGCTTCAGCATCCGCTTGAACAGCGGGAAGCGGTGGTCGGCGTCGGGCTTCAGGGCCGGGTCGTCGAAGAACGGGAAGGTGATCTTGTAGCCGGTGGCGAAGACGATGGCGTCGACGTCCTCGACGCTGTCGTCGGCGAAGCGCACGCGCCTGCCCTCCAGCGCCTTGATCGCCGGCTTGAACTTGATGTCGCCGCAGCCGGCGCGGGTCAGGAACTCGCCCGAGACCGAGGGGTGGGCCTCCAGCGGCTCGTGGTCGGGCTTGGGCAGGCCGTAGTCCTCCATCTTGCCGATCGTCTTCTTGATCATCTTGCGGGCGATGGAGAGGCCGACGCTCTTGGGCATCCAGGCGGGCATGGCGCTCTTGTCCGCCGGCTTGCCGTTCAGGTACTTGGGGAACACCCAGACCCCGCGCCGGGCCGAGACCCAGAGGTTTTTGGCGATGGGCCGCTGGGAGAGCTCGCTGGCGATGTCCATGGCCGAGTTGCCCATGCCGACCACCACGACGTTCTTGCCGCGCATGTCGACGGGATCGAACGGGTCGCTATAGGCGTGGGCGTGGAAGGCGGGGCCGTCGAACTCGCCCGGATACTCGGGAATGCGCGGATCCCAGTGGTGGCCGTTGCAGACGAAGAGCACGTCGTACAGCCGCGTCTCGCCGGTCGACAGGGTCACCGACCACAGACCGTCGTCGGTGCGGCGGGCGCTCTCGACGCGGGTGTTGAAGGTGATGGTCGGACGCAGGCCGAAGTGGTCGACATAGGCCTTGAAGTACTGAAAGAGCTGCGCGTGGTGCGGGAAGTCCGGCCAGTCCTTCGGCACGGGAAAGTCCTCGAAGGCCAGCCGCCATTTGCTGGTGTCGATATGCAGGCTCTCGTAGCAGGCCGACAGGCCGTTGGGGTTCTTATAGTACCAGTTGCCCCCGATCTCGTCGGACATCTCGAAGCAGTCGTAGGGGACGCCGTAATCCTTCAGCCGCTTGATCGTGGTGAAGCCGCTGCAGCCCGCGCCGATGACGCATGCTTTCGGGAGCCTGGTCATTCCACCCATCCCTGACTTATCATTGTTCAGGTGAGTGTACCGGCGTTATGCGAACCGGCAAGGGGCCGTTGCGGAAGGGCAAAGCGCCCGCCCCCGGGAAGGGGCGAGCGCTCCGGCGTCAGCCTAGCAGCAGGGGCCCCCGTTGCAGCAGGCCGCGCCCAGGGCGCAGCAGGCTTCGACGGCCTTGTGGACGGCGCCCGGCGCGGCGGCGTAGGCGGCCGAGGCGGAGGCGAGCAGCGTGAACGCCGCGATCGAGAAGATGCGTTTCATGATTGAGATTCCGATTTCAGGTTGATGTGTGGCTAGACCTGGTAGGCGGATCTCAACGGGGCGGACGAGGCTCCGGCGCGAGGACCCGGCCGAAGAGGCGCGGGACTGGCGGCGAGGCGGGAATGTGGGCGACCGGCAGCGGGCTGTCGACCAAGGTCTGTTCGGGCGCGGGCGCGGTCACGCAGGCGACGGCGCAAGCCGAGGGGCAGGTCGACTTGTCTTGGCCGTGCCCCCTATCGTGGCAGGCGGCGTCGGGACAGCAGTCGTCCATCGACTGGGCCATGGCCGGCGACAGCGGGCCAGCCAGCAGAAAGACCGCAGCTACGAGGGCCAGCAGCCGACCAAGCCATCCTTGTCGGGACGCGCGTTCGAACATGTGGCTACGATAGCCGTGTGTGAGGCGCGGGCAAGCTTGTGGCGACTACCTATCGGCCGAACCGCGGCGTGACATAGGTGGCCGAGCACGAGGCGTTGCACTGGGCCCAGCGGCTGCCGCAGCCGTCGTCGTCGCCGCCCGAATTGCAGAAATAGAGCGTGCGGGCGCAGGTCGCCCGGCACTGCTGGGCGTCGCCGCCCGGCCGGCCCACGGCCAGCGGGATCGGCGCGGGCAGCACGACGCTGGGTGTGTCGACCGGAGCGGCCTGGACCGGCGCAGCCCTGGGCTTGGGCGTCGCCGGAATCGTCGCCTTCTCGGCCAGGGCCGGACCGGCCAGGGCGAGGGTCAGCAGGACGAGGACGGCGCGACGCATGGGAGGATCATGCGCCCAACACGGTAAAGGCGCGATTAACCATAATCCGCGTCATCCCGGCCGGAGCGCGTAGCGCGGAGAGCCGGGACCCGGGGGCGACCGCTGTGCGCCGGCCCCTGGGCGCCGGACAGCTTCTACGAGGCTTCCGGGATGACACTCTTGTTCAGCATTTCCCGGCCGGCCCACACGCTGTGGGTGCCGCTGCTGATCTTGTGCGGCAACGCCAGCCGGCACACGATCTCGAAGCGCCTGGCGTCGATGATCGCGCACTCCGAGGTCCCGCGGTTCTCGTCGATCAGGAAGGTGATTAGCCAGCCATCGTCTTCATCAGAGGCCCCGACCCTGGGGGCGAACGGCGCCTCGCTGGCGTAGACGCCGTCGGGCAGGGTGATCGACCAGCTCTCGCCGGTCGTAAGGTCGTGCTTGACCAAGCCGTTGAACAGGAACCAGCCCGGCCTGGTCGTCGTCGAATAGGCGTAGCGATAGGGCTTGCCGGCATATGTCTGGTTGAACATGCCGAATTCCAGGATCCGCTCATCCAGGTGTTGCTCGGTGGTCTGGCCGGTCTTCAGGTTGAAGCGCCAGCGGTGCAGCTTGGGGCGGAAGCTGTGCTCGTCCAGATAGGCCATCAGATGGCCGTGGCCGTCGGGGGCGTTCTCCAGCGGGCGCGGGATCGGGTTCTCTTGGAAATAGCCGTCCAGCACCACCTCGTCGCCGTCCTCGTACGCATTGAGCCAATGCAGGACATAGGTCGGTTCGGCCTCGAACCAGCGCGGCTCGCCGCCCTGGCGCGGAACGAGGGCGAAGCGGCTGGCCAGGCCCTTGTGCAGGCGCACGGCGTGGATGCCCTTGGCCATCAGATCCTGGTCCCAGAACACCGGCAGGTCGTTGAGGATCGCCCAGTTGGCCGAGAAGGCCATGTCGTGCGGCAGGCGCGGGCCGGGCAGGGGCACCGCCTGGTAGACGGTCCGCCGTCCCGTGGCGTCGACCACGCCGTAGTGCATGTACGGCCAGGCCTTCGAATAGTTGAAGAACATCAGCTCGCCCGTGGCCTCGTCGACCTTGGGGTGGGCCGAGACGCCGTCCAGCGGGGCCCAGGTCGCCACGCCCAGGGTCTCCAGGGTCAAGGGATCCAGGCGATAGGCCTCGCCGCACTGGTAGAAGGTGGCGATGGCCTCGCCGTTATGGACCACGATGTCGGTGCTGGCGGTGTCCTTCAGCCCGCCATGGGCGCCGAAGCCGGGCCGCTTGGAGGTTCCCGGGCCGTCCATCAGCCCGCCCCACAGCCCCATCCCGGCTTCCTGCTCGGCCTCGAAGCAGCGGGTGCGGATGAAGCGGTTGCGATAGGTCGCCTCGCCGTCCTGGAACGCGATCGCATGGACCATGCCGTCGCCGTCGAACGGGTGGTAGCGGCCGAGCGGGTCGTGGACGGGATTCTCGGTGTTGCGCAGATAGACGCCGTCCAGGCCCTCGGGGATCGCGCCCTCCAGCACCGTCAGGTCCCAGGCGTTGACCTCCTCGTGCAGCGGCGTCCAGGGGCCGGTCATGTACGGATGGTTGGTCGGCGACAGCGAGGTCCGCACCTTGGGCAGGCGGTCAACTTTCATGGCGGTCCTCCCTGGACGAGCGGACCCTGACTCAGTCAGTCCTGCTGTGCAAGTTTCCCCTGAGGGCGGCTCAGCAGCACCGGCAGGCACAGCAGGCCCAGCCCCGCGCCGGCGGCCCAGACCAGACCGGGGAACCAGCCGCGACTGGCGAAATAGACCTGGGCGATGACCACCGGGCCGATGATCGCCGACAGGCTGGTCAGGCTGGCCAGAACGCCCTGCAGGCGGCCCTGCTGGTCCTCGCCGACCTGGGCCGACAGCAGCGACTGGAGGGCCGGCTGGCCGATGCCGCCCAGGCAGAACATCGGCAGCAGCAGGAAGGCCATCCAGCCTTTGGTCGCCAGGGCGATGGCGACGTAGGCGAAGGCGTCGCACAGGATGCCGACGGTCAGCGCCCGCCGCTCGCCAAACCGCTCGGCCAGGGGGCCGGCCACGAAGGCCTGGGTGAGGGCGGTGAAGACGCCGAAGCCGGCCAGCGAGAAGCCGATGGTCCACGGATCCCAGGCGAACTTGTCCTCGCCGTACAGCACCCAGATCGTGCCGCCGACCTCGCCGACAATGGTCAGCATGGCGAAGGCGCCCAGCAGCGGCAGCAGGGCCGGGAAGGCCGTCGCCCAGCGCAGGGACGAGAACGGATTCAGCGCCTTGCGATCGAACGATCCGCCGCGGTTCGTGTGCGACTCCGGCAGGACGAAGAGGGCGATGAGCAGGTTGATCCCGTTCAGCGCCGCGGCGGCCAGGAACGGCGCCCGCACCCAGAACCCGCCCAGCACGCCGCCCAGCATCGGGCCCAGGATGAAGCCGATGCCGAACATGGCGCTGAACTGGCCAAAGCGCCGGGCCCGCTGCGCCTCGGGCGTGATGTCGGCGACATAGGCCTGGGCGACGGCCATGTTGGCCCCCGTCACCCCGGCGATGGCGCGGCCGACGAACAGCCAGGCCAGCGAGGGCGCCAGGGCCATGAACACATAGTCGATCGCCGCGCCCGCCAGCGACACCAGCAGCACCGGTCGGCGGCCGACCTTGTCGCTGATCGCCCCCAGCACCGGCGCGCACAGGAACTGCATCAGGGCGTAGAGGCCCAGAAAGGCGCCGAACCGCCAGCCCAGGTCGCCGGTATGGCCGACCTCGCGCAGCAGGCGGGGGATGATCGGCATGACCAGGCCCAGGCCCGCGACGTCGAGCGCCACGGTGGTCAGGATCAGGCCGAAGGCGGCTTTCGAGCGATCAAACTTTATCATCGATAAATTCCTTTATCGGCGATAAAGTCGAGATCCGCCGCGAGGTCAAGCTGATTCATATAGGAATGGGATGAAGGTCGATCGCCGGCGCATTCTGGAGACGGCGCTGGAGGTGCTGAACGAGGCCGGGGTCGACGCCCTGTCGACCCGCGCCATCGCCCAGCGCCTGGGCGTGCAGCAGCCGGCCCTCTACTGGCACTTCAAGAACAAGCGCGCCCTGCTGGACGCCATGAACGGCGAGATTCTGGCCCGCGCCCACGACGCCCGTGTCCCGCGCGAGGGAGAAGCCTGGCAGGACTTCCTGCGGCGCAACGCCCGCGGCTTTCGCGCGGCCCTGCTGGCCTATCGGGACGGGGCGCGGGTCCATGCCGGCACCGAGGCCGCGCCGGACGACCTGGACCATGTCGCGATCCAGATGACGGCCCTGGTGCGCGCCGGCTTCACGCCCGGCCAGGCCCTGCAGCTGTTCGTCGCCATCGGCCGCTACGTGGTCGGCTGCGTGCTGGAGGAGCAGGCCTCGCCGATCGACGGCTCGGCCGAGCAGGCGCGGCTCGATGCGGCGGCCCAGGCCTATCCGGTGCTGGCCGAGGCGATGGCTCACTACCGCGAAAGCGGCCACGAGGGCCTGTTCGAGCGCGGGCTGGCGCTGATCGTAAAGGGGGCGGAGGCGGAGCTTAGGGCGTCGGGCTGACCCGCCACACCGCGTTCCCGACATCGTCCGCCACCAGCAGGGCGCCGCTGGTGTCCACCGTCACACCGACCGGACGGCCCTGGGCCTGGCCTTTGTCATTGAGGAAGCCGGTCAGGAAGTCCTCGACCGGTCCGGCCGGCTTGCCGCCGGCGAAGGGAACGAAGATCACCTTGTAGCCCGCCTGCGGCTTGCGGTTCCACGACCCGTGCTGGCCGACGAACACCCCGTCCTTGTAGCGCGCCGGGAAGCTGGCCCCGGTGTAGAAGGCCAGGCCCAGCGAGGCGGTGTGGGCGCCCAGGGCGTAGTCGGGAACCATGGCCCGCTCCACCAGGTCGGGACGGCGCTCGCTGTCGCGGACCCGCTTGTCGACGTGGCGACCGAAATAGCTGTAGGGCCAGCCGTAGAAGCCGCCCTCGCGCACCGAGGTCATGTAGTCGGGGACGAGGTCGTTACCCAGCTCGTCGCGCTCGTTGACCGCGGTCCACAGCTCGCCATTGGCGGGGTTCCAGCCCAGGCCGTTGGGATTGCGCAGGCCGCCGGCGAAGACCCGCTTCTGGCCGGTGGCCAGGTCGATCTCGAGGATCGCCGCGCGGTCGGTCTCGTTGGCCATGCCGTTCTCGCCGACATTGCTGTTGGAGCCGACGGTCGCATAGAGCTTCGCGCCGTCGGGGCTGGCGATGATGTTCTTGGTCCAGTGGTGGTTGATCGGCCCGCCGGGCAGGTCGGCGACCTTGCGGCCCGGCGCGGTGATGCGGGTCGCCCCGGCCGTGTAGGGGAAGGCGACGATGGCGTCTGCATTGGCCACGTAGAGGGTGTCGCCGACCAGGGCCATGCCGAACGGCGAATAGAGATTGGTCAGGAACGGCGTCTTCAGCTCGGCGACGCCATCGTGGTCGGCGTCGCGCAGCAGGGTGATGCGGTTGGCGCTGGGCACGCCGGCCCCGGCCTTCTTCATCAGCATCTTCTCGAAGAAGCCCTTGATCCCATGGGGCGGCTCCTTCTTAGGCGGGGCGTTGCTCTCGGCGACCAGCACGTCGCCGTTGGGCAGAACGAGCAGCCAGCGAGGATGGTCCAGGCCCATCGCGAACGGCTGGACGCGGAAGCCGGCCGGGGCGCGGGGCGTCGCGCCGGCCGGCCAGCCGACGACGTCCGAAACCTTAACGGTCGGGATCAGCGTGCGACGGGGCGCCGGCAGGTCGGGGTTTGGGCCATAGCCGACGGAACCGCCTTGCTGGCCTTGGCTTTGACCACAGGCGGCGAGGGCCGCGACCACGCCGCCGACGATCAAGATCTGGTGAATCCTGCGACGCATAGCCGCTTTCCTCCTTCACCCTGCGTTCAACGCGAAGCGGATCTACTCGGCGTCGTAGTGGATACGGGTTCGACCATGGTGAAGTTCCAATCCAAGGGCATCAATCGTCGTCATCTCCTGACCGGCCTGGCGGCGCTCGGCGCGCCAGGCGTCGCCTTCGCCGCCGCGCGCAAGAAGGCCCCGCCGCCGTCGCCGCTGGTCACGGTCCTCGGCGACTCCATCACCGCCGGGATCGGCGTGGCCGCCGAACTGGCCCTGCCTGCGCGGCTGCAATCGGCTCTGGACCAGATGAGCGTGCATGCGCGCGTTCACGGCTTCGGGGTGCTGGGCGACACCACCTTGGGCGGGCTGTCCCGCGTCGAGCGGGTGCCGGCCGGGACCACGGTCTGCGTCGTGGCCCTGGGCGGCAACGACCTGCTGCAGGGCGCCGATCCGTCATGGACCCGCGCCAACCTGCGGGCCATCATCCAGCACCTGAAGGAGCGCAACATCCGCGTCGTGCTGGCCGGTCTCAAGGTCCCGGCCCTGCTGGGCGTCGACTACGCCCGCCGGTTCAGCCAGATCTATCCGGAGCTGGCGCGCGAGGAGGGGGTGTTCTACGCACCCGACTTTTTCACCGGCGTGATCGGCGTCTCGCGCTACATGCAGCGCGACGGCATCCATCCCAACGCCGAGGGCGCGCGGATCATCGCCGAACGCCTCGCGCCGGTGGTGGCCCAGGCGCTTAGAACCTAGAGGAAAAATTTGAATGTCATCCCGGCCGTAGCGAAGCGGAGAGCCGGGACCCAGGGGCAACCGCCGTGCGCCGGCCCCTGGGTCCCGGATCGGCCCTAAGGGCCGTCCGGGATGACAAGGACTTTAGGCCTACTCCACGACCGGCTTCTTCACCGACACATGGTGGTGGCCGCCAAAGATCCGGCCCATCAGCCGTTCCGAGCGCGTCTTCAGTCCGTCCATCAGGATGAAGACCACCGGGATGTAGAGCAGCGACAGCAGGGTCGAGGTGATCAGGCCGCCGATGACCGCGATGGCCATCGGGGCGCGGAACTCGACCTCGGCGCCCAGGCCGATGGCGGTGGGCAGCATGCCCGCGCCCATGGCCACGGTGGTCATCAGGATCGGCCGGGCCCGCTTGTGGGCGGCGTCGATGATCGCCGTGCGCTTGTCCAGGCCGTGCTCCTTCATGGCCATGATCGCGTACTCGACCAGCAGGATCGAGTTCTTGGCCGCGATGCCCATCAGCATCAGGATCCCGATCAGGGTCGAGATCGAGAAGCTGGACTTGGCGATGACCAGTAGGCCGAAGGCGCCGCCGATAGCCAGCGGCAGGGCGACCATGATGGTGATCGGATGGGCGAAGCTGCGGAACAGCAGCACCAGCACGACGTACATCAGGAGGATGCCGGTCACGAGCGCGCCCACGAAGCCGGTCACCATCTCGGCGATGAACTCGGCGTCGCCGGCCGGGGTCTCCTTCACGCCGGGGGGCAGGTTCTTGACCGAGGGCAGGGCGTGCACCCGCTTGGCCGCCTCGCCCACGACGATGCCGTCCAGCTCGGCGGTGATGGTGGCCACGCGCGAGCGGTCCTGGCGCTCGATCTGCGAGGGACCGGCGCCGAAGCGCACGTCGGCCACCGCGTTCAGCGGCACGGGGCCGTTGACCGACGGCACCTGCAGGGTCTGCAGCACGGCGATGTCGCCGCGGGCGTCGTCGTTCAGGCGCAGGCGGATCGGCACCTGGCGGTCGCCCAGATTGTACTTGGGCAGGTTCTGGTCGACGTCGCCGATCGTGGCCACGCGCACGGCCTGCGAGATGGCCCCGGCCGAGACGCCGGCGCGGGCGGCCTGGTCGGGCTTGGGCGTCACGACGATCTCGGGGCGGGCGATCGAGGCCGTGTTGACCACGTGGGCCAGGCCCGGAACGCCGCGCATCTCGGCCTCGATCTTGCGGGCGGCCGCTTCCAGGGCCGGGCCGTTGTCGCTGAGCAGGCTGAGCGTGTAGCTGGCGCCGTTCGAGGGGCCGCCGCCGTTGTTGCTGCCCGAGCCGATCCGCACGCCGGGGATCTGGGCGAACTGGTCGACCATCTGGCGGCTGAACACCTTCTGGCTGATCCGCTCGCTCTTGTCGGTCAGGTCGGCGGTCACGTCGGCCTTGTTGACGGCGTTGTTGCTGCCGACCGAGGCGTAGACGCTGACCACTTCCTTGCGGGCCAGCAGGTCCCGGGTCACGCGCTGAACGACGGCGTCGGTCTCGTCCAGCGTGGCGCCGGGCGGCAGCTCCACCGAGAACTCGGCCCGGCCGCGGTCCGACTGCGGCTGGAACTCGAACGGCAGGCGGGTGGCCAGGAAGATCGAGAACGCGAACATCGGAATGCCCATCAGCAGGACCTTCCAGCGATTGCGCAGGCCCCAGTTCAGGCTCTTCAGATACGGACCCATCCACGGCGGGTCCTTGTCCTCGTGCTTGGCGTCGGCCTTCAGCATGTAGGCGCCCATCAGCGGCGTCAGCAGCCGGGCGACCACCAGCGAGAACAGCACCGAGACGCAGGCCGCCAGGGCGAAAGCCTTGAAGAACTTGCCGATGATGCCGGGCATGAAGCCGACCGGCGCGAACACCGCCACGATGGTGAAGGTGGTGGCCACGACCGCCAGGCCGATCTCGTCGGCCGCCTCCATGGCCGCCGCATAGGGGCTTTTGCCGCCGCGCATGTGGCGGACGATGTTCTCGATCTCGACGATGGCGTCGTCGACCAGGATGCCGACGGTCAGCGACAGGGCCAGCAGGGTGATGCCGTTCAGCGACTGGCCCATCGGCGCCAGCACCGCGAAGGTCGGGAACAGCGACATCGGAATGGCCACGGCGGCCAGCAGGGTCGCGCGCCAGTCGCGCAGGAACAGCAGCACCACCAGCACCGCCAGGATCGCGCCGACGATCAGGGCTTCCATCGAGGCGACATAGCTCTCCTCGATGTACTTCACGTTCGAGGTGATCTCCTGGATCTCGATCTCGGGGTGTTCCTTGTCGAGCTTTTCGACGGCCTTGCGGACCTTCTGGGCGGTCTGCACCTCCGAGGCGCCGCGGCCGCGCACCATGTTGAAGGTCACGACCTCCTGGCCATCGTAGCGGGCGCGCGAGCGCGGCTCGGCCCAGTGGTCGGTGACCGCGCCCAGGTCGCCCAGGCGCACCGTGCCGCCCGAGGCCAGGGGGACGCGGGTCTCGCGCAGCTGCTCGACGGAGCCGGCCGCGCCCAGGGTGCGGATGGCGCGCTCGGAGCCGGAGATGGTCACGCGACCGCCGGGCAGGTCGGCGTTGGACGAGACCAGGGCCTGGCTGACGGCGGCGGCGGTGACGCCGCTGGCGGCCAGCCGGTCGGGATTGAGGGCGATCTCGATCTCGCGGTCGACGCCGCCCTGGCGGTTGACCTGCCGCACGCCCTTGATGGCCAGCAGGGCGCGGCTGACCTCGTTGTCGACGAACCAGCTGCGCTGCTCGGGCGTCAGGGTCGGGGCCTTGACCACATAGGTGATCAGACCGCCGCCGGTGACGTCGATGCGGTTGACGATCGGCTCCTGCATGTCCTGCGGCAGCGAGCCGCGCAGGTTGGACATGGCGTTGCGCACGTCGTTGGTGACGCGCTCGTGGTCCACCCCCAGCTCGAATTCGATGAAGGTGGTCGAGGCGCCGTCCACGACGGTGGAGTTGATGTGCCGGACCTGGCCAAGGCCCGCGATCGAGTCCTCGATCAGCCGGGTGACCTGGGTCTCGAGCTCGCTGGGCGCGGCGCCGGGGCGCACGGCCGTGACGACGACGAACGGGAAGTCGACGTCAGGATTGTTGTTGATCCGCATGCTCTTGAAGCCGGCGATCCCGGCGAGGGACAAGAGCAGGAACAGCAGGATGACGGGGATCGGGTTCTTGATCGCCCAGGAGGAGATGTTGCGCATCGGCCGGTCCTCAGCGCGTGGTCTTGGGCGTGACCTGGGCGCTGACGCGCACCAGGTCGCCTTCGCCCAGGAAGCCCGCGCCATCCACGACCACCCGCTCGCCGGCGGTCAGGCCGGTGGCGGCGATGCGGTCGCCGGTGTTGGCCACGATGGCGATGCGGCGGAAGTGGACCTTCTTGCCGGCGTCGACCACGAACACGCCGGGGCGGTTCTCGCGGTACAGCACCGAGGCCGACGGCACGACCAAGGCGGGTTGGTCGCCCGCGTCGATCGTGGCGCGGGCGAACATCCCCGGACGGAAGCCGCCCATCGACGACAGGGCGATGCGGGCCACGCCCAGGCGATTGGTGGCGTTGACCTCGGAGGTGACGATGCGCACCCGGCCGGTCATTTCGCCGACCTTCTCGGAATAGACCTTGGCCGGCATGCCGGCCTTCACGGCGCCCAGGTCGGTCTCGGGGATGTCGGCGTCCAGCTCCAGGCGGCTGTCGCGGACGATGCGGAACAGCTCCGACCCGGCGGTGACGATCTGGCCCTTGGTGACGCTGCGGCGGCTGATCAGGCCGCCGACCGGCGCGCGGACCGAGGTCTGGCCCAGGCGCGCGGCGGTCTCGCCCCGAGCGGCCTCGGCGGCGGCCAGGTTGGCGGCGGCGGTGCCCTGCTTGGCGGTGGCGGTGTCGAGGCCGGCTTGGCTGAGGTAGCCCTTGGCCTGCAGCTCGCGGGCGCGGTTCAGGGCGGCGCTGGCCTCGGCCAGGGTGGCCCGGGCGCTGGCGACCGCGGCGTCCTGCTGGCGCAGCTGGGCGGCGATCAGGGTGTTGTTCAGCTGGACCAGCACCTGGCCGGCCCGGACGACCTGGCCTTCCTCGGCATTGACCGCCACGGCCGTCAGGCCGCCGGTCTCGGCGCCGACCGGCACCTCTTCCCAGGGCGAGATCGTGCCGGTGGCGTTGATCTGGCGCGGGATGGGCTGGCTGGACACCGTGACGACGCTGACGGTCGCCGAGGCGGCGGGCGCGGTCTTCTTCTGCTTGGGCTTCTTGTCGCCGCAGGCCGACAGCGCTATCGCGCTCACGCCCAGGACCAAGACCAGCGCGCTCATAGACGGGCGGCGCCCATTGATCCGGTAAAGCACGATCATCCCCAACGACAGTGAAAGCCCGTCGGCCTTCTAGCCGACAAACCGACGCTCGCTGAGTTAATTTGCCGTAAGACGATAAATCAATGGCGGACTCGCCCCCTCCGCGCCTGCGGCGCTCCTCCCCCAGAGGGGGAAGAAGGTCGCCGCGTTCCTTCTTCCCCCTCTGGGGGAGGAGGATGCGCAGCATCCGGAGGGGGCAAGTGACCGGATCGGGCTCAGAGCCGCTCCACGATCGTCACGTTCGCCAGACCGCCGCCCTCGCACATGGTCTGCAGGCCGTACCGCGCGCCGCGATCCCGCATGGCGTGCACCAGCGTCGTCATCAGCTTGGCGCCCGAGCCGCCCAGCGGGTGGCCGAGCGCAATGGCGCCGCCGTGGACGTTCAGCCGTTCCGGATCGGCGCCGGTCGCCTGGAGCCAGGCCGCCGGCACCGAGGCAAAGGCCTCATTGACCTCGTAGAGGTCGATGTCGTCGATCTTCATGCCGGCCCGCTCGAGCGCCTTCTGGGTGGCGGGGATCGGGGCCTCCAGCATGATCACCGGGTCGTGGCCGATCACGGTCATGCTGTGGATGCGGGCCAGGGGCGCGACGCCCAGGGCCTTCAGGCCGCGCTCGTTGACGATCATCACGCCCGCCGCGCCGTCGCAGATCTGGCTGGAGGTGGCGGCGGTGATGCGGCCGTCCTCGGCCAGCAACTTTACCGAGCCGATCGACTCCAGCGAGGCGTCCCAGCGGATGCCTTCGTCGACCTCATGGCGCTCGGTCTGGCCGCCTTCCAGCGTCACGTCGATCGGAACGATCTCGGCGGCGAACTTGCCGGCCTTGGTGGCGGCCATGGCGCGCTGGTGGCTCTTCAGGGCGTAGGCGTCGAGTTCCGCCCGTGACAGGCCATACTTCTTGGCCATCATCTCGGCGCCCATGAACTGGCTGAACTGGATGCCCGGATATCTGTCCTCGATCCGCGGGCTCTTGTAGGCGCCAAAGCCGTTCTTGTACGGCAGCTGGGAGGACAGCCCCATCGGTACGCGGCTCATGCTCTCGACGCCGGCGGCGATGACGACGTCCATGGCTCCGGACATCACGGTGGCGGCGGCGAAGTGGATGGCCTGCTGCGACGAGCCGCACTGGCGATCAACCGAGGTCGCCGGCACGCTCTCGGGCAGTCTGGACGCCAGCACCGCGTTGCGGGCGATGTTCAGGCTCTGCTCGCCGACCTGGCCGACGCAGCCCATGATCACGTCCTCGATCAGGGCCGGATCGGCGCCGCTGCGCTCGACCAGGGCGTCCAGCACCGTCCCGGCCAGATCGGCCGGATGCCAGCCCGAGACCTTGCCGCCCTTGCGGCCGCCGGCCGTGCGCGCGGCCGCCACGATATAGGCTTCACCCATGACGTCTTCCTCCTCTGTTGGAGAAAGTGAAACAGGCGTTCGAGGGGGTGTCAGCCCTGACGCGGCGTCAGGCCGCTCGGGGCCGGATCGGGTGCGGCGACGCGGCGGCGCGGCAGGGCGCCGAAGAACAGGGCGGCCATGGTCAGGTAGCTGAACACGCCGTTGCCGGCGATGTAGCCGGCGCGATTGGAGATTCTGGTGTCGGCCAGGGTGGCCAGCATCAGGATCAGGGTCAGGCCATGGAAGCCGCAGGCCCACATCGGCCACCAGCGGTCCGACCGCAGGGCGATGAACAGCAGCACCAGCATCAGGGCCAGGTCGACCAGGAACACCGCGGTCTGCGGGCCAAACCACAGGTGGCTCTTGTAGAACAGGCCGCTGGCGAACCAGGCCAGGATCATGGCGGCGCCGGCCAGGCGCTCGGGCCACCCGCCGCGCCAGACGGCCACACCGGTCGAGGTCAGCAGCGCGGCCAGGCTGATCCATTGGTAGAGGTGGCTGAAGGACATCGCTTCAGGGTGGCGCCATTCTTCCAGAATGCAACGACCCTCGCCGGTCAGAACCGACGAGGGTCGCGGGCCGCGCCGGAGCGCGACGGAAAGGCGCCGTCGAGATCAGGCGGCGATGGTCAGGCGACCCGACGGCGCGTCCCCTGGCTTGTCCGCGCCCTCGCCGAACGACACGGCCGACAGGCCCATGTCGCGCTGGGCGACCGACAGATGCTTGTGGGTGGTGACGATGCCCTCGCGCGCGGCGCCCAGGGCCTGCATGGTGTTGATCGCCGACATCAGGGCGTCCTGGCCGATCAGGGCCGAGACGCGGGCGGCCTGGCGGCTGCTGGGCATCAGGGCGGCCAGGGTGGCCGTGGTGGAGATGGCGGCGTCGATGGCCTTTTCCGCGGCGAAAAGGGCTTCGGCGACGGTTTCGGCGGCTTCACGGCGTTGTTTGAGCATACGAGGTCTCCCTCGCGCCGACGCTGTCGGCGCGTTGCCAGAATGTGAAGGTGGAGATTGGCTGGCCCGGCTCCGCGGGCGGGTCGTACTTAGGGAAGCGGAAACAGACTTTCCAACGCGTGGAGCCCCGCCAGGATCGAACCGAACGCTAGGGCGGTCACGATCATCACGGCCGCGATGAAGGCCAATCGGAGGGGAAGGCTCAGGTGGTTAGATCGTCCTCCGGGTCCGAACAGGAGGAGTCCGACAGGAACGTCTCGTCCATCACCGCGCTGGCGATGCACAGGATCTCCCGCATCACCAGCTCGGTCGGCTTGAACGAAGCCTGCTTGCGGGTGGCCGCCACCAGCTCCGGAACCATCGAAGCGGCGGCCGGCGAAACCGCCAGGCTCATCAGCTGGCGCTCCAACTCGCTCCAGGTGATCGGGGGCAGCAACTCGGCGGAATTCAGTCGGGGCCAAGCGTCCTGGAAGCTGCTCACTTCCCGGCGCAGATGGGCGGCCCGGCCGATCGCGTCCTTCTGATGGGGGGTCAACTCGTTCACTGGGAACTCCTTCCTCGATGCGGTCAGCTGACCGTGAGGAGGGGCGTTCGCCTAGCCAGGCCGGATCGGACCCCGACGCGATCGGAGGGGGGGTGACAGGGGGGGCGCTTCCCCTGTCGAGGCCCTGGTGCGCGCGATCGAACACCCGGCGCGCGGCGTCGTAGCGGTCGACCGCACCGAGCCGCTTGCGGGCCTTGTCCAGATGCCAGTCGACGGTGTGCTTGGAGAGGCCCAGCTCGCGGGCGATCTCCTTGGAGCTCATGTGGCGATCGACGAGACGAAGGCACTCGCGCTCACGCTCGGTGAGGCGGTCGAGACCTTCGACCTGATCAGAAAGGGAAGGGGCGCCCTTATCCATCGCGAGGGAACTTTATGCGAACGCGGGGCTTGGACAAGCCGCTCAAACATTAAACCTTTGCTATTAACCCTAGGGCGGGCCTCCGAGCCCGTTGCCGAGCCGGTTAAACGTGGCGGGCGCCGAAACGCTCATCCTTTCGCCCCCGCTCAAACGAGTTCCGACGACACCTTCCAGAGGTCGACGCCGCCTTCCGAGGCGTGCCGGTCGATCTCGGCCAGTTCGTCGGGCGTGAAGGCCAGGGTATTCAGGGCCGCCAGGGAGTCCTCCAGCTGGGCCACGGTGCGCGCGCCGATCAGGGCCGAGGTCACGCGCGGGTCGCGCAGCACCCAGGCCAGAGCCAGCTGGGCCAGGGTCTGGCCGCGCCGCTGGGCGATGGCGTTCAGGGCGCGGATGCGGGCGATATTGTCCTCGGTCAGCAGATGGCCGCCGAACGAGCCGTTCTTGGCCGCCCGCGAGTCCGCCGGCGCGCCGTTCAGGTACTTGCTGGTCAGGAGGCCTTGCGCCAGCGGCGAGAAGGCGATGCAGCCGACGCCCAGCGCGTCCAGCGTGTCCAGCAGCTCGTCCTCGATCCAGCGATTGAGCATCGAGTAGGACGGCTGGTGGATCAGCAGCGGCACGCCCTCGCTCTTGAGGATGGCGTGAGCCTTCCGGGTCAGTTCGGGCGAGTAGGACGAGATCCCGACGTACAGCGCCTTGCCCTGGCGATGCAGGTGGGCCAGGGCGCCCATGGTCTCCTCCAGCGGGGTCGTCGGATCGACGCGGTGGGAATAGAAGATGTCGACATAGTCGAGGCCCATCCGCTTGAGGCTCTGGTCGCAACTGGCGATCAGGTACTTGCGCGATCCTCCGACGCCGCCGTAGGGGCCCGGCCACATGTCCCAGCCGGCCTTGGTCGAGATCACCAGCTCGTCGCGGTGGGCCTTGAAGTCGCTGTTCAGCACCTTGCCGAAGTTCTCTTCGGCCGAGCCGTAGGGCGGGCCATAGTTGTTGGCGAGGTCGAAATGGGTGACGCCCAGGTCGAAGGCCCGGCGCAGGATGGCGCGGCCGGTCTCGAACACGTCGGCGCCGCCGAAGTTCTGCCACAGGCCCAGCGAGATGGCCGGCAGATCCAGGCCGCTGCGGCCCGTGCGGCGATAAGGCATCGAGGCGTAGCGGTCGGCGGCGGCGACGTAGGGGGTCTGCATGGGCTTCTAGGGTCCAGACTCAATGGGAAGCAGGATATTCCAGTGTCATCCCGGCCGAAGGACCGCGCAGTGGGCCGAAGAGCCGGGACCCAGGGCCACTCGCACGGGGCCTTGGCCCCTGGGTCCCGGATAGCCTCTGCGAGGCTTCCGGGATGACACGGCTTATAGCTTTGAAATTCATGGATATTTCAAAGCATTACTTGAACGCGGATGTCAGGCCTCCCGCCGCGCCGCTTCGCTTTCCGTGGCCGGCGAGGCGGCGCGGATCAGCTCCAGCACGTCGACGATGATCTCGCGCATGGCCGCCTGGGCCTTGTCCGCATCGCGGGCGATGATCGCCTCGGCCACGTCCTCGTGCGAGGGGATCGAGGCGGTGCGGCCCTTGATGCGGTTGGTGAAGCGAATCGAGATGCGCAGGGCGGTGTTCACCAGCTCGTGCAGCTCGCGATAGAACGGGTTCTTGGTCGCGCTGAGGATGGCGATGTGGAAGGCGATGTCGGCGGTGAGGGGGTCATCCTCGCCCGAGGCGGCGGCCTTCATCCGGCGCAGGCCCTTGCGGATCTCCTCCAGCCCGGCCTCGTCGGCGTTGCGCGCGGCCAGGGCGGCGGCGGCGGGCTCGATGCCCAGGCGCATCTCGGTGAAGTCGGCCAGCAGGCGTAGGGAGAACTTGCGCTCCAGCAGCCAGCGCAGCACGTCCGGGTCGAGCATGTTCCACTCGGCTTCCGGCTCGACCACGGTGCCGTGGCGCGGACGGGCGCTGAGCAGGCCCTTGGCGGTCAGCATCTTGACCGCCTCGCGCGTCACGGTGCGGCTGGCGCCGAACTGCTTCGACAGTTCGCCCTCGGTCGGGAAACCGACGTCGGCGTATTCGCCGGTCACGATGGCCTGACCAAGTTGCTCGACCAGGCCGTAAGTCAAACTCAGACCAGGCTGAGTGCGCATCGGCGAATCTTCTTTCCTGCGACGGCGGCCCGAAATCCGGATTCGCCGCTGTGTACCTGGGGTCCTTCCGACCGTGAACGGCTCGGTTGAGCTGAATACATCCGCGCCGGGGGCGTTCGGCAAGAGTCTTCAGGTCGGAGGTCTGACCAAAAGGCGAAAAAATGGACAGCCGAGGTCTGGCCCGGCCGCCCAAATTGGACTCACCACCAAGTGGCGTAAAGCGCGATCAGGATCAGGATGACCCCGAGGCCGGCGATGTTGAAGCCGGTCGAGGTCTTGTAGCTGACCCCCTCCAGCGTCACGACGCTGACCGCCTTCTTCTGCGGGGCGACCAGCGAGACCAGCACGGCCCCGGCCAGGGACAGCAGGAAGACGACGCCCACGCGGTTCATGAACGGCATGGTGTAGATTCCCTGCTCCTGCAGCCACCAGAACAGCGCCGACAGCACGGCCGAGCCGATGGCGGCGGTCAGGGCGCCGGCGGTGGTGGCGCGTTTCCAGAACATGCCCAGGATGAAGATCACCACGATCCCGGGCGTGAAGAAGCCGGTGAACTCCTGGATGAACTGGAAGGCCTGCTCGGCGCCGCCCAGCAGCGGCTTGGCGGTGAGGACACCGATGACCACGGCGACGATCGCGGTTAGGCGGCCGACGGTGACCAGGTGGCGCTCGTCGCGGCCCGGGCGGGCCTTGGCGTAGACGTCCAGGGTGAAGATGGTGGCGATCGAGTTGATCTTGGCCGCCAGCGAGGCGACGATCGCCGCCACCAGGGCCGCGAACACCAGGCCCAGCAGGCCGGGCGGAAGCAGCTTCATCATCTCCGGATAGGCCTGGTCGGGCTTGATGCCCTGCGGCGCCAGCACCAGGGCGGCGATGCCCGGCAGCACCACGATGACCGGCATCAGGAGCTTGAGGTAGGCCGCCATGGCGATGCCCTTCTGGGCCTCCGCCAGGTCCTTGGCGCCCAGGGCGCGCTGGATGATGTACTGGTTGAAGCCCCAGTAGCTGATGTTCATGATCCACAGGCCGCCGACCAGCACCGCGATCCCGGGCAGGTCCTTGTAGTGCGGGTTGTCCTTCGAGAGGATCATGTCGAACTTCTCGGGGAACTGCGTCGTCAGGTGGTGGAAGCCGGCGACCACGTCGCCGCCGCCGATCTTGCCCAGCGACAGCCAGGCGATGATCAGGCCGCCGGTGACCAGCAGGGCCACCTGGACGATGTCGGTCAGGGCCACGGCCTTCAGCCCGCCCCAGATCTGATAGGCCAGGGCGAAGGCGCCGATGGCGGCCAGGGCCCACATCTGGTCGAGGCCCGTCACGGTATGAATGGCGATCGAGCCCAGCCACAGGATCGAGGTCAGGTTCACGAAGATGTAGAGGCCCAGCCAGAACACGGCCATCAGGGTCCGGACGCTGGGGCCGTACCGCTGCTCCAGGAACTGCGGCATGGTGTAGACGCCGTTCTTGAGGAACACCGGCAGGAAGTACTTGCCGACGATCAGCAGGGTCAGGGCCGCCATCCACTCATAGGAAGCGATGGCCAGGCCGATGGCGTAGCCGGATCCCGACATGCCGATGATCTGCTCGGCCGAGATGTTGGCGGCGATCAGCGAGGCGCCGATCGCCCACCAGGGCAGGGCCTTGCCGGCCAGGAAATAGTCGGTCGAGTCCTTCTGGTGGCCGCCCTTGTCGCGGCTGACCCATTGGGCCAGGCCGAAGATGGCGACGGCGTAGACCGCCAGCACCGCGATATCGATGGCTGCTAGGTTCACGTCTTCCTCCCCCGTTCATTGACGGTTGTTGTTGTCGTCAGGCGCCCCAGGCGGCGACCAGGGCGGCGGCGCGTTCGCCGACCTCCTGGGCGGTGTAGCCCGGGCGATAGAGCTCGCCCCCGACGCCGATGCCGGCCACGCCCGCCGCGCGCCAGGGCTCGAGATTGGCCGCGCCCACGCCGCCGACGGCATAGACCAGGATGTCCTTGGGCAGCACGTCCTTGACGGCCTTGATATGGCCGGGGCCGAACGAGCTGGCGGGATAGAGTTTCAGGGCCTTGGCGCCGGCCTTGACGGCCGTGAAGGCCTCCGACGGGGTGGCGAAGCCGGGCATGGCGGTCAGGTTCAGCGCGACCGCGCGGGCGATGACCTCGGCGTCGGTGTTGGGCGTGACGATCAGCTTGCCGCCGACCGCGGCGACGTCGTCGACGGCCTGGGGCGACAGCACCGTACCGGCCCCGCAGAGCGCTTGCTCGCCGAACGCGGCGCACAGCTTGCCAATGCTCTCCAGCGGATCGGGCGAGTTCAGCGGCACCTCGATGCCCTTGATCCCGGCGGCCACCAGGGCGGCGGCGATGTCGACGATCTCGGTCGGCTTGACGCCGCGCAGGATGGCCACGATGGGGGGCGGGGCGGCGTGGGTCATAAGCTTCACTTCTCTTGAGATCTGGCGATCGCCGAAAGGCCGGCGAGGACGGCCGCGTCGCCGTCGACGATGGACGCAGCCACATCGATCGTGGCCAGGGCCTGGACGTAGAGGTCGCTGAGCGCGCCCGCGCCGATCACGGTCACGGCCTGGATGGGGCCGAACCAGTCGCGCGCGGCGGCGACGTCGGCGCCGATCAAGAGGCCGGACAGATAGCCCATGGCGTCGGCCGGGCTCATCTTGTCCAGCAACTGGCGGCTGCGGGTCTCGAACATCAGGTGGGGCAGGCGTGCGGCGCCATGCTGGCCGATGCGCGCCAGGCCCAGGGCGAAGCCTTCGGCCGAACCGTCGGCCTGGGCGCCGCCGCCGGCGGCCAGGGTCGAGTGCTGCTTGAGCAGGGCGAAGGTCTCGCCGACCGGGGCGGTGACGAAGCCGGTGACCCGGCCGTCCTCGACCACGGTCCACTTGTTGTGGGTGCCGGGCAGGACCAGCAGGTGGCGGCCGCTCGCGAGGGCCGGGTTCAGCGACAGGGCGCCGAAGACTTGCGTCTCCTCGCCGCGCATCACGTCGGGGCCGCCCAGCGGGTTCACGCAGGAGAGGCCCGGGACCAGGGTCACCAGCAGGCCGTCGGCGTCGATGCGGATCGTGCGCTGGGCCACCGCCGCCGGATCGGCCGGGCAGGGGGCGTAGGGGGCCAGGGTCCAGCCAATGCTGGAGCCGACCATGCCGCACAGGATGGCGCCCGCCGGCTTGGCCTCGCGCCAGTCGCCGACCAGGTCGAGGAAGGTCTTCTCCGGCGTGTCGGTCAGGGCCGAGATCCCAGGGCCGTCGCGGCGGTGGATCACGCTCTTGCCCTGGCGCAGCCACAGGCGCAGGCGCGAGGTGCCCCAGTCCCCGACGATGACCACGTCCTGGTCCATCAGTGGCTTTCCCGCGTGACGACCGAACCCGAGGCTCCGACCAGGAAGTCGAGGTCCGCGCCCTGGTCGGCCTGCAGCACGTGGTCGACATACAGCTTGGCGTAGCCGCGCGTATATTTCGGGGCGGGAGGATTGGCGCGCCAGGCGGCGATGCGGCTCTCCAGCTCGGCGTCGCTGATCGACAGGCTCAGCGAGCGCGAGGGACCGTCGAAGACGATCTCGTCGCCGTCGCGCACCACGGCCAGCGGGCCGCCGGCGTCGGACTCGGGCGAGACGTGCAGGATCACCGCGCCATAGGCGGTGCCGCTCATCCGGGCGTCGCTGATCCGCAGCATGTCCTTGACGCCCTTCTCCAGCAGCTTGCGAGGCAGCGGCATGTTGCCGACCTCGGGCATGCCCGGATAGCCCTTGGGGCCGCAACCCTTCAAGACCAGGATCGAGGTCTCGTCGACATCGAGGTCCGGATCGTCGATGCGGGCGCGGAAGTCCTCGATGGTCTCGAACACCACGGCCTTGCCGCGATGGCTGAGCAGTTCGGGCGAGGCGGCGCTGGGCTTCATCACCGCGCCCCCGGGCGCCAGGTTGCCGCGCAGCACCCAGATGCCGCTGTCGGGCTTCACCGGATCGGCCATCGTGCGGATGACCTCGGCGTTGAACACCCGGGCGGTCTCGTACTGGGCGCCAATGCGGTGGCCGGCGACGGTGGGGGGCTCGGGATCCAAGAGGTCCTCCAGCTGCTTCATCACCGCCGGCAGGCCGCCGGCATAGTGCAGGTCCTCCATCAGGAAACGGCCCGAGGGCTGCAGGTCGACCAGCAGCGGCACCTCGCGCGACAGGCGGTCGAAGTCCTCCAGCGCCAGCGGCACGCCCAGGCGGCCGGCCAGGGCCAGGAGGTGGACAACGGCGTTGGTCGAGCCGCCGATGGCGGCGTGGACGCGCAGGGCGTTCTCGAAGGCGGCGCGGGTGGCGACCTGCGACAGGCGGCGGTCTTCCTTGACCATCTTGACGATGGTCCGACCCGTCTCGTGCGACATCGCCCGGCGGCGGGCGTCCACGGCGGGAATGCTGGCGTTGTAGGGCAGAGAAAGGCCCATGGCCTCGATGATCGCGGCCATGGTCGAGGCCGTGCCCATCGTCATGCAGGTGCCGGGCGAGCGGCTCATGCCGCTCTCGGCCGACATGAAGTCCGCCAGGGTCATCTCGCCGGCGCGGACGGCCTCGGAGAACTTCCAGACGTCGGTGCCCGAGCCGATGTCCTTGCCGCGGAACTTGCCGTTCAGCATCGGGCCCGACGAGACCACGATAGTGGGCAGGTCGACGCTGGCCGCGCCCATCAGCTGGCCCGGCGTGGTCTTGTCGCAGCCGCCCAGCAGCACGACGCCGTCGATCGGATTGCCGCGGATCGACTCCTCGACCTCCATAGCCAGGAGGTTGCGGAACAGCATGGCCGTCGGGCGCATCTGGGTCTCGCCCAGCGACATGGCCGGGAACTCCAGCGGCAGGCCGCCGGCCTCCCAGACGCCGCGCTTCACGTGCTCGGCGATCTCGCGCAGGTGGGCGTTGCAGGGGGTGATCTCGGACCAGGTGTTGCAGACGCCGATCACCGGCCGGCCGTCGAACACGTCGTCGGGCAGGCCCTGGCTCTTCATCCAGGATCGATGGATGAAGCCGTCCCGATCCAGCTTGCCGTACGCGCCGCCGCTGCGGCGGCCGCCGTTTCCGTCGCTCATATCCGTCCCTAACGCCGGCCCCCGAGGGCTCGCCTACAGATCATTCCTGCCGCATTTATAGTATAATAATGATCTACGCAATCGGCGCGGTTGTCGTTCCGCGCGTGGAAGCGCTTCCGGATTTCCGTGGGTTGATCGCGGTGTCATTGCCGCGAGTGTGGCTGAAACAACGCTGTCATCCGGGAAATGATAGCGCTATCAATTTCGGCTTGAAGGTCGCAATTATACGATTATAGCTACTGACATGGAGCGCGCGGCGCCTGGATGCCGCACGTCACCGGACGCCCAGAACGTCCCGGGACGGCTCAAAACAGGGGGAAGGGAACACGGCCATGCAGCGCCTCGATTCGTCTCATCGCAAACTCATGCTCGCCGGCGCCTCGGCGCTCGTACTGTGCGCCGCCGCGCCCGCGGCGTTCGCCCAGACCGCGCCGGCGAAGGACGACGCCACGGTCGAGGAGATCGTCGTCACCGGCCAGCGCGCGGCCATTCAGTCGGCGCAGAAGATCAAGCAGAACGCCGAGCAGCTGGTCGACTCGATCACCTCGACGGACATCGGCGCCCTGCCGGACCGTTCGGTCACCGAAGCGCTGCAGCGCGTCGCCGGCGTCACCATCGGCCGCACCTCGGACGGCCGCGACGCCGATCGCCTGTCGGTCGAAGGGTCGGGCGTGCAGGTGCGCGGCCTCAGCTGGGTTCGCGGCGAACTGAACGGCCGCGACAGCTTCTCGGCCAAGAGCGGCCGCACCCTGAGCTTCGAGGACATCCCGCCCGAGCTGATGGCCGGCGTGGACGTCTACAAGAACCCCTCGGCCGACATCATCGAAGGCGGCGTCGGCGGCACCGTCAACCTGCGCACGCGCCTGCCCTTCGATAGCGCAAAGCGCATCATCGCTTATTCGATCGACGGCTCGTACGGCGACCTGGCCAAGAAGTGGCAGCCTTCGGGCTCGATCCTCTACAGCGACCGCTGGGACACCGGCATCGGCGAGGTCGGCTTCCTGATCGACCTGTCGGACTCCAAGCTGAAGAGCCGCACCGACACCATCTCGGTCGACCCGTACTACGTCCGCACCGACCTGGTCCCGGGCAAGACCGTCTACGTCCCCGGCGGCTTCGGCTACCGCAGCCTGGACTTCGACCGCGAGCGCAAGGGTATCGACGCCGCCGTGCAATGGCGCCCGAACGACCAGTGGGAAGCGACCCTGCAGTTCCTGCGCTCGTCGGCCATGATGGCCTCGTCCGAGCACGCTGTCGGCTTCAACGTCGGCTCGACCAACGGCCCGGCCGCCGGCACCAGCTTCACCTATGACGATGGCGGCCACTTCACCAAGGGCACCCTGGCCCAGACGCCGGGCGGGACCAGCCTGGGATCGTCGACGATCGACACCCGCTACGCCGAGCGCAGCTCGGTGACCTCGGACTACTCGCTGAACCTGAAGTACAATCCGAACGACAAGTGGTCGTTCTCGGGCGACCTGCAGTACATCTACGCCAAGACCAAGACCGTCGACACGACCGCGTTCAACGCGCTCAGCGCGGACGCCTCGCCGGCCAGCCTGGACCTTACGGGCAAGCTGCCGACCATCACGATGAACAATGACAAGGCGTTCACCTCGAACCCGGCCAGCTACTACCTGCAGGCCGTGATGGACCACCACGACCGCAACGAGGGCAGCGAGCTGGCCGCGCGGTTCGACGGCGGCTACGAATTCGACGACGGCGGCTGGCTGAAGTCGTTCAAGTTCGGCGTGCGCCACACCTATCGCCAGACCACGACCCGCGAGACGACCTATCGCTGGGACACCGTGGCCCCCAGCTGGTCGGCCCCGTCGATCGATCAGCTGGCCCCATACAAGGGCCACTACTCGCTGTATCCGTTCGACAACTACTTCCGCGGCGCGGTGAACCTGCCGGCGACCTTCGTCATGCCGAACGCCGAGTTCGTCCACGACTACGCCAGCTTCGCCAAGACCATTGAGCAGATCGCCATCGCCGGCGGCGGCAGCTGGCGTCCGTTCAACGGAAACTTCGAGGATCAGTCCTCGGCCGGCGGACGCGGCTCGACGAACCACCAGAAGGAGAAGACGCTGGCGGGTTACGCCATGCTCCGCTTCGGCCACGACGTCGCGATCGGCGGCGAGGCGCGTGAGCTGGACGGCAACCTGGGCGTCCGCGTCGTCAAGACCGAGACCGAGAGCCAGGGTATCCAGGGCTTCAACGTCAACACCCAGACGACCGTCCCGGCGGCCGATTTGGCCTTCGCCAACGGCGCGCGTCGCCCGTTCGTGGGCGGCCGCGACTACGTCAACGTCCTGCCCAGCCTGAACCTGCGGCTGAAGGTGACGCCGGACATGTTCATCCGCTTCGCCGCCGCCAAGGCGATCGTGCGGCCGGACTTCTCACAGCTGCAGCCGAACTACACGATCAGCCCGACCAACGGCTATTTGACCGGCGGCGTGTGCTCCAGCACCATCCCCGGCGGCGCCCAGGCCAACTGCGTGTTCCAGTACACGGCCAACGCCGGCAACCCGGACCTGAAGCCGACCCGCTCGACCCAGTACGACCTGGCCTACGAGTGGTATTTCGCCCCCACCGGCAGCCTGACGGCGACAGTGTTCTACAAGGACATCTACAACTTCATCACCAACGGTTCGCAGAACCTGCAGTTCACGAACAACGGCGTGACGCGCACCGTCCAGGTGGTCCAGACCTACAACGGCGGTCACGGCACGATCAAAGGCTTCGAGGTCGCCTACCAGCAGTACTACGACTTCCTGCCCGGCGCTCTGAAGGGCTTCGGCGTCCAGGCCAACTTCACCTATGTCGACAGCAAGGGCACGCGTAACGCGGCGTCCAACCCGTACGACAGCAGCCAGCTGACCAACATCACAACCCACGGCGACGAACTGCCGCTCGAGGGCCTGTCGAAGAAGAGCTACAACGTCGCGGCGCTGTACGACTTGGGCAAGGTGTCGGCCCGCCTGGCCTACAACTGGCGTGAGCGCTACCTGCTGACCACCACGGCGGCGAACATCAACATTCCGGCCTGGTACGACGACTACGGCCAGCTGGATGGCTCGGTGTTCTACACGGTCAACGACAAGATCAAGGTCGGCTTCCAGGCCGTGAACCTGACCAACACCAAGACCAAGATCCTGGTCAGCTATCCGGGCCGCCCGGAAGAGGGCCTGACCGGCCACAACTGGGTCGTGGCCGACCGTCGCTACTCGGTCGTGCTGCGCGGAACCTTCTAGCGTCATAGATCACGTACACCTAACGTGTCATCCCGGAACGGCCCCTAGGGCCGATCCGGGACCCAGGGGGCTGCGCACAGCGGTTGCCCCCTGGGTCCCGGCTCTCCGCTTCGCTGCGGCCGGGATGACAACCGTCTGAGACCTGGGACCCATGACCGCTGGACCCTATCGCAAGTTCGTCGTGGTCGGCGGGGGCACGGCCGGCTGGATCGCCGCGGCCGCTCTGATCCAGGCCACCAAGGGCCGTATCGCCGAGATCGAGCTGGTCGAGTCCGAGGAGATCGGCACGGTGGGCGTGGGCGAAGCCACCATCCCGCCGATCCGGTTCCTGAACGAGCTGCTGGGCGTCGACGAGATCGACTTCATCAAGAAGACCCAGGCGACGTTCAAGCTGGGCATCCAGTTCCGCGACTGGGGACGGCCGGGCGGCGAATATTTCCATCCGTTCGGCGTCTACGGCCAGCCGCTCGACGGCGTCGGCTTTCATCACTACTGGCTCAGGCTGAAGGCCAAAGGCGAGGGCGGCAGCCTCGACAGCTACGCCCTCTCGACCGTGGCGGCCAAGGCGGGCAGGTTCGCTATACCGCCCAAGGACCTGCCGCCGGGCGTGCCGGGCCTGGGCTACGCCTACCACTTCGACGCCGGCCTCTACGCCCGCTATCTGCGCGACTACGCCGAACAGCGCGGCGTCAGGCGCACCGAGGGCAAGATCGCCACGGTCGAGCAGGATCCCGAAAGCGGCTTCATCCGTGGTCTGACGCTCACGGACGGCCGTCGGGTCGAGGGCGACTTCTTCGTCGACTGCTCGGGCTTCCGGGGGCTGCTGATCGAGCAGGCCCTGAAGGCCGGCTATGAGGACTGGTCCCACTGGCTGCCCTGCGACCGGGCCCTCGCCGTGCCTTGCGAGAACGTCTATCCGCTGACGCCCTACACCCGCTCGACCGCCCGGGCCGCGGGCTGGCAGTGGCGGATCCCGCTGCAGCACCGCACCGGCAACGGCTATGTCTATAGCAGCGCCCACGTCAGCGACGACGAGGCGGCCGCCACCCTGCTGGCCAATCTGGACGGCAAGGCCCTGGCCGATCCGCGCCCGCTGCGCTTCACCGCCGGTCGCCGCAAGAAGAGCTGGGACAAGAACGTCGTCGCCCTGGGACTGGCCGGCGGTTTCATGGAGCCGCTGGAATCGACCAGCATCCACATGATCCAGAGCGGCGTCATGCGCCTGCTGTCGCTGCTGCCGCTGGGCGGGCGCGACCCGGCCGCCGAGGCCGAGTACAACCGCCTGACCCAGATCGAATACGAGCAGATCCGCGACTTCATCATCCTGCACTATTGCGCCACCGAGCGGGACGACACGGTGCTGTGGAACGACTGCCGGACCATGGCCATCCCCGACAGCCTGGCCCACAAGATCGAGCTGTTCCGCAACCGGGCCAAGATCGCCCGCTTCGACGAGCAGCTGTTCGCCGAGCCCAGCTGGCTGGCGGTGTTCCTGGGCCAGGGGATCGAGCCGCGCGACTACGACCGCCTGGCCGACGTCGCCGCCTATGATGAGGTCGTGGCCGCCGTGCGCCGGATCGGCCAGACCAATGCCGGCATCGCCTCGCGCCTGCCCACCCACGACGCCTTCATCGCGGCGACGTGCAAGGCCGATCCGGTGGGCGGCTGAGCCGATGACAACGCTATCAAAACCGCTTGCTGGTCTGAATTATACGACTATAGTTCGACAAGCTCAGTCGGAGCGGCGGGATCGCCGGTCCGGCGGCGCGGAGAGGGACTGGCCTTCTGCGCGCCTCGCGCGGCAGCCTCTCCCCGCGGCCGCGCGGCGTCTTTTCCCGCGCATCGTCACCTGCGGCGGTGCGCGGATTTTTTGATCGGATTTCCGACCGGGGAGATCTTTGAAGCGGATGTACCGTCGCCCTCGGGCAGGCAATGGTCCGCCAATAGAATTGATAGCGCTAACATGGATTGGCGCGCGACCTATGGGAGGAGGCGGATGGGGATTTCACGCTTCGCGGCGACCTTGGGGATGCTGGGCTCGCTGGCCCTGGCCGGCGGCGCCGTGGCGGCCGATCGCGAGATCCCGCGCCTCGTCCAGAAGGACGGCCGCTACGCCCTGATGGTCGACGGCGCGCCGTTCCTGATCCTGGGCGCCCAGGTCAACAACTCCAGCGCCTGGCCCTCGCAGATGGCCAAGGTCTGGCCCGCCGTCGAGAAGATGGGCGCCAACACCGTCCAGGTCCCGATCGCCTGGGAGCAGATCGAGCCAGTCGAGGGCAAGTTCGACTTCTCTTATCTGGACCTGCTGCTGGCCCAGGCGCGCGAGCACAAGGTTCGCCTGGTGCTGCTGTGGTTCGGCACGTGGAAGAACGCCTCGCCCTCCTACGCGCCCGAGTGGGTCAAGCTGGACGACAAGCGCTTTCCGCGCCTGAAAAAAGAGGACGGCGAGCGCTCGTACTCGATGTCGCCGCTGGCGCAATCGACGCTGGACGCCGACCGCAAGGCCTTCGTCGCCCTGATGACCCACCTGAAGGCCAAGGACTCGGCCGACAAGACCGTGATCATGGTCCAGGTCGAGAACGAGACGGGGACCTATGGCGCGGTCCGCGACTTTGGTCCCGCCGCCCAGAAGGTCTTCGACGGCCCCGCGCCGGCGGCCCTGGTGAAGGCCGTGGGGGGCAGGCCGGGCACGTGGTCGCAGGCCTTCGGCAAGGACGCCGACGAATATTTCCACGCCTGGCACATCGGCCGCTTCGTCGACCAGGTCGCCGCAGCCGGCAAGGCGGTCTATCCGCTGCCGATGTACGTCAACGCCGCCCTGCGCGATCCGATCAAGCCGGGCGAGCCCAAGAGCTATTCGGCCGGCGGCCCCACCGACAACGTCCTCGACGTCTGGAAGGCCGCGGCCCCCTCGATCGACCTGATCGCCCCCGACATCTACATGAAGGAGTCGGTCAAGTATTCGGCGGCCCTGGCCCACTACAAGCGGCCCGGCAACGCCCTGTTCGTGGCCGAGACCGGCAACGATCCGGCCTATGCCCGCTACCTCTTCGACACCCTGGGTCGCCAGGGCATCGGCTGGTCGCCGTTCGGCATGGACTATACCGGCTACGCCAACTTCCCCCTGGGCGCGGCCAAGCTGGACGAGGCGACGGTCGAGGCCTTCGCCGCCAACTACCGCCTGCTGGCGCCCATGGCCCGCGAATGGGCCAGGCTCTCCTACGAAGGCAAGGTGTTCGGCGGTTCCGAGCCTGATGACCGGGCGCCGCAATCGGCTGCCCTGGGCGCGTGGACCGTCACCCTGCGCTACGGCAAGTGGCAGTTCGGCGCCTCGGACTGGACCTGGCTCAAGGACCGGCCGCAAGGTCCGCAAGGCCCCGACGGCGGCGGGATCGTCGCCCAACTGTCGCCCGACGAGTTCCTGGTCGCCGGCCGCAATGTCCGCGTCGAGTTCGGCCGTGCGCTCAAGGACAACAAGCCCATGATGCTGGCCCGCGTGGAAGAGGGTCACTTCGAGAACGGCCAATGGGTCTTCGACCGTCTGTGGAACGGCGACCAGACCGACTACGGCCTCAACTTCACCGGCGGCTCGCAGATCCTGCGGGTCAAGCTCGCCACCTACTGACGGGACCAGCCATGCGTATCCTAGCCCTCTCCGCTTTCAGTCTGGCCCTGATGGCCTCCACCTCGGCCCTCGCCCTCGACGGCGGCTTCGAGAAGACCGCCGACGGCGTCATCGTCACCCCCGCCGCGGGTCCGGCCAAGAAGGTCCGCTTGCAGGTGATGAGCGACCGCGCCATCCGCGTCACTGCCTCGCCCAGCGAGACCATCGACGCGCCGCAGAGCCTGATGGTCATCGCGGCCCCCAGGACCAGCGGCTTCACGGTCACCGAGGCCGGCGGCAAGGTCGTGCTGAAGGCCGGCAAGGCCACGGCCGAGGTGACGCTGAAGGACGGCGCGGTGTCGTTCAAGGACGCTGCGGGCAAGACCGTCCTGGCCGAGCAGGCGCGCCAGGCCTTCAAGCCTCACACGATCGACGGCAAGACCTTCTACGCCATCAGCCAGCGGTTCAATCCGAACACGGACGAAGGCTTCTACGGCCTGGGCCAGCACCAGAACGGCCAGATGAACTACAACGGCCAGGACGTCGAACTGGCCCAGTACAATCGCGACATCGCCATCCCGTTCGTGCTGTCGACCCGCAACTACGGCCTGCTGTGGGACAACAATGGCATCACCCGCTTCGGCGACCCGACGCCCTACGCCCTGGCCTCGCGCGACCTGAAGGTCACCGACGCCGACGGCAAGCCCGGCGGCTTCACCGCCAAGTACTACGTCAAGGGCGAGCTGAAGCTGACCCGCACCGAGAAGGACATCGACTACCAGTACCTGGACGACCTGCCCAACTGGCCGGCCGAGCTGCAAACGGCGGACAAGAAGCCGGTCAAGGGCGCGACCGTGGTGTGGGAGGGCTATGTCGAGCCCAAGACCAGCGGCGTGCAGAAGTTCAAGCTGTACTCGTCCAGCTACGCCAAGATCTGGGTCGACGGACAGCTGAAGATCGACCGCTGGCGGCAGAACTGGAACCCGTGGTTCCACAACTTCACCGTCCCCATGAAGGCCGGAACCAAGCACAAGGTGCGCGTCGAATGGGATCCCAACGACGGCTACATCGCCCTGCTGCACAACGACCCGATCCCGGCCGCCCAGCAGAAGTCGCTGACCCTGACCTCGGAAGTGGCCCACACGATCGACTACTACTTCGTGGCCGGCGACAACCTGGACCAGGTGGTCAGCGGCTATCGCGAGCTGACCGGCAAGGCCCAGGCCCTGCCGCGCTGGTCGTACGGCTTCTGGCAGTCGCGCCAGCGCTACAACACCCAGGACGAGCTGGTCGGGGTGGTCAAGGAGTACCGCAAGCGCCAGGTCCCGCTCGACAACATCGTGCTCGACTGGCGCTACTGGAAGGACGACAGCTGGGGCAGCCACGAGTTCGACAAGACCCGCTTCCCCGACGCGGCGAAGATGCTGAAGGACGTTCACGACGAGAACGCCCACTTCATGATCTCGATCTGGCCGAAGTTCTATCCGACGACCAAGAACTACAAGGAGCTGGACGCCAAGGGGCACATGTATCACCGCAACGTCGAGCAGGGGGCGTTGGACTGGGTCGGCCCCGGCTATCTGAACTCGTTCTACGACCCCTATACGCAGGAAGCGCGCGACATCTACTGGCGCCAGGTCAAGGAGAACCTGGGCGGCATCGGCATCGACGCCTGGTGGATGGACAGCGACGAGCCGGACATGCACTCCAACCTCGACATCCCCGAGCGCACCTTGCGCATGGGGCCGACGGCCAAGGGGCCGGGCGCGGAGTTCTTCAACTCGTATCCGCTGCTGCACACCCAGAGCGTCTTCGACGGCGAGCACGCGCGTAATCCTGACAAGCGCTCGTACATCTTCTCGCGCTCGGGCTTCGGCGGCATCCAGCGCCAGGGCGTGGCCCTGTGGAGCGGCGACGTCGTCTCGCGCTGGGACGACCTGAAGGACCAGATCTCGGCCGGGGTGAACCTTTCCATGTCGGGCATTCCCAATTGGACCACCGACATCGGCGGCTTCTCGGTCGAGGATCGCTACCTGAACAAGGAACCGGCCCATTGGCCCGAGTGGCAGGAGCTGAACCTGCGCTGGTTCCAGTTCGGCGCCTTCTCACCCCTGTTCCGCAGCCACGGCGAAGAGCCCTTCCGCGAGATCTGGAACCTGGCCGACGAGGGGACCGAGGTCTACAAGTCGCTGGTCTGGTACGACCAGCTGCGCTACCGCCTGATGCCCTACACCCTGACCCTGGCGGGCGAGACCTATCACCGCGACGGCAGCATCATGCGCGGCCTGGTCATGGATTTCCCGAACGACCTGAAGGCCCGCGACGTCAACGACGAGTACCTGTACGGCTCGGCTTTCCTGGTCGCGCCGGTGACCAGCTTCAAGGCCCGCTCGCGCGAGGTCTACCTGCCGGCCGGAACCACCTGGTACGACTTCGAGACGGGCAAGGCCCACGCGGGCGGCCAGACGATCAAGGCCGAGGCCCCGCTCTCGCGCATGCCGCTGTTCGTCAAGGCGGGCGCGATCGTGCCGACCACCGAGGTCCAGCAGTATGTCGGCGAGAAGCCCGACCTGCCGATCACCCTGGTGATCTACACGGGCAAGGACGGCAAGTACGAGCTCTACGAGGACGATGGCCTGACCATGGCCTATCAGCGCGGGGCCTACAGCCGCATTCCGATCAGCTATGACAACGCCAGCGGCCGCGTCGTGATCGGCGCCCGCTCGGGCAAGTTCGACGGCATGGTCGACAAGCGGGTGTTCAAGGTCCGCTTCATCGGCGCCGGCGCCAAGCCCGCCGACTTCGACGCCGCGGCCGACGCGACCGTGGAATATGCGGGCCAGCCGGTGGTGGTGACGCGGAAGTAGGAGTCTTCTTCCCTTGCAAGGGCGAAAGGCCGGTCGGCTCCTTCCCGGGAGCCGGCCGGCCTTTTCTTCGTTGGATAGGGAAAAGGAGTCTCTCGATGCGTCGTCTTTTCGATGGTCTATCCCGGATCTGGCGATCGGTGGTCTTCGTCATGACCCTGCGCGCCGTCGCCAAGCCCTACCGCTCCCGCCGCCTGTATCCCGCCGAGAATGGTGTCGACAGGCTGGATATGGCTTCGACCTCAGGATCTCTTCAGTAGATGGCAAGTTGTGCCATTTTGAAACAAAATCGATGGATCTGAGTGGAAGAATATATTGCTCTCTTGCTTTCGTGATTAACGAAATAGTCTCGAATCTTAATTATATCAATACTATTCTCTAAACGAAGCTGTAAGCACGATATGCGATTGTGGCCGCGGGCAAAACGCCCACCGGTCGTCAAAACGACGCCGGAACACCTCGAATAGGAGATGTTTCGTCATGGCGCTGAACAGCATCAATACGAACAGCGGGGCCCTGATCGCCCTGCAAAACCTGAACTCGACCAATGCCGAGCTGAGCACCGTCCAGCAGCGCATCAACACCGGCAAGAAGGTGGGGAACGCCAAGGACAACGGCGCGGTCTGGGCCATGGCCAAGAACCAGTCGGCCACGGCCAGCAGCATGAACTCGGTGAAGGACTCGCTGCAGCGCGGCCAGTCGACCATCGACGTGGCCCTGGCCGCCGGCGACACCATCACCGACCTGCTGGGCAAGATGAAGGAAAAGGCCCTGGCCGCTTCCGACACCTCGCTGAACACCGCCTCGTTCAACGCCCTGAAGTCGGACTTCGACTCGCTGCGCGACCAGATCCAGAAGGCCGCCGACAACGCCAAGTTCAACGGCGTGAGCCTTGCCAACGGCAAGACCACCAAGATGACCTTCCTGGCCAACTCTGACGGCTCGGGCTTCACCGTCAAGGCCCAGACCCTGGGCCTGACCGGTCTGAAGCTGTCGGCCGGCTCGACCTTCGCCACCGCCAGCGACGCCAAGGCCATGATCGCCAAGATCGACACGGCCATCGGCACCGCCACCAACAAGCTGGCCTCGCTGGGCACCAGCTCGACGGGCCTGGACACCCACCTGACCTTCATCGGCAAGCTGCAGGACAGCCTGGAAGCCGGCGTCGGCAACCTGGTGGACGCCGACCTGGCCAAGGAAAGCGCCCGCCTGCAATCGCTGCAGACCAAGCAGCAGCTGGGCATCCAGGCGCTTTCGATCGCGAACTCCTCGAGCTCGTCGATCCTCAGCCTGTTCCGCTAGAGCGCGCACAGCCTATTCGTCGGATCGGAGGGGTCCCTCTGACCCGACGGGTTCTGGCGGACAGCCGTCGGCTTCGGCCGTCGAAGGGCGAGTCTTCGGACTCGCCCTTCTTCGTTGTCGAGGTCGGGGCCGAGTCGCCCAGAGTCGAAGTCGCGGGGCGGGAGGCGGCGCCAGGTCGTCTAGACTCTGTGTCCGGCGCATTGATTCAGACTTCTGGTAATCAGTACTAACGTTCGGGCTTCGAATCTTAAGGAAAATATCCGGTTGATTCAGGGCCCGGCTCTACCGCATCAAGAATATTGAAAGATCGAGCGTCATAGTGTCGCGGTGGGCAAAACGCCCACCGGTCGTCAAAACGACACCGGAACACCTCGAATAGGAGATGTTTCGTTATGGCGCTGAACAGCATCAATACGAACAGCGGGGCCCTGATCGCCCTGCAAAACCTCAACAGCACCAATTCCGAACTGGGCATCGTCCAGCAGCGCATCAACACCGGCAAGAAGGTGGGGAACGCCAAGGACAATGGCGCGGTCTGGGCCATGGCCAAGAACCAGTCGGCCACGGCCAGCAGCCTGAACTCGGTGAAGGACTCGCTGCAGCGCGGCCAGTCGACCATCGATGTGGCCCTGGCGGCCGGCGACACCATCACCGACCTGCTGGGCAAGATGAAGGAAAAGGCCCTGGCCGCCTCCGACACCTCGCTGAACACCGCCTCGTTCAACGCCCTGCAAGCCGACTTCACCTCGCTGCGCGACCAGATCCAGAAGGCCGCCGACAACGCCAAGTTCAACGGCGTGAGCCTTGCCAACGGCAAGACCACCAAGATGACCTTCCTGGCCAACTCTGACGGTTCGGGCTTCACGGTGAAGGCCCAGACCCTGGGTCTGGAAGGCCTGAAGCTGTCGGCCGGCTCGACCTTCGCCACCGCCAGCGAAGCCAAGGCCATGATCGCCAAGATCGACACGGCCATCGGCACCGCCACCAACAAGCTGGCCTCGCTGGGTACGGCCTCGACCGGTCTCGACACCCACCTGACCTTCGTCGGCAAGCTGCAGGACAGCCTGGACGCCGGCGTCGGCAACCTGGTGGACGCCGACCTGGCCAAGGAAAGCGCCAAGCTGCAATCGCTGCAGACCAAGCAGCAGCTGGGCATCCAGGCTCTGTCGATCGCGAACTCCTCGACCTCGTCGATCCTCAGCCTGTTCCGCTAATCAAGAACCCCTCGCGACCGAAGTTCCGGTCGCCTGACTCCTTGGGGCGAGCCTTTCGGCTCGCCCCTTTTCTATGCCTGGACCAGCCCCGGCCCTTCGATCTTCAGCACCGGGGTGAAGGCGGGGCGGCGTTGCGGCAGGTCGACGACCAGGCCGCCGGCCTCGCGGCGGAAGGGCAGGGGATCGCCGCCGCCCAGCAGGGTCACGCGGCGCACCTCGCCGGGCGCGTTCGCCAGGCTCTCGATCTTCAGCCGGCCCTCCGGCCAGGCCATCGGCAGGACGTACAGCGCGCCTTCCTTGGTGGTGAAGCGGAGGTCGGCCGCCTCGAACGGCTTGGCCGCGCCTTCGTTCTGCATGCCCTCGACCAGCCGGGTCGGCCCCTCGCCGAACATCCGCCAGGGCCGGGAGCCGTGGATCGCCTCGCCATTGACCGCCATCCAGCCGGCCATGTCCTCCAGGACCCGGACCTCCTTCTCGTCGATCGAGCCGTCGCCGCGCTGGGGGATGGACAGCAGCAGGCAGCCGTTCTTGCTGACCACGTCGATCAGCCGCTGGATCACGTCGCGACCCGACTTGTAGCCGCCCCGCTCGTAAAGCGGCCGGTCGTAGTGCCAGCTGCCGATGCAGGTGTCGGTCTGCCAGGGCTCGGGCCGCAGGCGGTCGGAGAAGCCGCGCTCGACGTCCTCGACAATGGCGCGGCGTTGCAGCGGCGACAGCTTCTTGCCGGTCACCACGACGTCGCCGCGCAGCAGGTTGTAGTAGTGCGCCGTGGCGTCCAGGCCCGCCTGGCCCAGCGGCAGGGTGTAGTTGTCGAAATAGACAAGGTCGGGCCGGTAGCGGTCGACGAGGTCGTTCTGCCGCAGCAGCCAGTTCCTGACAAAGGCCGGATTGTTCGGCGGCGGGGCCTCCAGCCACTCGCCGTCGTGCTGGTCATGCCAGGCGTTCGCGGCCGCGATGCTGTCGATCCCGTCGGGGATGACCATGTTGCGGCCGGTATACAGGTCCTGCGGGTCCAGCCCTTGCCACCACTGCCCCTCGCCCTGGGCCTTGGTCAGGGTGAAAGCGTCATAGCGCTGGCCCCTACGCGGTCCCTCGGCGTCGTAGCCATAGGCTGTCTGCCACCAGTGCCAGGCGTGGGCGCTGTGGTTGGAGACCCCGAACCTCAGGCCGTGCGCCCGGGCGACCTTGGCCCAGGTCCCGACGATGTCGCGCCTGGGGCCGACCCGCGTGGTGTTCCAGGCGTGGAAGCGGCTGTCGTACATGTCGAGGTTGTCGTGGTGGTTGGCCATCGACATGAAGTACTTCGCGCCCGCCGCGACGTATTTCTTCATCAGGCCTTCCGGATCCCAGGCCTGCGCCGTCCACCGCGGTATGAACTGCATGAAGCCGAAATCGGCCGGGTGACCGTAGGTCTTCAGGTGGTGCTCGTAGACCGGATTGCCCTGCTGGTACATCTGGCGGCCGTACCAGTCGCCGAACTCGGGCACGCATTGAGGCCCCCAGTGCGACCAGATGCCGAGCTTGGCGTCGCGGAACCAGTCGGGGACCCTGTAGCCGCTGGCCAGCGACTCCCAGGTCGGCTGGAAGGGGCCTTTCGCGGCGGCGAGGGCGGGGGAGGCGGCCAGGGCGGCGCCCGTGGCGATGAAGTCTCTTCGGGTGACGGTCATAAGGTCTCGCGGAGCCAGGCTGAACCAGGGTGTTGCGTCATGATCCCGGCCCTACGCCCAGCGAGGACCCGATCCGTTCGCTCGCGCCGGCGAGGCTTGCGGCGCGCTAAACAGGCGGCCTGATGTTAGCGCTGTCAAAAAGTGAGCGGACCGCTTCATTAGGAGTTCCCAACCCGGATTTCTTCTGTGTATTTGTCGTACAAAATAGGCGGCCGATGGACCGCCGTCCATAGGTATGACAACGCTGTCCGGCGCGTTTCGCCGCCACGAAGAAAGAGTTGGGGGAGTATGAACACCAGGACCCTGTGCGTCGCCCTGCTGGCGTCGACCTTCCTGTCCGGCGCCGCGGCGGCCGAAACCGGATCCCAGATGGCCGGGCCTCACACGGCCCATGCCGCCAAGTGGCCGGCGGCCAAGAGCCAGGGCCTGATCGACCCGGCCACCGAGGCTTTCGTCTCGGACCTGCTGTCCAGGCTGACCCTGGAAGAGAAGGTCGGTCAGGTCATTCAGGCCGATATCGGCGCGATCAAACCCGAGGACCTGAAGACCTATCCGCTGGGCTCGATCCTGGGCGGCGGCAGCTCGCCGCCGATCGGCGCGCCCGACCGCTCGCCTCAGAAACCCTGGGTCGACACCGCCCGCGCCTTCCGCGAGGCCGCCGCCCAGCGTCCGGGCGGGACGCACGTCCCGCTGATGTTCGGCATCGACGCCGTGCACGGCGATAACAACGTCGTCGGCGCCGTGCTCTTCCCGCACAACATCGCCCTGGGCGCGGCCCATGACCCCGAACTGATCCGCCGCATCGGCAAGGCCACCGCTCTGGAGACCTCGGCCGCCGGCTTCGACTGGGCGTTCGGCCCGACCCTGGCCGCGCCGCGCGACGACCGCTGGGGCCGCACGTACGAGGGCTATTCCGAGGACCCCGCCATCATCCGCCAATATGCCGGCGAGATGATCCTGGGCCTGCAGGGCGCGGTGTCTCAAGGGGGCGTGATCCAGCAGGGCCACGTGGCCGCCAGCGCCAAGCATTTCCTGGGCGACGGCGGCACCGAGAATGGCGTCGACCAGGGGAACACCAAGGTCTCCGAGGACGAGCTGATCCGCATCCACGCCCAGGGCTATGTTCCCGCGATCAACGCCGGGACCCTGACGATCATGGCCTCGTTCAACAGCTGGAACGGCCAGAAGATGCACGGCGCCAAGAGCCTGCTGACCGACGTGCTGAAGGGCAGGATGGGCTTCGACGGCTTCGTGGTCGGCGACTGGAACGGCCACGGCCAGGTGCAGGGCTGCAAGCCCACCGACTGTCCGGCCTCGATCAACGCCGGCCTCGACATGTTCATGGCGCCAGACAGCTGGAAGGCGCTGTACGCCAACACCTTGGCGCAGGTGAGGTCGGGCGTGATCCCGATGGCCCGCCTGGACGATGCGGTCCGCCGCATCCTGCGGGTGAAGGCCAAGCTTGGTCTTTTTCAGGCCGCCCGTCCCTATGAGGGCCGCGAGGGCGTGATCGGTTCGCCCGAGCACCGCGCCATCGCCCGCGAGGCGGTCCGCAAGTCGCTCGTCCTGCTGAAGAATGACGGCGTCCTGCCGGTCAGGAGCTCGGCCAATGTTCTGGTCGCCGGCTCGGGCGCGGACGACATCGGCAAGCAGTCGGGCGGCTGGACCCTGTCGTGGCAGGGCACGGGCAACACCAATGCCGACTTCCCCAACGCCGAGTCGATCTTCGCCGGCGTCAAGACCGCCGTCGAGGCCGGCGGCGGCTCGGCGACCCTGTCGGTGGACGGTTCTTTCGCCAAGAAACCCGACGTCGCCATCGTGGTCTTCGGCGAAAATCCGTATGCGGAAGGTGTCGGCGACCTGAAGACCAGCCTGGAATACCAGGCGGGCGCCAAGACCGATCTTGCCTTGCTCAAGAGCCTGAAGGCTAGGGGCGTGCCGGTGGTGGCGGTGTTCCTCAGCGGCCGGCCGCTGTGGGTCAATCCCGAGATCAACGCCTCGGACGCTTTCGTCGCCGCCTGGCTGCCGGGCTCGGAGGGGGGCGGCGTCGCCGACGTGCTGATCGGCGATGCGGCCGGCAAGCCGCGCAACGACTTCCACGGCAAGCTGTCGTTCAGCTGGCCCAAGCGCGCCGACCAGTTCCGCCTGAACAAGGGCGACAAGCGCTACGATCCGCTGTTCGCCTATGGCTATGGCCTCAGCTATGCGCGCCCCGGTAGGGTCGCCAAGCTGTCCGAGGTCTCGGGCGTCAAGCCGGTGGCCGACAACGCCGTGAGCTACTTCGTCGGCGGCAAGACGCCGCCGCCCTTCGCGTTCAGGGTCTCGCCCTCGACGGCGGTGCAGCTGACGCCGGTCGACGCCGGCAATGTCCAGGAAGCCGGCCGCCAGGTCACCTTCGCGGGCGAGAAGATGGCGCGCCTGACCATCGTCGGCGACAAGCCGCTGGACCTGTCGTTCCAGACCAATGCCGACATGGCGCTGAGCTTCGACTACCGCCTCGACGCGCCGGCCACCCAGCCGGTGGTGCTGGCCATGGGGGCGGGCAAGCTGGACGTCACCCCGCCGGCCGGAACGCCGACCGGTCAATGGGCCAGCGTCAAGATTCCGCTGAAGTGCTTCCAGGCCGCCGGGACCGACGTGACCCAGGTCGCCGCGCCCTTCGACCTCTCCACCGCCGGGGCTTTCCAGGTCTCGATCGCCAATGTGAAGCTGACGACCGACCCGGCCGGGGCGATCTGCCCGGCCAAGGCGCAGTGACGGTCGGAAAGAGGGGATCACACATGCGCTTGAAGTCCTTGGCGGTCGTGGCCGTCTCCTTGTTCGCCACATCCCTTGTGGCTTCTGGCGCGGTCGCCGCGCCCTTGGCCTCGGTGTTCAGCGACCACGCGGTGCTGCAGCGCGACCAGCCTATCCGGGTCTGGGGTCAGGCGGCGCCGAGCGCGGCGGTCAGCATCGATCTCTCCGGCGTCGGCGCCAGCGCCACGGCCGACGCGCAAGGCCGCTGGAGCGCGGCCTTGCCGGCCCGTCCGGCCGGTGGTCCCGCCCTGACCCTGACCGTCCAGGCGGGGGCCGAGCGGCAGGTGGTCTCGGACCTGGTGATGGGCGACGTCTGGCTGTGCTCGGGCCAGTCGAACATGGAATATCCGCTGCGCCGGGCCCTGGCCGGCGACAGCGAGACAGCTAGCGCGGGCGACCCTAACATCCGCCTCCTGCAGACCGGCAAGATCAGCAAGCCCACGCCGCAGGCCGATCTGCCGGCCGGCGTCGTCTGGAAGGTCGCCACGCCCACGAGCGCGGCCGAGTTCAGCGCCGCCTGCTTCTTCCTGGGCAAGGACCTGCGCAAGTCCCAGAACATCCCCGTCGGCCTGATCGACGCCACCTGGGGCGGCTCGGTGATCCAGGACTGGATCAGCCGCGAGGGCCTGGCCGCGCTGAAGACCTATGATGAGGGCCTGGCGGTGCTGGCCGACTACGCCCGCGACCCGGCGCTGGGCCTGTCCCGGTGGGCCACGATGCTGGACCGCTGGGCGGTCGCGAAGCTTCCCAGCGCCCGCGGCTGGGAAAAGCCCGACCTCGACGACCGTGGCTGGAAGACCATGCCGACGGAGCAGTTCTGGGAGACGGTTCCCGGCTTGGAGACGTTCGACGGAACGATCTGGCTGCGCGCCGAGGTCACCTTGACCAAGACGCAGGCGGCGCGGGGGGCGACCCTGGCCCTGGGACCGGTCGACGATAGCGACACCACCTTCGTCAACGGTCGCGCGGTGGGCTCCACCGACGGCTGGAATACGCCGCGCGACTATCGCCTGCCGGCGGGGATCCTGAAGGCGGGGCGCAATGTCATCGCCGTCCGGGCGGTCGATACGGGCGGCGGCGGCGGCGCCTGGGGCAAGGCGGCGGAGAAGGGGCTGAAATTCGACGACGGAACCTTCGTCCCCCTTGGGCCGGCCTGGCGCTACAAGGTCGCCGCGTCCCTGACTGACACCGGCTTGCCGCCGCACGCGCCCTGGCAGGGCGCCAGCGGCCTATCGACCCTGCGCAACGGCATGATCGCCCCGCTGGTCCCGTTCGGGGTCAAGGGCTTCGCCTGGTACCAGGGCGAGGCCAATGTCAGCGAGGCCAGCGAGTACGCCCGCCTGATGCCGGCCCTGGTCGCCGACTGGCGCCAGGCGTTTGGGGATGGGAACCAGGCCTTCTTGCTGGTGCAGCTGGCCGCCTTCGGGCCGCAGAAGCCCGGCGTTCAGGAGTCGAGCTGGGCCGCCTTGCGCGATGTCCAGCGCCGGACGGCCGCCGCCGATCCCAAGGTCGGCATGGCCAGCGCCGTCGACATCGGTTCGCCCTACGATATCCACCCAGCGGACAAGGCCCGCGTCGGCCAGCGCCTGGCGCTGCTGGCCCGCAAGCTGGCCTATGGCGAGACCGGCCTGATCGCCGCTGGCCCGGCGCCGGTGAGCGCCCGTCGCGACGGCGCGGATATCGTGGTGACCCTGGACCAGCCAGCCGTGGTCTATGGCGCCGCGCGGCCGATCGGCTTCGAGGCCTGCGACACGGCCTGCCGCTTTGTCGATGCGACCGTGGAGGGGGTGACCGTGGAAGGGGCGAGCGTGCGGCTGGTCGGCGCCGGCGCGGCGAGCAAGATCCGCTACGCTTGGGCCGACAGCCCGATCATCAACCTGTACGGCGCGACGGGCCTGCCGGCGACACCGTTCGAGCTGGCGGTCCCGTGATGGCGTTCTCCTCCCTCTGGGGGAGCAGACCTTGATCGCACAAGCTTCAGCACGATTCCTTGGTTACCCCGCCGTTAACCAGCAACCCTTTGTTCGGGTTGACATTTGGCTCTCGTCAGGGAGCCCCGAATTGAGTTTGGACGAGCGTCAGGCGTGGATCGATCTGTGGGAGGCGGTGTTCGGCGAGCCGCCGCCGATCCAGGCGGATTCCGACCTGACCGCGCGGATCCTGATCGAACACCTGCCCGTGGCGCCCCCCTACGAACTCAAGTCCCGAACTGAGTGAACGGCACGCGGTTGAAGAACTCGCGCTCGGCGCCGCGCGGATCGTCTTCCAGGCGCGAGGTGTTGTCGAACACCATCGTCTGGCGGCGGGGCAGGGTGTAGGGCTCCCACCTGGGCAGGCTGCCGCCGTTCGGATCGCCGTTGCGGGCGAAGTTGATGAAGGCGTCGCTCATGGTGTTCGACATGGCGACCGACTCCGGGCCGACGCCCACGATCGAGCCCTTGGCGTCCAGCGTGCCGAACACCAGGCCGATGTCGATGGTGTGCGGCGCGCCGAACACGCCGCCCTGGATCGGCGACGTCCAGTTGACCTGATAGGCATAGGCCGGGGCGCCGGCCCTGGCGCGCTCCTCGTCCTGGATGATCGCCGCCTTCCACGAGCGGCCGGCGGTCGAGGCCGCGAAATAGACGTCCGCCGGCGAATAGCTGGGATAGGTCTTGCGGTAGAAGGCCACCACCGTCTCGGGATCGATGTCGATGCGGGCGTTGAACTGGCCAGGCAGCCGGGCGATCACCTCGTCCCAGGTCTTGGGGAAGGTCGAAGCGTCCCAGCCGATGAAGCCCTTGGTCTCGTCGTGGGTGTTGCCGCACATCATCGGTACGTGGAGGCCCACCGGCGAGGCGTCGGGGAAGAACGGGTGGCGGGTGAGGCTGCGCTGGTCCAGCACCGGGCCCATGTAGACCCCGCCCGAGCCGGCCACCGGATCGATGGCCTTCAGCCCGGCCAGCATCTGCTCGGCGGACAGGGCGCGCAGCGCGGCCAGGTCCGTCACGCCCAGCTTGTCCAGGAACAGCTTGGCGCGCTTGGTGGCGTTGAACGGGCCGCCGACCGTCACCTGCTGGCCGCTCATGGTCGCGGCGCGGTGGAACAGGCCCTTGGCGGTCGGCATGGCCATCAGCGTGGCGATCTTGGCGCCGCCGCCCGATTGGCCGAACAGCATCACCCGGTCCGGGTCGCCGCCGAAGGCCGCGATGTTGTCGCGCACCCACTGCAGGGCCAGAACGAGGTCCAGCTGGCCGGCGTTGCCGCTGTCGGCCACGGTCGGATCATTGAACAGGCGGGCCAGGTACAGATAGCCAAAGGCGTTCAGGCGGTGGTTGACGGTGACCACAACCACGTCGCCGCGCTTGGCCAGCTTGGTCCCCTCGTACCAGGGGCTGGCGCCCGAGCCGCCGTTATAGGCGCCGCCGTGGATGTAGAACATCACCGGCCGCTTGCCGCCGTCGGCCAGGCCGGTTCTCTTGCCCGCCTTGGCCGGGGTCCAGACGTTGAGGAACAGGCAGTCCTCCGAAAGGGTCTCGCCCTCCTCGCCCTTGCCCGTCTGCATCGAGGCCGCGCCATAGGCCAGGGCGTCCTTCACGCCGGTCCAGGGCTCGGGCTTGACGGGCGCCTGGAAGCGGCGCGCGCCGCCGGTGTCGGCTCCATAGCGCAGGCCCTTGAAGACGCTGACCTCGCCGTCGACATAGCCGCGCACCTTGCCGTTGGTGGTCTGGACGATCGGCGAGCGCTTCTCGGCCGTGAAACCGGTGGTTGGCAGGGCGGCATAGGCGGCCAGGGCGGCGGCCCCGGTGATCAGGGTGCGGCGATTAGGCATGGCCATGGGAGCTTCCTCCTGCGCTTCTCAAGAGCGGTTCGTTAGAAGCGGTATCACGGATGACACCGGTGACAATCCACTATTTGGCTTTCTGGCCCGCAGGCTCGCGCGCATGGCGTGGATAGCCGAGCGACGGGGAGGCGAACCCAGGCTGGACAGTTCCGCGCCGCCGCTGAACAAGGCGGCATGGTTGGAAATCGTTTTGAATCACCGGATCGCGGCCCGCGGGGACGTCTGCAGAACCTGCTGGCCAACAGTGTCGGCTTGGCCCGCCTGCGGCGGGCGGTCTTCTCGCGTTTGCCATTTCCGGTGCTGGCCAGCGATGTGCGCGACGTCGTCTACGCCAGCTGGTCGCGCCGCTGGCCAGCTTCGCGAACGAAATCCCACCGGACGTGGCGGTGCTAGAACGGGATGGGCGGACGATCGTCACGGTCCTCACCTATCGCCATGGCGGCTTCGGCCCGGTTCTGGCCGGTCCGCTGCGGCGACTGTTCCCTTCGCCCCGGCAGAGCAACTGGCGGCTCTATCTGGCGCGGCCGGGGGTGGTTCTGTTCGTGAAGAATATCTTCGACAGCGCGCTCTATGCCCTCGGCGCACGGATGTTCAGCGACGCCCTGCCGTCGCACCATGCAGCGCGCCTCGATCTGGCCAGCGATACGACCGGTTGCCGTGTCGAGATCGGTGGGCCTGGCAGTGCGCCGGGGTTGATGCTGGAGGCCGTGCGCGCCGATGCGCGGACCCTGCCGGCCGCGTTCGCGCCGTTCTTTTCCGACTGGGTCGAGGCTGTCGGCTTTCTGTGCCTGCAGCACGCGGCCGTGGGGCCGATCGCGGGCGAGGCAGGCCTGGCCTATGCTGAGATCGACCTGCCGATCGATCTCGACACGGTGCAGCCGCTGGCGGCGAACGCCTGCGCGCCCGGCGACTGGCTGGCCGCGCGAGGCGTCGTGGGCCAGCCGTTCTGCTTCCGGGTGCCGGCCGCGCCGTTCCGGGTGCTGTCGGAGAGGGTGAAGGCCGCCCTCTAAAAGGCCCGCTAGCCCAGCGCCCGCACCGCCGCGGCGTGCTCGGCGATCACGGCCTTGGTCGAGGCGTCGGTGTCGAACACACCGTACAGGCCCTGCTCCTCCTGGGGCGGATCGCCGACGAAGCTCTTGTCGCCGGCGACGAACCAGGCGTCCGGATGCTGGGCGCGGCCTTCGCCGTTCCAGGCCCAGAAGTTCGTGCCGGCGATCGGTCCGCCAGCCTTCATGTCCTCCAGGGCCAGGTCGTAGAGGGTCCTGTAAAAGCGGTCCTTGTCGGCCGTGGCCGAGCCCGGCGCGAATGTCCGCGCCTCGCGGATCAGGCCGAACTCCTCGATGATCAGCGGCTTGTTCAGCTGCCTGGCCAGGGCGATGTGGCGGGTGATGTAGTCGCGGCACCTGGCCTCGCCGTCGGCATAGGTGGCCGGCTGGTTCTTGACGTCGATCCAGCCCCAGTTGTTGGGCCACACGTGCAGGGTCAGGTAGTCGATGGTGGCCGGCCTGTGGGCCTCGACCACGCAGGCCTCGCTGTGCAGGCAGCCCATGCTGCCTTCGCTGCCGGTGCTGACCAGGTGGTTGCGGTCCAGTGTCTTGATGATGGTCGAGACCTCCTCGATCCATCGGTAGTAGGTCGGCAGGTTCTTGGCGCCGAACGCCTCCGTGCCGCCCGGGCGCGGCTCGTTGGCCAGCTGCCAGGCCATGATCGTCGGGTCGTCGCGATAGGCCTTGCCGGTGACGGTGTTCTGGCGGCCGACCAGGCTGGTCAGGTAGCGGCGGAAGAGGGCGTTGGCCTTCTGGTCGCCGTAGAAACGACCGGAATAGTCGGGGAATTCGGGCCACGGATGGGCCGGATCGCCCTGCTGGAACCAGGGGCCGGCGCCGACCCAGTTCAGATAGGCCGGCATGCCGCCCGACCAGTCCCAGAAGTTGTTGACGTAGATCACCGCCTTCATGTCGCGGGCGGCCATCTCGGCCAACAAGACGTCGAGGCCCTTGAGCAGGTCCTGGTTGTAGACGCCGGGCGCTTCCTGGAAGGTCGGGCTGACGGCGGCCTTGGCCGGCGAACGCTCGCCCGCGCCCAGCACCCGCAGGTTGGTGACGCCCAGGGCCTTGAGCCGATCGAGTTCGCGCTTCAGCCGCTCGCGGTCGCCGGTGGCGCCGGGCGAGCCCAGCCAGGCCCCGTACCAAAGGTTCGCGCCGGCGAAGCGGTAGGGCTTGCCGTCCAGCACGAGACGGCCGTTATCGACGGCGACGAAGCCCTTCGGCAGCGCTGTCTTTTCCTGCGCGGCGCCGAGGGCGGGCGCGGCGAGCAGGGTGGCGGCCGAGCCGCCCAGCATGAAGCGTCTGGTGAACATGATCCGGCGTTTCCCCTGGAAGATCTGCGTTTCTGAAGATCCGTTTTTCCGGGAGCCTAGCCGAGCGCACGCCCGGGGAAGGCGGTTAAATGGAGATGATGTAGGAAATGCCGTCTCAGCGCTTGGCCGCGTGGGCGAGAGTCCAGTCGACGATGGTCGAGAGCGCCGACGGGGCGAGGGTCTCCTCGATGGCCGCGTATTCGGACGGCGCGCCGGTGCGGGCGGTCTGGAGGAGATGGTTCAGGCCCGGCAGCACCAGGGTCGTGGCGTCGGGATTGCCGGCCAGGGCGGCCTTGATCGCCGGAATGTTCACCTGCGCCGAGACCTGGACGTCCTTGTCGCCGTTGATCGCCAGGACGGGCGCGCGGACCTGGGCCAGGGCCTTGGCCGGATCCAGGGTCACGAAGGCGCGGTACCAGGTCGAGTTCATCAGATCGGTCAGGGCCCGGGCGTTCTGGGCGCCGGAACCTTCGGTCAGGGTCTTGATCAGCAGGGGCTGGGCCTTGATCTGGTCGGGCTCGGTTCGAACGATGGCGTTGGCGGCCGCGATCACATCGGCCTGCTTGGCGGCGACCGTCTCGCCGGCCCCCGAGGCGGCGTAGATGTCGTGGTACTGCCGGGGCAGGATCTGGTCGCCGGGCACGCCCGTGCCGGCCATCAGCACGACGAAGGCGATGCGCGGGTCCTTGGCCGCGACCAGGGGCGCGATGACCCCGCCCTCGCTGTGGCCGATCAGGCCGACACGGTCGGGATCGATGTCCTTGCGGCCGCGCAGATAGGCGACGCCGGCGGCGACGTCGGTGGCGAAGTCAGCGGTCGTCGCGCTGAAGAAATCGCCGGCCTGCGAGCCGCCCACCCCGCGATCGTCGACCCGCAGCACCGCCACGCCGCGCCGGGTCAGGGCGTCGGCCAGCACCAGGAAGGGCTTGTGATCGAAGAGTGTCTCGTCGCGGTCCTGCGGGCCCGAGCCGGTGATCAGCACGGCGACCGGAAACGGCCCCTCGCCCCGCGGCAGGGTCAGGGTTCCGGCCAGCTTCAGGCCGGACGTGGGATTCATGTAGGCGACGTCCTCGGCGCGATACGGAAACGGCGGCTGGGGCGTCTGCGGGCGCTTGGGCGCGACCACGGCCTGTGGCGTGCGCTCCAGCTTGAGCGGCAGCTTGCCGCCGTTCTGCAGCCACTGGCCGGAGATCGACTTGCGGTCGCCGGCGACCTGGCCCTCGAAGCTGGCGACCGGCGCGGTCAGGGTCACGGTCAGCTGGTCGCCGGCCAGGGTCGCGGTCGCCTTCAGGCCGGCGACCTTCTGGGCCGGGCTATCGACGCTGGCGGTTCCATCGGGTTGCAGGTGGAAGACCAGCGGCAGCTTTACGCCCGCATCCAGAGTTCCGTACCAGTCGCCCGCGATCGGGGCGATCTGGGCCATGGCGGCGAAGGGCGCGAAGAGGGCCGCGACGAACGCCGCGCGAGGCAGGAAACGCATGTGGCTGGAGCTCCCCGATATGGAGGGAATGTGACCACAGGTCGAGCGTGGCGTCTACCGGTGCTCCAGGCTGTGCCAGATGCGGGTGACAAAGACGCGCTGCCCGATGACGTCGTAGCGAAGGATATAGCCGGCTTGGCCGAACGGTACGGTCAGTTCTCTGGCGGTTTCGTCGAGGGAGCGTCCGCGAAGCGGAAAGGTTATCAAGGTATCGAAAGCCGCTTCCAGAAGGTCGGCGAGCTGTGCGGCGGCATGCGGATCGCGAAGCGTCAGCCAAAGATCAAGGCGTGCGAGATCCGCTCTGGCCTGGCGAGTAATTTCGACGGAGAAGGTCGTCCGTCGCGACCGCCGAACCTCCGCAGTCGCGCCCGAAACTCAGGCCAGGGAATAGTGTCGCCCGTACGTATCGCCTCCTCGGCGATGGCGTGGTCGATTGCCGGGTCCGGATCGACGATCTTCGGCGGAGCTCCGGTGAGACCAGCCTCGATCAAGGCTGCGGCGTAGTCCGCGGGAGACAGGCCATAGCGCTCCGCTCCCGCTTTCAGCTGGGCGATTTGCTCGGGGGCGAGAGGAACATTGAAACCGTCGGCCATGGGCGAAGGGTCTCGCCCATGGCCTTGCGGGTCAAGTCACAGATTCAGCAGCGCCGGATCGCCGCCTTGGGCGGTGATGTTGACGCTGACCGCCCGCTCGACCGCGAAGCGCAGCAGGGCGTGGGGGCCGCCGGCCTTGGGGCCGGTGCCCGACAGGCCCTCGCCGCCGAACGGCTGGACGCCGACGACGGCCCCGGTCATCGAGCGGTTGACATAGGCGTTGCCGGCCGGGACCAGGCGCTGGACGTCGGCGGCGAAGCTCTCGATCCGCGAATGGACGCCCAGGGTCAGGCCGTAGCGGCGGGCGGCCAGGGCGCCGGCGACCTGTTCCAGGGCCTCGGGCTTGTAGCGGACCACGTGCAGCACGGGGCCGAACACCTCGCGTTCGAGGAAGTCGGCGGCGGGGATCTCGGCCAGGACCGGGGCGAAGAACATGCCGCTGGCCGGGGCGGTCAAGGCGTGCAGCACCTTGGCTTCCTGGGCCAGGCGGGCCTGGTGCTTGTCGAGGGCGGCCTTGGCCTCGGCGTCGATGACCGGGCCGACGTCGGTGACGGCCAGGGCGGGGTCGCCCAGCACCAGGGCGTCCATGGCGCCCTTCAGGCCGTCGATGATGTGGTCGGCGGTGTCCTCGGGCAGGAACAGCAGGCGCAGGGCCGAGCACCGCTGGCCGGCCGAGCCGAAGGCCGAAACGATGACGTCGTCGATGACCTGTTCGCGCTGGGCGGTGGTGTCGACGAACATGCCGTTGAGGCCGCCGGTCTCGGCGATGAACGGGACGATCGGACCCTGGCGCTGGGCGAGGGTCTGGTTGATCCGCCAGGCGGTGTCGGTGCCGCCGGTGAAGGCGACGCCGTCCAGGCCCTCGTGGCTGGTCAGGGCCGCGCCGACGGTCTCGCCGCGGCCGGGCAGCAGGGCCAGCAGGCGCGGGTCCAGACCGGCGGCGTGGTACAGCTTCACGGCCTCGAAGGCGATCAGCGGGGTCTGCTCGGCGGGCTTGGCCAGCACGGCGTTGCCGGCGGCCAGGGCGGCGGCGATCTGGCCGGTGAAGATGGCTAGCGGGAAGTTCCACGGGCTGATGCAGACGAAGACGCCGCGGCCGGCCAGTCGCAGGCTGTTGGTCTCGCCGACCGGCCCCTTCAGGATCTCGCCCGGACCGAACTGGTCCTCGGCCAGCATCGCGTAGTAGCGGCAGAAGTCGACGGCCTCGCGGACTTCGGCGATCCCGTCCGACAGGGTCTTGCCGGCCTCGCGCGACAGGATGGCGATCAGGCGGTCGATGTTGCTCTCGAGCGCGTCGGCCATGGCGCGCAGGACCTTGGCGCGGGCCGGGCCGCCAGCCTGGTCCCAGGCGGGTTGAGCAGCGCGGGCCAGGCGGAAGGCCTCGTCGATCTGCGGGCCTTGCGCCTCGGACACCGCGCCGACCACCTTGGCCTCGTCCGCGGGCGCCGCCACCGGCAGCGGCGGGCCGCCGGCCGTCAGCTTGCCGCCGACCAGCGGACCGGCCGCCAGGGTCTCGGCGTCGATCGCCGTGACGGCGGCCGCCAGGCGTTCGCGGTCAGCCTTCACCGACAGGTCCAGGCCGGCGCTGTTCTGGCGGCGAGGGCCGTAGACGTCGATCGGCGTCGGGATCTTGGCGTGGCGGTCCGGATGGGCCTCGACGGCGTCGATCGGATCGACCACCACCTTCTCGACCGGCACCCGCTCGTCCAGCAGGGCGTGGACGAAGCTGGTGTTGGCGCCGTTCTCCAGCAGGCGGCGGACCAGGTAGGGCAGCAGGTCCTCGTGGCCGCCGACGGGCGCGTAGGCCCGCAGGGTGATCCCGTCATAGAGGTCGTCGGCGGCCTTGTAGAGCGCCTCGCCCATGCCGTGCAGGCGCTGGTGCTCGATCTTGACGCGGGCGTTCTTGGCCATCCGCACCACGGCCGCCAGGGTGTGGGCGTTGTGGGTGGCGAACTGGGCGTAGAGGTGCGGCGCCGCGTCTATCAGGGCCTTGGCGTTGACCAGGTACGACAGGTCCGTAGCCGGCTTGGTCGTATAGACCGGATAATCCGGGCGGCCGGCGACCTGGGCGCGCTTGATCTCGCTGTCCCAATAGGCGCCCTTGACCAGGCGCACCATCAGGCGGCGGCCGGTCTCTTCGCTGAGGGCGCGCAGGCGGGTGATGACCTCGCCGCAGCGCTTCTGATAGGCCTGGACGGCCAGGCCCAGGCCCTTCCAGTCGCCCAGCTCAGGCTCGCGGCACAGGCGGTCCAGCAGCTTCAGCGACAGGGCCAAGCGGTCGGCCTCCTCGGCGTCGATCGTGAAGTTGATGTCGTGCTTGGCGGCGATCTTCGCCAGGCGCAGGGTGCGGGGATAGAGCTCTTCCCACACCCGGTCCTCGTGCGTCGCCTCATAGCGCGGGCATAGGGCCGAGAGCTTGACAGACACGCCGTGGCCCTTCTCCGGACCCGCGCCTTTCGACAGCTTGCCGACCGTCAGAATAGCGTCGGCATAGGCCTTCTCGTAGCGCTCGGCGTCGGCGGCGGTGCGGGCGCCTTCGCCCAGCATGTCGAACGAGCACATCGTGTCTTCGTTGGCCGCGCGCTTGATGGCGGCCTCGATCGTCCGCCCAAGGACGAACTGCTCGCCCATGATGCGGATCGCCTGGCCGACGGCGGCGCGGATCACCGGCTCGCCGATGCGTCCGGCCAGCTTCTTGATGAAGCCGGGCAGGTCCTTCTGCGCCTGGTCGTCGGGCTCGACGATCTTGCCGGTCAGCATCAGGCCCCAGGTGGAGGCGTTGACGAACAGGCTGTCGCTGCCGCCCAGGTGGCTGGCCCAGTCGGCCGAGCCGATCTTCTCGGCGATCAGCTTGTCCCGGGTGTCGTCGTCGGGCGTGCGTAGCAAGGCCTCGGCCAGGCACATCAGGGCCAGGCCCTCGCGGGTGCCTAGGCTGAACTCCTGCAGGAAGCTCTCGACCACGCCCTGCTTGCGGACGCTGCGGCGGGCTCCGCGCACCAGGGCCTCGGCCTCGGCGCGGACGGCGGCGCGATCCTCGCTGGACAGGGGCTTGCTGGCCAGCAGGTCGGCGATCACGGCGGCTTCGTCGCGATACTTGCCGTCGTCGAGGCTGTCCCAGGTCGTCGAGGCGGTCATGGCGCTTCCTGCAGTTAGAATATCGTCGGTCTAACTCGACTTTCGCCAAAGGTGCTTCGTTTGTTGATCGGGAGAGGCGTTTGTTCTTCGGCGAAAGTGGCGGAAATGATCGTTCGCTCCAGCCCAAGCGAAGGCGGGCGCGCGCGAGTGGGCGCGGCGGACAGGATGCTCTGGAAGTGGGGAGGGAGGAAGGGGCGCGCTCTGGGGGGAGACGTCCGCGCCCCTTCCTCTCTGGCGCGACGGCCCGGTTAGGGGGCGGGCGTCGCATTGGGTCCAGCCCTCGGTGGCTGACCGATCGCCCGGCGCCTTTTGAGGAGGGGGAGAGGCGCGAGGCGGGGCTGGAACGATCGAGGGTGTAACGCTAAGCTTGGCGAAGGTGCTACGTTTGTGAGCGCTACTTTTCGAAGCTTCTTCGGTGATAGCCCGACATGGCCATTTCTGCTCTCGATGACACCGATCGCCGGCTGTTGAAGGTTCTGCAGGTCGATGGCCGCATCACCAACGCCGAGCTGGCCAAGCGCTGCAACCTGTCGCCGGCGGCCACCTTCGACCGCGTCCGGCGGCTGCGCGAGCGCGGCTACATCACCGGCTACGCGGCCCTTTTGGACCCGGCCAAGGTCGATCGGGCGCTGCTGATCTTCGTCGAGGTGGTGCTGGAGCGGACCACGGGGGAGACCTTCGAGGACTTCGCCGCCGCCGTGCGCCGCGCGCCCGAGATCCTGGAGTGCCACATGGTGGCGGGCGGCTTCGACTATCTGATCAAGGCCCGCGTGCGCGACATGGAGGCCTATCGCAACTTCCTGGGCGACATTCTGGTCAGGATGCCCGGCGTGCGCGAGACGCGGACCTATGCGGTGCTCGAGGAGGTCAAGAGCACGGTGCAGTTGCCGCTCTAGCCCTTCTCCCGCTCCCGGAAGGCCGCCACCTTGGCGCGGTTGCCGCAGGCGCCCATCGAGCACCAGCGGCGATCGCCCTTGCGCGACGTGTCCAGGAACAGGATGGCGCAGGTTGGCCCCTGGCACTGGCGGATGCGTTCGCCGTCGGGGCCGCCCAGCAGCAGCACCGCTTCGCGCGCCACGCCGGCCAGCAGCGCCCGCGCCCCGCCGCTCAGCCGTGTCTCGCCCGAGGCGTCCAGCCAGGGCGCGGCGGCCGGCTGGGCGGCGAAGGCGTTGAGCGCTTCGCGCGGGGCGTCGGGCAGGGGTCGGCTTTCGGCGCGGGCCAGGGCCAGGGCGTAGAGCGCCTCACGAAGATCCCGCGCGGTCGAGAGATCTTCGGCGGAGGCGCCAGTCCCGACTTCGGTCAGGCCCGAGGCCACCAGCCAGCGATCCAGGTCGGCGGGGGTGGCCAAGGCGTCGCGGTGGTTCCCGCTGACCCGTCCGGCCAGGGTGGCCGGCAGGTCCAACGGCAGGCGGCCGCCGCGGAAGCGGAAGCCGTCGCGGGTTTCTTCAAGCTTGGGCGTCACGGATGTCTCACTGGAAACCGGATTGACAGGTTAGCGGCGTTCGCCGAGTTTGCACCAGTAACCGATTGAACAAGTTACATGGGGAATGTGATGCGAAACGCGATGATGGGGTTGGCAGTGGTGCTGGCGAGCGCCGGAACCGTCAGAGCCGCCGACTTTCCCCTGGCCGGAACCTGGATCCTGACGGCGGCCGACCGCATCACCCCCGGCGGCGGGCGTGAGCGCGACTACGGCGCCGCGCCCAAGGGCCGGCTGATCGTCGACACGGCGGGCCGCTACAGCCTGCAGATCTTCAAGACCGAGCGCACCGGCTTCGCCTCCGGCGACAAGAAGCGGGGAACGCCGGAAGAGTACGCCGACGCCGTCCTGGGCTCGTCGACGCACTACGGGACCATCGCCATCGACGAGGCCGCCCGCCAGCTGCTGTTCAAGATCGAGGGCGCGTCGTTCAAGACCTGGGAGGGGACGACCCAGCGGCGTTCGTATGAGCTGAACGGGGACGTGCTGAGCTACCGCGTGCCGACCGCGCCGGATGGCAATACGCCGATCTCGGAATGGCGGCGGGAGCGCTAGGGGACGGCTTCCGACCCATACTTCCCCCCTCCGCGCCTACGGCGCTCCTCCCCCGGAGGGGGGAAGAAGGAAGGTGCGCCCCTTCCACCCCAATAGCGACCCCGTCCCCCGAGGTGGAACGGGCGGCTCCGGGGATGGGGGGAGGAGCACGCCCGTTCCGTTCGCGACCATCAGGGAGTGGGGGATGATGGCACGAACTCCCCCGGCGCAGGCCGGGGAACTCTAGGTTTCGTCAGCCCTTGTCGGCGGGCGCGCCGCCGCCCAGGGTCTTGTAGAGGGTGACCAGGTTGGTCGCCCGGGCCAGGCGCGCGGTGATCAGGCCCTGCTGGGCCGTGTACAGCGTGCGCTGGGCGTCCAGCAGGGTCAGGGCGCTGTCCAGGCCGGCGTCGCGGCGCTGCTGCGACAGGCGCTGGCTGTCCGTGGCGGCGGTGACCAGCCGTTCCTGGGCGCCCAGGCGATCGGCGACCGTCTGGCGCACCGACAGGGCGTCGGAAACCTCACGGAACGCCGTCTGCACCGTCTTCTCATAGGTCGCCACGGCGATGTCCCGGTCGGCCTTGGCGCTCTTCAGTCCCGCGACATTGGCCCCGCCGGCGAAGATCGGCAGGGTGATCGAGGGCGTGAAGCTCCAGCTCTTGGTGCCGCTCTTGAACAGGCCGTCCAGGTCGCCGCTGGCCGAACCGGTCGAGCCGGTCAGGGCGATGCGCGGGAAGAAGGCCGCGCGCGCCGCGCCGATATTGGCGTTGGCGCCCTGCAGCTGGTGCTCGGCGGCCAGCACGTCGGGGCGGCGGGCCAGGACGTCCGACGGCAGGCCCGCCGGCAGGTCGGCCAGGACGCTGGCCGAGGCCAGGTCCGCGGACGGCAGCAGATTGGCCGGCACGTCGGTCCCGGTCAGCAGCACCAGGGCGTTCAGGTCCTGGGCCGCCTGGGCGGTGTAGGTCGCGACATCCGAGCGCGCGGTCTCGGCCAGGGTCTGGGCGTTGCGCAGGTCCATCAGCGAGCCGACGCCGCCGTCGACCTGCTGCTGAACCAGGCGAAGCGACTCCTCGCGGGTCTCCAGGGTGCTCCGGGCCAGGGCCAGGCGCTCCTGGTCGGCCGCCAGGGTCAGCCAGGCGTTGGCCGTCTCGGAGATCAGGCTGACGCGCACTGAGCGGGCGGTCTCCTGCTGGGCCAGGAAGGCCTGCAGGGCCTGGGCGTTCAGGCTGCGCACGCGGCCGAACAGGTCCAGCTCGTAGGCCGTGAAGCCGATGGTGGCGCTGTAGACCTCGGTGTCGATCGCGCCGCCGGCCGCGCCGGGGATCTGCCCCAGCTGCGAGGCGCTGGCCGGGGTGTGGGTGCGCTGCTCGCTCAGCGTACCGTTGATGGCTGGGAACAGGGCCGAGCGCTGGATCCCGTACTGGGCGCGGGCCTTCTCGATGTTGAGCACCGCCACCCGGAGGTCGCGGTTCTGCTGCAGGGCCAGGTCGACCACGCCTTGCAGGCGCGGATCGACCAGCACCTGGCGCCAGTCGAGGTCGGCGGCCGTGACCGAGCCCGTGGGCTCGGCCGCCGGCGTGGACCAGGTCTGGGCGACGGGCAGGGTCGGGCGCTCGTACTTCGGCGCCAGGGTGCAGGCGCCGACCGCCGTGGAGGCCAGGAGGATCAGGGTGAGATTGCGGAACATGGTCAGTGGGCCTCCGTCGACGAGATCTCGCCCCCGTGGGTGGCGACGGCCTCGTCATGGCCTTTGTGCTTGGGTTTGAAGACCTTCTCGACCACCACGAAGAACAGCGGGACGAAGAAGATCGCCAGGAGGGTGGCCGAGATCATGCCGCCGATGACGCCGGTGCCGATGGCGTGCTGCGCTCCCGATCCCGCCCCGTTGGAGATCGCCAGCGGCAGCACGCCGAAGACGAAGGCCAGCGAGGTCATGATGATCGGGCGCAGACGGATGCGGACGGCCTCCAGCGTCGCCTCGACCAGGCCCATGCCCTTCTCGTACAGGTCCTTGGCGAACTCGACGATCAGGATGGCGTTCTTGGACGCCAGGCCCATGGTCGTCAGCAGGCCGACCTGGAAGTAGATGTCGTTGCTGAGGCCGCGCACGAAGGTGGCCAGCAGGGCGCCGACGATGCCGAGCGGCACCACCATGATGACGGCCAGCGGGATCGACCAGCTCTCGTACAGGGCGGCCAGCAGCAGGAACACCACCAGGATCGAGATGCCGTACAGGGCCGGCGCCTGGTTGCCGGACTCCAGTTCCTGGGCCGACAGACCCGTCCATTCATAGCTGATGCCCGCGGGCAGCTGGGCGGCCAGCTTTTCCATGGCGGCGATGGCCTGGCCCGAGCTCTTGCCTGGGGCCGGCGCGCCCTGGATGTTGACCGACGACAGGCCGTTATACCGTTCCAGGCGCGGCGAGCCGTAGGTCCACGACGAGGTGGCGAAGGCGGGGAAGGGCACCATCTGGCCGCTGCTGTTGCGCACGTACCAGCGGTTCAGGTCCTCGGGCGTCATGCGGAACGGCGCGTCGGCCTGCATGTAGACTTTCTTCACGCGACCGCGGTCGATGAAGTCGTTCACATAGCTGCCGCCCCAGGCCGCGCTGAGCGCGCTGTTGATGTCGGCGGTGGTCAGGCCCAGGGCGCCGGCCTTGGCCTGGTCGACCTCGATCTTCAGCTGCGGGGTGTCGTCCTGACCGTTGGGGCGCACGCCCGCCAGGTCCGGATTCTGCGACGCCATGCCCAGCATCTGGTTGCGGGCGTTCATCAGGGCCTCGTGGCCGACGCCGCCGATGTCCTGCAGCTGGAAGTCGAAGCCCGACGAGGTGCCCAGTTCCGGAACCGACGGCGGGATCACCGCGAACACCATGGCGTCGCGGATCTGGCCGAAGGCGCCCATGGCGCGGCCGGCGACGGCTTGCGCCTTCAGCTTGGCGGCCTTGCGGTGCTCGAAGTCCTTCAGGCGCACGAAGGCCAGACCGGCGTTCTGGCCCGCGCCGCTGAAGCTGAAGCCCGAGACGGTGAACACCGACTGCACGGCGTCCTTCTCGTCCTCCAGGAAGTGCTTGCGCACCTGGCTCAGCACGGCCTGGGTCTTCTCCTCGGTCGCGCCGGCGGGCAGCTGGACGAGGGTGATCATGATCCCCTGGTCCTCTTCCGGCAGGAAGGCGCTGGGCAGGCGGACGAACAGCAGGCCCATGGCGACGATGATGGCGGCATAGATCGCCATCCAGCGGCCGCTCTTGCCCAGGATGCCGCGGACGGAGCCCTGGTAGCGCGACGACATGTCGTTGAAGCTGCGATTGAACCAGCCGAAGAAGCCGGTCTTCTCGTCGTGGTGGCCGGCCTTGACCGGCTTGAGCAGGGTGGCGCAGAGCGCCGGCGTCAGCACCAGGGCCACGATCACCGACAAGCCCATCGCCGAGACGATGGTGATCGAGAACTGGCGGTAGATCACGCCCTGCGAGCCGCCGAAGAAGGCCATGGGCACGAACACGGCCGCCAGGACCAGGGCGATGCCGATCAGGGCGCCGGTGATCTCGTTCATCGACTTGCGGGTGGCCTCGATGGGCGACAGGCCCTCCTCGGACATCACGCGCTCGACGTTCTCGACCACGACGATGGCGTCGTCGACCAGGAGGCCGATGGCCAGCACCAGGCCGAACATGGTCAGGGTGTTGATCGAATAGCCGAAGGCCGCCAGCACCCCGAAGGTGCCCAGGAGCACGACCGGCACGGCGATGGTCGGGATCAGGGTCGCGCGCCAGTTCTGCAGGAACAGGAACATGACGATGAACACCAGCACGATGGCTTCGATCAGCGTCTTGACCACTTCCTCGATCGACAGCTTCACGAACGGCGTCGAGTCATAGGGGACGACGTACCTGTAGCTGGCCGGGAAGTTCTTCTCGAGTTCGGCCATGCGGGTCTTGACCGCCGCGGCGGTGTCCAGGGCGTTGGCGCCCGGGGCCAGGCGGATCGCGATGCCGGCGGCGGGGTGACCGTTGAACTTGGCGTTCGAGACGTAGCTTTCGGCGCCCAGCTCGACGCGCGCGATGTCGGCCAGGCGGACCGTGGCGCCGCCGGTGGTGTTCTTGACGATGATCTGGCGGAACTGTTCAGGCGTCTGCAGGCGCGACTGGGCGGTGATCGTGGCGTTCAGCCCCGTGCCCGGCAGGTTCGGGGCGCCGCCGATCTGGCCGGCCGAGACCTGGGCGTTCTGGGCCTTGATGGCGGCGGCCACGTCGGCGGGGGTCAGGCTGAAGCTGGCCAGCTTCTGCGGGTCCAGCCAGATGCGCATGGCGTACTGGGCGCCGAACAGCTGAATGTCGCCCACGCCGTCGACGCGGCTTAGCGGATCCTGGATGTTCGAGGCCAGGTAGTCGGCCAGGTCGGTGTTGGTGGTCTTCGGATCCTCGGAATAGAGACCGACGACCATCATGAAGTTACGCGCCGACTTGGCGACCGTCAGGCCTTGCTGCTGGACCTCTTGCGGCAGCAGGGCGGTGGCCGTCTGCAGCTTGTTCTGGACCTGCACCTGGGCGATATCGATGTCGGTGCCGGCCTTGAAGGTCAGGGTGACCGTGGCCGAGCCCGAGCTGTCGCTGGTCGAGGACATGTAGTCCAGGCCGTCCAGGCCCTTCATCTTCTGTTCGATGACCTGGGTGACGCTGTCTTCCACCGTCTTGGCGGAGGCGCCTGGATAGACGGCCGAGATCGAGACCTGCGGCAGGGCGATTTCAGGATATTGCGCGATCGGCAGGGTCCGGATGGCGAGCGCCCCGGCCAGCATGATCACGATGGCGATGACCCATGCGAAGATGGGCCTGTCGATGAAGAAACGCGAAAGCATCGGAGGCCCGCCTTAGTGTTGGGCTTGCGGGGCGGCGGGCTTGCTGCCGGCCGGGACGGGCTTGATCGGCGCGCCGGGGCGCAGCTTCTGCAGGCCCTCGGTGATGACCTTGTCGCCGGTGGCCAGGCCGCTGGTGACCAGCCACTTGTCGCCCTGGGTCTGACCCAGGGTGACCGGGCGAGGCTCGGCCGCGCCCTTGGCGTTGACGACGGTCACCATGGCGGCGCCCTTGGGATCGCGCTGGATGGCGCCCTGCGGGATCAGGATGCCGCCCGTGGTGACGCCCTGGCTCAGCACCGCGCGGACATACATACCTGGCAACAGCGTGCCGTTCGGGTTGTCGAAGATCGCCCGCAGCGTCACCGAGCCGGTGCCCGGATCCACCGAGATGTCCGAGAACTCCAGGCGGCCCGGGACCGGATAGGTCGAGCCGTCCTCCAGCTTGAGGGTCACCTGGGCCGAGCCGGACCGGCCGACCTTGCCCGAGGCGAACTGCTGCTGAAGCTTGAGGAGTTCGGCCGAGGTCTGGGTCAGGTCGACATAGATCTTGGACAGGTCCTGGACAGTCGCCAGAGCCGTGGCCTGGCTGGCGGTGACCAGGGCGCCGGGCGTGACCGAGCTCTTGCCGATGCGGCCGGTGATCGGCGAGGCGACGCGCGTCCAGTTCAGATTGATGCGGGCGTTGTCCAGGGCGGCCTTCTGCACGGCGACCGCGGCGGCTGTCTGGGCGGCGGCGGCCTGGGCGTCGTCATTGTCCTGCTTGGACACCGCGCCGGTCTCGACCAGCGTGCGGTAGCGGTCGGCCTTCAGCTTGGCGGCGTTGGCCTGCGCCTGGGCCTGGGCGAGGGCGGCGGCGGCGCTGTTGACGCTGGCCTGATAGGTGGCGGGGTCGATCTGGTACAGCGACTGGCCGGCGCGGACCATCGAGCCTTCCTGGAACAGGCGAGCCTTGATGACCCCGCCGACCTGCGGACGCACTTCCGAGACCAGATAGGCCGAGGTGCGGCCCGCCAGTTCGGTGGTGAGGCCGACGGACTGGCTCTGGGCGACGACGTAGCCGACCTCGGTTGGGCCACCCATGCCCGCGCCGCCGGCGCCGCCCTTCTGCCCGCAGGCGGCGAGGGTGAGGGCGATGGCGGCGAGCCCCACGGCCCCGATGGCCGCCGAGCGCTGGGTGGCCGAGCGTTGGAATTGCATGTTTGACCCCGGATGCGGTGGCTTAGCGAGCTATTGCCCTTGACTACGCCGGCATGATGAACAATCTGAGAATGAACGTTCATTCTCAAGCGGGCTGGACATAGGAGCGGTACTGTCGCAAGTCAACCTCCTAGCCACAGCTTTGGCTGACCTAACGGAAATGTAATGCCGATCGGGATTTTCCCAAATGGGACCTTCAATGGCTGACGAGACGCATTCGAACCGACCGTCGCCGGAATCGCGCCGCCAGCAGATCCTCGACGCCGCCTGCGAGCGCGTGCGCCAGTCGGGATTCCACGGCGCCAGCATGGCCGACATCGCCAAGGCCGCCGGTCTCAGCGTCGGGCAGATCTATCGCTACTTCGAGAACAAGGAAGCGATCATCGCCGCCATCGTGGCCCAGGACCTGGCCGAGATGCGCGACAAGTTCGACGAGATGGAGAGCCGGCCGGGCACGCTGCGCGACGCCATCGACGATCACCTGCCCGAGGCGGTCGACAAGTGCTTTGACCCCCGGCGCGCCGCCCTGGCCCTCGAGGTCGTGGCCGAGGCCGCCCGCAATCCCAAGGTCGCCGCCATCGTTCGCGCCGCCGACCTGCAGGAGCGTGAGCTGGCCAGGACCATGATGGAGCGCGACCGCCGGCCCGAATGGACCGAGGCCGAGTTCCAGGCCCGCTGCGAGGTCGTCGGACTGCTGTTCGACGGCCTGCTGATGCGCGGCGTCAACCACCCCGACCTGGACCGCGAGGCCCTGACGGCGGTGCTGCGCTCGACGGTGCGCCACCTGCTGAGCTGACGCCGAGCGGCGCGCGCAAGGCCGCTTTGTGTTCGAAATTGGCCAATAAAATCATAGCTTAAGTATCGTTTTGCCGCGACGACCGGTCGCATGGCGAGGGGGCTGTTAACCCAACATATCTGCCGGGCCGCAAGATGCGGCCTGCTCCCCTTCACGACAGAAAGTCACCCATGACCGCATCGCTCGCCAAGACCGTCAGCCCCGCCGCCGCGCGGTGCGCCCTGGGTCTGGCGGTGGTGTTCGCGCCGATGGTGGTGGCGGCCATGGAGCGCCCGGTCACGCGCCACGCTAGCCCGCCGCCGATCGTCAAGCTGCTGGCCAGCATCGCCCCGGCCCAGCCCCGGCCGGCGCCGGTCATGGAACTGGTCTGGAAGGGCGCCGACATCGACGGCGACGGGGCCAGCGACTTCGCCAATCCGACGGGCGCGGCCCCGCGCGGCCATGACGACTTCGGCGACGGCTTCTTCGGCGCCCGCCGCGACGGCGGCAGCCGGGCCCACGAGGGCGTCGACTACGTCGCCCGGGCCGGCCAGACGGTGCATGCGCCGATGTCCGGCTACGTGACCAAGATCGGCTACGCCTATGCCGGCGACACCGAACTGAAGTTCGTCGAGATCACCAACCCCGCCCTGGGCTACGCCGCCCGCGCCTTCTACGTGACGCCCGGCGTCGAGGTCGGCCAGGCCATTCGCCTGGGACAGCCGATCGGCGCCGTCGAGAGCCTGCAGGGCCACTATCCCGGCATCACCGACCACGTGCACCTGGAGATCCTGGCTCCCGGCGGCGACCGCGTGAACGCCGCCGGGCTGATAACCCCCACCCTGGTCGCCAGGACCGGCGCGGCGGCTTAAGACCGCTCGGGCAGGCGCAGCCCGCCCCGCACCAGCTCGGCCCAGACGTCCTCGGCGTCGTCGGCGAAGCGCAGCAAATCCAGGTCGGCCGGCGCGATCATGCCCTGCTCGACCAGAGCGTCGAAGTTGATGATCGCGCGCCAGTAGGCCTCGTCGAACAGCACGATCGGGATGGGCGGGGCCTTGTCGGTCTGGCGCAGGGTCAGGATCTCGAACAGCTCGTCGAAGGTGCCGAAGCCGCCCGGGAACACCACCAGCGCGTTGGCCCGCATCGCCAGGTGCATCTTGCGCATGGCGAAATAGTGGAAGCGGAAGGTCAGGTCCGGCGTGCAGTAAGGATTGGGCGTCTGCTCGCGCGGCAGGGTGATGTTGAAGCCGATGGTCGGCGCGCCGGCCTCGTAGGCCCCGCGGTTGGCGGCCTCCATCACGCCCGGGCCGCCGCCGGTGGCGACGACATTGTCGCGGACGTGGTCGCCGTTCTCCAGCTTGGCGCCGCCGCGCTCGGAGACCAGGGCGCCGAGACGGCGGGCCTCGGCGTACCAGCGCGCCTGCTGGCCCGGCCCGTCCTCGCGCACGCGCGCGCTGCCGAACACCACCACGGTCGAGCGCACGCCCCAGCGCCGCAGGGCCTCGTCGGCCTTGGCGAATTCCAGCAGGAACCGCACCCCGCGCATCGACTCGCCCAGCAGGAAATCCTGGTCCAGCGCGGCCAGCCTGTAGGACGGCGAGGTCAGCTGGGCGTGATTGTCGGGGGTTTGGGTCGGCAGGGGGACTTCGGTCACGATGGGTCGCTCGATCCAGGCTTCTGGGCGCACACTATGCGGCGATGGCCGCGCGGGCTTGACCTAGATCAGGGCGAGGGGCCCCTTCGCAAGTGTTGGATCGCGTTCCTTCCTGTTCGAGGCGGCTTGCGGATGACCACGACCCTGACCTTTCACGGCGCCGCCGGCTGCGTCACCGGCTTCTGCGCCCGGCTCGTCACCGAGCACGCCACGGTGCTGATCGACTGCGGCATGTTCCAGGGCTCCAAGACCCTGAAGGCGCTCAACTACCAGCCGTTTCCATTCGACGCGGGCAAGATCGACGCGGTCCTGCTGACCCACGCCCACATCGACCATTCGGGCCTGCTGCCCAAGCTGATGCTGGCCGGGTTCGAGGGGCCGATCCACGCCACGGCCGCGACGCGGGACCTGGGCGCGGTGATGCTGGTCGACGCGGGCGGCATCCAGGAAAGCGAAGTCGAGAGCCTGAACCGCCGCAACCAGCGCCGGGGGCTGCCACTGGTCGAGCCGATCTACACCGCCCAGGACGGCAAACGCGTCGCCGCCCAGTTCAGTAAGGTCAAGCTGGGCGAGCCGGTCCCGATCGCCCAGGACATCACCGCCACCTGGTGGCCGGCCGGCCACATGCTGGGCTCGGCCTCGATCGCGGTCGATGTCGGCCCGCCGGGCCAGACCAAACGCCTGCTGTTCTCCGGCGACCTGGGGCCTGGAAACAGCCCGTTCCTCGACGATCCCGACGCGCCGGCCGGCGTCGATCACCTGATCATCGAGTCGACCTATGGCGACCGGGAGCGCACTGGGGCCGACAGCGCGGGCCGCCGGCGACAGCTGGCCGACGAGGTCCGCGCCGCCCACGCCGCCGGCGGACCGCTGCTGATCCCCGCCTTCGCCGTCGAGCGCAGCCAGGAACTGCTGGTCGACCTCCTGGACCTGATGGCGGAGGGCGAGGTCCCGTCCGGCGACATCTTCCTTGACTCGCCGCTGGCCATCGAGGCGACCAAGGTCTTCCAGGCGCGGGGCTGGAACCCGCGCACCCAGTCCAACCCGTTCGAGTCGCTGCGGCCCTCCGAGCGCCTGCGGTTCCTGGACTCGCCGGCCGAGAGCGACGGGCTGGAGCGGCTGGGCGGCTGGCACGTGATCCTGGCGGCCAGCGGCATGTGCGACGCGGGCCGAGTGCGCAAGCATCTGGCGCGCCTGCTGTGGCGCAAGGAGGCGACGGTGCTGCTGTGTGGCTACCAGGCGACCGGCACGCTGGGCCGCCTGCTGGCGGACGGGGCGCCGCGAGTCTCGATCCGCGGCGACGAGGTCCGGGTGCGGGCCCGCATCCGCCAGCTGGACGCCTATTCCGGCCACGCCGACGCCTCGGAGCTGGTGGATTGGGCCAAGGCTCGGCTGCCGGTGTCGGGCTCGGTGTTCATCGCCCATGGCGAGCCGGACGCGGCCCAGGGGCTGAGCACGCGGCTGGCGGCGGCGGGCTTCGCGCCCGAGCGGCTGATCATCCCGGCGCTGGACGAGAGCTTCGCGCTGGGCGACGGCGCGGCGATCCGGGCGGGCGAGGGAAAGCCGCGCCTGCCGGCGCAAGCGCCGGGCGCCTTGGACTGGCACAACCAGCGCGCCGACTTCCAGCTGGCGCTGGGCCAGGCCCTGAAGAGCGCGGCCAGCGACGCCGAGCGCGAGGCCCTGCTGAAGGGGCTGCGAGCGCTCCTGGACGCCAGCCGGGGGGCTTAGTCCAGCGCCCGGTACTGGAAGTTCCTGAACCGCGCCGAGCCCTTGCCGGCCGCGTAGATCCCCGGCTTCAGCATCAGGAAGCCGCCGCGGACATTGTGGTGGTAGCCGCTGACTTCCATGCCGCGGTCGAACCGCTTCCAGGTCTTCCCGCCGTCTCCGCTGGTGTGGAAGCTGACGATGTGGCGGGTGTTGATCAGCTTCATCAGCAGCTTGGCGCCGTGCGGGTTCGCGGGGCGGCCGCGCTCGATGCCGTACTGGTGGGTGACGAAGTTCTTCTGATCGAAGCCCAGGCCGGCATAGAGCTGGCGGTCGTAGAACAGGATCAGGCCGGCGCGGGTCTCGGGGTCGACCTCGATCTCGCACTCGATTTCATAGGCCTGGTCGCCGTTGACGAAGATCAGCGGCGCGCCGCTGGACGGGGCCTCGCCGGCGCCCTTGAGGGTCAGGACGCCATTGGCGCGGCTCAGGCGCTGATGCTCGTCCGGCTTGGGATCGAAGAAGTTCCACTGTACGCCGTACTTGTCGGTCGAGAAGTCGTCCGACAGCGCCATGCCATGCGGGCCAGGCTTGCCGCCCCTCGGCTTGGGAATAGGTTTCGAAAGGTCGCCGCCGCCCACCTCGAACCAGCCGTCGGCGGTCCAGGTGACCGGGGCCAGCAGGGTCTGGCGGCCCAGGGTGTAGTAGCCGTTCTCGTAGCCGTGATAGACGGTCCACCAGTCGCCCGGCGTCGGGCCTTCGACCAGGGTCGCGTGGCCGCGCGACCACCACTTCTCGCTGTTGTCGACCGTGCGGACCACGGGATTGCGCGGGTGATCCTCCCACGGGCCGGCCAGGGACTTGGCGCGCGCGACGATGACCATGTGGCCGGTCGGCGGGCCGGCCGTGCCGCCCACGGCGGTGACCAGGTAGAAGTACTCGCCCTTGCGCATGACCTTGGGGCCCTCGGGCGAGAAGCCCTCGACATCCCAGGTGTCAGGATAGCGCCAGGGATTGTAGACATGCTCGGGCTGACCGACCGTCGACAGGCCGTCGGGAGCCAGCTTGATGCGGTCGCCGCCCGACAGGAACAGCCAGCGCTCGCCGGTCTCGTCCACGACGTGGCCGGGGTCGATATAGCGGGGCAGCTTCAGGTCGATCGGCTCGGACCACGGGCCCTCGATCCTGTCGGCCCAGATCACGTAGCTGGTGTTGTTGTTGGGCTGCTTGGCCGGCAGGTAGATGTAGTAGCGGCCCTTATGCTTGCAGAGCTCGGGCGCCCAGATCGAGCCGACATTGGTCTTCAGCGTCGTGGTGACCGGCGTCCAGTTCACTAGGTCCCTGGAATGCCAGATCAACAGACCCGGATAGGCGTCGAACGACGAGTGGGTCATGTAGTAGTTCTCGCCGTCCTTCAGGATCGACGGGTCGGGGTGGTCGCCGGCCAGGATCGGGTTCAGGAACGTGCCGTCGCCCAGGTCGGCCTTGCGCTGGCCCTCGACGCCCTTAGCCCAGGTGGGGTCGCTCACGCTCTTGGACGGCAAGAGGCCCATCTGACCGGCCGCTTCGCCGGAAGCGGGCAGGGCGGCCAGACCCGCGCCGGTCAGCAGCGAGCCCAGCGCGCCGCGGCGGTTGATATTGACCATGGGTGTTCCTCCCGAACGCGACTTGTCTATTGAGGACAAGCTAGCGGGCGGCGCGGCTTTGTCCACCGGTGTCATTCGCGGTGGACGCAAAGAAAACGCCCGGAAGCATGGCCTCCGGGCGCTTTTAGCGACTTGTTTCTGCTCCCCCCGCCGGGGGAGGAGCGTTCAGTCGTCACCCCTCCATCGCCTCGAGTTCCTTGCCACGGGTCTCGTGGATCAGCTTCTGGACCAGGAAGAACGAGACCACGGCGCTGGCGGCGTAGAAGCCGTAGGTCATCGGCAGGCTCTTGGCGGCCATCGAGGGGAAGCTGACCGAGATCGCGAAGTTGGCGATCCACTGGGCGAAGCCGCAGACCGCCAGGGCCGAGCCGCGCATCTGGTTGGGGAACATCTCGCCCAGCATGACCCACATGACCGGGCCCCAGGAGAGATTGAAGAAGATCACGTACAGATTGGCGGCGATCAGGGCGATCGGGCCGATCGACGGATCCAGGTGCAGGGCGCCATTGACCGTGGTGGCGGTCGAGAAGCACCAGGTCATCACGCCCAGGGTCACGGCCATGCCGGCCGAGCCGATCAGCAGCAGCGGCTTGCGGCCGATCTTGTCGATGACAGCGATGGTGGCCAGGCAGGCCAGGATCGACAGCGAGCCTGACAGGATGTTGATCTTCAGGCTGTCGTCCTCGGTGAAGCCCACCGACTGCCACAGCACCGAGCCGTAGTAGAAGACGATGTTGATGCCGACCAGCTGCTGGAACACGGCCAGGACCAGGCCGGCCCACAGGATCACGCGCAGCTTGCGGGTCACCGGGTCCAGCAGGTCCGAGAACTTCGGCTGATGGTCGACGGCCAGGGAGGCGCGGATTTCCTCGACCTTCCTGGCGCCCTGGCCCGCGCCGAACAGGCGCGAGAGAATGGCCTCGGCCTTGGCGTCCTGGCCCTTGGCGACCAGGAAGCGCGGGCTTTCCGGAATGGCCAGGAGGCTGAAGAAGAACACGCCGGCCGGGATGGTCTGCATCCAGAACATCCAGCGCCAGGCCGGCAGGTCCAGCCAGAACGGGGCGGTCGAGCTGCCGGCGGTGTGGGCCAGCACGTAGTTGGCCACGAAAGCGCCGGTCAGGCCGGTGATGATCATGATCTGCTGCACGGACGACAGCCGGCCGCGGATGTTGGCGGGCGTGACTTCCGAGATGTAGACCGGGCACAGCACCGAGGCGGCGCCGACGCCCAGGCCGCCGATCAGGCGGAAGACGATGAACACGATCGAGGTGTGCGCGGCGCCGGTGCCCAGGGCGCTGACCAGGAACAGCAGGGCCGAGATGATCATCACGGTCCGGCGGCCCCAGACGTCGGCCAGGCGGCCGGCGGCGAAGGCGCCCACGGCGCAGCCGATCAGGATGGCGCCCACATTCAGGCCGGTCCCCAGCTTGCTGAGGTTGAAGGCCTTTTCCAGGCCTTCCTGGGTGCCGTTGATGACACCGCTGTCGTAGCCGAACATGAAGCCGCCGATCGTGGCGACGGCGACGATCGCCGCCACGAAGGCCATGTTCACCTTCGCGCCCTCGGCGCTCATGCCGGCGCTTGGGCCGGCGTTGGATACACTTGCCACAGGTTTCCTCCCGTTGGACCCTTCCCGGCCCGTTGACGCCCCTACGGCCCCTTGCGGAGCCTCTGGTTGGCGGGACCTTAGTGTTACCGGTATCAGCGCGCAAGCGCGGGTTCTGACGACCGTTTGCTCGTGCGAGGGACTCACCTCGGAGGCCATGGATAGCAGAGCCGCGTGCAGACGCGAGGCGCGCGAGAGGCTTTCCGCGAATGGCCGGATGTGTTAGCTAACATTAGCTAAGTGGGGCTTCGCCATGACAACTGTGAACATGCACGACGCCAAGAGCCAACTCTCCAAGCTGGTGGAGGCGGTCGAAAAGGGCGAAGTCGACGAGATCATCATCGCCCGCAAGGGACGCCCGGCCGCGCGACTCATCGCCGTGGAGCCGCGCCCTAAGACGGAGCGTCGCATCGGTATCGCCGCCGGCATGTTCCTGGCGCCCCAGGACCCCCACGCCGACGACGCCGAGGTCGCCCGTCTGTTCCTCGGGTCTCCTGAGTGAAGCTGCTTCTCGACACGCATATCGCGCTCTGGTCGCTGACCGACGATCCGCGTCTGTCGAGCGCGGCGCGAGACCTCATTCTCGATCCGGAAAACGAGATCTGCGTCAGCGCCGTCACCCTCTGGGAGATCGCGATCAAGCATGGCCTGGGGCGTAGCGGGCCAAACGCCATGCCGATCGGCGCGGCCGAAGCCCAGTTTCTGTTCGGCGCGTCGGGCTATCATCTGATCCCGATCACGCCGGAGCAGGTGATCCTGGTCGAACGACTGCCCAGCGTCCATGCCGATCCCTTCGACAGGCTACTGGTGGCTCAAGGTCTTACTGACGCCTTGCGGTTGGTCACCCACGACGCTGTCGTCGCCTCTTACAACACGCGCATCATCCGCGTCTGAGCGGCCCCGCCAACATTGCGGAAAAGATATTTGTCTTGGCGGCGGAACACGGCTCTAAGGGCTGAGCAGTTAGTTTTACGTATGTACATTTTGTAATGTTCGGCGCGAACCTCCAGAGCGCGCCGGCGGGCCGAGGGGGGAACCTGTCTTGCGCTTGAAGTATGCTTTGCTCGCGGCCGTCGCCGTGCTGTCGCCCGCCCTGGTCCAGGCCCAGACCGCTCTGGCCCCCGCACCGAAGCCCGCCGCCAAGGACGCCCCGACCGCCGTCGAGGGCGTGACCATCCGCTCGGACTCCACGGCCATGCGCACCTCGATCGACAGCCGCAGCTACAGCGTCGCCAACGACCTGTCGGCCAAGACCGGCTCGATCGCCGACGCCTTGCGCAACGTGCCCTCGGTCGAGGTCGACGTGCGCGGCAATGTCAGCCTGCGGGGCGACGCCAACGTCACCATCATGATCGACGGCAAGCCCAGCAACCAGTTCAGCGGCGAGGGCAAGGGCGACGCCCTGATGGCCATGCCCGCCGACCAGATCGAGCGCGTGGAGGTGATGACCAATCCCTCGGCCGCCTACCGTCCCGACGGTTCGGCGGGAATCATCAATCTGATCACCAAGAAGACCATGAAGCCGGGGACCAACGGCACGGTCCGTCTCAACGTCGACACCCAGGGCCGCCACAACGGCGGGATCAGCGCCACCCGCCGCTCCGGTAAGCTGACCCTGACCGGCGACGCCAGCTATCGCCACGATACCCAGGACGCCCGCCAGCTGATCCAGCGCGAGACCCTGGACGCGGCCAGCGGCCAGTTCCTGCCCAGCACCCAGGACGCCGCCGTCGACAACAGCGGCGGCATGGTCAATCTGCGCGGCGGGTTGGATTACGACCTCGACAAGCAGAACCGGCTGAGCCTGGAGCTGCGTGGCCGTCGCATCGCGTTCGACACCGACATCGACGAGACCTATTCGGCCCTCAATGCGGCCGGCGGCCCGGCCCGCGCCTATGTCCGCACGCTGAGCGGCGACATGACCCGCGACAACGCCGCCATCAGCGGCGACTGGCGCCGGCAGCTGAAGGGGACCGACCACCTGCTGACCACGCACCTGGAGTACGAGGTCACCGACTTCCAGCGCGACAGCGACGCGGTGACCCGCAACACGCCCGGCGGTGACATCTATGAGCGCATCGGCCTCGGCGTCGACCAGGAGCGGACCAACTTCAAGCTGGACTACGCCAAGCCGCTGCCCAAGGACGTCAAGCTGAAGACCGGCCTCGACTTCGAGATCGCCAGCACCGACTTCACCAACTTCGGCGCCGACGGTGCGACGCCGGGCGGGCTGGTGGTCAATCCCAGCCGCACCAACCGCTATCTCTACGACCAGGACGTCTACGCCGCCTATGTCACCTACGAGCGGCCGTTCGGCGACTTCACGGTGCAGGGTGGTCTGCGGGCCGAGCAGGTGCAGATCGGCCTGAATGACGTCACCCACGCGGTGCGGGCCGACAACGACTACTTCAAGGTCTATCCGACCCTGCACACCGGCTATCGTCTCAGCGACAGCCAGACCCTGAGCGCCAGCTTCAGCCGCCGCGTCCAGCGGCCGGGCGCGCAGGATCTGCACCCCTATCGGGTCTATATCGACCCCTACAACTATCGTCAGGGCAATCCGAACCTGAAGCCCCAGATCACCGACTCCTACGAACTGGGCTGGCAGTACCGGAAGGGGCCGACCACCTATCTGGCCACGGCGTACTTCCGCGACACCCGCGACAGCGTCACCGACGTGATCAACGACCTGGGCGGCGGCGTCTTCCTGACCACGCGCGAGAACCTGGGCAAGAGCCGCAGCGGCGGGGTCGAGCTGGTCGCCAACGGCCGCCTGACCAAGACCCTGACCTATAACCTCTCGGGCAACGCCTTCTGGAACGAGATCGACGCGGCGAACCTGGGGTTCACCGGCACGCGCTCGGGCACGACCCTGTCGGGCCGGGCCAATCTGAACTGGCAGGCCACGCCGAAGGACTTCTTCCAGGCCAACATCTTCAGCTCGGGCAAGCGCCTGACGCCGCAGGGCTATCGCGAGCCTTTCAAGATGCTGAACCTGGGCTATCGCCGGAAGGTCAACGACAAGCTGTCGTTCGTGGTCACCGTCCAGGACGCGGCCGACTGGTTCCAGGAGGTGATCGTCACCGACACCTCGACGCTACATGATCGTACGCGGCGCAGCGCCAATGTACGATCGGCGTTCTTCGGGTTCAGCTACGCGTTCGGCGGCGGCAAGCCGCGGCCAGAGCAGTTCGATTTCAGCGCGGGCGGTCCAGGCTGACGGCTGGGCCAGCCGCTTCTCGTAACGCCAGATCTTGAGCGGGTACCAGCCCGCCGGGATCTCGGTCGGCACGATCTGGGTCCGGGCCATCGTCCAACCGGCCTTTTCGTAGAAGCGCGCGGCGCGGGCGTTGCCGATGGCGCAGGCCAGCCAGGGCGTGGTGACGCCGGCCTCCAGGAACCGGTCCTCGGCGTCGACCATCAGCATGGTGGCGATGCCGGCGCCGCGCGCCTCCTCGTCCACATACAGCTGATGCAGTTCGTCGTCCTTGATCAGGTGGAAGCCCAGCGGCTCGCCCACCGGTCCCAGCGTGCGGATGCGCGGAAGGGCCACGGCCATGCGGTCGATGAAGCTGTCCAGGGTGCGTCGCGCCGCCAGGGGTTTGGGCACGATCGGCAGGTGGGCGTCGCGCCAGCCCTGCCACCACAGGCGGGCCAACGGCGCGAGATCCGGGGTCTGGGCGGGGCGGACGGTCATGCCTTGTCCCCTTCCGCGGAGGGGCGTGCGGCCAGGGCCCTTCGGAAGGCCGCGCGCACGGTTTTCACCGTCAGAATGGTTAAGGCGGCGATTGCTGCGGGGACGAGGGCGATGAGCCAAACCACCACCACTGCGGCCAGCTGCAGCGCCGTCGTCACGACCACCAGGGTCGGCGATTCTCGGTGCTGATCTAGAGCTCGGGTCAATGCCAACATCTTGTTTGCGTTGTTGAAATGAGCCCCCGGTGGCTTTTGTTATACTCCCTGTTTTGGGTTCAACCTACAGGAGAATTTTACAATTCACTGCAGGTTTTTTAAGGAATATTTAATGATTCCTGGAATGGTCAGGTTTATTTACTGTGTCGGCAAGCAGACGTTGAGTTGAGGTTAAATTTTGCCGCTTTCTTAAGCGCCGGTGACTGCAAAGCTGCCGCCTTGAGGCCTTTTTTAGTGACAAGAATGGCCGCGAATTCGAGCACGCCGCATGCCTGACCAGAGTCGACAACTTTCCGTCCGCCGCTATGGCGACCGCTGGGCCGTAGCGGTCGGCGACGAGGTCGTGCTGGTCTCGCCCTCGCGCCAGGACGCCGAGAGCGTTCTGGCGACGGCCACCGACGTGCTGCAGCGGAGCGGTATCGACGCGGAGCGGAGATCGTTCGCCGAGGAATAGTCTCCTTCTCCCCTTGTGGGAGAAGGGTGGCCCGAAGGGCCGGATGAGGGCTCGCACGAACAAGAACGCCGCGACAGCTGGTCGGCTCGTCGCGGCGCTCTGCGTCTATCGATCCCTCATCCGACCCACTTCGTGGGCCACCTTCTCCCGCAAGGGGAGAAGGGAGGTCTCAGTGATTGTGCCGGGGCAGCTTGGCGGCCAGGTCCTGGTACTTGACCGCGAACTCCAGCACGCCGCCGGTCTCCAACTGGCCCGTATGGGCGCGGTAGATCTCCTGCCAGGGCGTCATGGTCTCGGGAACGGCGGGGATCCCTTCCTTCCGCCGCTCGGCGATGGTCGCCTCGTCCACCAGGGCGTCGCAGCGGCCGGTGTTGATGTCGATGCGGATGGTGTCGCCGGTGCGCAGCCAGGACAGGCCGCCGCCGACCGCGCTCTCGGGCGAGGCGTTCAGGATCGAGGGGCTGTCGGCGGTGCCCGACTGGCGGCCGTCGCCCAGGGTGGGCAGGCTCATGATCCCCTTCTTCAGCAGGTGATCCGGCGGCTGCATGTTCACGACCTCGGCCGAGCCCGGCCAGCCGATCGGACCCGCGCCGCGGATGACGAGGATGCAGCGCTCGTCGATGTTCAGGGCGGGGTCGTTGATCCGGTGGTGATAGTCGTCCGAGCCGTCGAACACGATGGCGCGGGCCTCGAAGACCCCTTCCTGGCCCGGCTGTGACAGGTAGCGCTCGCGGAAGTCGGCGCCGATGACGCTGGCCTTCATGATCGCGAAGTCGAACAGGTTGCCCTTCAGCACCAGGAAGCCTGCCTTCTCCGCCAGCGGCTGGGCGTAGGGGAAGATCACCTCGCGGTCGGATGTCTCGCGGCCTTCCAGGTTCTCGGCCATGGTCTTGCCGGTCACGGTCAGCACGTCGCCATGCAGGCGGCCGTTCTGCAGCAGCTCCCACAGCACGGCGGGGGCGCCGCCGGCGCGGTGGAAGCGCTCGCCCAGATACTTGCCAGCCGGCTGCATGTTGACGATCAGCGGGATGTCATAGGCCGCCCGCCAGTCGTCGGCGGTGACTTCCAGGCCCGCGTGCCGCGCCATGGCCGCGATGTGCGGCTGGGCGTTGGTCGAGCCGCCGGCCGCCGCCACCAGGGCGATGGCGTTCTCGAAGGCCTTCTTGGTCAGGATGTCCTTGGGCTTGATGTCCTCGTAGGCCAGGTCGACGATCCGCTGGCCGGTCTTGTAGGCCATCTGGCCGCGCTCGCGGTACGGGGCCGGGATGGCCGCGCAGCCGGTCAGCGACAGGCCGAGCGCCTCGGCCACGGCGTTCATGGTCGAGGCCGTGCCCATGGTGTTGCAGTGGCCGGCCGAGGGGGCCGACGAGGCCGCGCGCTCGATGAACTCTTCCTCGGTGATCTCGCCGGCCGCCAGCTTGCGGCGCGAGCGCCAGATCACCGTGCCCGAGCCGACCAGCTCGTTCTCGTGCCAGCCGTCCAGCATGGGGCCGCCCGACAGCACGATGGCCGGGATGTTGACCGTGGTGGCGGCCATGATGCCCGCCGGGGTGGTCTTGTCGCAGCCGGTGGTCAGGACGACGGCGTCGATCGGATAGCCGTGCAGGGTCTCGACGAGGCCAAGGTAGGAGAGGTTCCGGTCCAGCGCCGCCGTCGGGCGGCGGCAGTTCTCGAAGATCGGATGGACCGGAAACTCCATGGGGATGCCCCCGGCGTCGCGGATCCCGTCGCGCACCCGCTGGACCAGATCCAGGTGGATGCGGTTGCACGGCGAGATGTCGCTGCCGGTCTGGGCGATGCCGATGATCGGCTTGCCGCTGCGCAGCTCCTCCGGCGTGATCCCGTAGTTCATGAAGCGCTCCAGGTAGAGCGCGGTCATGTCGATGTGGTCGGGATTATCGAACCAATCGCGGGACCGGAACCGGCGGGGCGTGCGATCAGGCAAGGCGGACCTCGTATTGCGGCTGGCCCGCGACGTCGACCTGAACCGCGAACAGGCCGCCGGCCAGCGGATACTGGGCCAGGGTCTCGTCGCTCAGGCCCTTGCGGGCGGTGGTGAAGTAAAGGGTCTTCAGATCGGGCCCGCCGAAGCAGGCCTTGGTGACGTTGGGCGCCGGCAGCTCGATGCGGGCCACGGCCTGTCCGGTCGGCGAGAAGCGGACAGCGCCGAAGCCGCCCCACAGGGCCGTCCAGACATGGCCTTCGGCGTCGACCACCGAACCGTCCGGATAGATGTCGTCGCCCAGGGCGATCATCACGAAGACGCGCTTGTTCGACAGCGTTCCGTCCTCGGCCAGGTCATAGGCCCAGATGATCTTTTCCAGGGTGTCGGTGTGGTAGAAGGTCTTGCCGTCGGGCGAGACGCACGGGCCGTTGGTGATGCAGACGTCCTTGTCCATCTTGGCCACGCCGGTGGCGTCCATGCGGTACAGCGCGCCGCTCTTGTTGGCCTCGCCGTCGTGCATGGTGCCGAACCACAGGCGGCCCACGGCGTCGACGGTGGCGTCGTTGGGGCGGTTGTCCAGAGCCGGATCCTCGATCTCGGCGATCTTCTGGAAACCGGTCAGCGGGTGAAACTTGTGCAGCCCCGACTTGAGGCCGGCGACGAAGCCGCCGCCGATCGCCAGGGGCGCCAGGAAGGTCACCTGCTCGGGCGCTTCGATCGCCAGGGCGTCGCCGGTGGCGGGTTCGTAGCGGTGAATCTTGTGGCCCTTGATGTCCACGAACCACAGCGCATTGCCGGTCCAGATGGGGCCTTCGCCCAGAGTGGCCTTCAGATCCCAGACGCAGGTGGCGGCGCTCATACTCGCAAAGTCTCCGTAAAGCCGATGTCGGCCCGTTCGATAAGGCGCGGAGGGCTTCCAGGGAAGGCCCCTCCGCGCATCATCCCGCGGCCGACGTCGATCCTTAGCGCCAGCCCGCGTCGATCCAGTACTCATGGCCGGTGCACAGCGAGGCGTCGTCCGAGGCCAGGAACAGCACCAGCGAGGCGACGTTGTCCGGGACGATGCGGCCCTTCAGGCACTGGGCCTTGACGATCTCGGCCTCGCCTTCGGGCGTGTACCACTTCTCCTGGCGCTTGGTCTTGACGTTGCCCGGCACCACGCAGGTGACGCGGATGTCGTCGGGACCCAGCTCGCGGGCCAGGGCCCGGGTCATGCCCTCGATGCCGGCCTTGGCGGTTTCGTAGAGAACCAGGTCTTCCAGGCCCAGGTGCCAGCTGATCGAGCCGAAGTTGATGATCGCCCCGCCGCCTCGCTTGGCCATGCCGGGGGCGACGGCCTGGGCGGCGAACACCATGTGGCGCAGGTTCACGCCGATGCGGTTGTCCCAGTATTCGGGCGTCAGGTCGCTCAGGCTGTGGCGGTCGTCATTGCCGGCGTTGTTGACCAGCACGTCGACGTCGCCGATCTCGGCGAAGGTCGCCTTCAGCGCGTCCAGGTCCATCAGGTCGCAGCGCTTGTAGACCGGCGCGATCGCCGCGTCCTTCGACAGCTCGGCGACCAGGGCGGTCGAGTCCTCGTCGACGATGTCGAGGAAGACCACTTCCGCGCCCTGGCGGACGAAGCCGGCGACCAGGCCGGCCCCGATGCCCGAGCCGCCGCCGGTGATGACGACGCGCTTGCCCTTCAGGCTGGGATAGATGGCGGAGGACATGCTGCTTAGGACCACGAGTAGGAGGTTTTGGTCTGGGTGAAGAACTCGACCGCCGCGAAGCCCTGCTCGCGGGCGCCGTAGCTGGAGCTCTTCGTGCCGCCAAACGGCACGTGGTAGTCGACGCCGGCCGTGGCCAGGTTGACCATGGTCATGCCGGCCTTGGCGTGACGCTGGAAGTGGCGGGCGTACTTCAGCGAGGTCGTGGCGATGCCGGCCGACAGGCCGAACTCGACGCCGTTGGCGATCTCCAGGGCCTCTTCGTACGAGCCGACGCGGATGGTCGAGGCGACGGGGCCGAAGACCTCCTCGTTGTTGATCCGCATGCCGGCTTGCGTGTCGGCGATCAGGGTCGGCTGCACGTACCAGCCGGGATTGTCCAGCTTCAGGCGATCGCCGCCGGTGACCAGGCGGCCGCCCTCACCCTTGGCGATGTCGATGTACTTGTAGCTGGTCTCCATCTGGTCTTCGGAGACGGCCGGGCCGATCTGGGTGTTCGGATCCAGCGCATCGCCGACGCGCAGGGCGGCGACCTTCTCGGCCAGCAGGGCGACGAACTTGTCGTGGATGCCGTCCTGGACGATCAGGCGCGAGCTGGCGGTGCAGCGCTGGCCGGTGGCGTAGAACGAGCCGTCCAGGGCGATGGCGACGGCGCGCTCCAGGTCGGCGTCGTCCAGGATGATCAGCGGGTTCTTGCCGCCCATCTCCAGCTGCACGCGGGCCTGGCGGGCCACGGCGGCGGCGGCCACCTGGGCGCCCACGCCCTGCGAGCCGGTGAACGAGACGCCGTCGACATCCTTGTGCTTGATCAGGGCGTCGCCCATCGAACCGCGGCCGAACAGCATGTTGAACACGCCGGCCGGGGCGCCGCACTCGGCCATGATGTCGGCCAGCACGTTGGCGGTCGCCGGGGTCGGGCCGGCCGGCTTGATCACCACGGTGTTGCCGAAGGCCAGGGCTGGCGCGGCCTTCCAGGCCGGGATGGCGATCGGGAAGTTCCAGGGGGTGATCAGGCCGAAGACGCCGACAGCTTGACGATAGGTCTGGACCTCGACGCCCGGACGGGTCGACTCGAGGTTCTGGCCATGGCGGCGCAGGGCCTCGCCGGCGAAGTACTTGAAGATGCGGCCGGCGCGGACGGTCTCGCCGATACCCTCGGCGACCGTCTTGCCTTCCTCGCGGGCCAAGAGCTTACCGATGTCGGCGCTGCGGGCGATGATGGTCGAGCCGACCTTGTCCAGCAGGTCCGAACGGACTTCCGGCGAGGCTTCCGACCACGACGGGAAGGCCTTGCGGGCCGCGTCGACGGCGGCGTCGACCTCGGCCTGGCCGCCCATCGGGACCTTGGCGACGACGTCGTTGGTGTTGGACGGGTTCAGGCTTTCAGCCGGAGCGTCGGCGGCGACGCGTTCGCCGCCGATATAGTGGCGCAGGGTGTCGGTCATGCCGGAAGTCCTTGGATTAGAGGAGGCCGCGGCCGGCCAGGTTGCGGATCAGGGCCGAGATGCCGAACGTCCACGGCTGGGCCTTGTCGCAGGTGGTGACCTCGTTCTCGAGCACGCCCAGCTTGGCGGTCGAGACGCGGACCCGGTCGCCGACCTTGTGGGTGAAGCCCTGGCCAGGCGTGTCGCGGTCCTGGATCGGCGCGAACATGGTGCCCAGGAACAGGGCGAAGCCGTCCGGATACTGGTGTTGCTTGCCGAACGCCTGGCCGGCCAACACCGCCGGATCGCGGCTGATCAGGCTCATGTTCGACTTGCCGTCGAGCACGAAGTTATCGCGGCCGGTGATCTTCAGCTCGACCTCGGCCGAGCGGACGTCGTCCAGGGCGAAGGTCTCGTCGAACAGGCGGAAGAACGGGCCGATCGCGCAGCTGGCGTTATTGTCCTTGGCCTTGCTGAGCAGCAGGGCCGAGCGGCCCTCGAAGTCGCGCAGGTTGACGTCGTTGCCCAGCGAGGCGCCGCGGATCTGGCCCTGACCGTCGCACAGCAGCACGACTTCCGGCTCCGGATTGTTCCAGTGGCTGTCGTAGCGGACGCCGACATGGTCGCCCCAGCCCATCGAGGACAGGGTCGGGCCCTTGGTGAAGATCTCGGCGTCGGGACCGATGGCGACCTCGAGGTACTGCGACCACAGGCCGTCCTTGATCAGGGTTTGCTTCAGGCGCTCGGCGCCTTCGGAGCCCGGGTTCACGCTCTTGAGGTCGCCGCCCATGCTGGCCGACAGCTGCTCGCGGATCTTCAGGGCGGCGGCGGCGTCGCCGCGGGCGCGCTCCTCGATCACGCGCTCCAGGGTCGAGACGGCGAAGGTCACGCCGGCGGCCTTCAGCACCTGCAGGTCGACGGGGGCCAGGAGCTTCACCGGCGCGGCGCCATCCGGATCTTCCCAGACGGGGCGGATGTCGAGCGCTTCCAGCGGCCCCTTGTCCTCGCCGCGCGGGATCTCGGCGCCGGGACCGTAGGCGTTCATCAGGTCGGCGACCGTGGGGGCGATCTTCGAGACGTCCTCGACGCGCCCGCCGCGCACCAGCACGGGTGTCGGGCCTTCGCCGAAATCGATGCGGCCCAGCAAGGTCGCGTTCTGCCAGTCTTCCGGAAGGAATTCACTCACGCCCACGGCGTCGTCTCCCCATTGTCGAGCGTCTCAAGGCTGCCGCTACGATCGGCGGCGCTCGTTCGTCAGATGCTTGGTAGCGCTAACATGTCGCGACGGCAAGCGCGTTGTCTGACCAATTGTTTTCTCTCTATCCCGAGGGAGAGGGAGTCCTATTCGCTGACCGGTCCCGAGGAATCCCGCACGATCAGCGTATGCGGATGCATCAGCTGCCGCGGCTCGCCGCCGCCGTCGCGGTGGCGGCGGATTTCCTCCAGCACCAGGTCGACGGCCGCGCGGGCCATGGCGGCGATCGGCTGGTGGACGGTGGTCAGGGCCGGCCAGATGTTGTCGGCGATCGACGTGTCGTCGAAGCCGACGATCGAGACGTCGCCCGGCACGTCCAGGCCCAGGCGGTGGGCCAGGCCCGCGGCGGCGGCGGCCATGTCGTCATTGGCCGCGAAGACGGCGGTGGGGCGCGGGTCCGCCGCCAGCAGCCGCTCGGCCGCTTCCAGGCCCGAACGATAGGTGAAATAGCCCTGCTCGACCCGGATGTCCTCCATGGGAATCCCGGCGGCCTTCAGGGCGGCCATGAAGCCGTCCAGGCGCTGCTGGCTGACGGTCTGGTTCGGATGGCCCTTGATGAAGCCGAAGCGCTTGTGGCCCAGGCTGATCAGGTGCTGGGTCAGCTCGAAGGCGGCGGCCTCGTTGTCGATGCGGATGGTGGCCATGTCGCTGCTGGCCATGCCGGGCGCGACCGCCACGGCGGCCGCGCCGGCGGCGCGGACCTCGGCCAGCACCTGCGGCGACTCGCACAGCGGCGGCGGCAGGATCAGGCCGTCGACGCCGGTTTTCAGCAGGCGGGTCAGGGTGGCGCCGGCCAGTTCGGGCTCGGCGCACTTCTCGATGACGATCTGGGCGCCGGTGCGGCTGCTCTCGTCCAGGGCCCCGACCAGGAACTCCGACAGATAGCCCGTCGAGGGGTTGTCGTAGAGCAGGCCGATGCGGAACGGCGCGCTGCCGGCGAGGCTGCGGGCGGCGGGATTGGGGGCGTAGTTGAGGTCGGCGATGGCCTTCTCGACCAGGGCGCGGGTCTCTTCCTTGACCGTGCTCTCGCGATTGATCACCCGCGACACGGTCATCGGCGACACGCCCGCGCGGGCGGCCACGTCACGGATGGTGGCGCTCTGGGTCGTGCGGCGACGCTGGCGCTCGACAGGCTGGCTCATTCTTTTTCGTCCCTTTGCGGGCCGGACACTAGACCGCTTCGGGCAGAGCTTGGAAGAGCCGCGCAAAATCCTGCTAAGACAAGGCCATGACCCCTTTCGATACGTCTCTGGGCGCGATCATCCTGTGCGGCGGCGGCTCCCGGCGGATGGGGCGGGACAAGGCCGTACTCGACTGGGACGGCCAGAGGGCCGTCGACCGGGTGGCGGCCCTGGCGCGGGCGGTCGGGGCGACGACGCTTGTGACCGCCGGGGCGGACCTGGGCTTGCCGTGGGTTCCGGACGACGAGGCCGGCGCGGGGCCGGTCGGCGGGGTGCTGGCCGGGGCGCGGGCCTTGGGGACCCCGCGGCTGCTGGTGCTGGCGGTGGATGCGCCGACCCTGACGGCGCAGGACCTGGCGCCGCTGCTGGCGGCCGGGGGCTACTACGAGGGGCTGCCCGTGCCCATGGTGGTGGAGACGGCGGCGCTGCCGGCCGATGCGGAGGCCGGCTGGCCGCTGCGGCGGCTGGTCGAGCGGGCGGGGCTGTTGGCCTTGCCCGTCCCCGAGGGGGCGATGGCGCGGCTGCGCGGGGCCAATACGCCGGAGGAGCGCGAGGCGCTGCGGCGCTAATATACGTCCCGTCGATACCGCCCCTCGTCGGTCAGGCGCTCCATCGTCTCCACGCCCAGCACCTCGACCAGCGCCGTGTGCACGTCGCGCGACATGCCATCAAGCGATCCGCAGACATAGATCGCCGCGCCGTTGGCCACCCAGCGGCGCAGCAGGTCCGCCGCGCTGCGCAGGCGGTGCTGAACATAGACGCGCTCGGCCTGGTCGCGCGAGAAGGCCAGATCGACCCGGTCCAAGAGGCCGGAGGCCTGCCAGCCCTCGATCTCGGCGCGATGGAAATAGTCGTGGGCCGAGGTGCGCTCGCCGAAGACCAGCCAGTTCCAGCGCGCGCCCAGGGCCGCGCGGGCCTTCAGGTGGGCGCGGAGACCGGCCAGGCCGGTGCCCGAGCCGATCAGGATCAGCGGCCGCTTGGCGTCCGGCGCGTGGAAGCTGCGGTTGGCCCGCACGCGGGCGTCGATCGGGCCGCCGACCTCGGCCAAGCGGCACAGCCAGCCCGAGCCAAGGCCCGGCTGGCCGTCGGCGCGGGACATCAGGCGGACGATCAGCTCGACCCCGCCGTCGGAGGGCAGCGAGGCGATCGAGTATTCGCGATGCGGCAAGGCCGGGTCGTTGCGCGGGCCGATCTCCAGGATGTCGCCGGCCTGCCACGTCGCGCCGTCGGGCGGGGTAAGGCGGATATGCCAGGCCTCGCCGCCAGGGCTGCCGGGGTTGAGCAAGCGGCGCTCGGCCAGGATCCAGCGTCCATAGGCGGGGCGGCTCCAATCCGGGGCGTCGGTGACGCCGGTCAGCAGGGCCAGCTGCCCCTGCCAATGGCGCAGGGCGGCCGGATCGCCGTCGTCGACCTCGACCCGGTCGAACAGGGGCGCGCCGCCGGCGCGGGCCAGCCAGGCGTCCAGCGAGCGGCCGAAGGCGCAGAACGCGGCATAGCTGGAATCGCCCAGCGCGAGCACGCCGTAGCGCAGATCGGGTAGCGCCACGCCGTCCTTCATCACGTCGCGGATGAAGGCGCGGGCCGGGTCGGGGGCGTCGCCCTCGCCGGTGGTGCTGACCACGAACAGGGCGCGGCCGGTGAGGTCGGCGGCGGTGACGGCGGAAAGCTCGCGCAGGGTGGCGGGCGCGCCGGCGTCCGCGAGGGCCTTGGCGGTGGCGTTGGCCAGTTCCTCGGCGAAGCCGGTCTGGCTGGCATAGGCGACCAGAACCGGCTCGCCGGCGCCCCGCGACAGGATCTCGGCTTCGCGGCGGACCATGGCGCGGCGCAGGGCTTCGCGCACCGCGACGCCACCGCAGAACAGGGCGTAGACCCCCGCCACGGCGCCGGCGGCGATCAGGCGGCGGGTCTCGGGCGAAAGGGCTGAAAGATCGAGCATCAGTCCAGCATCGCCTGCAGGGCGGGCGATAATCGCTCTTCCAGGCCGCCCGCTCCCTGGCTGACGATCAGGACGGCCAGGCCGTGCGCGGCGGCGAAGGCCTGGGCGGCGTCGGGCGCCATGACGGTCAGGGCCGTGGCCCAGGCGTCGGCGCTCATGCAGTCCCTGGCTAGCACGGTGACGCTGACGGTCGCGTTCGTGGTCGGCGCGCCGGTGGCCGGGTCCAGGGTGTGGGCGTAGCGACGGCCGTCGTGCTCGAAGAACCGGCGGTAGTCGCCCGAGGTGGCGACGGCCAGGTCGTGCAGGGCGACCAGAGTCCGCTCGGCGTCATTGGCTGTCGGCGGCCGCTCCAGCTCGACCCACCAGGGCTGGCCGTCGGGCTTGGCGCCGGTCCCGCGCAGCTCGCCGCCGACCTCGACGAGGTAGCTCTTCACACCGGCGCGATCCAGGGCGGCGGCGGCCTGGTCGACGCCGAAGCCCTTGGCGATGCCGTTGAGGTCCAGCTTCAGCCCGCCCGGCTGGAACAGGGCGTCGCCGTCCAGCGCCAGGCGCTTCCAGCCGCTGGCGCCCTTCAGGGCGGCGACCGCGTCGGCGCCGGGCGGGCCGCCCGAGAAGGGCCGGGGACCGAAGCCCCACAGGTCGACTAGGGCCCCCAAGGTCGGGTCGAAGGCGCCGTCCGTCTGCTCGGCGATCTCCAGCGCGCGGCGCAGCACCCTGGCGGTCGCGGCGGGCAGGGCGGTCCAGCTGCCCGCCGGGCTGCGATTGTAGCGCGACAGGTCCGACAGCGGCGCCCACGGGCTCATCTCGCGCACGACGGCGTCGAGGGCGCGCTGGACCATGGCTTCCAGCGCGGGGAGGTCGACGCTTGCGGGCAGCACCGCCTTGGCCGACCAGGTCGTCCCCATGGTCGCGCCGCCGAACGCGCGCACGGTCCCGCCGACGGGACGGGCGGGCGGCGTGGTCAGGGCGGGGACGAGGACGCGGGGCATGGGCGCTCAGATCGAACCCTTCCCCCTCGATGGGGGAAGGGCAGGATTGGGGGGGTGATGCGGCGGTGGGGCTGGCGCTCGATCCTGACGCGGCGCCACCCCCATCCCCAACCCTTCCCCCATCCAAGGGGGAAGGGGTTTCCGATTAAGGCCGCTGGGCTTCGATCACGGCGGTGTAGCTGGCGCTCTGGCCGTTGCCGGCCAGCGGCTGGACCGGGCCCTGCGGCGCGCCGCCCGGGCCGCCCGGACCACCCATGCCGGGCCCGCCCGGACCGCGGCCCGTCTCGCCCGAGCGGACCGTGGCGTTGACCCAGTACATGCCGGCTTCGGGCAGGGTGAACTTTACCGCCCCGTCGGCGCCGGTCTTGACCTTGACCTCGCCGGGGCTGGCGCGCCAGCGGGCCCCGCCGGGGATGAAGGTCACCTCCAGGTCCGCGGCCGGCTTGCCGTCCAGCACGAACTTGAAGGTCGCGGGCTCGGCAGCCACGACGTCGGTCGGATTGGTCACCGGGACCAGTTCGAGGCCCTTGCCCGTCGGGGCCAGGGCGCCGGCCGAGGGCTTGTCGCGGGTGACGAAGGTCTCGTTGCGATTGGCCATCCTGATGGTCTTCAGGTCGGCGGCGCCGGCCGGGACCTGCTTGGCGAAGTCTTCGGCCGAGCCGCGGAAGCGCTTGACCTCGCCGTTCTCGGTCCAGCTGGCCATCACCGAATTGCTGGCCGTGAAGATCTTGTAGGTGCCCGGCTTGGTCAGCTGGACGTCGAAGGTCGAGCGATACTGGCCGGTCGAGGCGTTCTGGATCTTGTCGGCCGCGCCATCCGGGCCCAGCACCTGGACGCCCTCGGTGCGCATCGGGCGGTGATCGGGATAGAACAGCTCGTTCGAGATGGCCGCGTCGACCGTCACCCACGATCCGTCGCCGGACAGGGTGGTGAAGGCGGGCAGCAGCCAACCGCGATGGGCCTCGGCCGCGAGGGGCAGGGCCAGGGCCACGCCAACAGCGGCGACGGCGAGAAGACGCGTCTTGAAGGTCATGGCTTTTCTCACTTCACGGAAACGGTGACGGCGCCCAGCTCGGCCGCGCCCTTGGCGGAAGCCGGCTTGCCGGGCTTGCCCCAGCTGAAGGGCACGCGGACGGCTTCGTGGCCGCCGACCTCGCGCGCGGCCTCGACGACCAGGTTGTACTGGCCCGGTTTCAGCGCCTTCAGGGCGCCCTTCGAGCCGGCGAAGACCAGCTTCTGCGGGCCCGGCGCGCGGGTGGCCCCGCTGATCCCGTCGGCCGGGAAGGTCATTTCGCGCCCGGCCTTGCGCCACCACTGCCGCATGTCCTTCAGCCACTTGGCGCCGTGGTCTTCCTTGTTGCCGGCGTCGTACCAGACGGCGAGGGTGCCGGCGGCCGTGCTGTCGGCCGGGTTCTCGATCCAGATCGCGACATAGGGCTTGTGGTACTCGGCCACCGTCAGCTTGGGGATCTCGACGGTGACGTTGAGGTCGGCGGCCAGGGCGGGCGCGCCGGCGACGGCCGCGCCAGCGAAGGTGAGCAGGGAGATCGAACGCTTCACGGGGTCTGCCTCTAAAGGTGGACGAACAGGATGACGAGAATGACGGGCGCGGCCAGGCCCAGGCCGACCAGCGGCCAGGTCAGCGGCCGGGCGCGGGCGTGGAACTGTAATAGGACCAGGCCGGTGACCGTGAAGATCACGCAGGCGGCGGCGAAGATGTCGATGAACCAGCCCCAGGCCTTGCCCGAATTGCGGCCCTTGTGCAGGTCGTTGAGCAGGGAGACGACGCCGCGCGTGGTCTTCTCGTGCTCGACGGCGCCCGTCTCGCGGTCGATCGAGACCCAGGCGTCGCCGCCCGGCCGGGCCAGGGCGACATAGACCTCGTCGGCCGACCATTCGCCCTCGCGGCCCGCGACGTCGGCGCCGACGGTTTTGTCCAGGAAGGGCTCCAGCGGCGCGGGCAGCGGGCGCTTGCCCTCTTCGGGACCCCTGGCCAGCAGGGCCTTGAGGTCGGGCGGCAGGGTGGCCTTGCGCGACACCACCAAGGGCTTGGCCTCGATCTGGCCGGCGTGGTTCAGGGTTATGCCGGTGATCGCGAACAGCAGCATGCCGATCAGGGACAGGGCCGCGCTGATCCAGTGCCACTGATGCAGCTGCTTCAGCCAGAACGAGCGGCGGTGCTGATCGGCGGCGGATTTCACGAGGGCGAGCATAACCTTAAAGGAAGATCGCTCGTCCATACTTGAGAACGAATTGCAATTTCAAGCCACTTAACGCGGCCTGGGGAGCGAGGGCGTGGTTTACCGCGCCGCCACCGGGGTTCCGCGCGCCAGGGCGCCCAGGAGGGCGCTAGGGGCGACGGGCTTGCGCAGGATCGGACCGTCGTCGACGTCGGGCTCCTGGTAGCCGGTCAGATAGACGAACGGGATGCGGCGGCGGGTCAGGGCGCGGGCCACCGGCGTGATCAGCCGGCCACCCAGATTGACGTCCAGCAGGGCGCGGTCGACCGGCTGGTCGTTCAGCAGGTTCAGCGCCTCCTCGATCGTGCCGGCGGGGCCGACGACCTTGGCGCCGGCGGCGGTCAGCACGCGGGTCAGCTCCATGGCCACCACGGCCTCGTCCTCGACGATCAGCACCCGCTGGTCGCGCAGGGCGGGGCTCTCCTCGGTGGAGAGGCCGGGACGATAGGCGGGCGTGCTCTCGGTGGCCCGGTGCTGGGCGCCCTTCAGGATGTCGAGGCGGACCTTCAGGCCCTGCGGACGCCAGGTCAGCTCAACGCGACCGCCCAGCTGCTTGACCGCGCTCTCGATCAGGGTCGAGCCGAAGCCGCGGCGGGCCGGCGCGGCGACATGCGCCCCGGCGTCCTCGCGCCAGACCAGGTTCAGCGCGTTTTCGGCCCCCCAGCTCCAGCTCACGGTCAGCCGGCCCAACGGCCGCGACAGCGCGCCGTACTTGCTGGCGTTGGTGGCCAGTTCGTGGACCACCAGGGCCAGGGACTGCGCGGCCTGGGCGTCGATCAGGGCCGGCGGCCCATCGAGGGTCACCTGGCCCTCGCCCTCCACGCCGTAGGGATCCAGCTCCAGCCGCAGGAGATCGTGCAGGTCGACGCCGCTCCAGCGGGCGGTCGACAATAGGCTGTGGGCGCGGGCCAGCGAGCCGATGCGGCCCGACAGCGCCTGGACGTACTGGGCCTTGTTCTCGAACGGGGTCAACTGGGCCAGTGACTGGACGACGGCCAGCACGTTCTTGGCCCGGTGGTCCACCTCGCGGATCAACAGGCGCTCGGTCTCCTCGGCCCGCTTGAGCGCCAGGTCCGCGCGCGCGCGCTCGCTGGCGGTCCAGATCAGCTCGGCGACATTGGCCACGAAGGCGGCCTCGTCGGCGGTGAAGGCGCGCGGCTTGTCATGGGCCACGAACAGATAGGCCGACAGGACGCCGGCCTTGATCAGCGAGATGGTCATGAAGGCCCGCACGCCGATGGCGGCGTAGGCCTCCAGGGCGTCCGGCGCATTGGTGCGCGGATCAAGGGCGACGTCGCCGACCGACACCGTGGCGCCGGCGCGCATGTCGGCGCTCATCGACGGGCCGAAGTCGTCCAGGCGCAGGCGCTGGCCGTTCAGCGGCGCGACCCCGCCGTCGGTGCGACCGTCGTCGGCGACGATCTCGGCCAGATCGGCGTCCAGGTCCATCTCGGCATAGCCCGCGCGAGCCACGCCCAGCTGTTCGGTCAGCAGCTGGGCGGCCGTCCGGGCGATGGCGACCGGATCGGCCTCGTCCCGCAGGGTCTGGCGCAGGTCCAGCAGGGCGGCGCGCCGGCGCTCGCCGGCCAGCATCCGCTCCAGCTCGGCGGCCGTTTGCTTGCGGTCCGAGATGTCGGTGACCAGGACGTAGTAGCCGGGGATCTGTCCGTCCCGCGTGACGTCCGGCACGTACTGCGCCTCGATCTGGCGCAGGCCCGCGTCGCGGTACTTGATCTCGCCCTCGAAGGTGACGCTTTCGCCAGCCAGGGCGCGGGCCACGTGGTGGCGCAAGCGGCCGTAGGCGTCCTCGCCCAGCACCTCGACCAGGGTCTTGCCCTCGATCTGCGAGCGATCCACGCCGAACCAGCGCTCGTAGGCGCGATTGACGAAGCGATAGCGCTCCTCGCGGTCGACATAGCTGATCAGGATCGGCACCGCGTCGGCCATCGCGCTGGAGAAGACGGCGCGTCTTTCCAGGGGCGGCGACGGCAAGGCTTGGTCGTCTTCAGACATACGCGACCGGCGCTCGATCCTGCTGGGAGAGAAGCCTCACCGTGGCACGACGTGATCACAGCCAAAATGGTTAGCGCGTGCGACACGCGGTCGCAGCGCACCGGGGCGCTAATCCCGTGCGCCCTCGCGTCGATAGGTGGCCACCAGCACGTCGCGGACGGCGGGCAGGGCGGGATCCAGCGGCCGGATCGGCGTCACCCCGTGCAGCACCCGATGATCGTCCAGGAACACCGCGTCGCCGGGCGCGGTCAGGGTGAACGAGCCCAGGCTGGCCCCGTCCGGCGCATAGATGTCGGTGACGCCGCTGTCGACGTTTCGGCGGTCGACCAGCATGACGATCACCCAGTCGACGCCGTCGCGATGCGCGCCCTCCGGCGTGGGCTGGCCGGTCTCGCCGGCCCGGGCCTCGATGCGAAACTGGTGCAGCTCGACATGCCAAGGACCTTCCCCGAACAGCTCGAGGCCAGCCCGGATCACGCCCTGCGTCACCGGATGTTCGGCGATTACCCCGGTGACCGGCTCGAACCAGCGCTGCACGCCGCCGTTCAGCGGGTTGTAGTCGCGGCTCTGCCAGTGCGGCTGGTGCGGCTTGCGGTCGACGCCGTCGGGCCCGGCGGCGAAGGCGGCGAACCGGCGGCGGCGATAGCGGCCGCCGTCGGCCATGAAGGTGTCGAGGCCCAGGTCGTTCCAGCTGTCGGCGAAGGCGCCCCATCCGGCCATGGCCTCGGGACCCAGCAGGGCGCGGGTCTCGGCGGCCTCGAAGCGGACGAAGCCTTGATCGCGAAGTCCGCTCAAGCGACCGCGTCCGGGCGAAAGAAGAGGCCCAGCTTCAGGCTGGCGGCGATGCGCTCGGCTTTCTGGCCGACCAGGGCGGCGCGCGGGGCGTCGAACAGCTCGACACAGGTCTGGTGGAACAGGTTCAGCCACGGCATGAACAGGCCCTCGGTCAGGCCCTCGACATGCTGGTGCGCGACCATCGGCTGGCCCTTGTAGCGGCCGGTGGTGTTCAGCACCGACGACCAGAAGTCCTTCAGCGTCGCCAGGTGCGCGGGCCAGCCGTCCTCGCCGATCGCCCTTTCGAAGATCGGCCCCAGGCGGTGGTGCTGGCGGACGCGCGCGTAGAACCGCTCGACCAGCTGGTCGATCTCTTCGTCGGTGAACTGAGCGGTCGGAACGGACATGGGCCGAACATGGGACTTTCAGTCCCGGGACTGAACCCCGCGCCGATCAAACTTCACTTCGAATTCTTACTTAAGGGTCGCGTGGAGCCCTATTGAACCGGAGCCTCGGACGGTCCCGCCGGCAAAGATGCTCCCCCGCGGCGCGGGGGAGCATCTTGATCGCTCTAGACGACCGTCAGCGTCGCCTTCTTCAGGTCCACCGAGTTGGGGCCGACCAGGATCGAGAAGGCGCCCGGCTCGACCACCCGCTTCATGTCCAGGTTCCACATCCAAAGATCGGAAGGCTTGATCTCGAAGGTCACCGTCGTCTTGGCGCCGGCCGCCAGGGTCACGCGCTTGAAGTGCTTCAGCTCCAGCACGGGGCGGGTGACGCTGGCCTCCTCGTCGTGGACATAGAGCTGCACCACCTCGTCGCCGGCGACCTTGCCGGTGTTGGTGACGTCGACCTCGACCTTGACGCTCTCGCCCTGGCCGATGCTGGCCTTGGCCAGGCGCGGGGCCGAGATGTCGAAGGTGGTGTACGACAGGCCAAAGCCGAACGGATAGAGCGGGCTGGTGTCGCCCAGCAGATAGCCGCGTCGGGCCGTGGGCTTGCGGTTGTAGTAGATCGGCAGCTGGCCGACATCGCGGGCGATGCTGACCGGCAGCTTGCCGCCCGGATTGGCGCGGCCGAACAGCACGTCGGCGGCGGCGTTGCCGGTCTCCTGGCCCAGGTACCAGCCTTCGATGATCGCGTCGGCGCGCTGGGCCAGCAGGTTGATCGACAGCGGGCGGCCGTTCAGCAGGAACACCACGGTCGGCTTGCCCAGGTCGAAGATCGCCTTGGCCAGGTCGTTCTGTTGGCCGATCAGATCCAGGCTCTCGCGGTCGCCCAAGTGGTTATCAGCCCACGCCTCGCGGCTGGTCTGCTCGTTGTCGCCCAGCACCATGACCACGACGTCGGCGTTCCTGGCGACATCGACGGCTTCGGCGATCAGCTTGGCGTTGACGGCCGGATCGATCAGCTTGACCTCGTCGGCGGCCCAGATGCGCTTCTCGGTGATGCGCACGGCTTCGGCGTAGTCCAGCTGGAAGCCTTGCGCCTTGGCCTCCGCGGTCAGGCCCTCGTGGATCGAGACCACGTGGCGCGGAATGTCCGAATAGCCGCCGATCGGGGTGTCCTTGGCGTGCGTGCCCAGCAGGGCGACGCGCTTGAGCTTCTTGCCATCGAGGGGCAGCAGACCCTTGTCGTTCTTCAGCAGGACTACGGCCTTGCGGGCCGCCTCGCGGGCCAGGGCGACGGCGTCGGGCGTCGCGGTCTTGGCGTCGGCGGTCTTCTCGTCGCAATAGGGGTTCTCGAACAGCCCGCCCTCGAACTTCATCTTCAGGACGCGGGCGACGGCGGCGTCGACCTCGAACTGCGGGATGCGGCCGGCCTTCACCAGCTCGGGGATCAGGGCGTAGGCCTCGCCGTCGGGCAGCTCGACATCGACGCCGGCGTGAAGGGCGCGGACGGCCGTCTCGCCCAGGTCGCTGGTCAGCTTGTGACGGCTGATCATCTCCTTGATGGCGAAATAGTCGCTCTGGACCGAGCCCTTGTAGCCCCACTCCTCGCGCAGGACCTTGGTCAGCAGCCAGCGGTTGGCGTGCGAGGGGACGCCGTCGATCTCGTTGTAGCTGGGCATGACCGAGCGCACCGGCAGCTCGGTCACCGCCCGCTCGAACGGCGGGAAGAAGTTCTCGCGCAGGGTGCGCTCGGCGATCTGGGCCGGGCCGACATTGGTGCCGTTCTCGGGCTGGCCGTGGCCGGTCATGTGCTTGAGGGTGACGAAGACCTTGTCCTTGGCCAGCGGCAGGGTCGTCCCCTGGAAGCCGCGGATGGCGGCCAGGCCGATCTCGGCGCAGACGTGCGGGTCCTCGCCATAGGTCTCCTCGATGCGGCCCCAGCGCGGGTCGCGGGCCACGTCGACCACGGGCGCCAGCGCCAGGTTCGAGCCCCGGGCGCGCATCTCGCGGGCGGCGACGGCGAAGATCTTCTCGGTCAGCTCGGTGTCGAAGGTCGAGGCGAGAGCGATGGCCTGCGGGAAGCTCGTCGCGTCGCGGGCGACATAGCCGTGCAGAGCCTCGTCGTGCATCAAGAGTGGGATGCCCAGGCGGGTCTGCTCGACGGCCCACTTCTGGGCGGCGTTGGTGTAGCGGGCGGTTTCCTTGGCGTTGCGGTTGACCGCGCCGTCATCGGCGCCGGCGGCGGCGTCGATCACCGCGGCGGGCTTGGCGCCCTTGCGGTCGGACGGACGCGAGATCTGGCCCAGGCCGTTGGGGAAGTTCTTGCTGGCCTGCTCGGGCGAGAACTCGCCTTCGGGGGTCTGGATCTTGTTCTTGGTCAGCCAGATGCCGATCAGCTGGGCGGCCTTCTCCTCCAGCGTCATGCGCGCGAGCAGGTCCTGGACGCGGGCGTCGATCGGCTGGGCCGGATCCTTGTAGAGCGGCTTGTCGCCCTTGGCCTTGGCCGCCTTCTGGGCGGCTTGCGCCAGGCCGGGCATGGCGGCGGCCGAGAGGGCGGCGAGGCTCGCGCCGAACAGGCGGCGGGTGAGGGTCGTGGTCATGGCGTTTCCCCGAGGCTTCGCACTAGCTGGCGGCTCTCGGGCCGCCTTGGTCGAGGCACTATGGAGGCAGTTGTCAGACCACTCAAGCCGGAAATGGTACCGGTCTCATTTCGCATGTCGTGGCGAGCATATCTAGACGCAAAAAAGGGCCCGCCTGGGAGAGGGAGCGGGCCCTTTTCGGTACGCGTTCAGAGGGATTGAACAGTCGGGAAGGTGACATGCGCGTCGCCTTCCCGCACTTCCCCAAAAGGTCGCAGGCTGCGAAAGGGTCGCAACCTGGCCGCGAGCGCTCTGACCTATTTGCGAGCCGTCAGGATGTCGTCCAGACGCGACGGAACGCCGGGGATCTTCTCCAGGCGCGGATAGCGCAGGCCGCCGCGGTAGTCGATCTTGACCATGCGATAGCGCGAGCCGTCCTTGACCAGCAGCTCGACCAGCGGATTCTCGGGCTTCACGGCGGCGGTGACGGCGGCCTTCAGCTTGTCGCCGTCGAAGGCCTCGCCGTTCACGGCCACGACCGTCAGGCCTTGAGTCAGGCTCGCCTTGAACGCCGGACCGCCCCACTGCACGTCGGTCAGCACGCCGTCCGAGCCGACCGTCAGGCCCAGCGAGTAGCTGAGGGCGGTGCTCTTGGACTTGCTCTCGGCCGACTTCATGAATTCCGAAGGGGTGTCAGTGTAGACGACCTTGTAGCCGCCGCGGGCGAAGCCATCGAGCGGGGCCTTTTCCTGGACGTCCTGGATGCGGGTCTTCAGGAAGCTCGCCCAGTCATAGGCGTAGACGCCGTTCAGCGTGCTGACCACGTCGTCGAACGTGTAGGTGCGCGGCACGTACGAACCGTTGTCGACGCCGAAGAAGGCCTTGGCGAAGTCGTCCAGCGATTTCTTGCCGCCGGTCTTCTCGCGGATCAGGGTGTCGGCGTCCAGCCAGACCAGCAGGCCTTCGGAATAGTAGTCCTCGCTGCGCTGCCAGGACAGCCACGACAGCGGCTTGCGGTTGGCGATGATCGGGTCGTTGGTGGTGTCCTGCACCGGGCGCCAGTCGCGGCCTCGGCGGTTGTCGTAGGCGGCGGCCGTCAAGGCCAGGCTGTCCAGCGCCTGTTGCTTGGTGAGCAGGCCCGAGCGGGCGGCCAGCACGTTGCCCCAGTACTGGGTCTGGCCCTCATAGACCCACATCATGCTGTCGCGCATCGGCACGTTCAGGTTCGGGGTCCACAGGTCGGCGGCGCGGCGGAACTTGCCGTTCCACGAGTGGGTGTATTCGTGGCTCAAGAGGTCGCGGCCGACGAAGCTCTTGTCCCATTCGGTGAAGTATTTGGGGACCACGCGGTTCTCGGACGAGCGGTGGTGCTCCAGGCCGATGCCGCCGATCTTGTCCGACAGGGCGACCAGGAAGTCGTAGTGATCGTAGTGGTGCGAGCCGTACAGCTTGTAGGCCTGCTGCACGAGGTCCTTGTGGATCTGGATCTGCTCGGGCTTGGCCTCCAGCAGCTCGGGGCTGTCAGCCACCAGGTTCAGGCGCACCGGGGCCGGGCCGTTCGGGTCCAGGTCGATCGACTTGAAGTACTTGCCGGCGAAGATGGGGCTGTCGACCAGGGTCTCGACCGTGGTCGGCTTGAAGGTTGTGATCTGGCCCGAGGTCGAGGCGGTCTCCAGCGCCGTGGCCAGCTTCCAGCCTTCCGGCAGCTTGACGCTGGCCTGGATCGGGATCTGGCGGGTGTAGTAGCCGGCCGGGTACATGGTCACCTGCAGCCATTGCAGGTTCAGCATCTCGGGCGTGACCTCGGTGCGGCCGACCTTGGCCTCGACGGCGGTCAGGAACTGGTAGCTGATCTGGATTTCGTTGACGCCGGCCGGGACGTCGACGTGGAAGGCGTTGACGTTGACGACGTCGCGCGTCCACGGAATGCGCTTGCCGCCCGCGGTGACCACCAGCCCGGCCAGCTTGTCGAGGTCGTTGCGCGGCGAGTGGCCGCCGGGAACCCACTGCGGATACAGGAACACGAAGTCGCCAGTCTTGGCGACCGGCATGGTCGTGGTGACGTTCCAGATCTTGCGGTCCAGGTCGGTGGCGTCGACGGTCAGCTTCAGCGCGCCGACATAGGGGACGTCGCGCGGCGCCTCGATCGGCGGCGTCGCGGGCGCGGCTTCCGGCAGGGGCTGGTTAGCGGCCGGGGTCTGGGCCAGCGCGGCGGTGGCGGCCAGGGACAGGACGGAGACGGAGAAGAACAGCGCTTTCACGAAACACCCCAATGCGGCGCGCGGGTGAGCGTCCCGCGGCGAGAAGCCGGGATGTTTGTGGCGTTAACCTCCGCTTGTCGAGGGCAAGTTTCCCTCCGGGCGCAGAACATGGGTATGGCGTTCATCTGCTCCCCCGCTGGGGGAGCTGTCACGGAGTGACTGAGGGGGCGGCGCCGGCATAGGCCGAGCTGCCCCCTCCGGTCCTCCGGACCACCTCCCCCAAGAGGGGAGGAGAAGCATGGTTACTTCTACATCGGGTCCGACAGCGGCACGGCCGTGGCCGCGGCGCCGGTCCCGCGCTCGATGCGCAGGTTGTTCTGGACGTTGTCGACGCCGGTCACGCCCTCGGCCAAGGCTTCGGCGCGCTTCTTGTCCTCGCGTGAGCGGACCGTGCCCGACAGGGTCACGTCGCCGTCCTTGACCGTGACCTCGACGCCCTGAGCGTCCAGCCAGCTGTCGTCGGTCAGGCGGTCGCTGACGTCCTCGCGGATGCGGTCGTCCGAGCGGCGATAGCCCTTGGGGCCGCGGCCGCGATGCTCGCCGTCCGCCTGGCGACGGTGCAGGGCGTCGTGGTCGCCCATCCACGAGGAGACCTCGTCGCGAGCCCGGTCGAACCAGGTGCGCTCCTCGTGGCGCGGCCGATGCGCGCCGTCGCTGCGGAACGAGCGGTAGGGCTGGTGGTCGCCATAGGCGCCCTCGTAGCGCTGGCCGTAGCCATAGCGATCGCGGTCGCGGTGGTCGAAATAGCGCTCGTCGCCATAGTCGGCCGTGCGGCTGGAATAGCCGCTGGCGCCGTAGTCGCCCGTCGCGCCGCCGAAGTCGTGGCCGCCGACGCGGCCCCAGTCGCCCGGCTGGCGATAGCCGCCGGCGCCGGCGCCGTAGTCCGCGCCCGATTGGCTTCGGCCATAGCCGATGTCGCCGCCGGCTTGGGCCGCGCGCAGGAATTCACCGCCGCCGCGATGGCGGTTGCGATCGCCGCGATAGCCCTCGGCCCCGTAGGACCGGTCAGGGCCGGCATAGCCGGAGCGTTCGGGGTCATGGCGGCGCTGGGCGTCGTAGCCGTAGCCCCGGTCTCGATCGAAGTCGCCGTCCGGCTCGACGTCGAAGCGGCCTTCGCGGTCATTCCATCTTTGCGGCATGGGGGTCTCCGTGGCGTTCTGGGCTTGAGGGCGCGTCGAGGCGCTCCGGCTGCAAAAACGGACGGGCGGGAGTCGATGTTCCTAGTGTGGAGCTTGTCGCGGTCGTTTCGGGGACCGATTATCAGCAGCGCTGATATTACCTGACAGATCCATCCGCCCGGCCTATTGAACGCCCCTCCATGCGTTTCGACGATCGTTTCCTCGAAGAGCTGAAGTCCCGCCTTCGCCCGTCCGACGTCGTCGGCAAGACGGTGAAGCTGCGGCGGCAGGGACGCGAGTACGCGGGACTGTCGCCGTTCACCAAGGAGAAGAGCCCGTCGTTCTTCGTCAATGACGAGAAGGGCTTCTACCACTGCTTCTCCAGCGGCAAGCACGGCGACATCATCAGCTTCCTGCAGGAGACCGAGCGGCTGACCTTCAGCGAGGCGGTCGAGCGGCTGGCGGCCGAGGCGGGCATGAGCCTGCCGGCCGTCGATCCGCAGACGGCGCGCGAGGAGCAGAAGCGCTCGTCGCTGGGCGACTGGATGGAGCTGGCCACGGCCTGGTTCGAGGCCGAGCTGCGCCGCCCGATCGGCCAGGACGCTCGCGCCTATCTGGAAAAGCGCGGCCTGCCTGAAAAGGAATGGGGCCGCTTCCGCATTGGCTTCGCGCCCAACAACCGCACGGGGCTGAAGGACTATCTGGTCGCCAAGGGCGCCAAGCCGGGCGACCTTGTCGACGCCGGGGTGCTGATCTCGCCCGAGGACGGCGGCCAGCCCTATGACCGCTTCCGCGACCGCATCATCTTCCCGATCACCGACAGCCGCGGGAAGGTCGTGTCGTTCGGCGGCCGGTCCATGGACCCGAACGCCCGCGCCAAGTACCTGAACGGTCCCGAGACCGGCCTCTTCCACAAGGGGCGGGTGCTGTACGGCCTGTTCGAGGCCCGCAAGATCCTGCACGCCAACCAGTCGGCTGCCCCGAACGCGCGCACGCCGATGGTCGTCGTCGAAGGCTATATGGACGTCATCGCCTGCCAACGCGCCAACGTGCCGGCGGTGGCGGCCATGGGTACGGCCCTGACCGAGGAGCAGATGGAGGCCCTGTGGCGCCTGCATCCCGAGCCGACCCTGTGCTTCGACGGCGACAAGGCCGGCCAGCGCGCCGCCCACCGCGCCATCGATCGGGCCCTGCCGCTGCTCAAGCCCGGCCGCTCGTTCCGCTTCTCAATGCCGGTCGGCGGCAAGGATCCCGACGACGTGCTGCGCGAGCAGGGCGCCGACGCCCTGCGTGACCAGCTGGCCGACACGAAGCCGTTCGTCCAGGCCCTGTTCGAGCGCGAGCGGGACCTGGAGGCGCTGGACACTCCCGAGCGCAAGGCCGGCCTGCGACAGCGCCTGCGGGCGGCGGCGGCGACCATCGCCGACAAGGACTTGGCCCAGGCCTACAAGGACGACCTGCGCGAGCGCTACGACGCGCTGTTCCAGCGTCGCCGGCCCGGACCGTCCGACGGCGGCGGACCCGACGGCGGCTATGGCGGCGGCTATCGCGACCGACCCTTCACCCCGCGCGGCGGCGGCGGGACCTGGCGCAACGGCAAGCGCGAGCCGCCGGATCCCGGTCTGCGCCCGATCGCCCGCGCCCAGATCGTCAGCCGCATCAAGCCCTTCCACGCCGCCATCGCCCTGGCGGCCATCGATCATCCCGGCTGGGCGAGGGCCTATGACGAGGCGATCGAGCGCGTCGGCTTCGGGGACCCGCGCCTGCAGCCCCTGGCCCACGAGCTGTTCCTGGCCCTGTGCGACGACTGCCCGGACGACACGCCGCTGCGCGAGCGCCTGAGCCGCAAGGGTCTCTCCGAACCGCTGGCCGAGATCGAGCGCATCGCCCAGGCCGACGCGCCCTTCCTGGACGCCCGTTTCGATCCGGCCAAGGCCCGGGCGCTGTGGGCGGCCTGCTACGAGGCGGTGATCGAGATCGCCGACAGCGAACGAGCCCTGGACGGCATGCGCCGCGAGGAGGTGACCGCCGCCAGCCTCACGGCGACCCGCGACCTGCGCGATCGCATCGCCGTCCTTCAGCGTCAGATCAGCAACCTGGAGTTCTGGCGGGCGCAATAGGGAGTGTGACGGCGTCGCAAATCTTTGCGACGATACGGTCGTCCCATCTTGACACCGGCGTCACCCAAAGCCACATGCCGACTCAAGGAACTGCCAAGCAGCTGACTGACATCGGCCGGGCCGCCGGAGCGCGCGCCCTATATCGAAACAGGATGTCACCCTCGCCGCCGCCACAGGTCCCCAGCGGTTGCTGATCCCGAGGGGAAAAGCGCCAGGCCGCGCCGACGCCTCACCGTCTCCGCCGGGTCTCCCGCGGAGCGTTCGGACATGGCGAAAGGCGCGCTGGCGCGAATTCTGACGGGAACGTGATCTCTGGGCGTGCGCTGAATCACAGCGCCGACCGAGCAGGACAGCGCCTTTTCGAAACGGATTTTTTCGGCGCCGCTCTTGCACGAGCCCCGGCGTCGATTTCGGAGAGCTTGATGAGCACCAATTCCTCGGCCGAGACGGAAGCGCCCGAAGCCACCGGTGGCGATGGTCCGCTGCTCGACCTGACCGACGCCGGCGTCAAGAAGTTCATCAAGCAGGCGAAAGCCCGCGGCTACGTCACGATGGACGAGCTGAACAAGGTGCTGCCGTCCGAGGAAGTCAGCCCCGACGCCATCGAAGACACGCTGGCCATGCTCAGCGAGATGGGCGTCAACGTCGTCGAGGCCGAAGAGGACGCCGAAGGCGGCGAGGGCGGCGAAGTCGCCACGCGCGACGAGAACACCACGGTCATCACCAGCGACAAGCCAGCCGCCTATGACCGCACCGACGACCCGGTGCGCATGTACCTGCGCGAGATGGGCTCGGTCGAGCTGCTGTCGCGCGAGGGCGAAATCGCCATCGCCAAACGCATCGAGGCCGGCCGCGACACGATGATCCGCGGCCTTTGCGAATCCGCCCTGACCTTCGAAGCCATCATGGTGTGGCGCGAGGAGCTGGGCACCGGCCGCATCCTGCTGCGCGAAGTGATCGACCTGGAAGCCACCTACGCCGCGATCAACGGCGTGGCCGCCCAGCCGGCCGCGGAAGACGAGGAAGGTCCCGCCGAACCCGTCGACGACGAAGCCGGCGGCGAGGCCAAGGCCGAGGGCGAAGGCGGCGAGGACGACGACGACTTCGACGACGGCGCCGGTCCGACCGTCAGCGCCATGGAAGGCGAGCTGCGCGAAGGCGTCATGGCCATCCTGGACGCCATCGCCAGCGAGTTCGAGAGCTTCCGCAAGCTGCAGGACAAGCTGGTCGGCAGCCGCCTGAAGGGCGAGGACCTGAGCGACGCCGACCGCAAGGCCTATGAAGGCCTGTCGGCGACGATCATCCAGCACCTGAAGACGCTGAAGCTGAACAACAACCGCATCGAGGCTCTGGTCGAGCAGCTGTATGCGATCAACAAGCGCCTGATCGGCCTGGAAGGCCGTTTGCTGCGCCTGGCCGACAGCTATGGCATCAGCCGCGGCGAATTCCTGAAGGCCTATTTCGGCTCCGAGCTGAACCCGACCTGGGCCGAGCAGGTCAAGGGCATGGGCGTGCGCTGGACCAAGTTCGTGGAGAACGACAGCCAGTCGGTCCTGGACATCCGCCAGGAAATCGCCGCCCTGGCCACCGAGACCGGCGTGCCGATCGACGACTACCGCCGCATCGTCCAGACCGTGCAGAAGGGCGAGCGCGAGGCCCGTCAGGCCAAGAAGGAGATGGTCGAGGCCAACCTGCGCCTGGTGATCTCGATCGCCAAGAAGTACACCAACCGCGGCCTGCAGTTCCTGGACCTGATCCAGGAAGGCAACATCGGCCTGATGAAGGCGGTCGACAAGTTCGAGTACCGTCGCGGCTACAAGTTCTCGACCTACGCCACCTGGTGGATCCGTCAGGCGATCACCCGCTCGATCGCCGACCAGGCCCGCACCATCCGCATCCCGGTGCACATGATCGAGACGATCAACAAGATCGTCCGCACCAGCCGCCAGATGCTGCACGAGATCGGCCGCGAGCCGACCCCGGAAGAGCTGGCCGAAAAGCTGGCCATGCCGCTGGA